>ENA-OYYD01000001-OYYD01000001.1-human-gut-metagenome-genome-assembly--contig:-NODE-1-length-401895-cov-23.851195_pt1 | contig 401895 bp, 325 predicted proteins | sample MGYA00244062_ERZ653446 | MGnify/ENA primary metagenome ERZ653446 (study PRJEB26926, sample SAMN06165031) | human gut metagenome | biome: ENVO:00009003; feature: ENVO:2100002; material: ENVO:00002003...
AAGGGCAGATTTTCCGTATATTCGCCTCCTTATCCCCGAATTATGGGCGTAAGTCACATGGTTATGGAGATATATCTATCTTTTAACGGGGAGAACAGCCGGCAAATATCTGATGGAAAAGCCAAACAAAATACAGGAAAATAGCCACACAACACTCTGATATACAATAATTATTGGATAAACGTGGTCCGCTCCTGCGGACAGCAAGTTGTGTTTTGGTTAAACCAAAACCGTACGGTTTAACGGCAATCGTGCTGCCAAACCATACCCTCCATGAAGCTCCGGAGTCGCTTCTGGATGGATATTAAAAGCGAAAATGTCTAAAAGTGTTAGTTTCTCTCATAAACATTATGTAATACCGTTAATATGCTATATAACCTGGAGAGAGTCAATAGCAGTACGGGACTGTGCAAATGGCCGACATCCTCTCCGAGTGGTCGAAATACAAGGTCTACTGCTTCCTGAAATACGATGCCGAAAACGAGGGAGCCATGCCGGCGATTGCCGTGGGCCGCCCGTACTCGTCAAGCAAGGCGCAGCCGGTCTTCCCCGAAGACGAATCAACGGGTCCGTTCAAAATCCTGTTCAACGAGCACGTGGCGCAGAGCAACCTGAAAGTCGTCAAGACCGACCCGAAATTCCTCGCCGTCACGGGTAAGGCGCTCAGCACCGACGAGAAATTCTTCGAGGTGACTGTCCGTCTGAACCCCGAGTACGACCCGACGATTGCCGGCAGCAGGCAGTACCAGACGGTGAACGCCACGCAGATTTCCAAAAAGACGCACAAGGTTACCGGGAACACGACCGCCAAGGGCGCCGTGACGAAGACGAAAGTCGATCTCTCGACCTACACCATCGTGCCGTACATGTCGCCGCACATCGGCATCATCTCCGACCAGCTCGTGGAGGAGACGACGGAGTATTTCCGCAACTACAACTTAAATGGTATCACCGGGACAGTGACCGCAACCCCTCGAAAAACGGCGTTTACCTGGTGGAAGAGGTCACGACCACGTTCGGCGTGGGCGGGTATCGTCAGCGGTTGAACGTGCCGTACCGGATAAAGTCCGGCGGGGATTAGTCCCAGTCGTTGAAATCGTCGGGTTCCACATCGATACAGGTTACCCCGGGGTAGAGGGTTTCGTGCGCGTGGCAGTGGCATTCACATTCCCCGTTTTCTTCCCGGCAACGGCACTCTTCCCCGTGGCAATGGCAGCATGGCGTCCCGTTGCCGGCATTCATTTCATTATTATCAGTCATCGTTTCCATTTGCAGATTCATAATACGGGCACAAAAATAGGTAAAATCCGGATAGATTTGATATTGGCGGTTATAATGATGAATAATGAAGCCATTCTGACCACCCATGTTGGCTGGTTACAGCATATGGCTGAATCTTTCAAAATTCAAGAAATTAAAGGTAAAAGTACAGATAATATAAATTACGCCACTTGCACCCTGGATACCTTTTGGTTAATATATCATATGTGCTAAAGACAGGATATCCCTATCTTTATCTGAAGAAAGTTCGAATTGACGGGACTATCGGTGAATTAGCCGGAACTGTCGGGACTCATTATAGAGAGACAGGAAACAGGTTTGCAGTGAAACTGAACTCTGTCATTTGACATTTGTCATCCAAGGATTCATTGCTATTCGCTAAAGGAGCGAACAGCAAATGAATCCTGATGTATAATTTATTTTCTTGACTGCAATCCTGATGTTTTATTGCTCATTATACTCATACTCCTTATTGTCAACAACGAATGTTGCATTTTTATGATTTCCTACCCGCCATTCCACTTTCCCATCGGAATATTCCGCAGTTTTGGCAGAAGCCTCTGTCTGGAAAAGAGTATAGCAATGTTCAGGAGCGGTAGATATAAGTTTGACCATGGGTTTTTCGCCGGCAGTATAATATACAACATCAAAAAAGGTTGGATTGGTCTTTGTTGCCGACGAATAAATACAATAATCAGGTGTAAGGCGGTCAAATGTATAAGAATTTGTTCCGTCATTGAAAACCAGTTCGTCTGACACGGACGATTGTTTTTGTTCCGACGGCACTTTCAAGGAGCAGTTTTTGTCCGCATATTCAGAAACTAAATCTGTTTTTTCCTTTAATTTGAGTATATGCTTTTTGGCCTTGAAAAGGAAGTCCGCATACTGTTCTCCTTGTTTCTCATATAATTTGAGGGTTACATTTTCCCCACTTTGAGATTCTTTCAGGAGTTGCGAAGTACAGAATTCCGGAAGTTCCGTTTGGAGGGAAATCCGTTTTAGGGGCGTATCCTTATATAACAAGCGGCCATCATCGGATTTGAGTTCCATCTTATTATCCAAAAGAATCTTATCACCGGGTAGATTTCCGGCCTTTCCATAAGTAACAAAAGTTCCGGGACGCGTGATATATTTCTCCAGTAATTCATACTGTCCTCCGTTAATGGTCAATAAGACATAGATGCCTGGACAATCGGCCGCAGGCAATATGCCTTCATAAGTTCCGTCGTATGGCGGTTGGGAAGACCGGCATGATGATAAAATAAGAATAAAGCCCCAAAGTACTGACTGCAATATTTTTTTATTCATATTCTATAGAAAGTTTTTATGCAATAGTTTCGTGTCATTAGGAATAACACGAAAACTATTGCGATGTTCATTGAAGTTTCTATTTTCCTTCCTCGATAGTACAGATGCTGACACGATTCCAGTCCGCTTCCGAGAACATATTGCCTATGCCTTGTCCTTTCGCAGTAATGCGGTCCGCACTGATGCGGTATTTTTTGACTAATAAATTCATGACGGCATTGGCGCGCGCTTGGGCTATCCGTTCATTGACTTCTATGCTGCCTTCGGGAGACGCGTATCCTTTCACAACGACTTTGGCATTGCTGTGTTTATTCAGGTAAGTTGCAATTCGCTCCACATTGGGCAACTGGGATGCATCAATGGATGATTTTCCTTGTCTGAATGTGACTACAGATTCTAACGTTTTGGCTGTTTCTACAACAGTCTGAACCTGTGGTTCCCGCTTCTGACACTCTTCCAGCATCTGGCTGAGCTGCGCAAGTTTTTGATTTGCAGAATTCAAATCCTGTTTTTTAGAATCTACCTCCATACGCAGCTCATTAATACTCCGGTTTAAACCGTCTATTTCCGCCTGATCATAAGGCTTGGTCATTGTAAAATAATGCTTACCGTTACTGTTCTTGAAATGGTAAACAATACCGGCAGTAATTTCTACGGCGGCATTATTGGCGTTGAAACGGCTCCGGTGCTCGTTGAAGTCTCCTTCCATGTCATACACCAGTGCAGGTTGCAATGCCAACGTCCATTTCTTTTCCGAACCTAAATTAAAGTTGAAGTTCAAGCCTATTTTCGTGCTCCAAGAATTTATATCACCTTTTCCGTTTTCATAATAATGTAGCCAACCGGCTCCCAAAACCGTCTCCATCTCAAAAGTACGGGGAACTCCATGATATCCACCCAGCAGATTCATAAGATTGAACTTTCCCAACAGACTGATATTGGATGCGTCAAAAGCAGTCCTGCTGTTACTCGTATTAATATATCCCATACCTTCGACCCCAAGTCCGAATGCGGGAGTCAACTGTTTGGTCAGGTCCACTCCAACGGCAGGACGCATATTCTTAAAAAAAGCGCTGTGGGTAAGCGGAGTTACTGTTCCGCCCTTTAGTCCAACAGACCAATTATCGAAAAATTTGTTTCCCTCAAGCAGGGTTTGACAATAAGCACTCAATGTGCTTGTACTTAACAAGAAATAGAAAAGAATCTTTTTCATACATTAATAAATTAAATTAGAGTTTTGTTATATTCAAATGATGCAGAATACAGGCTTACACAAAAGGTTCGACAGTATCTGTATTTTATCTTTTAATCCAACATGTGGCATCTGCTATTTTAGAATATTGTTGTTTTAACTAAAGGCAACAGATACAGAAAATCGTCTAAGGGAAAGGCACTCTTTCAATGACAACTCCTTTCCTGCGTATTTCATTGGGAGTATCTCCAATATTTCTTTTACAGAAAGTGGTAAAATGAGAAAACGTTTTAAAATGATATTCCAGCATTATTTGCTTGACTGGCAGAATATTCTCTATCAATTTAAGCTTGATTTCGTGGGAAGTCCGCTTTTGCAGCCATCGGTATGGAGTCTCCCCAGAAAAACATTTTTTGAATAATAAATTGAACATGGTATCATTATATCCGCATAAAACAGCTAAATCTTTAGCGGTCCTGCAGCTTTTGTAATGAGTCATGACAGATACAAAAAACGCAATTCATTTGACAAGGCATCACGAAAGAAGGATGCTATTTCATGTTTTGAGTAGCAGGTCTTGAATAATGAAAAAAGTTCATATTCCTTGGCCCGGTGCAGTTCCGGGATTTCCATACCTTGCTTCATATAATCAACCAGTAGGTCAAGAAAGGAACGCATTAACGGATAAACAGGAAGAACCTCCACAGGCTTGACTTTCTCAAGCACTATATTCTGCAGATATTTTATTACCTTATCATGAAAATAAGGGGCTACAATGTTGCATGCATGAACGACGAGATGCACGTCATCTATTGCCCTGACTTTACATTTGTGCAGACAACTGATAAAGAACAGCTCATTTTCCATTACGACCTGTGACATAAACTTAATCTGGTCCCTAAAAAAACATAATGTTCCCTTCAACACGAAACAGACTTGAAATTCATGGGAGTCATTCAGGTTCTGAACAGTCTCCCCCTTGCCTAAATAAAGGCATCTGAATTGACTGAATCTGGATAAGGCAAGGGGATCGTTATATAAATCGTTCAATAAAAATAGCTTTTCCATATATTTATAATATTCATGCTAAAAGCATTATTTCTTTAAGGCAAAAGTAAAACAAGAAGCCAAATACAAAAAAAGAGGGGAGTAAATATAAAACCAAAACATTGATAATATAAAACTAAAAATAATATCCATATCGCTATCTGTTATGATTGTAAACACAGAGAGGAGGATTTCCTTCTACAGCCAACGATTTTATAAGACAGAAATATTGGAACGCAAGCATGATAAATATATCCGATATCACAACTTATTGGATAAAGTGATGAACGTTTCATGATTTATTATTTTTCTAATAATTCTTTTCTATGATCTTTATACTTACCGCTTTCAGTTGTTGCCAGCCGGCCTTGTCGGTCACCCGGATCATAAAATGATAATCCCCCGTATCAACATCTTCCGGAATAGGAATATACACTTTGGCATTATAGGTCGATGCGCTTTCTGGAATCTGAAAATCCTGGTTATATACCCAGGGCTTTACGGGTTTCTTCTTCTCCTCCAGCGGACAATCTCCGGCATCGGTACTATGGGTATGGTGGTCGAAATTGTGATGTATCTCGATATTATAGCTGCCCAGACCCATATTGTCAGTAAAAGTATATATGAAAGGGATTTCTTCTCCTTTCACATATACCTGACAGTTCTGCGGTAACGCCTCGCTATCGGTTTCAATGACCGGCTTATCCAAATCCTTGCCGTTCTCATCCTTGCTGCATGCAGCAAGGAGAAAGAACATAAAGGCACAAGGAAGAATGATGCTCCTGCTTTTTACCATGATTCTTATTTTACGGTTATATTAAACTTTTCCTTGAATATCTTATTGGCTCCCAGGGCATATTCCACTCTGATTTCAAGAATATATTCGCCTGCAGCCGCATAATTCCCATGACCATCCCTGGCTTCCAAGCTCTTGTTGAATGCGTATTCCTTCAAATCTCCTTTAGAAAACTCATCCGCCAACGTACTATTATAAAAATACTCACCGGGTGCAGCCTCTTTATAGATGCGTATACGGATGGAATGCAAGGCGTCCTCCGCCTTTACTCTGAACTTTGTCAGAATATCAGAGGCAAGTGCCGAACGGTTGGTTCCAATTTCCACTCCGTACACTTCCGCATTGCTTTTCCTGAACTGCACACCCTCCAGTGAATTTTCCGATACTTCGCCTTTCTTGTCGTATACATTGAAATGCATGTGATAATCTCCTGCAGGGGCATTGTCCGGAATCGCAATATGCTTATGCTGGCCTCCGGTACCCCATTCCTTCTCTCCATTAAAAGTATAGGTAGTGTCCAGTTCGAATGAAGGTGTTCCTTCTTCACTATGTATGAAGACCGTAATCTTTTCGAGTCCGTTTTCCGCCTTGATATGTGCGGACACCATTGGCTTGGTACCTGTATAACCGATCTTATTATCGGAGAAATCATGGGAGGCGCCGAACTTCAAGTCTTCCACGATGATGTGTGCGGCTGCCGCTTTCACCGTCAGTTCCGATTCCCTGGTTTCTGTCTGTCCCAACCGGTCGGTAACGGTAAAATGCAGGTGATATTTTCCGGCAGGCGCTTCGGAGGGAATCTCTATATGCTCATGGAAATGAGCGTTCTTTACACCTATATACTTGCCTTCGGTGAAAGACTTTTCTATCTTGAAATCGCCGCCGTCTTCCTGGTGGATCTCTATATCAATACGCCTGATCAGATTTTCGGCTATGATCTCGCCTTCCAAGTGGAGGTCACTTCCGGCAATTCCGGTTTTACTGTTTTCTTTGCCCACTTCATTCAAACCAACGATTGGTTTCCCTGTGCTTTCTTTCTCATCATCACAGGATGAAAAGGTAAACATGCATAAACCCATCAATAGAACTACTGTCAATACTAAATTCTTTTTCATAATCTTCTTTTTTTATTTGAAGGAGGTACCGGTGCTTTGTTTTCCGGTACGTTCCTTCGATGTTTGTTAATCAATTATTGTTTAAAAATCAAATCCTATCATTAAAGAAAAGTTACGTCCCGGTTCGGGTACGTCAATCAGCCGGTAATAGCTGGTATGGTCGTAATACTTCCTGTTCAGCAGGTTCAGTCCCTGAAAGTTCAGTCTTAGCCGGAAGTCTTTCCATACAAAAGCCTTTCCGACCGCCATATTAAGCACTCCATAGCCCCGGGTTGGCTTTTCGGGAGGGACAATCCCATTCTGATCGCCGACAATTTTATACGTTGCCGAGACAAACCCCGCCTCACGTCCCTCCCTGGCAGGGTGCGTGTATTTTAATTCCACACTGGCACTCCATGGAGGAGAGAAAGGCAGGGTATATCCTTTCTTGTCACCGGAGAGTTGCTCCGCATACAGGTATTCCCCCTTTAATCCGGCCTCCAGACAGCATATGGGCTTGTAATTGACTTCAGCCTCAAATCCGTAACGAATCACCCGGCTTTGTGTGTAATAATAGGTTTGCAGGCCTTCGGTATACGTTGAGGTCGGGTTCAAATAGATATAATTTGGGAAATAGTTCAGGTAAGGATCTATTTGAATATTGACCGCACCGGTGTGCCAGTTCATTCCGAGATCAAGCTGGTATGATTCTTCCGGGGATAAGCCGGCGCTTCCCTTTTCGTACCGGAATATGTGGTAATTGATTCCGTCAGCCCCCAATTCTTTGGGAATCGGCACACGGAAGCTTTTTCCGATATTTACTTTCAATATCCATTGCCCAGCACTGTAATTAATCCCCAGCGAACCGGTGAGACTGGTGAAAGAGCGCTTTAAACCGGCGGCTCTTTCTTTAAAGACGGAATCGGCTTCTTCCACAGGTGTCTTATACCAGTCATGATAGCTGTGAATATGGGTGTTTACTCTGTCCAGTCGTAATCCGGCGCTCAATATCAGGTTCTCAAGCAGAAAATAACGGTCCATGACATATCCTCCCAGCGAGGTTGTCTCAAAATCGGGAATGATAAATCCCCAGCCGCCACGTCTGTTATGCTGATACTCTGCATTCACCCCAGCATTAAGGCTATGCTTTCCGGCTATCAACACTTTCATTCCAATACCTGCCGTATAAGTATTCTTGGTGTATTTCCTTTCCAGGGTATTGGAAGGCGTAGGCATATAGCCGTGTGAGACCGGCTCCGACAATTCCTTGCGGAGATTGTGCTGGAATGACAGATTGCCCTCCCAACGGATGTTCCCTGAATGCCATGTTGAATGGTTCATAATTTTCAGATGGTTGACCAGATGGTACGGCAGATCGATATCACGTCTGGAACGGTCATAATCTATATCCGACAGCCGTACCTCCAAACCGTGGGCATTGGCAAAAAATCCGCTTTTGGTATAAATATCGGATATTTTGAAAGCGGTGGAGAAATGGTCTCCCACATACCCTAATGTAAAACTCCCGTCCTGTTCTTTGCCTGCCGTATTGCGTAAACGCCGGTCCTTTAATTTAATGTAATAGGAATAATATTGAATGCTGTCCGCGGGAACTTTGTAATCTGCATAATCCACCAGTGTCAGGCCCACTTTGTAATAAAGCCTGTCCCTCTTTCCCGCCATTTGTGCCGAAAGACCGACCGATTCGTTATTACTTCGCATAAAAAGTTCCGCCCTGCTTTCATACGGTCTCGCCGGTATATAGTCGCTATACAGGTTTATGACCCCTCCAATGGCATCCGAACCATAGAGCAGGGCAGCCGGTCCTTTTATCACCTCAATCCTGTCTACTGAAAACTGGTCAATTTCAAGACCGTGCTCTTCTCCCCACTGCTGCCCTTCGTGTTTGATGCCGTTTTCCGTCACGACCATGCGGTTGAACCCCAGTCCCCTTATAACCGGTTTGGATTGCCCGGAACCGATATTCATCGCCTTCACACCCGGTATTCCCGCCAATGTTTGCGGCAGACTGCCTGAAAGATTCATTTCAAGGTAGGACTTGCCGATTCTGACAAGACTTTGGGAGGATCTCATCTGAGTATCCCGCCTGCTGTCATTTCCCATGATGACCACTTCGCTTAACGTCACGCCATCCTTTGTCATGTCCGGAACACTGTCCTGGTGCTGGGCATGAGAATGAATGATGAACAGGAATGACGCAACGGTTGCAACAACTCTTTTCATCGCTATTTTTTTAGATTATCGATAGAACCTTCTGCCGGAAATTATTCCTTAAAATCCGGCATATTAGCCATATGCCTTCCTGCATTTGCCGTCGGAAAAGGATATACAATATCCGTATTTGTATAATCGAATGATACAAATATCATATGCCATAACCTGTTTTTTCGGACAGACAATGTGCAGGCACACCCACAATGGTGTGGCAAATTTTCGCATTTGTTTATAGTAATGCAGATAAAGAGGGAGGGGCGCGCAGATTATACGGATGAACGGGCTGATAACCCTTCATACCCATATAAGCAACCGGTTCATAATTAAAAAGTGGAATTATAATCTGAATATGGAAAGATTCAGCCTGTGTAAATGGGGAAAGGGTAAAATGGCAGACAGGACATTGATTGCAGGGGCTCTGAGGATGCCCGTTGTCTGAATGGCAGACAGCAATCTCTTCGTGGTGGTGCATAGCCTTCACCACGAAGACAGGCATGAGTGTCATAAGTAACAGCCATGCGACAGCAATTCTGTTTTTTGTCCTTACTTTCATCTACCTACTTTCATAGAAACGCTGCAAAGATAATAAAAACATTCAAATGAAACAGTTTTCAGACATGAAACATTGTTTCATTTTTTTTAGATATCATCAGAATACCTATAAACAGGTGTTTGTTCATGTCGAAACACTGTTTCAAAATCCCGAACCATGCTATCTGCTTGTTTTGATACTTTCTGATTATTAAGTATATTTGCAATATAAACCAATCAGCCATTATGAGTGCAATAGATATATTAAGGGAAAAAGGGCTTAAAAAGAGCGCCCAACGAATAGCCATTATTTCTATTTTGCTTGACAAGCGGTTCCCGTTGACAGAAAGTGATATCAAGGAAGAAATGGGCGATATGTATGACCGGATCACGTTTTACCGGACGATACAGACTTTGTTGGAAGCAAACATTATTCATCGGATCACAATAGACAACGTTACGGCCAGATATGCACTGAATAACTCCCCCAATCACAGCCATATTCATTTTTATTGCAAAATATGTCATTCTGTAACTTGTTTTGAGGATATTCCATTGCAAGAATATCACTTGCCTGAGAATTTTGAACAAGAGGAATGTGAGGTCCTGATTAAAGGGACATGTAATAAATGTAAAGTCGAACATTCTTGAATATCTAAGACAGGGATAAATAAAATTCACGACAAAATCTATTTGTCGTGAATTTTATAAGATTGGCTTTTAGTCTTCTTTTCCCAAAACCTTCCAGTACTCCATATTGGTAACCTTTTCCAATAAAATTTTTCTATCCCCTTCCCGAATGTTGTCAGCAGCTACAGGCGGAACCAAGGCAGCACGATTGCCGAATCCACGCCATTTGAGCATATGGCTGGGGACCCCGCGTTCAAGCAAGGCTTTATATACCGCTTTTGCACGGCGCTCAGACAACCGCAAATTATACTGCGCGCTTCCACGGGCATCTGTATATCCCGTGATCAGGAAATGACTATCCGGGTAATTCTTCAGCAAAGCTGCCAGCCTGTCCAGAATCTTATGGGAAACAAGAGTAATCACGTCCTTGTCAAATTCAAAATGAATATTCTCTAACAAATCGCAAAATACCGTATCCACCATGACAGGAACTTTCTCTTTTCTCTCTACAACCCGTTCAACGATTCTTTCCACCTCGACCGGCTTTTCCACCTCTACATACCGAACTACTGGAGGTGTATGCTTGTTCTTTCCGCCAATACGCCAGATAACACTGGCAGAAATCTGCACGAAGTGGGGAAGACTCTTTTGTACGGGTAGAAGATATTCACCTTGCAGACCTAGCCCGAACGAGTTACTTAACCAGGCTTTTACCCCCGCGCCGAAAGACAGGGGGATAAAGGAGTTCTTATCGGATGAGCGCCCGTCAGGGTTCCATGTATCAAAAGACTCCCAACGCGCTTCTCCTGTAGGATCATCCACAAAATTACCGCCATATACGGAAGTAAAATCCTTATGCAGATAATTTACCCCGACTCTAAGATACGGTTCCACCCATTTGGACTTGAACAAGGGGGTAAAACGGAATTGCAAGCCTAATCCCCCCATGTACAGCCAATCATGTTTCCTGCCGCTTCCTGTGGTACGGTTGTTGCTTGTCACTCCGACAGTCCCCTGCAGGTCCAGATAAAACCATCGGTTCAATTCCCGTGCCACGTACAGGTTAGCCCCACCCATCAGATGATTTGCCTTCAGATTATAAAAGTAATTTTCCGGTGTGCTCCGGAAACCGGTTATCGCCACACGGTTCCAGTTTATCAGTGAACCACCGACACCGATCTCCCAGGCTTTTGATGCTTTTTCCTGTTGTCCGTCGTGTATGGTCACTTCTTCCTGAGAAGGTGCGCGACGGGTTGTTTCTGTGTCTTGCCCTCTTGCTACCAAAGAGACTGGCAGCAAGGAGAGGAAGACAAAACCTATCATTTTTTTCTTCATATTCATATTCAATTATCCGATAAATAAATCAATCCATCCAGTCAGCCGGACAATTTTTGACTGCCAAAGGAGTTTTTTGGGACCTGTCTGCAAAATCAACTAAATAATACTGATCGCCCTCTTTGGTCAGGTAGTAAGCGTAACGCCCACGGTACTCGTTAGTATTGTAGAATACTATCTGGCTTCCACTTTTCTGCCTTGAGCGGACATCCACGCCAATCCAGTTGTTGGGATAGGCGCTTGTCAGGCAGAACCGTCTGCCACCCTTTGAAAGTTCCAGCGTTCCCGTATGTACGGTTCCTCCCGTTCCGTTGATGAAAGTACGCATTTGTATGAACACAGCCCGGTTATCAGCCAAAGCGGATGCAGAAAGGTTGCCTTCCGGATGTTTCCAGATATTGGTACCTTCCTCTTTCTGCAATCTATCTTGTCCTGTCGGGTAAGAGTATGTCTTATAAAAGTCCGGTAACTTATCCGTGTCAATTTCTCCCCATAGGGTGGTGACACCCTCCTTGATTTCGACAAAGACACTGTTCTCCTTGAAACCCGGAGCCGGATATAATTCCGGAACGTGTATCTTATCCTGTAAATATATCGTCTGTCCATAGTCGTTGGAATTTCCCTCACCATCACCGAAATAAAGGCCTACATAGTTTTCTTTTCCGTCCCACTCATACTGTTTCAACCGGCTGATAGTATCATTCTTTGCAATATTGGCCTTCTCTGTTGCTGTAAAGACCATCGGACGTATTATGTATAAATAAGTATCCCCTCCGCTATAACGTTTTAATTTACTTTTATCTATATTCTCTTCATTTACAGGTTGATTTATATCATTAATCTTAGATGATTTCATACTACTATAAGGGGTCGTAATGGCACTTGGGTAACTGCCCCATTCTCCATCTACCTGCCGCTCAATTTTGTATGATATATATAAATACTCCAATGAATTTATTTCCGATGTATAGGCACTCAGATACGCACCACTCACACTGGCTCTGACATTTATCCTGTTCGGCACCAGCGTGTTCCTTGCACTTGTTTCCTGCGCTCCATCAACCGTTACGGTTACGCTTCCTCTTCTGTCCGACAGTTCTTTCATGTCCGGCAACTTGTCCCATGTGACCTTGAACTGCCCCTCGGCATCCGTTGTAAATGTCTCCGTGGAAGATACGCCGGGTAAGCCGCTCACATTTACGCCTGCCGCGACTTTTTTGCCGGCCTTGTCATACACGGTAAAGAGCACCGATCCGTCCGAAGGTATTACATACTCTTTCAATAAAGAGTTCCAGTATTCGGGAATAACATTATATTTTCCGATTTCCACCTCGATCACCGAAGATTTGCCTGTGAGGAAATCCCAAAAGTCCGTCTGCTTATTCCGGTCTGCCGGCCATTTCTGGTCAGGATTATGCGGATTGTCCACTTCACCGGATGAAATGTACTCTTTCCAAAGTTCATAGGCACTTTTACCATTGGTCCCGTTTGTTCCATTGGTTCCGTTTTTGCCATCTTTGCCGAAAGCGGACTTGCCGGTATCCTTACCGTTAATATACCAGTGTCCATTCTCGCCAATGGCCACCTCGGGAGATTTTCCGTCCTGTCCCACAGCCTTCTTACCGGTGTCCGTGCCGTTCACGAACCAGTTGCCGTTACCACCGATGGTGACTGTCGGTGACACTCCGTCCTTGCCGTTCACGCCATCCTGACCTACAGCCTTCTTGCCTGTGTCCACGCCGTCAATGAACCAGTTGCCGTTATTGCCAATGGTGACTGTTGGTGACACGCCATCCTTACCATTCGTTCCATCCTGCCCCACAGCCTTCTTGCCTGTGTCCACACCGTCAATAAACCAGTTGCCGTTATCGCCAATGGTGACTGTCGGTGACACTCCGTCCTTGCCGTTCACGCCATCCTGACCTACAGCCTTCTTGCCTGTGTCCACGCCGTCAATGAACCAGTTGCCGTTATTGCCAATGGTGACTGTTGGTGACACGCCATCCTTACCATTCGTTCCATCCTGCCCCACAGCCTTCTTGCCTGTGTCCACACCGTCAATAAACCAGTTGCCGTTATCGCCAATGGTGACTGTCGGTGACACTCCGTCCTTGCCGTCCGCTCCATCCTGGCCCACAGCCTTCCTGCCGGTATCTACACCGTCAACAAACCAGTTGCCGTTATCACCGATAGTGACCGTCGGGGGCACGGCATCACGACCGTCCTTGCCATCTTTTCCATCCGCTCCATTCTGACCGTCACGACCGCGTGCGCCAATACCAGTATCCTCATTGCCAATAAACCAGTTTCCATTATCTCCCACATGGGGTGTCTGTCCGTCCTCGCCACTGGCACCGGTCAGGAAGCGCCAGAAGTCCTGTATCGTATTATTTTCGGGAGACCACTTTTTATCTGGATCATGCGGATTATCCACACTACCGTCCGCAATCATCTCTTTCCATTGCTCGAAGGCGCTTTGCCCGTCTTGACCGTCCTTGCCATCCTTACCTTTTAAATATTTGAAAAAGTCTGCCACTTCCGTCTGATCCTTCGGCCAGTTTACAGTTCCGTCCGCCACTTTTTCCTTCCAAAACTCATAGGCTGAAAGCCCCGTATCACCTTTGGGACCCTTGGGCATGGTGATATCTACATCCGTACAAGAAGCTATTAACAAAAAAACAACTATCCCATACCACTGCATAATTCTTAATTTACACATTTGAACTTTATTTTTTAGTTAATTTATTTATAAATTAAATTAGTATCCTGTTATGTTCCAATGATGTAGGTATGAACTGCGAATCACACGTCATTTATTGCCCAAATTTTACATTTGTGCAAACAACTGATAAAAAGCTCTTTTTTCATTGCTGACCGTAACATTGATTCGGTCTGATCCCTAAAAACATAATGTTCATTTATAATCAAAACAGACTTGAAATTCATGGGAGCTATTCAGATTCTGAACAGCCTTCCCTCATCTATATAAATACATCAGAATTGGTAAATCCTGAATAAATTAAGGGATCGCGCAACATATATCATTCGATAAATTAGCTTTTTTCATATTATAGTTCATGCTAAAAAACATCAATTTTCGACGCAAAGATAGAACAAGAATACAGATCTGGACAAACAAAGGAAACAAATATGAAACTAAAACACAGATGATATAAAACCAAAAATCATATTGATATTGCAGTCTATTATTCAAGTACGGAATGTTCTGCAAGTAACTTCAGTTACATCATTTCTTTTCCAAAAGCGAGTGCACGTTCTATGCTTCGGAGATAGATTGTAAATTCCGCTTCTCTATCTCCCGTTGGCAAATCCAAACCTGCGTAAGGCCTATATTTGCTAAAATCACCCTCTGTAGAGAATAGGTCTCAATGGACGCAACACATGCCTGATACAATAGACAAAAGCAATCAGAGCAGTGATTCCCCGGCATAACCGATGTATGCAATGGATGCATGTATACACACCGCTCCTCCGATAGTAGTACCGCAGCCGATTCCGAGATTGAAGACCGCAGAATAAATGGTCATCGAAATGGTCGAAGCCTGCGGCAATACGGCCATAATTTTCACCTGAGGCGACAAGTTGAAGAGGGTATAAACTATTCCCCAAAAGAAACACAAGGCAAGTACCGCTCTCATAAAACCGGAAAGCGGATACAATAACAGAAAAGAGGCCGCCATGCCCGAAGAGGCCGTAAACAGGAGCAAACCGGACTTCCGACCGGAATATCGGGAAAACAAAACGCTTCCTACTATACCGGACAGTCCCACAAGCATCAGAACCAACGTAATGAGATTCTCGTCCAGCCGAGCAATCTGCACCAGAAACGGCTCTACGTAACTGTATCCCGTATAATGTACCATAGTTGCCAGCAAGGCGAACAGATAGATACTTATCAACGCCTTGTTGCGGAACAGTACAGGCAACCGGTGCAGCGTCATCGGTCGGGTGTTGGGCGGTTTCGGGAAGACCATGCCCAGAAACAGAGCTACCAGTAACCCTATCGCGGTAATGCTTGCGAAAGTCATCCGCCACGTTATGTACAGACCGACGGCACGACAGCCTCCACCTGCTAAAAAAATATGTACATTCACCGGAACAACAAGAGCACATCGATTCGCTGTGCTTGCTGCTTGAAAACAAGGAACAGCTTCTTTTTACGGCAATGAGGAACCTTCAGGAGTAGCAGAACATAGCCGACATCGTAGGGGAAAGGATTCCGGTTGTCCTGTCCGAGGTCAGGAAACAGTCACAGGGACAGACTATTTCTCTAAAAACGGAAGTCTCCGATCCAGATGGAACGGTTTCCAAAAAACGGAATTTCTGGGATATATTCCGGCGTAAAGAGAAAAAGTCCGCTTACCTGCAACAAAAAGAACAGATAGAACGGAAGCAGGAACAACAGACCGCCTCTTCCCCGGTTGTGACCGCAAGACGCATGCTGCTCACCCTGAACGACCGGGTCATTGAGGAATAGGAAAGGCGGAAAGCATACTTGTCCGTCCAGATGGATAGCCTGTATGGGAACAATGCGGAACTGAACCGGAAAATGAACGCGCTCGTTACCGAGTTCAAAAAGGAAACAAATACACGGTTCACATCTAAATATGAGGCATTCATTCTTGACCGTGACACGTCCTACCGTACCGTGGCCTGTCTTGCACTGGGTGTTTCCCTGCTGACAATCGTGTTCTATGCCATCATACACCGGGACATAAATAGAAAATACCGCTACCAGAAAGAGCTGGAGACGTCCGACAGGAAGAACCGGGAACTCCTCCAGTCCAAGAAGGACATGATGCTCGCCATCGCCCATGACCTGCGTTCCCCGCTGACAACGATAACCGGTTCCGCCGACCTGTTGCCGGGCGAGAAGGACGGGCGGCGTAAGGCGAAGTATGTGGAGAATATCCGTCACACCTCGGAGTACATACTCTCCCTAGTAGATACCCTAATGGACTTCTATTTGTTGGATACGGGACAGGCACAGTCATACGAGCGTATCTTCCACCTGGAATCCCTGTTCAAGGAGACAGTGGACAATTACGCCCCGCTTGCGCAGAGGAAGCGCCTGCTTCTCTCCTCCGGTTTCTCCGGCACGGACGTGGTGGTCTGCGGTGACAAGAGCCATCTCCAGCAGATCGTCAACAACCTGCTCTCGAATGCCTTGAAGTTTACCAAGGAAGGGAGCGTCCGGCTGGAGGCAGAGTACAGGAACGGCGAGCTGCATCTGTGCGTCCGGGATACGGGCACCGGCATGGATGAAAAGGACGCGGAGAGGATATTCACCGCCTTCGAGCGGCTGGAGAATGCCCGTGGCGTATCCGGTTTCGGCCTCGGCCTTGCCATCTGCTCCAGGCAGGTCTCCCGGATGGGCAGCTCCATCCGTGTGGAAAGCCGAAAAGGGCAAGGCAGCGAATTTATCGTCCTGCTTCTCCTTCCGCCGGCCGACGGGAAATCCCCCTTGGATACGGAAAAACTCTCCCAGCACCTTCATATGGAAGGGACACGCGTCCTTGTGCTGGATGACGACCTCCGGCAGCTTGGCATCGTGAAGGAAATGCTGCTCCGCCATGCCATGAACCTGCAAAAGAAGGAAGAATGAAAAAGATACTGATCATAGAGGACGACATTGTTTTCGGCCGCAGCATCGGCAACTGGCTGAAGAAACAGGGAATGGAATGCCGCCACGTGACGGCACTGGCCCCGGCAAAGAAATCCCTCGCCTCGGAGGAGTTCGACCTCGTCCTTGCCGACCTGCGCCTGCCGGACGGGAACAGCACGGAGCTGCTGCGCTGGACGCATGAGAAATGCCTTGCCGTCCCGTTCCTGATCATGACGAACTACGGACAGGTGGAGAACGCTGTGGAAGCCATGCAACTGGACGCCGTGAACTATCTCTGCAAGCCCATACAACCGGGCGAGGACAGCCAGGATGCTGGACATCAGCCGGACCACCCTGTATGAAAAGTTGCGCAAATACGGAATCATATAACCAACGAGAAAACAGGGGAGGGACGTGAAAACAGGCCTCCTGTTTCTGATGATTTTTAGGATACAGAAAGGCTATAATCTTGCTTTTCTCACCCGCAAATCTTATATTTGCACTACGATAATCGTTCTTTGAATGTATGCAAGATAGAACAAACCGTTGAATCTCGCTCGTTTCTAAATCGTTACCTATTAAATGAAAATAATATGGTAACCATCTAAATTTCAATTAGATAACAAATACATTGTGTTTCGCGGTATGTGTGCTAAGATTTTTATGAATTCCGCACACATCGGCAATTTCCTTCAAATAACTGTTCATGCGTTGATTACACAATACAGGTAAAAGTTTTCCGGTACACTCTGCCACATCCTTATATTTATCAAGTATGGAAGCTGCCACTGGTAACACAGGAATGTTACACATGATTTTTGTCTTTTGGCGGTTCTTCCTTATCCAAAGTTCCCCTTTGTTGTCTTTTACCAAGTGTTCGGGTGATAAATCTTTCACATCGCTGAACGCCAAGCCAGTAAAAATGCAAAAGACAAAAACGTCACGTACCTGTTCTACTCGTTTAATTGTAAACTCTTTGGCGAGAATGATTTTAATCTCGTCCATCGTCAGAAATTCAGGATCGGTTTCTTCCAATTTGAAACGGTAGTAAGCAAACGGATCTTTCTTTATCCAGTCGTTTTCCAAAGCAATACGGATAATCTTCTTTAAATTCTTCAATCGGGTAATAGCGGAGTTCTGCGCACAACCTTTTTCAATCTTCAAGAAAGCATCGAACTTAGAAATGAAGTTGGCTTCCAAGTTATTCAGGGCAATATCCGATAACTGATATTCTTTCTTAATGAATTCCTCCAAATATCGGGTAGTGGTTTCATACCGTTGAACGGTTTTACTAACAAAGTCTTTGCCGATCAGCTTACGACTTTGTTCGTTGTGTTCTCTGAATACTTGCAAAAGGGTTTTGCTTTCTTCATCCACACCATAATACAGTTTTCTCACAAGATCAACGGTGATAACCTTGTCGGAAGTTTCCAGTTCCCTATAAATTTGGTGTATGCGTGAGCGTGTGATTTCTAAGTAGTGGTTCAGTTCCACCGACATACGGTCTTTTCCTTTTGAATTCTCTTTTGCTTGATTCCATAGGTTTACGGGACAACTTCTTTTGATAGAAATATCTACCATACAGCCGTTTACAGTGATTCTCATGCACACAGGTGCTTCTCCGTTCTTTAATAACTTGGCTTTTTTGATAAAGAACAAAACAGAAAATGATTTTCGAGCCATTTTTACATCGTTTTTAGAGTTACAAAACTATGTATTCTCTTCCAAAGTACGACCATGCAAAATACTATGAATCAGTGAGAAAGATGCAAATTCGTGGGACTTTTTCGAACTGAATTTTAGTCCCACGATTTATCCACCGATAATATGCTTGAAACGGCTATTTTCTGCTACCTGCCAGAAAAAAGAAATTCCTGATAATATCTGATTATCAGGAATTTGCTTGATTCTTCTTGTTGTTTCAGTGATCCGCCTGGGGCTCGAACCCAGGACCCCAACATTAAAAGTGTTGTGCTCTACCTGCTGAGCTAGCGAATCAGACCTTATTGCTGTTAAGCGGGTGCAAAGATAGCTACTTTTGTTTAAAAAACAAATGGATTAAGGGAAAAAGTTTTGAGAACGACTTCTGCTTTTACTTTTCTTGTTGATTATCAGTCTGTTCAAACTTGTGAATTTTTTCTCTGTTTATGATGAAACGTTGATAGTAGGAGAGCATAAGGGTGGTAAGCGGAAGTGCTATAATCATACCCAGCATACCCATCAATGAACCCCAAATTGATAAAGACAGTAGGATGATGGCAGGGTTTAGGCCCGTAATCTTCCCCATGATACGCGGTACGATGAATCCGTCTTGAATGACTTGTACTATTATGAATACAGCAAGGGCCGATGCAATGATAATCCAGAAGTTTCCTCCCGTATCCGCTGCTTTCAGTATGGCCAGCACGATGGTAGGTATAAAGCCGATAATCTGTAAATAGGGCACTAGGTTTAAAGCACCGATGAACAAGCCGAGCCCAATGGCCAGTGGGAAATCAATAATCAGAAAGCCTATACTGAACAGAATACCGACACACAATGCCACGAATGCTTGTCCGCGGAAGTATCTGTTCATGCCGTCTTTCACATCGTTCATTACATTGATTACGAAGGGCCGGTATTTCTGTGGTACCAGGTGGGGCCACCCTTCGGAAATGCTTTCATAGTCCAGCAATATGAAGATTATATAGAGAAGAATGAGAAAGAAAGTGAAGAAGCTGAACAGTAGATTGACGGATTCTGACAGCAAGGACCAGAGCCGGGGAACGGTTTCCTTGATGGCGTTCAGCATATTCTCTTCCTTGAACAATTGGGTGACAAACTGGGTGTCTATGTTCTCACGAAGGAATTCAGAGAGTGTTTTGGGCACATTGCCGTCGTGGGTTCCGTTGGAAAAGTAGTCTATTACCAAATCTTTCACCCTGACGAATTCGTCCATCATGGGAGGCACAAGCAGATAAAATGCGGTTCCTCCTACAATCAGAATACTGAATAAGGCGCAGAAGATGGATATGACCCGGTTCTTGAGCCTTAATCTGTACTGGAAAAAGGTGACCAGGGGGTATATCAGATAGGCAATGAGCCATGCGATGAAGAATGGCAGCAATACGCCGCTTAGACGCTTGAAGAGCATAAGGATGCCGATAATAATGACACCGAGTATGACACCGCGGATAAAACTGTCGAATGTAATCTTTTTGCGTTCCATAATGCTCTGTTTTTTGTATTCGTTAATGACCGCTTTCCTTTTGGTCGGCTTGGATGGCTTGCTGATAGCACTCCCGGCATAGAGGTTCGTACTCTTCGGTTTCCCCCAGCAGTACTTGTTTGTCGTTCTTGACGGTACGGTGGGAGAACGAGGCGAGTTGGCCGCATTTCACACAGATGGCATGTACTTTGGAAACTTCGTCTGCAATGGCACACAGTCCCGGCATAGGACCGAATGGAATACCCCGGAAGTCCATGTCCAGTCCGGCAACAATGACGCGTATACCATTGTTGGCAAGCTGGTTGCATACATCAATCAGGCCGCTATCAAAGAACTGGGCTTCGTCAATGCCCACTACATCTATCTCTGAAGTGAAGAGCAGAATGCTGGCAGACGAGTCGATGGGAGTGGAGGCTATGGAATGACTGTCATGCGATACTACATCGGCTTCGGAATAACGGGTGTCTATGGCGGGCTTGAATATCTCTACGCGTTGTTTGGCAAATTTTGCCCGTTTCAGTCTCCTTATCAGCTCTTCGGTTTTGCCGGAAAACATAGAACCGCAAATGACCTCAATTCTTCCCCTGCGTTTGGTTTCCTGTATATGATCTTCTGAGAATAATACCATGCTTTCGAGTGTTATATTTAAGCGCAAAAGTAACACTTTTGTTTGCTTTCCGATATTTTTTCATTATTTATTTCTACATTTGTAGCGTTAACACGGACTGTGTAAAGGATATGCAAACCTTATTAAATGACATAGAATTAGATATTCAGGAATTGAAATGTTTGATGCAAGCCATTTCAAGTGATACCAATCCGACATTGAGGATTGTGGCAAAACGGAATATCCAGCAGATGAAGGTACGCTTGGAGGCGTTGCAAGAACTGCTTGAGGAGGCGCCAACGGCTGTTGTGCCGCCCCTGAAGGACATCCCTACTGCTACTACTCCTTTGGCTGGACCGGTTTCTCCGGTTGTACCGGTCGTCCCTGATACAATGAAGATGGTATGTGAGGAACCGGAAACAGTTCATACGGCTGAAGCGCTCCAGACTGTTGTAACTTCGGCATCTCCTATTTTGGCAGAACGTATCAAGCCTGCCAAGGATTTGAGACATGCCATCAGTCTGAACGATTCATTCCGTTTTGTCCGCGAGCTGTTCGCAGGCGATGCTGCACGGATGAATGAAGTGGTACGACGTTTGGGTGAGGCCCCTTCTTTGGACAAGGCTATGGATATTTTCGTTTCGGAAGTGCAGCCGGATGAAGAGAATGAAGCCGCTGTCGATTTTATGGAACTCCTCAAAAAATATTTCAGCTAAACAACCGATAAGTATGGGAAAACTTTATGTAGTGCCTACCCCGGTAGGGAATTTGGAAGATATGACATTCCGTGCTATCCGGATTCTGAAAGAAGTGGATTTAATATTGGCTGAGGATACACGTACTTCCGGCATATTGCTGAAACACTTCGAAATAAAGAATGTGATGCAATCTCACCATAAATTTAATGAACATAAAACGGTTGAAAGTGTTGTTAATAGAATAAAGGGGGGAGAAACTGTAGCTTTGATTTCGGATGCAGGTACACCGGGTATATCCGACCCGGGCTTTCTGGTGGTCAGAGAGTGTGTGCGCAACGGCATCGAAGTGCAATGCCTGCCGGGAGCGACAGCTTTTGTGCCGGCATTAGTGGCTTCCGGATTGCCGAATGAGAAGTTCTGTTTTGAAGGTTTTCTTCCACAGAAGAAAGGAAGGATGACTCGCCTGAAGGCATTGGCCGGGGAGCGTCGTACCATGGTGTTCTATGAGTCTCCCCACAGATTGGTAAAAGCTTTGGCGCAGTTTACCGAACATTTCGGTGCCGGACGTCAGGCATCTGTTTCGCGGGAAATTTCAAAGGTGCACGAAGAAACGGTGCGTGGAACGCTTACAGAATTAATAGAACATTTCACGGCGAACGAACCGCGCGGTGAAATTGTGATTGTAGTAGCAGGAATAGACGATTAAATAACTTCATTAACCAAACGTAAAACGAAAGCGTATGAAAAAGTTAGCAGTTTTAATTGTATGCGCGGCTGTAATGGCTTCGTGTGACAGTTTCTCTGGTGGCAGTAAGAACCAGCTGAAAGCTGAAAATGATTCTTTATTGATGGAACTGACTCAGCGTAATGCTGAATTAGACGAGATGATGGGTACTTTCAATGATATTTCAGAGGGATTCCGCCAGATTAATGCGGCGGAGAGCCGTGTGGATTTGCAACGTGGCGCTGTGGCAGAAGGCTCTTTGAATGCCAAGCAGCAGATTGCGTCGGACATTGAATTTATCCGTAAACAGATGGAAGAGAACAAGGAGCAGATTGCCAAACTGCAATCTATGTTGAAGAACAGCAAAAACAACTCTGTTCAGTTGAAGAGAGCTGTAGAATCTTTGACTCAGGAGTTGGTGGCAAAGACCCAGCGTATTGAAGAATTGCAGGCTGAGCTGGCTTCCAAGAATATCCGTATCCAGGAACTGGATGCTGCCGTGACCGGCTTGTCTAGTGAGAAGGAGGAATTGACTGCCGAAAATGAGGCGAAGGCCAAAACCGTTGCCGAGCAAGATAAGGCACTTAACACAGCTTGGTTTGTGTTTGGCACAAAGAAGGAGCTGAAAGACCAGAAGATATTGACAAATACCGGGCTTTTCAAAAAAGGCCAGGTGCTGAAAGATTCTGATATCAACAAGGACTACTTTACACAAGTGGATATCCGTACGACAAAAGAGATTAAACTATACTCCAAAGATGCTGATATCTTGACCACTCATCCTGCTGGCTCTTATGCGTTGGAGAAAGATGATAAAGGACAGCTGACTTTGAAGATTACAAATCCGAAAGACTTCTGGAGTGTGTCCAAGTATTTGGTAATCCAAGTAAAATAACACTGTTATAGACTGATACAGAACGGACGCAGGTTATTGGAATTGATAATCTGCGTCTATTTTTATATATCCCTTTCCTTTAAATTATGGCATCCCAATATAAGAACCTGTTTTTTGACCTGGACGATACGCTTTGGGCATTTTCCCTTAATGCACGCGATACATTCGAAGAGATGTATCACAAGTATGATTATGACCGTTTCTTCCGGTCTTTCCAGCATTTCTATACGCTTTATCAGCATCGCAATGTAGAGCTGTGGGAAGAATACGGCAGAGGGCAGGTCAGCAAGGAAGAGTTGAACCGCCAGCGTTTTCTATATCCTCTGGAGGCAGTAGGGGCGGGGGATGCTGCTTTGGCCGAGGCTTTTTCTGATGATTTCTTTTCGGTCATTCCCACAAAAAGTCGGCTGATGCCGCATGCTTATGAGGTGCTGGAATATTTGGCGGGGAAATATAACCTCTATATCCTTTCCAACGGCTTCCAGGAGCTGCAATGTCATAAGATGCGTTCGGCAGGTATCGACCGCTTTTTTAAGAAGATTGTTCTCTCTGATGACATCGGTATCTTGAAGCCCTGGCCCGAAATCTTTCATTTTGCACTTTCTGCCACACAATCCGAGGTGCGTGATTCTTTGATGATAGGCGATAGTTGGGAAAATGATGTGATAGGAGCCAAAGGAGTGGGTATGCACCAAGTGTTTTATAATGTAACCGGGAAGGAAGAACTGCCTTTTCAACCGACTTATCATATCAGTAATCTGAAAGAATTGATGCAGATTTTGTGACATTGAAATTTTTAATTGTACTTTTGTCTGCAGAAACGTATATTATACAGCTATGGACACAATCTTACCTTTCGCTCTACTTTGTTTTACCTCCTTCTTTACGTTGACAAACCCTCTCGGCACCATGCCGGTGTTTTTGACCATGACGCATGGAATGACGGACCGTGAACGGCAGTCGGTAGTATCGCGCGCCACGTTGGTTGCCTTTATAACAATTATGGTCTTTACGTTTGCAGGGCAGTTCCTCTTTAAGTTCTTCGGTATCTCTACCAATGGTTTCCGTATTGCCGGTGGAGTTATTATCTTTAAGATTGGCTTCGATATGCTGCAAGCCCGTTATACCCCAATGAAGCTGAAAGACGAGGAAATCAAGACTTATGCCGATGATATTTCCATTACTCCTCTTGGAATTCCGATGCTTTGTGGTCCCGGTGCCATAGCCAATGCCATTGTGCTGATGCAGGATGCCCATACCATTCAGATGAAAGGAGTTCTTATAGGAATGATTGCCTTTATTTATCTGATTACCTTTTTCATATTGCGTGCTTCCACGCGGTTGGTCAAAATCTTGGGTGAGACGGGAAACAATGTGATGATGCGCTTGATGGGACTTATCTTGATGGTTATTGCCGTTGAGTGTTTTGTCAGCGGAGTGAAACCGATATTGGTGGATATATTGAAAGAAGGAGGCATACCATCACTGGCACACCTCCTCTAAACACTTTATTTATAAAAACACATTGGGAGAATTCCCAAGTTTCTTTAGGCTACTATTGATTAATAGCCTGGATTTTGTTCCATGTTCGGATTGGCATTGATTTCACCGACGGGAATCAACGGGAGCGCTTATATGTCGTTACGGATGTCTGCCGCGTCGGTCAGGTTGCCACTTTCTGCTGCCTGAATCAGACGGTTGGTGCGTGCTATGACTACATAAGTCATCTGCCATACGGCTGTTGAGGTGGTGAAATTGTCGGCAGTTGTATATTCCATATAGTAGTAGAAGTTTGCTCTTCCACTTCCACCGTTATATTCATATTGGATATCTTCCCTTCTCATGATGTAATGGTCAACTCAAAACCATAGTTCTTCAGTGAACCGATGTTTTGCGGAGTGGTATATCCGTAATCGCCATCATAATATCTGCCGACTTGTGATACGGGGAGGTCGTATATAAGGTCACTGGTTTTGCGCTGATAGTAGTCGAATGTTACGGAGATACGGTCAATGAATGAAAAGTCGAGACCGATATTCCATGTTTTGTTCTTTTCCCATTTCAGGTCCGGGTTTCGAAAGAGTTGATGTAAGAGAGCTGGGTTTGTGTATTCAGCTGGTCATTACGATTGACAATACGCTGCATGGCACCATCCGGAGCGCCGTTGTTTGAGCGTCTGTCCCAAAGAACATCATTGGTACCTTGTGCGTAATCATAAGCAAGCTTTATGGGAAACAAACCTCTTTACTCCAATGGGGATTGCCGGACGATCCACTGCTTTGTGGCAAGTCACACGAACATTCTCGTTAATGCCACGTGCATTGCCGGAAATGTAAGGCATGTCAATGGAAGGAATCCACTATTATTATATTCCATAGATGTCATGGGAAGAACAAAATAGCTAGAATTCTGCGCTTCTATAAAAGGAAAATTCTCTTCATACACTGCCGTGCTCAGTTCCAGCATATATTCAAAATCTTTACGGCTCATCTCTATTTGTTTGTCAAAAGGTAAAGTTTTGTCCAGTTTCCAAATAGCAGTACAATCCATAGGATATAAAGGATTACCTTCCTGATCGAGAACCACAAGATACATGTGCCCGGGTATCTTTACTAATTCAATACTTAGTCCTACGCTCAGGCAAAGGCTTGCCATTGCACAAGTTTGTGTGGTACAAAAAAACTGGCCTTTATTAAACATTTCGGCAAAAGTAGACAGGTGCGTTCCCTCAAAAGAATATACTACTCCATATTTATTCATCAACCAATAAAATGCAGCCAATTACTCCTTGACATATTCATTTCCCCACTGATAACCCAAAAATCCATCTCTTATGTTTGGGATATCATTTATTGCTTCCAGTTTCAGCTTATTTACCATAGGATTATTGGGTGAAACATGACCAAAGAAAAAAGGCTCAAAAGACAAATAGCATATTTCATCACCTTCTCTAATAGGATATTCACCCCAATCGAACGTTTTCAAATAAGCAACATAATCCTTATCATCTTGATTATCCAGCTCCCAATAAAAAGAGTATATATCTTCTTGAAAGGGGGATACATTAAATTGTTTGGAATATTGACAAATTATATTTCCTTTCATTCTGATCTCCCATTCCATCGTAATAGGCATTGCTGACTTTATGGAAGAAAATTTTTCATATTTCCATTTGATAGGAAAAAACATTTCGATACGCTCGTCTCCAGTTGTCAGCATGGATACCGTTCTCTCTTCATTGAGGGCTGAAGCTTTCGTTGTCACATGGATTTCTTGCCCGGCAGCCGGATTATCAAAGACAAGTACCATATCTTCAAACCGGTCTCCCATTTTATAATATTTACTGATACTTGGAGCCGGATAAGCAAAAAGTGGCGAGATATAATCATATCCCCTAAATGCGGCCCAACTCTGCGATAATGCTTCTACATGCAAATCTCTCATTGAAATTTCTTCGTTATCAGCATCTTCCATAACCTCAATATAATACTTCTTCTCACAGGCTGTTAAGCAGACCGCCAAACACATCCCAGTCAATATCCGGGAGAATAAATTTGTTAATTTCATATATCTTATATAATTGTATAAAGCAAGAAACTGTCTTAAATATCTCTACTCGGATGAAACCCTCGATCCGGAAGCAGGCGAGAATATTAAGGGAGAGTTTCGCGATATTTACGATCGTAAGAAATAGTCTATGAAACAGGTAATTTGCTGTGCATTTTACTTCTTGTTTGCTTCGTTTGCGGATGTGACAAGGTACATACAGGAAGCAGGAAAGTAGCAGTCTTTGTTCCGGCTGCTCCCGATTATAATGAATCGAAAATGTGGTATGTCGAACGCAACGACCAAGGCGACGGCGTTGATGTGTTTTACATTCCTTCTGCTTGGAAGTTTGACTGGAAAACATCTGACAGCCTTGTTTCTCACTATGCAGACTCGTCTTTACCCGAACATCGTGTACACATGGAAACCGAAATGGCCAAGGTAGCTGAATACATGGCATTGGGAAACAACTTCTATTCTCTTCATTATAGGCATATTACCCTTGATTTATAGGCTACACTCAATGAAGATACCATGACGCGCAGATATATGGATGTGTCTTTCAAAGATGCAACAGCAGCTTTCTCCACTTCCTCATAAATTATAACCAAGCTCGTCCGTTTATTCTGGCAGGATTCAGTCTGGGTGGAAAGTCGGTTGTAGAATTGATGAAGCACTTGTCTGAAAAGGAACGTAAGCAGATGATTGCCGCATACGTGTCGGGATATAAGGTTACTCTTGCTGATGTGGAGAAAGTGCCGTGGATTAAACCGGCAACAGACTCTATTGACACCCGGTAGGTGCTTTGGGCTTTCGTCTTGCCGATCTGAGCCTTGATGTTCTCCAGTTCCCAGTTCAGCCGTCTTGCCTCCTCGGGTTTGCCTTTGTTACAAAATTACTATTTATCGAGTTGTTTTAAGCTATGAAGAATAATGCAAACAATTGAAAAAATAACCGTTTATATTGCCTGTTTTAGTAGGAAGAAGGCGCATCGGTAAAACCTCACTTTTATTGAAGTCAACGGATGAAAGACCGATATTGTATTTTTTCATTTTATGAATTGGTGGAAATTAAACACAATCCTGAGCGGATAGATTGGGGGATATTGAAGAAAAGCCACCCATTTCACAATGAGTGGCTTCTCAAAAACACTTTATTATGAAATTCCGGTATGTTCAACCGGATGAATCATCATAGTTGTCGCATTATTATTGTTGGGGTAATGCAGCTTGATTAGTCTGTACAGATAGCGCTTCTGTGTCATTTTTCCGTATAACACGTCCTTTGAAGTATTAATTCTGGTCGCTCGGAGAAAGCTGAGAATTATTTTCTATTTCAGAGAGAGGTAATTGGTAAAGGAACGGCCTATCTTCCTGGTTATAACGGAACTTACCGGCAGAGAAGTGATTATTATTTTCTGCACCCCAAGTTTCGTCTGTACGATCTACAGGAATATTCAAACGACGATTATCAATATATTCCAAACCTTCACCCCAGAACTCTACACGTTTCTGATAAATGATTTCCTCTATCAGGTCAGCCTTGTTCGTGAAAGTGTAATTATAATCGGGCTGGCGGGTCTTCATAAAGCTATTCAGTTCAGTCACTGCTTCAGCAGAACCCTTGTGAGCCAAAGCTTCCATTTTTATCATGTAAGCCTCTTCTGAACGCAGGTAAATATAATCTCCCAGTTCCCATCCGCTGAACACACCGGCCTTGATGTTATCACGACCTGTACCGATAAATTTTACGGCTTGGTATTCCACGGCAACTGGAGACTGAGTGTCACGAATCAATGTTATACGATTACCGGAATCATCTGTTACACCTGTAGAACGGTCGCAGCAGAACCATTGCAGACGGATATCAGTATCCGCGATACGGTCTACTAATGGCTTAAAGGCAGCGCGCCATACACCGATGCCGGCATAACCATCGCCATAAGTATCCATCTGCGAGAAGAAAGACATATAAGTTGTACTATTGTCTGCTGTAACATCGCTACCGAATACTACATCCGGCAAGCTGATATTACTGAATCCTTGGAGTATCTGGTCTTCACTCTGCAATATAGGGAAATTATCAATCACCACCTGCGCATACTTTATCGCCTCATCCCATTCATGGATAACCATGTTCGCACGAGCCAAATGCATAGCTACCACGCAGCCATCCATATCAGTGGGTGAGGAAGTACGCGTCATATCCAAATTCTTGAACAAGTCGAAAGCAGTGGTAAGGTCACTCTTGATTTGTTCATAGATTTGGGCTACAGTAGCACGTGGCTGGTCACCTTCCGTATCCTCTGTAATAAGCGGTACACACGGAGACTGAGAGAAGTCATATTTCTCTCCACGGCCCCATTTCGTTCCATCCGCACCGGTATAGTAGGAATGCTGGTATAAGTAAGTCAGTTGTAAGTAGGCGTAGCCACGGAAACCAAGGGCGATGGCACGATATTTCAAATTGGCGGGATCTTCACTGCTGGGGTCAATCAGCTTGAGGATGTTGTTGGCATTGGCTATGACACGATAGTACTCTTTCCAACGGTTGTTGGTCGGAGTATAGTTCTGTTGCCAGTAATCCAGCAAATAATGATACATACTCATAGCGAAACGTCCGGTCATAATCATATCGTTGCCCATCAGCGATGTTAAGTAATCAAAACTCTTTTGACCGAAATAGTTGTGACTCATATCGACGTCAACATACTGTTGCATATCAGTATACATACCTGCCACAGCAGCTGAAAAAGCCTTATCAGGATCTTCCTGAGCCACATTGCCCAGTTGGTCTTCAGTCAAATAAGCGGTAACGTCAGCATCTTCAATGCAAGATGTAAGCAGGCCCCCGACAAGAAGCACCTGCATCATATATTTCATTATCTTCATATACAATTTTATTTTTTAGTTTAGAATGTAAGGTTGATACCTCCGGAAATCACACGCATCGGAGAATAGCCTCCATATTCATTATCAGAACCAGCCATTGCCACACGAGGGTCAAATCCCTGACGTTTGGACCACAAGCCGAGATTATCTGCCGTAGCATAGATACGCAGTTTCTCAACACCCAATTTCTGCATCAAGTTCTTCGGCAATGTGTAGCCCAAAGTGATGTTACGGATGCTGAAGTAGCTGGCCTTTACCAGATTGAGGTCTGATTGCTGAGTGAAAGAGTTGGAAGCATTGTCGGCATTCCAAATAGGGAGTGAACCTTGACCGGTCTCAGGGTTGAATGTTTTCCACATATCCTTATTATGACCTACGTAGAATGAAGAGCTCATGCCGGACAGATAAGAGTAGTCATAAGCATAGCCACCAATCTGGAAAGCCGTTGCTATAGAAAGGTCAATTCCCTTGTAAGAGAAAGTAGTGCTCAAACCACCGTTGAAATCGGGCAGTGCAGATTTTCCAATGAAGTAGCGGGTTGCGTCTGCATAAGTGGTGGTGGTAGTACGGCCTGTCACTTCCCCTTTCTCGTTTGTCTCATCCATGTACCACATGGCATTTCCTTTTTCGTCCATGCCGGCATACATATAAGTATAGTATTCAAAGCGGCTCTTACCTTCGCGCAGGTTGAACGGACCGGAAGTGATACCATTTTCACGGTTTTCTTCGGGTAATGTCACAATACGGTTCTTGTAGTGGGAGCCTACGAGCGATACCGTCCACTTCAGGTCAGACTGATTGAAGATATCCACATTCACTTCAAACTCTATACCAGTGTTCTTCATCGCACCCAGATTTTCCCAGTTATACGGCCGTCCGGCTGTAGAGAAAGCTACGGGACGCTTGAAAAGCATATCGTCCGTACGACGATAAAAATATTCGAATGAACCGTATACTCTATCGAAGAGACGGAAATCTACCCCCACGTCAAAAGTCTTCTGCTTTTCCCAGGTCAAGTCCGGATTACCGTAGAATTCCGGTGAATAACCCAGCTCTGAACCATTCCAAGTAACTGTGTATTGGTCTTGATAAGGCGTGTATACATAGGCATAGTCATATTCCGAAAGGATGCTTTCATTACCCTGGGTACCATAAGATGCACGCAGTTTCAAGTCGTTCAACCAAGAATTTGTACCTTCCATGAATGCTTCGTTGGAAATACGCCAAGCAGCACCTACCGACCAGAAATTACCCCAACGGTCCAGAAAGCGGGAAGTACCGTCGCGACGGAAAGCGGCAGAAACGTAATATTTATTGCTATAGTCGTAGTCTGCCATACCGAAATAACCCTCGATGTTATGGTTTGCCGTGTAGCTATTGATGTATTGCATTTGTCCACCGTTGTCCAGTTCCGGATTGTTCGGATTAAAAAAGTTGGTCTTCTGTCCTGCCAAATACTGATATTCATACTTGTAGTACTCGTGACCTATCTTGGCCGACAGGTGGTGGTTATCGCCAAATACATTGCTGTAAGCCAGAATCTGGTTGAAGTTGGTAGTCGTAGTGTTGTAGCTTCCTTTTGTACCACGACCACCGAAAGACTGTCCGTCACCGATGAGCGGAGTGTAGAATACTGTCTGGCTACTGTTCGTGAAATCATAACTATAGTTTGCTGTAAACTTGAAATTCTTCAAGAACGAGATTTCCAGATACGAGCGTGAAGTCAGATTATTGTACACAGTTTCACGAATATCCTCTTTCATATTGGCTATCACATTCTGGTTAGTAGCCGTAGGACGTTTAGATGTACCGTCTGTTTCACCATTTCCGGCATCATACATGGGGCTTCCATCCTCATAATATTTCATGTTACCTTCTGCATCATAGGCATGAACCGGAAAGATAGGAGCCCAAGATCGTGCTACTTCGAAAGGATTGGAGGCAGCTCCGGCATTCTCTTGTACACCATTCTGAGTTGCTTTGGAATATCCTACATTGGTACCTACCTTCAACCAGGATTTCAACTGGGAGTTAACGTTGGCACGAGCTGTAAAACGCTCATAAGAAGAACCTAACACATAAGAGTCATTATCCAGAAAGCCCATAGATACATAAAAATCTGTACGGTCATTACCACCCGATGCAGATACATTGTATTCTTGGCGGAAGGCATTGTCGAACAAGGCATCGGCAAACGAATCATTATAACGCAAACGTGCATTGGGGTTAAGTTTTCCATCAGGTGTTACTAAATATTCTCCTTGCGGGATGATATAAGCATTGTAATTACCCAGTTCGCCCAGTAAATCCTGACTGGCTGCTAAATTAGAGTCTTCAATGGATTTTCCAGCCGCCCAATAGGTATTACGAAGACCATACCAAGACAAACGATAGAACTCTTCCGGATCAGTAGCCATATCATAATCTTTGTACGCACGCTGTGCCACACCCCAGGTACCGTTAAAGTTGATGGCCACCTTGTCTTTGCGTCCGGTCTTGGTAGTAATCATGACCACACCACCAGCTGCGCGGGAACCATACAAAGAGTTGGATACAGCATCTTTCGACACGTTCACTGAAGCAATGTCCGTAGGGTTGATGTCCGACAACTTACCGTTGAAGGGCACACCATCTACTACAATCAGCGCATTGTTGCTGGCTGAAATAGAACCGATACCGCGCAATACGATATTGGCATCTTGTCCCGGCTGGCCGGAAGAGCTTACAACCTGCAAACCGGCCACAGCTCCTTCTAGTGCATTGGACACGGATGTAGCTTGTGAATTACTGATAATCTCATTCTTTACACTGCTGATAGAGCCCACCAAATCTTGTTTGCGTTTAGTGCCATAAGCCACTACTGTTACTTCATCAAGTATCTCTGTATCAGGCATCATAACCACTTTTACGCTCGGTTTGATTACCACTTCTTGAGTCTTCATACCGATGTATGAAATCACCAGAGTTTTCGCGGAACTACACTTTTGCTTATTTTGTTAATAATCAGATAATTATGCTATGTGCTAGAAATAACTATAGCGAAATTTCCTTTCTCACAAGGTATGTGTATGGGGGGGGGCAACGCATAAAACCTTACTGCTGTGATACTATTTGTAGGATTAACAACCAGGTTATCAGATGTATACCATAAAGTTAATACGCTGCTTAAAGATTTTAAATGATTCTTCCTCTTATATGAAGCATGTCTTTTGTCAATATCTATCATCCTAGCTGCTTTCAATGAAGTATTTACTCTACATTGTCATTTTATTAGCGAAACTACTAAAATCTATGTAAAAGAATATTTCAATAGCTTCAGAAAACAGCAAATTCAAAACTTTCTGATTGGCTAAACAATCAAGACAACAATTGTTTCCTCATAGCAGTTTTCATCATTTTTGCTTCCACGCTTCCACCCGTTCCTTATATCCCTCTATTTATCGGCATTACAGATGCTGTGGAAGCAATGCAAAAGTGTGGAAGCAAATTTTGCTTCCACACCTCCAATCAGTTTAAATATTGATAACACACCAATGTTAATCTTCTATTCACACTATGCTGTATCTAATTGATTATAAATAGTTTCTTGCTGCAAGATTTTGCAAACCTATTGCAGTGATACTGCAAAGCTGTTGCAGTGGTACTGCAAACTAATATGCAGTAGTACTGCAAAACGTATGCAGTGAGTTTGCAGCGAGCAGGTTGAAACAGAATAGTGAGTGAACAGACTTTAAAGGAGAAGTATATGATGATATGAAAGTGCAGTATTGACTATGCTAAGTTCGTGTTTTTTTAGGCAAAGGCATGAGTGCATGGTTCTTTTCTAAATCATGTACTATAGTCATATCCATTACATTCGTATACACTTGTGTGGTTTTAACACTTTTATGCCCCAATAATTTTTGCACTGTTGTAATGTTTACTCCATTATAAATCAATAGAGTTGCATTAGTATGGCGAGCGGTGTGAAATGAAATCTTTTTTGATAAACCGGCTAGGCGGGAAATCACAATTAAATTTTTGTTCACATTAGAGTTATCCCTTAAATGAAAGAAGCTTTGTAAGTCATCCCGATATTTGTCCAGAATAACAAGCCCTTTTCCTTCGAATAAGAGATAAAGAGGTAATCTGACTTCTGTACTCGTCTTTATGGATTTATAAATTAGCCAGGTTTCTTGACGGATCTCCACGATGTTATCGGGTGATAAACTGATAAAATCAGAATATCTCATTCCTGCATAGCAACAAAACAAGAATGCATCTAAAGTCTTCTGCAATTTAGTATATCTGCCAGCCAAGCTTAATTTCTCCAACTTCTCCAGCTCTTCAGGAGATAAGTGCGTATGCTTGTTTTCTATAGTTTTAATCTTGTACTTTCGAAAAGCGTATTTTTGTATCTCTATATAATCCTTGTTGATGGCGACATTTATATGTCGCTTCAGATGCTTCATATGTTTGGCTATCGTATTTGTGTGATAGCCTCTTGATTGCAAGAAATATTCAAAGGAGGATATGAATTCGAATGTTAAATCAGAAAAGGTTACATCCTTTTTGAACTGTTGTAATAATGAAAGAGTGGAGAGGTGATTTCGTTTTGTACTTTCTTTCAGAGCAGAGTTTGCTATCTCTTGTCTACAAAAAGAAATAAAAGAGGTTTTGTTTTCGTTTGTGCTCAAAACCTCCTTTAGTAACTCTAATGAAATACGCCTTCCTTGCTGCCACAATTCCAACTCTTTTTTTTCTATCATAGCCATAAATTCATATATCAATCTATTCAGTGCATCCGCATTAGGATGATTCTTCACGATAAGCTTTTTATTGTCCCATTGTTCTGGCTTTAGATAAACTTTGGTGGAGAAATACTTTTTCTTTCTGTCCAAATAGGCTTCTACTTGCACTAACGCCATTCCTTTTTTATTCAGGCTTCTTTTTCTGTTGTACACTAGATTGTAAATAATTTTACTCATTTTGCTTGATTTTAATTAATACTAATAACAAATAAGACGATATTCTGTGCTCGGTGAGAATAGAATAAGAATTAATATCTCTAAAAAGTGTCTTTTTGTGTTTAGCTATTAATCGGTATTTAATCTCCGGAAATTCTCATTTTGTTTCAAAATCAGGTATGTTTTTTGTTTTAGCAGCTTGTTTATTAACCATTTTGTTTTAAAATATGTGTATTTCTTGGAAAAATCACCTTGAAAGAGGGAATCATAGTGATAGTAAACATAAGCCGGTTTAGGTTTTTTAAGTATGAAAAATCTGTTATTAAGCATAAAGTAGCGTATTTAATTAACAAATTGATAGATTTACAAGGTTTTTTCAATAAAATAGTTGTTCGTTTCAGTTTTATTAATATATTTGCATTTTGTTAGAGTAAAGAAACAATTAATGTAAAGTTAAACTTTAAGAGAGAATTTATGAAAAGAAAATTAATGCTGTTATTGGCCTGTCTTTTTGTTGGAATAGGCCTAGTAACTGCCCAAACCCAGAAGGTTACAGGTGTTGTAATTTCTGAAGAAGACGGGCAGCCAGTTATTGGAGCCTCTGTATTGGTAAAAGGTACACAAGTTGGTGCTATTACCGGTGTAGATGGTGATTTTACATTACCAAACGTACCAAGTTCCGCGAAAACTCTGGTGATTTCTTATATTGGTATGCAGACGCAGGAAGTAGCGATAAAACCCAGCTTAAAAGTGGTGATGAAGTCTGATACTGAGATGCTTGATGAGGTAATGGTGGTTGCTTTTGGTACAGCAAAAAAGTCTGCATTTACGGGTTCGGCCAAGGTGGTTGGTACCGAAAAGCTGGAGCAGTCGCAAGTAACGAATGTTACCGATGCTTTGGCTGGTGCTGTGCCGGGTGTGACATTGACTTCTAATGACGGTGCTCCGGGTTCAAAATCGTCCATTAAGATTCGTGGCTTTAGTTCTATCAATGCAAAGAATGACCCTCTGATTATTGTGGACGGCGCTCCTTATAGCGGTGACATTAATAATATCAATCCTAACGACGTTGAGTCAATGACAGTATTGAAGGATGCAGCTTCCAATGCTCTTTACGGTGCTCGTGGTGCTAATGGTGTAATTATCATCACTACCAAAAGAGCCAATATGTCGGGAGAGGCTAAGGTGACTTTTGATGCTAAGTGGGGTGCTAACACTCGAGCGTTGCAGAAATATGAAGTGATTGACAATCCTGGCATGTACTACGAGATGCATTATCGTGCCATGAACAATTATTATAAGTCAACGGGAATGAATGACCAAGCTGCATGGCTTGAGGCTAACAAGAATCTGTTTGGCTCCAACGGTGGATTGGGATACAATGTATATACGGTTCCCGATGGGCAATTCCTCATCGGTCAGAACGGTAAGCTTAATCCCAACGCCACATTGGGTAGAGTTGTGAATTATAAAGGACGTGACTATCTGCTGACTCCGGATGATTGGGAAGATGTGGGAATGCGTACCGGTCTGCGTCAGGAATACAACTTCTCGGTGAGCGCAGCCAATGAAAAGTCTTCTTTCTATGTTTCTTTAGGTTATCTTGGAAATGAGGGTATCACTGAAGGCTCTGACCTGAAACGTTTGACAGGCCGTTTGAAAGCCGACTATCAGGCAAAGAAGTGGTTGAAGATTGGTGGTAATGTGGGATATGCACGTTTTGATTCCAACTCGTTGAGTAACAATGGTACCAGCTCGTCTACCGGTAATATATGGGCGTTTGTTACCCAAATGGCTCCCATCTATCCCGCCTACGTGCGTAATGCTGACGGTAGCATCATGGTGGATAATAATGGTATTGGAATGATGGACTACGGTAGTGGTATCAATGCAGGTATGCAGCGTCCTTTCATTGCTGATGCCAACCCTATTCTAGACAATAAACTAAATACCAGAAACTCTGAAGGAAATGCCATTAACGCCAACGCCTTTGTAGATATAACTCCTATAGAAGGCCTGAAGGTGACATTCAATGGTGCTTTCAACTTGGATGAGACACGTTTTTCTTACGTGTACAATCCCTACTACGGACAGTTTGACTCCACCGGAGGTACAGTGAGCAAGTATCATACACGTACTTACGATTACAACTTGCAACAACTTGTTTCTTATGCCCGTTCGTTTGGTGATAATAACTTCGACATCCTTTTGGGGCACGAATATTATGATTACCGTTATTACTTCCTGGCTGCCAGCAAGTCGCAGATGTTTTCTCAAGAAAATACAGAACTGGACGGTGCCATTATCGACGGACAAGGTGCTTCTTCCTATAAAGAGCGTCGTAACAATGAAGGTTTCTTCGGCCGTTTGCAATACAATTATGACGAACGCATCTTCGGCTCGGCTTCTTTGCGTCGTGATGCTTCCAGCCGTTTCCATCCAGACCATCGCTGGGGTACATTTTGGTCGGCAGGTGGTGCATGGCTCATCAACAAAGAAAGCTGGTTTGATGCTTCTTGGGTGCAGGAACTGAAGCTGAAGGCTTCTATTGGTTCACAAGGTAATGACAATATCGGTGACTTCCTCTATACGGATAGATTTAACATTATCAACTCTAACAATAGCCTTGGTACTTCATTTAAATCTAAGGGTACTAAAGACATCACTTGGGAAACCAACACTAACTTCAATATCGGTGCGGAGTTCCAGTTGTGGAACCGTGTGACCGGTAGCATCGAGTACTACAGACGTAAGACTTCGGATATGTTGTTCTCATTTACCGTGGCTCCATCATTGGGTTATGCTTCCTATATGGACAACGTTGGTAACATGGTCAATAGTGGTGTGGAAATGGACTTCAATGTGAATATCTTCGATACACGTAACTTTACGTGGGACGTAAGTTTGAACATTTCAACTTTGAAGAACCGTATTACGATGCTTGACCCTGATAAGTTGATCACTACTGAATATACAGCTGATGGAAAAGGATATAAGGGCTATTCTAACGGAAGCTTCTTCATTGGTGAAGACTTGTCTATGTTTACATGGCGCTTGAAGGAGTATGCCGGAGTGAATGAAAAAGGTGAGTCTTTGTTCTATAAAAATGTCAAGGACGAGGCCGGCAATATTACCGGACGTGAAACAACTACGAATCATGCTGAGGCCGACTATTACATTACAGAAGAAAGCTCAATTCCTAAGGTGTATGGTGGTTTCGGCACCAAACTGAAAGTCTATGGCGTGGACTTCGGCATTAACTTCACTTACCAGATTGGCGGTAAGCAATATGATGGTACGTATGCTTACTTCATGTCGTCACCTTATGGTACGGCCGGCTACAACTACCATAAGGATTTGCTGAACTCATGGACTCCTGAGAATACAAATACCAATATTCCGCGTTTCCAGATGAACGACCAATATTCAGGAGCAATGTCTACACGCTTCTTGACAAACGCAAGCTTCTTGAATATCCAGAATATTAATGTGGGCTACACGTTGCCTTCCAAGTGGACAAAGAAGTTGGCCATCAACTCATTGCGCGTGTATATGTCGGCAGAGAATGTTTTCTATTGGTCTAAACGTAAAGGGTTCGACCCGCGTCAGTCATACGACGAGACAACCAATGCTACTTTCTATTCACCGATGCGTACCATTTCCGGTGGTGTGTCATTTGAGTTCTAAACCTAATATATAGATTACAATGATTATGAAGAAGAATATATTCAAACTATTTTCGGTTATGGTCGTATCGGCCACGGTATTGACCGGCTGTATAGAAGAGGTTTTTCCCGAAGATTCTACAGCGACCTCCGATCAGATTGGTGCATCAGCTACAGCGATTAAGGCTTCGCTTAATGGCTTGCCATCGCAAATGGTACAAGGTTATCTGGTGTACGGTAAGCAAACCCATGAGACCGACCTTGCTTATCCCTCATTGATGTTGGCCCAGACAGAACTGCTGGGTGATGTTGTGGCTACGGATTACGGGTATGATTGGTGGTGGCGCTTCAATGCCAATAATGGTATGAACGATACCGGCTATTATTCATATTTGCCTTACTTCACCCTATATAAGTTCGTTAAATCGGCCAATGACGTGATTGCGGCCGTTGATGTGACTGATCCCACGATTAGCGATGAAATGCGTGGACTTGGAAGTATAGCTCATGCTTTCCGTGCATTGGATTATTATACACTGATGGTGCTTTTCGAACCGGTAGAAAATATCTATACCGATTGTAGCAAGGTGCTGGGATTGACGGTGCCCATCGTTACTGAGGCAACCACTAACGACATTGCGAAGAACAATCCGCGTGCAACCCACGAAGAATTGGTGAATTTCATTCTTGCCGATCTTGACAAGGCAGAAATAGGTCTGGAGTCTTATACACCTGTTAGTAAGAACTTTCCCGACTTGGCGGTCGTATATGGTCTGAAGGCTAAAGTATATATGTGGGATGGTCAGTTTGCTAAAGCTGCCGAGTATGCTCGCAAGGCTATTGATAAGTCGGGAGCAACACCTATGAACGAATCACAGTGGCATAATCCAACTACCGGTTTCAATACGGCTACTTCTGCATGGATGTGGTACCTTCACCCCACGGCTTCCAACATGGGTAACCTTGCTAATTTTATCGGTCACATTTCCAATGAAGCGGATTGGGGATATGCTTCTTTGTCTAAGCTCCAGATGGCACGTTCACTTTATGACGCGATTCCTGCTACCGATTTCCGCAAATATTCCTACCTTGACCCGGACAGAAGTGCTTACGCTTACCAGTCGGTGAGAGGCAATGCATGGCTGGATGAACAGCCGGATTATATGTCATTGAAGTTCCGTCCCGTGGGTGGTGACTATAACACTTATTCTGTGGGTGCGGCTGCAGATATTCCCGTGATGCGTGTGGAAGAGATGTATCTCATAGAGGCTGAAGCAGTAGGTGCCAGCCAGAATGTGGCAGCAGGTGTACAGCTGTTGAATAACTTTATGAAGCAGTACCGCCAGAGCAATTACAATTTCAGTACGGGTGATTTGCGTAATTTCCAACTTGAGGTGTTGAAGCAGATGCGTATCGAGTTCTGGGGTGAGGGAATCGCATTCCCCACGGCTAAACGTCTGAAACCGGATGTCATTCAGAATTATGAGGGTACCAACTTTATAGAAGATATCTTCAAGATAAATTGTAAAGGTGTGAAGCCCAACTGGACATTGATGATTCCTAAGACCGAGGTCGATTCAAATACCGCCCTTCAGGGAATGAACAATCCGGACCCATCTGGTGCTATTCCTACACGTCCTACTCCGATAGGAACATTTGCACCGGGTAACAATTAACCAATGAACTAACTTTTAATAGAATTTGTATATGAATAAGATATTCAATAAATTGTTTTTGGGCTTGGCCGTATGCGGTTTGGCTATGACGGCTTGTTCAGACGGTGTGGAGTGGGAGCCTTCTCCGGTTCCTACCGAGGGTGTACAAGCTTATATTTATGCTGATAACACTGATTTGACTTATTATCCGAATGATGAACAGGTTTTTGTGGTCAAAATCGGCCGTCAGAAAACAGATGCGGCTGCATCTATTCACTTGACTACAGATGCCGAGAACGTAACAGTGCCGACAACGGTTGATTTTGCTGCCGGTGAAGCACTCAAAGAAGTAAAGATTGCATTTGACATAGCTGTGGGTACTACTGCATCTTATACTATTACCATTCCTGAAGAAGATTCCTACGTTTATGGTTCACCCAAGGTGACGGTCAATATAAAGCGTGACTATACTTGGCTCAATATAGGTACAGGCTACTATACATCTCAATTATTTGGCGAGGGTTGGGATCAACCGGTGCTGAAGGCTAAAGAGGCTAATATCTATAAGCTGGAAGATTGCATTACGAAAGGATATCCCATCATGTTTACACTAAGCGATGACAATCAAGAACTGATAGGTTGGGATCCTCAACCTACTGGTTATGACAAGACGGACTATGGTATGCTATACTTTGCAGCAGCAGGTATGGAGCGTAAAGGAAACGTGTTGTCTTTCCCGATGCAGGGCTTGGTAGTACTTGACAGTGGTAAATGGGGAGTACTGTATCAGGGATTCACGGAAACGTTGGAGATGCCGGAAGGGTTCTGATTATTCTGGCAATTAGATAACATGTAATTTGAAATGGCATGTAAGATGAAGTTCGACTTCATTTTACATGCCATTTTTCTATTGTGTCTGTTTTTATTTTATTCCCCTTTTTAAGGCGCTTCCGCCAAAATTATTTATATTTGCTGCCCGAACCAACAATACGTATATATAATAAGGTATAGAAACTATGAAAGAATTTGTAATCTCCGAAGCGCAGGCAGAAACAGCGGTATTGGTAGGTCTTGTCACGAAGACTCAGGATGAGCGTAAGACCAACGAATACCTGGACGAGCTTGCATTCTTGGCTGAGACAGCCGGGGCGGAAGTAGTAAAGCGGTTTACCCAAAAGCTGGACCAGGCGCATTCCGTGACCTACGTCGGTAAGGGCAAGCTGGAAGAAATCAGAGAGTATATCCGGAATGAAGAAGAAGCCGAACGTGAAGTCGGCATGGTGATTTTTGACGATGAACTTTCTGCGAAACAGATACGTAACATTGAAGCGGAGCTGAAGATTAAGATATTGGACCGTACTTCGCTCATTCTCGATATTTTTGCCATGCGTGCCCAGACTGCCAATGCAAAAACGCAGGTGGAGCTGGCGCAATACAAGTATATGCTTCCTCGTCTGCAACGTTTGTGGACTCACTTGGAACGCCAGGGTGGTGGCTCCGGTGCCGGTGGAGGTAAAGGTTCCGTGGGACTTCGCGGTCCGGGTGAAACGCAGCTGGAAATGGACCGCCGTATCATCTTGAACCGTATGTCATTGTTGAAGGAACGCTTGGCTGAGATTGACAAGCAGAAGTCTACCCAGCGGAAGAACCGCGGACGCTTGATTCGTGTGGCATTGGTGGGATATACCAATGTAGGAAAATCCACATTGATGACTTTGCTTTCGAAAAGTGAAGTCTTTGCCGAGAACAAGCTGTTTGCCACGTTGGATACTACGGTGCGTAAGGTGATTATTGAGAACCTGCCGTTCCTGCTATCCGATACAGTGGGCTTTATCCGTAAATTGCCGACGGATTTGGTAGACTCCTTTAAGTCTACTCTGGACGAGGTACGCGAGGCGGACTTGCTGTTGCATATCGTAGACATCTCTCATCCGGATTTTGAAGAACAGATAGAAGTTGTGAACAAGACGTTGGCAGATATCGGTGCCGCCGGTAAGCCCATGATTCTTGTATTCAATAAGATAGACGCTTATACCTATATAGAGAAAGCGGCTGACGACCTTACCCCCAGAACCAAGGAAAACTTGACACTCGAAGAACTGATGAAGACGTGGATGGCTAAGATGGAGGATAACTGCCTCTTTATTTCTGCCCGCGAAAAAATCAATATGGAGGAACTGAAGAGTGTGGTTTATCAGCGTGTGAAGGAATTGCACGTGCAGAAGTACCCCTATAATGACTTTCTTTATCAGACTTACGAAGAAGAAGTTTAATTTTAGTTGTGAGTTGTAAGTTATGAGTTATTTGCTGGCAGCGGTTTGAATCGGTAGTGCCGGCAAAGGCAATGACTTATAACTCATAACTCATAACTCGTTATAAGGATGAATTACAGAAGACTGACCGAAGATGAAATTCTCCGGTTGAAGAGCCAGTCGTGTCTGGCTGATGATTGGGGGAAAGTAACCGTTGCAGAAGAGTTCTCAACGGAATTTGTGCATCATACCCGTTTCTCGGGCGAGGTGCGTTTGGGAGTGTTCCATTCAGAATTTATGTTGCCGGGAGGAATCAGGAAGCATTCCGGTTTGCGGCATGTGACGTTGCATAATGTAACGGTGGGAGATAACTGTTGCATTGAGAATATCCAGAACTATATTGCCAATTATGAAATAGGGCATGATACTTTTATTGAGAATGTGGATATTATTCTGGTAGACGGTGTGTCGAAGTTCGGTAACGGGGTAGAAGTGTCTGTCCTGAATGAGACGGGAGGCCGTGAGGTGTTGATTAATGATAAACTCTCCGCACACCAAGCCTATATTCTGGCGCTTTACCGCCATCGTCCGGAACTGATTACACGGATGAAGGAAATCACGGATTTTTATTCCAACAAACATGCTTCTGCTGTAGGAAGCATCGGGAACCATGTAATGATATTGAACACCGGTTCCATAAAGAATGTGCGCATCGGTGATTATTGCCGCATCTGTGGTACATGCCGTCTGTATAACGGAAGCATCAACAGCAACGAGGTGGCGCCGGTACACATCGGGCATGGGGTGATTTGTGATGATTTCATCATCTCTACCGGGTCTCATGTAGATGACGGAGCTATGCTGAGCCGCTGCTTCGTGGGGCAGGCATGCAAGTTGGGACACAACTACTCTGCCTCGGATTCTTTGTTTTTCAGCAACTGCCAGGGAGAGAACGGGGAGGCGTGCGCTATTTTTGCCGGACCTTATACGGTGACACATCATAAATCCACGTTGCTGATTGCCGGTATGTTTTCCTTTATGAATGCCGGTTCGGGGTCCAATCAGAGCAACCATATGTATAAGTTAGGGCCTATCCATCAAGGCACTTTGGAGCGTGGTGCCAAGACGACTTCCGATTCGTACATCTTGTGGCCTGCAAGGGTGGGGGCGTTCTCCTTGGTAATGGGGCGCCACGTCAACCATTCTGATACTTCGAACCTGCCGTTCTCTTACTTGATAGAGCAGAATAATACCACCTACCTTGTACCCGGTGTCAACCTGCGTAGTGTGGGTACCATCCGTGATGCCCAGAAGTGGCCGAAACGTGACGGGCGTACCGACCCGAACAAACTGGATTACATCAACTATAATCTTCTCAGCCCCTACACGGTGCAGAAAATGTTCAAGGGACGGGAAACGTTGCAGAATCTGCGTCATGCCAGTGGCGAGCTTTCGGACATCTATTCTTTCCATAGTGCGAAGATACGTAACTCGGCTTTGGTGAAAGGTATCCGCTTCTATGAAATAGCCATTCATAAGTTCCTCGGAAACTCTGTCATCAAGCGCTTGGAAGGCATTGACTTCCGGAGCAATGAAGAAATACGTGCCCGTTTGAAGCCCGATACTGCCATTGGCAGCGGCGAATGGGTGGATATTTCCGGATTGATAGCCCCAAAGAGTGAGATAGATGCGCTGATAGACGGTATTGAGTCCGGCAAAGTCAATCGCTTGAAGTCTATCAATGCCGAGTTTGAGAAGATGCACAGCAACTACTATACCTACGAATGGACCTGGGCGTATGAGAAGTTGGAAGAGTTCTATGGTATCAAGCCGGAAGGTATGACGGCAGAAGACGTCATACATATTGTCGAAAAATGGAAAGAAGCAGTAGTTGGCCTCGACCGCATGGTGTATGAGGATGCTAAGAAAGAATTTTCACTGGCTTCCATGACGGGCTTTGGAGCCGATGGCTCACGCTTGGAAAAGGAACTCGACTTTGAGCAGGTACGCGGCGACTTTGAAAGCAATCCGTTTGTAATGGCTGTGCTGAAACACATTGAGGTGAAGACGGCGCTGGGCGATGAACTGATAGGGCGGATGCAGCGGGTGTCAGAAAATTAATTATGATTTGTTGCGTTTTTACTCTAATTAAAGAATTATTTCAATAATAGTTTTTACCTTTGCTCGGTAAAGGCGGTTTTGTGCTGCCTTTACTACCCGAATCACTTTTAAACATTAAATATACGAGTAATTATGGCAACAACACCTCCGTTCAAGTATCAGCCCATGTTCGAGAAGGGGAAAGATACTACTGAGTATTATCTGCTTACGAAAGATTACGTGTCAGTAAGCGAGTTTGAAGGAAAACCTATCCTGAAGATTGAAAAAGAAGGTTTGACGGCAATGGCCAATGCGGCTTTCCGTGATGTATCGTTCATGTTGCGTCGTTCGCACAATGAGCAGGTTGCTAAGATTCTGAGTGACCCCGAAGCCAGCGATAACGATAAATACGTGGCACTCACCTTCCTGCGCAATGCAGAGGTAGCATCCAAGGGGGTACTTCCTTTCTGCCAGGATACGGGTACGGCAATCATCCACGGTGAAAAGGGACAGCAAGTATGGACCGGCTACTGTGATGAAGAAGCTCTCTCACTGGGTGTTTACAAGACTTATACCGAAGAGAACCTGCGCTATTCGCAGAATGCTCCCCTCACCATGTACGATGAGGTGAATACGAAGTGCAACCTTCCCGCACAGATTGACATCGAAGCTACGGAAGGTATGGAGTACGAGTTCCTCTGCGTAACCAAGGGTGGTGGCTCTGCCAACAAGACTTATCTCTACCAGGAGACAAAGGCTATCCTCAACCCCGAAACATTGGTTCCCTTCCTTATCTCAAAAATCAAGACTTTGGGTACGGCAGCTTGTCCTCCCTATCACATCGCATTCGTTATCGGCGGTACCTCTGCCGAAAAGAACTTGCTGACTGTGAAACTGGCTTCCACCCACTTCTACGATAACCTACCCACTACCGGCAATGAGTTCGGCCGCGCTTTCCGCGATGTGGAACTGGAGAAGCTGGTACTGGAAGAAGCTCATAAGATTGGCCTCGGTGCCCAGTTCGGCGGCAAGTATCTGGCTCACGACATCCGCATCATCCGCCTGCCGCGTCACGGTGCGTCCTGCCCCGTGGGTCTGGGTGTTTCCTGCTCTGCCGACCGTAACATCAAGTGTAAAATCAATAAAGAAGGTATCTGGATTGAAAAGCTCGACAGCAATCCGGGTGAACTGATTCCCGAAGAACTCCGTAAGGCCGGTGAAGGCGACGTGGTGAAGATTGACTTGAACCAGCCGATGGCCGATATTCTGAAGGAACTGACCAAGTATCCGGTTTCCACCCGTTTGTCTCTGAATGGAACCATCATCGTAGGCCGTGACATCGCACACGCCAAGCTGAAAGAACGTCTGGACCGTGGCGAAGACCTGCCGCAGTACATCAAAGACCATCCCATCTACTACGCCGGTCCTGCCAAGACTCCTCAAGGCATGGCTTGCGGCTCCATGGGCCCGACTACTGCCGGACGTATGGACCCGTATGTAGACCTCTTCCAAAGCCACGGCGGCAGCATGATTATGCTTGCCAAAGGTAACCGCAGCCAGCAAGTGACAGATGCCTGCCAAAAGTATGGCGGTTTCTACTTGGGCTCTATCGGTGGTCCTGCCGCTATCTTGGCACAGAACAACATCAAGAGCATCGAGTGCGTGGAATATCCCGAGCTCGGTATGGAAGCTATCTGGAAGATTGAGGTGGAGAACTTCCCTGCATTCATCTTGGTGGACGATAAGGGCAACGACTTCTTCAAGCAACTGAAGCCTTGGAATTGCAGCAAATAAGAACTTATTTATACGATATGGAAAAGCCGTTCCGGAGATAATTCCGTGAACGGCTTTTCTGTATTGAAAATTAATACTTTGTGGCTTCCTATGGGGCAGAGACGGTTGTTTCTTTTCATGAGAACTGTTGTTTCTCTTGATGGAAAGTCTTTCTTTCTATCGCTGTTTGTGAGGCATTCCCACATCATGCTGGTTATCTTATTGGCTTTAATCCAAACAATGGGGTTTCTACAGACATGATGATTTCGGGTGAAGGCTGGAATGCCTTTAAGCTTATTATCTCCTCCAGATTCTCCACATATAGTAAGCGCAGTGCGTGAATGCGAAAACAAACGAGATAATCAGCAGCACTTTGCTTTCTCCCCATCCCACAGTCTGTTGGTGCCACAACCCGGTGATGACGCAAAGAACGGCAAGGATAAGTCCAATCATGTTCAAGGCAACCTGCCCGTGGCGGGTGTCGCCTCCATGCTCCAGCTTACTGTGCTTCATGCCGTAGCCTACATAGATATCCAGACCGATGAGCATCCACAGTACTAGGCGTATCCATGTATCGGCAGGAAGGAACAGCATCATGCAAAGGCAAGTAAGAATACCCAGTATGGGGATAAGTGGAACAAGTGGGGTTTTAAAGGAACGGGGCACGTCGGGCATGGTTCTACGTACTACCAGTACAGCGGCACAGACCAGCGTGAAGGCCATCAACGTGCCGATGCTTGTCATCTCCCCGGCCAGCCGTGCGGGTACAAAAGCTGCCAGCAGGCCCACAAGTACCATGAAGAGCAGGTTGCTGCGTGCTGGAGTACGGAACTTTTCGTTGATATGCGAGAAGAAAGGAGGCAGCAGCCCGTCGTGGCTCATGCTTAGGAATACGCGGCTCTGTCCCAGCAACGTCACCATGATGACGGAGCAATACCCGAACAGAATGGACAGCACGATGGCACGGTTCAGCCAGGGATAGTCCGGCTGGATGATACCTGCAGCATCAGCCTGCCCCATGTGCTCTATGGCTATGGCAACGGGAGCAATGCCTTGCTGTCCGCTGAAGGCGGTGTAGTGTGCCACTCCCGTCATGACGTGGGCAAAAACCATATAGAGCACGGTGCATACCAGCAAGGAGACCAGAATGCCGATAGGCATGTTCCGCTTCGGGTTCTTCGTCTCTTGGGCGGCTGTGCTCACAGCGTCGAACCCGAGGAAGGCGAAGAATACGATGGCCGCCCCTCGCAGGATGCCGGAGAAGCCATATTCGCCCAGCACGCCCGTATTGGCAGGGATGTAAGGTGTATAGTTGTCGGTATTGATGTATTTCCAGCCGAGTATGACAAAAATCAGTATGACGGAAACCTTCAGGAATACAATGAAGCCGTTGAAGATGGAGCTGCCTTCCGTGCCCCGTATCAGGAAGAGGCTCATCAGCACTACGATAAGGAAGGCGGGGATATTTACGATTCCACCATCCCAGGGACAGGCGGTGAGGGCTTGCGGTAGATGTATGTCCAGTCCCTCGAGAAAGACGACCAGATAGCGGCTCCAACTGATGCTTACTGTGGTTGCGGCTACGGTGTATTCCAATACCAGGTCCCACCCGATAATCCAGGCGATGAGTTCGCCCATCGTGGCATACGAGTAGGTGTATGCGCTGCCGGCTACGGGTATCATGGACGCAAATTCCGCATAACACAGTCCGGCGAAGCAGCATCCCAGTGCGGCAATGGCAAAGGACAGTGTGATGGCCGGTCCCGTATAGCCTGCCGCCACCGTTCCGGTGATGGAGAATAGACCCGCTCCGATGATGACTCCCACGCCCAGGGCAACAAGGCTCCACGGACCAAGTACACGTTTCAATGTTTTCTTTCCGGAGGCATTAGCCTCCGCTTGCAGTGCCTCGAATGGCTTTCTGATGAATAATCCCATTATGCTTCAATTCTGATAAATCGGGCGCAAAGGTACGGATTATATTGCTTATTCCATATAGCGCGCTACTTTTCCACTGATTTGCAGTAGGGAGATTTCACATAATTTGGTATCATATTCTGCGGAGAGAATACGTTCTTCTGCATCCAGCAGACTCTTTTGGGCTTCGCGCATCTCGATTCCCGAGAGGTTGCCCAGCATATATCGTTCCATGGCAATCTCGTGGTTCTCCTTGGCAGCGACAAGGTTCTGGCGTTCAAGGTTCAGCATTTGCAGGTTGTTTTGGTAGGCCTGCCATAGGTTGCTGAGGTCGGCGCGCAGGGCTTGCTCCAGTTGCTCGCGTTCCAGGCGAGCGTTCTGCACGGCAATGCGGGCATTCTTGCGTTCGCGGCGCCGGTTGCCGTCGAACAGATTGAAGCCGACCGTGACGCCGAAGTTCAGACCGAGGTTGCTGCGGCGGCTGTTGGCAGAGATGTCATACTTGTTGAGGGTGTAGCCGTATCCGCCGTTCATCTTCACGTATGGGTAGTCGCGCGAGCAGACTTTCTTGTAGTCCAGACGGGCCAGGGTATTGTTCTGTTCGGCACGTAGCAGTGAGGCGTTGATGGCGAGGGTGGCGTTCCACAGCTCCTCGAAGTTCAGGGAGGCGGTCACGTTGATGAGGCTGTCTTGTATGATAAACGGCTGGTCTACATCTTTGTTTGCCATGAGTTCGTTCAGCTGGATACGTGAGGTGTGCAGCAGTTCCTGCTGTTTCATGTATTGGGCACTGTCGGCATTGAAGTCCACTTTGGCCTGCTGGTAGTCCAGGCGCGAGAAGTTACCGATGTGGTAACGCTCTTCCACAATGCGCAGGCGCTCTTTGGATAGCGATACGGCATAACGGAAGTTCTTCAAGCGGATTTTCTGCTGCACATAGTTATAGTATTCGGCGGCTATGTTGGCTATCAGGTCCTCGATGGCGATGCGCGTATTGGTCTCGCCTTGGCGTTCCAGCTCCTTGAGCCGTTGGTAGTTGGCGGTAATGTTGAAACCGTCGAAGATGGTCCAGTTCAGGTTGATGCCTGCATCGAGAGTTTGGTCAAACACTCCGTTGTCCTTGGTTGTCTCTCCGGTGGCTCGGGCTTTGGTTTCGATATTGTCTATGGTTCCCTTGTAGCCGGCGGAGAGGTCCAGTGTGGGCAGGTAGCCCGCATTGCCCAGTGTGGCGTTGTTCTTGCTGACCTGCTCTTCATTGCGGACAATGCGCAGGGAGTAGTTGTTCAGCAATCCCTGCTCCAGGCAGGACTTCAAGGTGTAGGTAGGCGCAGGCTGTGCGTAAAGGCCCAGCGCTGTGCAGGCAGTGGCTATGAAAATTAAAACAATGCGTTTCATTCGGTCTTCAGTTTACTTCGGTTCGTTGATACATAACTATATATGGCAGGCACGATGTACATCGTCAGTAGTGTGGAGATGAGCATGCCGCCTACGACGGCAGTACCCATGGCGATGCGTTGGTTGCAACCTTCGCCGGTGGCGTAGGCAAGCGGTATCAGTCCCAGGATGGTGGAGGCACTCGTCATCAGGATGGGGCGCAGACGTTGCAGGGAGGCGTCCTTGATGGCTCGCATCTTGTCTTCACCCGCTTCCTGCTTCTGATTGGCAAATTCCACAATCAGGATACCGTTCTTTGCCACCAGACCAATCAGCATGATAATACCAATCTGGCTGAATATATTCATTGTAATTCCCCCGAAATACATGAATACCAGTGCACCGGCAATGGCGAGAGGCACCGTCAGCATGATAACCAGCGGGTCCTTGAAACTTTCGAACTGGGCGGCAAGAATCAGGTAAATCAGCACGATGGCCAGGATGAAGGCGAACATCAGACTGGAGGAACTTTCCCGATACTCTTTGGAGTCTCCGGTCAGTGCGGTGCGGAAGGTCTCGTCCAGTGTCTCTTTGGCAATCTTGTCCATTTCATCCAGACCTTGTCCGATGGTCTTGCCGTCCGCCAGTCCCGCGGAGATGGTGGCGGAAACGAAACGGTTGTAACGGTACAACTTCGGAGGGGCGATACCGCCAGTCAGTTCAATCAGGTTGTCCAGCTGCACCATGGTTCCATTGTCGCTACGGATATAGATGCCTTTCAGGTCGGCAGGCTTGTTGCGTTGCTGGCGGTTGATTTCGCCCAATATCTCGTATTGCTTTCCGTTCATGTAGAAGTAGCCCATGCGCTGTCCGCTCAAGCCGTATTGCAGGGTTTGGGCAATGTTCTTGGTGCTTACGCCCATGATGCTCGCCTTGTCACGGTTGATGTTGATGCGCGCTTCGGGCTTGCTGAACTTCAGGTTTACGTCTGCCATCTGGAATACCGGATTTTCGTAGACCTTCGTCATGAACTTGGGGAGCACCTCCTGCAATTTCTCGATATTGGTTGCCTGCAATACATACTGCACGGGCATACCGCCGCGCCGTCCTCCGAATGAGGAGGACTGCTGTACGAAAGAGCGTGCCATTGTCTTTTTCTGCACTGCCTTCGACAACTTTTCGGCAACTTCCATCTGGGTATAGTCACGGTCTTTCATGTCTTTCAGTGTGATACGTACGTTACCGCTACCACTGGACACACGCGCTGTTACCGCTTCTGCATCCGGGATAATGGAGTCCACCAGATGATTGATGTCTTCGGTATAGTCGCGGATATATTCGTAAGTTACTCCTTCGGCACCCATTGTATTGATGCTGATTTGCGAACGGTCCTCCAATGGAGCCATTTCAGCCGGGATAGTATTCCAAAGGACTCCGATAAGCAGGATGGTGACCACGGTGAAGGGCAAGGCAATCCAACGCCGTTTCAGGAAGGCGGCCAGTGACTTGCTGTATATCCGGTTCATTCCTTCGAAGAAAGGTTCGGTCTTGCGATAGAACCAGCTCTGCTGTTCCCTTTTGATTAAAAGTTTGGTGGCAAGCATCGGCGTAAAAGTCAATGCGGCGAAGGAGGAGATAATCACCGAACCGGAGACCACAATACTGAATTCGCGGAACAGTCGTCCCGTCGTCCCGTCCATGAATACAATAGGGAAGAATACCGCCACCAGCGTAATGGTAGTGGAGATGACGGCAAAGAAAATCTCCTTGGCTCCTTCTATGCCGGCTTCTTTCGGTGGCATCCCTTTCTCGATGCGGACATAAATGTTCTCCGTCATCACGATGGCGTCGTCCACCACCAAGCCCACGGCAAGCACCACGGCAAGCATGGAGAGCACATTGATGGAGAAACCGGCCAGATACATGACGAAGAAAGCTCCAATCAGCGAAACAGGGATTACAATACATGGCACAAGCGTCACACGCCAGTCGCGCAAGAAGAGGAAAATGATGATGATAACCAGTACAAAGGCCTCATACACCGTCTGCTTCACCTCGTCGATAGAGGCACGGATAAACTTGGTATTGTCAAAACCGTAGTTGTAATGAACGTCTTCGGGAAGGTCTTTCTTCATCTTCTCCATGCGGTCATATACGGCGTTGGCTATTTCAATGTGGTTGGCACCCGGCTGCGGAATTACTACGACACCTACCATGGGCACACCGTTCATCTTCATATAACTTTTGATGTCGGCTGGTCCCAGTTCGGCACGTCCAATGTCGCTGAAGCGGACAATGCGGTTACCGTCTTCCTTCAGGATAAGATTGTTGAACTCTTCGGCTGTATGCATCAGCCCCAACGTGCGGATGGTGAGCTCGGTAGTGTTTCCTTCGATACTTCCGGAAGGGAGCTCTACGTTTTCGTTGTCCACCGCATTCTTTACATCCAGGGGAGTGATTCCATAGCCGGACATCTTGATGGGGTCCAGCCAAAGCCGCATGGAATAGCGCTTTTCTCCCCAGATACTTACACTACTTACATCTGAAATAGTCTGAAGCTGCTCCTTGACAGTTAGGTCGGCTATTTCACTGAGCTCCAGTAGGGAACGTTTGTCACTTTGGAGGGCAACCATCAGGATAGGGGTGGCGTCCGCATCGGCTTTTGATACGGTAGGCGGATCACAGTCACGAGGCAGATAGCGCTGTGCACGCGACACTTTATCACGTACGTCATTGGCGGCGGTTTCCAAGTCAACGGAAAGCTCAAACTCTACTGTAATGCGTGATGAACCTTGCTGGCTGACACTGGAGAGGGAGCGTATGCCGGGAATACCGTTGATGTTCTGCTCCAGAGGCTCCGTTATCTGGTTCTCGATGACATCGGCGTTGGCACCCGGATAGGAGCAGGATACTGATATGATGGGATTATCTACAGACGGGTATTCGCGTACACCCAGATAATTGTAGCCGATGAAGCCAAACAGCAGGATTATCAGGGTAAGTACTGTCGAGAGTACCGGTCGCCGTATACTTAATTCGGATATATTCATTCTTTACAATTGATAATTAATGGTTGATAATTGACAGTTGTCAATTGATATTGTCCAGTGTTACCGGCAGTCCGGTACGGAGTTGCAGGGTTCCCGAGGTGATGATGGTATCTCCTGCCTGCAAGCCTTGCAATACTTGTACTTCCGCTTCCGTACGGATTCCCGTAGTAATCTCTACCGGCTGGGCTTTTCCCGACTTATAGAGGAATATTTTGTCTTTTCCCATTTCCGGTACAATGGCTTCGGACGGTACGGCGAGGGCGTCCTGAATTTCATCCTTGTTCAGCTTGATGCTGGCATAGCGGCCCGGAAGCACAGCTCCGTTGGCATTGGGATAAAGTGCACGGATTGTCAGGGTATGGGTAGTAGGGTCTATCTTTGATTCGCGTGCATAAACCGTGGCGTGGAAGGTATTTAGCTTTCCTTCGAGAGTGAAGTCCAGTCCGGCGCCGGTCTTTACGTCATTGGCATACCGCTCGGGTACGGCAAATTCCACCTTCAACGGCGAAATCTTGGTGAGTTTGGCTACAATGGTTGTAGGGGAAGCGTAAGTACCCACACTGACTTGGCGCAGACCGATGACACCGTCGAAAGGAGCACGCAGCTCAGTTTGTGCGATGTTCGATTCTATCAGGTCAATGTCGGCATTCAGGGTGGCCAGCTCGGTCTTTACTTGTTCGTAGGCTTCTTTACTGACCGCATCTCTTTCCAGCAGGGCGTTCTGGCGAAACACGCGGTCTTCTGCCAACTTTAATTGGGAGACGAGGCGTTGCAATTGTGCTTGCAGCGGCCGGTCATTAACTTTGGCAAGTAATTGTCCTTTCTTGACGAAGCTGCCTTCTTCAAAATTTATCTCTATGATTTTGCCGGATGTCTCGAAAGAAAGATCCACTTCCTCATCCGGCAGCAGGCTGCCGCTGATTTGTATTTCATCCTTCAGCAGTTGCGGTTTGATTATTTTTGCGTTTACGTTTAGAATTTTCTTACCGCTACGTTGACCGGTCATCACCTTGTCTGCAGCGGCTAATTCTTCATTCTCTTTAGGTAATTGGGAGTAGATTCCTCCTCCAATCAGTCCGGCACCAATCACGATAATGATGCCCCATTTAACTCTCTTATTCATGTTGTAGTATTAGTAGTAATAAAATCAGCCTTAGATTAGACTACGGGAAAAGAGAATAGTTTAAAAGATAAAGAGTTAAAAAGTGTAAGAATATGGATTGGAAAGGTGATAAAATGACAAATCAGTAAGCAGCCCGGTATTTTCCCTCCTCCTTGTCCTCCAGCATGTTCAGATAAGAAGCGTAACGGGATTCGCTGATATAGTGCTTCTCGACAGCCTCGCGTACAGCGCATCCGGGTTCGTGGCGGTGGGTACAGTTGCCGTAACGGCAGTCGGCAGATACCTTGAATATTTCCGGGAAGTAGTGGCCTATCTCTTCTTCTTCCATATCGAATGTTCCGAAACCTTTGATGCCCGGAGTGTCAATGATATATCCGTTGCCCGGAACCGGGAACATTTCTGAGAAGGTAGTGGTGTGCATACCTTTATTATGATAGGTGGATATCTCTCCGGTTTTAATCTCTATATCGGGCAGTATTGCCTTGATGAGTGTCGATTTCCCTACTCCGGAATGTCCGGAAAAGAGGGTTATGCGTCCTTTGAGTTCTTTCTCGATAGTGTCGATGCCTTCCCCTTTTCTGGCAGAAACCTTGAAACAAGGATAGCCGATGGTGGTGTAAAGGTTGATGAGACTGTCCAGATAGTGCAGTTCCTCTTCATTGTAGGCATCCACTTTGTTGAATATAATCTTGACGGGAACACGGTATGCCTCGGCAGAGGCGAGAAAACGGTCTATAAAGGTAGTGGAGGTCTCGGGATAGTTCACCGTCACTATGAGCATGCACTGGTCGAGGTTGGCAGCAAGAATGTGCGATTGCTTGGAAAGGTTGGAGGCGCGGCGGATGATGTAATTCTTCCGGTCCTCTATCTCGCTGATAAAGGCCGTACCTTCTTGGTTCAGTATGATGTTCACATAATCGCCTACAGCCACGGGATTAGTGCTTCGTATGCCTTTCAGCCGGAAGTTCCCTTTGATTTTACATTCAATCTCCCTTCCGTCGTCAGTCCGTACCAAGTACCAACTTCCGGTGTTTTTTATAACGAGTCCCCTCAAAATAATTGAAAGTTGAAAGTTGAAAGTTGAAAATGGAAGGTTGAAAGGCTTCTATACTTGGTATATCGGTTTATTTTCAACTTTCCATTTTCCGTTTTCAACTTAATTAAACGGTCATGATTTCTTTATCCTTTGCAGCCAGCATGTCATCAATCTGCTTGATGAACTTGTCGTGAATCTTCTGCAGCTTTTCTTCACCGCCTTTCTGGGCGTCTTCGGCCAGTCCGTCCTTTACGGATTTCTTCAAGGCGTCGATGGCATCACGGCGTGCATTACGTACACTTACCTTGGCAGTTTCTCCTTCTCCCTTACACTGTTTGGCAAGTTGTTTACGGCGTTCTTCCGTCAGTGGCGGGATGCCGATACGGATAATCTCACCATTGTTTTCGGGCATGATGCCGAGACTGGAGTCAATGATGGCCTTTTCAATGACGCGGAACATGCTCTTATCCCATGGCTTGATGGCAATGCTGCGTGCGTCCGGAGTGGTTACGGCTGCCACATTGTTGATAGGAACCATACTTCCATAAGAATCCACACGGATACCGTCCAGCAAACGGATATCGGCTTTTCCGGCGCGGATATGAGCCAGTGCCTCGTCCAGATACATGATGGCCATGTCCATACTTTCTTGCGCTTCGTCTAAGATGTCTTTTACGTCTCTCATATTATTTTCGTTTTGAAATAGCTTTGATTTGAAACTTTGCAAATATAATTATTAAATTGAAAATTGAGAATTAAGAATTAAATAACATTCATTTTTTATTCTCCATTTTCCATTCAATTGTGCACCAGTGTACCGATTTCTTCTCCTTGCATCACTTTTTTCAGATTACCTACTGTGTCCATGTCAAAAACGATGATGGGCAGGTTATTCTCTTTGCACATGCAGGTGGCAGTGAGGTCCATCACTTTCAGACCGCGCTTCAGCACTTCGTCGTAGGTGATGTCGTGGAACTTCGTGGCTGTCGGGTCCTTCTCCGGGTCGGCGGTGTAGATGCCGTCCACACGGGTACCTTTCAGCATGACATCCGCCTCAATCTCGATGCCGCGCAGACTGGAACCGGTATCGGTAGTGAAGAACGGATTGCCTGTACCGGCGGACATGATGACTACTTCGCCTGCTTCCATACATTCGATGGCACGCCATTTATTGTAGAATTCACCGATGGGTTCCATACGTACGGCAGTCAGCACGCGGGCCTTCACGCCGGCAGCTACCAGAGCCGAACTGAGTGCAAGGCTGTTGATGACGGTTGCCAGCATTCCCATCTGGTCGCCTTTCACACGGTCGAACCCTTTGTTGGCACCGCTCAATCCGCGGAAAATGTTTCCACCGCCTATCACGATGCCTATTTGTACTCCCAATTCGTGGATTTCTTTGATTTGAGCTGCGTACTCGGCAAGGCGTTTCTCGTCGATGCCGTATTGCTTTTCACCCATCAGGCTCTCGCCGCTGAGTTTCAATAAGATTCTTTTATAGGTTGCCATAATATATAGTTTTGTTATATTGCTTTGCAGCAAAGATAAAGAATTAAACTGAAAAGTGCAGCAGAATGTGGTAGGATAGTTGCCTAACGCACAGTCTTTAGGAACTCGTCCATGCTGTGATATAACGGAACGCCATAGCGGTTGCAAGTAATCCGCACATTGTCGTAGCGGTAGAAACCGGGTTCACAGATAACGTGCAGTTTGCCCGAACGCATGTGCAGTCCCATCTCCAGCAGGGTGATGGGGGACTTGCTGCTTGCCAGGATATTCATGATTATCAGGTCGGCTTTTTCCAGATGTTCCAGTTCCCAGTTCACTTGATGTTCAAAGTCGGACATTTCGCCGCTGAGTCCCTTGTCCCTTCGGGGATTGTATAGGATGTATTTACCTTGGGGGCGTGCGCGGAACCAGTCGCAGGTTGCCTTTTGCCAGTCTATGCTTTTGCCCATGTCGATGGTGCCTGCCAGGAAAATTCTGGTGTATTCGGCTTCGTTCACTTCGGCTTTGCCTTCATCCGGGTGGAGTACTATAACCTCGGACTGAGCCTGCAGCCCGATAGGAAACAACAGCAGTAAAAGCAGGTAGAGACTTTTCTTCATGGTTGGTGATGGTTTTATAGGATTAGTTTCTTTTCTTGCTTCTTATCGGGAGTCTTGGGAACAGTTTCCTGAAACGGACCAGTTGGCTTGTAATATTGCCTCCTGCGATGACGAACGTTACGGCTACGATAATCATCACCAGTCCGAAGCTTTCTCTGACTGTCAGGCTTTCTCCAAAGACGGCTATTCCGAAGAAGATGGCTGTCACGGGCTCCAATGCGCCGAGAATGGCGGTCGGGGTGGAGCCGATATATTGGATGGCACCGGTAGTGCAGAGGAAGGATATGGCGGTGGGGAAGACAGCCAATGCAAGCAGATTGGCCCACAGATACCACTGGTCCGGTGTGTTCAGTACGCCGGAATAGAGCAGGCGTGCCACAAAAAGCGATAGGCCGAAGAGAAGGACATAGAAGGTGACTTTAAGCGTAGCCACATTTTTCAACGATGTCTGGTTGATGCCCACGATGTATATGGCATAGGAAAGGGAAGACGCGAAAACTAGCAGTGTCCCTATCAGGCTCAGTGTGCTGCCGTCCTCGCTCTTGTAGAGCAGTCCGATACCTCCCAGTGCAAGCAGCATGCAGACGATGGTTTGCAGTGCCAGCTTCTCTTTGAAAACCATGGCCATAATAAGCGCCACCATGATGGGATAGACGAACAGCAGTGTAGACGCTATGCCGGCGGCCATGTAGTTATAGCTCAGGAAAAGCGTCAGTGAGGAGAGGGCCACGAGCAATCCCATGATGATGAGCGGAAATGTTTCTTTCCGCTGTATCTTGAATGACCGCCCTCTCGCCTTTATCATAATGCCCAGCAACGGGATGGCGAAGAGGTATCTGAAAAAAAGTACCGAGTCCGGGTCCATGCCGGCCTTGTACAACGGGAGGGCAAACAGTGGATTCATGCCGTAGGAGGCTGCGGCGATGGAACCTAAAATATATCCTTTGGCTTTTGCGTTCATATCTTTATCTGTAAATTAGCGCGCAAAGGTAGATATTTACTTTGATTTCCTCCTTCTTTTCTGTATGAAAACCGTATGAATTCTACACTTATGCCTTCAGTGTGTAGTCGCCGGCTTCTTTCGTCACTACTTTCTGCAGTTCTTCGAGCGTCTTTTCACCGTCCGAAAACTCTACGGTGGCTACCGGAGGGTTCAGGGTTACGGTGGCGTGTATGCCTTCCATACTGTTCAATGCTTTCTCTACATGCATGCGGCAATGGTTGCACATCATGCCTTCTACTTTGAATTCTTTCTTCATGATTGTTTCTGTTGGCGGTTCAACTTCTTTGTTTTCTTCTCCTTCATGTATTCTTTTCCGTTTCAGCAGCAGGCTGTTGCTCACCACACTGACACTGCTGAATGCCATGGCCGCACCGGCTATCATCGGATTCAGCAGGAAGCCGTTGATGGGATAGAGTATTCCGGCCGCAATGGGTACACCTATTATATTATATATAAATGCCCAGAAGAGATTCTGCCGGATGGTCCGGACGGTGAGACGCGACAGACAGAGAGCTTCCGGTATCTTGGTCAGGTCGGAAGAGATGATGGTCATTTTGGCTACATCCATGGCGATGTCGCTGCCTCCACCCATGGCGATGCTTAAGTCGGCTTGGGCAAGGGCGGCGCTGTCGTTGATGCCGTCGCCCACCATGGCAACCTTCCGGCCTTCTGCCTGCAACCGGCTGACGAAGGCAGCCTTGTCCTGCGGGAATACACTGGCCTGGTAGTGGGCGATGCCTGCTTTGCGGGCAATCTCACGGGCGGTGGCCTCATTGTCTCCGGTCAGCATGTGGACTTCGATGCCGGCGGCGTGCAGCTCGCTGACGGCACGGATGGAAGTTTCCTTTATCCGGTCTGTAATTCCGGCTATTGCCAGCACGTTTTCTTCATCGGCAAACCAGATGACGGTCTGTGCTTCCGCTGTCAGTCGGGTAGCTTCTTCCCGAAGAGACCGGCTGATGGCAATCCGGTTCTCTTCCAGTAGTTTCAGGTTTCCGACAAAATAAATCCGGCCTTGTGTCCGTCCTTTTACACCTTTTCCGGTGATGGTTTCGAAATCTTGGATGTCGTCTATGGAAGCCGATTCCTTGAGGTGATTCACTACGGCGTCTGCCAATGGATGTTCCGATAACTTTTCCAGACTGTAGAAAATGTCCGGCAAGACATCTTTTGAGGAAATGCTTGGATTGGGAGTAGTTGTCGGCGTATTCCATACCAGCTTACTGACTACCGGTTTTCCTTCGGTTACGGTTCCGGTTTTGTCGAGTACTACGGTATTTACCTTTTTGGCAATCTCCAGGCTCTCGGCATCTTTTATCAGTATCCCCCTTTCGGCTCCCTTGCCGATGCCTACCATGATGGCGGTAGGAGTGCCCAACCCTAGCGCACACGGGCAGGCGATGATAACCACTGTGACAAATGCCAATAATCCGTGGGTGAATCCACCGGTTCCGTCCAGCATCATCCATACGATGAAAGCGAGCACTGCAATGCCGATAATGGTAGGTACGAATATCCCTGCTATCTTGTCGACCAGTTGCTGTACCGGTGCTTTGCTCCCTTGTGCGTCTTGCACCATGTGTATAATCTTTGCCAGCAGTGTATCTGTGCCGACTTTCTCTGCACGGAAGCGGAAACTCCCCTTCTGGTTGATGGTACCTGCGAAGACTTTGGCATCTTTTTGCTTGGACACTGCTACCGGTTCGCCGCTCAGCATACTTTCGTCTACGTACGAAGAACCTTCCGTCACGATGCCGTCCACTGCAATCCGTTCGCCGGGCTTCACCAGTATGATGTCGCCGGGGCGAATCTGCTCAATAGGGACAATGCGTTCCTCATTCCCAACGACGGTCACGGTCTTGGGTTGGAGTCCCATCAGCTTCTTGATGGCTGTTGAAGTGTTTCCTTTCGCCTTTTCTTCCAGCAGGCGCCCCAGCAGGATAAAAGCTATGATGACACTTGCCGCTTCAAAATACACATGCGGGTGGATGCCCCTGGACAGCCAGAAGTCCGGAAATAACATGTTGAACAGACTGAACAGATAGGCTGTTCCGGTGCTGATGGCTACCAATGTATCCATATTGGCGCTGCCATGTCTCAACTGTTTCCAGGCACTGCTGAAGAATCCCCGTCCCAGCCAAAATACAATAGGAGTGGATAGTGTCCACATGATAGGATTGGCATAGGGCATATCCATGAAAAACATACCTATTATGACAACAGGTAAGGATAGAATAACGGCCCAGACAGTGCGGAGTTTCAGTGTAGTGAATTTTTTGTTGTGGGCCTCTTCCGCTTCTTCGAGCGTATTGCCGTCCCGATTTATCAGCAAGTCATATCCAGCGGCCTGCACGGCTTGCTGCAATGCCTCGGAAGAACAGTTCTTGGGATCATATTCTACGGTTGCCGTTGCCGAAGCGTAGTTTACGGCTGCTATCTTGACACCGGACTGCCGGTTCAGCGTCTTTTCTATCCGTGCGGCACATGATGCACAGCTCATTCCCAATACGGGAAATGTCTCTTGAACAATATTCTTGTCTGTCATAACAATTATGTATTTAAATTCCGTAAGTTCTTGAACTTGCGAAACTTGAGTTATGTATAAATCATAGCGATACAAAGATAATGCTTTTTCCCCTTGAAATGTTCATCGCTTAAAATCGCAATAAATAGACTACTTCTCACTGGGGAATGCTTTTTTGATGACTCCCCGACTCAATCCCGTCTGCACCGCTCCCCGCATCAGGAGGTAGGTGAGGAAGGCAAGCCATAAAGCATGGTTTGCCAGGACGGGATGTAGGCCATAATACAAGACAAAGAAGCTGACGGCTGCTGCAGTCATGGACAGCAGCATGCCGCGTGTGGCTGTGGCACCTATAAAAATGCCGTCCCAAATGAAGGCGGCTATACCAACGGCAGGAACGGCAAGCGCCCAGTAGAAATAGGTGTCGGCAACCGCTATCACTTCTTTGTCATCCGTCAATAGCCCGAGGAAGGCATTACCTCCCAGTGCATAGGTCAACGTAAAGAGAACTGCCATTACCGCTCCCCATCCAAAGAGATGTCGGACGGTGTCTGTAAAGGCTTCCCGGTTGTGTGCGCCTATGTATCTGCCGCTCAGGGCCTCGCCTGCGTAGGCAAAACCATCCATTACATACGAGAACAAAGTGAAGAGCTGCATCAGCAGCGTGTTGACAGCCAAAATGATTTCGCCCTGCGAAGCTCCTGCTGAAGTAAAGAACAGAGTAACCGCCACCAGGCAAAGGGTGCGCAGAAAAATGTCCCTGTTCACTTGGAAGAATTTTAGCATTGTCTCCTTCTCCCAGATACCTTTTCTTTCTTCCCCTTTAATTTCCAATTTATAATTTTTAATTTCCCAGTATCTCTGCAACTTTCCATAATTGCGTATCCAGAGCATCAGCCCCATCAGGAAACCGGCGTACTGGGCTATCAGCGTCCCCAGGGCAACTCCTTCGACTTTCATTCCGCATAGATAGACCAGGCAGAGGCTGGCAATGATATTGACTATATTCTGTGTGATGGCTATATACATGGGAATGCGTGAATTCTGCATGCCGATGAACCATCCCGTGAGCCCGTATAGTCCCAGCATGGCGGGTGCACCCCAGATGCAGATGTGGAAATAAAGCGTTGCCATCTCTTTGACCTCGTCTGTAGGATGAATCAGCAGGAATGCGCCTTGTCTGATGAGGACTTGCAATGCTATGAGGCAGGACGCGACAGCCAGCCCTATGCCGACGGAGCGCACTAATAGGCGTACAACTTCCGGCAAATCCCGTTTTCCGTATGCTTGTGAAGTCATTCCGCTGGTCCCCATGCGCAGGAAACCGAAAATCCAGTAGATGATGTTGAACAGCATCCCGCCTACGGCAATGGCTCCGATATAGGCCGGTGAGCCTAAGTGTCCGACAATGGCTACATCAATCAGTCCGAGCAAAGGAACGGTGATGTTTGATACGATGGAAGGCAGTGCTATTTGCAAGATTTGCTTGTCTCTGAGCTTCATTGGTAACGCCTATTTCATAAGATTGGCAAAGTTACGCAGAAAAGGGGAAAATAGTGGGAAAGATTAACTATATTTTGTTGATGTTTGCAGTGAAAGTGTGTAAATTTGTAGGTGAATTTCTATGGAGATGATTCAGGCTGTTAAACTATTATATACTTTAAAAATGAAATCCTTAACTTTATTTTTCTCTTTGTTTCTGATGTTGCCTCTGTCAGTTTTCGCTCAGTCGGCGGGTGAATTGTTACAGAAAGTTTCCGAAGCGTTGTCCGAAGGCAAGGACGATTATGCCGTAAGTCTGTTTCGTCAGTCGGCAGATGCCGGTGTGGACCAGGCGGAAATGTTCTATTGGGCCAATGTTGACAAGAACACTGTGGTAGCTTCCCGTTTGGCCAATGAGCTGGCTGCCCATTACAAGGAAATGCGGAATTACGACAAGGCCTATCTCTTCTATAAGGAGTTCTTGCAACGCCATCCCGAAGATGTGCCTGCCCTTGTTTCTTGTGCCGAGATGGAAATGATGCGGGGAAAAGAGAAGGATGCTCTGAAAACCTACGAGAAGGTGCTGATGCTCGACGGTGATAACCTGCAGGCAAATATCTTCTTGGGGAATTATTTCTATCTTCAGGCAGAAAAGGAAAGGAAGAAGCTCGATGATGACTTTAAGAAGATAACTTCCCCTACGCGGATGCAATATGCCCGTTATCGTAACGGTTTGTCGGACGTGCTTACCAATAGCTATAGCAAGGCAAAGACCTATCTGCAACGGGTGCTCCAGGTATTTCCTTCCATGGAGGCAGGCAATACGCTGGAAAGAATAAAGAAGATGGAGGCGGAGATGCGTTAATAGTAGCTCAATCTCCTTTTTGAGATACGGATTGCGCAAGTAATAGATTTCTAACGCTTATTCATCGCGGGTGCGAAGCGAGGTGTTGTGCGGGAAGACTTGTTTGGCGAGGCATAGCTGTTCACTCCCATATTCTTCCGAGCAGCGTCTTCTCCGACAAGATGATGGATGCCTTTCCTTTCATGCCTTTCTGCATGAAAGGGACTTCTTTCAGTGACAGTATAAAACAGAAATAGTTGTGCCCGTTGCGGCTGATTATCCGTGTAGAAACGGTTGTGACAGTTCCTTGCAGATAGCCGTATTCCTTGCTTGTATATCCTTCCAGTTCAATTTCTGCTTTCATGCCGGTACTTACTTGTGTGATGCAGGCATACGGCAGTTCTCCGGTAGCTGACACTTCTCCTTGCTGAATGTCCGTCAGGGTGATGTTGCATTCCGTTGTTTCGGGATAGGGGACAAATGCGGCTACAGCCAGCAGCAAAGCTATAATTATTCCGATGATGCCGATTCCGCTACGTACCAGCAGCGGAGGAATCTGCCCGATGATTTTCCGTACCTGTTTGCTTCTGAGTTCTATATCCTTGCTTTCCATATGCTAACTGCCCAATTCCAATTGATTCTTCACAAGATTATAATAAGCTCCCCGGCTGGCTATCAGTTCCTGATGCTTTCCGGCTTCTATGATTTTCCCTTTGTCTATCACTACTATCCGGTCGGCGTTCTTTACAGTGCTTAGGCGATGGGCCACCACGATCACCGTTTTCCCTTTGTAGAACTCCGTCAGGTTCTCTACAATTATCCGCTCGTTGTTGGCATCCAGCGCATTGGTGGCTTCGTCCAGAAAGATGTACTGCGGATTCTTGTAGACGGCTCGGGCAATCAGTATCCGTTGTTTCTGCCCTTGACTCAGACCCACACCGTCTTGCCCTATCAGAGTGTTGTATTTCAGGGGGAGGCGCATGATGTAGTCGTTTATATTGGCAATCCGGGCAGCCTCTGCCAGCCGTTCCTTGTCTATTTTAGGTTGAACTGGTTGAGATCTGTGTCGCCGATGGAGATTTCTCCGCCCAATGCCTTGTAGTAGCCCAACAGCAATTTGATGATGGTCGTCTTTCCGCTTCCTGTTCTTTATTTCGTTGATGAAGATGCTGCCTGCTTCTTGTGTCTGTTGCAGTTTCAGGTTCTTCATGTTGGCTTCGAAAAGTTCGGCCTGCACGTCTTCCCACTCCCAGCGGCGGCGTTGCTCGCAGTCTTGCAGCTTTATCTCCTGCATGGCGGTGATGAACTGGTAGGTTTTGTTGTTGTTCTTAAGGTTAGGCACAAAGTCTCCTCCCATGTAAAAGGCGGCATTGCGCAAATAGTTTCAGGTTTCTGTATTGTAGTATTTTTCTGTTCCGGAGTAGTGCTGTTCTCCGTATTCAGTTCCTTTTTCACGGTTGTTTCCCGCCCAGGAAAAGATGGTGTAGAAAGAGAATTTATCGTTCCCGGTTTCAAAACTTCCACTATGAGAATTTGTCAACATTCCCGGATGGACGTCATTGTTCAGATTTAGCAGCTGGTAAGTCTAGCTCCTTTTTTTGAGTTTTATATTGAGCACCGTTGCATATCCGTCTTTGAGATATTTATGCGCCAACATAAAAAATGCAGGAAATGTTATTGCGCTTCCTACATTTTTCATATTTTTGCATTTGGAGAGAGGAGTTCTCTCCAAGACATTTTAGAATTTGAAGAAGCGTTATGCTTATCTTGTGGTTGGGAACCTAGGAAATTCGCAATTGTACACAAGGATAGCATAGTGGTTCTCACGCATATAGCGTGGGCTGCTATAACCATATCCGTGTACAAGGTTTTCCTAGGACCTCCAACCAGAACGTGGCATTGCAGTCTCACGCTTTTATGTTGAATGGTTCCCGGGAGAGACTGAGGGAGATTAATTATTTAAATATTATGAATGCACGTCACCTATTCATTTTATGCGGTACGTTTTTGTTATTCATGGCCTGCAAAGACTCTCCCAAGCAAAAGTCTCTTTCTGCCTCAAAGAATCCAAACCACACGTATGTAATTGCAATAAAGTCGGACATTAGCGTCAAAAAGGAATCGGTGGAAGGCAAACAGGTAGGGGTTGTTGAACGTGGAGAAATGTGCGAACTGGTAGATTCGGTCAACGGATGGTATAAAGTTCGGTTACGTACAGGTGAAGAGGGCTATGTCAACAGCGAATTTTCCAAAGTGCTATCCCATGATTCTATTCCGAAGAAGGCTTTTGAAGCGTATTGTCCTTTGGCAGAGCAGAGAGTACAATACGGTGCCCTATCTTTCAGACTGGATGGAAACAACGTATTTATGGCGAGGGGTTATAATTCTGTGCCAGAGGATGGAAATCTTTGGAATTCGGTCTACCAAGGGGCAACGGTCTATTATGGAAAGATAGAAGGAAATCGGCTGGTCTTCACACGTCACTTGGAATCCTTTAGGGGACTGCTGGAAGACGTTACTCCGGAGGAGATGGAGGAAGTAAAGCCTTATACCGCATATTATTCGCCCGTTGAGGGAGGATTCATCTTTGAAGGGGCACTATTTAAGACTTCAGATGTTGATGGCATTTTGAATGCGGCTCCCGTTAATAAAGAAACTGAAACTCCTCATCCTTTGTCGGCACGTAAAGGTCTCGGCCTATATGGGAGCGTAGAAAGTCTGACCAATAGTGAAGGGGAAACCACTCGGTTTGACAAGGTTGGGAATATACTGGAAATCAGTAAAGGGGAAGAATATTCCCTGATTTATAAGTACAATGACAACCGTACAGAATACAGCCGAAGCGATTGGGGCTCTTACACCATCACATACAGCGACCATAAGCGGAGCGATATGAGTAAGAATGAATCCGATATGGAAGGTTCTGTAGAATATCTTTTTGACGAGCAGGACAGAATCATAGAACGTAAAAGTCAGGTAAGAATGATTTACCTCACAGAAACATTCACTTACACCGGTGTGAACCTTCTTCCTGATAGTAAAAGTGTACACGATTACGATGAAACCGGAGATTACCTTACCACAGATAGATATGAGTATCTGGAAGTGGACGAGCATGGGAATTGGTTGAAGCGAAAAGTTACCCGCACCAATCAGGTGAAAGAGTATAAGGAGAATGGTGAGTCATTCTCTACCAAAACAGAACCGGAACGTATCGAGACACAATCCCTTGAGTATTTCAACAACTAAAAATAACTATTTATGAGTACGAAAATGAAATTCAAGTGTACTTCATGCCAACACATATTTGAACATGATGCTTATCAAAAGGAATGTTTCTGTCCGAAGTGTGGTAACATCAGTGAACGTTGTGCAGAAGAGGAACAGTTTATTGTTTGTAGTGAATGTGGAACTGAAATCCCTAACGGTGTAACATCGTGCCCCACATGCGGGTGCCCCATATCTGCCACGAAAAATCGCCATTGCCATGAATGTGGTGCTGAGCTGGCTGATTCCGTATACGTTTGTCCGCAATGCGGATGTCCCGTTGTACCAGCTACGCCGATTGCCGCTTCATCTATCCCTCCGGTATCCATTACACAGACAGCATCTCCTATAGAGGTTGAAGAGCAGGAACTTTCCCTTCCCCCAAGGAGTAGGGCTTTATATTGGTTTATTGGTGGTATTGTATTGGTGCTGTTAGTAAGTTTCGGTATATTTTATTATACGACCGATTATTTTAAGGATAAGACCAACACATTGGAATCTGTCGTAGGTACTTCGCGGCAAGTAGTGATTGATGGTGTCAACCTACGTTTACGGTATGCACCATCGTCGGATGCAGAAACATACAAGTGGGCTGACGGAACCAACCGTCACCCGGAGAAAGGTGAACGGTTTCCTTATTTAGGAGAAGTAGGAGACTTTTATAAGGTTGATTATAAGGGACTTGTGCTGTATGTTTCCAAACAACATACTCACCTAGAATAGTTTTTTATTTATTAACGCTAATATATTTTGTATTATGGCACTCATTTTTTGTTCCCATTGTGGAAAGCAGGTTTCGGACAAAGCTACCACCTGCCCTCATTGTAATGCAGTCCTGCAAGCAGGACAACCTCAGGTTCAACCTCAAACAGCCCAGCAGCCGTTCCAGCAGAACACAAATGCTACGCAACAGTCGGTTTACGTAAATGTTCCAGGTAAGCAATCCAATGGTATCGGCACTACTGGGCTGGTATTCGCCATTCTTGGAATCTTTCTTGGGTGGATACCTATTCTTGGGTGGATTATCTGGTTCCTCGGTGCGCTTTTTAGTTTCATCGGCTTATTCAAAAGTCCGCGCGGCTGCGCCATTGCAGGTTTCATTATCTCATTTATATGGGTGATTGTCGCTGTGTTCGTCGTTGGGTCTATTGGAGCCTTTTCACTCTTTAGTTAATGGTTGTTATACATAGAAGGTTCTATCGTTTAAGAATTTTAGATACCAATTAAGTGATGCTGGCAAAAAGAACAAATTCACTTTTTGCCAGCATATTTTGTTACTTTTGTAATCAAAACAAAAGAAAGTAGAGCTAAAGAAATTTCATAATTTTCATTCTCACATTTCCGGTGTCCCTTTTTCTCCGGTCACTTTCTGATAAAGTCGTCTTCGGATGGAAGAAATGCTTTCCGGCTTGGGTGCATCAACCGTGCGATGTCTGTTTGGCGGAATTGGAGCTTGATAAGCATACATACGTGCAGTTCGTTTTCGTTGGGATTGTGCAGTGAATGCAGCTTTTCAAAGAAGTTGGGGCAGACAGGAGACATCAGTTCTTTCAGTATTTCCCATTCTTCAGGGGTGATGTATGCCTCGCCACGAGCGAAGTTTGCCCGTTCTTATAGTTTCTGCTATATATTGGAACCAAGCAGATACTCTTGGCCCTCCTGCTCTTGCTCGTTTTCTATCGCTTTTTGTTGCAAGATGTGGTTGAGCAACTCTAAGTTGTCGCTTTCAGCCGGTTGTTCTCTTTTTCACGCAGTTGATAGTTGTAGAGGGAAGTGCATCCGGTGGATGGTTTCCGTCTGTGTCGCTTGTTCGATGGTGAGTTCCAAAAGTTTGCGATAGGCAACTTGTTTGGCATAGATGGTTCCTCCCTTGTGACGTGATAGCGTGACAGATGAATTTCAAAATAAACTTTGTGATAGGGATGAATCTCCTTTACAGAATGTATTGCACTTCCTTGAACAGATATTCCCGTTCACTTCCTCCTTCATCCTCCAGCACGAACCGTCCGTCTTGCTCTACACGCAGCAACCGGGCAAGGAACTTGCCGTTGGCATCTTCATAAGGGTGCAATCCCCGGCGACGGAAAAGGGAGCGGGCATACCGTGTGGATATCTCGTCGGAGTAGACGGCGAAGTCCTCCATTTGGAGGCTGTTGTAGTAGATTTGTACACGTCTCAGGATATGGGCAAGGATTTCATAACGGTCGTGCTCCTTTCCGGTGATTTGTTTCAGTGAGACGGGGTTGGGAGCATCACTGTTGAAGACTTCCTGGTTGATGTTGATGCCGATTCCGGCAATGCTGCGCCTGATATGATGTCCGGAAAGGTCGTTCTCTATCAGTATACCGCAGATTTTCTTGTCTTTCCAATAAATGTCGTTCGGCCATTTGATGGTGATTTCATCAGACCATCTGCTCAGTTCTTCCTTAATGGCGAGGGAAACGATTTGTGAAAGGATGAACTGTCGGCGGGCTTCCAGAAAAGAAGGGTAGAGTACAAAGCTGAAAAGCAGGTTCTTGCCTTCTTCAGCTTCCCAGGTGTTGCCGCGCTGGCCTTTACCGGCGGTTTGGAACTCGGCAGTCACGGTTGTTAGTTCGGCAACGGATTCTTGCAACTGGTTGCAAAGCTGGCTGAGGTATTGGTTGGTCGATGCCGTTTCGTCCAATGCTACCAGCGGGAACGGGAATGTGTCAGGGCAGGGCTTCATATTCGGTACGCATTTTTTTGGTGAACTTCTTCAATACTTCTTCCATAGAGTGGTCTATCAGTTGCTTCAACAGTTTGTCGTCGACGTCACCGTCAAGGAACACCTGGTTCCAGTACTTTTTGTTGAAGTGATAGGCACCTTCGATGGCAGCATAGTGCTCCCGCAGTTCGAGTGCATATTCGGGGTCGCATTTCAGACAAATCTTGTTGGCGCTTTCCAGGTCGATAAGTGCAAACATTTTATCCATGACTTTCATCACGAGCGAGTATTCGTCGAACGGAAGGCATTCCGTGACGGCCTTTTTGCTGAGGCAATATTCGCGGGCGGTTTCTATGTCCATGATGGTATTTACGGTTTACAATTTATAATCTACGATTTACGATTGAAATAACTCTCACTTATCAATTGTCAATTATCAAAATATGGGTGGATAGAAGGCATCCTTCATGTGCTCTATCCTGAATGCTCCCGGTTCGCCTACAGCAGTTATGATGTCGAAGCGGACGGGTGCATCCAAACAGAAGTGCTTGATATAGGCATCGGCCGCTACGACAATACGTCGTATTTTCTGCCAGTTCACGGCATTCTGCGGCTCGATGTAGTCCGTATTGCTACGGGTTTTCACTTCCACAATAATCAGTTCCTTATCTTTGTCGGCTACAATATCCAGCTCAAGGTGATTCTTCCGCCAGTTACGGTCACGTATGGTGTAACCGTTCTGTTCCAAATATTTGGCAGCGGCGTCTTCACCGGCTTTTCCAAGAATATTGTGTATTGCCATTATTCCGGCAACTTAATCATGCCTTCATGTCCTCGTCGGTAGATGGCAGGGACCTTCAAGGCTTTGCCTCTCATCAGGGGTTCTGCACTGCGTGTTGTGGGTGCCGGAGCCTGACCGGTGATTTCCTGGATGGCACGGGCATATAGGAACTCTTTATCCGAACCATAGTCTCTGTATATGTAATATCCGTCTCCTCTGCCGTAAGGGTCGTTTTCATCTATTTCGATGTCAGGTGTGAACCCATTTTCATAATCTCCAACTCCTTTGGCATTATAGCTTTGGAAGGTGATGGGAACCACTTCGTAGACGTTATTTCTTATGGTATATTCTACTGGTTCCATACCTACATTTTTACCGGTAGTTCTTTTACCTATAAGTGTTACTTCTACATCTATTCCCTTTAGAGAATTGATGACAAGTTCACTGGCTGATGCTGTTCCGTTACCTACGATACAATAGACGTGCTGAAGGTTTAAGGCACCTGCTGATAGAGACGTAGCCAGATTCTCATAGTTGGAATATGCAAACAATTCTTCCTCACGTTTATCGTTGCGTTTTTTCATTCTTTCTTTATTATATCTCAGGCTTGTGAACACTTTGCCTTCAGATTTTGCGCCGGCTATACAAGTTGCTATTAGGTTGGCTGATATAACGTGGCCACCTCCATTGTAACGTAAATCCAAAATTAGGTCCGTGATATTCTGACTTTTGAATTCTTTGAATACATCGAATAATTCTTGGTCAAATCCGGCCTCAAATCCAGAATAAACAAGATAGCCAATTCTGTGCCCTGGGGTTTCTTCTTCTGTTGTCACTTTACTGAAAAGAATAGGATTGCAGTACATGGCTTCGGAAGATATGTCTTTTTCTTGGGTTCCTCCCTCTGTCTTTTCCTCTGTAATTTTCAGGCTGAAAGCCGAAGCTGGTATCAGTAAATCTAGGTAATGTTGCCAATAATTACTCATGGTTAACTTCTCTCCGTTTATTTGCATGATTGAGGAACCTCGTTTAATACCTGCCCGTGCTGCCGGTGAATTGGGGTAAACACCTTGTACAAAGAAGTAGATAGTGTAATTATCTTCGCTTCCAATTGCTCGAACGTCTGCTCCGGTAATGCCGAAACTGTAAGTTTGTTCTTTTTTTACCCATTGAGTGGAACGGGTTGAACCGATGGGATTTTTTTCTGTATGTATGAAAAGAGAGTATATTTTCCATCCGCAGTGGCCTTTTTATCCAAAGTATTAGTAGTCATACTTCCCAATGCATCATAGAAGAAGTCTTCATAGCCTTTGTTATGGTCAAGATTCAATGTTTTGTATTCATCGTTCCAGAGATACATTTCTCTCAGATATTCATCAACTTTTGCGTTAATCTCCATATCTTCAGTGGTTTGGGGAGCACTGGTCCCTTTTTGTGTAACTTCAAAACTTGCAGGAGAATAGCCGTCTATATTAATGGAGATTCTGGCTGTCCGGTCGGTGGTGGAACTTGTACTTACAGATAATTTCAAGGTACTTTGTCCTTTTGTGCCCGAGGTCGTATTCAGTTTGCACCAATCCGCTCCAGAGGTGACGGAAGCTACCCATTTAGCTGCAGCATTGAAGCTTACAGACAAGTCATTATCCTGGCTGATCTCCAGGGATTTTCCCTCTGTCCAACTTTGATTGGTTATGCCGGTATTAAGCTTATTATCGTCATCGTCACTACATGAGATAAAACTTATACTGAACAACGCGAGTAGAAAGAAGCTGAGATAATTTACATGTTTCATACCTTTTAAATTTAGAACTCTCCAAAAATACGTTTTTAATTATTAAATTAAAATGTTTTTAAGAAATTCTTTAAGTTTATCGGTCAAAAAAATATTTCAGTGCCATTTAAGCGTTTCTGATATAAAAATTACGTAGGTTCGTTTTGTTTTTACAGAAGTAAAAGTAATTTTGCAGGAAATATGAGAAAGAGAGATAAAACGTGTGCGAAAGCAACGCCCGAAGGACCGAAGCGCGAGCAGCGCATGGTATGCCTGATGAGCGAGGAAGAGCAGCGGATTGTGGATCGTTATCTGGAGAAATACAAGATAACGAACAAGTCGCGTTGGCTGCGGGAGACTATTCTCATGTTTATCCATAAGAATATGGAAGAGGATTATCCTACTTTGTTCGGTGAGCACGACATGAGGAGATGAGCATTAAAAATTAGAAATTAACAATTAAAAGGGGATGGCGTTGGACGATAGCTATTATATGAAGCAGGCACTTCAGGAAGCGCAGAAGGCAGGTGAACGGGGAGAAGTTCCTGTAGGTGCGGTTGTGGTTTGCAAGGACCGTATCATAGCTCGTGCCCATAATCTGACGGAGACCTTGACAGATGTCACCGCCCATGCCGAGATGCAAGCCATTACCGCTGCCGCTGCATCCCTTGGCGGCAAATATCTGAATGAATGTACTCTCTATGTCACAGTGGAACCCTGCGTGATGTGTGCCGGTGCCATTGCCTGGGCGCAGATGGGACGTCTGGTCTTTGGTGCTGAAGATGAGAAAAGAGGGTATCAGCGCTATGCCTCGCAGGCATTGCATCCCAAAACACAAGTGGTAAAAGGAATTCTGGCAGATGAATGTGCCGCCCTGATGAAAGAGTTCTTTGCCGCCAAGCGCAAATAATCTCTAATCCTTTATCCCTAATCCCTACTCTTTGATTTCTTCAAAATCCACATACTCTCCCTCGTCTTTGGAGAACAGTTTCTTGTGGCGGGGGCGTATTTCACCTTCTTCAGCTTGTACCTCTTCAGACGATTGTCTATTATCATTGTAGGAGTATCCTCCCGGCTGGTAGTTACCATTTCCTTTTTGGTAGGGACCGGAGTTGGAGGAAGTACGGCGTCCGCCCAATCCGAATATGTTCCGGATGACAGTACCGATAATGCTGAGGCCAATGAGCAGAATGGCAATTATGATGATGAATAAAAATCCTAAAATATGAAACATGGGCTAATGTCTTTTTATGTGTTCGTTTTCTGCGAACTTCAATACAACAACCGTGCCAAAGATTTGTTTATTTACTTTTCCTTGTAATAAGCGAAAGTAGTATATACCACACGATAATTGCAGCAAAGCTGCAGATTCCCAAGAAGATGAGGAACGGAATGCAGACAAGCAGGAAAATGAAGCTTGTTTTATTGTCTTTCCATGACAGATTCTTGAATTTGAGTGAGAACATTGGAATCTCCGATACAAGTAGCCATGAGAAAAGGCAGACCAGCAGCAACAGATAAACCGGATGGAAGCTGCCGCTCACCAGCCAGTCGTGAGCGCCCGTCACCAATGAAGCCCAGAACAAGGCGTTTGCCGGGACGGGAAGTCCTACGAAAGAGCTCGTCTGGCGGGTATCGTTGTTGAACTTGGCAAGCCGCAGTGCAGAGAATACGGACAAAAGAAATGCGAGATAGGGGAAAACACCGGCCAAGCTTTCCATTGCGCCCGAATAGTCCATTTCCTTGAACAAGGAAAATACAATCAGGGAAGGGGCCACTCCGAAACTGACATCATCTGCCAGAGAATCCAAATCCTTGCCGATAATGGAGTGTGCGTCCAGTGCACGTGCCATCATGCCGTCGAAGAAATCGAATACGGCACTGAAAATAATGAAAGCGAGTGCCCATTCATATCTGGCTTCGAATGCCATGACACAAGCAATACACCCGGAGAATAGGTTCAGGCAGGTCAGAGTATTTGGAATATGGCGGGTAATGCAGTTTGCCATTGTTGTTCTTTTATTATTTAAGTTTGGCTATCACTGTCTGATTGCCAGTAGTCAGTTGTCCTAGTTTAACGAATACTTCGGTGCCCAACGGCAGAAAGACATCCACGCGGGAGCCGAATTTGATGAAACCCATATGTTCGTCAATATAGCATTCCTCGCCTGGTTCGGCATAGGTCACGATGCGGCGCGCCATGGCTCCGGCTATCTGTCGTGCCATAATCTCCACGCCTTCCGGGGTTTCTATTACTACGGTGGAACGCTCGTTGTCGGTGCTGGCTTTGGGCAGCCAGGCTTTCATGAACTTTCCGTTTTGGTGCCACACCTTCTTTACCGTACCGTCTACCGGATACCAGTTGGCGTGTACATTAACCAGACTCATGAATATAGATACCATGATACGGCGGTCGTGGAAGTATTCGTTTTCCTCCACTTCTTCCACCACTACGATTTTACCGTCGGCAGGAGCTACCACGACTTTCTCCGTTTCTTGTCCGAACAAACGGATGGGGCAGCGGAAGAAGTTCACGAGTATGCCATATACTATGAGGCTGATGACCGCTACTACGTAAAAAGGAACTTTGCATTCCAATCCGAAGTAAAGGGCAGTGTTGACAGCCAGAATCAAGGCCAGGCTGCCTGCCAATGTATGTGTTCCTTCACGGTGTATGCGTATCTTTTTTAATCTTTTTAATCGACCCATGTATATCGTATTTGCTAATTTAGATAGAAATTATCTGCAAAAATAGGCTTATTTTGAAAATCTAACAAGGATTTGGAGAGAGAAATGTGTATGTTGATAACTTTTTGGGAAATATTTTTGTTAGCTGTGATAGAGGTTGTAATTTTAGGCTCTGAATAGAAAGGATATATATGCAAGATTTTGTTCATTTACATGTCCATACCCAATACTCTCTTCTGGATGGCCAGGCAAGTGTCAGCAGGTTGGTTGACAAGGCCATGAAGGATGGTATGAAAGGCATTGCCGTGACCGACCATGGAAATATGTTCGGTATCAAGGAGTTCACCAACTATGTCAACAAGAAGAACAGCGGGCCGAAGGGGGAGATAAAGGACCTCAAGAAAAGGATTGCCGGTATTGAAAGCGGTGAGATAGAGTGTGAAGACAAGGAAGCGGAGATTGCCGGTTGCCGTGCCAAGATGGCAGAAGCGGAAAGCAAGTTGTTCAAGCCGATTGTAGGCTGTGAAATGTATGTGGCTCGCCGAACCATGGATAAGAAGGAGGGGAAGCCGGACCAGAGTGGCTATCACCTGATTGTGCTGGCGAAGAATGAGAAGGGGTATCACAATCTGATAAAACTTGTATCGCATGCCTGGACAAGGGGATACTATATGCGTCCGCGTACAGACCGCAGTGAACTGGAAAAGTATCATGAGGGGCTGATTGTCTGCTCGGCTTGTATCGGTGGCGAGGTCCCTAAGAAGATTATCAATGACCAGCTGGAAGAGGCGGAAGAAGCTGTACGCTGGTATAAGAATCTGTTTGGCGATGATTACTACCTGGAGCTTCAGCGCCATAAAGCCACTGTTCCCCGTGCCAATCACGAAGCCTATCCGCTTCAGCAGAAGGCGAATGCCAAGTTGCTGGAGCTTGCCCGGAAATATGACATTAAGGTTATCTGCTCTAATGACGTCCACTTTGTGGATGAAGAGAATGCGGAAGCGCACGACCGCCTGATTTGTCTGAGCACGGGTAAAGACCTGGATGACCCTACCCGAATGCTCTATACCAAGCAGGAATGGATGAAGACAAAGGCTGAGATGAACGCCTTGTTTGAGGATATTCCCGAAGCCTTGTCCAATACCTTGGAGATTTTGGACAAGGTGGAATATTATTCCATCGACCATGCTCCTATTATGCCTACGTTTGCTATTCCGGAAGATTTTGGAACGGAAGAGGGCTATCGGCAGAAATATACCGAAAAGGACTTATTTGATGAGTTTACCCAGGATGAAAACGGCAAGGTGGTGCTGGATGAGGATGCCGCCAATGCCAAGATAAAGCGTCTGGGGGGCTACGACAAACTGTACCGTATCAAGCTGGAAGCCGACTATCTGGCAAAGTTGACATTCGACGGTGCCAAGAAGCTGTACGGTGATCCCTTGTCCGACGAGGTGAAGGAACGTCTGGTCTTTGAGCTGTACATCATGAAGACGATGGGTTTCCCCGGATACTTCTTGATTGTGCAGGACTTTATCAATGCCGCCCGCACACAGCTGGGCGTTTCGGTAGGACCGGGACGTGGCTCGGCTGCCGGCTCGGCGGTGGCCTATTGCTTGGGCATCACGAAAATAGACCCGATTCAATACGACCTTCTGTTCGAGCGTTTCTTGAATCCCGACCGTATTTCTTTGCCTGATATCGATGTGGACTTCGATGATGACGGGCGTGGAGAAGTGCTCCGCTGGGTGACGGAGAAATACGGGCAAGAGAAGGTGGCGCACATCATTACATACGGCACAATGGCGACCAAGATGGCCATCAAGGACGTGGCGCGCGTACAGAAACTGCCTTTGAGCGAATCGGACCGTCTGTGCAAGCTCGTGCCGGATAAGATTCCCGACAAGAAACTCAACCTGCCGAATGCTATCGCGTACGTACCCGAATTGCAGGCTGCGGAAGCTTCACCCGATCCCCTGGTGCGCGATACGATGAAATACGCCAAGATGCTGGAAGGTAATGTACGTGGTACGGGTGTGCATGCCTGCGGTACTATTATTTGCCGTGACGATATTACGGATTGGGTACCCGTCAGCACGGCAGATGATAAGGAGACGGGCGAGAAGATGCTCGTAACCCAATACGAAGGTTCCGTCATCGAAGATACGGGACTTATCAAGATGGACTTTCTCGGACTGAAAACCTTGTCCATCATTAAGGAAGCCGTTGCCAATGTACGTCTGCACCGCGGCTTGGAACTCGACATCGACAAGATATCCATTTCCGACCCTGCTACCTATAAACTCTATTGCGACGGTCGCACCATCGGTACGTTCCAGTTTGAATCGGCCGGTATGCAGAAGTATCTGCGCGAGTTGCAACCTAGCACTTTCGAGGACTTGATTGCCATGAATGCCCTCTACCGTCCGGGTCCTATGGATTATATCCCCGACTTCATCGACCGTAAGTGGGGACGCAAGCCCATCGAGTATGATATTCCCATCATGGAGAAGTATCTGAAGGATACCTACGGCATTACGGTCTACCAGGAGCAGGTCATGCTTCTGTCGCGTTTGCTGGCAGACTTCACCCGTGGTGAGTCCGATGCCTTGCGTAAGGCGATGGGTAAGAAACTGCGTGACAAGCTGGACCACATGAAGCCGAAATTCATTTCGGGTGGACAAAAGAACGGCCACGACCCGAAGGTGCTCGAGAAAATCTGGGCCGACTGGGAAAAGTTTGCATCCTATGCCTTCAATAAGTCACATGCCACTTGCTATTCGTGGGTGGCCTATCAGACGGCTTTCCTCAAGGCCAATTATCCGGCCGAATACATGGCGGCGGTCATGAGCCGAAGTTTGGCGAATATTACCGATATAACCAAACTGATGGACGAATGCAAGGCAATGGGTATCAATACATTGGGACCGGATGTAAATGAAAGTAACCTGAAGTTCACCGTGAACAAGGAAGGCAATATTCGTTTTGGCCTTGGTGCGGTGAAAGGGGTAGGCGAGGGTGCTGTGCAGAGCATCGTGGAGGAACGCGAGAAGAATGGTCCTTTCAAAGGTATATTTGATTTTGTGCAGCGTGTCAATCTGACAGCCTGCAACAAGAAGAACCTGGAATGTCTTGCTTTGGCAGGCGGGTTCGACAGCTTCCCGGAGCTGAAGCGAGAGCAGTATTTTGCCGTAAACTCCAAGAACGAGGTCTTCCTCGAAACCTTGGTGCGTTATGGTAACCGTTATCAGGCCGATCAGGCTGCGGCTGCAAACTCCCTGTTCGGTGGTGAGAATGTGGTGGATATCGCCACTCCGGAAATACCGGTAGCGGAACGTTGGAGCGACCTCGACCGTTTGAACCGGGAGCGCGATTTGGTAGGTATCTATCTGTCTGCACATCCGTTGGATGAGTATTCCGTAGTTCTGGAGCATGTTTGCAACACTCACATGGCAGAGCTGGAAGATAAGACGGCACTTGTGGGACGCGAAATAACAATGGGTGGCATCGTGACCGCTGTGCGTCGCGGTATCAGCAAAAATGGAAATCCTTACGGCATAGCCAAGATTGAAGACTATTCCGGTTCGGCAGAGCTTCCTTTCTTCGGAAATGATTGGGTGACCTATCAGGGGTATCTGGGTGAGCGTACCTTCTTGTTCATCAAAGCCCGTTGCCAGCCCAAGCAATGGCGGCAGGATGAGTTGGAGCTGAAGATAACCTCCATGGAACTGTTGCCTGACGTCAAGGAGAAACTGATTGAGAAGATAACCATTCTCATTCCGCTGAGTGTGCTGAACAAGGCTTTGATAACTGAACTGGCGGAACTGACCAAGGAACGTCCGGGCAGTACGGAGCTTTATTTCAAAGTCAGAGATGAGGATAGCAAGATGACGGTCGATTTGATTTCCCGTCCCGTGAAGCTTTCCGTGGGGCGTGAACTGATTACTTATTTAAAAGAGCGTTCGGATCTTGAGTTCAGGATTAATTAGTTATCTTTGTTGGAAAACGAAGATAGGCTGCATCTCAGCATAAAAAATGAACTAGTTCATTTTGTTTTGCATTCGGTTTGCACTATCTTTGCTTCGAAAGCGAAGGTTGATAAAACGCAATTGACAGTAAATTAATAATTATAGTTGACATTTAATATTAAAAGAAATGGCTTTAGAAATTACAGACAGCAATTTTCAAGAAATCCTGGCAGAGGGAAAGCCGGTCGTTATGGATTTCTGGGCACCTTGGTGCGGCCCTTGTAAGATGGTGGGACCAATCATCGATGAATTGGCTACTGAATATGAAGGAAAGGTAATCATTGGCAAATGTGACGTGGATGAGAACGGCGACGTGGCTGCCGAATATGGTATACGCAACATCCCTACAGTCTTGTTCTTCAAGAATGGAGAGCTGGTGGACAAGCAAGTAGGTTCTGCTCCGAAATCTGCTTACGTGGCCAAGATAGAAGCGATATTATAAGGTACTATTTGACGATTTACTATTTACGATTTACCCTTTCGGCATCATAGCGCAGCCAAATAGTAAATCGTAAATCGTCAAATAGTCAATAACATTAACCCTTTAAGCAATAGTAAGTATGGGAATGGAAGACGATTTTTTGCAGAATGATGTCGATGATGAAAAGACCATCGAGTACATCAAGAATTATTTGCCGCAGGAGTTGAAAGAGAAGTTCTCTGACGACGAGTTCTATTATTTTCTCGATTTGATTGACGAGTACTATTCCGAGAGCGGCATCCTTGATGCGCAGCCGGATGCGGATGGGTACATCGAGATTGATTTGGGGAAAATCGTGGACTATATTGTCAAGGAAGCCCATAAGGATGAGATGGGTGACTATGATCCGGAAGAAATCCTTTTCATCGTACAAGGTGAGATGGAATATACGGAATCTTTGGACGAAGAATAGTCTGTATCAAAAGTATAGGAAAATCGCGGATGAGCATGGCTTCATCCGCAATTTTTTGTTTTTATGTAGCCGGTGGCGTATTCAGAAAAAAGAAGATGGACGTGCCGATGAGGATGACACCCAATACACCGTAGAACAGGCGGGCTTGTCGCCGCCCTACATTTTGTACGATAAACTGGGTGTTTCGGGCAGTAAAGAACCAGTTCCAGTCCAATATGGCTGCCAGCAAGGCGGTGATGCCCGCGACGGCAAAAATTCCTTGAACGATGTATTGGCTCATCAGAAATAAAAATTAAGAATTAAAAATTAAAGTGGGGGAAAAGCATGCCTTATTCAAAGTTCTCTAACGTGACTTTCCGCTCTCCGTTCTCCACTTCTTCGATGGTGACCTTGATGGTATTACCTGGCAAGAGCTCCTCTACCAGCTCCGGCCATTCTATGAAGCAGAGGGCGCCGCTGTAGAAGTAATCTTCGTACCCCATGTCATACACTTCTTCCAGTTTCTTGATGCGGTAGAAGTCAAAATGGTAAATCAGTTCACCGGCAGTGTCGGAACGGTATTCGTTGACAATGGCGAAAGTAGGGGAGGTGATGACGTCGGAAACGCCCAACTCCTCGCAAACGGCTTTGATGAAAGTCGTCTTGCCCGCCCCCATTTTTCCATAGAGGGCGAAGACGGTATTGTCGCCCATTTCAGCGATGAACTGGCGGGCGGCTTCATGAATCTGGTCTAATGACTGAATTTTGATTTCCATTGTGTTTATAGATTTCTTTAGCGTTGCAAATATAGCCAAAAACTTTTTCCCGTCTTGCAAATGGCATAGATAATGATGGAAAAGAATATGATGGATGCACCCGAGGGGACATTCAAGTAGAAAGAAATCATCAGCCCGCCCAGGCAACTGAGGTAACCGATGCCGATGGAAAGCCAGATGATGCGGTGGAACCGGTGCGAGAACAAGTTGGCGGTCATCTGCGGAACGGTGAGCAGCGAAATGACCAGCACGATGCCCACCATGCGCAGGCATGCCACGATGGTAAGCGCAATGAACATCATCAGTGCATATTCGAATACCTGCACCGGAATGCCTTGCGAGCGGGCAAACTCCCGGTCGAAAGCCACGTAGATGATAGGATGGAGATACAGTGCAAAAAACAGTATCAGCAGCAGGGCAAGCCCACCCAATAGAGCGATGTCGCTCCAGGTAATCGTGAGAATGTTGCCGAAGAGATAGGCGGACAAGTCGGGTGCGAATCCCGGCGAAAGGAAAGTGAACATAATGCCCAATGCCATGCCCAATGTCCAGAATACGGCAATAGCGGAGTCTTCCCGCATATCCTTCCGTTTGCTGAGCCACTCTACACCGAAAGCGGACAAGACTGCAAACAAGGCTGCCGACAGAATGGGGGAAATGCCGGTATACAATCCCAGACCGATACCGCCGAAGGAGGCATGCGTCAATCCGCCGCTGATGAACACCAGTCTCCGGGTGACGATGTATGTGCCTATCAGCCCGCAAGCAATGCTTGCCAGCAGACTGCCGATGAGGGCATGTTGGAAAAAAGTGTATTGCAGTAGCTCCATTTATTCAATTAAAAATTAAGAATTACAAATTAAAAGTTGGATGTGGAGTGTTAGGAATGGGGGGTGAGACGACGTTCGCCGATAATGAGGAATACTTCATCCTTGATATTCTCCGGCAGGGCTATGCCGCGTAATTGCAGGCTGCGCACCCATCCGGCTACGTCCGTGTCTTGCATGGTGTAGAACACGTCGCGGAACTCGTCTTCCTGCTCGGAAGTATAGGCATCGGGAGCGGTGCCGATGTATTTGTCCAGTTCCTCGTCATCGTAATATTCAATTTGTTTGCTGACGGCTGCCAGTAAGCTGTCACGTTCGCAGATTTCATGCTGTCCGCAGCATTCGGAATCCACTTCCTGCACTTCGGGCATGGCGTCCAGTTCGCCGCGGTCTATCTTCTTCTGCAGTTTCCGGTTGCGTATAATTCCGGCTGTGGCTGCCACGAGGGCAAGGGCAATCAGGCTAATAATCAATATCCACATAGGCCTCCTTTTCTTGAAAAACATGTTCCATTAATAGAACGGACAAAGATACACATTGTTTTGTACACGACAAAATAATGAGTCAGATTGCAGGTAGGCAGATTACTTTCGCCCGACGCAGGCATTACTTGCTTGGAACGTAGTATAAAACTACTTTGGATGCATCCTAATCTTAGAATGTATCCTTTATTCCTAAGAATAAAGGTTATATTCTTAAGAATAAAGGCTGTATTTCTAAGAATAAAAGCTTTATTCTAAGATTGCATTGCATCTTGGCGGACTTTAAATCCCGCCTTTTGCAAGTCTTCCCAGTAAGCAGGGTAAGATTTGGTAACGACCTGTGGTTCATTTATCCGTATTTGGGGCAGTACAAGGCAGGCAGGGGCAAATGCCATGGCCATACGGTGGTCTTCGTAGGTGGCGATGACGGGGTTAGCGTCTGCCGGGCAGCGTTCGCCATCCCATAACAAGATGCTGTCTTGCTCGGAGCGCACGACGTAACCCAGTTTACGCAGTTCCCTAATGAGGGCGGTGATACGGTCGGTCTCCTTTATTTTGAGGCTTTGCAGTCCGGTGAAGCGGAAAGGGATGTCCATCAGGCAGCAGGTGACGACAAAGGTCTGCGCCAGGTCCGGGATGTCCACCATGTCTTCGTCGAGACGGGTGGCGGGAGTACCCTTACGGGTCAGTTTTACTCCCCGGTCTGTATATTCGGTATGGACGCCGAGGCGGGCAAAGACTTCCGCGCCGCGGCTGTCGCCTTGATAGCTGTGGGCGAAGAGACCGAGTAGTTCGATTTCTGCCGTGTGCGCTTCTTCCTTCGTGCTGTCTTCACTTTCTTTTGCGCTACTTCTGTCTCCCCCTTTTATTTTTTCATTTTTAATTCCTTCTATTGCCATCATCTGATACCAGTAAGAGGCGGCGCTCCAATCGCTTTCTACGGTGAAAGGGGTATCCGTGTATCCGCCGGGGCTGACGGTGATGCAATCTTCGGAGACCCAGTCGGCTTGGGCGCCGAAGTCGCGCATCAGTTGCAGGGTCAGGTTGATGTAGGGGCGGGAGATGATGTCACCCGTCAAGTGCAGGCGCAGGCCTTTGGGAAGGACGGCACCAATCATCAGCAGGGCGGATATGTATTGTGAGCTGACATTGCCGGCGAGGGATATTTCGCTGCCGGTCAGTTCTGTTCCGGTGATGCGCAAGGGAGGGAACCCTTCGTTTCCGACGTATTCTATGCGGGCGCCGAGCTCTCGCAGGGCGTCTACCAGTATGCGGATGGGGCGTTGCTGCATGCGTTGCGTACCGGTGATGATTCGGGTGCCAGGAGTTACGCTGAGGTAGGCGGTGAGGAAACGCATGGCGGTGCCGGCGGCAAGGATATCTATATGTCCGGGATTTCCGTCGAGGGCGCGAGTCATCACTATGGTGTCGTCACAATCGCTCAGATTGCAGGGCAGGATATTGCCGTGGGCAAGGGAGTGGAGGATGAGTGCCCGGTTACTGATGCTTTTGGATGCCGGGAGCTGTATGGCTGCGTGCAGTGAGGCAGGAGCGGAAACGGTATATCGCATGGTCGTATTTGTTAAGTTACGGTGGTAAGGCGTTTTTTATTGTCACTGCAAAAGTAGGATAAATCTTTGGGAAATGGAAAAAAGGAAACTTGTTTCTGTGGTTTCAATCTTTCGTTTATCTTTGCGGAAGTAAGTCCTGCTATCGGGACGGATAGATATAATTAAGCATCATTCTTATGGAAATAGATTTAACCACCCCCGCTTTGCTGTTTTCGGCCATATCGCTGATTATGCTGGCCTATACTAACCGTTTCTTGTCCTATGCCCAACTGGTGCGCACCTTGAAGGAACAGTACATGGAGAACCCGTCTTCGGTGAAGGCGGCGCAGATTGCCAACCTGAGGAAGCGGCTCTACCTGACGCGTGCCATGCAGGTGGCGGGTATCGGAAGCCTGCTGCTGTGCGTGGTCAGCATGTTCTTTGTCTATATCCGTCTCCATCTGCTTTCGGCCTATATCTTCGGTTTAGCGCTGATATTGCTGATTGTTTCGCTGGCCATATCAGTGTACGAAATATATATATCGGTGAAGTCTTTGGAGATACATCTCAACGATATGCACGAGTAGCGGCTCTATGGGATGATGTTCCGTACGGGGAGCTCCAGTTCTCCCCAGTCAATCATGGCATTGAATAGTCTGACGGTAGAGAATGAAGGCAAGTCTTCCGGTCTGATGTCTTTTTCCTGCAAGATTCCTTCTTCCAGCAAGGCTGCCCGTTTGGTTCCTTTCAGCAGGGGATGTGCCGGCGTGTACCAGTGGGTGCCGTTGGAAAGGGCGATGTTGGCGATGGAGGTGTCTGTCAGCAGGCCTTGTTTCACAATCAGAATGTCGTCGCATGCGCCGCGCAGGGCAAAGAGGCGGTTCAGCGGTTCGCGTCCGGTGCTTTTGTAGGTGTAGTCGATGTGGTCTGCCTGTATCAGTGCCAGCGAATGCACGTGCCGCATGGTGTAGGGGGAGTAGCTGACATCTTCAATACCTTTCTCACCATACACTACGCGTGCCTTGACGATACCTGCCTCGCAGCTGAGAGACGACAGATGGTCACGCAGTTGTAGCGGTGTACTTTCCGGCCAGAAGTGGGCGCGGGTATCGTTCAGCCTCCGATTGTGGCGGGAAAGGTTGCAGGCTTTTCCGTGGTCGATGCGTATGGTTTCAATAAATAGGCACATATATTTTCTGTATTACTTCGTTGTATTCGCTTTCCCACCGGCTTTTGGCGGTGATGCCGCCTCCTGCCTTGAAGTGGAGCCGGCCGTTTTTCTGTTCGATGAAGCGTATCATGACAGCGCTGTCCAGCTGTCCGTCGGCATAATGCCCCATGATGCCGGTATAGAATCCCCGTTCGTAGTCTTCTGCCTCTGCAATGATTTCCACGGTTTTGGGCTTGGGGGCACCGGTGATGGAACCGGCGGGAAGCAGGCGGAAGAGGATGTCGCCGATGTGTGCGGTATAATCTTCGGGGAGGGTCCCACATATTTCGGAGCTGGTCTGGAGGATGGGGCCTTTGTTGGTTTGCAGGCGGTCTATGTATCGGTAGGAGGTTACTTCTACGTGCTCTGACACCATACTTAGGTCGTTGCGTATCAGGTCGACGATGGTGGCATGCTCGGCGGCCTCTTTGGCATCCTGCATCAAAAGCTGTTCCGCATTAGGCAGGGTAGCGTCGATGGTGCCTTTCATGGGGAAGGATTTTATCTTGCCCTTCTCTATGCGGACAAAGATTTCGGGGGAGAAGCAGACGAAACGGTCTTTCAGCCACAGCTTGTACAAGGCTTCGGAGTGAAGGAATATTTCTTCCATTGTCAGATTGGTGCTGACGGGCACCCGGCAGGTGAGGTTTGTCAAGTAGCTGTTGCCCGCCAGTAGATTTTGCTTCACGAGGTCAAACGAGTGTTTGTATGCGGCGGGGGAAGGGGGAGTGATGTCCCACTGAATAAGACCGGCGTATCGGGCGGCTGTTGCAGCTACCCCCACGTTGCCTGCCTTCGGGAATTGGAAAAGGCAAGTGGCGGGATTTATCTGGTCGAGGGGCTCTACGTGCGACTGCTCTTGTGCGTAGTCTACGATGAAGAGGAAGGGCACATTGTCCTCGGCCAGTGCGTTCATGCGGGCGATAGCTTCTGTTCGGTTGTAAGTTTTCATATTTCAGTAGACTGCAGAGGATATCACCTGGATTATCAGAATGAGGAATACCATTGCAATGGGATATACCGTGGCATAGGCTACGCTCGGTATGTTGCTGTCCGTCATGGAGTCGGCGGCGGCAAGGCCGGGCGTGCTGGTCATGCCACCGGTGATGGTGCCCAGCAGGTCGAGAATGTTTATCTTGAATACGAACAGTCCGACGATGACGGCCACCAGCATGGGTACCAGCGTGATGGCGGCACCTACGCCGAACAAGAGCCAGCCGCTTTCCTGGAATGTGGCTACCAGGTTCCGTCCTGCCGAGGTTCCCACTTCGGCCAGGAAGAGCAGCAGTCCCAGCTGGCGCAGCAGTTGGTTGGCTGGGCCGGACATAGACCACAGAATGGGACCGGTCTTTCCGATGGCACTGAGGAAGAGGGCCACCATGAGGATGCCTCCCGTCAGTCCCGGTGAGAACGACAGACTGTCCGAGAAGGAGATGTTCAGCTTGCCGAAGAGCACGCCCAGCACGATACCCAGGGCGATGGGAAAGAAGTCGGTGTCGGACAGTTGCTTGTTGTCGTTGCCCAGTAGGCGTGCCACGCCTTTAATACCGTCTTTCTCGCCTACCACCATCAGCTTGTCGCCGAACTTCAGTGCCAGATCTGGCGAGGGGGAGAGGTCGATACCGCTTCGGCGGACGCGGGTGACGGTACAGCCGAAGTTCTTCATCAGGTTGAGGTCGCCCAGCTGCTTGTTTATCATATCCTTCTTGGTGAGCAGCAGGGATTCAATCTCCTGCATGTCTACGAGTGGCAGTTCGCCTTCTTCGCGCTGGCCCACGAGGACGGCGAGCTGGTTCAAGGCCTCTTCGCTGCCCACGGCTTGTATGTAGTCGCCTTCGTGAAGTATGGTCTGGGCGGTGGGGATGGCTATCTGCTCATTGTGCTTATGGCGTGAGATGACAGCTCCGGTCATGGCGCGCGCATTGATTTGCATCAGGCTCCGGTCGAAGACGGCGGGGTTGGTTACACGGAACAGGCAGGTTGTCAGTTCCGGGAACTGGCTGCGGCGTTCCTTCTCCAGTCGGCGCGCCTCCTTGTCGAGGTCGATGCGCATAATGCGGGGCAGCAGCTTGACGAAGAGGATGACGCCGATGACACCGAAGGGATAGGCGATACCGTAGGCGATGGAGGCTAGCGGAGAGTGGGTGCTGTCGATGGCTACGGTGAGTCCCGGCGTACTGGTCAGCGCGCCGGCTATGAGACCGACCACGCTGGGTGTGTCTATATCGAAAGCGTACTTCAATCCTACGGCTGTGAGGGCGGCAGAACAGATGATGAGCAGGGTGATGACGATAAGTGTCTTGCCCTTGCTCCGGAAGGAGTCGAAGAATCCGGGACCGGCCTGGATACCGATGGTGAAGATAAACAGCACCAGTCCGAAGTTGCCTAACTCTTTGGGGATGATGACGCCGAAGTGTCCGAACAGCAGGGCAATGAAGATGACAGCGGAGACGTCGAGTGAAAGCCCTTTAATCTTGATTCTTCCCAACATGAAGCCTAAAGCCACAATAAGAAAGAGCGCGAAATAGGAGGAGTTTAACAAGTCAGCAAACATAATCAGTTAAAGAGTTAGGAGTTTATGCCACAAAGATAGTGCAAAAAAGTGAGATAGAAAAAGGCATTGTTTTCTTGTGGTATATAAAAAAGGAGTTAAACCACGGTTTAACTCCTTAATATATATTGGCCTATATGGCCGGTATTCCTGCGTGGGGCAGGGCGGTACTTATTTTTCGAGTTCCTTCAGCAGTTCCTCTACGGCAGCTTTCAGTTGTGTGTCTTCTCCCTTCACGATGGTCTCGGGTGAATTGGCTACCTTGATGTCCGGCTCCAGCTGCGAGTTCTCCAGATAGCTGCCGTCTGGTAGGCGGTAGCCCACGACGGGGATGCCGAATACCAATGACGGGTCTTGCAGGCGTTCCCATGAGACGCTGGTCATGGTTCCCGGCACGGGCATACCTACCAGCTTGCCGATGCCGCGGTGGCTGTATACCCACGGCGTGCCGTGCGCATTGGAGTAGTTGGCCTCGCACATCACCATGATGGAGGGTTTGTTCCAGCGGCGGCTGGGCATGTCGCACGCCTCGCGGCCGCGCACCACCTGGGTGAAGTATTTCTGTCCGCTGAAAAGTATTTCTATATCCTCGTGCAAGCGTCCGCCGCCATTGAAACGGGTGTCGATGACGATGCCTTCGCGGTTGTTGTACTTGCCCAGGATGTCCGAGTAGACAGAACGGAAACTGTCGTCTCCCATAGACTCAATGTGCACGTAACCCAATCGGCCACCCGACCATCGGTCAACGTCTGCCGCGCGCTGTTTCACCCAGCGGCTGTAGAGTAAATCGCTGAACGCACCGTTCGTAATGGGGATAATGACCTCTTCCCAGTGCTCCTTGGTCTGCGGGTCGAAGAGAGAAACAAGTGTTTTCTTCCGTGCCTTGTTGTTGAGCAGCGTGTAATAGTCCGCATCGGGGGTGATTTCCACGCCGTCTATCTTTTCGATGACTGTGCCGGCTTTCACCCGGGTGTTGGCTGTGTCGAAGGGGCCTTTCTCTACTACTTCGGCAATGAGCATGCCCCGGCCCGTGTAGTTCCAGTCGAAGAACAGTCCCAGACTGGCAGTAGGCTCGGACTGCCCTTTGGGATAGAAACGGCCGCCGGTGTGAGATACGTTCAGCTCGCCCAGCCATTCGCTCAGCAGTTCGGCAAAGTCATAATTGTTGTCGATATGGGGCAGGAAGCGGCGATAGGCGGCGGTCATCTTCTCCCAGTCCACTCCGTGCATATTGGTATTGTAGAATCGCTTCTGCTGCTGGCGGTACACGTGGTCGAACATGTATTCGCGCTCCGCAGCCAAATCCATCTTGGCATCTACCTGGAAGGTGATGGGGGTCAGCGCATCGGATGAAGTGTCCATTTTCTGCATCTTACGGCTGCCCAGCAGGAAGAGGTTTTTACCGTCCTTGTCCAGCTGCATGTCTGCCCATCCGGCATCCATCTTGTGCAGCAGTTTGGTTTCCTTCTTGCGGAGGTTCATCTTCCAGAGGTCGTAGCCACCTTCGAAGGCTGCCAGGTAGTAGAGTGTCTCGCCATCCTTGGAGATGATGGTGCTGCCCATGTCGGAAGAGTTCGGGGTGAGGCGCACCACACGGTCTTCGATGCCTCGCAGCTCGACGACGATGTCTTTCGGCTGGTCATCTTTTTCGTCAGTATTGCTGTCTTTCTTGTCGTCTTTCTTCTTTTTATCCTTGTTTTTGTCTTGGGGGGTGTCTTTTCCGGCAGACTTCTTCTGTTCCTTCTCCAGCTCCTTGCGCAGTTCGTAGTCTTCCTTGCTCAGGCAGTATTTGTCGTAGGCGTCTTGGTTGAGGAAGACGAGCATGGCGTCGTTCAGCGAGCCCCATGAGGCGTGGGCACGCATGCCGTAGCGTTCGGTGGTGAAGAGGATGGCGTTGCCGTCCAGCGCAAAGCGGGGATAGCCGCTCATGTAGCCGCTATTGGTGAGGTTGATGATGTCTTTGCCTCCCTCTGCGCTGACCAGGCCGATGTCGGAGTAGGGGTCGTGCTTGTTGCCGGTGAACTCAAGTGTAAACCACTTGCCGTCCGGCGACCATGCGTAGTCAAATCCTCCGCCGGTGCTGTACCAGGTGGAGCCGTCCGTAATCTGGCGCACCTTCTTCGTTTCCAGATTGAGCACCATCAGCCGGATGCGGTCTTCGATAAAGGCGAGTTCCTTACCGTCGGGCGAGAATTGCGGATGGGCACGTTCCACGGTGGTGGAGGGCAGCAGCACTTCTTCTTCAATCAGCGTGGCGTTCGGGAAGTTAGGGTCTTCCTTGCGGGCTATCTTGGCAAGGTAGAGCTGCCAGTTGCCGCCTCGCTCGCTGGCGTAGGCCAGGGTGCGGTTGTCTGGCGCAAAGGAGAGGCCCGCTTCGCGTGCCGGTGTGTGCGTCACCTGCTTGGTAGTGGCATAGTCTGCCGAAGTGACAAAGACTTCGCCGCGCAGAGTGAAGGCAATCTGCTTTCCGTCCGGGGACACAACGGCAGAAGTGGCTCCGTCGGAAGACTGCAGGTTGGCGAATTGCGGCCGGTCATCGCGCACAATTTCTATGGCGACTTTCTTCGGGGTGGCATCCGGCTGCTGGGTATAGATTTCGCCGTCGTAACCGTAGCACAACGTCCCGCCGTCACTCATAGAGAGGAAGCGCACGGGATGTGTCTTGAAGCTGGTGATGGGCTTCACCTCTCGGGGCTGTGCCAGTGGGAAGGTATACACATTGAATGAGCCGCCGTTTCTCTCACTCAGAAAGTAAACCGTTCTTCCATCGGGTGACAACACCGGGTTGCGGTCTTCGCCCGCGTGGTCGGTGAGGTTGGTATGGGCGCCCGTCTTTGCATCATACAGCCAGATGTCGCGGGTGATGGAGGAGGTGTGGTGCTTTCTCCATTCATCTTCAAATCCCTTGCGGTCTTGGTAGAGGAACTGCTGGCCCGCCTTGTCGAAGCAGACCGCTTCGGCAGGGGTACCCAGCACTTGTTCCGTACGCCCTCCCGTTGCAGGTACTTTGTAAAGCTCGGTCATGGCCGACGTGGGGAAAAGAGCGCTGCTTGCCGGGTCCTGGATGGAGGCGGAAAACAGGATATACTTTCCGTCCGGAGTGAATGTGGAGGGTATCTCGCCGGTGGAGTGGGTAGTGAGCCGTTGGGCGGTTCCGCCGTCTGCCGGCATCACGAATACGTCGAAGTTGCCGTATCTGTCGCTGGCAAAGGCAATCTGTTTGCCGTCCGGCGACCATATGGGGGTACATTCGTAGCTCTCTTGGGTAGTAAGCTGTGTGGCGGTTCCACCTTTGGCAGGCACCTTGTAGATGTCTCCTTTGTAGCAGAATGCGATTTCCGTACCGTCGGGAGAAATTTGCACATCGCGCATCCAGAGCGGCGTGGCGGCATGTCCGGCAATGGCAGTAAGGCCTAGTGCAAGGATTGCAAGGGTTTTCTTCATAAATGTGTGGGTTGATGTTAATATAGAATGTTTATAAACGTCATGATGCTGTCCACAAGGCAAGGCACGAGGTATGTCATTTCATACCTCGTGCCTTGTATATCTGTTCTTTGGCATTGTTGATGCTTTGGAACTTCTCTTCTGCGGCTTTCTTGATGTCTTCGCCCAGCGTTGCCACCCGGTCGGGATGGTGTTTCAAGGCTAGGCGGCGGTAAGCGGCACGCACTTCGTCATTGGTGGCGGTAGGTTCAATTTCAAGTACTTTATAGGCCTCGTTCAGTGAGCTGCCGCCCAGGTTGAGCATGGATTCCACTTCCTTGACGGATAGTCCCATGTACATGGCCACTTCTTTCAAGGCTTCTATCTCCTCGTTGCAGACGTGTCCGTCGCTTTTGGCAATTTCTACCAAGAATACCAGCAGTTGCAAGCGTTCCTCGTATGTCAGGTTGGCGGCAATCTGCGTTCCGCAGTCACGGATGGTGTTTTTAAATGCCAGTGGGTTTTGTCTGTCCATCTGCTTGCGCTGTTCGAAGAGGTTGAGTAATATCCGTTCTCCCTCGCCCACGGCAGCCTCACCGAATGTGCTTCTCAGAAAGCGGCGGACGAATTCCATTTCACTATGCATGATGCGCCCGTCTGCACGGATAATGTACGAAGCCATCACGAGCATGGAGAAGAGGAAACTGTTCCGTTGCCCGGTATAGGTAGTGCCGTGCGTTGGTTCTTCTCCATAATAACTGCCTGCGCCACTTGAATCGGTGTCGAACAGTGAACCGAATACAAAACCTGCCAAGGCTCCCAGCGGTCCTCCGGCCATGAAGCCGATGATGCCGCCTATCCATTTAGCTGCTCCCATAATTTTTCTTGTTTAAAGTGCAAAAATAGAGATTTCTTACGAGAATTCCAGTAATTTGATGAGCTATTCCCGCTGAAGCGAATAGGCACCGTCTTCTTTTTGTACATATTCAGCATATTTATGGCAGCAAGTCTGTCATTAAGAAATACTATAAAAATTAAGGAGTTAAGTCTTAGACTTAACTCCTTAATGCTCAACAGTCGGGATGACAAGATTCGAACTTGCGACCACACGCCCCCCAGACGCGTACTCTACCGGGCTGAGCTACATCCCGAATTGCGGGTGCAAATGTACGGCTTTATTTTAAAATAGCAAATATTTATAGTGCTTTTTTTATTGAATGAACCTATATTTTGCAGTTTCAAGGCTTTCGGTCAACGTGTCCTGCTCTCTTTTTACTTGTATGCCTGCTTCGCAAGGCAATGGCTTTGAGCGGGCAGGCATACTTTGAATGAAGTTATTGCAGGTTTAGGCTGTTTCTTACGGAAGTGACAGCCGGACTTTCGGGCGTTACGGATTTCCGGGTACAATAATCGAATTCCGCAGACTTCTCGCCGCTAAATGATTTCCACTTCAGTTTCAATTTAACGGTCTTGCCTTCTGTATCAGGCAGGGCATCCAACTTGAAAGCAACCAGTCCGTCCGCATACCTGCCGTAAATGTCGCCCTTGGCATTGTGGCGGAATTCTACTTCATACGGGTTTTCCGGATTCTCGCTCAGCAGCAGATTGACAAAGTGCTTTGTTTGATAGTCTCCTTGCTGAGTTCTAAAGCGAAGGGTTAGATAACCGTCTTCTGCAATGGTCACCCAATCGTTCACAATTTCCACCGGGTCGGTGCCGTATACGGTATCGTTCTCTTCACCCAAATCCGGGGCGATGGGTTTGGTAAGGATACTGTCTATCCAGTTTATATGTACAGCTTGGGTGTAGATATCGCTGGGCTCGTCCACTTCCTTGTAGTTTACCAAAGCGCGGACTTCCTTTTCGCCATAGGGAGATTTCGTCATGTTGGTAGGCAGCAGAGTGGTCTTGTCATCCAATTGCAGAAAGACTGTCTGGTCTGCATCGGTCTTTACCGTTACCAGGGCATTGGGGAATCTCATGGCATAATTATCATCGTCGTCCAGGCATGATTGGAGGCTTAAGGAACTGATGGTTGCAATAGCGATTAAAATTTTCTTGTTAAAGATTGACTTTATTTTCATAGTGTACTCTTTTAAATTAAACATTCGGAATAGGCTTCACTTTTATAAAAATAGCATATTTGCGAAAACCCTGCATGCGGCATTGTTAATTAATGATAAGAGCCGGAGTAAGCTGGTGCGGAACATTATTCCCCGATACATGAAAGATATTTGTATATCAGGTGGAATATGATTATCTTTGCTGTATGAGATGCACATCTCGCGTGTGTTGAGATGTATGTCTCGAACTGCATGAGATGTGCATCTCGTGCATATTGGGGAATAGCTGTCCGGCCGTATGGAAACTGGCTTTCTGTTGAGGGGAAGTAAACTTCGGGTGGGGTGTCGGCAGTCTGGTTGCAGTAAGAAACATTATGTTCATTGTGAAAAGAGTATGAGTATAGTCTATTTGGTTCGAAAGAAGGTTTTCCGCACGGCGGAAGGGGTGAAGCAACTCTATTATGCTGTGCAGCGTGTGTTACAGCGGCGTGGAGGTGTGACGGCAGAGCTGCTGGCGCAGCGTATGGCATCCAGAAAAGGGATGAGTTCGGGAGACGTGCAGAGTGTATTGATAGATTTGCCGAAGTTTATAGAGGAAGCGCTGATGGAGGGAGAGTCGGTGACCATTAAGGGGCTGGGTTCCTTCCATGTGGCGGTGACGAGTGACGGGTTTGAGCATCCCGACGATGTGATGCCGGGCAAGGTGCGCTTATCTCGTGTCTATTTTCGTCCGGATAAGTCGCTGGTGGCGAGGCTGAACAGCGGGATGGATTTCTACCGTTATCCGCTTAGCCGATATTTCCCTCACGATATGTTGCGGCCGGAAACGCTGCGAAAGGAGCGGGCCGAGGGAAAGACGGGAATTCCGGATGAAGACCCGGTTGGGATGGAAAATGATACGGAGGACTTTTCGGGGGAGGAGTGAGCGATGAATGTGGAAGAATTCAGAGAATACTGTCTCTCCTTGCCGGGAGTGCTATGCTCCCATGCACTCCCTATAAAAGTCGAACATCTCGAAGATAGTATCCTTGTCTGCCGTCTGGTTGAGACAGATGTTACCCACTTCTTTCAATAGGGTGAAGTTGATGACTCCGGCGGTATTCTTCTTGTCATGCTTCATCAGTTCGTACAGCTGGTCGTACTGTTTGCAGTTGAAGGAGAAGCTGCCATAATTCTCTTTGACGAATTGGATGGTCTGGCGCATCTTGTCCTTCGGGAATCCGGTCTTTATATAAGAAAGGTATAGTTCGCAGACCAGCCCCCATGCCACTGCATAGCCGTGCAGCACCGGACGGTTTTCGGCAAGGGCGAGGCTTTCGAAGGCGTGTCCCACGGTGTGCCCCAGGTTCAGGGCTTTGCGGATGCCATGTTCCTGCGGGTCTTCTTCTACGATGTGTTCCTTTACCTGCACGGAACGTCCTACCATGGACTTCAGCAAGGCATAATCTATCTTCTCCGTATCGAAGGCCAGCAGTTCTGCCAGATGTTCCGGGGTACTGATGAGGCCGTGCTTCAGCATCTCCGCATAGCCGGAGAAGAAGTTATGAGCATCGAGGCTGCGCAGGAACTCGGTTTCCAGCAGCACGCAGGCGGCAGGAGCAAAGACGCCGATTTCATTCTTCAGACCGTTGAAGTTGATGCCCGTCTTGCCTCCCACGGAAGCGTCGACCATGGCGAGCAGCGTAGTGGGAACGTTGATGTAGGCGATACCCCGCTTGAAGGTGGAAGCGGCAAAACCGCCAAGGTCGGTCACCATGCCACCGCCCAGATTGATGAGCAGGGAGTGGCGGCTGGCCCCTTTCTCGCTCAGGGCTTGCCATACGGCAGCCAGCGTTTCCATATTCTTGTGCACATCTTCTGCCCCGATAATAATCTCTTCCGCTTCTTCCAGGGCGGGGATACCGTCCAGATGCGGGCGGCAGAGGCGGTGGGTATGCTCGTCGGTAAGGATGAAAAGCTTGTCATGGGGACGCTTCGCTATGGCATGCGTCAGGCTGTTTGCCAGTCCTTCGCAAAGGATTACTTCTTGTTTACTCATCTTGTTAATTACAAATTACGAATTACCAATTACTGATGTTACGGATTATGAAGGAAAGGGAGCCTTCTTCATTATATTGTGGCACAAAGATAGCTCTTTTGGCAATAAAACGTTATCTTTGTCCCGTGAAATTCTATGGGTGGCAAGGTGTTTCCGTCATCTGCCTCCCGCTATTTGTAATTAGTAATTTGTAATTGATTGATAGAAATGAGAGCATTACTTCCCGTTTATTGCCGTCCGCTGGGTTATTTCATCATAGCTCTGGCGTTGTTCCTTCCTTTCATATTCCTATTGTGGGGAAGAGTGACAGATGCCAACTTGCTGTTTTACAAGGAATGCTCCAAACTCCTGATGATGATGGGGGCACTGATGATAATCTTTGCCTTGACGAAGAACGAGAATAAGGAGATAGAGCAGGTGCGCAACAAGGCCACGCGCAATGCCATCTTTCTGACCGTTCTTTTTATCTTCGGCGGTATGCTCTACCGGGTGGCGCAGGGTGACCTCCTTTCGGTCGATTCTTCTTCTTTTCTCATATTTCTTATATTGAATGTGCTTTGCTTGGAATTTGGTATAAAGAAAGCGACAGTTGATAGATTATTTAAGCGGAATAGTCGATAAACGGAGCAAATCGTCATGTGGGGCATTAAACCTTTTGCCCGGAAGTCTGTCAAATGAAACAGTGAATAAAAGGCATTGTTCATTTAAGAATAGACAAAGAATAGACACATGAAGAAAATTATCACGGGGATGGCGTTGCTGTTGGTAACAACGCTGTCTGCATTCTCACAGACCAAAAACATTACGGTATCGGGCCGTGTCGTGGAGGACACCAAGGAGCCCGCGATACAAGCTACCGTGCAGTTGCTTTTGTTGCCAGACAGTGTCCAGGCATCGGGTACGGCTACTACGGCACAAGGTTATTTCACTCTTCCCAAAGTCAGTGCGGGTAAATACGTGCTAAAGGTTTCTTATATCGGGTTCAAGAGCCGGTACATCCCTTTACATCTTTATGCCACGACAACCGCCAAGAACGTGGGTACCCTGACACTGGAAACGGATGCGGTGATGCTGGCCGAGGCTGTGGTTACGGCAGAAGCGCCGCAAGTGCAGGTGGTGGAAGATACATTGGTCTATAATTCCTCTGCTTATCGTACCCCCGAGGGAGCCATGCTCGAAGAGCTGGTGAAGAAGTTGCCCGGTGCGGAGATTGATGACGAGGGGAATGTGAAAATCAACGGTAAGGACTTGTCGAAGATTATGGTCGACGGGAAGGAGTTCTTTGGTGGAGACGTAAAGACCGGTTTGAAGAATCTGCCGGTAGATATGATAGAGAAGCTGAAAACCTACGACAAGAAGTCCGATTTGGCACGTATCACCGGTATTGACGACGGTGAGGAGGAGACGGTGCTCGACCTGACCGTAAAGAAAGGCATGAACCAGGGGTGGTTCGGTAATGCCGATGTGGCCGGAGGTACGGAAGACCGCTACATGGGACGTGTTATGCTGAACCGTCTTGTTGAAAATACTCAAGTTACTCTTATTGGCTCTGCCAATAACGTGAACGACCAAGGCTTTTCAGGCGGTGGCGGTCCTCCGCGCTGGCGCAGGAACAACGGACTTACTGCAACGAAAATGCTGGGTGTAAACTTCGCTACCCAGACCGATAAACTGGAACTGGGTGGTAGTGCACGCTACAACTATCAGGATGGGGACATTGCAAGCATTGGCTCTACCGAGGACTTTCTGCCGGACGGCAACTCTTACTCCAACTCGAACAGCAAGCAACGTAACAAAGCCAAGAATTTCAATGCCGATTTCCGTATGGAGTGGAAGCCGGATTCGATGACGAATATTATTTTCCGCCCCAACTTCTCGTATGGTAAAACGGACAATCTCTCCAATTCTGAGAACGGTACGTTCAATTCCGACCCTTACAGTCTGGTGAGCGACCCCAATAACTGGCTGAATCTGGAGAAGATTCTCAATCCGGACGATGACCCGTTGAGAAGTATCCGTATAAATGCCATCAATAGCGGTTCGCTGAGTGACAATAAGAGTGTGTCTACGGATGCAACCTTGCAGTTGAACAGAAAGCTGAATGACAAAGGACGCAATGTCACGTTCCGTGGAAGGTTCGGTTATACCAATACTGACAACAACCAGTATACGGAGTCGGAAACGCACTACTTCCAGTTGTTGAATGCTTTGGGAGGAGACTCCATCTTGGTACGTAACCAGTACATCACTACTCCTACCAAGAACTACAATTACAGTGCACAGCTGACTTACAGCGAACCGATAGCCCGTGCCACTTTCCTGCAATTCAGCTATCAGTTCCAGTACAAGTACAGTGAGAGTGACAAGACGACGTACGATTTGCAGGGCTTTCCGGATTGGGGATTGTCAACCCAGCTTCCCACGGGATATGAAGAGCATGCGGTGGACAGTCTGGGTAAGTATGCGGAATATCGCTACTACAACCACGATGCATCCGTGTCCTTGCGCTTTATCCGCGAGAAGTATCAGCTGAGCGCAGGTATGTCGTTTCAGCCGCAACATTCTGTGTTGTCCTATAAACGTGGCGACTATATGATTGATACCACCCGCAATGTGTTCAACTTCGCTCCGAACCTGGACTTGCGCCTCCGTTTCTCCAAAGTGAGCCAGCTGCGTATAACATACCGCGGGCGTAGCAGCCAACCGAGTATGGAGAATCTGTTGCCGATTGTGGACAACTCCAATCCGCAGAATGTGCGTATCGGTAATCCGGGCTTGAAGCCTTCCTTCACGCACAGCATGAGATTTTTCTATAATACGTATAATGCCGAAAAGCAACGCGGTATTATGTCGCACGTCAATTTCTCGGCAACGCAGAATAGCATCAGCAACAGCCGTGTGTACAATTCGGAAACCGGTGGATGGACTACAACTCCGAAGAATATCAACGGTAATTGGAATACGTTCGGCTTGTTCGGCTTCAATACAGCGCTGCCCAATAAGAAGTACACCATCAGTTCTTTCTCCAATGCCAGATATCAGAACAATGTGGCTTATCTGACGTCCGGTAAGGGAGCAGATGCCGTGGAACGGAAGAATACGACCACCAACCTGACGCTGGGCGAACGTCTGAATGCCGCCTATCGTAACGACTGGTTTGAATTCGGCTTGAACGGAAGCATTTCCTATTCAATAGAGAAGGATAAACTGACGCCTGACAATAACCAGGAGCCCTATACCTTCTCCTACGGTGCCAATACGCAGATTTCCATGCCGTGGAACATGACGCTCTCTACCAACATTGCCAATCAGAGCCGTCGCGGATATACGGACAGTAGTATGAACCGTAATGAGCTTATCTGGAATGCGCAGTTGTCGCAGACTTTTCTGAAAGGAAATGCCACTGTCAGCTTCGAGATGTACGACATTCTGAAGAGGCAGAGCAACATCAGGCGTTCGCTGACTGCAAGCGGTCGCTCGGTGTACGAATATAACGGCGTGAACAGCTATTGCATGCTTCACTTCATCTATCGTCTGAATATTTTCGGCAGCAAGGCCGCACGCGACAAGATGCAGGGTCGACGTGGCTTCGGTGGTCCGGGCTTTGGTCCGGGGCATGGTCCTGGCCGTTTCGGAGGGCATAGGCCGTTCTAAAATCCTTTTCTGTATAAGGTTTGTAAAAGACACAGAGGCACAGAGCTTATTCTTTATATTATATAAGCTCTCTGTATCTCTGTGTCTTTGTGATTTTCCTTTTCTTTTTCTTTCATTTCATTTTTTGTACTTCATTTCTTTTTCCTACATTTGTTTCACACTTAATTGTCTGTGAACATGCTTGATTGGAACTTCATTGCCAGCCAGATTGCTACGATAGCCTTCGACATTGTTTATTTCGGTGCCATCATCGGAACGATTGTCGTCATTATCCTCGACAACCGCAATCCGGTGAAAACCATGGCATGGATACTGGTATTGATGTTCCTTCCTATCGTGGGGCTGGTGTTTTACTTCTTCTTCGGGCGTAGTCAGCGCCGTGTGCGCATGATAGGGAAGAAGAGTTACAGCCGCTTGTTGAAGAAACCTATGGCGGAATATCTGGCGCAGGATTCATGTACGCTTCCCATCAATTACAGCCGTCTCATATCTTTGTTCCGTAATACCAACCAGGCTTTCCCCTTCGATGGAAACCGGGTGGAAGTCTATACCCTGGGGCTCTCCATGCTGCAATCCCTGCTGCGCGAATTGGGGAAAGCAACGAAGCATATCCACATGGAATTCTATATCTTTGAGGACGATGCCATCGGGCGCTTGGTGCGTGATGTCCTGATGGAAAAGGCGCGTGCCGGGGTAGAGGTACGTGTGATTTATGATGATGTGGGTTGCTGGCATGTTCCCAACCGTTTTTTTGAAGAGATGCGCGAGGCCGGTATCGAGGTACGCAGCTTCCTGAAGGTACGTTTTCCGCTTTTTACCAGCAAGGTGAATTATCGTAATCATCGGAAAATAGTTGTCATTGACGGGCACATCGGCTTTGTGGGGGGGATGAATCTTGCCGAACGCTATATGCGCGGATTCTCATGGGGCATCTGGCGGGATACACATCTGCTGCTGGAGGGCAAGGCTGTTCACGGATTGCAGACCGCCTTCCTGCTCGATTGGTACTTTGTGGACCGTACACTGATTACGTCTACCCGCTATTTCCCGAAAATAGAAAACTACGGTACTTCCTTGGCACAGATTGTAACGAGTGAGCCCGTGGGCCCATGGAAAGACATTATGCAGGGCCTCGTCATATCCATTTCCAGCGCAAAGAAATACTTCTATATCCAGACTCCCTACTTCCTGCCAACCGAAGCCGTACTTGTTGCCATGCAGACAGCTGCCTTATCAGGTGTGGATGTGCGTCTGATGCTGCCCATGCGTGCTGATAATCGCTTGACACATCTGGGCTCCTGCTCTTATCTGGCAGATGTGCTCTATTCGGGAGTCAAGGTCTATTTCTATAAGAAGGGCTTCCTACACTCCAAACTGATGGTTTCGGATGATGAGTTGTCCACGGTAGGCTCCACGAATGTGGATTTTCGCAGTTTTGAACATAACTTTGAGGTGAATGCCTTCATCTATGACACAGAAACAGCGCTTCAGATGCGCGAAATCTTCCTCCAAGATCAGCGCGACTGCGTACAGGTATTCCTGAAGAACTGGGTGAAGCGCCCTTGGTATCGTAAGGCTGCAGAGAGTGTGGTGCGGCTGATGGCGCCGCTTTTGTAAGTGGAAAGTTGAAAATGAGATAAAAATCAATACCTGATACATTCTCACCATTCATTTCCCATTTTCAATTTTCACCTTTCCGTTTAAAGAATGAGAAGTTCACGCTCCCGTACACCCTTCTCTCCACAAAGTGCGGATGTCCTTCGAAACTGTTTTTCTTCCCGTGTTCCAGAACGAAGAGGCCGTCTTCTTTCAGCAGGTTGTTTTCGAAGATAAGGTCGGGCAAAGTTTCCAGCCCGGCAAGTTCGTAGGGAGGATCGGCGAAGATAAAGTCGAATTGCTCCCGTCCGCTTTTGAGGTATTTGAATACGTCACCGCGTATGGGCAGGCACTTGTCCGTCTTTAATTCCTGCATAATCTTGCAGATGAAGGCATAGTGGTCGCGGTCTTTTTCCACGCTGATTACTTGGTCGCAGCCTCTGGACACAAGCTCGATGCTGATGCTGCCCGTACCGGCAAATAGGTCGAGGGCACGGATGCCGTCCTCAAAGTCCATGTAGTTGGAGAGTACATTGAACAGATTCTCTTTGGCAAAGTCTGTGGTGGGGCGTGCCTTGAAGGAGTGGGGCACGTCGAAACGTCGTCTTTTGTATATTCCACTGATTACTCGCATAGGGTTATGGCTTGCAGGTCAAGATTAGTGGCGGGATTCATGATGAATACCTGCCGGATGAATTTTCGCAGTTCGGGCAGTAGCAGCTCTTTGTCGTTCAGGTCACCGGTTAGGTGCAGCTCATCGCGCTCCTGCTCGAAGCCGAGTTGTTTCCATATATATAATAGGTAGTAGACACGGTCGGGTGTGCTTCTGCACTCAAAGGAATTGGCTAGAAGCAGGCGTCCGCGCTCGTAGCCGTATACGTCTACGGCATCTTTTCGCAAGTGTGCATACATTTTCCGGCTGTTGCCCAAGCGGCTCTTTGAAGAGAAGAACTCAATGAAGGGGCTGGCTTGGGAATAGAACTTGACACCGGGATACTGTTCGCGAAGGAAGGAACAGGCACTCTTATCCATGCCGAACAGTACGACAGTGTTGTTCTTATGCAGTATGTTGTATTGTACGGTTTCATTTTCCCGTTTAGGGTGGTTGTGATAGAAGATGATTTCCGTTTGTTCGTCTTCGAAGAACTCCAGGGGAATGAACGTGAAGCGTTTGTCTGCCATGAGCACATTGACACGGCGGAAGGGGCGTTTCAGCCACTCCAGCTCGCGGAAAGTCTGTTTCAGATTGGCAGTGAGGGAGAGGGACTCATCCACTTCACGGTCGTAGTAAGAAAACTCACCGTCGCCCAGAGGATTGAACACAGAAAAAGAAAATCCATCCGTGCTGAGACGGATGGATAATGTATACTGTTCCGATTTATTAAAATCAGTCGTTTCTATCATACGTTTGTCGGGGTGAGATTATTCCCAGTTACCGGCGTTGTTGTTAGCTGTTTCCAAGCTACCAATCATCAGACCGCAGTACTTGCCAAGTTTGGTTTGTACGTCCTTGATGTTAGCAATTTCCTGCTTATCCAGACCGTTCAAGTAAACTTCATACGGAGTCTTCACTTCGAGCAAACAGAAAGGAGCACCGGATTTGGCTGTATCGTTCTTGATGGCCATTTCGAATTGTGCACCGTTTCCGAAGGGAACATATCTCATTGAATCGGGGTTGAAACCTTTCGGGAAGATAGTGTCCAATACGGCTACCCACAAGGTATCACGTTTGAAGTTTTCCAATCCCCATTTCTTTACTTCATCATATTTGCCGGTCTTCTTGGCTTTATTGATGATGTTGATGGCTTTCTTTTCAGTCAGACCGTCTTCCAGCTGCTTATCGTTCAGTTCTCCTTGCTTGAAGATGAACGGAAGTTTCTGGTTTTTAACAAAGTCAATCAGAGAGTCGAAGCTTGCAGTATATTGCTGGTCATGTAAAGTACGATATTCCAATTGTGCTTTACGGATGTCAATCAGACGTGCAATGACAGCTGCATCTCTGTGCTTCTTTGCTTTTTCAAAGTTGATAGGACCCATAATGCTGGCGTAACAAATATAAATTAGCACCAAAGCACATAAGCCTAAAATGACATTAAATACTGTTTTCATGATAAATATGTTTTTTAGTTGTTATATTCGCACCGCAAAAATAAAAGAAATTAATTTAAAAACGATAGTTCCCTTTACTTTTTTCTGTTACAAAAATGATAAATAACTATTTAGAAAGGCAAATTAAGGAAAATTTTCCTTACCAACCAACTCCTGAGCAAGAAATTGCTGTAAAATCTTTATCGGAGTTCCTTCTATCACCTTGTAGCGAGGTGGTTTTTATGCTTCGTGGTTATGCGGGGACGGGTAAAACATCGTTGGTCGGTGCCTTGGTGCGGACGTTGGATAAGCTGCAACAGAAGTCGGTATTGCTGGCACCAACCGGGCGGGCGGCAAAAGTTTTTTCATCGTATGCGGGGCATCCGGCGTTTACAATTCATAAAAAAATCTATAGACAGCAATCTTTCTCCAACGAGCTGAGCAATTTTTCTGTGAACGATAATTTGACAACTCACACTCTCTATATAGTGGATGAGGCCTCGATGATTTCCAATGAGGGACTGTCCGGTTCCATGTTCGGCACGGGCAGGTTGCTGGACGACCTGGTGCAGTTTGTCTATTCCGGCCAGGGATGCCGTTTGCTGCTGATGGGCGATACGGCACAGCTGCCGCCAGTGGGGGAGGAGCAGAGTCCTGCCCTCTTTGCCGATGCCTTGAAAGGCTACGGGCTGGAAGTGGTGGAGGTGGACTTGACGCAGGTAGTGCGTCAGGAGCAGCAGTCGGGTATCTTGTGGAATGCCACCCGCCTGAGGCAGTTGATAGCGGAAGACGATTGTTACAGCCTGCCAAAGATAAAGGTTTCGGGGTTTGCCGATATTAAAGTTCTGCCCGGTAATGAGCTGATAGAGACGCTGAGCTCTTGCTACGACCGCGACGGGCTGGATGAAACCATCGTGGTGTGCCGTTCCAATAAGCGGGCGAACATCTACAACAAGGGCATCCGTGCGCAGATTCTCTGGCGTGAGGATGAATTGAACACCGGTGATTTGTTGATGGTGGCGAAAAATAACTACTTCTGGACGGAAAAAGAGAAGGAGATGGACTTCATTGCCAACGGTGAGACTGCCGTAGTGCGCCGCGTGCGCCGTACGCGGGAGCTGTATGGTTTCCGCTTTGCGGACGTGACGCTGGTCTTTCCTGACTATAACGACTTTGAACTGGAAGTGAACATGCTGCTCGATACGCTGCATACCGACTCGCCTGCGCTGCCTAAGGCAGAGAACGACCGGCTTTTCTATTCCGTCCTCGAAGACTATGCCGACATCACCGTGAAGCGTGAGCGGATGAAGAAGATGAAGGCAGACCCGTATTACAATGCTTTGCAGGTGAAGTATGCCTACGCCGTGACTTGCCACAAGGCGCAGGGCGGGCAGTGGAGGAATGTATTTCTGGACCAGGGCTATATGACGGACGAATATTTGACACCCGATTACTTTCGTTGGCTCTATACGGCCTTTACCCGTGCCACGGGAACGCTCTACTTGGTGAACTATCTGAAAGAACAAATCGTTTGAAAAAGAGAGGGGTACCGATGCAGTATTCCGGTATTTTTTGTATTTTTGTAGATAGAACAACTATAACAGAACAAGTATGAAGAAGCTATATTCTCTCTTTGCCTTGATAGCACTGCTGTTTACCGCTTCCGGTTGCGAGGACGATTACCGGAGCATGGTACTTTTCGAAGGCGTGGAGCCTATTTATCAGATTGGGACATGTGATAATCTGGTGTCTAATCTTTCTTATTATCTTTCTGAAACAAACGAAGATACAGTGCTGGGCATTGACGGTGGTGACGGTTCCTATAATGTGATTAACGAACATGAGTCGGTGGCTTCCGTGACTTTTACCGATGAGGTCAACGGTTATCAGCGTATCAAAATTCATCCGTTGGCAGAGGGAGAGACGATTGTGAAGGTGATGGATGGTTCCGGTGAGGAGACCCAACTGCGCATCACGGTGAAAGGTCGCAGGTAATATACGTTGACGAAGATGGGCTCCGAGTATGGTATCAGTAATGGTGCACCGACGGAACTGCTGAGTGATGTCTCTAAGGCGCTTGCCGAGCGTCCTTGGGTGAAGGATGGCGGGTATTATGTGCTGGTACCCGAAGATTTCTCCAATAGTATGTGGAAAGGTGTATTGGAAATCTATCCGACGGGGAAAGAGGAGGAACCGCTAATGGGAATATACGAGACAGTTCCAGTGGAAGATGAGAACGGAGATACATATGCACTGTGGCAGTTTACTTATAATGGAGAGAAGAGGCTCTTTACGCGGACGGTCTCGGGAAATGGTAAATGTGTACTTGCGGAAAATGTAACTCCTTTCTGTCCTTCCGGTTTGTTGCCCGAAGGTGCACTGGTGGTTTATCGCGAGATGTTTCTACTTCGGACGGAATGAGGTTTTAGTGAAAATCTTGTCAAGAGTAGATTTACGAAAGATTAACAGACGGGAGGCTTAGGCTTCTCGTTTTTGTTTCTGTTGTGCATCATCTGTCTGTTCTGTATGCATCATTCGTTTGCTTCGAATGTATTGTCTGTTTGTTCTGGACTAATCATCCGTTCCCTCCACTTCACTGTCCCAAACCTCAGGGCTTTTCACGGAAACCCCAGGGCTTTGGAGGGTAAATGCCAGCCATTTCACTTGCTAAGGTGTGGCATTTAGGATGGTAAGGTGTGGAGTTTGGGGAGCCGGCATGTGGCATTTCAAATGGAATACTGTGGAGGGTAAAAAGAAAAGGAGAAGCAATGCTCCTCCTTTCCCGGTAGTTTAATTTTTAAATATCTAAAAAATGACGTTACAAATATACAACATCGCAGAGGCGATGTCAAGTGTTTTGCCAATTATTTTCGATTATAATCCTGCCAATTCCAATACTTTGTCAATGGCAGCGTTCAGTCCATCAACATTCTTACCGCCGGCAGTTGCAAAGTGGGGCTGGCCACCGCCACCGCCTTGGATAAGTTTGGCGGCTTCTTTCACCAGGTTACCGGCTTTCAGTCCACCTGCCACAAGGTTGTCGCTCAGCATGACGGTCAGCATCGGCTTGCCTTCGGCTTCTGTTCCGGCCACGAAGAACAAGTTTTCCGTAATCTGGCCACGCAGCTGGAAGGCGATGTTCTTCACTGTTTCTGCCGGCAGCGGGGCACAGAACTTGATGACTTTAACGCCATTGACTTCCTGCACGTTCTTCAGCAGTCTTTCTTTCAGCTGTGCTTCTTTCTCTTTCATGAAGTCCTCTACCTGCTTCTTCAGTCCGGCGTTCTCGTCGATATACTTGCGGATGGTTCCGGCAAGGTCGGGTGCGTTGTTGAAGAGCGCCTTCAGGTCGTGCAGCGTGTCCTCGATGGTGTTCATCAATTCCTCCACGCGTGCACCCGTGTAGGCTTCGATACGGCGCACACCGGCAGCCACGGAGCTTTCGGAGATAATCTTCACCATACCGATGTTTCCGGTTGCAGCCACATGTGTACCACCACAGAACTCTACGGAAGAACCGAACTGGATAACGCGTACATGGTCGCCGTACTTTTCGCCGAACAGAGCGATGGCGCCCAGTTCTTTGGCTTCTTCGATAGGAATGTTGCGGTATTCCTTCAAAGGTATGTTGGCGCGAATCTTTGCATTAACGATGTGTTCCACCTTGCGGATTTCCTCGTCCGTCACCTTTTGGAAGTGTGAGAAGTCGAAACGCAGGGAGTCTGGTGTAACCAAAGAGCCCTTCTGCTCTACATGTTCGCCCAATACTTCGCGCAGTGCGGCATCCAGCAAGTGGGTGGCAGAGTGGTTGGCAGCACAAGCAGCACGTTTGTCGGTATCTACGCATGCCATCATCGGAGCTTCCAAATGTTGGGGCAGCTTCTTGGTGATGTGGATGGGCAAGTTGTTTTCCTTCTTGGTGTCTACTACTTCGATGGTTTCGAACTCGTTTACCAATACACCGGTATCGCCTACCTGACCGCCGCTTTCGGCGTAGAATGGAGTCTTGTCCAGTACAATCTGATATAAGGTCTGGTTCTTCTGCTTCACTTGGCGGTAGCGCAGAATGGATGTCTCGTATTCCGTATAGTCATATCCCACGAATTCAGTGGTACCTTCTTTCAGCGTAATCCAGTCACCGGTCTCTATGGCAGCGGCATTGCGGGCACGTTGTTTTTGCTGTTGCATTTCGGCGTCAAACTCCTTGATGTCGGCAGTCATGCCGTTTTCGCGGAGAATCAGCTCCGTCAAGTCAAGCGGGAAACCGAAGGTGTCATATAAAGTGAAGGCGTCCTTTCCGCTGATTTTGTTCTTGCCGGCGGCTTTGGCGTCTGCCATGGTCTTTTCCAGCAGGCGGATACCCGTCTCCAAGGTGCGGAGGAAGGAATCTTCTTCTTCCTTGATAACTTTGGCAATCAGTTCCTTCTGTGCATTCAGTTCGGGATAAGCGGCACCCATGTTCTCGATGAGTACGGGGAGGAGCTTGTACATGAATGCCTGCTTCTGTCCGAGGAACGTGTAGCCGTAGCGAACGGCACGGCGGAGAATACGGCGGATGACATAACCTGCTTTGGCATTACTTGGAAGCTGTCCGTCGGTAATAGAGAAGGCGATGGTACGGATGTGGTCGGCAATCACACGCATGGCGATGTCCGACTTCTCATCGTCGCCGTACTTCTTGCCTGCTATGTCTCCGATGGCTTTCAGTATCGGTTGGAACACGTCGGTGTCGTAGTTGGAGGTCTTTCCTTGCAGTGTGCGCACCAGTCGCTCGAAGCCCATGCCGGTGTCGATAACCTTGGCGGGAAGTCCTTCCAGGCTGCCGTCTGCCTTGCGGTTGAACTGCATGAACACGAGGTTCCAGATTTCAATCACCTGCGGGTGGTCTTTGTTCACCAGCTGGCTGCCGGGTACTTTGGCCTTCTCTTCTTCCGAACGGGAGTCCACATGGATTTCCGAACACGGACCGCACGGTCCCGTATCGCCCATTTCCCAGAAGTTATCGTGTTTGTTGCCATTCAGAATGTGGTCTTTCGGCAAGAACTGCTCCCAATAAGAAGCAGCTTCGTTGTCGCGTTCCAGTCCTTCTTCGGCGCTACCTTCGAATACGGTGGCGTAGAGGTCTTTGGGGTCGAGTTTCAATACATCCACCAGATACTCCCATGCCCAGGAGATGGCTTCTTTCTTGAAGTAGTCGCCGAACGACCAGTTGCCCAGCATCTCGAACATGGTGTGGTGGTAGGTATCGTGACCTACTTCCTCCAGGTCGTTGTGTTTTCCGCTTACGCGAAGGCATTTCTGCGAGTCAGCAACTCTTTTGTATTTCGCCGGGTGGTTGCCCAAAATGATATCTTTAAACTGGTTCATTCCCGCATTGGTGAACATCAACGTGGGGTCATCCTTAATCACCATCGGGGCCGAAGGCACTATCTGGTGACCTTTACTTTCGAAGAAACTCTTGAAAGAGTCTCTGATTTCGTTTGCAGTCAACATACTCTCTATTGATTTATCTGATTCTAGTTTGATTTATCTTCTTCTGTCGTTTTTTGTCCGTTTCTTACTACTAACTACTTGCTACTTAGTCTTAATATTCTTGAAAAAACTGTGCAAAGATAGCTTGTTTTTATTACTTTTGTCGCATTGACAAGCGAAATATTTCCTAAGATGCGCAAAGTTTACTACATTTATAATCCCCAGACGCAGACGTATGACCGTATTTATCCTACCGTGAGGCAGCGGGCGTTGAGCATTCTCCGCCGTTTGTTCATCGGTATGGGGCTGGGTGCGGGCAGTTTCATCGTATTGCTGCTTATCTTCGGTTCTCCGTCGGAGAAGGAGCTGCGGAAGGAGAACAGCAAACTGCAGGCGCAGTACAACGTGCTCTCCCGTCGGCTGGACGAGGCGATGGGAGTGCTGCAGGACATACAGCAGCGTGACGACAATCTGTACCGGGTGATTTTCATGGCCGACCCTATTCCTTCTGCCATCCGTCAGGCTGGATATGGCGGCACCAACCGCTATGAGCATCTGATGGATATGGCAAACTCTGACCTGGTTATCAATACCACCCAGAAGATGGACATGCTGACGAAGCAGCTCTATATTCAGTCATGCTCTTTCGATGACGTGGTGGAGATGTGCAAGAATCATGATGAAATGCTGCGTTGCATTCCTGCCATACAGCCTGTTTCGAACAAGGACCTCCGTAAGACTGCTTCCGGTTACGGTACGCGTATCGACCCCATTTATGGTACCTGCAAGTTCCATGAGGGTATGGACTTTTCGGCTCCTCAGGGTACAGACGTCTATGCCACGGGAGACGGTACTGTGGTGCAGATGGGCTGGCAATCGGGCTATGGCAATAGAATCGTGATAGATCACGGATTCGGTTACCAGACAGTATATGCACACTTGCGCGATTTCCGGACGAAGTTAGGCAAGAAAGTGGTACGTGGTGAGGTCATTGGCGGGGTAGGCAGTACGGGCAAGAGCACTGGTCCGCATTTGCACTACGAAGTACACGTCAAGGGAAAGGTTGTGAATCCCGTCAACTACTACTTTATGGACCTCAGTGCTGAGGATTATGACCGCATGATACAGATTGCTGCGAACAATGGTAAGGTGCTTGATTGACGGATGATTGATAAAGAAAGGATTACATCATGTTGAATACAGATAAGAATTTGAAGTTATATTACTCCATCAGTGAGGTGGCTGCCATGTTCGACGTCAACGAATCGCTGCTCCGTTTCTGGGAAAAGGAGTTTCCGCAACTCAATCCGAAGAAAGGAGGGCGGGGAATACGCCAGTACCGTAAGGAGGACATTGAGACAGTGAAACTTATCTATCATCTGGTGAAGGAGCGCGGGATGACCTTGCCCGGCGCCCGCCAACGGATAAAAGACAATAAGGAAGCTACGATACGTAACTTTGAAATCGTAGATCGCCTCAGAGCTATCCGCGAAGAACTGGTAGGCATGAAACTGGCATTGGATGAGTTTACCTACGAGGATGTGGAGAACTTGAAGGAAAATATCCAAGGACTGAAGTAGAATACCACTCCGTTTATTCCTCTACTCTCGTCACTTGTTTTATATTCTGTATCTGCTTCAGATTATTGCAGATAGTGCGCACGTCGTCCACATCGTGTACATAGAGCTGTATCTTTCCTTCGAAGATGCCATCGTTGGTTTCGATGGTCAGTTTACGGATATTCACGTTGAGCTGGCGGGAGATGACTTGGGTCACTTCGTTCAGCAATCCCATGCTGTCTATACCTTTTATATATATGGTGACGAGGAACGACAAATCCTTGTGAGTGTCCCATTCGGTGGCGATGATACGGTTTCCGTAGCTACTTTTAAGGCGGGTGGCAACGGGGCATTGGCGCTTGTGGATGACAACACGGTTCTGTTCGTCGATGTATCCCAGTACGTCGTCACCCGGAATGGGGTGGCAACAGTCAGCCATGATATAGTTCTTTGAGATGGTCTCTTCCGTCAGCTTCAGAATCTGCTTGGTGTTGATTTTCTCTTGCGGTGCTTTCTCTTCCGGTTGTTCTTTGGCATCCTTGTTGTCCTTGTTACCGAAGGAGAAGGTCAGGAACTTCTTCCAGTTGCTGTTCTGTTTTTCCTTGAACACATTCTTGTCGGCATCGCCCAGCACAACCCGCTTGTTACCAATGGCAACGAACAACTCGTCGCGGGTGTGGAAGCCGTGCAGCCTGGTCAGTTTGTCCAGAGCGGCATCATCCATACGTATATCCTCGTTTTTGAAGAATTCGTTCAGTATGGTTTCACCTTCTTTTTGATAGGCTTTTGCTTCTTTACGCAAGATGGCGGCAATCTTGGTACGGGCACGGGCAGTGGTGGCATATACTTCCCACTCCGGCTGCACGCGTTGCGATTTGGAGGTCAATATCTCTACCTGGTCACCGCTTTGCAGTTTGTGGCTTAGGGGGACCAATTTGTGATTTACCTTGGCGCCGATGCAGTGGCTGCCGATGTCGGTATGCAAGGAGAAGGCAAAGTCCAGTGCCGTAGAGTTCTGCGGCATGGTCTTGAGGTCGCCTTTCGGGGTGAAGACGAAAATTTCCGACGCGAACAAGTTTAGTTTGATGGTATCGAGAAAGTCGATGGCGTCCGGTTGCGGGTCATCCAGAATTTCTTTGATGGTACGCAGCCATTTCTCCAGTTCGCCTTCATCTTCGCTGCCTCCGCCTTCTTTGTATTTCCAGTGGGCGGCAAAGCCTTGTTCGGCAACGTCATTCATACGCTCACTGCGGATTTGTACTTCAATCCATTGCCCGTTGTTACCCATAAGGGTGACGTGCAGGGCTTGGTAGCCGTTGGCTTTGGGATGGCTCACCCAGTCGCGCAGGCGGTCGGGGTGGGGCTTGTATATCTTGGATATGGAGACGTAGATGTCGAAGCAGTCGTTTAGCTCTTCCTCTATATTGCGAGGCTCGAAGATGATGCGGACAGCAAGCAGGTCATAGATTTCCTCGAAGGGGACATGTTTGGTCTGCATTTTGTTCCAGATGGAGTAGATGGACTTTACACGGGCAAGGATACGGTATTTCAGTCCCATTTTGTCCAGTTGCGCCCGTATCGGAGCGGTGAACTCATTGAATACCTTGTCGCGCTCCACAGCGGTGGCTTCCAGTTTCTCTTCTATCTCGTGGTACTCTTCCGGATGTTCGTACTTGAAGCTCAGGTTTTCCAGTTCTGTCTTGATTTTGTACAAGCCGAGGCGGTTGGCGAGAGGAGCATAGATGTAGAGTGTTTCGCCTGCAATCTTGAACTGTTTGTTGGGCAGCATGGAGCCGAGTGTACGCATGTTATGCAGACGGTCGGCTATCTTGATGAGGATAACCCGGATATCGTCGGACATAGTGAGCAGCAGCTTCTTGAAGTTCTCCGCCTGCGCCGAGGCACGGTCGCCGAAGATACCGCCGGAAATCTTTGTCAGCCCGTCTACAATCTGGGCGATTTTGGGACCGAAGATGTTTTCGATATCCTCTACGGTGTAGTCAGTGTCTTCCACCACATCGTGCAGCAATGCCGAGCATATGGAAGTAGACCCCAGTCCTATCTCATTACAGACAATCTTTGCCACAGCAATGGGGTGCATGATGTAGGGCTCGCCGGAACGACGCTTGATGCCCTTATGCGCCTGGTTGGCAAAGTTGAATGCTTTGGTTATTATTTCGATGCGCTTGCGGTGTTTGGTGGCCAAATAGTCGTTCAACAGTTCTTGGAATGCTTGTTCGATCATTTCCTCTTCGGCTTTTTCCTTTTCCTTCTGACTTATATTTTCTTCCATATACTGCTTTCTCCTTTCTTCACTTCACTTTTTGCAAAAATAAGCAATTTTCAACACCGGGCAAGCGTTTATGTCTTTATTTATAAATCTTCAAACGCTTTCCTGCGGAGATTCTGGTACTACGCAATCCATTCCAACTTTTTAACTGATTGACTGTGACGCCGTATTTTCGTGCAATGCTGCCGAGATTGTCACCCTTGCGTATCTTGTAGTAAGTGACATTCCCCGTAGTGGTACTGCTTTTGCTGCTGCGTGCCGTCGGGCGTGTATTGGAAACGGCCACGACTCTGCGGTTCTTGAACAGCTCATTGCTGCGGTGGGCATAGATTGTATCTTGTTTGTCGATGAAGGCACTGATATAATTGATGGGGAGGCGTAGCGTCTGTGGCTTGCTCTCTCCGGGGATGATACTTTTCTTGAATTGAGGATTCAGACTCTTTATCTGATCCAGACTGATGCCGCATAGGTCGGAAATCTGTTCGAAATGAAGGTTACGGCTTACCTGCACCGTATCGGTTGCTTCCGGAATGTCGGTTTCCATGGGGCAGATGTTGTGCTTGCAGTAGTAGGTCATTACGTAGTTGGCGGCAATGAAGGCGGGCACGTAGCCACGTGTCTCTTTGGGCAGATAGTTGTAGATTTCCCAATAATCGGTTTTCCCTCCCGAACGACGGATGGCTTTGTTGATGGTGCCCGGACCGCAGTTATAGGCGGCAATCACCAGGTTCCAGTCTTTGTAAATGTCGTACATGTCCTTCAGGTAGCGTGCTGCCGCCCAGGTTGCCTTTATCGGGTCGCGGCGTTCGTCTACGAGGCTATTGCTTTCCAGTCCGTATATCTTCCCGGTGGCGAGCATAAACTGCCATAGTCCGCAAGCTCCAGCGCGGGATACGGCAGAAGGGTTGAGAGCGGATTCTATGATGGGCAGATATTTCAGCTCGAGCGGCAGACCGTAGGCATCCAGCGCTTCTTCGAAGATGGGCATATAGAAGTTGCAGGCGCTCAGCATGAAGGCAACTTGGTTGCGCAGGCGTCCGGTATACATGTCGATGAATTTGCGTACAATCTCGTTGTACGGCATTTCCATGACGGTCGGCATGCGCGACAACCGGTCTATGTATACAGAGTCACTGAACATCGGGTTTACGGTAGAGGTGCTGCAGTCTTTTCCCAAGTCTATGTAATTCTTGGCTTTCCAGTCATTGAGCAGGCTGTCCAGCGGATAGGTCATGCTTTTGGGCAGCTCGATGGATTCCTGGCGTTCTGTACCGTTTTCGCGGATAAGTACTTCCACGCTTTCTTGCGCATGCATGGCCGGAACGGCGAAGAGGGCGCAAAACAGAAGCGAGGAACCGAGAATAATTCTTTTCATATATATGGCCTTGTGTATCATTAGGTAATAATTTATGCTTTAATTTTCGTTTTTAGAATCGGAAACTGCATTGCACGCCGACGTTCTTATTAGAGGAACCGGTCATCTGACTGTTGATTATGGCAGGTTCCACTTTCATGCTGAGGTCGGGGGTGATGTCGAAGTTGGACAGTTCTGCGTCTACGTATGCGTCGACAACGGACAATAGATATACACCGATAAAGGCGAAGATGCTCAAGTCGCGGTATCGTCGGAAGGTGTCCTTACGCTTCCGCAGTGTCTCCGTCAGCTGGCTTTCGGTATAGTTATAGTTGGGAGGCAGCAGGTCGGTAATGGTACTGGAGTTGAAATTACCATTTACGGCATCCTTGTAGGCGGCCGAATAGTCCTTGTACATCTTGCTGTTCCACGTGAGGGCATAGGCACAACCGGCAAATCCTCCATAGAAGATGGGCAGTTTCCAATATTTGCGGTTGTAGATTTGTCCACCGCCGGGAATGACGAGGGCAAGCCAGGTGGCTTTTGTGGGGTTGGGCACCCATCGCTTGGGGTCGATGGCCTTTTGCAGGCTGTCTGTAGGTACGGGCTGTTCCTTCAGGTCGGGGCTGGCGGTCATTTCCAGCATCTTCCGTTTGTTTTCGGCCGCAAGACTGTCGGCAACAGCGAGGCTGTCCCGGTTTACCACGGTGTTGAGTGTATCGGTCTGATGCCGCTGCGCACGCTTGGAAGCGGCACGCGGACGGTCCTGACCATACATAGCAATCCCTGCCGTCTGTAAAAAACAGAGCAGCAGGGTAATGGCTAACTGATATATTCTTCCTTTTTTTCTCATTTATTTCTTCAGCGTATCAAGAATGCCGATGATACGTTCCAATTCTTCTTCGTTATTGAACGGGATACTGATTTTGCCTTTTCCTTTCTCCGAGCAGGTGAGTTGCACCTTGGTGCTGAAAAAGCCCGAGAGTTGTTGTTTCAGCATATTGAATTCTTCGGGCAGTTTGGCGCGCTTGGGAGCAATCTTACGACCACCGCTTTTCACGGTTTCGCCTTCACTCAGTGACTTTACTATTTCTTCCACTTTGCGTACGGAATACCCGTGCTCCAGGATTTCCTCGAAAATCTTTACTTGCAGTTTGGGGTCGCCGAGCGTTACCAACGCGCGGGCATGTCCCATGTCTATCTGCTTGTTCTGCAGCCCCATCTGGACGGGAGCTGGCAGTTTGAGCAGCCGCAGGTAATTGGCGATGGTGGTGCGCTTCTTGCCTACACGTTCGCTGAGGCGCTCTTGCGTCAGCCCGTATTGCTCCAATAGATGCTGGTAAGCGAGAGCTATTTCTACGGAGTTCAAGTCTTCGCGCTGTATGTTTTCGATGAGCGCCATTTCCATGACGTTCTCATCGTCTGCAGTGCGGATATAGGCGGGGATGCTGGTCAGTCCGGCAAGCTGCGAAGCGCGGAAACGACGCTCGCCGGCGATAATCTGGTATTCGTCGTCGCTAAGCTTGCGCAGGGTGATGGGCTGTATGATGCCGATTTCGGAGATGGAATCAGCTAACTCCTGCAACGCAACCGGGTCGAATTCATGACGGGGCTGGTTGGGATTGACCGTAATCTTCGACAACTCTATTTCATTGATAGAAGAGGAGCCTTCGGTCTTTACTTCATCCATGGAGAAGAGGGCGTCCAGCCCGCGTCCTAATGCATTTCTTTGTGCCATCTATTTATTTACTATTTATTCCCTACGGTCATGACACATTTCTTATCTTTGACACATAGGTACGTTGACGATTTACAATTTACTATTTAGCCATACGGGGTGATTTTGTTGTGTATTGTAAATATGATATTTATCACTACCCCCTAATCATTAATCACTAACTGCTTATTCCTTATCCCTAACCGCTAATCCCTTCTTTCGTTTCTGCTTATCAGCTCCTTGGCAAGTGCCATGTGGTTCTTGGCTCCGGTTGAGTCTGCGTCATAGAGAATGGTGGGCAGGCCGTAGCTGGGAGCTTCGCTCAGTTTCACATTACGCTGGATGACGGTGTTGAACACCAATTCCTGGAAGTGGCGTTTCACTTCATCGTAAATCTGGTTGGCTTGGCGCAGACGCGAGTCGTACATCGTCAGCAGGAAGCCTTCGATTTCGAGGGCAGGGTTCAGCTTGGACTTGATGATTTTAATGGTATTCAGCAATTTGCTGATGCCTTCTAGTGCAAAATATTCCGCTTGTACGGGGATGATTACTGAATCGGCGGCAGTCAGTGCGTTGACCGTAATCAGGCCCAAAGACGGGGAACAGTCTATCAAGATATAGTCAAATTCATTCTTCAGCGGAGCGAGTACCTCTTTCAGTATCTTTTCGCGGTTTTTCAGATTGAGCATCTCTATTTCGGCACCTACCAGATTGATGTGGGAGGAGATTACCTTCAGTGTGTCTATCTCCGTGTCATGAAGGGCTTCGCGTACGTCTGCACGGTCAATAATGCACTCGTAGATAGTACATTCCGACTGCTTGATGTCCACACCCAATCCTGAGGAGGCATTGGCCTGAGGGTCGGCATCCACAACGAGCACTTTCTTTTCAAGTGTGGCGAGTGAGGCTGCGAGGTTGATCGTCGTCGTAGTCTTGCCTACACCACCCTTTTGGTTAGCCATAGCAATTATTTTTCCCATAATCTCAATATTTATTGGCAGCGAAATAAGTGATAATTCCGGATAGCGCCTACAAATTTGGAGAAAGATTGCAAAAACGGTTGATAAGTCGGCTGTTTTGTTAATAACTCACAGACGTTTACCGCTGTTTTTCTTCCTGTAAATTACTCGTAAAGCGTTCTTTCTCTGTTTAGTGGGCAAATATACGTATTTATCTTGAAATGAAGCTGTTTTTTTGTCTCGCTTGCAGAAGATTAAGATTTGTAAACCAATGGAAGACATTGGCTTGGACTATTCTCTCTACTTGCATGAGATGTACATCTCGTGTTGTTTGAGACGGGCATCTCATGTTGCTCGAGATGCACATCTCATGCAGATGGACTACTGTGTGGATGGCGGTCGGCAGATAAGTTGTTCCCAGGCGGAAGGAGAGGAGATGGTGTCAGACCAAGGCTTTGACGAACTCCCAGCAGAAGTATGCACATATGACACATTTCACTACTGTGCCCAGCAAGAATCCAAGCAGCGAGCCCAGCCCCGATTTCAAGGCCTGGTCTGTCTTGCTGCCTCCCATCAGTTCGCCGGCAAAGGCTCCGAGAAAGGGGCCGAGGATGATGCCCCAAGGCATGAAGAACAACCCTACGATGGTGCCTATGAGGCAGCCGCGCGTTCCCCACCGACTGCCTCCGCTATATTTGCTGCCCAGCATCGGGACGAAATAATCCAGTATCTGTACAAGGACGACTGCTGCCAGCCATAGAAGTAACTGCGTGGTGGAAAACTGCGCCTTGTCCGTGAAATGTAGAAGCAACAAGCCTGCATAGGCTACGGGCGGTCCCGGAATCATAGGCAGGATACATCCTGCCAATCCGACAATCAGGCAGAGGATGCCTAAGATGATGAGAAGAATGTCCATAGGTGTATCGTTTCTGTTGGTGAAGATGACAGCGGTTGTTCCCTGCTACTCGAATCGGTTGTATATGACAATGGGGCGGGAGCGGCGTGTGCTCATCGACGGGAACCATATATCGTCGGCTGTGAGGCCGCATTGCTTGATGGCTTCGGCGCAGTATTCCAGTCGTCCGAAGTCGGCATCGACATTGTTTGTACCGAATGTGAATTTGATTCCACGTGCTTTGGCGCGACGGATAATATCGAAACTGGGAATCCGGTAGCGTGCATTGATTTCCAGAGCGATTCCATGTTGTTGCAATACATTCAATACGCGTTCAATGCGTCCGTCCGTCCAGTACTTGTCGTAATCATGCGCCATAGTATCGGGCAAGAAGGTAGGGTTGGCATAAATGTCGGCTGGCTCGTTGGTCAGAATCAGAACTGTTTGGTCGACAAGGTGGTCCATATACTGTTCAAGCGTAATGTCATCAAAGAGTGCTTCTTCGGCCCGGTAGATACGCGAATTACGTCCTTTGTGGTCTATGATGGTCATGGCGTCGGTAAACAGGTAATCGAAAATCCCCAAGGCTTCCTGCGAGAAAGTTGCCGTCCATTTGCGTCCCTCACCTTGTACACCGCACAGGAATGGCATCCCTTTTACTTCATTAAAATAGTCGTACACTTCTTTGTCATCGGCCAGCATACGTCCTACGCCTCCTTCTCCGGCATTGGGGGCGACACCATAGTTGATACCGTAATTCATGGACATGGCGTGTGCCGTTTCCTTCGTCAGCCCTCCTTTCAAGTGAACGTGGTAGTCTATAACTGGGAAATCGCGCTGCTGTAGCCTGATTATCTCATCCGTGCGCTCGTCTACCGGAGCAAGCGTGTCGGCTTCGTTGCGTGCTTCCTTGGCAAGCTGTTCGATGGCGAGATTCCGGAATGACACTTCGCCGTGTATGCCTTGCAAGGCTATGGAACCTTGACTCAACAGTTGCCGGGCGTGCTCCTCTGTGCGATATGGATGTTCGGGTTCGGTATAGCAGACAACTTCGGTTCCGTTAATGCAGACAATGATGTTTTGTCCGCGTACGGTTATCTCGAAGTCAAACCATTCTCCATCTTTTGCGAGTGAGCGATAGAGGTTGCGCACCGAGGCGAGTGAGCCGCTCTTGCGTGTGCCGTCGATGTCTCCGTTACGGAATATCATTTCATAACCGGACTCGCCGTCCGTATGAAAGAGGAGGCCTGCTTCGGAGCCGGGTTGTGTGAGGGCTTCTCCGGTGAGTCGGAAATTTTGGTATTCTTTGTCGTTGAAGAGCTTCCGGCCTTCTGCAATGACCGGGTCTGCCGTGTGAAGCGTAGATGTCCCGTCATTCCATTGGTCAAGTGGCTCGGGAGAACTGCTCCTGCCACAGCTTGTCAGGGTTGTTAGAAACAGAATAATTGCGGCAGCTGCCGTCTCGATGCGTGCAGCAATGGTAGAATGGCAAAAAGTGTTCATTATAGCATGGATTTTATGAATGATTATATTCCAATTATTGTCGGTACAAAGTTAGCCTTTTCTGAAAATATCTTTGAATACAAAAGAATTATTATCTTTGTAGTATTCTGTTTAAAGCCTTTTTAGCTACTTTTGCACGATAATAAAAAAGAAAGTTATGGAAAATCAGAGACCTTTGATATTGATTTCCAATGATGACGGCATCATTGCGAAAGGTATTAGCGAGTTAATCAAATTCCTCCGTCCGCTGGGTGAGATTGTGGTAATGGCGCCGGATGCACCCCGCTCTGGAAGTGCGTGTGCGCTGACAGTAACGGAACCTATCCACTACCAGCTGGTTCGTAAGGATGTTGGGCTGACGGTATACAAGTGTTCCGGTACGCCGACCGACTGTGTGAAGCTGGCTTTTCATACGGTGCTCGACCGCAAGCCCGACTTGGTGGTAGGCGGCATCAATCATGGCGACAATTCTTCCGTAAACCTGCATTATTCCGGTACGATGGGCGTTGTGATAGAGGGATGCCTGAAAGGAGTGCCTTCCATTGGATTCTCTCTTTGCAGCCATGAGCCGAACGTTGATTTTGAGCCTGCAGGTCCTTACATCCGAGAGATAACCCGGCTGGTATTGGAGAAAGGACTCCCTCCGTTGACGTGCCTCAATGTCAACTTCCCCGATACCAAAGAACTGAAGGGTGTGAAGATTTGCGAACAAACCAAAGGGCAATGGACTAATGAATGGGAAAACTTTGCCCATAGAGGAGATGCCCATTACTACTGGCTGACCGGCGAGTTTGAGAACAACGATGCCGAAAATGAGAAGAATGACCATTGGGCGCTTGATAACGGTTATGTGGCAATCACCCCGACCACGGTGGATGCAACGGCATACGGCTTGATTGATGAACTGAAAACATGGTTCTGAATTAATTGACAATTATCAATTGATATGAAGTACTACTTGATTGCCGGTGAAGCTTCTGGTGACCTGCATGCTTCCCATCTGATGGCTGCATTGAAGGAGGAGGACTCGCAAGCGGAGTTCCGTTTCTTCGGAGGCGATCTCATGGCTGCAGTGGGTGGTGTGATGGTGAAGCATTACAAAGAGTTGGCATATATGGGGTTCATTCCCGTATTGCTGCATCTGCGCACCATTTTTGCCAATATGAAGCGCTGCAAGGAGGATATTGTTGCGTGGCAGCCGGATGTGCTGATTTTGGTGGACTATCCGGGCTTTAATCTGGATATAGCCAAGTTTGTCCATGCCAACACGAGGATTCCTGTCTTTTATTATATCTCTCCCAAGATTTGGGCATGGAAGGAATACCGCATCAAGAATATTAAACGGGATGTAGATGAGCTGTTCTCCATCCTACCGTTCGAAGTGGAGTTTTTTGAAGGGAAGCACGGGTATCCGATACGTTATGTTGGCAATCCGACAGTGGATGAAGTGACGGCTTTTCTTGCTTCCAGCTCAGAGACATTCGACGACTTTGTCCGGGCAAACGGACTTCCTACCAAACCCATTATTGCTCTGCTGGCTGGTAGCCGCAAGCAGGAAATCAAGGACAATCTGCCCGACATGCTTCGTGCGGCAGCTTCTTTTCCCGATTATCAACTGGTGCTGGCCGGTGCTCCGGGTATTTCCCCCGAGTATTATAAACGTTATGTGGGTGGGGCGGACGTGAAGATTATCTTCAACAAGACATACCCTTTGTTGAGGCAGGCAGAGGCTGCACTGGTCACTTCGGGGACGGCAACGCTGGAAACAGCTCTGTTCCGTGTGCCGCAAGCGGTGTGCTACCATACTCCGATAGGAAAGGTTATCGCTTTCCTGAAACGGCATATACTGAAAGTGAAGTACATTTCCCTGGTCAATCTCATAGCCAACCGGGAGGTGGTGAAAGAGCTGGTTGCAGATACCATGACGGTAGAGCAGGTACGCTCGGAGCTGAACCGCATTTTGTACGATAAGGAATACCGCCGTCAGATGCTCGAGGGATATGAGTATATGGCATCCCGTCTGGGAGAGGCAGGGGCACCCAAACATACTGCCCGCGAGATGGTGGCATTACTGAGAAAGAGGGAAGAATAATCGAAAAATTAAGAATTTGTTAAAATGGGAAAAGCCGGTGCAGTAAATGCCCGGCTTTTGTATTTTCTATACAGAAACAAATGAAAAGGACTTTGATTATGAAAAAGCTACATTGGTTATTTATGGCAATATGTTTGGCAGTGATGCCCGCTTTGCAATCATGTGATGATAACGACGGATATTCTTTGGGTGATTTCACCCCGCCTTTGTGGGCTACTGTGCGTGTTACGGGAAATGCCTTTTATTTAAACTGCGATGTCTGGGGGACACTCTGGCCGGTGAATACGGACATTGGGTGGTATGATGCTGTGGATGGGCAGCGTGTGATTACCATGTTCAATCCTTTGTGGGATGACTATGCAGGGTATGACCATGCTGTGAAATTGTTACGCTTGCAGAATGTTCTGACGAAAGAGGTGGAGACGCTGACTCCCGAAACAGAAGAGGAGTTCGGCAATGATTCCGTACTTATATATAAAGGTGACATTACCATTAGCGGTGGCTATATGAACATTTTTTTCATGCAGAACCTGCCGTCTTCGGCTGATAATAAACATCGCATTAGTCTGGTACGTCCGCAAGAAGATGATGCTTTGTATGGTGAAGACGGATACATCCACTTGGAGCTCCGCTATAACGACTATGATGACTTGACGGGTTATCGCAGCCCCGGTGCTGTTTCTTATAATCTGAACAGTCTGGACATTCCCTCTGAAACCAAAGGTATCAAGTTGAAACTCAATTCAGAGGAGAATGGAGAGGTGGAAGTAACCTTTGATTTGAAAACTGTGGGTACTAATGAAAAGTTGACTACTAATGTGGATTTGTCCAATATGCAGTTGAAGTAAGAAAGAGTTTGCGAGAGTATATAGTTAGAAAGAGCACCCGGGATTTTGATGTCATTCACCTTGCCCGGGTGCTCTTTTTATATTTGTTTTATGTAAGTTTGGTCATGTGAGTCGTCGTTAGAACATCGTCAAGGCATATAGATAAACAACTGCTGCAGGAATTGCCATCAGTGCACTGTCGAAACGGTCGAGCATCCCTCCATGCCCCGGCAGAATGTTACCGGAATCCTTTATGCCCAATTGGCGTTTCATGAGTGATTCGGTCAAGTCGCCCCAAGTGCCGAAAATGACGACAACGATTGCCAGACCTACCCATTGCCATTCTGACATAAATGGAAAGAAGTGTGCAAAGCCAAGAGAGGAAGCGATGGAGAATATTCCGCCGCCGATGCTGCCCTCCCAAGATTTTTTAGGTGAGATACGTTCGAACAGACGGTTTTTGCCTATCAGCGAACCTACGCAATAGGCACCTGTATCGCTCAACCAGATAAATACGAAAATGGAAAGCGGTAGAATAGGGTTATAGGTTACACTGCCCGTTTCCGAGGAATTTTGAAAAGCAAGTACGTTCAGCAGGGCAAAGGGGAGTGCCACGTATAATTGGCTTAGCATGGAGTAGGCCCAGTTACCCGTCGGATTCTTTTTCTTGAGGTAAAGTTCCGTAATCATCATGTAGAGCAATAGTCCCAAATAAGGAAGGAATACCCGTGCTCCTACAGACTGCTGGGTACAGAAACTCATTAATGCAAGGAAAAGGTAGGCTCCCCCCAATGCAGTGATGGTCTTGTTTATGCTTACTTCGCCGCTTTTGCTGACTAATAGGGCAAACTCATGTACGCTCAGTGCGCTGATAATGGTGAACAGTATACCGAACGAAAGGGGGCTGTAAAGAATACAGCCCACCAATACTATGACGAATAACACGCCGGTAACGGCACGTTGGATAAAGTTATTTTTCATGCTTTTCTTCTTCTTCCTTGACTTCCTTTTCTGCTTCTATGGCTTTTTGCTCTTCTTCTTGCTCTGCTTTTTTTAGCTCGGCAGCAGTCTTGTTTGCACTGATTTCCTCCGAGCGGGAAGCCCATGGACGTTTCCCAAAGATGTGTTCAACGTCTTCGGCAAAGATTACTTCTTTGTCAATCAGCAGTTGTGCCAGCCGGTTGTGCCCTTCTTGGTTTTCGGACAATATTTTCTTGGCACGTTCGTACTGTTCGTTGACCATCTGCTTCACTTCTTCGTCAATCAGTTCCGCAGTCTTTTCGCTATACGGGCGGTTGAAGGAATATTCCTCATTATTATAGTAACAGAGATTGGGGAGTTTTTCGCTCATACCCAGATAGGCAATCATACCGTACGCCTGCTTGGTCACGCGTTCCAAGTCATTCATGGCTCCGGTGGATATTCTACCTAAGAATAGGTCTTCGGCAGCACGTCCTCCCAAGGTGGCACACATCTCATCAAGCATCTGTTCCTTGGTGGTGATTTGCCGTTCTTCCGGCAGATACCAAGCCGCGCCCAAAGCGCGTCCACGGGGTACAATGGTTACTTTAATCAGTGGATTGGCGTATTCCAGTAACCAGGAGATACTGGCATGGCCGGCTTCGTGTATGGCAATGGAACGGCGTTCGGCCTCGGTAGTGATTTTGGTTTTCTTTTCCAACCCACCCACAATACGGTCTACAGCGTCCAGGAAGTCTTGCTTTCCGACAAACTTTTTGCCGTGGCGGGCGGCTATCAAAGCTGCTTCGTTACATACATTGGCAATGTCTGCCCCCGAGAATCCGGGAGTCTGGCGTGCCAGAAGGTCTACATCCACACTATTGTCTATCTTGATGGGGCGCAGGTGTACACCGAATACTTCCTTACGCTCATTAAGGTCGGGTAGGTCTACATGTATTTGGCGGTCAAAACGTCCGGCACGCAACAATGCCTTATCCAAAACGTCCACACGGTTGGTGGCGGCTAAGATGATAACACCACTGTTGGAGCCGAAACCGTCCATCTCGGTCAGTAACTGGTTCAATGTGTTCTCGCGCTCGTCGTTGCCACCCATAGCGGCTGCTTTGGCACGGGCACGCCCTACAGCGTCAATCTCGTCGATAAACACGATACAAGGCGCTTTTTCCTTTGCTTGGCGGAACAAATCGCGGACACGGGAAGCTCCCACGCCGACAAACATTTCCACAAAGTCGGAACCTGCCAAAGAGAAGAAAGGTACGTTGGCTTCTCCGGCCACAGCCTTTGCAAGCAGGGTCTTTCCGGTTCCCGGAGGGCCTACTAGCAAAGCGCCTTTGGGTATCTTACCTCCCAAATCGGTATATTTCTGGGGCTCTTTCAAGAACTCGACAATTTCTTCTACCTCTTGCTTGGCTTCGGCAAGTCCTGCCACATCTTTGAATGTAATCTTGATGGGGGAACCTTTTTCAAACAATTGGGCCTTGGACTTTCCTACGCTGAAGATGCCTCCACCTCCACCCATGCCTCCACCACCGCTCATGCGGCGGGACATGAAAATCCAGAAACCGATAAGGAATGCAAAAGGGAGAATCTGCCACAGAATGGCACCGAAGTAGTTCCGTTTTTTTTCGTAGTTAATAGAACCGTCAAAGTGGGCGTCGTCTCTTTCCTTTTGCAGGAAATTGCCCAGGCTCTCGCGTGAAGGGGCCTCGGTCGTAATAAGCGGATTCTTACCTACGCGACTGGAGTCCTGACGAAATACGTTTCCTACGTGTTGCGTTTTGACGTATGCTTCGACAGAATTGTCGTCGTAGCCGATGACTTTGCTTATATAACCGTCTCGTACATATTGCTGGAATTCATCATAAGAAATATTTTTAGTTGCCGTACCACTTTCATTAGTCAGGTACAACCCTAGCAACATCATTGCTATAATCATATACAGCCAGTTCAGGTTGAACTTGGGCATATTCACTTTATTGGGTTTCTTGTTGGTATTATTGTCCATACGTTTTGATTAATCGAGGTCAGGAATTTGAGTTAATTTGGCGTCTGCCCAAAGGTGTTCCAGATTGTAGAATTCCCTTGTTTCAGGCAGGAAGACATGCACCAATATGTCCGGGTAGTCCATAGCTACCCATTCGGCATTGCGCAGCCCGTCTACGGCAAAGGGCTTGGTGTCGGCACCCTTGCGTGTGAAGTCCCTGATGGATTCTACAATGGCTGTCACTTGGCTGGGAGAGTTTCCTTGGCAGATGACGAAATAATTGCATATTGTATCGTCGATTTTTGTCAGATCTGCGATGACGATTTTTTTTCCTTTTTTATCTTGAATACCTTCTGTTATCTGTTGAATCAGTTTTTTCGTTTCGTTCATTATACAGTATTATATTAAAACTGTTGACAAATATACGTTGATTTCTCATATCAAACACGCAAAAGAGGAAAACTCTTTCAATTTTTGATTTTTTTTAGTTATATAATCCTTTGGATTACGGTATCTTATCAGTTTTTTGCGAAAAAAATACTCGTTTTTGTTTTGATTTATAGAAATCTTTGTATCTTTGCAACCGCAAAACGGAAATAACAATAATTGGGCTATGGTGTAATGGTAACACTACAGATTCTGGTCCTGTCATTCCTGGTTCGAATCCAGGTAGCCCAACTATCAAACAGCTTATTTAAGTCAAAAAACCACTAAAATCGCAAGTTTTAGTGGTTTTTTCGTTACTTTTCAATCATGTACGAAAATTTCAGTGTAGGCATTCGGTGGCAAATTCAGTGACAAGGCTTCTGTAAGCCGGAAATATTCTGTAAATTTGTAGCATTTCAACATTAAAGCAGAATTTTATGGCAAAAGAATTAGCACTGAAGTACGGCTGTAACCCTAACCAGAAGCCGGCTCGCATTTTCATGCAGGAGGGGGAGTTACCTATTGAGGTTCTGAACGGACGTCCGGGGTATATTAATTTTATGGATGCCTTGAATGGATGGCAGTTGGTAAAGGAACTGAAAGAGGCGACCGGTATGCCTGCTGCAACTTCATTCAAGCACGTCAGTCCGGCGGGGGCCGCCATCGGTTTGGAACTCGACGAAATAATGAAGAAGATTTATTTTGTGGATAATCTTCCGCTCTCTCCGCTTGCTTGCGCATATGTGCGTGCCCGCGGTGCCGACCGTATGTCTTCTTATGGTGACTTTATCGCTTTGAGTGATGTGTGCGACGAGGCTACTGCACGTTTTATTAACCGCGAGGTCTCGGATGGCGTTATTGCTCCGGGGTATACGGACGAAGCACTGGCTATCTTGAGGGAAAAGCGTAAAGGAACTTACAATGTGATTCAGATAAGTCCCGGCTATAAGCCTGCCCCGATTGAACATAAGGATGTCTTTGGTATCACGTTTGAGCAGGGACGTAATGAGATAAAGCTGAATGGAGATGAACTCTTTGCGAATATTCCTACTCGGAATAAGAATTTCCCGGAAGCAGCGAAACGTGATTTGATGATAGCCCTTATCACTTTGAAATATACGCAGTCGAATTCTGTATGCTATGTGAAGGACGGTCAGGCTATCGGTATTGGTGCCGGCCAGCAGAGCCGTATCCACTGTACTCGCTTGGCGGGCAACAAGGCTGACATTTGGTATTTACGCCAGCATCCGAAGGTGTTGAATTTGCCATGGGTAGAGAAAATCCGCCGTGCCGACCGTGATAATACGATTGATGTCTATATCAGTGAAGACCATGACGATGTGCTGGCTGATGGCGTTTGGCAGCAGTTCTTTACGGAGAGACCTGAAGTGCTGACCCGTGAAGAAAAACGGGCTTGGTTGGATACATTGAAAGGTGTTTCTTTGGGTTCGGATGCATTCTTTCCTTTTGGAGACAATATTGAGCGTGCCCATAAGAGTGGAGTAGATTACATTGCCCAAGCGGGTGGTTCTGTACGCGATGACCATGTGATTGAAACTTGCGATAAATATGGCATTGCCATGACGTTCACGGGTATCCGTCTGTTCCATCATTGATAAGACTTAATAAAAAAGTAGACCCGCCCCTACAGCTATACAGCCGTGGGGGCGGGTCTACTTTTTTATTAAGTCTTATCTTGTTGCGTTATCCTTGATTTTTGATATTCTCGTCCACCACTTTTATCTTTTCTTTTACAAGTTCGATATCTGCTTTCAGCTTTTCCACCTTGCGGTTGATTTCTGTCAGCAGACTGTTTCCCTTTTTGGAAGAAGTGGTTAGGAAACCGAGATTGTTTTCATATGTCTGAAGCTCGTTCTTCATATTGTCGAAGGCACGTACCAGCTTCTCACGTTCCCGGTAAAGAGCTTGTGGACTACCTTCCTGAATGGAGCTGATAGTCGACTTGAAGTTGCTTAGCTTCTTGTTGGAGGCGCTGATGTTGAAGCGTTCAAACAATTTGTCTACCTGGCTGTGGTATTGCTTATAGATTCGGTCTTTCTCTTTGAAAGGTACATGTCCTACGCCGTTCCACTCTTTCATGAGGTCGCGTACCAGTTGGGTAGCTTCCTCCGTATCCATTTGGTCATCGATAACATTCAGTTTCTCGATGATGGCTTTTTTCTTTTCCAGATTTTCCTGCTCTACGCTGCGCTGTGAAGAAGTGGCTTTGTTCTTTTGTTCGAAGAAGTAGTCACAAGCGGAGATGAAACGTTTCCATACGGCATCCGAATATTTTTTTGCTACCGGACCAATGGTTTTCCATTCTTTCTGAAGTTTGGTCAGTTCATCGGCGGTTGCTTTCCAGTCGGTACTGTTCTTCAGAGCTTCTGCTTTTTCGCACAAGGCACGCTTCTTTTCCAGGTTTTCGTTCATACCTTCCTTCAGGCTCTTGAAGAACTCTCCCTTTCTACGGAAGAACTCGTCGCACGCTTTGCGGAAACGTTCGAAAATCTTCACGTTCATTTTTTGCGGAGCGAAACCAATGGTTTTCCATTTGTTTTGAAGTGCGATGACTTCTTGCGTCTTGCTCTCCCAAGAAGCAAAGCTTGTCAGTTCTTTGTAGTCAATGGCTTCTATGATTTCGCAAATTACAGTCTTTTGGTCAAGATTGTGCTGTTCCACTTCCTTCAATGCTTCGAAATGTTGCTGGTGACGTCGGTTTACGGTTGTAGAGGCAGCTTTGAAACGTGCCCAGATTTCGTCGCGTAGTTCTTTGGCTACCGGCCCTGTATCACGAAATTCTTGATGTAGCTTCTGTAACTGATGGAAAGCTGAAACTACATCCTCTTCATCCGCCAGCTTTTCGGCAGCTTCACAGAGATGTGTCTTGATTTCCAAATTCTTCTTGAAATCGTATTCGCGGAATTCATTGTTCAGTTTCAGAAGGTCATAGAATTTCTCAACATACAATTGGTAGTTTTTCCAAAGCTCGTTGACCTTAGCTTGCGGAACGAGTTTAACTTCGTTCCATTGCTGCTGTAGTTTCTTGAACTCCGTATAGCTCTTGTTGGCGTCATCTGGAGATTCAACCAGCTCCTTCAGCTCTTCGATGATGGAAAGCTTTACCTGCAGGTTCATTTCCTTTTGCTTCTCCAGTTCGGCTGTGAGTGCACTTCTTTTTTCTTTGATGACGGACATGATATTCTTGAACTCTTCCTCCACACAGTCTGTTTGTGGAACAAAGTTCTCCGCGGCGCCTCCGTTTTCAATGAACAGTTTTCTCGCCGCATCCTGCTCAGCATTGTGCAGCTTGTAGAAAGATTGCTTCAAACCGTCTATTTCAGGTTTTGCCACGTTCTCCACGTCTGCAACCACCTCTTTGAGTTTGGCAAGTATTTCCTCTTTCGTGAGCTTCAGAACTGACTCTACCGGCTTTTTTGAAACGATTTCTTCAGCGGGAGTTTCTGTTGTTGCCGGTTCAGAAACCTCTGCTGTCTTCTTTTCTTCTTCTAATTCCACCGGCTTTTCGGGGAGATTAGTGTCATGAGTGTCCGTCATTGTATTTACTTTTTTAGAAACGGGTTCCTCCCGTTCGGGTTACATTAGGCTACAAATTAATGAAATAAAATGATTACTTCATACAATTTGCCTTGATTTTTTTCTATTTTCTTGTTTTTATGACAGTAAGACTGTGATACCCATGTACAGCATCATGCCTATAATGTCATTGGTGATGGAGATAAATGGGCCGGTGGCAATGGCCGGGTCAACCTTCAGCTTCTCTAAAGTCATGGGGACTAGCGTTCCGAAGATGGAGGCGAACATGACGACTGCAAAGAGGCTGATGGAGACGGAATAAGTGACCGTAGCCGTAGCTCCGAACCGGATAAAATTATAAATGTATACTAGCAGGGAAATGATGGTTGCATTGATAACCGCCACTACAGCTTCCTTAGCTACCTGTTTGAAGGTGTCTTTGGCATCCAGTGAGCTGTTGGCAAGGCCTTGTACGATGATGGCAGACGACTGGGTTCCCACGTTTCCCCCCGTACCGCCAATCAACGGAATATAAAGGGCCATTTCCGGGTGGGCGGCGAAAGTCGTGTCGAAGTTGCCCAATATCATGGAGTTGCCTATACCGCCCAGCATACCGATGAGTAGCCATGGAAGGCGGGCTGAAGTTTGGCGCATAACATTATCGTCCGTTTCTACATCTTGGGACAAACCGGATGCCAGCTGGTAATCACGTTCCGACTGTTCGCGGACTTCGTCCATGACGTCGTCTACGGTAATCTGGCCTACCAGGCGCCCGATGCTGTCTACAACAGGAACTGCCACTAAGTCATACTTTTCGATGATTTGCACCACTTCGTCAATGGGGGTATCTACATGGACGGAGATAGGATCTTTTCGCATCACATGCTTTACCTTGGAGACAGAAGGGGAAGTTATCATTTTCTTTAATGGGAATACTCCTTGCAGACGGTCTTCGTCGTCGATGACGTATACGTAGTAAATTTCATCCAGCTTTTCAGCTTGCAGGCGCATTTCCTTCAGACACTCCGGCATACTCCAGTTTTCATTGACAGTCACCATTTCCGTACCCATCAAACCACCGGCAGTGTCTTCATCATATTTCAGCAGGTCAACGATGTCACCGGCTTGTTCTATATCTTCGATGTGCGAAAGTATTTCCTCCTGCTTGTCTTCATCGAGTTCGCGCATCAGGTCTACGGCATCGTCCGTGTCCATATAATCCACGAAACGTTTGGCAATGGTCTCCGAAGGAAGAAGTTCCAGGAATTCTTTCCGGATGTCTTCGTCCATTTCAACCAGTACATCCGCTGCCGTTTCGTTGTCAAGGAGGCGGTAAACGAAGCGGGCTTCCTCCAAGCCGAGGTCATTGCATAGTTCTGCAATATCCGCCGGATGAAGGTCGGTCAAAAGTGTCTTGACGTTTTCCGCGTCTTTCTGTTCTATCAGGCTTTTGACTTTGTCTATATATTCTTCGTCTATTTCCATGATTATTCGTGTTTAATCACTAACCATTAATCATTAATTGTTCTCAATGCCTGCTCCACTTGGTTGGTCAGTTGAATAAATTCCTTTACGGACAGTTGTTCCGGGCGTTTATTAAATAATACGTCCTCCGTCAGTGGACAGTCTTTGCCGAGTATCGGTTTTATGGAGTTCCGCAGTGTCTTGCGTCGTTGGTTGAACGTGGTTTTCACTACTTGCTTGAACAATTTCTCGTCGCAGCCTAAATCGTGCGTTTCATTGCGCATCATGCGGATGACGGCACTTTTAACTTTTGGGGGCGGGTTGAAGACATGTTCGTGTACCGTAAACAAGTACTCCACTTTGTACCATGCTTGTATCAGTACACTTAGGATTCCGTATGTCTTGCTGCCCGGCCCAGCGGTTATGCGCTCGGCTACTTCCTTTTGTATCATACCCGTACAGCAGGGAATCAGATCCTTATATTCCAGCACTTTGAAGAATATCTGGCTGGAGATATTATAAGGATAGTTTCCCGTCAGCACAAAAGGTTGCCCGCCAAACAATCGTTGCAGATTCATTTTGAGGAAGTCGTCCTCAATGATGTTGTCTTCCAGTTGCGGATAGGCTTCCCGTAGGTAGGCCACTGACTCGTAGTCCAGTTCTACTACTTTGACGTTGCGTTCTTTGGGCAGAAGAAACTGGGTCAGCACTCCCATTCCCGGACCAACTTCGAGGATGGGAATTTCGGGACAGACATCTACCGTGTCGGCAATGTCTTGTGCCACTTTCAGGTCTTTCAGGAAGTGTTGCCCGAGAAACTTTTTAGGTTTAACTACTCTCATGTATCAACTAAATCATTACTTTTGCTCCGTAAACGTAGGCTGTAACGTGAACAACAACCTATCTTTACACGGAGCAAAGGTAGTTCTTTTCAATGAAGAATGAAGAATGAAGAATGAAGAATTTGGGAATATCGTATGAATAAGCTGCTAAAAAAGACGTTGAAAATCATCTTACCCATTTTATTGGGTGGTTTTATCTTCTATTGGGTATATCGTGATTTTGACTTTTCAAAGGCAGAAGAAGTTCTACTTCATCAGACGAACTGGTGGTGGATGTTGTTGTCCTTGTTCTTCGGTGTGATGAGCCATGTGTTGCGAGGCTGGCGTTGGAAGCAGACTTTGGAGCCTCTGGATGCTCATCCCAAAACAAGCGATTGCGTCGATGCCATTTTCGTATCTTATGCCACCAATCTGGTACTGCCCCGTGTGGGAGAGGTTTCACGTTGTGGAGTACTTGCCAAATATGATAATGTTTCCTTTGCGAAGTCCTTGGGGACGGTGGTGACAGAGCGGTTGGTAGATACGCTTTGCATTCTGTTGATTACGGGGATTACTTTTTTGGTGCAGATGCCCGTTTTTTTTCGTTTTTTTGAGGAGACGGGCACCAAGATTCCATCACTGATGCATCTTGTGACTTCTCCTTGGTTTTATGTGGCTCTTTTTTCTATTATTGGTGTTCTGGTACTTCTCTATTTTCTGTTGCGTATGCTCTCTTTTTTTGAAAAGGTGAAGGGGGTAGTCTTGAATATATGGGAAGGTGTGATGTCGCTTAAGAATGTGAAGAATGTGCCTTTGTTTGTTCTTTACACTTTACTTATTTGGCTATGCTATTTTTATCATTTCTATATAACTTTCTATTGCTTCCAGTTTACAGAGCACCTTAGTTTCCTTGCCGGAATGGTGATGTTTGTCGGAGGAACGTTTGCAGTCATTGTTCCTACGCCCAACGGGGCAGGTCCCTGGCACTTTGCTGTCATCACTATGATGATGCTTTATGGGGTAAATGCTACGGATGCGGGTATCTTTGCGCTGATAGTGCATGGCATACAGACGTTGCTGGTGATAGTGCTGGGCATCTACGGGGCGTTGCACCTGGTGTTGGCGAATAGGACAAAGAAATAGACGTTTCTTGTGGTGGGTTCCTATATTGTTATTTCTTATGTTAGAGGACAGAAACAGTTATTTATAGAGAACCACTGTAGTACTCCTTTAAAAGTACTGTAATACTTCTTTGCAATAACTTCGGCATTTCCTTATATGTACTGGAGTCGTAAAGGTTGTTGGAAGATTGGTTTCTTTAAACGATATTGTTGCTTGTATATGGAAGCGGGAGAAATTCCTAAATGATGTAAAAGCCATATTTAAGATAGCCGATGATTTAGTACTTTAGAAAAATCCCGGTTTATTGTACTTTCCGAGAATAAACCGTTATATTTGCGAAAACTAACTTTTTAGAATTATGAGTACAATCTTACAGTTAGCTCCACAGAATGTATGGAAGCACTTTTATTCACTGACCCAGATTCCCCGTCCGTCAGGACATATGGAGAAGATTACCAAATTCCTTATTGATTTTGGAAAAGGCTTGGGGTTGGAATCATTTGTCGACGAGGTCGGCAATGTTATTATTCGTAAGCCTGCCACTCCGGGTATGGAAAACCGCAAGGGCGTCATCCTTCAGGCGCATATGGACATGGTGCCCCAGAAGAACAACGATACTATCCACGATTTTACAACAGATCCCATTGAAACCTATGTTGACGGTGATTGGGTGAAAGCCAAAGGAACTACGCTGGGGGCAGATAATGGTTTGGGAGTGGCTGCTATTATGGCGGTACTTGAAGATAATAACTTGAAGCATGGTCCATTGGAAGCCCTGATTACCAAGGATGAAGAAACGGGAATGTATGGTGCATTCGGTTTGAAACCGGGAACTATGCAAGGGGAAATTCTGCTGAACCTTGACTCTGAGGACGAAGGAGAACTCTATATCGGCTGTGCCGGTGGTCTTGATATTACTGCTACTTTGGAATATAAGGAGGAGATGCCTATGGTCGATTTCGTTGCTCGTAAAATTACGTTGAAAGGTTTGCGTGGCGGTCATTCCGGTTTGGAAATCAATGAAGGGCGCGGTAATGCCAATAAATTGTTGGCACGCATCGTACATGATTTGCTGATTGAGTTTGACTCCCAGCTGGCAAGTTTTGAAGGTGGCAATATGCGTAATGCTATCCCCCGCGAAGCACATGCGGTATTGGTGTTCAATCCTGAGGATATGGACGGTTTGGAAGATTATATGAAGGAATACGAGGCACAACTGAATGACGAATATGCTCCGATTGAAAGTGGTATTACTCTGAGTGTAGAAGAGGTGACTCTACCTGCTGCCGTTGTTCCCTCAGAAATCCAGGATAATATGATTAACGTGTTGATGGCTTGCCAGAATGGTGTGATGCGTATGATTCCTACTGTTCCCGATACTGTAGAAACCTCCTCTAATTTGGCTATCGTAACCATTGCAGATGGTAAGGCCGAAGTTCGTATTTTGGCGCGTAGTTCTTGCGATACAATGAAGGATTTCCTGGCAGACAGCCTGACAGCTTGTTTCGCTATGGCAGGTATGAAGGTGGAATTGAGTGGTGGTTATTCCGGATGGCAGCCCAATGTGGATTCTCCTATACTGCATGCCATGAAGCTGTCCTATAAGCAGCAGTTTGGTGTGGAACCTGCCGTGAAGGTTATTCATGCAGGTCTGGAATGCGGTATTATTGGTGCCAATTGTCCAGGACTCGATATGATTTCTTTCGGTCCCACTTTGCGTTCTCCGCATTCACCGGACGAGCGTGCATTAATTCCTACTGTTTCCAAGTTCTATGATTTCTTGGTGGCTACATTGGAGCAGACTCCTGAAAAGTAGAGAATACTTTATGTTATGAATAGGGGCGGGGTGCTTTATAAGTATCCTGCCTTTTTTATCTGTGACAGTTTGTCCTCTTTCTGCCAGAATGTCTCGGACTTATTACAATGCATGTCAATATCCTTTCACTTTCTCCTTGAAAATTGACTTAAGTCAAGAAATGTGTTATAAAACATGTTTTCTATCCATTTTTTGCTTGCTATCTTGAACAAAGGCTCTATTTTTGTGTTGTAAAACATGAAAACAATAGAAAACTAGTAGATTTTTTAAGGATAACAAGATTGATTTTAGGAGGATAACAAAATGAAAGTGTTAAAGAGTTTTTTTAAGCATGTCGGCGAAGCCGATAAGAACATTTGGGGATATGTAATGCTTTAAGCATTCCTTCCCTTTCGTGAAGTATCGAATTTTAGTTTTCAGGTATTGGTTTAATTTTTTAAGATTATGAAAAAGAAGATTGCAAATTCATTTAAGCACATTCTTACCGCCGCTGGTAAGAATTGGATGGAGGCAATGAGATATTATAGCCTCCAAATGTGAGTACACTAACATTTAAGTATAGAACAAGGGATATGTTTGCAAACATATCCCTTGTTTTTTTGTAGGAGTAGAATAAGATTTTTTATATCTAAAAGTACATTTGTTTGAACTTTATTCACTTCCTTTGTTATTAATACAAAGACTAACAAACGAATAATCATGAGAGTAATTCAAAGAATTTGTAGCATATTGTTGCTGCTGGTTACATTTGGGGGGTCGGCATTGTATGCGCAGACGTACGATAAGTTGTGGAAGCAGGTGGAGCAGGCTCAAAAGAAAAGCCTGCCTCAAACAGTGATAAAACTGGCTGATGAAATCTATCGGAAAGGTCGGCAAGAGCAGAATGCTCCGCAAATGTTGAAAGCCTACATTTGTAGGGAGACTTATCAAGAGGGGCTGACTCCGGACAGCCTTTACTCCAGTCTGAAATATATGGAATCTTGGGCACAATCGGAGAGGAATCCTGTGAACAAGGCTATTCTACACTCTTTGTTGGCATATGAATATGTTGACTTGATGCGGAAGAATCGCCGTGTCTTGCTGTCACGTACTCTACTGGCTGTTGACGAGGTCCCGGAAGATATCCGTGAGTGGAGTATCAGCCAGTTTGTGGATAAAATAGATAGGTGTAACCGTGCATCCTTGCAGGATTCCATCCGCTTGCTTGATACATCTGCAGAAAAATATGTGCCTTTTGTGGTGTTGGAAGACGGTAGCCGGTTCTATGGGCACGATATGTACCATCTCTTGGTAAGCCGTGCTGTTGATGCCTATCGGCAACTGGATGGTTTCAGTGTGGATTCTTTGGTACAGGCCCGTATCGAAAGGATTTATCTGGATATGATGAATGCTTATCGCCATCGTGCCGGTTCGGAAGATGCTATGTTGCTCTGTTCTCTTGATTATTGGAGCTGGAAGCTGACCGGTGGTATCAGCCAGCAGCCTTATCCTACTTTCCGAATGCGTCAGGAAAAGGCTAATCGGGAATATCTTGAGGTTTTGGATAAATTGATAAAGGAATACGGTTCACGAGAGGTTTGTGCCGAGGTTTACATTCATAAAGCCAACCACCTGCGCCGTTTGGAACCGAAACGCGCTGATGAGGCTCTAAAAGTCTGTGAAGAAGGCTTGAAGCGCTATCCTGCGTATAAGCGTATCAATGAGTTGAAAAATATCCGTGAACAGATTTTGCAGCCTGAACTCATTCTGACTATGAATGAAAGCGGTTATCCCGGCGATTCGGTAAATATGAGACTGCATTATCGTAATGTCGGGGGCTTCACTCTCAACTTATATGCCACTACTTTAAGTGAAGTGCCTTGGATGGACCATGGTATAAATAAAGATACTTATAGAAAATATGCCCGGAAGTTTTCTTCCACGCATTTTGGCTTAAAGCCGTTGCCAGGCAAGGATAAATTGCCTGAAGATGTCCCTTATCTTGCCTCGGACACTGTATTTAAGTTCATGATACCTCGGGAAACGGGAGTCTATATTCTTCAAATAGTACCTGATGCTGAAACGGCCCGTACAGATGATAAATTTTTGGTATCTACTCGCTTCAAGGTGCTGACATTGGATTTGGGTGACGACCGTATGGAAGTGGTTACATTGGATGCCCGTAGCGGACAGCCGATTGCTGATGCCAAAGTGAGTTTCTACTCTTCTTATGATGAGAAGAATAGAAAAGTGATGGCAGAGGTACTGACTGATGCCGGGGGGAAAGCTGTATTACCCTGGCAGAGTGGAATCCGAAGTTATGTGGCGCGTAAAGGCAGAGACACAGGTATGATGCCGCAGAATGTTTATATGAATCATTCTTATTACGGTATAAAGGATACAGATTGGAGGCAGATGGCATTGCTGACAGACCGTTCGCTTTATCGCCCCGGGCAGACCGTCCATGTAAAAGGAATAGCTTACAAACAGAACAGTGATAATGCCCAGGTGCTACAAGGAGTTGATTATGAGCTTGTCTTGTTGGATGCCAACCGAAAGGAACTTGCCACTAGGAAGGTGCAGACCAATGATTTCGGCTCTTTTGCTACGGAGTTTGTACTTCCGGCAGCTTGCCTGAATGGCATGTTCAGTATACGGACTAAAGAGCCTCAATCTACCGTCACTTTTAGGGTAGAGGAGTACAAGCGACCTACGTTTGAGATTGCCTTCACTCCGGTTTCGGAAGCTTACCGACTGGGGGGCAAGGTAGTGTTGAAAGGAAATGTCAAGGCTTTCAATGGCATGATGGTACAGGATGTGCCATTGGCATATACGGTGACTCGCCGGAATCCGAGACCTGGCTATTGGAGCAATGCTGATAAACCATTACTGTCTGACACCATACAATTGGATGCCAACGGGGATTTTTCCATACCCTTGACTTTAGAGGTTCCGGTTGTAGATACAGACGGGTATGGAAGTGTGTATACTTATCATGTGGAGGCGGTGGTGACGGATGAGGCTGGTGAAACGCAGTCCGCTTCGTATAACTTGCTGGCAGGCCCTAAGGCTTATTCCTTTGATGTCCGCCTGCCTCAATATGTTTGTAAGGAAGATAGCATGCTGTTCACTTTTAGAGTGAATAATATGATGAATGTTCCTCAAGATATGAAAGGCTCCTATTATCTGTATCCATTAACAGAACGGGATCGGGGGAGGAATATAGGAGACTCTGACCCTTTGACTGATGTAATATTAGAGGGGGACTTCATGGCCAATCGGCTCCAGGATTTTTCGGCTTGGAACAAGCTTCCTTCAGGTAACTATCGTTTGAAACTTTCCGTGCGTGATAGTTTGGGACGTGAAGAGAATAACGGGGCATATGGCAGTGACAGTTTCATGCTCTTTTCAAAGAGTGACAAGTGTCCGGCTGCGTTTACAGATTTCTTTTATTATAAAGAAAATGAGGAATTTGATGTACAGCACCCTGCCGCTTTTCTGTTGGGGACTTCTTATCGGGATGCATATGTGCTGATGGATGTATTTTGTGAGAGAAAACGCATTGAAAGCCGTGTGTTGCAGTTGAATGATACTATTATCCGTATGGAATTCCCTTATAAGGAAGCATATGGCAAGGGAATCACCGTTCTTTTCAGTTTTGTGAAAGATGGTGAGATGTATAACCATCAGGTTGAACTGAAGAAGCGGCAGCCTGAACGTGCTCTCGGCATGAAATGGGAAGTGTTCCGTGACCGTTTGCATCCCGGACAAGAGGAAGAGTGGAAGCTCGTCATAAAGACGCCTCAAGGTATGCCTGCTGCGGCTGAAATGCTGGCTACGATGTACGACGCTTCACTGGATAAGATTTATAAGAGTAACCAGATACTACGGGTCTTCTATCCGGATAATCTGTATGGAGCATTCCGTGGTGCGAGCCGTTATAATAGCAATTACTTCTCCATTTATTTCCCGTTGAAGGCTTGGAGGGTTCCGGTGTGGTCGTTTGACCACTTCTGTTCTCCTTATATGGATGGAAGGATGCGGATAGTGATGGTAGAAGACAATGCGCTTTTGGAAGAAGTAAGTGTTGTGGGATATGGGACTACCCGGAATGGCTCTTTGACCGGTAATCTTAGAATACGTGGTGCCAACCAGCCGATGCTTGCTTCTAAAGCAGAATCTGGGAATGCCGTTGAAGTGAAATATGTTCCTGCACAAGTAGTGGAAGATGTTGTTTTTGAATCGGAAACGATACCGGTTGGCGAGGCCTTGCAACCTATTGAGGGACTTCGCACCAATTTTGCCGAAACAGCCTTTTTTTATCCTCAACTTCGTACCAACGAACAAGGGGAGCTTGCATTTTCCTTTACGATGCCGCAGAGTTTGACCCGTTGGAATTTCCGTGGTTACTCACATACTAAGGATATGCTGACTGGGATGTTGGATGCTTCTGTTGTAACTGCCAAGGAGTTTATGCTGACTCCGAATATGCCTCGGTTTGTCCGCGTAGGAGATAAAACACAGATAGTCGGAACAATAGCCAATCTGACGGGTAAAGCGGTGAAAGGAACAGCTGTATTCACACTGTTCGACCCTATGACGGAGAAAGTTATTGCTACTCAGCGTCAGAAATTCTCAGTAGAAGCAGGAAGAAATACTGCCGTCAACTTCCATTTTGATGTGTCCGACTGCTATGATTTGCTTGGTGTCCGTATGGTCGCTGATGGAGGCGCGTTCAGCGATGGCGAGCAGCATCTGTTGCCCGTATTAAGTAATAAGGAGTACATTACGGAAACGCTTGCTATGCCTATTCGTGGCGAAGAGACCCGTACGTTCTCATTAGACAGCCTTTTCAATCGTAATAGCCGTACAGCGACAGACCGTCGTCTAACTGTAGAATTTACCGGGAATCCGGCTTGGTATGCTGTACAAGCGTTGCCGGCATTGAGCCTGCCTGCCAATGATAATGCCATTTCTTGGGCTACAGCTTGGTATGCCAATAGTCTGGCAGGCTTCATTGCCAACAGCCAGCCCCGCATTAAGACTGTATTTGACAGTTGGAAGGCTGCCGGTGGTACGAAAGAAACCTTCCTCAGCCAGTTGGAGAAGAATCAGGATGTGAAGAATATCCTGCTCAGCGAGTCTCCGTGGGTACTGGAAGCTACTACTGAAGCCGAACAGCAGGCACGTATTGCCACGCTGTTTGATATCAACCAACTGAATAACCGCAATCTTTCCGCTTTTACCAAATTGAAAGAATTGCAGGGTGAAGACGGTGGATGGAGCTGGTATAAAGGAATGCCCGGTAGCCGCTATATAACTGGCTATATTACAGAATTACTTGTTCGTCTTCCTTTGCTGACGAAAAATGAGCTGCCTGAAGAAGTTGCCGCCATGCGGCAGAAAGCTTTCGGCTATTTGAATCGGCAGGCTTTGGAAGAATATCGCAATATCCGTAAATCTGAGAAAAATGGCGCTAGAATTACTGTCAACTCGGAAGCTGCCATGACGTATCTGTATCTGATTGCTGTCAGCGGTGAAAAAGTACCGGCTGCAAACCAGGATGCTTACCGTTACTTCTTGTCGAAAGTTGGGGCCAATCTTAAAGATGGAACAATGAGCAGCAAGGCGCAGTCTGCCATCATTCTGAAAGCGGTAGGGCGTACAGCCGAGGCGCATGAATTCATCGCCTCTCTCAAGGAACACTTGGTACAGACGGATGAACTGGGTGCATACTTTGCTTTCCAGGCAAATCCGTACAACTGGGGTATGCTACCCATCCCTGCCCATGTAGAAGTAATGGAAGCCCTGCGTATGGCAGGTGGCAACGATGCTTTGGTGGAGGAAATGAAACTCTGGCTGCTGAAACAGAAGCAGACTGTCAGCTGGAATTCTCCGGTTGCAACGGCTGATGCTGTTTATGCATTGCTTTGTCAGGGCACTAACCTGCTGGAAAGCCGGGGAGACGTACGTATTACGTTAGGCAACGAAGTTCTGGAAACATTGTCGCCTGCAAAGACCATAATCCCAGATTTAGGTTATGTCAAGGAAACTTTCATTCAAGGAAGTCCGGAGCTGAAAGCTAAAACCGTTACAGTAGAGAAACGGGATGCAGGCATTGCCTGGGGAGCTGTTTATGCCCAGTATCTGTCACCCATATCCGATGTAAAGCAGCAGGGTGGTGAATTGAATGTAGAGAAGAAACTTTATGTAGAGCGTATATCGGCCAGTGGCGGCAAGTCCTTGCAACCGGTTGCGGAAGGGACCGTATTATCCGTCGGTGATAAAATAGTGGCCCGTTTGACTATCCGCTTGGATCGTGCTATGGATTTTGTTCAGTTGAAAGACCTGCGGGGTGCCTGCTTTGAACCTATAGGCTCGCTTTCCGGTTATCGTTGGAGTAATGGCCTCGGTTATTATGCAGAAGTGGAAGATGCCGCAACCAATTTCTTCTTCGACCATTTGGGCAAAGGCGTTTATGTCTTAGAGCACAGTTATCGCATAGCCCGTGGCGGAACATACGAAACGGGGCTGGCCACTATACAATGTGCGTATGCTCCGGAGTATGCTTCGCATTCGGCGGGAGGGATAATTGTAATAAAGTAACAATAGAGTATGGAGCGCAATTTGTACAAATTGCGCTCCTCTATTTTAGGTACTCTCGCTAAAAACACCTATTTTTGTCCGGCTAATATTGAATAAGAGTAGCAGAATTAGGAAATCTTGATATTAAAAAATAGATGAAGAGGATATTGATCACTTTATATGTGCTTGCAAGTGTGGCATTGGCTGCCGTAGCGCAAGCTCGTTTTACCTCGAATACAGAGATGTACAGTTTCGGCCAGATAGAATGGAAGCATCCCGTGACTGTGCAATATACCATCACCAATACGGGTGACCGGCCTTTAGTGCTTACAGAAGTGGAGCCGGATTGTGCCTGCTCCGTAGCTCAGTGGACAAAAACGCCTATTGCTCCGGGGGCAAAAGGAACGGTGAATGTGACTTTTGATGCTAAGGCATTGGGGCATTTCCAGAAATCCGTGGCTATTTACAGCAATGCGCAACCCAATCTGGTCTATTTGAAATTCAATGGTGAAGTAGTACAGGAAATCAAGGACTTTACCAAGACGCATCCCTATCTTATCGGTCAGATACGTATTGACAAGAACAGCCTCGATTTTCCCGATATTCAGCATGGTGAGCAGCCGGTGATTCATATCGGCGTGGTCAATCTTTCCGACCGTCCTTATGAACCGGTACTGATGCATCTACCCCCTTATTTGCAGACAAAAGTAGAACCTAATGTATTGCAAAAGGGAGAAAAAGGAGTGATTACACTTACATTGAATTCGGAAAGACTGACTGACCTCGGACTGACTCAAGCGTCGGTCTATCTTTCTCGCTTCTCCGGTGACAAGGTGGGCGATGAAAACGAAATTCCCGTTTCTGCCATTCTTTTACCGGATTTCTCCGGAATGACGGAAGTGGAGAAGGCTAATGCTCCTGCCATCAACCTTTCTACCAAAGAAGTTGATATGAGTGCGATATTGGCCAAGAAGTCAAAAGCACGTCAAGATATTACCATTACCAATACCGGGCGTTCTCCTTTACAGATAAACAAGCTCCAGGTATTCCACCCGGCAGTGGGAGTTAACCTCAAGAAGAGTGTATTGCAACCCGGTGAAAGCACTCGCCTGCGGGTAACGGTAGTGAAGAAGAATATAGGCAAGAAGCGCCGTCATCTGCGTCTGCTGATGATTACCAATGACCCGATGCAGCCGAAAGTTGAAATCAACATCAAGTAATGTTCTAATGTGAGGAATGTGCCAATATGCTAATGGAGATAGTAGAGATTGTCATAAAAGCCTATTAATATATTCAGCACATTCCTCATATTAGCACATTAGCATATTAACCATATTAGCACATTAAACCATGGAACATCCCGAAAATAATGAAGCATATAAAGGCTTGGTTGTCAATGCAGGCATTGAGCAACCTTCATCGGTCAATCCTTACTTGAAGAACCGTCCCAGGCGGAAGAAACGCGAGCTTTCCGTATCAGACTATGTGGAGGGCATAGTGAAAGGTGATGTTACGGTACTCAGCCAGGCTGTGACGCTGGTGGAAAGTGTGAAACCGGAGCACCAGACTGTGGCGCAGGAGGTGATAGAGAAGTGTTTGCCCTATTCGGGAAACTCTGTTCGTGTGGGCATCAGTGGTGTGCCCGGTGCTGGTAAAAGTACCTCTATTGATGTATTTGGCTTGCATGTACTGGAGGAACACGGAGGCAAGTTGGCCGTTCTTGCCATTGACCCGAGCAGCGAACGCAGCAAAGGCAGTATTCTCGGTGATAAGACGCGTATGGAGAAGCTCTCCGTTCATCCCAAGTCCTTTATACGTCCCAGTCCCTCTGCCGGTTCGCTGGGTGGCGTGGCACGCAAGACGCGTGAAACGATTGTGCTTTGTGAGGCTGCCGGTTTCGACAAGATATTTGTAGAGACAGTAGGGGTGGGGCAGAGTGAGACTGCCGTACATTCTATGGTAGACTTCTTCCTGCTGATACAGCTGGCGGGTACGGGCGATGAGTTGCAAGGCATCAAACGCGGCATCATGGAAATGGCCGATGGCATTGTTATTAATAAGGCTGATGGCGACAATCTGGAGCGGGCCAGACTGGCAGCAACGCAGTTCCGTAATGCGCTGCACCTCTTCCCGGCTCCGGAGAGCGGTTGGACACCCCAAGTGCTGACTTATTCCGGTTTCTATAATCTTGGTGTAAAAGAAGTGTGGGATATGGTCTACAAATACATTGACTTTGTGAAAGATAACGGCTATTTTGAATACCGCCGCAACGAGCAAAGCAAATACTGGATGTACGAGACCATTAACGAACAGCTGCGTGACAGCTTCTACCACAATCCGCAGATTGAAGCGATGCTGACTGGCAAGGAAAACCAAGTGCTACAAGGCAACTTGACTTCTTTTGTGGCTGCCAAGAACTTGCTGGACACCTATTTTGCAGAACTGAAGAAATAAGGGCATATCCCTTTCTCTATATCGATGACTAAGGAAAACAACATGGAAGTGGCGCGGCGGTTTACCCGCCGCCTTCATGAACTCCCTTCTGAGGAGCTGGAGCTCATTGCCGGTTTGTTTGTACGCCGTGAGGTGCACAAAGGAGAACTGTTGATTAGTGAGAAAGATATAGCCAGGGATATTGTTTTCGTAGAGAAAGGACTGCTTCGCCAGTTCTATTTCAAAGAAGGCCGGGACATTACAGAGAACTTTGCCTGCGATGGTGACGGCGCCATGTGTATCGTCAGCCTTTTCACCGGACGCCGTAATTGCCTTCAGCTGGAATCCCTGGAGGAAGGCGTCATCTGGAGCATTTCGTATGCAGGACTGGTCGAACTCTCTGAGCGCTATCTGCATATAGCCCGTCTGCTTCGTCATTTGTTGGAGGGGTCTTTAATGCTTTCCCAATATAAAGCAGACTCTTGGCGTTTCGAAACCTCACGCGAACGGTATGCGCGTTTCGTCAGAGATTATCCGGAGATAGCCCGGCGTGCCTCAGTCAACCACATAGCATCTTATCTGTTAATGACTCCCGAGTCTCTGAGCCGGGTACGTGCCGGAGTACTGTGACGGTGGAACGGCTGTTTTATACGGCTTTCCCTTCTTTCTCGAAATCCTTGCGTGACTTGCTTTGTGTCACGATGTACACTCCCAGGAATACCAAGGCTATGGCTATTCCCTTTTCCAAATTGAACACTCCCAATCCTAAGATGATGGCAACGGTTGAGGCCACGATGGGCTGCATGTAGTTGTACATGCTCACCACAGTGGGGCGCAACAGCCTCTGCGCACTCATTATGAAGATATAGGCAAGGAAGCTTCCTCCCACAACCACATATCCCGCTTGCAGCAGGGCGGCTGTAGATATTTCGCTCCACTGTATGGCAGCCACGTCGTGGTAAGAGAACGGGATGTAGCACATGGAGGCATAGACAAACATCCATTTGTTCAGGGTGATGGGAGAGTATTTTTGCGACAACCCCTTGAATACGGTCAGATAAATGGAGAAGCTGATTTGGGCGAGCAGGCAGAGAAGGTCTCCGATGAGGCTGCCATTGCCGGCACCGGTGGTCTGGCTGCTCATGATGAGTATAAATGCTCCCATAGCCCCTACAAAGATGCCCAGCACTTTCTTGTTGGTGACCGGTTCTTTCAGATAGATTGCAGCCACTATCATGGTGACGATAGGCAGCGTGGTTGTAACGATGGAGGCGTCTATGGGCGAAGTCATGGAGAGTCCGAAGATATAGACACCCTGATTGAATACCAGTGCGAAGAGTGCGGCGAAGAATATCTTCAGCATGTCCCGGTGGTCCACCTGTTCGCGTTTGCAGAATAAGGAGAGGAGCCAGAAGCAGGCGGCTGCGCCTACCATGCGGAATGTGGTTACTGACAACGCGGAAAACTCTACCAAAGCTGACTTGCCTATAGGTGCCATCAAGCCCCATAAGATATTTGCGGTAAGGGCGAACAGATGCCCTTGAATGTTCTTGTTCATACTCTTTTGTTCTTTGCGGGTGCAAAAGAACAACTATTTTCTGAAAAGAGAAAATCTTTCATTATATGATTTTTCTGGTTCATGGGCGTAGAAATAAGAGATTATCGTGTATATTTGCTTCTAATTAAAGCAAGAAACCATGGAAGTACAAGCCAATTACATCAAGCGTATCGAAATACACGGATTGTGGCATCGGTACGATATTGCCTGGGACCTGCGTCCTGACGTCAATATACTTTCCGGCATCAACGGAGTGGGGAAAACCACTATCCTGAACCGTTCGGTCAACTATCTGGAACAGACATCGGGTGAAGTGAAGAGTGACGAGAAGAACGGCGTACACGTCTACTTCGACAATTCTGCAGCCACCTTTATCCCCTATGATGTAATCCGCAGCTACGACCGTCCCCTTATCATGGGCGACTTTACGGCACGCATGGCCGATGCCAACGTGAAGTCGGAACTGGACTGGCAGCTCTATCTGCTCCAGCGCCGTTATCTGGACTATCAGGTGAACATCGGCAACAAGATGATAGAACTGCTCAGCGGTGATGAAGAGCAGCGTAGCCTGGCTCCCTCCCTTTCCCTCCCCAAGCGGAAGTTCCAGGATATGATTGACGAGCTTTTCAGCTATACCCATAAGACGATAGACCGCAAAAGCAACGACATCGTTTTCTATCAGAACGGTGAACGCCTGCTGCCCTACAAACTGTCTTCGGGCGAGAAGCAGATGCTGGTCATCCTGCTGACCGTGCTGGTGCGTGACGATGACCACTGCGTACTCTTCATGGACGAGCCGGAAGCCTCCCTGCACATCGAATGGCAGCAGAAGCTTATCGGCATGATACGCAATCTGAATCCCAATGTGCAGCTTATCCTCACCACCCATTCGCCCGCAGTCATCATGGAAGGCTGGCTGGATGCCGTCACCGAAGTCAGCGAAATCTCATCCCTAATCCCTAATCCTTAATTCCTACCCAAGTGCCCACTTCCCTAAGACATAACCTTACTTCCGCCTATCTGGATGCCGCCCGCAAGTTGTCCCCCAAGAGAGCACGCAGGCGCATAGTGGCGTATGTGGAAAGCTATGACGACATCGCTTTCTGGCGGACGCTGCTGTCTGAGTTCGAGAATGAGGAACGTTATTTTCAAGTGATGCTTCCCTCGGCCACCTCTCTGGCAAAGGGCAAGAAGATGGTGCTGATGAATACGTTGAACACATCGGAGCTGGGCCGCAGCCTGATAGCTTGTGTAGACAGCGACTACGACTTCCTGCTGCAAGGTGCCACCAAGGTGTCGCATAAGATAAACAAGAATCCCTATATCTTCCAGACTTATGGCTATGCCATCGAGAACTTCCACTGCTTTGCCGACAGTCTGCATGAAGTCTGTGTGCAGGCCACGCTGAACGACCGGCATATCCTGGACTTCCCCGCTTTTCTGAAGCGTTATTCTCAGATTGCCTATCCGCTGTTTCTGTGGAATGTCTGGTTCTACCGCCAGCACGACACACACACTTTCCCGATGTACGACTTCAACGCCTGCGTGCGTTTGCAGGAGATAAGCCTGCGTCATCCTTACCGTAGTCTGGACGAGATGCAAAAGACGGTGTCGGCAAAGCTGTCCGAACTGCAAGCCCGTTTCCCCCACTACATCGACCGGGTGGAACAGCTGGGCACGGAGTTGGAACGTTTGGGACTGACTCCGGACAATACCTATCTTTATATCCAGGGACACCATATCATGGATTGTGTAGTGCTGAAAATCCTTATCCCGGTATGTACCGTCTTGCGTCGCGAGCGCGAGCAGGAGATAAAGCGCCTGGCAGAGCATAACGAACAGTTCCGCAACGAACTGACGGGGTATGAGAACAGTCAGGTCAATGTATCCGTGATGCTGAAAAAAAACAGCGGCTACAAGAACCTTTATCTTTATCAGTGGTTGAAAGAAGATATCATGGAGTTCCTTGAGCGGGAGGAGCAGTCGCGTAGATAAGATTGCCGTTATGATAAACATATGATTATGGAGATATTGAAGAAGATAGACGACCTTTTAATCGGGTGGGGCATATCCCCTTCCCGTGCCGACATGTTCGACCAGTTCATAGCCTTCGCACTGATACTTGCCGTTGCTTTTCTGGCGGATGCCCTATGCCGGAAAATTCTGCTGAAAGTAGTGGCACAACTGGTGAAGAAGACCAAAGCTACATGGGACGACATCGTATTCGACCGCAAAGTGATGGTGCACCTCAGCCGCATGGTGGCTCCCGTCATCATCTATCTGTTTGTCCCATTGGCATTTGTCGAAGTCGGTTCATCGGCAATGGATTTTATCCGGCGTATCTGCCTTATTTACATTATCATTACTTTCCTGAGCTTCGTCAACTCCTTCCTGAAAGCCGTTTATAGCGTATACAGCGAGAGGGAGCAGTTCCGCGACCGCCCTTTAAAGGGGATGTTGCAGACCATGCAGGTCATTCTGTGGCTGGTGGGTGGCATTGTGGTTGTGGGTGAGCTGATAGGCCGCGACCCGCTTTCGCTGCTTGCCGGATTGGGTGCTTCGGCAGCCATCCTGATGCTGGTGTTCAAGGATTCCATTATGGGCTTTGTCTCCGGGGTGCAGCTTTCGGCGAACGACATGCTGAAGGTGGGCGATTGGATTGCCATGCCCAAGTATGGCGCCGACGGCACGGTGATAGAAGTGACACTGAACACCGTAAAAGTGCGCAACTGGGACAATACCATTACCACCATCCCTCCTTACCTGCTTGTCAGCGACTCCTTCCAGAACTGGCGCGGCATGCGCGAGAGCGGTGGGCGGCGAGTGAAGCGCAGCATCAATATCGACATGACCAGCGTCCGTTTCTGCACCCCGGAGATGCTGGCAAAATATCGCAAGATACAACTGCTGAAAGATTATGTGGAGCAGACGGAGGAAGTGATTGAAAAGTACAATGCAGAAAACGGCATCGATAACTCCATCCTCGTCAACGGACGCCGCCAGACCAATCTGGGTGTGTTCCGGGCGTATCTGACGGCTTATTTGAAAAGTCTTCCCGATGTAAATCAGGAACTGACCTGCATGGTGCGCCAACTCCAGCCTACCGACCGCGGTATCCCGATAGAGCTTTATTTCTTCTGTGCGCTGAAGGATTGGGTGCCCTATGAAGGGGTGCAGGCGGATGTGTTCGACCATGTGCTGGCAATTATCCCCGAATTCGATTTGCAGGTATTCCAGTCTCCGTCCGGCAGAGATTTCCAGCGGATACTGCCTGTTGCTTCCGAAGAAAAAGGAGCTTGATTCCGACCATCAAAAAGACCTATATCTATTGTATTTCTCATAGGGAGTCATTACCTTTGAACCCTATACTGAAAGGTCAGAACATCCCTATCTTTTCTCCCAAAACATCCCCATGTTTTGGGGTATTACATCCGGGTGTTTTGGGTGAAAACATCCCCATGTTTTGGGGCAATACATCCGGGTGTTTTAGGTATTCAGTTATATAGTGAAAGGTATTCGGTCACGGAGTCTTTACCGTAAGGTATAGGCTTTGTGTGCGTAGGCTGTAGATGTGTTTCACGCCGGGTGGGAATATCTTTCGTTTTTTTGCTAACCTAATTAAAAGAAAGATTGGTATGTCAATGAATTATGTGGTCCGCAAGAAGGTGGACAAGAGTGGAGACAAGGAAGTGGTGCGCTACTATGCGGCATCAAAAGTGCTTCAGCCTGAACCGGTGAGCAACGATGAACTTGCCAAGAGACTGGCTTTTGTCAGCTCCCTGCAGGTGGGCGATGCCCAGTCCGTGCTGGTGCAACTGCCGGATATTATAGCGGACTATCTGGCCAGTGGACGCACGGTGAACATCAAGGGACTTGGAAATTTTTTCCCCTCCATCACCAGCGAACCGGTGGAACGGATAGAGGACTGCACGGCAGATAAAGTGCGCATTTCGCGTATCTGCTTCAGGGCGGCAGGCAGTTTCATGCAGCGCGTTTGCCGTCGTCTGGACTTGTTCAGCTTTCAGGTTCAAGAATTGAAGAAGGAGCTGAAGAAGAAGTAAACGGTATTTTTAGTTTCTTTCTTGAAACAGCACGTACCCCTTGAAGCAGGAAAGGCATTCGAGGGGCACGCTGTTGAAGAAGTTGTGTGTTTTTTTATAGTCTTGCGAGTGCTTCTTTTTTTACTTCACCCAGCTTCCGTTCATCCAGCTGCATTCTTTCCTGATGTCCTCGAAAGAGCTGTAGCTCAGGTTGGCGTTCACCTTGTTGCTTGTCACGGCGATGAAGTCGGCATGGGTGTAGATGCCTTCTTTGCTGCTCAGCTCGGCGGTGAGGGTGATGTTGGTCAGCTTGGAAGTGCCGTTCTTTAGGGCGTTTTCGGTAAGGGCGGTTTCCACGGTCAGGGGTTGGCCTTTGCCGCAGATCTTGGCGTTGTCTATTTCCACTTCCGTGCCGGCACGCAGACGGATGCCTTGCTTGCTGCCGCCGTTGCCGACGAGGATGAGGTTCTTCAATACGGGGTGGGCAACGGGAGTGGCGGCGTTGTTGCTGCCGTTGTTGTCGCACTCCATCAGGCAGTCGCAGTCGTAGCCCAGTGTGGATTCGGCTTCTTGGTAAGCCACGAGGTTGGTGCCTTTGCCGTTCCAGCCTTCGGTCCAGTCGAAGGAGTCGTCGCTACAGCTTACGGCTACGAGGTTGCTCACGTTTACCGAGCCGCCGAAGAACTCAAAGCCGTCGTCGGAACCTTTGTAGGCTTGGCAGTGGTCCACGATGGTACCGTTGCCTACGCCGTAGAAAGAGATACCGTTGGCTTCATGCTCTTCATCGAAGGCAAAGCCGGTGTATTCCAGACGAATGTATTGCAGCGTGCCCGAGTTGTCGGCATCATCGTTGCCGCCGTAAACGGCGCCACCTATTTCAGAACTTCCCTTGCCGCCTTCGGCATTGGTGTGGGCGCGTCCGCAGATGTGGATGCCTCCCCATGCGCCCGGTTCTTCTTTTTCGCTGGTCATTACGATGGGTTTGTCCGGCGTGCCTACGGCGTTGATTTTACCGCCCTGTTTCACGAGGATGTAGTCTGCGATGTCATCGTAGACGGCGATAATCTTCACGCCTTCCTCTATGTGGAGCGTGGCGCCTTCTTCTACGATGTATTCGCCGCTCAGCTTGTAGGTGTTTCCGGCAGCCAGGGTCACGTCGGAGGTGATGGTACCTTTCAGTATCGTACCGTTTTCGATTTCATTGCCGTTTCCGTTGCCGTCATTGTCGTTGTTGTCGTCGCTGCTGCAAGCGGTGAGGATAGACATTCCGGCTACAAAGGCCAGAGAGTAGAATTTCCATTTCATTGTTTTCATAATTCAATTGTTTTAGTTGTTATATCCAATTTATCTATCTGTCATTCAGATTGATTCTCTTAAATCAGCTTGTTTGTCAAAGAGTGTTCTCCGTTCTCTTCAGGGGGAGGGTGGGAGACTTTATAGGTTGTAGCTTATTCCCACCTCAAAGTTCGTTCCCTTGTGGTAGCGTTCCACTTCCATTTCCTGCCCCGTGGTGGGCACATCTTGCTTGAAGATGACATCGCGGTTCAGCAGGTCGTTCACTTGCAGCTTCAGGTTGAAGTGTTTGTTCAGGCTATATCCGGCGCTGAAGTTCAACGTGTGCAGCGTCTGTTGCCTGACATCGCCCAGACCCGACACGCCTACTGCATGGATGCGGCTGCCTTGCAGATTGTAGAGCAGGGCGAGGTTGAGTTGCCTGTCTTCACCGAAGCGTGTCGAGTAGGTGAGGTCGGCATTGGCAAGGATGGGCGATGCACCTTGCAGCGAACGTTCCTTGTTGGTGTAGGCACCGCCTTGGGGTAGCTTCACGTTGGTGTACATGTAGCTGATGTTGGCACCCAGGTGCAGGTCTTTGACGAGCCGTTTGCGCATCTCCAGCTCCACGCCGGCAGCCATGCCGTTGTCGGCATTCTTGAAACTGTGCAGCGTGGCGCCGCCTTGCAGGTCTTGGATGCGTTCGATGGGGCTGTCGAGGTATTTGAAGTAGCCTGTCACGGAGAGCATGTCGCCGTCCTTGCCGAAGCGTTCGTAACGTAGGTCGAAGTTGTAGTTGTAACCGTTCTGCAACTCTTCGTTACCGCGGATTTGTGCCGAACCGTAGGACTCTTGGTAGAGGAAGGGTGCCATCTCGATGAACGAGGGGCGGGTGACGGTGCGCGAGGCAGAGAAGCGGATGCTGTTGGCGGGGTTCACCGCATATTTCAGGTTCAGGGCGGGGAAGAGGTCGTTCTTGTCTAAATTGCGTCGACGGGAGTACCAGTCGCCGCCGTCGCTGGCGTAGCGCATCCATTGCTTGCTCATTTCGTAGCGCAGGCCGAGGTTCACCAAGAGGGCTTCGGTGGGATAGAAATCGGTCAGCAGGTAGGTGGAGTAGATTTCGTTTCCGGCACGGTAGCTGTCTTTGGGCTGCATCACACGCTGTACCACGATTTGTCCGTCGGCAATGTTCTGCTGGTTGAGGAAGCCGTCGGTGTTGTAGATGTCGGTGATGACGGGGTTCAGTTTGTTCAGGTTGTAGTAGAAGCGGGTAGCGCTATAGTCGCGGTTCTTGTCCTTGTAGTTGAAGCCGAGCTTGAGGTGGCTGGTGTCGTTCCACTTCCAGCGCATGGCGAGGTTGGCGTTCCACTCTTCTTCGTCCAGGCTGCCGAAGTAGCGCATGGTCTCTTGGCGGTTCAGCTTGAAGAGCCTGAGGCTGCCGTCGTTGTCCCTGACGTACATCACTTGGCGGCGGTCGGGCTCTTCACTGCCGGTCTTGCTGTACGAGCCTCCCCAAGTCAGTTGCCACCTGTCGCTCTCGCCGAAGTTATGGATTCCGTTCAGTTGATGGTTTTGCAGGGTGTATATGTGCATGATGTTGTTGCTGCCGGTCAGCTCGTGTCCTTCGGCATCAGTACCTTCGCGGCGCTGATAGGTGTCGATGGCGTTGCGGGCGTAGAAGAAAGTGTAGCCTATGCGGTCGCTCCGGCGCAGGGTATAGCCCAGGTAGCCGAGGGCGGCGAGCTTCAGTTCCTGCGCAAAGCTGTCGTAGGAGAAGTCGTCCTGCACGGTGCCGGTGGCTTCGAGTGTCTTGTAGAAGGCATCTTCCATGTTCTGGTAGCCGTTGCTGGCGCTGAAGGAGGCAAGCAGGCTGAGTGTCTGGTTGCCTATACCGAAGTTCTTGCCGAAACCGAGGTTTCCGCCCAGTTCGGGCAACGAACTCTTCTTGCTGGCGGCAAAGGAGGTATCGAAGATATTGTGGGTCTTCACGTATTTGTCAAACTCCATCAAGGGCATGTCGAGGGCGGCCGCGTCTACGCCGGGTGTCTTCAGGAGCGAGCCGCTGCGGTCCATCTGATAGCGGTCTTTGCCTAAGGTGTTGAACTTCCCACCCGTGTTGAGGCTCAGTTGGAAGAAATCTTCCGGTATGTTTTCTTTGGTGCTGATGTTGATGTGCGCACCGCTGTAGTCGGCAAAGGCGGCTGCGTCATACACTTTACTGACAGTGATGTTCTGTACGGTGGACGAGGGGAACAGGTCGAGTGGCACCAGCTTGTTGTCCGGGTTGGGCGAGGCGATGGGCAGTCCGTTCAGCGTGGTGGTGCTGTAGCGGTCACCCAGTCCGCGGACGATAAGCTGTCCGGCGCTGGCGATGGAGATACCCGTTATTTTCTTTACTCCTTCTTCCACATTGCCGATACCTTTGAGGGACATCTCTTTGGAACCGAGGTTTTCGATGGCGAGGGTCGCTTTTTGCCGTTCCATTTGCAAGGCGCGTTCGCCTTCGAGGTTCTTCTTGGCGGTAACCTGCACTTCGCCCAGGGTTTGCGTGTCCGGCTCCATGTCGAAGTTAAGCACGGTTTCACCCTTTATCTCTACGGCTTTTATCGTCATGTCTTTGTAGCCGATGTAACGGACGGTGAGGGTATAGGTCCCGTTTTTCAGCTCCAGTGTATAGTTACCATCCAAATCGGCGACGGCGCCTTGTACCGTTCTGCTCACTTGCACGGTGGCTCCCGTCAGCGGTTCTTTGGTTTGTCGGTCGGTGATTGTCCCTTTGATGGTTCCCGCCGTGGCAGCCATGACGGAAAGTGTGAGGAATAAAATAAGGAAGAAAATCTTTCCCAAGTCTAATTTCATGCTCATCTCTTTTCTTTGTACGTTTTTTTAATCCGCTGCAAAGATGAGGCAATGACGTTACACCGGTGATACATGGAACATACGTTTCATTTTCAAATCTATTACGATTCGGTTACCGCACATTTTTCCGGATTGTTTGTTATCCTTATATATAGGCTGCTTGGGACGAAAAAAGTTTCTAATGGTTGCTTATTAGAGTTTTATGGCTATTTTTGTATCTCAAACCAATATTGATAAATATATGGCTGTTCATCGTGACGATAGTGAACGTTTCCGGCGTCTTTCCATCCTTGGCCGGATAGGTTGGTGGGAGGCTGATTTTTCTTCAAGGCAGTATCTCTGTTCCGAATATGTCTGTAAGTTGTTAGGCTTGGAAGGGGAATACCTGAGCTTTGAGGATTTCGGTAAAATGATACGCGAAGACTATCGGGCGCGTATCAGCCGGGAGTTCCTTGCCATTCAGAATATGGAGGTCTATGAACAGACGTTTCCCATCTATTCTACCGAAGGAGTGGTCTGGGTCTATTCGCGCGTGGGATACAAGGAGTATTTGCCGGATGGTACGTTGAAGGCTTTCGGAGTGTTGCAGCGCGTAGAGATGCCGAAGGAGGAGGCTGCGAAGCAGGCTTTGCAAAGAGTGAACGATTTGCTTTATCGGCAGACCTCAATATCCCATTCCCTATTCCGCTTCCTGAAAGACGAGGATATAAGCGCGGGCATTTACGACATATTGAAAGATATTCTTGATTTCTTTCGCGGCGGACGTGTCTATATATTCCAATACGATGAGATGTGCCGGTACCAGAGCTGCACATACGAGGTGGTGGCTCCAGGAGTGGCTCCTGAGAAAGAAATGCTTCAGGGAGTCCAAGCCGACAGCCTGCCGTGGTGGACGTCACAGATTATGGCACAAAAGCCCGTTCTGCTGGAAACACTGGGGCAACTGCCGGAGCACGCCTATGCCGAATATGAAATTCTGGCGAAACAGAATATAAAGTCCTTGATGGTAACTCCGCTGGTTGCCAATGACCAGGTATGGGGATATATGGGCATTGATTTGGTAGACCGTATCCGAATGTGGACTAACGAGGATTACCAATGGTTTAGTTCGTTGGCAAATGTCATCAGCATTTGCATAGAGTTGCGCAAAACGAAGGATGAGGCTGTGCGCGAACGTACTTTCCTCAGCAACTTGTTCCGCTATATGCCTTTGGGGTATGTGCGGATGTCCATTGTCTGTGATGAAAAGGACAACCCCTACGGGTATTATGTGACAGATGCGAATTCTATCTTTGCCGATTTTCTGGGAAAACCCGCGTCGGCGTTTATCGGCAAGACTGCCTCGTCTTTTTCAAGGGAGGCGGCCCCCAGACTGGAATATCTGCTTGAGATAGTGAACACCGGGACACATAAGGAAATGGACATGTGTTTTGAGCTCACCAACAAGCACTGCCATGTGGTGATATACTCTCCGGAAAAGAATGAAGTGGTGGCGTTATTCCTCGATACGACAGACTCGGTACAGACTCATCTGGCTTTGGACCATAGCGAAAAACTGTTCAAGAATATCTTTGCCAATATACCAGCCGGAGTGGAAATCTATGACAAAGACGGATTCCTGGTAGACATCAACAATAAGGATATGGAGATATTCGGGGTCCGTGACAAACAGGATGTCATTGGAGTGAACTTATTCGAGAACCCGAATGTGTCCGCCCAATTGGCAGAACGTATACAGACCGAGGATATGGTCGACTTCCGCCTGAATTATGCTTTCGACCGGACTGAAGGGTATTACTCCACTTCCAAACAGCCGAAGGATGTGATACATCTTTATACGAAAGTGAGCAAGGTGTATGACAGTAAAGGTAACTTTACCGGCTATGCCATGATTAACATTGACAATACGGAACGGATTGATGCCATGAGCCGTATCTGTGATTTCGAGAATTTCTTCTTGCTTATATCGGATTATGCGAAGGTAGGTTATGCCAAGCTGAACTTGCTTGACCGGAAAGGCTATGCCATCAAGCAATGGTATAAGAATATGGGAGAGGACGAGAATACCCAGTTGGCGGATATTGTGGGGATATATAGCAAGATGTACCCCAGCGACCGCAGAAGGATGCTCGATTTCTTCTGTAAGGCCCGTGTGGGTGAAGCCAAACATTTTCAGGGAGAGATGCGTATTGAGCGTCCGGGCGAGAAGGGGAAATGGAATTGGGTACGTACCAATGTGGTCGTCAATCTGTTTGAACCGGAGAACGGACAAATAGAACTGATAGGAGTCAACTATGATATTACGGAATTGAAGGAGACGGAAGCTATGTTGATTGAAGCCAAAGAGAAGGCAGAAACCGCCGATCGTTTGAAGAGTGCCTTCCTTGCCAATATGAGTCATGAGATACGTACGCCTCTGAATGCGATTGTCGGTTTCTCCAGTCTGATGGGAGAGACCGGGGACATGGAGGAAAAAAGGCGGTATATGGCGATTATCGAAGAAAACAATGACTTGTTGTTGCAGCTGATTTCCGATATACTGGATTTGTCCAAGATAGAGGCCGGGACATTTGACTTTGTGAAAAAAGAGCTGGACGTGAACGTGCTGTGTGAGGACATCGTGCGCTTCATGAAGATGAAGGCTAAACCGGGGGTGGAAGTTCTTTTCGACCGTCATCTGCCGGAATGCCGGATTGTCAGTGACCGTAACCGTTTGAATCAGGTCATAGCCAACTTTGTCAACAATGCCATCAAGTTCACCACTGCGGGAAGTATCTGTGTAGGATATGACAAGGTAGATGAAACTCGTTTACGTTTTTATGTGGCCGATACGGGCATTGGCATCGAGCCGGAAATGCAGGATCAGATATTCGGTCGTTTTATAAAGCTGAATACGTTTGTACATGGTACGGGTCTGGGGCTTTCTATCAGCAAGAGTATTATAGAACAGTTGGGTGGCACAATCGGTGTGGACAGTGAGCCGGGGAAAGGCTCATGCTTTTGGTTTATGCTGCCGGTTGTATAGTATGAAAATATGCCCAAATACACACTCACCACAGATTATGCAGATTAATATAACTCAAAGCTCTTGATTATCAGAACTTCTAAAGATAATTTGTGTCAATCTGCGTAATCTGTGGTGAGTGATGATACCCTCCGGTTATAATCCGAATGAGAACTTATCGATGGATTGATATACCACACTTGCAATGCTCAGTACCACAATACCCAGCGTGCAAATGGCCAGGCTGGCACGTGTATAGTTGTCGCTGCGGAATGCTGCAATCGGTTCGTCGCTCTTGTTGATGTACATTGCCTTTACAATCTTCAGATAGTAATAAAGCGAGATGATTGTATTGATAAGGGCAATGAATACCAGCAGATGGAAGCCGCCTTCGAAAGCTGCCGCAAAGATGAAGAACTTCGAGAAGAAGCCCGCAAACGGCGGGATGCCTGCCAGAGAGAACAGTGCCAGCGTCATCAGGAACGCCAACTTCGGATTAGTGGTATACAGCCCGTTATAGTCTTCAAGTGTGAACTTGCCTGCCCGCAGTGCCACAATCGTGATAACGGTAAATACGGCAAGATTGGCGAACATATATATCAGCACGTAGTATACCAGCGACGTCATACCTTGTGCGCTTCCGCTGATGACACCCAGCATGATGTAACCTGCTTGCGAGATACTGGAGAAAGCCATCAACCGCTTCAGGTTCTGCTGGCGCAGGGCGAAGAGGTTGGCGATTGTGATGGAGGCGATGATAACCCAGTACAGCACTTCCTGCCATTGCTCCACCATCGGAGCGAATACCTTGATGAGGATAGTCATCAGTACGAAAGCGGCAGAGCCTTTAGAGATGACACTCAGATAGGCTGTCACCGTGCTTGGAGCACCTTCGTAAACGTCTGCTGTCCAAAGATGGAAAGGCACCAGTGATATTTTGAATCCCATGCCAGAGAAGAAGAATACGAGTGCCATAATCTGCAACGGGTCACCGGTGAGGCGTGCCGGTATGTCGGCAAAGTAGAGAGTGCCTACCGTACCGTAAATCAAAGATAATCCGTATAGCAGCAATCCGCTGGAGAACAGTGCCGTGAGAATATATTTGGCACCTGCCTCGGCAGAGTGATGGCGGTATTTGTCGAAGGCAACCAATGCTGCCATTGGGATACTTGCCGTTTCCAGGCCGATAAAGAACATCAGGAAGTGGCCGGCGGAAATCATGAAGTACATACCCAGCAGGGTGGAAAGTGTCAGAATGTAGAACTCACCTTGTTTGATGGCAGTGTCCGGACGGCGCATCCATTCGTGGGCCATCAGGAATACAATCAGTGTACCTATACTGAGGATGGATTTCACGATGCTTTGTATAGGCTGGTTGTGGTACATGCCGCCAAAGGCATCGGCCATAGGACCGGGAACGATGGTGATAAGTGTATGTATGGTCAGCAGAACAACTGGCAGCATTGTGTTCAGCACCGGTTTGCCGTCATTCTTGTGTGCATCCGGACTCATGAAGAGGTCGGCGACAAAAAGGATGACGATGACCAATATCAGCGAAAGCTCTTCTTTGAGCAGGAGGAATTGAGAATAATCCATGACTATGTATTTATTGTTTTACAATTTTCTATTTACAATTTACAGTGCATTAACTATCGGCAATACGCTGTCTCCAATCATGCCGCTAATCCACCATGGTGCCATACCAAGGGCGGCAACGCATGCTATGAGGATAATGACCGCTGTGCGTTCATCCCAGGTAGCGTCGCTCAAAGTGAGGTGATGTTTGTTAGTGCAGGTGCCATAGAGAATCTTTCCTACCAGTCGCAGGATATAGACTGCTGTAATCACGATGGAACTGCATGCAATGACTGTCCACACGCGGTGGAACGTATCGGGATGCTGGAACGAACCGGTGAAGATGGTCATTTCGGCAATGAAACCGCTGAGTCCGGGTAATCCCAGATTGGCAAGACCGGCGATTACATAGCAGACAGCCAGGAAAGGCATAATCTTCATCAGACCGGAGAGTTCGCGGACGTCACGCGTATGGGTACGTCCGTATATCATACCGATAAGGGCGAAGAACAAGGCTGTCATCAGTCCGTGAGAGAGCATCTGCAGAACAGCACCCGTGCAAGCTGTTTGGTTCATCATCAGAATGGCGAACAACACCAGACCGCAATGGCTGACGGAAGAGTAGGCGTTGATATACTTCAAGTCGGTTTGTACACAAGCGGAGAATGCGCCGTATACTACGGAGATTCCGGTAAGAATCAGGAATATCCATCCCAGTTCCTGTGCAGCTTCGGGCATCAGGTACATGGCTATGCGGAAACAACCGTAACCTCCCAGCTTCATCAATACACCGGCATGGAGCATGGATACGGCAGTCGGTGCGGAGGCGTGACCGTCGGGGCTCCATGTGTGGAACGGGAACAGAGCGCCCAGCACACCGAAACCGAGGAAAGTGAGCGGGAACCAGATACGTTGCTGTTCGATGGGAATATTGTGCATCTGTGCTATTTCCAATAGATTCATAGAGGTGGCTCCGGCACCGTAGTAGATACCCAGGATACCGATAAGCAGGAAGGCGGAGCCGCCCATCAGCATCAGTGTCAGCTTCATGGCAGAGTACTCCTTGCGTCCCGACCCCCATACACCGATAAGCAGATACATGGGAATGAGGGCTACCTCGTAGAACATGAACATGGTGAACAAGTCTATTGAGATGAAGAACCCGAACACACCGATGGAGAGGAAGGTGAACCAAAGGAAATATTCTTTAGTCAGCGGTTGCAGCCTCCAGGAGGCGAATGTTCCGGTAAAGACAATGATGGCCGAAAGCAGCAGCATGGCTACCGAAATACCGTCTACTCCTACCGAATAGTGGATGTTGAGTGCAGGATACCAGACCATGTCGGCACGGAACAGCATTTCATCCGTGGCACCAGCGTGGCGTGCATTGAGGTACATCACGGTCAATGCTGCAGAAAGAACCAGCAGAGCCGATGCACCGGTCACCATCACCGCGCGTATTTGTGCGATGTTGCGGCTGAGCCAAAGACCCAGCAGCATCAGCAAGGGGATGAGTACGAATAATGATAAAAAGTTCATCTTTATATTTACGATTTAACGATTTACGATTTACGATTGAAAAATCTCGGGTTATAGCAATAGTAGCAGTATCAGTGCCAGCGTGCCCAGCAGGAATACAAATGTATATTGCTGGATGCGTCCGCTTTGCAGGCCGCGTATCTCTTCACTGGTAGCTTCAGCCCCCCAGGCAAGGAAGTTGAAGAAACCGTCGACCACGTGGCGGTCCCACCATGCAATGGGGTGGCAGATGCAGCCGAAGATGATGCGGTGGGTGATGAACTGGTAGACCTCGTCCAGATAGAAGCGGTGGTAAGCTGCTGTCCACAAGCCTTTGAAACGGTGTGCCAATGTATCGGCAACGGGTTGCCGGCTACCTGCATAGATGTAGGTGGCAATGGCTATGGAAACCACCGCTACGGCGATACTTGTACCTGCCACACTCCAATCCAGATGGATGCTATATGCTTCACCGTTGGAACTGATGAAGTGTCCGAAAGGAATGAAACCGGCAACTATCGTAACCACGGCAAGGAGCATCAGGGGCAGGGTCATCGCCAGAGGACTCTCGTGGGGGTGAGGCATGTGGCTGTCGCCCCCATCGCTTGCCGACTTTTGCCCCGGCTCTGAGCCGGCCCAAAAGATACCATAATAAAGACGGAACATATAGAATGCTGTCATACCTGCAATCACTGTCATAATCCATCCCATGATGGGGCTGAACTGGAAGCATGCCGTCAGGATTTCATCTTTGGAGAAGAATCCGGAGAACGGAGGAATACCTGCAATGGCAAGGCAAGCGATGAGGAACGTGATATGCGTAATGGGCATATACTTCCGCAGTCCACCCATGGCAGACATCTCGTTGCTGTGTACGGCATGGATGATGCTACCCGCTCCGAGGAACAGCAATGCCTTGAACATGGCGTGTGTGAACAAGTGGAACATGCCTGCCATGTAGCCCAGTCCCCCTTCGTGTGGGTCGGCTGATGTACATACACCCAGCGCCACCATCATGAAACCGATTTGGGAGATGGTGGAGAATGCCAGTACACGTTTGATGTCACTCTGCACACATGCCACACTGGCGGCATAGAATGCCGTGAAGGCTCCTACGTATGCCACGATGTGCAGCACGCTGGGAGCATATTCTATGAACAACGGGAACATGCGTGCCACCAGATAGACACCTGCAACCACCATTGTGGCGGCATGAATCAGTGCACTGACCGGCGTAGGACCTTCCATGGCATCGGGCAGCCAGATGTGCAACGGGAACATGGCACTCTTTCCGGCACCACCGATGAACATCAGTCCCAAGGCAAGCGGAATCATTGCCGCACCGCCCTTTGCCAGCGCCATCTCATTAGGGCTGAAGGTGTATGTACCGGCATAATACCCATAGACGAGGATACCTATAAGGAATCCCAGGTCAGCAAAACGGGTCACGATAAAAGCCTTCTTCGAAGCGGCAATAGCCGCCGGCTTCGTATAATAGAAACCAATCAGCAGATAGGAGGACACGCCCACCAACTCCCAGAACAGATACATCTGGAAGATATTCGTTGCTACTACCAGTCCGAGCATGGACATGGTGAAGAGCGACAGGAAGGCGTAGTAACGCTGGAAACCGCGTTCGCCCTTCATGTAGCCGAAAGAGTATATGTGTACCAGCAGCGAAACGGTACTGATGACCACGAGCATCATAACCGAAATCGGGTCGAGTAGGATACCCATGTCGATACTGAGGCTTTCTGTGAAAGGCAGCCATTTGAAGTTATAGGGCATCAGCGCCTCGTACGTACCATCGGCAAGGCGGGGAGCGCTGAAGTACATTCCTGCGGTGAGATAGGAAAGCACTGCGACCACACCCAGTGCCGTAGTTCCGATAAGGCCGGCAGTGCGGTGTGACATCCATTTACCTCCAAGTCCCAGAGCGAGGAAAGAGAGGAAAGGGAGTAGAAGGATTAATATTGTATATTCCATATATACTATGTTTATCAATTATTACTATTCAAGAAACATCGCTTGGCGATTCTTGCTCTTACCACTTCATCTCATCCAGTTTGTTCACCTGGATGCTGCGGATGTTGCGGTAGATGTTAATCATGATGGCAATGGCTACAGCCGTTTCGGCCGCCGAGATGGCGATGGAGAATAAAGAGAAGAAATATCCTTCCAGTCCTCCGGGGAATAGGAAACGGTTGAATACAGCAAAGTTGATGTCCGTGGCATTCAGTATCAGCTCGATGCTGATAAGTATCGCCAGCGTGTTGCGGCGGGTGAAGAACCCGTAGATGCCTGCGAAGAACATGATAGCCGAAACTATCAGATAATATTCCATGTGTATCATAATTCTTATCTTTTACGTGCTATTAATAATCCACCTACGATACATGCCAATAACAAGATGCTGACAGCTTCGAAGGGAAGCAGATAACCATACTTGTCACCGCTCAGCATGTGGTGACCGATGGTCTTGATGTTGACTTCCAAAGGCTCCACGTCGGTGGTGGCAATGAACTTATGCTTCAAGGTGATGAATACTACGATGATGGCACCGCCCACGGTGGCACCCAGTCCGGCAAGGAACCTGCTACGCTTTAACTTCTCGATGACATCGCCTTCGCCACTGGTAAGCAGTATGGAGAAGACGTAGAGCACTACGATACCGCCGGCATAGACCATAATCTGCACGGAACCGAGGAAGGTGTAACCCAGCAGAAAGTAGATGCCTGCCGTACCGAAAAGCACGAACAGCAGGTAGGTGGCCGAGCGCACCATGCGGTGGGTCGTTACCGTCAAGATGGAAAATACGGTGATAAAGGCCGCAAGGAAGTAGAATACTACTGTTTCAAGAGTTATTTCCATGTTGTTTAATTACAAGTTACTATTAACGAATTACTTTGTTGTCTCTTCTTTGGGAGCAGTGGGTTTCTTTTTTTCTTCTACATGGCTGCCTGGACGGTTCAGCGTCATGACCAGTTTCGTGCGGTCGAACACTGCATGCTCAAAATCCTGGTCGAACGTGATGGCATCGTGAGGGCAGGCATTCACACAGAGTTGGCAGAACATGCACGAACCGAGGTCGTATTCGTACTTAACCAATATCTTCTTTTTCTTACCGTCTTCCGTTTCAACCATCTCGCCGGTCACCTTGATGGTGTCGTTGGGACAAGCCATCTGGCACAAACCGCAAGCTACACACCGATGTTCATTTTTATCATTATGGGGCATGGTCAGCGTGCCACGGAAACGGTCGGAGAGTTTCAATGTCGAGCGGTTTTCCGGATATTGTTCGGTAGTCTTTCGTCGGCAGAATACGGTCATGGTTGTCTTCATACCTGTCAGCAGAGAAGTGACGCCGTGTATGAGTCCGCCGATATAAGAGTTCTTTTCTTTCATTACTTTTGCCTTTATTAAAATTATCCGCAAGGAAATCTTGCTCCGGCGCTACGCCGGTTAGAAATGCAATTTAAATACTACAATTAATACCATCAAAATCAAGTTCACCATAGAGATGGGTACCAGGTACTTCCACTCCAGATTCAGAATCTGGTCAATACGCAGGCGGGGGAAGGTCCACTTTATCCACATCAGCAGGAAGACTACGAAGAAGGCCTTTCCGAAGAACCATACAAATCCCGGAATGTAATCCATCACTGCGTTGAAGCCGTCCAGGCCTACGATGTGTAGCGGCATCCAGCCTCCCAGGAAGATGGTGGCTGCCACGGAGGCTACGATAAACAGATTCAAATATTCTGCCAGATAGAAGAATCCGAAGCCCATACCGCTGTATTCCGTATGGTATCCGGCAGTCAACTCGCTTTCGGCTTCGGGCAAGTCGAAGGGACCGCGGTTGGTTTCCGCATTTCCGGCAATGAGGTAGATGATGAAGGCTATCAATGCAGGGATATGTCCCTTGAAGATGAACCAGCCGTCAGCTTGTCCTTCTACTATTTCGGAGAACTGCATGGTTCCCATCAACACTACCATTGTCAGTATGCTCAATCCGCAGGACAACTCGTAGCTGATAATCTGCGCACCGCTTCGCATGGCTCCAATCAGCGAGAATTTATTGTTGGAACTCCAGCCTGCCAGCAGGATACCCACTACGCCGATACTCGATGCAGCCAGCAGGAAGAACACTCCTACATTGAAGTCCAATACCTCCAATCCCTTGTTGATGGGCAGGCAGGCAAATGTCAGGAAAGAAGCGATGATTACCATGAACGGTGCCAGATTGTAGAGGAACCGGTCAGAGAATTTCAAATCAATGATTTCCTTTGTCAACATCTTGATGACGTCGCAGGGCACTTGGAGCAATCCCCATTTCCCCACGCGCATCGGACCGAGGCGGCATTGGAAGAAGGCGCATATTTTACGCTCCATGTAAATCAGGATGATGGCAAGCACGGCATACATCAAGATGATGCATACGCCAATCACCACGCATTCGAGGAATATTGCCAGACCTTCCGGCATCAGGGAAGTCAGCATCTGGTGTATCCAGTTGGTTATTATACTAAAGTCAAACACGTTGTTCATTTACTATTTACTATTTACAATGTACAATTTACGAGGCGCTTTTTGATTTACAATGTACAATTTACAATTTGGCTGCGCTGTAATTCCGCATGGTAAATTGTGAATTGTCAAATCGTAAATTCTTTTATCTATCAATATCTGGTACTACATAATCTAATGTTCCGCCAATGGCAATAAGGTCGGCGATTTTAGCTCCGCGGCAAATCGTATTTACGGTCGATACCAATGGCAAGCCCGTACTGCGGAAGTGCAGGCGGTAAGGCGTCTTGTCGCCGTGGCTTTCGAGGAAGACGCCGAATTCACCGCGGCTACCTTCTACGGCTGCATAATAAGTGCCTTCCGGTACGCGGATAATAGGTTTCATCTTTTCCTGGTAGGCTCCTTCCGGGATGTTGTCTATCAGTTGCTCGATAATCTTCAGGCTCTCCAGAATTTCATCCATACGGATAAGGTAGCGTGCCCATGAATCGCCTTCGGTGCGGATGACTTCTTTAAAGTCCACCTTGTCATATACGGCATATGGCATACGCTTACGCACGTCGCAGGCCCATCCGCTGGCGCGTCCGGTGCCTCCGGTAGCTCCAAAGGCGATGGCATCTTCCCGTGAGAGTATACCCACACCTTTCAGACGTTGCTGGGCAATGATGTTCCCGGTGAATACGTCGTGATATTCGTGTAGGATACCGCGGAGGTAGGGGATAAACTCCTTCACTTTCTTTACGAAGCCGGGAGCAATGTCTGCCTGCACGCCACCGATGGTGTTGTAGTTCATGATGAGGCGTCCACCGCAAGTTTCCTCAAAGATGTCGAGTATCTTTTCGCGGTCGCGGAAACCGTAGAAGAAGGCCGTTAATGCACCCAGGTCCATAGCAAGACAAGAATAGAACAGCAGGTGAGAGTCTATTCGCTGCAACTCGTCCATGATGGTACGTATGTACTGCACGCGTTCGCTTACTTCCACGCCCATTGCCTTTTCGATACACATGCACAAGGCATGGCGGTTCTGGTGTGCGCCCAGGTAGTCCAGACGGTCGGTCAGAGCCAAGGTCTGCGGATAGGTCAGGCTTTCGCACATCTTCTCGATACCCCGGTGGATGTAGCCGCAGTTGGCATCAATCTTGTCGATGATTTCACCCTCCAATGATACACGGAAGCGCATTACGCCGTGGGTGGCCGGATGTTGGGGACCGATGTTCACCACATATTCCTCATCACCGAAAAGTTGCATCTCCTTATTCTTGATGCTACCGTCGGGATTCAGCTCCAATTCCATGGTAGTGTCCACCGTTTCTTCGTTGTCCATACGCAACGGATTATCTTTTTCCGGCTCATTGTCTTTACGCATGGGATAGCCTACCCAGTCATTGCGCAGATAGAGTCGGCGCATATCTGGATGACCGATGAAAACGATGCCGTAAAAGTCGTAGACTTCGCGCTCGTTGAAATCCGCAGCTTTCCAGATATCGCTGACGGAAGGAAGTTCGGGATGTTCCCGGTTTAGAGTGGCGGTGCGTACCGCTATCCGTTCGCCGGTAACAGTAGATTCCAACAGATAGACTACACCGAGTCCGCGGGGGGTGTCCGGTGCGTCTTTCTCGTCGGGTATTCCCCAATCCATACCGCTGAGGCATTCCAGGAAGTCCATTTGTTTCTCTTTCCGCAGACGCAGCATTTCGTCGTGCAGGACTGAGGGCTCTATGTATTTTATTTCCATATTTTTAAGTACTGATTAGTGGTTCTCTTCTTTTCTGTTTACTCCACCGAAGTATTTCTCTATTTTCACTTTACGCTGCAATTGCATCATGCCGTAGTAGAATGCTTCCGGACGCGGAGGACAACCGGGAATGTAGACATCCACCGGCAGAATCTTGTCCACACCGTTCACCACGTGATAGGATTTCTTGAACGGGCCTCCGCTGACGGCACAGCCGCCTACGGCTACTACATATTTCGGATCGGCCATCTGGTCGTAAAGACGTTTCAGAACGGGAGCCATCTTGTTGGTTATTGTTCCGCAAACCATAATCATGTCTGCCTGGCGCGGACTGGCACGGGCTACCTCGAACCCGAAGCGCGCCATATCGTAGCGGGCTGCGCCGAGGGCCATGAATTCGATACCGCAACAGCTGGTTGCAAACGTAAGAGGCCACAGTGAGTTGCTGCGTCCCCAGTTGACGAAATCGTCCAGTACGCCAAGGGCGACATTGGCGCCTCCGGCATTAAGTTCCCGAACCAGTTTCTCCAACGTTTCGTTGTCTGTAAACTCCTCATAAGGGATAGATTTAATTTTCGGTTTCTTTGTTACTTCCATTCCAAAGCTCCTTTCCTCCAGGCATAAGCAAGGCCCAGAATCAATATAATCAGGAAAAATAAAACACTGAAAAGTCCTGCCACGCCAAGTTCGCGGGTGATGACTGCCCAAGGGAACAGAAATACCGTTTCCACTTCGAACATCAGGAACAAGATGGCAAACAGATAGTAACCTACCCGGAATTGCATCCACGATTTACCGCGGGTAGGGATACCACACTCGTACGGCTCCATCTTCTGTGCATTGTACGAACGGGGTGCTATCGCATTGGAGAGCGCGATGACGATACCCACGAAAGCGATTGCCGTCAATAAGACGACCACTAACAAAGTAAAGTTCATAAACCTGATAAGATTTTAGATATATAATAATAGATACATCGTACCAGAGGACAAAAAACTGAATGTTGTCCGGGGCGAGGTCAAGGGGCAAGCATTTGCGCTTGCAGGCCTTCTAAATGATAATCTTTCTTAGTCCGAACACATAATAGTTTGCGTCGGGTACGGGATGAGGAGACAGATTTAACAAACGGTCGCATTCCGGTGCATAAGCATACTGCTGCATCTTGTAGATGTACATGCGCAGGAGTACGTTTTTATTGGTTGGTACTTGCGTATGATCCACATGCTCTATGCAGAGGGAGTTTGGTGAAAACAAGTCGTAGAACTTCTGGACTACTTGTTGGGTGGTAGGAGCTTGTGACAGCGTACAGCATTCTGCTTGTCGGGTGGCAGGAACACACAAAATGTCCGCAACTCCTATTGCACTGTCGTGCAATAGGGCTGCAAAGATAATGATTAAACAGTATTTGATGCATTGCTTCATACCACAAATCTCTCTTTCAAGGGCGCAAAGATATAATAAGTCTTGCTCATTTTGCTATCCCCGCATAACAAAAATGGTTATTTTTACACTTTTTATCCTAAATCAATTTCGTTTCCAGAAATCAGGTGTGAAAAGCAGTAGTACGGTGAATAACTCAAGACGTCCCAGAAGCATTAAAAGGGATAATAGCCATTTAGCTGCATCGGGCAGGGCATTCCACGAATAGGCAGGTCCGGTTTCACCCAATCCGGGTCCCATATTACCGATGCTGGAAATAACGCAGCCTATTGACTCTTCAGCTCCGACTCCCATAGCCATCATAAGCAGTGTGCTGATAACTATAATGGTGATATAAATAAAGCAAAAAGCCAGTACGGTGGAGACAATGGAGGAAGATATGACTTGCTTGTTTATTCGTACCGGAAGTATGGCATTGGGGTGTAGGATGTGTTTGAATTCGTTCCGTGATACTTTGGTAAGAATTACCATACGTATGCATTTCAAGCCTCCGGTGGTACTGCCTGCACACGCTCCCATCAGCATGATGATGGTAAGCAGGCCCCATAGGACGGGCGACCATTGCATGTAGTCATCCGTTGCAAAGCCGGTGGACGTATGAAGGGAAATTACCTGGAACAAGGATTTGCGGAAGGATTCTTCCATCCCCATGGGACTGGTATAATAGAGCGCGATGGCTATGACTGCAGTGAAAAATACGACTGAGCTGAAATAGAATTTCAGCTCGGCGTTGCTGATGAATTTCTTGAATTTCCGGTTGACGAACAATAATACTAAAGTGAAGTTGATACCGGAGATAAACATGAAGATGGAGATGACATATTCTATATAAGGAGAATTATAGTAGGCAACGCTGGCCTGCTTGGTAGAGAATCCACCGGTGCCGGTAGTGGCAAATGCATGGCAGATGCTGTCGAACCAGTCCATGCCTCCAAGCATCAGCAGGCAGACAAGTAAAGTGGTTATGCCGGTATAGATGCTCCAAATCCACTTGGCGGTGATACCGATACGCGGATGAACCTTGTCATGTGTGGGGCCGCTTGCTTCGGCTGCGAATACCTGCAGACCACTGACTCCGAAGATAGGAAGCACTGCAATGGTGAACATGATGATTCCCAAGCCGCCAATCCACTGTGTCATGCTGCGCCAGAACAGTATTCCATGAGGAAGTGACTCGATGTCGTCCAAAATAGTGGCACCCGTACTGCTGAAACCGGACATGGTCTCGAAGAATGCATCGGCAATGTCGGGTATGTATCCGCCTATATAGAAAGGCAGCATTCCGAAAAGAGAGAATGCCACCCAGGCAAAGCTGACCAGTACATATCCGTCACGGCGCGTCAGTTGCCGTTCACCTCCTTTACCGAGAGCTGCCAGCAATAAGCCTATCCCTGCTGTGATACCTCCTGCTTTCCAGAAATCGAGCATATCGCTTTCTCTGTAGTAGAAAGACACGCTCGAACAGACCAGAAACATGACTGTTTCCAGCAATAGCAGAATACCGATAATCCGTATGATTGTCTTGAAGTTAATCATTTACCAACGACTCATTCTCTATTAGTTAAAGTATTTTTCGATTTTCTTAATCATCATGTTTAGACAGAATACCACCACATGGTCACCCGGTTGTATCAAGGTATTACCCATAACCACGACGCCTTCCCCCTGACGGATAAGTCCGCCGATGGTGGTTCCTTTCGGGAGGCCGAGGTCTTTTACCGGATGTTTGGTAATCTTTGAGCCGGCCTTAACGGTAAATTCCGCTACATCGGCATTGGCAAAGGTCAGGCATTTCACATTGCTGACGTCCGCATCCAGCATCATCTGATAAATGTGGCTGGCGGCAATCATCTTTTTGTTGATGACAGTGCCGATGTCAAGGCTTTCAGCCATGCCTATGTAGTCTATATTCTCCACTTCTGCTACGGTTTTGCTGACTCCCATGCGTTTGGCGGCAAGGCAGGCTAGAATATTGGTCTCCGAATTGCCGGTCAAGGCAACGAAGGCTTCCGTGTTTTTCAGTCCCTCTTCCACAAGTAAGTCCATATCCCGCCCGTCGCCATTGATAATCATGGTGCGGTCGTCAAGCAACTCGGTCAGACGGTTGCAGCGGTTCAAGTCGTTGTCCACGATTTTCACCTGCATGTAGTCCGGGACGTATTGGGCGGTGCGTACGGCAATTCGGCTTCCACCCATAATCATTACGTTGCGCACATCAGCATAATCTTCCTTGCCAGCTATTTTGCGGATGTAGGGGACGTATTTCCTGATGGTGGTAAAGTATACGATGTCATGTAGCTTGATGGTATCGTCACCGCGGGGAATCAGTGTCTCGCTTCCCCGTTTGATGGCTACCACGTGATAGGGCAGCTCCGGTCCGCCCAGTTTGTGGAGAGGGATGTCCAGTATCTCGGCTTTTTCGCGTATTTTGGTGCCTATCAGTATCAAGGCGCCTCCGCAGAATTCCCACCATTGGCGTACCCAGCTCATGCGGATGGAGGATACGATCTCTTTGGCGGCAAGCATTTCCGGGTAGATGAGTGAATCGACACCCAGCTTCTGGAAAAATTCCTTGTTTTTGGGCAGCAGGTATTCGTAGTTGTCAATGCGGGCTACGGTCTTCTGTGCTCCCAGATTGTTTGCCAGCATGCATGCGGTCATGTTCCGGCTTTCATCAGGGGTGACGGCTATGAACAAGTCGGCTTCTCTCACTCCCACTTCTTTCAAGCCTTTTATGGATGTAGGGGAGGCCGTAGCCGTCATTAAGTCAAAGTTGGAGTTTAGGGTGCTCAACTTTTCTTCGTTGTCGTCCATCAGAATGATGTCCTGCTTCTCGCGGGACAGCAATTTAGCCAAGTGTGTGCCTACTGCGCCGGCACCTGCAATAATTATTTTCACTTTTAATTAGTTGATAGTTGATAATTAATAGTTGACATATGGGGTAGATACTTAAACGGTCAATTTTCAACTATCAATTATCAATTGATTATAGATTCCTTCTTCGTCCATTCCGCAAAGATGATGCAACTCTTGTATGGTGCCGTGCTCTATGAAGGCATCGGGTACACCGATACGTCTGATATGGGGGATATAGTCATTGTCTGCCATGAACTCCAGTATGGCACTGCCCATTCCTCCTTTTTTGACACCGTCTTCTATGGTGACGACATGCTGGAAGTTGAGTCCTACCTCGTGCAGCAAGGCTTCGTCGAGCGGTTTGAGAAAACGCAGGTCGTAATGGGCTATGGAGATCCCTTTGTCTTTCTCTGCGCGCTCTATGGCACGTGCGGCTACGTTGCCTATGGGACCGAGGGTGATGACTGCCAGGTCTTTACCTTCCTTCAGTTTACGCCCTTTACCTACGGGGATTTCTTCCAGCGGACATTTCCAGTCCAGTAATACGCCGCGTCCGCGGGGATAGCGGATGACGAACGGACCTTTGTCTGACAATTGTGCCGTGTACATCAGGCGGCGCAATTCATGTTCGTCCATCGGTGAAGATATGGTCAGGTTGGGAATCGGACGGAAATAGGCCAGGTCGAAAACTCCGTGGTGGGTCGGTCCGTCTTCTCCCACCAGTCCGGCGCGGTCCAGACAAAGTACGACGGGGAGGCGGAGCAGGGCGATGTCATGGATGACATTATCGTATGCCCGCTGCATGAAGGAGGAGTAGATGTTGCAGAAAGGTTGCATTCCTTCTTTTGCCATACCGCCCGAGAAAGTGGCTGCATGTCCTTCGGCAATACCCACATCGAAGGCACGGTCGGGCATGGTGTCCATCAGCTTGTTCATAGAGCAGCCAGTGGGCATGGCGGGGGTTACTCCGACGATTCTCGGATTTTCCTTTGCCAGTTCTACCAGTGTTTCCCCAAACACGTCCTGGTAAAGCGGAGGCAGGTTGCTGGTATCTGCCTTGAGGCGTTTTCCGGTTTTCGGATCGAACTTGCCCGGTGCATGCCAGATATCGGGATTCTTCTCGGCAGGTTCGAATCCTTTTCCTTTTACAGTGTGCAGATGCAGTATTTTCGGTCCCTGCATATCTTTGATGTCCCGCAGGACACGGGCTATGTTTTTCACATCGTGTCCATTGATAGGACCGAAGTAGCGGATGTTCATCCCTTCAAAGATATTCTGCTGCTGGGCGGCCATTGATTTCAGACTGTTGGCAAAGCGAATCAGCGCTTTGCGGCGGTCCTCGTTCAAAAGTCCCATTTTGAATAGCAGTCTGGAAGTTTTGAAGCGCAGCTGGTTATAGCGGTTGCTGGTAGTTAGGTTGAAAAGATACTGCTTCATGCCACCTACACTTCTGTCTATCGACATATCATTGTCGTTGAGAATGATAAGAAGGTTGTTTGGGGTGGACGAAGCGTTGTTCAGTCCTTCAAAAGCTAAGCCGCCGCTCATGCTTCCGTCGCCGATGATGGCCACTACATGGCGGTCCTTCTCGCCTTTTTCGGCAGCGGCAACAGCCATGCCAAGGGCGGCGGAGATTGAATTTGACGCATGTCCGCAGGTGAATGTGTCATAATCGCTTTCCTCTGGTGAGGGAAAAGGACAAACTCCCTTGAATTTACGGTTGGTGGAGAATGCTTCACGGCGTCCGGTCAGTATCTTGTGCCCGTATGCCTGATGGCCTACATCCCAGACTATGCGGTCGTACGGAGTATTGAATACGTAGTGCAAGGCAACGGTCAGCTCTACCGTGCCCAGACTGGCTGCGAAATGTCCGGGGTTACACGAAACCTCCTTTATAATGTCTTGCCTCAATTCTTTACAGACTTCAGGAAGCTCTTCTACGCTGAGTTGGCGTAAATCCTCGGGAAATGTAATGGTGCTAAGCAAGTTATATGTTGTTGGTTCTGTTCTCATTTCTAATCTGAAGATTACAAAATGCAAAAATAGCAAAAGAAAACGGATGACGGGAAGTTTTAGAAGGAAAAAAAGCCTCTTTTGTTCACTTCGGTTTTTACTTTCTCTGTATAAATTGCATTTCTTGTTCTGCCTATAATTAAGGAAAAAGATGCCTGATGGTAAATCGTTCCTCCATGGAGAAAATATTGTTCCATCCTGGTAGAAAAATCGTTCCACCATGGTGGAACGATTTTTTCTCCATATAGGAATGATTTAGTTTTGGCAAGCAAAGATATTAATCCTTTCAAAGATTGACTTGTACTCTCGTATGTGTGCATCTATGATAAGAGATGCTTTAAACTTAACACTTGTTGAAAAATGCAACTTTGCAAACTATTTATTGCAACTTTTTTAGGAGCTTGGACTGTTGTTAATATAATATTATCTATATTTGCAAAGTAGAATATGTCCTATTTATCAATATGTTATACGATTATGAATTGTACATGATGGCATTCTTAGTTGTAATATGTGCCGGAATGGGGCGTAACCACGAATTGCTAAATGAATAAACAATGAATGATATGAAGAAAAAGTTTAACTTTGGAATTTTGGCTATTGTGAGCGTAGTGTTTTTTTCCGCTTGCGGTTCTGATAGCGATCTGTTCGACCCGGAAAAGGCGGTGGCTAAGAAAGAGGCACAGTATGCATCGGCTTTCGTGCGGAAGTATGGAAAAATTGCAGTTAATCAGGATTGGGGATTTGGGGTAACACCGACAACGCGTGTTGCTAACACTAATAGCAATCAATGGAGAGATTTTGCGGAAGTACCGGGGAGTGTTACGGCTATAGAAAAAGAAGTGGTTACGAAATGGTTTGAAACACATCAGAATCCACAATCCATTGGTGTGGATTGGACCGACTTTTTTGTTCAACATGTAAGTGGCTCACGCTCTGATATGGATTTTTTGGTTGCGGCATCAGATGATCATATCAATAATTTTAATGCTGCTGAGGGAGCTATAATGCTAATGCAGAATAGTGGGACGTCTTCTTTTGGCTATAGGGCTTCTTTGGATAGTAAAATGCACTATAATTATACTATACAATATATTGAGGGTGCTTATTATGTGGGATTTGACTTTGAAGCTACCGGCCAGAACCCAAATCAACAAGTAGCTGCAGATGGGTATTATAGTGATTGGATTGTAAAGATCTCTCCGGCCGTATATACAAATGCGTACAGAATCATAGCGGAAGACCTTGGAGACAGTGACGATTTTGATTTCAACGATGTCGTGTTTGATGTAGCGACCAATGGAGGAACAACTATCATTACCCTGCAGGCTGCGGGTGGTACTTTGCCTTTGTATATTGAGGTAGGCGGTGATAGTCGTGAAGTTCATGAGATCTTTAGTGTTTCTAGTACTACAATGATAAATACGGGTGCTGGAGCAACTAAGGCTCCGGTGATGTATAGAGTTAACGGTACTGGTGCCGTAAATATCAAAGTGGAAGGTCAAAATGCTGAAGTATATACACTGAAAGCGGAGGTAGGCAAAGCTCCGCAGAAGATACGTGTAGAGACAAGATATGACTGGACTTCTGAGCGTCAGGCTATTAATAATAAATATCCAGATTTTGCAAATTGGGTGGCTGATCCTACGGTTAATTGGTATTAATGGAATATATAGTATTTAAGGTAGGTGATATAATGGAAGGTTATATTACCTGCCTTTTTTATGTTTCGACCGTTATATATTGAAATTTACTATCTTTGTGGCGTAGCAAGTAGGTTGGTACATCCTTTTTCCCGAATGTGAATGTTTTTTTATTCCGAGCTTATGAATCTTTATACGCCTGTAGAAGTAGTTTCCGGTATGCCCCTTCTTTCGCAAGAGAATAATCTGTTGCTGATGGGTTCTTGTTTTGCATCCGAGATGGGACAAAGGCTGGCGGATGCCAAGTTCTGTTGTGACGTCAATCCTTATGGTGTGCTTTATAATCCTTTTTCCATTTCTGTGGCATTGCGTGAAATCATTGCGGGCAAATGCTACAATGAAAACGACATTTTCCTCTTTCATGGACTTTGGCACAGTGCCATGCATCATGGTAGCTTCTCCTCAGTCTCTGCAGAGGAAACATTGGCAGGTATTAACGGACGTTTGAAAAGCGCCCATGAAAGATTGGATCGGTTGGATTGTCTGCTACTGACTTTCGGCTCTGCTTGGGTATATGAAAATAAAAAGACGGGAACTATAGTTGCCAACTGCCATAAGCAACCTGAGTCTTGCTTTACTCGTCACATGCTTTCCGTCAGTGAAATAGTGTCTGACTACACCTCTTTGCTTTCCGGTTTGCTGGCGCGGATTCCCCGGCTGAAAATATTGTTTACCGTCAGCCCCATCCGCCACGTGCGTGACGGAATGCATGCCAACCAGCTCAGTAAAGCTACCTTGCTGCTTGCCGTGAATCAGTTGCAAGCCACTTTCCCAAAACATGTTTTCTATTTTCCGGCATACGAGCTGTTGCTCGACGAGCTTCGTGACTATCGCTTCTATGCAGAAGACATGGTGCATCCTTCTGAAATAGCCATTCGCTATATCTGGGAAAGGTTTATTCGGTCGTGCATCTCTGCCGATGCGTTACGGATTATGGAAGAAAGTGAAAATATCCGTAAGATGTTGTCGCATAAGCCATTTTATCCTGCTTCAGAAGAGTATAAGCGTTTTTTAGGACAAATTGTGTTAAAAATAGACCAACTTAACGGAAAATACCCGTACTTAGATTTCCAAAAAGAGAGAGAAATATGTCGTATTCGATTGAAAGCATAACCGAAAGTATTGGCGCACGGCGTGTGGGAAACGTGCCGGCTACCATAGACTGGCTGCTCACAGACAGCCGTTCCCTGAATTTTCCTGAGGAAACATTATTCTTTGCCTTGACCACCAAGAGAAATGACGGTGCGCGCTATATCGCAGATTTATATGCCCGTGGAGTACGTAATTTTGTGCTTAGCGAAGAAAGCTTTAGATTAATTGAGCATGGAGAATTGAAAATTGATAATGATGCGCAGCAACCCGCTATCCATTTTCAATCTTTCACTGTCAACTACCTTATTGTTTCCAATCCGCTGAAAGCCCTGCAAAAACTGGCAGAACAGCATAGGAACCGGTTCCAGATACCAGTCATCGGTATTACGGGAAGCAACGGAAAGACAGTTGTGAAGGAATGGCTGCACCAGTTGCTCAGTCCGGAACGTGCCATTATCCGTTCTCCCCGTAGTTATAACTCCCAGATTGGAGTACCTTTGTCTGTGTGGCAGATGAACGAACAGTCTGAACTTGCTATTTTTGAAGCCGGTATTTCCGAACCGGGGGAAATGCGCGCTTTGCAGAACATCATTAAGCCTACCATAGGCATCCTGACCAATATAGGAGGGGCTCACCAGGAAAATTTCTTCTCGTTACAGGAGAAGTGTATGGAGAAGTTGATGCTTTTCAAGAATTGTGATGTAGTGATTTATAATGGTGACGATGAGTTCGTCAGCAACTGTGTGGCGAAGTCCATGCTTTCTGCACGTGAGATTGCGTGGAGCCGGAAGGATATGGAACGTCCTTTATATATAAGTAAAGTGGAGAAACAGGATGACTGTACTGTCATTTCCTATCGTTATCTGGATATGGACAATACGTTTACCTTGCCGTTCATAGATGATGCTTCCATCGAGAACTCGCTGAACTGTCTGGCCGCATGCCTCTATCTGATGCTTCCTGCCGAACGGATTACGGAACGTATGGCAAAGCTGGAACCCATCGCCATGCGTTTGGAAGTCAAGGAGGGAAAAAACAACTGTCTGTTGATTAACGACAGTTATAATTCTGACCTTGGCTCATTGGATATTGCACTCGATTTTCTTTACCGCCGTTCGCAAAGTAAGGGATTGAGGCGGACCTTGATTCTTTCGGATATATTGGAGACCGGTCAGAATACGCCGACACTTTACCGACAAGTGGCACAGCTGGTAAACAGCCGCGGCATTGAACGCATCATAGGTGTAGGAAATGAAATCTCTTCCTGCGCTGCACGCTTTAATATAGAGAAGACCTTTTATCCGGATACGGCAGCTTTGATACGCACTATCCAGCGTGGGGAACTGCGCCTTGAAAACGAAATTATTCTGATTAAGGGTGCACGTAAGTTCGGTTTTGACTCCTTGACGGAAGTATTGGAGAAGAAGGTGCACGAAACTATCCTGGAGGTTAATCTTGGAGCGATGATTGCCAATCTGAACTATTATCGTGGCAAGTTGAAGCCGGAAACAAAGATGGTCTGCATGGTGAAAGCCTCCGCTTACGGTGCAGGTTCTTATGAGATAGCCAAGACTTTGCAGGAACATCATGTCGATTATCTTGCTGTGGCAGTTGCCGACGAAGGCTCCGAACTCCGCAAAGCGGGTATCACAGCGAACATCATTATCATGAATCCTGAGATGACTGCTTTCAAGACCATGTTCGATTACAAGCTGGAGCCCGAAGTATATAGCTTCCATCTGCTGGACGCTTTGATTAAAGAAGCGGAAAAGGAAGGTATCACAAACTTCCCCATCCACATAAAGCTGGATACCGGTATGCACCGCCTGGGGTTTGCTCCGGAGGATATGCCCCGGCTGATAGAACGGCTGAAGGGACAGAATGCCGTGATTGCCCGTTCCGTCTTCTCACATTTGGTAGGGAGCGATTCGCAGCAATTCGACAGTTTTACACGCCGGCAGATAGAAATGTTCGAAAAAGCGTCCATGGAATTGCAGGGAGCTTTTCCGCATAAGATACTTCGCCATATCTGCAATTCTGCAGGTATCGAGCGTTTCCCGGGGGCGCAATTCGATATGGTGCGTCTGGGTATCGGTCTTTATGGTGTCAATCCCATAGACAATTCCATTATGAATAATGTGAGCACGTTAAAGACTACCATCCTCCAAATACGTGATGTTCCTGAAGAGGATACGGTTGGGTATAGCCGGAAAGGGCATCTCACCCGTCCGTCACGTATAGCGGCTCTTCCCATTGGTTATGCCGACGGTCTGAATCGCCATCTTGGAAACGGACATGCCTATTGTCTTGTAAACGGCCAACGGGCTGTCTATGTAGGGAATATCTGCATGGATGTCTGTATGATTGATGTAACGGACATCGATTGCAAGGAGGGTGACAGTGTGGAAATTTTTGGTAATCATCTGCCTATAACCGTTCTTTCCGATGCGCTTGCAACTATTCCTTATGAGGTGTTGACAAGCGTTTCTACGCGGGTAAAACGTGTTTATTATCAAGACTGAAGATAGGGGGCAGGGATTAGGGGATGGAGATTACAATAAAATTAATCCTTAATCCTTAATCCCTAATCCTTAATTTTTCTATCTTTGCATTATAATTAATCAGATATAACTATGACAAACTTACTTTTATTAGGCTTTCTGCCCAGCGGCTCCGAATGGATAATTATTGCATTGGTCATCTTACTATTGTTTGGCGGTAAGAAAATTCCCGAATTGATGCGTGGTTTGGGCAAAGGAGTGAAGAGCTTCAAGGATGGTGTGAATGAAGCCAAAGAAGAGATAAACAAGGCTCAGGAAGATTTGGATAAACCAGCTGAAAAGAAATAAAAGGATTTACTATTTGACTATTTACGATTTACTATTTGATACTCTGCAAATTGCAGAAGTATGGGTAGACTTGTTATCTTTCATTCCACTGCGTAGCCCAAATAGTAAATCGTAAAATAGTAAATGCATTGGTGTTTATGGCAGAAAAAGAGCTAACCTTTTGGGATCACTTGGACGAGTTGCGCCGGGTACTGTTTCGTGTGCTTGGTGTGTGGTTTGTATTGGCTATCGGTTATTTTATTGCCATGCCTTATCTGTTTGACAACGTGATACTGGCTCCTTGCCATAACGACTTTGTTTTCTATGACCTGCTCCGTTGGATAGGGCAGAAATTGGATTTGAAGGATGAATTCTTTACTCAAGAGTTTCATGTGAAACTCATCAATATCAATCTTGCCGCACCGTTCTTTGTCCACATGTCTACCGCTTTCTGGATGTCGGTGGTTACGGCTGCTCCTTATATATTCTATGAAATCTGGCGCTTTGTAAGCCCTGCCCTTTATCCAAACGAGCGTAAAGGGGTGAGGAAAGCGCTGGGTATAGGTACGGTGATGTTTTTCATCGGTGTGTCGCTGGGGTATTTTATGGTCTATCCACTGACTTTGCGTTTCCTTTCTACTTATCAATTGAGTGCAGCCATCGAGAATCAAATTTCCCTGAACTCGTACATTGACAATTTCATGATGCTGGTGCTTTGCATGGGGCTGGCATTCGAACTGCCGCTGGTGACATGGCTGCTTTCCCTGCTGGGACTGGTGCACAAGACCTTTTTGCGGAAATACCGCCGTCATGCTGTTGTCATCATTGTTATTGCCTCGGCCATCATTACTCCGACCGGTGACCCGTTTACCTTGACAGTAGTGGCGGTGCCGCTTTATCTGCTCTATGAGTTGAGTATCCTGATGATAAAGGATAAAAAAACTGATGATGAAGCGGAAGAAGTGGAGACAGAGGAATGACGGATTGTGAAGTAAAAGAATATTTTAGTATATTGCAGGAAGCCTGCCACGTTGAGGAAAGCTCCCTGGATGTGGCCTATCGGCAATTGCGCGAATTGCTGGAGCGTTTGTGCCGTACACAGATGCCCGACGGAAGCTTGCAGATGACGGACCTTTCTGCACGTATCAGTTTCGTGGCTTCGAAGGCCGGACTTTCCACCGTGGAACAGAACCGTCTGCATACCTTCCGGCTGACCTCCAATGCTATTCTGAACCGCCAGACGGAACCGCAACGTGAACAGTTGTTGCGTGATGCCAAGACACTGGCATTCTTTGTCAAGCGCTTGACAGGGGAGGAGATACCTGCCGGGCTTTATCGCCTGCTGCCCCGTGCGGATGCCACCTATATAGTGGCGCCGCCCGCCAAAGAGCAGATAAAGCGCATGCGCGTCTGTTTTCAGTATGCCGATGATACTTACTTATATGTACTGCCAGTAGACACTGTGGCCGATGAGCCGTTACGTGTCCGTTACAATGTACCTCAGATTAATGAAGAGTTTGCAGAAACCTGCCGGATTCTGTGGCGGCATGCCCAGGTCAATCTGCTGGATGTTACGGTGGACGAAGCCGGCATACTTACTCCTTCCTTTATTGTACTTGAGCCCGATTACTTGATAGACATCAGTTCGCTTGCCGAATGCTTTAAGGATTACGGACATCATCCTGCCAACTATATCCTGGCACGGCTCCAGTCGCCGGACAATACCCGTCCGTTACTGTTGGGTAATATTGCCAACCTCTTTCTGGACGAGTGGATTCATGCCAAGGAGGCACCCGATTATTTGGCATGCATGAAGAAGGCCTTCCGTTCTTATCCCATTGAGCTGGCAGCATGTGCCGACCTGCGCGACCGGGAGAAGGAAGCCGAATTCTTTTCCGATTGCAAGCGCCATTTCGACAATATCCGCCGGACGGTGACAGAAACATTCCGTGCATCCGGCTATGAACTCGATAGGACTGATGCCGTGCTGGAACCCTCTTACATCTGTGAAGCATTGGGTTTGCAAGGGCGTCTGGACTACATGCAGCGGGATATGACCTCGTTCATTGAAATGAAGTCCGGTAAGGCGGACGAGTATTCCATCCGTGGTAAGGTGGAGCCTAAAGAAAACAATAAGGTACAGATGTTGCTCTATCAGGCTGTGTTGGAGTATTCTATGGGAATGGACCATCGACGTGTAAAGGCCTACCTGCTCTATACCCGTTATCCGTTGCTTTATCCGGCACGTCCTTCGTGGGCAATGGTGCGCCGTGTGATGGATGTGCGTAACCGGATTGTAGCCAATGAATATGGCATCCAGTTACGGAACAGCCCGCAGTATACGGCAGAGCGCCTGAAAGACATTCATCCGGACACCTTGAACGAGCGCGGTTTGGACAATACCTTGTGGAAACGTTTCCTTTACCCTTCCATCGATGCCGTAGCGCAACGCATCCGTTCGCTTTCGTCGTTGGAACAAAGCTATTTTTATACGCTCTATAATTTTATAACCAAGGAACTCTATACCTCCAAATCTGGAGATGTGGATTATGAAGGACGTACCGGCGCTGCCGCCCTCTGGCTTTCCACACTGGCTGAGAAATGTGAGGCAGGTGAAATTCTGTACGATTTGGCTATTTGCGAGAATCATGCGGCAGATGCGCATAAACCGTATTTAAGCCTCTCCCCCCGTACCCCCTCCCCGGTAGGGAGGGGGAGGGAATACTCCGCGGAGCCGGGAGTAGGGGGGAGTTTGCCCAATTTCCGTCAGGGTGATGCGGTGGTTCTTTACGAACGGAATACGGATACCGACAACGTTACCAACAAGATGGTATTCAAAGGTAATATAGAGCGCATATCCGATGACGAAGTCTGCATCCGTCTTCGTGCCACTCAGCAGAATGCGGGTGTATTGCCTGCTGCTAGCCTTTATGCCATAGAGCACGACTATATGGACACCTCCTTTCGTAGCATGTATCTGGGACTTTCCGCTTTTCTTTCTGCCACCCAAAGACGACGTGACTTGTTGTTGGGGCAGCGCCCTCCCGAATTCGATGCTTCTTTGGATGCCGCTATTGCGACCGCTCCGGATGATTTTTCGCGGATTACTCTGAAAGCGCAGGCTGCCCGCGACTATTTCCTTTTAATCGGTCCTCCGGGTACCGGTAAGACCTCCCGCGCGCTACGGGGCATGGTAGAAGCCTTTTACCGGGAGGGGAAACAGATTTTGCTGCTTTCGTATACCAATCGTGCCGTAGATGAAATCAGTAAGGCGCTGACCTCCATTGAGCCTGAAATAGACTTTATCCGTTTAGGCAGTGAGTTGTCTTGTGATGAGTCATTCCGCCCGTATCTGATTGAGAATGTGCTGGAACCTTGTGCCACTCGGCGGCAGGTGCAAGAGCGCATTGCCCGTTGCCGTGTTTTTGTCGGTACGGTTGCCACGCTTTCTTCCAAGACCGAGCTTTTCCGGTTGAAGACTTTTGATGTAGCGATTGTGGATGAGGCTACTCAAATTTTGGAACCACAACTGCTGGGATTACTCTGTACCCGTAATCCTGCAGGCGCGGATGCCATCGGCAAATTTATTTTGATAGGTGACCATAAGCAGCTGCCCGCAGTGGTCTTGCAATCGTCCGAGCAGTCGGAAGTGTGTGACGAAGCTTTGCAGGCCATCGGATTGTATAATTTGAAAGATTCCCTTTTCGAACGCCTTTATAGAAACCTCTCCAGGGAGAGCGCCAATCGCCAGACATCAACCTCTCATCCTTCATCCCTTATCCCTCATCCCTCCTATGACATGCTCTGTCGTCAGGGACGCATGAATATCGAGGTAGCTTTGTTTCCTAATCGTGCTTTTTACGGTGGTCTGCTGGAGCCGGTTGGCTTGCCGCACCAGCAGGGTGAGCTGACCCTTGCTCCTGAATTGTGTGATTGTGAGTTTGCCGGCTTGCTCACTCGTCGTGTCGCTTTTCTGCCTTCCGCAGTCGAACCGCCGGCACAGTCGGCCAAGATGAACCATTCGGAGGCGCGGATTGTGGCACGGTTGGCAGCGGCTATCTATCGGCAGTATGCGGCTGTTTCCGGTTTCAACCCGGCTGTCACTTTAGGTGTCATCACTCCTTATCGCAGTCAGATAGCCTTGATTAAGAAAGAGATTGCCGCTTTGGGTATTGCTCCTTTGGAGGATATATTGGTAGACACCGTGGAGCGCTTCCAAGGTAGCGAACGGGATGTCATTATCTACTCTTTCTGTGTGAACCGGGCTTATCAGTTGAAGTTTCTGGCAAATATGACGGAGGAAAACGGTACTCGGATTGACCGGAAATTGAATGTTGCCCTTACTCGTGCCCGCAAGCAGATGTTTATGACAGGAGTGCCGCAACTATTGAAACTTAACCCTATTTATGCCGAGCTCTTGTCTGTAGTTTGCCATTCGTAACCGTCTTATTAGTAAATCTTAAATATTCTCTGCTTCTTTATAGAGTTTATTAATAACGCTGTGTGGGATAAACCATTATCTTTGCATTACGTTTTTTTCATAGAGATTTAGATTTAAGGTTAGAAGAATTGTGGAAGTCGTGAGACTTCCCTTTTTTTCATCTTAAATTGTGTTCCATTTACAGTTTTTTGTTTTTGACTGTAATTGAACAAAGAAAAGCCATTTCGTGAGAAAGGGCTTTTTTGTGCGGAGTTTGCAAGGCATGTAATGCAGTTTGCAAACTCCGCATGATTTTGAATATCTATAAAGAGACTTCTGATTAGTCCACTATAATCGGTTTGTACTTCGGAACCAGTGCCTTCATGATGCACCAGCCTATCAGGTAGGACACTGCACATATACAGAAGATGATGAAATATCCGGCAGGCTTGCCCTGAAATCCGAGAAATACCATTTGTGTCTTGTCGGCATAGTCGAACAGCAAACCGGAACTCATGTTGATGAGGAATGAGCTGATACCGCCCGCCATACCTCCGATTCCCACAATGGTGGCAATGGTGCTCTTGGGAAACATATCACCTACCACAGAATAGATGTTGGCCGACCAGGACTGATGGGCAGCGCCTGCAATACCTATGATGATAATCGGGAACCAATAGGCTTGTTCGCCAAATACTTCCTTGTTGCCCAATGGCTGTGCAAACAATGCCAATAGCGGGAACAGTGCAAAGATGAACATGGCCTGCATGCGTGCGGCGTAGGGGTTCTTGCCGGTCTTGTTGATAATGATGGTGGGCAATTTTCCGCCATAGACGGACAACATCGTGATGGCATAGAGCACAAAGATAAGCATCTGTGCCGTGGGAGTATCTGAGGAGAATCCGTAAACGTCCGAAATGTATGCGGGTGCCCAGAAGAGGAAGAACCACCATACACCGTCAGTCATGAATTTGCCGAAAAATACAGCCCAAGTCTGCGGATATTTGAAACATTGCAGGAAAGAAATGCTCTTTTCGTCCTTGGTTGCCGGAGTAGTCGCCTTTTTATCCTCCTCTTTGTCTTGTTCTATATATGCCAGCTCAGCTGCGTTTACGTGTGGATTTTCATCAGGTTTCTTGTACATGAACATCCATAGTCCCATCCAGATGAAACCCAATCCGCCGATAACGATAAAAGCCATTTCCCAGCCGTTGCCCACGCCCATGCGTTGGAAGTAGCGGGCCAGGGTAGGGATACACAATGGGGCTATCAGTGCTCCGATGGTAGAGCCGGCATTGAAGATGGAAGTGGAGAAGGCACGGTCTTTCTTGGGAAAATATTCGGCGGTAACCTTGATGGCGGCAGGAAAGTTTCCTGCTTCACCGATGCCCAGTATGATACGGGCGGCAATGAAGTAGTAAACACTGGTGATGGCTATGGTAGAGGCCAATGCACCGGTAGCACTAATCATGTTGGCGGCATTTTCAATGCCGAGGGTCACTTCTGTGGCAAGTCCGCAAAGGGCGTGCATACAGGCGCCGGTGGACCATACGGCGATGGCCCATAAATATCCTTTCTTCGTTCCCATCCAGTCGATGAAACGTCCGGCAAACAGATTGCCTAAGGCATAGACGATGGAAAAGATGGCCGTGATGTAGCCGTAGTGTGTATCGGTCCAGTGGAATTCGGGGGAGATAAAATCTTTCCAGGTCAATGAAAGAACCTGGCGGTCGAGGTAGTTGACGGTTGTCGCGAAGAATAGCATGGCGCAGATAATCCAACGGTAATTGGTCATCCGCCCTGCGGTGTTTTGAAATGTACTCATGATAATAGATTTATATTTTGATACAAATGTAGGTTTGTGTGTTGTTCGAGGTGTAATATTGGGTAAATTAGGATGCTGAAAATGACAAAAATAGGCATGGATTATTTAAGTCCATGCCTATCGGGCGCTACAGGGCAACTTTATTTCATATCGATGTATTTGATTTCGTCTTTGTCGCTGTATTTCAGGTTTTCACCGCCCATACCCCAAATGAAAGTATAGTTGCTGGTTCCGGCAGCAGCGTGGATAGACCATTCGGGAGAAGTGATGGCTTGTTCGTTGTGCAGCCATATCAGACGTTCTTCCTGCGGTTCGCCCATCAAGTGACAGATAGCGTTGCCGGGTTTCAGGTTGAAGTAGTAGTAAGCTTCCATGCGGCGAGTGTGTGTGTGGGCAGGCATGGTATTCCATACAGAACCGGGAGCCAGTTCCGTGAGTCCCATCTGCAACTGGTTGGTACCACCGTCTTTCACTCTTTCCAGTACATCTTTCACAATCAGCTGGTTTACGATGCGGTCGTTACTGTCCTCCATTTTTCCATAATGGTCGGAGATGCCCAGTGCATATTTCTTGGGGTTGGCTTTCTGAAGCTTGGCATCGGTAGTAATCAGCTGAGTAACATAGGGCTTGTAGGCCGGAGCCGAGTTGATGTAGAACTTGGCGGGATTGGTAGCGTCGTTGCTCTTGAAGGTTACTTCCTTATTTCCGCAGCCTACGTAAAGGGCTTCCTTATACTTCATGGGGTATTCCTTGCCGTCTACAGTAACCACTCCGTCACCGCCGGTATTGATGACACCCAGTTCGCGGCGTTCGAGGAAGTAAGTGATTTCCGGACCCAGTTCACGGAACACTTCCAATTTCAATGTCTTGTTCACCGGCATGGCGCCACCGTAAATCAACCGGTCGTAGAGGGTGTAGGTTACGTTGATTTCATCCGGAGCCATGACTTTGTCCATCATGAATCTGCTGCGTAGAAGTTCCGTGTCATAATGCTTCACGTCCTGCGGATGGCAGGCGGTCTGCACTTTGTAATTCACTTGGGCATTGGCTGCCATGGCAGCTGCTCCCATCATAAATGCAAGTACTAACTTTTTCATAATCCGTTACTATTTAACTTTTAATTTTTGATTGATTTCTGGTATTTGATAATGGCACGACGGTTCATAATCATCAGGAACAATGTGCATAATACAAGGATACCGGAGCCTATCCATTTCAACGAGTAGGTCAGGTGGAAAATGACCCAAGCGAAGGGGCTGGATGCAAAGTCCAGTGCGCCGCCTTCAAAGCCGGCAGGGATATTCACGGCAGCGTCTTGTGTCTTCTCGTATACATCGTGGGCTGCTTGTGTGAAATAGGGGGCGAGGTCTGTTACGAAATAAAGACCGATGGTCAGTACAACGAGTCCGATGATGAATGTCTTTACTACATTTCCTTTCGTGATGGGCAGTACCAGCGGGAAGAGGTAGAACATTCCGGCCAGCGACGCCAAAGGCAGGAACTGGTTACCCGGCAGGATGACAGCCAGCAGTATGGTTACGGGAATCAGCAGCAGGGAAACCACCAGCGTTGCAGGATGGCCGATAACCAATGCGGGGCTCATACCGATATTCAGGCCGACAGCACCTTTGAATTTCTTGGCAATCAGCTCGCGGGTAGCATCGGAAATAGGTTTCAAACCTTCGATGAACAAAGCGGTGATACGCGGAATCAGTTCCATTACGGCGCCCATCTTGATACCCAAACCTAATATATAAGGTATCTTGTCTACCAGTTCCTGGCTGTTCTTGCAAGACAAGGCACCGATACCGCAACCAACCAGAATACCCAAGAACAGAGGCTCACCCAGCAAACCGAATTTCTTCTTCATGCCTTCCGCATCGATGTTCAATTTGTCAAAACCGGGGATTTTGTCCAATGCTTTATTGATGACTACGGCAAATGGTACGAAACCTGCGCAGAAAGGCTGGGGAATGGAGATACCCTCCATCTTGTCGTAGAATCCTTGGAATTTGTCGGCGGTATAGTCGGCCATAATCAGGGTAATGATGTAGCAGATGATAGCGGCGAAGAAGCCCCACCAGATATTGTCGCTGGCAAAATAAACGACTGCGCCGATAAATGCGAAATGCCAGTAGTTCCAAAGGTCGATATTGACCGTACGGGTCGTTTTCGTTAATAACATCAGAAGATTTACTCCCAAACATACCGGAATGATGAATGCACCTACCGATGTGTTATAGGCTACAGCAGCAGCTGCTGGCCATCCCATGTCGAATACTTTCAGCTGAAGACCATAAATTTCAACGACTTGGCTCAGAGCAGGACCGAGGCTGCTGGTCAACAATGCAGTGACAACTGACAGACCTACGAACCCGACACCTACCAGCAGACCGCTCTTTAATGCCTTACTGAATTTAATACCGATGCATACTCCCAAAATTGTAAAGATTATAGGCATCATCACTGCTGCTCCTAAGCCGATGATATAGCCGAAAACTTGTTCCATTCTCTTGTGATTTAATTAGGTAATTGAGCTTGTTTTTGCAATAGTATGAATTAAAAACCGGGTCAAAAATAAGACCTTTTCTCAATTAATCAAACTTGAAAAGCATAATTATTAGTAAATGGAACAATTTTGGACGAAATTGGTCGTTATCGTGCACAAAATTGCTCGTTTTCGTACACGAAAACCAAATAACACATCTTCTACGTTGAAAACTACATATCCGTTTGGAAAGAAAGCATTACTTTTGTTTTGGGAAATAAAACTGTTCTAATACAAAAAATGAATGATTGCATGAAGAAAGATTCGATTTGTAAATTTATTGTATCTGCATGTATTTCGATTAAGAGAGTCGGGGGAGGAAACTAATCCTCGTGTACGTGCCTTTTTCTCCAAATTCGGGTGGAGTGAACTTTCATACCGTTCGCAGTGTTATTATAAAACATTGAAACAAACCGGACTATAATGATATATTTGATTTTTTTATTGGCAATAGGACTATTGGTCGGATGGAGCTTATGGAAAGCTCCATCTGATATTGATTTATGGGGAAAAGATGTGGAGGATTGATAGTTATATTGGTTATATTCTGAAAATTTACGGGCATGCCTATCTTGTGATGGGGGGAGATAAAGGTGTGATGTGGGAATTGTTCTGACCCTACATATCTTGGGTGATAGTTGTTGTCATCACTTCCTGTTCCTTATCACCTCGGGGAGGGAGTGCCCTCTCAAAGAGCAGCGATAACGGCAATGTCCGTAGCATTGTCTACGATATGTGCCGGATGAAACTCTTCCAGTTCTGTGCGGGGACGGAATCCCCAAGTGACTCCGCAGGCGGTGACTCCGGCATTGGCGGCTGTCTGCATATCCACTCCGGAGTCTCCTACATATAGTACGTCTTCACGGGATATCCGGGTGATGTCCAGAATGTCATGCACCACTGTTGGGTCGGGCTTCACGTTGACCCCTTCCCGCTGTCCGAAGACGGCGGTAAAACGTATGTTGGGGAAATAGTGTGAAATCAGTTTCACGGTAGCCGATTGATATTTGTTGGAAGCCACTGCCAATATCATCTCTTTCTCCTGCAACTGTTCCAGCAGTTCGGGGATGCCGGGGTAAGGGCGGCTTTTATCTGCATTGTGCACGTCATAATAAGACACAAACTCCTTGCGGACACGCAGGACGTTTTCTTCGCTCTTTTCCCCTTCTGGGAGGGCGCGCTCGAACAGTTTGTTGATTCCGTTGCCAACCATGAAGTTATAGGCCGATTCCGGGTGGGTGGGATAGCCGAGCGCTTGCAGGGCATGGTTTGTACTTTGTGCCAAATCGGCTATTGTATTCAGTAAAGTTCCGTCCAGGTCAAATATAATCAACTTCTTCATTGCTTTCTCTATTTTTTAGTTTGCTGCAAATATAGGGCTTTTTGCGCTCATGTTCAAATGCTGCCTCGGGTTTCATCAGGTATTTGCAGAATAGCAAGCCCTGGGCTGATAATCAGTGCATTATTACTGCATTCCTGCTGTATGCGCTTTGCAGTAGTACTGCAGATGGGGTGCAGCGTGACTGCAACAGTATTGCAGTGGCACTGCACAAGTGTTGCAGTAGTTTTGCAGTGGGTGATTGGTGTATTTTTTGCCGTTCTTCCCTTTTCTTTGCACACTTTCGGGCTTTTTATGCAAAAACTTCCTATCTTTGCAGCCGAATTTTACTAAAAATAGGTATGAGTTACAATTTGTTGAAAGGAAAAAGAGGCATTATTTTCGGTGCTCTGAATGAGCAGTCCATTGCCTGGAAAGTAGCAGAAAAAGCAGTAGAAGAAGGTGCAACCATCACTTTGTCGAATACGCCGGTTGCCGTACGTATGGGCGAAGTGTCCGCTCTTTCGGAGAAACTGAACTGCGAGGTGATTCCCGCAGATGCTACAAGTGTAGAAGATTTGGAAAATGTATTCAAACGCTCTATGGAAGTATTGGGTGGCCCGGTCGACTTCGTGCTGCACTCCATTGGTATGTCTCCCAATGTGCGTAAGAAACGTACATATGATGATTTGGATTACGATATGTTGGAAAAGACGCTGGATATTTCCGCTGTCTCTTTCCACAAGATGATACAAGCTGCCAAGAAGCTCAACGCCATTGCCGACTACGGTTCAATCCTGGCTCTGAGTTATGTGGCTGCGCAACGTACGTTTTACGGTTACAACGATATGGCAGATGCCAAGGCACTGCTGGAATCTATCGCCCGCAGTTTCGGTTACATCTACGGACGCGAACACCATGTACGTGTCAACACCATTTCCCAGTCTCCTACGATGACCACTGCCGGTTCCGGTGTGAAAGGTATGGACAAGCTGTTCGACTTCGCCAACCGCATGTCTCCGCTTGGTAATGCTTCTGCCGATGAATGTGCCGACTACTGTATCGTCATGTTTTCCGACCTCACCCGCAAGGTTACCATGCAGAACTTGTTCCACGATGGAGGTTTTTCCAGCGTAGGTATGAGTCTTCGCGCCATGGCTACCTATGAGAAGGGTTTGGATGAGTATAAGGACGAAAACGGAAATATCATCTACGGCTAATGGAAATCGCACTTTATCTTTTGCCTGTCACCTTGGGCGATACGCCTATTGAAGCAGTGTTGCCTCCTTATAATAAGGAGATAATACTGGGAATCCGTCATTTCATCGTGGAGGATGTGCGCTCGGCACGTCGGTTTCTGAAGAAGGTGGACAAGGGAATAGATATTGATGCGCTGACATTCTATACGTTGAACAAGCATACGTCGCCTGAAGACATCTCCGGCTATCTGAAGCCGCTGGTGGAGGGGCAGCCGATGGGCGTAATCTCCGAAGCCGGTTGTCCGGCTGTGGCCGATCCGGGAGCGGACGTAGTGGCTATTGCACAACGGAAAAACTTGAGAGTGGTCCCCTTGGTGGGACCTTCTTCTATTATCCTCTCTGTTATGGGTTCCGGTTTCAACGGTCAGAGCTTTGCCTTCCACGGTTATCTTCCCATTGAACCGGCAGAGCGTGCCAAAAAGCTGAAAATGCTGGAACAACGCGTCTATAATGAACATCAGACCCAGCTTTTCATTGAAACGCCTTACCGCAATAATAAGATGATAGAGGATATTCTTCATAACTGCCGTCCGCAGACCAAGCTCTGCATTGCGGCGAACATTACTTGTGAAGGGGAGTATATCAAAACCAAGACAGTGAGGGAGTGGCAGGGAAAGACTCCCGACCTTTCTAAGATTCCTTGTATTTTTCTCTTGTATAAATAATAGCTTCCAGGTGCTCGAATTCATATTCCAGGCAACTGCTGAAGAAGTTCCGTCCCAGGTTGTGTTCCATTTGCTGGAACGTCCATAGCTTTCCACCCTTGAAATTCTTATTGCATAAGATGGAGTCATCGTCCAGGTCTAGCGTGAAGAGATAGACCAGGCGGTCGGTGGCTTCATTCTCAAAATGATACATGAAGTTGAAGTGCAAATGGTCTAATGGGGCGGTGGGAAGCGTTTGCCGTAAAATTCTGTGTGCGCCTTGTTCCAATGTTTCTCCATATATCAGGTAACCCTCCATCAGTAAGTCGATTTTGTCTTTCTCGAAAACGTTGCATTTGGGGCGGGGGAGGAGAAACAGCATGCCGTGTGAGGCAACGGCAATCCGGATGACCGGATTGATATAGTCGTTTTTCCGGTTGATGGCTTCTGAAGCGATGGCTTTCCCCATGACATCTCCTTTGGTGTTGACTATCGGTACGAAAACCGTGTGGTTCATCACTATATTGAAATAGAAGATACCGAATTGGTTGAACAGAATGCCTAATATAAAGACGAGGGGAGGCGCCACATAAAACAGAATGTGGCGGGTAGTATCTCCCAAAGGGTAACTGACCAGAATCGCCAAGGAGATAATCAGAAAATGCAGCAGGCTTATGATAAGGATTACGCGTGAGGATACGATGGCGGCTTCTGCCCCTTGTGCAAAAAGCTGCTTGCAGCATTTCTGTGTCTGAGACATGTGGTAGTCCAGAAATTTTCTCCTATTGAGGTAGATGACGAATGGGGGAATGATAGCGCTGATTTCCAGTGTGAACGGAAGCATAAAACGTGGACAGTAGTTTACGAGGAATAGGGTTGTTACCGATAATAGCAGTAACATTCCGGTAGTGCAGTAAAGTATGATTTGTGGAACATGAGTCCCTCTATGCCTCACCGAATAGATGCTAAAGAAGAGTCCTACACCTGTACCGATGTAGATGGACATGTCCTGCGTTATAAACTCGCATAATATGATGGATATTATAACGGGGATGAATCCCAGCGACATATTGAATCTTGATGATAGAATTCTTTGATGATTCATTATCCGTATTATGATTTTGTCGTTTACATCATAACAACTGGGAGATTTAAATGTTTCCTGTTTTACTTCTTTTTTGTATAAAATGAATCTGTTTTTCTGCATGATAGGAGGAGCGTACCAATGGGGCGCTTTCCACTTGCTGAAACCCTTTTTCCAATCCTTTCTCTTTGTAGAGTGCAAATTGTTCGGGAGTAATATATGCCGCTACCGGATAATGTTTGTGTGTGGGTTGAAGGTATTGCCCTATGGTCAGTATGTGACAGCCCACTTGGCGAAGGTCGTCCATCAGTTCTTCCACTTCTTCCGGAGTCTCGCCCAATCCCACCATAATGCCGGACTTGGTGGTGGTATTGCTTTCTGCAATCTGCCGCAACACTTCCAGGCTTGTCTCATACTTGGCGGCACTGCGCACGAGGGGGCTGATGCGGCGGACAGTCTCCATGTTGTGCGAAATGATTTCCGGTTGTGCATCGATAACTTGTGCCACGAGCTCCTTTCTTCCCTGGAAGTCGGGAATCAGCACTTCGACGGTGGTGTCCGGATTGAGCCGCTTGATTTCCCGGATGGTACGTACCCAGTGCGATGCGCCTAAGTCGGGCAGGTCGTCACGGTCTACAGAGGTGACGACTGCATGGGAGAGTTTCATCAAGGCGATGGATTCTGCCACATGTGTAGGCTCATCGGCATCCAGCGGCAAGGGCTTCCCGCTTGCTGTGTTGCAGAACTTACAGCACCGGGTGCAGATATTTCCCCCAATCATGAAGGTTGCGGTGCCTTTCCCCCAACATTCCCCCATATTGGGGCAACGGCCGCTGCTGCAGATGGTATGGAGGCAATGCGACTCGACAATGCGTTTGGTCTCGGTATAGCGCTCGTTGGCACCGATGCTTATTTTGAGCCATTCAGGCTTACGTACTCTTTCAGGCATTATTTCAATTCTTTGTTGAAGAAGTTGGTCAACCGCGTATATAGGTGTAACCGGGTATTTCCTCCGTAGATACTGTGGTTGCGGTTGGTGTAAACCTGCATATCGAACTGTTTGCCGAGCTGTACCAGTTGTTCGGCATATTCGGCACAGTTCTGGAAGTGTACATTGTCGTCTGCCATGCCGTGTACTAGCAGCAGGTTGCCGTGCAACTTGTCGGCACGGGTAAAGGCGGAACTGGCCTTATAGCCTTCGGCGTTTTCTTTCGGTGTGCGCATAAAGCGTTCGCCGTAAACGGTGTCGTAGTAGTTCCAGTCGGTAACGGCAGCTACGGCTACTCCGGCCTTGAATACCGGTGTTCCTTCACTCATACTCATAATGGTCATGTATCCACCGTAACTCCATCCCCAGATTCCGATGCGGTTTTTGTCCACATAAGGCTGGTTGCCCATGTAGAGGGCGGTTTCCACCTGGTCTTTGGCTTCCTTGATACCCAGGTTCAGATAGGTGCATTTGGCGAATTCGGCACCACGTCCTCCGGTGCCACGCCCGTCTACGCAAACCACGATATAGCCTTGCGATGCCATGTAGGTTTCCCAGCTTACACTGAACTTGTCAAGCACTTGCTGTGAACCGGGGCCGCTGTACTGGTACATCAGTACCGGGTATTTCTTGCCGGCGGAGAAGTCGGCAGGTTTCATCATCCAGCCATTCAATGTGGTTCCGTCGGAAGTCTGGAAAGTGAAGAATTCCTTTCGTGGCATGTCATAGCCACTGATTTCCTGCTTCAATGCCGCATTGTCCATCAGGGTGGCAAGAGTCTTGCCCGTATTGTCGTTCAGTGTAATGACGGTCGGAGTATCCAGATTGGAATAACGGTTCATATAGTACTTCATGTTCGTACTGAACTGCGCACTGTTTGTTCCGGCTTGTGACGATAGCCTGGTCTTTTTGCCTTTCCGGTCAATCTTGTAGATGGCACTGCGCATGGGGCTTTCCTCGTTGCTGCTGAAGTAGAAGCTTCCTTCTTCGGGGTCATAACCCAGGAACTCCTGCACTTCATATGGTCCGGCTGTCACTTGTTTCAGCAGATTGCCACCTATGCTATACCAGTACAGATGGTTGTATCCGCTCTTTTCGCTGACAAAGCTGAAATTTTCCGGATAGAAGACGATGTTGTCGAATACATTCTCGCGGATATAGGTATCGCTTTCATCACGCAGAGCCAGTTTGGCTACCGTGCTGCGAGGGTCGGCAAAGTATAGGTCGAACCGGTTCTGATGGCGGTTCAGTGTCATGACGGCAAGCTTGTTGGGGTCTTGGGTAAAGCGGATGCGGGGAATATAGCCGTCTGCATCTACCGGCACGTTTATCTTGCGGGTCACTTTCGACTTGATATCGAAGGTGTGTACGGACACTTTGGAATTTACTTCTCCCGTTTTAGGATATTTGTAAGTATACTCTCCCGGATACTTCTCGAAAGGGGTGAAGTGGGGGGCTTGTCCGGCAAAAAGAGGGAAAGAGTAGGAGGGAACATCTTTCTCGTCGAAGCGGATGAAAGCCAGCATCTGGCTGTCGGCACTGAATTCCAACGCACGGTTGAAGGAGAACTCCTCTTCGTAAACCCAGTCGGGGATGCCGTTCAGCACCTCGTTCTGTTTCCCGTCTTCCGTCACCTGGCTTTCGCTGTTGCCGTAGAGCAGTTTTACAAGGAAGATGTTGTTGTCGCGTACGAAGGCCACCTGGTTGCCGTCCGGTGAAAATACGGGCACCTGTTGCGGGCCGCCGTCCGAAAGCTTTTCCACAATGTTGTTGATTTTACCGTCCAGGTTGCGCTTTAGGCTGTAGATGTAATGCACAGCCGTATAGGAATGACGGTAGATGGGAGTTGTTTCGGTGGCAATGAGCAGCTTACTGCCGTCCGGAGCAAAGCTGTAGCTGTCGAATGTCTTGAACGTGCATTCGCGTGCGGTAGCGGCATCAAACAGCACTTCCACGGGTTTTCCCGTTTTGAAGGAGTACTTGATGATTTGTGTCCTGTCCGCATTCATCTGCGAATAATGTTCCCCGTCTCCCGGGATGGGGATAACGCCGGAAATATTCTTCGGAGTGAACTTGCCCGATACGATTTCTTTCAAATCGAGTGCCTTGCCACTTTGGGCGAAACCTGCCAGCGTACAGAGGCAGAGGAGAAGTGCGATGCTTATCTGTTTCATATCTATCTTTTATGCTTATCTGTTTCCCTATTTTTTCTGGGGAACAAATATACAACAAAGGGAAGATTTATCGAAGCAGTGGGCCGATTTTATTCTTTTTGAACAGAAAAAGCCCGTCCTGCTTCTTGGGGGCGAAGCAGGAACGGGCCTCCGTCACTCATAGATGATGATTGGATGAGATGATGATTGGAATATCTTTCGTTACAAGCACTTGACTTTTCTTTGATATTCTGCAATGGCTGCATCCAGTCGTTCGTGGGCGGTTGTGTCACCCGGAACGTTGTGCGACGGATGGATGTACAAGTGTACGCCACGGTCGGCAAGGATTTCGGCAACGGTAGTGATGGTCATCCATACCATGGTGACGAAACTCAATGTAGACAACGGACCTACCTTGTCGAAGTGGTTCTTCAAAGGTACGGAGGCGTCTACCAGGGGAACGCAGGAATCCACTACGATATCTGCCAACTGGAAGAGGTTCTTTCCGCTGGAGTGGCGGCTGGCCTTGTCGCCCGTTTCGCTGGCCGAACCGTATACGATAACTTTCATGCCGCGCTTCTTGGCTTCCAATGCCATGTCTATATTGACGGCATTGATACCGGTATGTGAGAAAATCCACATACAGTCTTTGGAATCAAAATCATAATTCTTCATGATTTCCTGGCCGTAGCCTTCTGCCCGTTCCAGGAAGAGGAACTGATGAATACCCATCTGGCCGATAATCTGTGTGAAGAATGTCAGAGGCAATTCGCAAAGTGGGTGGAATCCTACAAAGCTGCCGATACGCGGATACATTTCTTCTACGGGAATTGTTGCGTGGCCGCAACCAAACGTGTGGACCCAACGACCGGCTTCGATGGAGTCTGCCATAACAGTGGCTGCTTTTTTGATGTTTTCCAACTGGGTAGCCTCCAGTTTTTCCATAATGCCATGGGCATTCTTTAACCATTCGAGTGCTAACATAACTTTTTTGTTTTTTAAGAAGTTAATAAATTTATTTGAGTGAGCGTTTATACAAAAGGAGCATGACGGCAAGTGAGGCAATCATCAGATAAGGATAAAGCCCGATGCCATTGGTGTATTGGGAAACCATTCCCATCAGGCCGTTCATTGCAGTCTGGCCAATGAGGGCTATGGCAAGCGCCACGCTGAATGCTGTTCCCGATAAGGACGGGTACCGGCTTCCAAGAATGCTGAGTATCACGGGATACGTGGCCGACAGCCCCATACCTACCAGCACCATGCCGACTGCCGCGCGTGCAAAACCCGGCGAGAACATAAGGAAACAGAAGCCTATGGCAGTGAGTGCAAGGCTGTAGGGCAGCACGGTTTCCGGTTTTATCTTCTTGAATATCGCAACTTGCATCATACGTGCCACGGTCAGTCCCGCTACCATGCAGGTCAGTGCAATCAATGCCTGATTGGCCGGAATATCCGTCATCTGCCCAAAGTAACTCGTGGACCAGTTGTTGCAGACACCCTCGATGCCGCTTTGGAAAAAAAGAATGAAGCTGAGTAGCAGTAAGCTGCTTTCTTTCAGCAGTCCCAATCCCTCTTTTACCGGGAAACCTTGCGCCTGCTTAGGGGCGGGGAAGCGTACGGGGATGCAGAATATAATGCCCGCAAGCATCACTACACCAATTCCCAGCAAGATGGTTTCGAATGAATAATGCCTGGAAAGGGAGCCCAGCAACATCGGTATGCCCAATGCGCCCAGTCCGTAGAACATGCCCAGAAAGCTGAGGCGTGAGCCTTTTTCGGATTCTCCTGAGATGTCGGATACCAATGCATTGGTTTCTCCGTTGAGGATGCCTCCGCCCAGGCCGATGCCGACGATGGAAGCTTGCAGCAGTGGCACGCTTTCAAAGAAGGCAAGCCCTTCCATCCCCAGCAGTACGATGATGCAGCTGGGCACCAGCAGGGCTTTATGTCCGAACCGGTCTACGATGGGACCGAAAATCAGGGAACCGGCCAGCATGCCCAGAGGCAGGAAAGTGACCAGTGAGGTTGTCTGCAACCCGCTCAGATTCAGCTTGGCTATGAGGGATGGCAGCACTGCTCCCAATGTAATCATGGAGACTCCGAAGAAACACATCCCGATGCACGCTGCCGTGAATACGAGATTCTTGTGATAACTGTTACTCATACAAGTGATTTTTGATGGCAAGAAACGCTGCTCCTATCAGTCCGGCATTACCGGACAACTGAGAAGGTACAAATTCCACCTGCTTGATGCTGAGCGGCTGCGCCCATTTGCAGGCTTCCTTGTAAATGTCATCTATAAAGATACCGGCAGGGCCGAAGACGCCTCCGCCCCAAATTATCTTCTGCGGGTTGAGTAGGCTGACCAGATTTGCGGAAGCCATGCCCCACATCTCGACAGCTTTGTGCAATACGGAGATGGCAATAGGGTCTTTTTCATTATAGGCACTGAACACATCATAGGCCGATATGCGACAGATGGGTTTCTGGCGCAGTTTTCCTTTATATGACTTGTTGGCGCGTACGGCATCGCGTACCCGTGCCCCGATACCATTGCCGGAAGCGTAATATTCGAAACATCCGCATGCGTCATACTCTTCCCGGTAGGGAGGTTGCAGGGCCATCCAGCCGGTGGCGCCGATAATGTCGTTGGCTCCGTGCAACACGTGCCCGTCGATGATGATGCCGGCACCGATACCGGTTCCCACGGCAATGAATATGGCACTGTGACATTCTTTGGCGGCACCTTGCCACATCTCTCCATACATATAGCAGGTACGGTCGCTGTCGATGTATATCTCGATGCCCGGAGGCGTTACACTGCGCAGCTCCTCATAGAGGGGGTAGTTGTCCCAGCCCGGTATGTTGGGGGCCCATACCCGGTTGGTTTGGGAGTAAACGATACCGGGGATGCAGACACCTATTCCGTCGACGTGTATACGGCTTCTGCGTGCTACGGTAAGAAGTTTGGCGAGGATATCCGCGGCGAGCTTGCCCACTTCGTGACCGGTTCTTCCTTTCAGGAGCCGTTTGCGGTTAAACATCATGCTTCCGTCCGGAAAGAAAATGGCGCTGGCTATTTTTGTGCCGCCTATGTCCAATGCGATTGTTGCCATGGTGTTATAGTATTTATAGGTTGATTCATTAAGGTTGTATGCAAAGCTATGAATTTATTTCATTCTTGAGGTGTATAAACTGAGGAAATTGTGTGTAAAAAGAGTGTCTAATCACTAAATTGTGTTTAATGTAATTGCGCTTGGATGTACTCTTTCTCAATTAATTAGTTATATATCAGTGGATGAAACATTTTTTAGTGCAGGTGGAAATTCTTTGTTTTATGTTCGTTAACAAATCGGGTGGAAAGTATTCTTGTTTTTGCAGGTTCATCCCACGGAAAAATCCTATATTTGCCACTTACATAAGGAATATGTATGGAAACCAAATCTACGCTCTATAATGAGTTCCCTCTTTTTCTGAAGCGATATTTTTCCTATAAGGTACAGAAAATATCGCTGAATGCCGGTTTTACGTGCCCCAACCGGGATGGAAACAAAGGAGTCGGCGGTTGCACCTATTGTAACAACCAGACCTTCAACCCCGATTATTGCCGTACGGAGAAATCCATTACCCGCCAGCTGGAAGAGGGCAAGCAGTTCTTTGCACACAAATATCCGGAGATGAAGTATCTCGCCTATTTCCAGGCCTATACCAACACGTATGGTGAATTGGAAGACTTGAAGCGGAAATACGAGGAGGCCTTGTCGGCAGACGGGGTGGTGGGCCTGGTTATCGGCACCCGTCCGGACTGTATGCCCGACAGCCTGCTGGACTATCTGGAGGAGATGAACCGGCATACATTCCTCTTAGTGGAGTACGGCATAGAGAGTACCGACGACAAGACACTTTGCCGCATCAACCGCGGGCATACTTTTCATGCCGCCGCCGATGCGGTGGAAAGAACCGCTTCACGCGGAATCCTGACCGGTGGGCATGTCATACTCGGACTGCCGGGCGAGACGCACGAAAGCATCGTGGCACAAGCCGGTGTATTGTCCCGCCTGCCACTCACTACCTTGAAGATGCACCAGTTGCAACTGATAAGGGGTACCCGCATGGCTCTGGAGTACCGGCAGCATCCTGAAGATTTTCATCTGTTTGATGTGGAGGAATATATCGGCCTCGTGATAGACTATATCGAGCATCTGCGGCCGGATTTGGTGCTGGAGCGTTTTGTCTCCCAGTCTCCTAAGGAACTGCTCATTGCACCCGACTGGGGACTGAAAAATTATGAATTTAATCATCGGGTTCAAAAAAGAATGAAAGAACTCGGTGCATATCAGGGAAAGAAGTATGAAATGTGAGAAAAAAGAATTATTTTTGCCGCAACTTTAAATATGGAATCAATCTAAATAAAGAATAATTATGAACCCAAAAACAGTGATAAAAGGAAAAATCCACTACGTGGGAGTGAATGACCGCAATAAGCATTTGTTTGAAGGTATGTGGCCGTTGCCGTATGGGGTTTCCTACAACTCTTACCTGATAGATGATGAGACGGTCGCTTTGGTCGATACGGTAGACATCTGCTATTTCGAGGTGTATCTGCGCAAGATAAAGAGCATTATCGGCGAGCGCCCCATCCAGTATCTCATCATCAACCATATGGAGCCGGACCATTCGGGCTCTATCCGCCTGATAAAGCAGCATTATCCCGACATCATCATCGTGGGCAACAAGCAGACCTTCGGCATGATAGAGGGCTTTTATGGCGTGACGGGCGAACAGTACATGGTGAAGGACGAGGATTTTCTGGCTTTGGGACATCATAAGCTCCGCTTCTATATGACCCCGATGGTGCACTGGCCCGAGACGATGATGACTTTTGACGAAACGGAAGGAGTCCTTTTCGCCGGTGACGGTTTCGGCTGTTTCGGCACGTTGGACGGAGGGTTCCTGGATACCCGCATCAATCTGGACAGATACTGGGACGAGATGGTGCGCTACTATTCCAACATCGTGGGCAAGTACGGCTCTCCGGTGCAGAAGGCACTTGCCAAGCTGGGCGGTCTGCCCATTTCCACCATCTGCTCCACGCACGGGCCGGTGTGGACGGAAAACATAGCCAAGGTTATCGGCATCTACGACAAGTTGAGCCGCTACGCCGCTGACGAAGGTGTGGTCATTGCCTATGGTTCCATGTACGGCAACACGGAGCAGATGGCGGAAGCCATTGCGGCGGAACTTTCTGCACAAGGCATCAAGAACATCGTGATGCACAATGTGAGCAAGAGCAATCCTTCTTATATCATTGCCGATATCTTCAAGTATCGCGGACTTATCATCGGCAGCCCCACCTACAGCAACCAGATTTATCCTGAGATAGAATCCTTGCTTTCCAAGATTCTGGTACGCGAAGTGAAGGGACGTTATCTGGGATACTTCGGATCCTTCTGCTGGGCAGGTGCTGCCGTGAAGCGTATGGGCGAGTTTGCCGAAAAGAGCAAGTTCGAGATTGTGGGCGACCCGGTAGAGATGAAGCAGGCCATGAAGGACATTACTTACGAACAATGCGAAAACCTGGCACGTGCCATGGCAGAGCGTTTGAAGAAGGATAGAAGTAATTAAAGTTGAATTACCCCTAATTTATTAACCTAATAAAAACAATCACAATGAGACTTATCATTCAATCGGATTATCAGTCCGTATCAAAGTGGGCGGCACATTATGTGGCTGCCAAAATCAAGGCCGCTCATCCGACACCTGAAAAACCGTTTGTATTGGGATGCCCCACCGGTTCTTCTCCGTTGGGCATGTACAAGGAACTTATCGACCTGAACAAGAAAGGCATCGTGTCTTTCCAGAACGTAGTGACTTTCAATATGGACGAGTATGTAGGTTTGCCCAAGGAACATCCCGAAAGCTACTATTCCTTTATGTGGAACAACTTCTTCAGCCATATAGACATCAAGCCGGAGAACACCAATATCCTGAACGGCAACGCTGCCGACCTGGATGCCGAGTGTACACGCTATGAAGAGAAAATCAAGTCCTACGGCGGCATTGACCTCTTCATGGGCGGTATCGGCCCCGACGGACATATTGCTTTCAACGAGCCAGGTTCTTCCCTTGCGTCACGCACCCGCCAGAAGACATTGACTACCGATACCATCATTGCCAACTCCCGTTTCTTTGACAACGACGTGAACAAGGTTCCCAAGACTGCCCTGACCGTCGGTGTGGGTACTGTGCTCAGCGCCCGCGAGGTAATGATTATCGTAAACGGACACAACAAGGCACGTGCCCTCTATCATGCAGTCGAGGGTCCCGTGATGCAGATGTGGACCATCAGCGCCTTGCAGATGCACGAAAAGGGTATCATCGTTTGTGACGATGCGGCTACCGAAGAATTGAAGGTGGGTACTTACCGCTACTTCAAGGATATTGAGGCGGAGCACCTGGATGCGGAAAGTTTGCTGAAGTAAGCAGATAATTATTGTATAATATGGATTAGCGCAGCTTGTTTGATTATGAAAAACAAGTTGCGCTTTCTTTTTGTACTTCGGAACGGCATGATTATCTTGGAAAATGATTACTTTTGCTCGATTTTGTAACCTGAATGGATACTTGAATTTTAAATATGGAAAGTGCGGAGTACTCTTTGGATGAGCTATTATGTCAGTCTCTTCTGTTGTTTCGTCAGTATCGGTTTTATGATGCTCCGGAATGTGGAGAAAAAGCATTCCGGATGTTGGAGGAAGCCCATGTATGGATGGGGCGTACGCAAGAGTGTGTGGATATAGCGAAATGGGGGTGCGTGATAGAGTGTCTTGCGCAGAAATACTACATAGAAGATGATACGGATGCGATTCTGGAAGAAATTGATGCTGCCTTGGTTGTGCATCGGAAGAGATAGAGAAAATCCATGCAGAAGTCACCGCCGTTTATTTGTGGCTGGGGTACTATTTCCTGCTACGTTTCAGAAACCGGGAATCCCGTTCCCATTCCCGTTGTAAACAGATAATGTCCAGCTTGTTGTGTGCTTTGGTCGAAATCTTCCGTAAGGTGGAGAAGGGGGGAGCCCCGACAGAAGTCTTGTCACATCTTTCGGTAGATGTTTGGAGAGAGATCGTCTGCTGGATGGAGCAGGTACATGATTCCCGTCTTTGCGAGAAGCAGTCGTCAGCTTTACTGGCACAATTTTATAAAAGGTCCGGGAAAGCAGGATGCTTTGCTCTAGCAGATTCTGGAGTTTTATTGCTTTTAAGGGGAAATTATCTCTGCTTAGTTTTATCATTTCTGCTTCCACACTTCCACCCACTTCCTGCATCCCTTTATTCATCGGCATTACAAGTGCTGTGGAAGCAACTCAAAAAGGTGGAAGCAACTTTTGCTTCCACAGCGAAAATACGCCGGAAAGTAAGTTAATATCTTGTTTGTTAGTTTATTAATAGAATGTACAGCAATTTGCAAATATCTTGTTTACACGATATGAGTTTCGTGTAAACAAGGTATTAACTTCGTAAAAGACTGTTTACCGATAGACTGCAGCTGGGCTCATAATAGGAATAAGATAGGTGTACAATATGGGGAAACCATGAGTGTAATAGGTGTTCAACGGCTATGAGGCACCTTGTTGACGGTCGTTAGTCGAGTGGTTGACGGCCGTTGGCAGAGCGTATCACGGTCGATAGGCGCTGATAACTCCGTACAGAAAATGGAAAGGAAGCCTATGTAAGGGGAAACAAGCTCTGAGCTATTTGTTTTGTTTGTCACATTTATCTTGTTTTTGTACATTATTGAAGCGTTTTTTTGTATCTTTGAAGGGAGGGGCCGTAAAAAAGCTTATTCTCATCCAAAGTTTAATTATATATACATGAATTATGAAGTGATGTATAGTGCTGTTCATAATATTCTGCTGTACAGTTATTTCTAATGCGCAGACAAATGGCATTGTGACTGATGGGGAAAAAGGATTGCCGTTGGCTGGTGTGAATATTTATCTCCAAAAGGATTCTGTGTATACGCAATGATAATCTGGTAAAGAACATGTTCATATGAAAAAACTGTTATATCTTGGGCTTTTGTCCGTTTGCGTACTGTTAGGTTCTTGCGTAGAGAAGAACGTATCCAATGCTTTTGATAAGGTAGAGAGGTATATGGATGTATATCCTGACAGTGCATTGCTGCTGTTGGAGCAAATTCCTCATCCAGAGAAGCTTCGTGGAAAGCAGCGGGCAGATTATGCATTGTTGTTGACACAAGCACGTGATAAAAACTATCTGGATAGTTTGCAGTCGGATTCGTTGATAAAAAATGCGGTAGATTACTATTTAGAGGGTGATGATAAAGTAAAAATAGGAAAGGCTTTTCTCTATTATGGTAAGGTACTGGATTTGCAAAAAAATGAAGCGATGGCTATGAAAGCCTATTTGGATGCCTATGCAGCGTTGGAGAAGACCAAAGAGTATAAGATGCTGGCTTTAATTCAGCAGTATATGGGTTCTTTGAATAGTGATCGGAAGATGTATGATATGGCGCTTAATAATTATCGAAGGTCTATTTTTTATAGTACGAAAACGAGTGATACTTTGAAAATAGTATATAGTTATCGGAATATAGCTTGGATTTATGAGATTAAGCAAAATTGTGATAGTGCAACTTGGTATGCAAAGACTGGAATCTCATTATTAAAAGGGGATAGTTTGTCTCCGGTATTTTCTTCTCTGCTACATTTTATGGGTGAGCAGGAGAAAAAGAGAAAAAACTATTCTGAGGCAATTACCTATTTTTGTTCGGCGGTCAAAAATGAACGAATTCCCCATCTCGCTTATTGTTATTGTATGTCGTTGGGAGATACTTATCTGCAACTTGGTCAATTAGAAAAGGCAGAAAAGTATTTGAAAAAGGTTTTAGCTTCAAAAGACGACTATACACAATCTGGCGCTTATAATTATCTCTATTTGTTGGAAAAAAAGCGTACTGATTATGTTAGGGCACTTGCCTATAAGGAAAAATCTGATTCATTGTTGAGAATTAGTCGGGAGATAGATTTGCAGAATAGAATTCTTACTTTACAGCGGAAATATGAGGCTGACAAATTAATGATGGAAAATAGGTTGCTTGCGCAAGAAAAACAAATCCAGCAATATGTATGGATATGCATGTGCTTGCTATTGATAGGCTTGGGCATAGTATTATATTGGGGGATAAAGAAGCAATATAGGAAAATATATAAGAAACGCCTTAAAGTGCGTATGGAGAGGGAGTTGAAGGTGTATAGAGAGAATGAACTGGCAATTAGGCAATATATTCATCAAATAGAGGAACTGAGACAAAAGGAAGCGCTGTCGGTGGAAAATACAAAAGAAAAGATTGGGAAATTAAATCAGAAAATGCAAATATTGATGAATGAGAATAAAGAAATCCGTGAAAATTCTGCTGTAAGTGCTCCATATATTTTGGGCCAATTGAAACAAGGCTTGTTACTTGTGGAAAATATGACCCGGCAAGACAAATTGAATGTTTTTGAATATGTGGATTTATTGTCCGGCAATTTTGTTACTCGTCTGCGGAAAGATTATAATTTGAATGAAAATAATCTCTTGTTATCTGTTTTGATAAAATTAGGTTTTTCTACAACAGAACTGCTTCTTGCTTTTGATTGCGAAGAAAACTCTATTTATAGGAAGAAACAAAGGCTAAAAGAAAGGCTTCATTTGGGTAAACAAGATGATTTGGAGGCGTTCTTCAGTTCAAATCCCATCTATTTGTCCATTATAAAAGATGAATAATGATGCGCAATATTCTGATATATAGTGTTTTATTGTGTATGTAGATTGTCCATATATTTATTGTCTATATTTCTTCTTTTTGCACTATCTTTATGGCATAACAATGAAATTCTTATGCTATGAAACTAAAGAGATTTTTGTGTCTTTTAAGCCTATGCGGTTTGTTGTCAATAACTGCAATAGCTACTGATTCGGGGCCTGTGGAGCGAGTGGAAATAAAGCTGTTTGTCACAGATGAACCTTTTACAATGCCAAATGGTCGGGAAAAGGAGCCTCGTTCTATACCTATGCTCGTTCCTTTCTCTGCATTTTTGAGTGAAAGCCATTCTATAGAGTTGGATTTCTATGAAGCTATCGGTGAAATAGAAATTATAATCTCTCAAAATGGAGATGTTATCTATTCTTCTTCCGAGAATGTTGTATCGCCTATATTGAAAAATATCCAATTACCGCAAGGTTCTTCTGGTGTTTTTTTTGCTTGAAATAAGAAATGGTGAAGGGGCTTATGCTTTTGGTAACTTTGACTTGTAAAGATATGGAAATATGAGAACGTCGTCATATAATATAATAGTAAAAGTAGATGATGATACAGGGCGTTATGCTTTGTTGAACAGTTATACTCATGCTTTTGATATTGTAAATCAGAATGTATACTAGTATCTCAAGAATGAAGGTAGCGATTGTGATATTTCAGATGAAACAAAGAAGAAGCTTGTGAAGCGGGGGTATATAACCTCTTTGTCGAAAGAAGATGAAAGGGAATTAGTGAAACGGCTTTTAGATAAAATTTATGATGAAGTCCGTTTGAAGAATTTCGGTTTTCATTTTATAATTTCGTATGATTGCAATCTGAGATGCGTGTATTGTTATGAAGACCCAATATTGAATGGATGCGCGTGTTTACCCAAATGCAGGATAACCAAGGAACAAGTAGATAAGGCCTATGAAATAATAATAGAAAAGGATAAGGATAAAACTGGTAGAAAAACTATCCATTTGTATGGTGGAGAACCTTTCTTGGTTGAAAATTATGAAATGCTTGAGTATATTGTGCAGAAAGGTAAAGAACTGGGATATGTGTTTTCTGTAACATCTAATGGATATGACTTGGATAAATATATGGATTATTTAGAAGAAAATTCTAAAATATTTTCTTTTCAAATAACAATAGATGGAGTAGAGGATATACATAATGAGAGAAAACCACATTATAGGAATAAGGATTCTTTTGCTAAAATCACTTCAAACGTAGATAGTTTACTCAAACTTGGAATTTCGGTTTCAATTCGTATAAATACAGACCCTTATACGATGGAACGGGCTGATGAATTATTGGATTATTTCAAAGAAAAGGGGTGGCTTCAATACCAAAATTTTAAAGCTTATTATGCTCTCTTGAGAAAGGAAGTTCCAATAAAAGGAGAAAATGGAGAATATTCGAAAGAGATGTTTACGCAAAGTAGTTTCTTCTGCACTTATCTACAAAAAGGATTGGAAAAACAAGGATGTGGTAAAGTTATGTGTCAGGATTATAGCGTGAGGTCGGTGTTGACAAATATGCTTTTGGGGAAATCTACTCCTTATAAAAGTCATTTTTGCGGTGCGCAATCTGGTATGATTATATTTGATCCTTTGGGTGACATTTATTCTTGCTGGGATGTTGTGGGACAACGGGAATATAGAGTGGGACACTATATGCCAGATTTTGTATTGGAGGATACGTTTGCGGATAAATGGTTTGATTCGAGAGTTAGTAAATTTTCTTGTATTAAATGTAAATATGTGTTGTTTTGCGGTGGAGGATGTTTGGCAAACGCCATACGAACAACCGGAAATTTACAATCAGGTACATGCAATGATTATTCTCGTCTGTTCAATGCCGAAATAAAGTATATTTATAATGAAAAAATAAAGAAAGGTATTGATGAAAACTGAAGATATAGTGTTGAAGTATTTACAGTCGGATAAATGCAGAGAAGAAAAGTATCTTCCTAAAGAATTTTTTTCTGTAACTGTTGGTTTTTTTAAATTGCTTGAAAGTTTAGAAAATGCAGAAATGGATATTCGTTTGGGAATTGTAGAAGCTGAAATAATTTCATTTTGTACATGGAATGCCGATAATGTTTTTTTGGAGTCTCATATATGCGAACTGAAAAATTTGCTAAAATCGGATTTTACATTTGAAAAATTGTGTCGCTGTGAAGTTATATTTAAGTGTATGCGGAATCTTTATCTTGAAAAGTATGCAAATAATGGTGTAATATTGTTGGAGGTTAATTAATGCAGAGAAAAGTATTGAGTGAAGTAGTAGATTATTTGCATAAAGCCTATCCTGATGCTTCTATTGGGGTTGGTGGTTCTGTTGCTATAGGAACTTATAGAGCTGATAGTGATGTTGATATCCTATTTCAACAAGAGGATTGTCATAAAAACTTCTTAGTCTCTTTTTCCCATAGAGGAATTAAGGTCAGTATTTTTGGATTTAGTAGAGATGGTTTGCGTTGGAGCGAGCAGCGATTTCTGATGAACCATCACAATATGCCAGTTGCTTTTATTCTAAATGTGGTAGTTATATATGATAATAAAAAGCTAATAGCTGATTTGAAAGGTTTTATTAGAGAGGCTATAGAGAGACGTAAAGCATTAAAGTATGTCCTGATTGATGAGTTGAAAGCTCGTATTGAAACTCAGTTGCAAATAGAGCCAATTTCATGTTTTGATGCAAAAAGAAAAAGTTGTAACATAATTAATATGATAATTTTTATATTCTATTTGAAGTTTCATGCAGATAGAATTGTGCAGAAATTAGAAGGTTGTAATCCATATGACGTAATAAAACAAGATGATTATATATTATATGAGAAACTGAAGGGATGCTTACCTTATAGTTTTAAATCATATAGGCAACTAAAAGAACTTTTTGAGAATTATATAAATAATGTTTATTAAAAATAGGAAGATTTATGAAAGAGAAGATGGAAATTATCTCTTTGAATACTACTAAAGTAGAATTTGAAGAAGAATTGAATTTAGATGCAAGATTGCAAAGATTGGAGTCTAATGAGTTGAAACTTATAAGGGCTGGTGAAACTTGTGTAAGAATGGATTGTCCGACCTACGTTTGTCCGTCCATGTGGGGATGCTCATCGGATTGTAATCGTTGTGATGGAAATTGTGCACCTGCTTGTGAATGGGATGGTTGCACTCCTTATAATGATTTTGTAGGTTGTTTTTATAGCCCTGATGCATGCTTTGATATGGGCATGGATAGTTGTTTTAGTATGGATCCGACATGATGTGTACAAGTTAGAGAAAACGTTTATATGTTGTTGAATACGTTGGCTATATGAAATTATATATATTTCTTTTTTCCCTTTGCTGTACTTCTTCTTTAAATTCTCAGGTTAGGGGATGTGTTATTGACGGGAGAGATAAATCCCCGCTATCTGGGGTCAATATCTATTTGCAACGTGATTCAACTGGAATTGCCATAACGGATGATTCGGGCAAATTTAAACTTGGTGATTGGAATCAGGGGATTCTGAATGATACTCTTGTCTTCTCTTACGTTGGCTATATGCCTATGAAATATACTTTGAAAGAATTAGAGGCTTCTGGATACATAGTTAAGCTGTATAGCTATTCCCAGTCGCTGCAGGAAGTGGTAGTGAAGGGAGAATCTAGGCGTACTTTCGGTGAGTATGAATTTTTGAATAACTTGCCGCAAGGGCTTTATTCTTCTGCCGTACTTGCGTGTGATGGAAAAATTTATGTTGTTTCGGGAGAGGAATCTTATGCTATATGCGGTAAGGGTATAGGAGTTACACGTTATGATAACTTGGTGAAGAAAATGTTTATATATGACATTGCTCGGGATGCTTGGAAAAAGTGCAGGCATTCTTTTAAGGCCCGTATTGGTCATGCTGTGCATTGTTATAAAAACAAATTGTTCATATTGGGAGGCAAGTATTTTTCTACTAATCGTAGATTGGAATTTACGTCTCCTCAGCTTGAAGTATATGATATAGAGAAAGATACGGTGTATGTGGACAAGCGTATTCCACATCAGGCTGTTAACCCCATTACGTTTATTTATAATGATTGCTTGTATGTGATGGGTGGTACGGTTAAAAAGAATAAATATTCCGATAAGGTGCATATGCTCGATTTGAAAACCGGTGTTTGGTACGACGCAGGAATAAAAATTCCCAAAGAATGGATGGATAATCTGAAGGGCGTTTTGGCGGGACATACAGTTTATTTGATAGGTGGAAATAGCACGGATTCGAAGTGGACTATAAGAAGTTTTAATTTATTGAGTGGCGAATGGAAAACATTATGTAACTTGAAAGAGGTGGTGTACGCACCGGAAGTGGCTCTTAACGGAGTTTTGATTTATATTTATGATGCGAATGTTTTACAGATTTATAATATTGAGACCAATGAAGTGAATACATGCTATTTTACGTATGGTATAAAGAAACCGGGATTTTGTTATGCCGATGGTAAATTGTATATCATAGGTGCTTATCGGGAGGGGCTTCCTTCGATAGAGGTTGTTTCTATTGATGTAGACAGATTGAATCCGAAATAGAATGAGAACTTTTCCATACTATAAGCAGTTGGATAAAATGGATTGTGGTCCTGCGTGCTTACGTATGATTGCAAAATATTATGGGAAAAATTATTCTCTACAGACTCTTCGTGAATATTCTTTTCTATCGCGGGAAGGTGTTTCATTGATGGGACTTAGTGATGCGGCTGAGTCTATAAGACTTCGTACTGTCGGTCTACGCATTACATTGGAACAGTTGAAGAAAGATGTGCCTTTACCTTGCATTTTATATTGGAATCAGAATCATTTTGTGGTTTGTTATGGCATAAAAAAGCAGAGAGGCAGATGCCTTTTTCAAATAGCAGATCCAGCCAGTAGTTTGCTTGTTTACTCGGAAGCGGAAATTAAACGATATTGGTTATCTGCAGAATCTGACTCAAGAGAACTCGGAATAGTATTGGCTTTAGAGCCGGGAGCACGTTTCTTTGAAAAAGATGATGAGCCTGAAGTTGGGCAAGGACATAAGTTGATGTTCTTTATAAAATACCTGACTTCCTATAAAAAGCAGTTGTTACAATTAGTATTAGGGATGTTGATAGTTGCTTTATTACAGCTTATCTTCCCTTTTTTGACTCAGACTTTGGTGGATGTAGGTATTCGGGACGGTAATTTGAATTTCATAACCTTGATACTAATTTCACAAGTGGTTCTTTCTACTTCTTTACTTTCAGTCGAATTTATTCGAAGCTGGATATTGCTTCATGTAAATGCACGTATTTCTATATCGTTAATATCTGATTTTTTGATAAAACTGATGAAACTTCCATTACACTTTTTCGATGTGAAATTTGTGGGAGATATCATGCAGCGAATCAGGGATCATGGACGGATAAGATCTTTCCTAATGGGTTCATCCATATCCACGGCTTTCTCTTTTGTGACTTTTTTTATATTTGCAGGTGTATTGGCTTACTATAATTTGACTATATTGGTAATCTTCCTTATTGGGAACTCATTGTATGTAGCTTGGATCCTTTTTTTTATGAAATATCGTCGCGAATTGGATTTTAAACGGTTTGAACAAGCTGCGGATGAGGAGAGTAACCTTGTACAGATGGTGACCGCTATGCAGGAGATTAAGTTGAACAACTGCGAGACACAGAAGCGCTGGCAGTGGGAGCGTATTCAGGTGAAACTGTTTAAAATCAGCGTAAAAGGGTTGGCTTTGGGGCAAGTACAACAAGTAGGTTCTGTATTTTTCAATCAGACCACGAATATTATAATCTCCTTTATAGCGGCAAAAGCAGTGGTAGACGGTCAGATGACACTGGGTATGATGATGTCTCTGACTTATATCATCGGCCAGCTCAGTGCGCCGGTTTCTTCTTTTATAGGATTTGCGCAACAGTTTCAGGATGCCAAGATAAGTCTGGAACGGCTGAATGAGGTACATGGGAAGCCGGACGAGGAGCAGGATATCGCTTCTAAATTGTCTGTTTTGCCTGAGAAGCGGGAGCTAAGAATGGAAAATGTGTGCTTCAGTTACGATGGAGCGGATAGAGACTATGTGCTGGATAATGTCTCTTTGGTGATTCCCGAACATAAAGTGACAGCTATTGTAGGTGCGAGCGGGAGTGGAAAGACCACTCTGGTGAAACTGATGCTAGGTTTCTATTCGCCCAATAAAGGAAGCATGAAGGTAGGGGATGCTTCGTTGGAGAACATAAATCCTCATTTGTGGCGTGCCAAGACGGGAGCCGTGATGCAGGACGGCTTTATTTTTTCGGAAACCATTGCGCAGAATATTGCTGTGGGAGAGGAGCAGATCGATGTGGAGCGGCTGCGCCATGCCGTGGCGGTGGCCAATATCCGTGATTTCATAGACTCGCTTCCATTGGGGTATAACACCAAAATCGGTATGGAGGGAAACGGCATCAGTCAGGGGCAGAAACAACGTTTGCTGATAGCGCGTGCCGTATATAAAAATCCGGAATTTCTTTTCTTCGACGAAGCTACCAATGCCTTGGATGCGAATAATGAAAAGGAGATTATGGAACATCTGCATGAATTCTATAAAGGGAAAACCGTAGTGGTAGTGGCGCATAGGCTCAGTACGGTGAAGGATGCCGACAAGATTGTGGTGCTGGATAGGGGATGCATTGCGGAAGAAGGTACCCATCGGGAACTGACGGAGCGGAAAGGAATGTATTATCGGCTGGTTAAGAATCAGCTGGAATTGGGTAGCTAATGAATGGAGGAAGAGAAGATATATAAGGATATAGAACTTCGCAGTGAAGAAGTACAGGAGGTGATGAACCACATTTCTCCTTGGGTGGTGAGGTGTGGGATTACTGTCTTGGCAGTGATTCTGTTGATGGTACTGGTTGGTTGTTGGATATTCAGGTATCCGGACACCTTGGCGGCAGAGGTGACTCTGGCTACGGAAGAGCCCCCCGCCTTTGTGCTGTCACATGCTACGGGGAAGCTGGATACACTTTATGTGAAGAATGGGAGTCTGGTGAGTGCGGATGCGGATTTAGGAGTGATTGGCAATGCTGCGTCTTCTGAAGATGTGCGTTTTCTTAAGGAGAGGATGAAAGCCTGGGAAGCGCAAGATTATGACCGGCGGGAAGGGGTGGAGTTTTTTGCCGGTAGGCGCTGGCAGTTGGGGGAACTGCAATCGGTTTTTGCAGCTTTCATTACTTCACTTACAGAATATGCACGTTTTATGGAGTTGGACTATTACGCTCGGAAACTTCGTTTTCAGGAAAAACAACTGGGTGGACAACGCTCCTATCTTCGGTTGGCAGAGCGGGAGTATGAGTTGATTGATAAGGATATAAAGCTTGTCGAAAGTATGTATACCCGTGATTCTATTCTATATGTGCGTAAGGCTATGATTGCTGCGGAATTTGAGGAGTCTGGAAGCAGATATTTGCAAAGTTTGCGTTCTAAAGAAGAGGTACGTATGAGTTTGCTTCAGGCAGAAATGCAGTTGGTGCAACATGAGGAGAATATGTTGGATATACGTAAGCAAGCATACGATGAGGAACAGAGTCGCCGGACTGATTTAAAGAATGCCATAGAGCAGTTAGCCGCGCAATTGAGTGAATGGGAGCACTCTTATTTATTGAAAAGTCCGGTCAGGGGGAAGGTTACTTTTATGACGGTTTGGAGTCGTAACCAGAATGTGAAAGCCGGTGAAACGGTTTTCACGATTCAGCCATCCGACAGTTCAAGGGTGTTAGGTAAGGCTCTACTTCCTTTGCAGGGTTCGGGTAAGGTACATGTGGGATAGCGGGTGCATATACGTCTGAATAATTATCCTGACCAGGAGTTTGGCTATGTAAAAGGGCAGGTTGCAAGTATCTCTCCTGCTCCAACGGAAGAGGGAATGTATATAGTAGAAATAACTTTGCTTGACGGCATGCAGACCAACTACGGCAAGCAGCTGCCTGTTTCGCGTGAGTTGAAAGGTACGGCAGACATTATCCTTGCTGACAAGAATGTATTGGAAAGGTTGTTGGCTCCGTTGAGGAAAATGGTGGAATATGAAAAATGAAGTACTTATTCCGTCATCTTCCCCCTTGTATCCAAATACCCTCTTTTAAACATATCCACGAACAGAAAGAATAGTGACAAGAGCAGTGGCCCGAAGATGACACCCATGAATCCGAAAAGGGACAAGCCGATTACAACTCCGAAGACAGTGATAAGCGGATGAATGTCTGCCATTTTCTTCTGGATGATGAAGCGTATCAGGTTGTCGAGCTGTGAAATGACTGCACCGCCATAGATGGCCAGCCCGATAGCTTGAACCCAGTTGCCTATCAATGCCATGTAGACAGCTATCGGAAACCATACCAGCGCTGTTCCTACCATTGGGATGATGCTGGCGAAGCAGGTCAGGAAACCGGCGAACAATATGTTGGGAGCACCGAAAATCCAGTAGCCTATCATGGCTACTCCTCCTTGTATGACGGCGAGTAAGGGGATGCCGATGGCATTGGAGCGGACAATCATGTTGATTTCGTGGATGACGTTTTGTGTATTGTCATCGTTGAACGGCAGTAGGTCGTTGACGTACTGTTCCATCTTTTTGCCCCCTATCAGCATGAAGTAGAGTACAAAGACCAGTACGAAGATGTTGACGGCAAAACTGCTGATACCTCCCATGATGGCTTGCCCGATGCGGGGAAGAATTGAAATGACGTATGCCACCGTGTCTTTCCCCAAGATATAGTAGCCGGTTTTGGCTTTAATGATGTTGGCCGCTTCTTCGAAAGGAGCTATAATGGCTTGCGGGTCCAGATTGATGTTTTGAAGATTGACCACAGCCAACCATACCACCAGCCCAAGCGGAACCAGAAAGCAGAGAATGGCCTCTGCTGTAATGAGGGTGGCAGCTATGCTGCGCTTCATTTTCCGCTTGTCGGAAAGATACATCATCTGCTTTCTCACCAGGATATAGATAGTCAAGGCTCCCAGCAGACCGCCCATGAATGGGGCTATTTGTCTGAAAAGAATGATTCCCAGCCCGATAATGATAGCTATCAATGAATATTTCCAGTATTGTTCTTTTGTGCTCATAAAGTTCCTGTATTTCTTAGTAAAGAAACATAAAAGAAGTTGAAAAGGTTTGGAAATTGTGGCCGGAATTCAATATTTATCCTTCGTCCAGCCAGCCTACCCCCTGGCGTATGATTTCCGGCTCCCCATTGGTGCAATCCACTACGGTAGAGCCTTCCGTACCGCCGATACCGCCGTCTATTACCAAATCGACAATATCACCGAATTTCTCGTCAATCAGTTCCGGGTCTGTGCAGTATTCAATGTCCTCATTGTCATCATGCGGCAATGTAGTTGTCATGATGGGAGCATCCAGCAGGCGGGCTATTTCCTGAATGATGGAATTGTCCGGCATACGGATGCCGACCTCCTTACGGTTACGGAATATCTTGGGCAGGCGGGTGGTGCCGTTCAGAATGAAGGTGAAAGCTCCGGGCAGATTACGCTTCATCAACTTGAAGGTGCTGTTGTCCACTTTGGCGTATTCGCTGACCTTGCTCAAGTCGTAGCAGATGATGGAAAGATTGTTCTTCTTGGGGTCGATGTCCTTGAGGCGGCAGATGCGCTCGATGGCGCGCTCCTTCAGTCCGTGGCAGCCGATGGCATACATGGTGTCGGTAGGGTAGATAAGGATACCTCCGTCATTCAGTAGGTCGATCACCTGCTGCAGGTCGGCGGGATTGTTATTTTTTTCATAAAGTTTCAGAAGCATGGCGGAAATGGATTTGAGTTTTATATTACATGCAAAAATAGATAATAATCGGCTTATAAACAAGCGATTCACCTTTTTAGCATCTCTTTCTCCAGTTTCTTTATCTTCTTCCAGGCCTCTTTGAATTTGGGACAGAGGGTGACGGCTTTCTCATAGTTTTTCATGGCTGCCTCCTTCATGTCATGCTTCAGGCATTCGTCACCCATAAGGATGTATTCGCGGGCATACTTTACAAGGGCTTTCTCTTTCTCCAATGCTGCTTGTTTTAGTGCACGGTTTTCCTCTTTCAGACGGTTGATGATGTTCAGCTTCCGGCGGATGAGGCGCTGCACGTTGGGCTTCTCGATGTCGTAGCGGGAATGGATGGCTTTGAAAAACTCATCCAGGAAAGTGCCGAAATCCCCTTTGTCGAAGGCTTTGGCGGCGGCAACGTATTGAACGTCTGCCTGTGCTTGCTTCAAGGCACGGTCGATGGCGGTGCGGTTGTTGAAGCGTTCGGAGAAACTGACAATCTCCGGACGCACGAATACATCGGCACGGCTGATGGGCTTTTTCAGCTGGATGCCTTCCAGCGAGGTGCAGCGGCTGAGGGCTACGTATGCCTGCCCACCGGCAAACACGCCGCCGGTAAAGTCGATGACTACCCGGCTGAAGGTCAGCCCTTGGCTCTTGTGGACGGTGATGGCCCATGCCAGGCGCACGGGATATTGTGTAAAGGTACCCAGCTCTTCCTCTTCAATCTGTTTCTTTTCTTCGTTGTATTTGTAGCGGATGTTTCGCCACGACTCTCGTTTGACGTCACATTCCTTGCCGTCGTCGGTGATGACGTAGAGGGTCTCTTCAATAGGGTCGAAGCCGCTGATGACGCCGATGGTGCCGTTCACCCAGCGGCGGTCGAAGTCATTCTTGATGAAGATGATTTGTGCGCCCGGTTTCAGTACCAGTTCCTGCGAGGTGGGGAGGCTGCTTTCGGGAAAGTCTCCCATGATTTCGCCGTAGAAGGTGACCGGGTCACCGGGAAGTTCCGCCAGTTTCTTGTCGTTGATGTAGTCCACATTATCACGGCGGGTGGCGAGGGTGATGTACATGTCGGCTTCCGATTGCTCTATTTGGGTGCCATAGCGGGTGTTGAGCAGCTGAAGTTCGGTAGAGCCGACGGTATTGTTGCGGATGTGGTCCAGCACATGGATGAACTTGCTGTCCGTTTGCCGGTATACTTTCTGCAGTTCGATGGAGACAAGGTCTATCTGGCCGAACACTCTGGCAGAGAAGAAATAGGGGGTAGGGTAGAATCGGTTCAGTATCTCCCGTTCATCTCCTTTGACGACGGGTTCCAACTGGAACACATCGCCCACCAATAATATCTGTTTGCCACCGAAGGGTTCGCGCAGGTTGCGGGAATAGACGCGCAGGATGCGGTCTACGGCGTCGATGATGTCGGCGCGTACCATGGAAATCTCGTCGATGATGACCAATTCCAGCTCTTCCAGCAGTTTGCGGTGGGGTTTGGTGTATTTGAAAAATTCGTGGATGCGTCCCCGTTGCAGACTGAAGTTCGGGTCGTCGGGCAGCAGGGGGTAGAAGGGCAGTTTGAAGAAGCTGTGCAGGGTACTGCCTCCGGCATTGATGGCGGCTATGCCGGTCGGTGCAAGCACCACGTGCTTTTTCTTTGTATTCGCGCAGATGTACTTCAGGAAGGTCGATTTGCCCGTACCTGCTTTGCCCGTCAGGAATACGGACTGACGGGTATACTGGATGAGGTTCAAGGCGTCTTGAAACTCTTTGTTTTGGGTATCGGGAACGAAGCTCAAAAGATTTCAGATTTATGATGGATTCCCGACTATGCCGAAATATTTCAGGGCGTTGGCGATACCGTCTTCATCAACAGAAGTGGTTGTGTAGTTACTGGCAGCTTTCACGTCGTCATTGGCATTGCCCATGGCTACACCGATACCGGCATGGCGCAACATGCTGATGTCATTTCCTCCGTCGCCGAAGGCCATGGTTTCTTCCAGCTTGATGCCGAAGTGGCGGATAATCTGGTCGATACCGTTCTGCTTGGTGTTTCCTTTGGCTGTCACGTCTACGAAGGCGGGATGCCAGCGGCCCATTTCGCAGTGGGGGACGGCGGGCAGGATGATTGCTTCTTCCTCGGCGTTGATAAAGGGAGTCAGCTGGAAGAAGGCTTTGTCGGCATGGCTGTCGGTATAGGGCTTTGCTTCGATGGGGTCCACTTTCAATTGGTGATGGAAGATTTCCTCCACTACTTCGCCGGGCTGGTTCACGCAGATGTCGTGCTCTCCCACCAGGATGCATGGGATGTTGCGTTCGTGGCAGAAAGCTGTCAAGGCATCCACTTCCGCTGTCGGTATGGGGCTTTTGTAGATAACGGTGTCTTCTACAAAGCAATAGGCGCCGTTCATCGTGATGTAGCCGTCTATCAGATTCCGTTCCTGCAAGGCAGACAAGTTGTTGATGATGACGCGTGGACGTCCGGTAGAAATGAAGATATGTATGCCTTTGGCTTTGGCGGCAGTCAACGCTTCAATAGTGGAAACGGGAATTTCGTGGGTCTTGAAGCTGACCAAGGTTCCGTCGATGTCAAAAAACAGAGCTTTTATCATAAGGGGTTCTTTTATCTTGTGCGCGAAATTACTTAAAAAAGCGAAGATATTTCGTACTTTTGTGCACAAATAAATGATAAATAACAAATGAAGAAACATTCTTTGAAAGATTGGATGATAGCGGTGCGTCCGTGGTCATTCCCCGCCTCTTCGATGCCGGTGGTGGTGACGTTGGCATATCTGTATTGGATGCGGCAGGACATAAACTGGGTGAACGGTATCTGGGCATTGTTGAACATCATTGTGTTTCACGCTGCCGGGAATACCTGGAGTGATTATTTTGACTATAAGCATAAGGTCGATGCAAGGGATACCTTTGGCGCCAAGACACTGACTGATGGGATGTTTACCCCGCGTGAGATATACCGCTTGTCGATGGCATTGCTGGCAGTTGCCCTTGTTGCGGGTATCGGCTTGTTGTGGCGTACCGGCTTGCCGCTGTTGTATATAGGTATAGGCGGTGCAGCTTGCTCGTTGCTTTATCCACCGCTCAAGTATCGTGCGTTGGGCGATGTCGTCATCTTTTTGGCGTATGCCTTGCTGCCGACGTTGGGCACCTGCTATGTGGCTACGGGAGTAGTTGACTGGAATGTCTTGTGGATAGCTCTGCCGGTGGGACTGATTACGGTGGCCATTCTGCATGCCAATAATACACGGGATATGCGTACCGATGCCCGTGCAGAGATTCAGACACTGGCCATGAAGCTGGGAGGAAAGGCGTCGATGTACGTTTATTGTGCCGAAGTCCTTTTTCCTTTTGGTTGGATAGCCGGCTTGATAGCTGTGGGAACTCTTCCTTTATGGACCCTGCTGGTGATGCCGGCACTGGTTCCTGCCATAGGCAATGTACGGGTGGTGTCCCGTTTTCCCAGAAAGGGAGAAAGTGCCATAGCCGGTCTGGATGAGATGACTGCAAAACTCCAGTTGTTGTTCAGTCTGCTGTTCACGTTGTCGTTCGTTGTAGCCGGTTTGCTGTCATGAAGAAGCTGATTTTTACCATTCTGCTGGCTGCCGTGCTGTGGACAGTCATGTTTTCGCCTTGGACGGCTCCTTTCGTGAATTTCTGGTGGATGATGACTGGTTCTGCGCTCACGCTGTCCGTGTTTGCCACCTTGTTCAATCCCGGCTGGTGGCGGGAGGTGAAGTGGAACTCGCCGAATGTCTTGCTGGGAATTGGCATTGCTGTTGCTTTGTGGGGCGTTTTCTGGTTGGGAGACAAGGTGTCATCTTGGATGTTCGATTTTGCCCGTCCGCAGGTGGACTCCATTTATGGGATGAAAGAGGGAGAGTCTCCTTGGCTGTTGGCGGCATTGCTGCTGTTGCTGATAGGGCCGGCGGAAGAGATTTTCTGGCGCGGCTATGTGCAACGCACGCTTTCCAAACGCTGGAATCCGAATGCGGGTTTTGTGGTGGCTACTTTGATTTATGCACTGGTGCATGCCGGTTCCTGTAACTTCATGCTGGTCATGGCTGCTCTGGTGGTGGGAGCGGCATGGGGTGCGCTTTACCGTTTCTTTCCGAACCGCTTTGCCGCTATTATCTTGTCTCATGCAGTGTGGGATGTGGCGGTATTTATATTTTTCCCGATATGATTATTGTTTACAAAAATAAGGCAGCGGTAATGGTTCGTATAAAAACAAGACAAATTGATGCGTTGGATTTGTGAAACTACAAGTAAAAAAGCAAGCATATGACTTACAATTTTGATGAAGTAATAGAGCGCCGTGGTACCGACTCCGTGAAATGGGACGGTGTGAAGAGTGTATGGGGACGCGATGACCTCCTCCCCATGTGGGTGGCGGATATGGATTTCCGCACGCCCCCGTTTGTGATGGAAGCCTTGCGGAAGCGTCTTGAACATGAAGTGCTGGGCTATACGTCTGCGTGTGAGGAATGGTATACTTCCATTTGTAGCTGGCTCAGTCGTCGCCACGGTTGGGACGTCACTCGCGAGATGCTGACTTTTGTACCCGGCATTGTCCGCGGTCAAGCCTTCGCATTGCAATGCTTCACCAATCCCGGCGACCGGGTAATGGTGATGACTCCCGTTTATCATCCCTTCTTCCTGGTGACGCAACGCATGAAGCGCGAAGTGGTTTACTCTCCGCTCGACCTGAAAGACGGACAGTATCAGATTGACTTTGAGCGTTTCCGTAAGGATATACAAGGATGCAAAGTATTGATTCTCTGCAATCCCCATAACCCGGGCGGGCGTGTATGGACGATGGACGAATTACGCCGGATTGCTGATATTTGTATGGAAAACCATACGTTTGTCATCTCCGATGAAATTCATGCCGACTTGACTCTGCCGCCTTACAAACACCATCCTTTTGCTACTGTTTCGGGGGCTGCTGCGCAGAATTCCCTCACCTTCATGGCACCCAGCAAAACATTCAATATGCCGGGATTGGGAAGTTCGTACGCCATTATCCTCAATGAGGACATCCGCCACCGTTTTCAGGAGTTCATGGAAGCGGGCGAGTTCAGCGAAGGGCATATGCTGGCCTATATCGGTGCGGCTGCTGCCTATATGCATGGTGAGGAATGGTTGGAACAGCTGCTGGACTATATAAAGGGTAATATCGATTTCACGGAGAACTACCTGCGCGAGCATATTCCGGGCATCGGCATGATACGTCCGCAGGCTTCTTACCTGATTTATCTGGACTGCCGGGGATTGGGACTGATTCAGGAGAAACTGGTGGGACTATTTGTAGACAAGGCACATCTGGCACTGAATGACGGCACCATGTTCGGTGAACCGGGTAAGGGATTTATGCGGCTGAATGTCGGCTGTCCGCGTTCGGTGCTGGAGCAGGCGCTGAAGCAACTGGAAGCTGCGGTTGCAGGCAGTTGATAACTGCGTTTGACGGATTGAATAAAAATGATTTAGACAGAAGAACATAAGAACAAAAACATAAGAACATAAGGAAAAAAATGTTCTTTTGTCTGAAAACACATCTCCTATATATGAATCGATTACCTTTCCTGGGACTGTTGTTTGCATTGCTGTGCCTCGTTTCCTGTCGGCAGATGAACGATGTACGTCTGCTGCATCTGGCAGAAGAACAAGTAGAAATGAATGTGGACAGTATTTATGCTTTGCTGTCACAGATAGAGAAACCCTCGCAGCTCTCGGGTGAAGAGAGGCTGTTGTATGGGTGGCTGAATGCGTACGTACACTATAAGTGGCGAAACTCGATGACGGAAGATTCCCTGATATTGCCTGCTTCCGATTATTATGCTTTTTGCGACGACACGGCGAAGAACCTGCTCTCCTACCAACTGAAGGCCTGGTATTGGCATTGGCTGAAAAAGCACGGACAGTGTATAGCTGCCATTGACAGTGGCATAGCTCTTGCCAAAGCCTTGCAGGACACCGGAAAAATGGCAGATATGCTGAGTGATAAGGCATATTGGTATGTGTACGTGTGGAAAGATTATAAGAAAGCCATAGAAACTTTCCATGCTGCCATAGCTCTGGACGCAAAGGCCGAGAACTTCTTCTCCATGGGTATTGCCCTGGGGCTGAATAAGAATGATTCTGCACCTTACTACATGGAGCGTAGCATAGAACTGGCTGTGCAAGCAGGAGATACCAGTAAGATAGTGCATTATTTGCGTAACTATGCCCAGATGCAGGCTTACCTTTTTGATGAACCTTCCGGTGCGATAGCTACTATTCGTCGTATGGAGCAGTATGTCGTCGACCCGGTGCAGTTGCGTATGGGAGATCTGGTGAAAGTGGAAGTGTTCTTGAAAGAAGGGCTGCTTGATTCGGCGAAATACTATTTGAATAAGGAGAGGAAACGTGGCGAGGGCCGGAACCGGTTTCTGACGGAAGAGAATATGGTGGCAGTATATAGGGCATTGATAGATTATACACGTCACCGTACGTTTGATGTGCTGGACGTGGCACGTTATAATGATTCTGTAGCCAATGCTCTTGCTGCGCTGCAGAGTACCGTCCGGCGTAAGGATGAGTCGAAGGAGACGCTTTCGCAAGCCAACTTGATTCTGACGGTGGAACGGAAGCAGGCACAGTTGAATTTGTTGCTGGCACTGTTGGTACTGGTGCTTGCAGGTGGCGGTGTGTCCCTTTATGTCCGTAACCGGCGTAACCGGTTGATTGAAGCGGAAGAACGGGCGGAAACACTGACCCGGCTGTTGGAAGATGCGACCAAGAACCAGTCGAAGGAGGAAGACGGACAGTTTTTCCGGAAAATACTGTTGCAGCAATTAGGCATGATACGGCTGGTGGCTAAACAACCTACCTCACAGAATCAGGAGCTGCTTCGCCGCATTTCGGGTATTACCAGCCATGAACTGCCGGTAGAGAGTTTGCTGGTATGGGAGGACTTGTACCCTATCATAGACCGGATGTATGATAACTTCTACACAAAGATGGACAGCCGTTTTGGCGATGTGCTCATTGACAAAGAAAAGCAGCTTTGCTGCCTGCTCTGTGCGGACTTCTCGACGAAGGAGATTAGTGTGGTGACACAACAAAGTATTCCCACCATTTACCAGCGAAAGACGAATATCCGCAAGAAGCTGGGGATGGAGGAGAAAGAGGGCATCGTAGAGTTTATAAAGAGCATATAGACCGGGAAAGGTATAATATAGAGTGTTGTAAGGTTAAAACGTTGATATGTAGTGATTCGTGGTTCGAGGATATAGACTTTTTATTCCTTGGTATAGACTGTTTGAGGCATGTTTTACCCCTATCTTTGTTTCAGCGAAATACAAAGAGTAAAACATTGAAATCAAACGCATAATGAAAGAAAATCTACTGAACAACGTTAGAAAAAAAGTGATGGTATGGATGGCCTTGGCAAGTATGGCCACTTTCCTTTCCGCCCAGACTTACCGGCTTTCCGGTTGTGTGCAGGACGAGAACCGCCAACCGGTAGAGGTGGCGAATGTGCTGCTGAAGCAGGCAAAAGACAGTGCCTATATTACCGGTATGCTGACCGACACGCAAGGTTGTTTTTCCTTTGACCAGCCACTGGGAGAATACTTGTTGCACATTACCCTTATCGGCAGCGAAGACCTCTACGTTCCCGTTGTGCTGCGAGGAAACAAAAACGTTGGCGAATTGACATTGAAATCTTCTTCCGCCTTGCTGGACGAAGTGACCGTTACGGCCGCGCGTCCTGTTATCAAGCGTCTGGTAGATAGGGTAGTATTCGATGCACATAATACCATAGCCTCTGCCGGTGGCAGTGCACTCGACCTTCTGCGTGAAGTGCCCGGTCTGCAGGTTGGACAAAACAGCATTGGTATTATAGGTAAAGGGGGCATCAAGGTTTATATCAACGACCGTGAGACGAAGCTGTCGGGAGATGAACTGATAGATTACCTCCGTTCCTATGACGCCTCCCAGATACTGAAGGTGGAGGTGATTACCACGCCTCCGTCCAAGTACGATGCCGCCGGAAATGCAGGCATCATCAATATTCGCTTGAAGTCACGTCCCAAAGATTACGTGGGTGGTACGGCTTCCGCTTCCTACAGCGCTGGTGAAAAGGACAATTACGGATATGGCGGGGTAAGCCTGAACCTCAGCAAGGGGCGCGTGTCATCCTTTCTCAACGGGGGTACTACGCAGGGCAACTATGAGACGCGTGAGAAGAATTACCGCTATTTTCCGCAGAACACCTGGAACAGCCGTGCCGACTACACCAATTACATGAATAGCTTCTACCTTCAGGGAGGTGTGGATGTATCGTTGGAACGGGACTGGAGTGCAGGTATGCAGGCCATCTATAATCACAGTGCTCCCAAACCGAGCAACGCCCTTTCATGGACGGAAGTTTACGATGCCTCTACTGCCGTACTGGATTCTCTGCTGTACTCCAACAGTGACAAGGATACCGGTTCCGACCGCCTCAATCTGAATTTTCATACCGATAAGGTCTGGGATGACAAAGGCAAGAAAATGACTTGGGATGTGGATTACCTGCGTGACAACCGGGACGAAAATATGGGCTTTCTCTCGAAAACCCTCCTGCCTGACGGTACGGAGATTCCGGGTACAAACTTCGACTACAACTATCTGCAACATCGCAAGGTGGATGTAGCCTCCTCCGCTCTTGATTTCATCCTTCCTTTTGAAAAGTACAAGATAACGGCAGGTGCCAAGGTCTCCTTTACCAACACTCGCAACGGTATCAATTACGATACGTCGGACCCTACGCTGGTGCAGGATGATTATTTCCGTTACAAGGAGCAAATCTATGCCTTATATGCTGATTATAGCCGTGAATATTCCGAACGTTTTTCCATGCAGTTGGGCTTGCGTATGGAGCACACCCGCACTACCGGTATTTCCGAAGCGAAGGATACGGAGGACAAGCACGACTATACGCGCTTGTTCCCTACTGTCTATCTGCTTTATTCGCCTACAGACGGGCATGCGCTGAACTTCAGTTTCTCCAACCGCATCTCCCGTCCGTCGCAGAATATGGTCAATCCTTTTCCGTTCTATCAGAACAAATATACGTATGCCTGCGGACGTGAGGACTTGAAACCCAGCTACACTTACAATGCAGAACTGGGATATACGTTGAAGAACAACTTCAATGTTTCCGCTTATTATTCTTATTCGGACGATGTATTCTTCCAGGTTGTGGACTTGGATGCCGAAACGAATGTGACTTCTTTCCTTTGGGAGAATTTCATGAAGACGCATGCTTTCGGGCTTAACAATTCGTACACTTTCCGTACCAAATGGCTGCAAGCTTACGCCCAGCATGGAGTGAGCTATCGCCGGACTACCTCCAGCGCTGTCACCACCTCTCCCGAGGAGAAAGGATGGGCTTATGACGCCAGTCTGCGCAACACTTTCTTCTTCAATGAAAAGAAGACTCTTCTGGCCACGTTGTCCGGTTCCTATTCTTCCCGTCAGTATCAGGGCATCTATCTGATGAGTCCCACTTACAGCGTCAGTGCAGGTATGCTTTACCGGTTGTTGAACAATAAGCTCAACCTCAGCCTGAATGTCAACAATCTGTTTGTCAGCCATTCCAAATTGGAAACCATGTCCAACGGGCTGAAGATAATTGCAGATAACCAGTTCTCCTTTACCAGTTTCCGTATCGGTGTATCCTATACTTTCGGTGGAGATATACGTAGCAAGGGGCAGCGGAACAGTAACGAGGATATTCAGAGAAGATTATAATAAGAAGTTTATTGCGTGTTGGCAATTGGGAGAAAATATTTATCTTTGTGATACAAGCGATTGTAACAACGATTAATATAAAACCATGATGACACAGAAACTTCTTTACCTATTGCCACTCTTCCTATTGTCGGGATGCGGGCAGGCTACTTACAAGAATGCATCTCTGCCGGCAGAAGAGCGTGCCGGACTTTTGCTGAAGGAACTGACGCTCGAAGAGAAGGTGTCCTTGATGATGGACAGCTCCAAACCGGTGGAACGTCTGGGCATCAAGCCCTATAACTGGTGGAATGAAGCGTTGCATGGAGTGGCGCGTGCCGGGCTGGCCACAGTGTTTCCCCAACCGATTGGTATGGCGGCATCTTTCTCGCCGGAGACTGTATACGAGGTATTTACTGCCGTATCCGATGAGGCCCGTGCCAAGAATGCCTACTATGCATCTCAGGGAAGTCGTGAACGCTATCAAGGATTGACGATGTGGACGCCTACGGTGAACATCTACCGCGACCCCCGTTGGGGAAGGGGTATAGAGACTTATGGGGAAGACCCTTATCTGACCAGCCGTATGGGAGTGATGGTTGTAAAGGGTTTGCAGGGCACGAACGATGGAAAATATGACAAGTTGCATGCTTGTGCCAAGCACTTTGCCGTACACTTCGGTCCGGAGTGGAACCGCCATGAGTTTAATGCGGAAAATATCAAGCCCCGTGATTTGTATGAAACTTATCTTCCTCCTTTCGAAGCTTTGGTGAAAGAAGGAAAAGTGAAGGAGGTGATGTGTGCCTACAACCGCTTTGAGGGTGATCCTTGTTGCGGTAGCGACCGCTTGCTGATGCAGATTCTGCGCGATGAGTGGGGATTTGACGGTATTGTCCTTTCGGACTGTGGAGCTATTGCTGATTTTTACAGAGATAATGGTCATAAGACGCATCCTGATGCGGAGTCCGCTTCGGCGGCTGCGGTGCTGAGTGGAACTGACTTGGAGTGCGGTTCGAGTTACGAGGTCCTGGTAGAAGCGGTGAAGCAGGGAAAGATTGATGAAAAAGCAGTGGATGTAGCAGTCAAACGCCTTTTGACGGCCCGCTTTGCCTTGGGGGAAATGGACGAGCCGGAGAAGGTGTCCTGGACCGGCATTCCTTTTTCTGTGGTGGCTTCTGCTGGACACGACTCTCTGGCGCTCGACATGGCGCGCAAGTCAATGACACTGCTTATGAACAAGGATAATTCCTTGCCGTTGAAGCGTGGAGGTCTGACTATAGCCGTGATGGGTCCGAATGCCAATGATTCTGTGATGCAATGGGGAAATTATAACGGTATGCCTCCGCACACAGTTACCATTCTGGACGGAATTAGAAAAGCTTTGGGGAGTGATGACCGGCTTATTTATGAACAAGGCTGCGGATGGGTGGAGAGAGCTCAGATACAGAGCGTCTTCAACCGTTGCAAGACTGCCGACGGGAAACCCGGATTTACTGCACGTTACTGGAATAACGTGACTCGTGACGGTGAGCCAGTCACTACTGCCCAAGTGACCACTCCTTTCCATTTCTGTACATCCGGTGCCACGGTTTTTGCTCCGGGTGTGAACCTTACCGACTTCTCGGCTACCTACAACAGCGTATTCACTCCCGACCAGTCGGGAGAGGTCGTTTTTGACATCTATGCTTATGGCTCAGGGAGATTGCGGATAAATGGAGAGGAAGTGAGAGGATTCTCTAATCAGCATGGTGGGCAGAAGAGTGCTTATACTTTGCAGGTACAAGCAGGAAAAACGTATGACGTTGAATTGGATTTTGAATATTTCCGTAGCGATGCACAGCTGGACTTTGACCTTGGATTTAAGAATGAAGTGGATGTGAAGAAATCTGTGGAGCGTGTAAAGGATGCTGATGTCGTGGTCTTTGTGGGAGGAGTCTCTCCGAACCTCGAAGGCGAGGAGATGGGCGTTGAGCTTCCCGGATTCAGAGGAGGCGACCGTACGGATATCGAGTTGCCTGCTGTCCAACGGGAACTGATTGCCGCCTTGCACCGTGCCGGCAAAAAGGTGGTGTTGGTGAACTGTTCGGGTTCTCCCATCGGCCTGGAGCCGGAAACCGAGAGGTGTGGAGCTATCCTGCAGGCTTGGTATCCCGGTCAGGCAGGTGGTACGGCTGTAGCCGAAGTATTGTTCGGTGATTACAATCCGGCAGGACGCTTGCCGGTGACCTTCTACCGTAATGTGTCACAGCTTCCGGATTTTGAGGATTATAACATGACGGGGCGGACTTACCGTTATATGACCCAGGAACCGCTTTTCCCCTTCGGTCATGGATTGAGCTATACCTCTTTCAGCTATGGCGCTGTGGTGCTTGGTTCGGATAATATAAAGTCCGGTGAGAAATTGAGATTGAGTGTTCCCGTAACCAATACCGGCAAATGTGACGGTGAAGAGGTTGTGCAGGTCTATTTGAAGAAAAACGATGATTTCGAAGGACCGAGCAAGGCATTGCGTGCTTTCAAGCGGGTACATATCCCGGCAGGAAAGACGGTCGATGTAGAGTTTGATTTGGGTGATAAAGAGTTAGTGTGGTGGAATTCGCAAAGCAATACCATGTGCGTTTCCGAAGGCAGTTATGAACTGATGGTGGGCGGTAGCTCGCAAACTGCTGATTTGCTGCGCCGGTCTTTTGTCATTCAGCCTTGATACATCACTGACAGAGTCAAAAAAAAGTTTTCCGCTTGAGGGTGAGTTATGACCCTCAAGCGGAATTTTTATATACTGGGAATACATGTTCTTAATAATCCTTAATACGATATGTTAACTTCCTTGTTTCTTTGTACTTCTCTAAATTTAATTGATATATTTGTGATATCATTATGATATCAATTAAATTTATAGAATATGGAAACAAAAGAGTGTGGTTTCAGTGGTTTCAAGATGAATGGCTTTCTGGCCTTGTTCCTTCATTTGGTAGTGCTTACGGCGGTGATAATCTTTGGATTTCTCATTTCTGTGCCTACCTTGATCCTTTCGGTGTGTCTGTGCCTGGTATGGTTCATTATGTTTGCCGGCTATATGGAGCTGGAGCCGAACGAGGCGCGTGCTATGGTGTTCTTTGGCAAATACAAGGGAACATTCAAAGAGACCGGTTTTTTCTGGGTAAACCCATTCCTTAATAAGAAGAAGCTTTCGCTTCGTGCACGCAACCTGGATGTGGAGCCGATAAAGGTGAACGATAAGATTGGTAATCCTATTCTCATAGGGCTGGTATTGGTGTGGAAGCTGAAGGACACCTATAAAGCCATGTTTGAGATTGATTCACAAACAATGGCTGCATCCGCTCCGACAGCGGGTAATGCCAACCAGGTGAGCCTTGGCAATGCGGTGGCCAACCGTATGAATGCGTTCGAGAACTTCGTCATGATACAGAGTGATGCCGCTCTTCGTCAGGTTGCCGGTCAGTATGCCTATGATGATAATGAGGCTGATACGGAAGAGTTGACACTTCGTTCGGGCGGTGAGGAAATCAATGAACAGCTGGAGCAGAAACTGAATGAACGCCTGGCCATGGCGGGTATGGAAGTGGTGGAAGCCCGCATCAACTATCTGGCGTATGCGCCCGAAATTGCCGCTGTGATGCTGCGTCGCCAGCAAGCATCTGCCATTATTACGGCACGCGAGAAGATTGTGGAAGGGGCAGTCTCTATGGTAAAAATGGCGCTCCATAAACTTTCTGAAGAAGAAATTGTTGAACTGGACGAAGACAAGAAAGCGGCAATGGTCAGCAATCTGTTGGTAGTGCTTTGTGCGGATGAGGCTGCTCAACCGGTAGTCAATACGGGAACGTTGAACCATTGATAAAGGATACGGATGAAAGAGATGGGGGTTATAGGACGATGGGCTCTTATACTGCTCTTGCTGGGCAATGTATATGGGGGCTTTGCACAAGATGCGAATACTGCGCGCGCGCAGCACATTTATGAATTGTTTGTGGCAGGGCAAGGTGACAGTATCCATGCGGCATTGAACCGGGAGTTGCAGGAGAAACTAGCTCCGGCATTCTTTAATGATTCTTTCCGGCAAGCAGAGAAAATGTTTGGTAAATCCATATCAAAAGGAGAATGGAAGACCGATTCTGTCCAGGGAATTACTATCTATTATTCCGATGTGGAATTTGAACGTTATAATCTCCGCTTTCTAGTGGCTTTTGATGCTGACGGGGCACTGAATACAATCAGGCTGGTCCCTGCTCCTGCTGTTAGCACTGCTCAACCGGTAGCCTATGATGAGACAAAAATGGATGAAAGGGATATTACGCTGGGAGCCGACGGTTACAAGCTTCCCGGAACGTTGACTTTGCCCAAGCGGGCAGTCGGCCCGGATGCATGCAGGGTTCCTTGTGTTATTTTGGTACATGGTTCCGGTCCTCACGACTGTGACGAGACGATAGGTCCCAACAAGCCTTTCCGTGACCTTGCTTGGGGATTGGCGGAACGCGGCATTGCTGTCGTCCGCTATGAAAAACGGACAAAGGTATATGGTGCGGCTTGCGTTCCTGCCGGTCGCGAACTCGATTATGATACTGAGGCCGTGGACGATGCCGTTGCCATAGTGGAGCAGGTAAGGGCTTTGCCCGAGCTGGCTCCTGACAGTGTGTATGTGTTGGGGCACAGCCTGGGAGGTACATTGGCTCCCCGTATTGCCGGGCGTTCGAAAGGTTTGGCAGGTATCATTATCCTTGCCGGGCTGGCAAGACCGCTTGAAGATGCTCTTGAGGAACAGTTTTATTATACCTCTTCTTTGACGGATTCTTCAGTCAATGTAAAGGCTCAACTTGATGAACTGAAACAACAGTTGGCTAATGTCAAAAAGCTTGGTACGGAAGAGTTTGATGAAACGATTTCCTTGCCATTGGGGCAGCCCCGCTCATATTGGCTGTTTGCCAATGCTTACAAACCGGTGGAAGTTGCCGCTAAACTAAAGCTGCCTATATTTGTTCTTCAAGGGGAGAGAGATTATCAGGTGACTATGGAAGACTTCGGTTTATGGCGTTCCGGTTTGTTGCGCTGCAAGAATGCATATTTCAAATCTTATCCGAAATTGAATCACTTGTTGCAGGAAGGCAGCGGCAAGGCGACTCCGTTTGAGTATAGCCATGCTTCGCCCGTCCCAGCATATGTTATGGATGACATTGCCTCCTTCGTGCGGGGCAAGCAGAATACTCTTTGATTGGTACTTGGTTATATCAAAGTAACTTCAATCGTAAATCGTAAATTGTTAAATAGTAAATAAATAGTGGCTAAAAAAGAAACTTCAACCAAAAGCTTTGTCCTCCGTGTGGATGCTGCAACGATGGATGCCATTGAAAAATGGGCAGCCGACGAGTTCCGTAGTACCAATGGACAGCTTCAGCGGATTATCGCTGAAGCATTGCGGAAGAGTGGGCGGATGAAGAAGTCCAAGAATCCTCCTCCGTCTGAAGAGAAAGCAGAGGAGGATTCGTAATAACAGATTCTAAATCGCAGATAGTATGATTAATCTTGGTCCTTATTCCGGCAAGAATTGCCCTAATGTCCGTTTTTAACCCACTGTGATTGACCGTATTCTGGAAGGTACGGCCCTGCTTATCGTGCTCGTTACGTGGATTACATTTACTGGCTGTATACCCAAAGAGAAGGTGCCCTGCTGCCCGCCGTCTGGGTGATGGGTGGCTGTTCCATTTTCTGTTTCCTTTTGATGGGGGGATTGGCGTATCTTCCCGTCCGTTTCATCAATTTCCCTATTCGGGTCACCGAGCGCAATGCGGCTGTTCAATATTTGTTTGCCATACGCCTTACCCGGGTGATGAACATCATTCTGTTGTTAGTGCTTTTGGGCAGTGTTTGGGGCTTGTATTATGCATTCGGCAAACTCCTGCTCCTTGTCTCGTTTGTTTTGTTGGGGGTGGCATTTATAGGGTACTATATACTGGCGTTTAAATATAAGTAGCCTTACAGTCTGTTTAATAGTCCTTTTTACCACTTACCCTCCTTTCTCATCTTTATTTGTTGTTATAAATCTGCCATTACCTACTAATGGTTACTCTTTCTCTTCTTTTCGTAATTTTTAGGTATTGTTCTCCTTTTTAACTACCTCTACCTTTGCCCCAATAAAATTTAAGATAAAAGATGAGAAAATTAACAGGCTTATTCGTTTTATGTTTTCTGCTTTCTGCCAATGCTTTGCAGGCTGCTGAACCTGAAAAAGTTACTTCTGCAGCAGAGAGTACGGAAATTTCAACAGACAAAGAGAAAAAGGAAAAAGTAGCGAATGATGGCGACAACTACAAGAAATTCCGTTTCGGTGGATACGGAGAAATGGTTGCAAGTTTTAAGGATTATGGTATTAACCGTTTCTATGGTGCGCCTGAAGGCAATCCAGACAAACATAGGAATACAATTTCTATACCCCGTTTCGTGTTGGCTCTGGATTACAAGTTCAATTCCAAATGGATACTCGGTGCTGAAATCGAGTTTGAATCCGGTGGTACGGGTACTGCTTATGAACTTGAGAATACGGAAAACGGTGAGTATGAAACGGAGGTGGAAAAGGGTGGCGAAGTGGCTATCGAGCAATTCCACATTACCCGTTTAATTGTTCCACAATTCAACATACGTGCCGGTCACATCATTGTCCCGGTAGGATTGACCAACGCCCATCATGAACCAATCAATTTCTTTGGAACTTATCGGCCAGAAGGAGAGACAACCATCCTTCCTTCTACGTGGCATGAAAACGGACTCGAGTTTTTTGGTTCTTTTGGAAAAGGATATGCCAGCTTTGATTATCAGGCCATGATAGTGGCCGGTCTGAATGCCAATGGTTTTGACCGTAACACCTGGATAGCAAGTGGCAAACAAGGCATCTTTGAAGAAGACAATTTTACTTCACCGGGCTATGTGGCTCGTTTGGACTATAAGGGGGTTCCGGGGTTGCGTATAGGTGCTTCGTTCTATTACTGCGCTGATGCCGGTTCCAATTCTGACAAAGCGGATACTTATTCGTCTACCGGTAAGATTCCGGTAAGAATCTATACGGCAGATGCCCAATACCGTAATAAATATGTGGTTGCCCGTGCCAATATGGTATACGGAAATTTGGGTAATTCAGCGAAGCTTAGTGAGGCAAATACCAAATTGTCGAATAAATCTCCTTACAGCCGTATAACCCCCATTGCAAAGAATGTAGTCAGTTATGCAGCCGAGGCCGGTTTGAATATCAGCGCTTTCTTCAAAGGAAACAGGAAAGTTCCGGTTATCTACTCCTTTGCACGTTATGAATATTATAATCCGCAAGAAAAGGGAGAGGCCAGCCAGATAATGGAGAAACGTTGTCAAGTAAGCATGTGGACTGCTGGATTGAATTGGTATGCCTTGCCTAATCTGGTGGTAAAGGCTGATTACACCACCCGCCAAATCGGAACAAACAAGGTTTTTGGAACTGGTAAGTATAATAGTGAAAATGAGTTTTCGATCGGTATTGCCTATATCGGTTGGTTTGTCAAGAAGTAGATGAATAGTAATCAATTAATTTTATACAAATGAAGAAAAATTTCTTTTATGCGACAGCTTTGGTATTAGGGCTGGCATTTACGGCTACTGCTTGTAGCGATGATGATGACAACAGTACAGTTAATCCTGCTGACATTGAGTATAATTCGGGGAATGCAGCAAGTTGGCACAACTACATGAGAAATGTGGCGGCTTTGTTGAAGACAGATGCCACCAATCTTTATGATTCTTGGAATACGAGTTATAAGGGTGGGGCAAGTTTTGCAACTTCCTTCAAAGCTCATAATGGTGCCTATAACTTTTCAAGTGCCTGGAACTGTATAGAGCAGGTTATCGACGGTTGTGTTGAAATCTCCAATGAGGTAGGTGAGACGAAGATTGGTGATCCATATAATAAATATATGGCAAACAATGTTACAGAGGCCCTCTATGCTGTTGAGTCATGGTATAGCTGGCATTCCCGTGATGATTATACCAATAATATTTACTCAATCCGCAATGCCTATTACGGCTCTTTGGACGGTAAGGTGAGCGACAAGTCAATTTCAAAATTGGTGGCTGGAGCCAATGCGGAGTTGGATACGAAAGTGTCGGCAGCTATCACTACGGCAGCATCGGCTATTCAGGCTATTCCCCAACCTTTCCGTAATAATATCAACAGTCAGGAAACGGTAGCGGCTATCAAGGCTTGTGAAGAACTGGAAAGTGTATTGGATAAGGAGTTGAAACCTTATATCAGGGACAATAGCACCATTAACAGCAATGAAGCACTTGACCCGATTGTTGAAAATTATGTCAATGTTGTGGTTTTGCCTACCTATAAGGATTTGAAGGAGAAGAATAGTACGCTGTATGACGCTGTGGTGGCTCTTGCCAACAATCCCTCTAACAGTGCTTTTGAGACGGCATGCAATGCTTGGATAACAGCCCGTGAACCTTGGGAGGAAAGTGAGGCGTTCCTATTTGGGCCGGTGGATGAGCTGGGGCTTGACCCGAATATGGATAGTTGGCCTTTGGACCAGAACGCCATTGTCCAGATTCTGAATTCCCAGAAATGGGGCGATTTGGAATGGAGCGAGGGTGATGATGATGCAAAAGTTGAATCTGCCCAAAATGTACGCGGATTCCATACTTTAGAATTCCTGCTTTTCAAGGATGGCAAGCCTCGTACAGTTAAATAAGAATTATTTATAAACAATACTCAAGAAGTAAAGGGGGGGATTTGGAGAATCCTGCCTTTACTTCTTTGGCATGTTTGGATATGCCATTATTAAAAAGTAGATAAAGATGATGAATCATTTAATGAGATATTCATGTCTTCTCCTTTGTTTGTCGGCAGGTTTGACTGCTTGTGATGATGATGGGATTGACGTGTTGGATATAGAGATTCCTGAAGGATACGCTCTGTCTGCCGGAACGTCCACAATCTTCATGAATTCATCCAAGGCCTATGATTCACCGGCAGATTGGGTGTCGGGTGTTTACAACAGTCGCTTTAATGATGGTGACGGGCTTTACGATGATGTGCGTACGAGTAGCAATGGCATGGGAGGGGGGCTTGGCCCAGTCTATGCGGGGTATTCTTGTGGCAGTTGTCATCGTAATGCCGGCCGTACCAAACCGACGCTGTGGAGTGAAGGCGGATCGGGTAGTTACGGGTTTTCCTCGATGCTGGTTTATATAAGCCGCAAGAATGGTGCGTTTTTTCAGGATTATGGCCGTGTTCTCCATGACCAGGCCATTTATGGAGTGAAACCGGAGGGAAAGCTTTCTGTGGAGTATACTTATGAGACTTTTACCTTTCCCGACGGAGAGAAGTATGAACTTTGCAGACCGGCTTATTCCATATCCGAATGGTATGCTGACAGTATAAAGCCTGAAGATATGTTCTGTACGGTGCGTATCCCGTTGAGACATGTCGGTATGGGGCAAATGATGGCTTTGGAACCTACGGAGATTGAAGCGCTTGCTGCAAAAAGTAATTATCCGGAGTATGGTATAAGTGGCCGTTGCAATTACATTACCGAACGTGGTGTGAGAAGCTTGGGGCTGTCGGGAAATAAGGCTCAACATGCGGATTTGACTGTTGAACTTGGTTTTTCAAGTGATATGGGTGTTACCAATAGCCGCTATCCGGAAGAGATATGCGAGGGGCAGGCCCAGGTGAATCAAGGCAGCATGATGGGGCTTTCTTATGCCCAGTTGGATGTTTCTACAGAAGATATGGAAGATGTTGACTTGTATATGCAGAGTCTTGGTGTTCCTGCACGGCGTAATGTGAATGACCCGCAGGTGATAAGGGGAGAACAGAATTTCTATAAAGCCAAGTGCCATCTTTGCCATGTCACCACGTTGCATACCAAGCCTCGGGGCTCCGTGCTGTTGAACGGTACCCGTTTGCCATGGTTGGGAAGTCAGACAATTCACCCCTATTCGGATTTTTTGCTGCATGATATGGGCTCCGAAATTATGGGAGTCGGTCTGAATGATAACTATGTAAGTGGGTTGGCGCGTGGCAATGAATGGCGCACTACTCCGCTTTGGGGTATCGGGCTTCAGGAAAAGGTAAACGGACATACCTACTTCTTGCACGATGGCCGTGCCCGCAATCTTGTTGAAGCCATAATGTGGCATGGGGGAGAGGGAGAAGCATCGAAAAATCTCTTTAAGAACATGAGCAAGGATGACCGTGATGCCCTGATTGCATTTTTAAATTCACTTTAGAACTAATAAGCTTTATATAAAAAGTAATTATGAAGAAATTTTTATATGTCGCCATGCTGGCTGTTTTGCCTTTGACCGCTATGGCGCAACATGAGGAAGATACGGAGAATGGTGTAGTGTCATTGGCCGGAAGAGAAGGTTTTACCATTGAAACAAAGAAAGGTGACTTTGTTTTCAAGCCTTATCTGTTGGTACAAACGAGTGCTAATTTCAATTGGTATGATGATGAAGGCTTGGATAAGGCTTATAACCAAGATAATATTGCCAATTCGGGTTTTTCCATTCCTTATGCCGTACTTGGCTTTACTGGCAAGGCTTTTGGAAAAGTGGCTTTCAATCTGTCCATCAATGCTGCTGCAAGTGGAGGAGCGCTGTTACAGCAGGCGTGGTTCGATGTACAGCTGAAAAAACAATTTGCGATTCGTGTCGGAAAGTTCAAGACTCCATTCTCGCATGCCTATCTGACAACTCTTGGCGAAACACTGCTTCCCCAGTTGCCGGTTTCTCTGACGTCTTCTGTAATTTTGCCTTATTCGTTGAATGCCGTGACGCCTAATATCGGTACGGGATTTGACCTGGGTGTTGAAGTTCACGGTCTGGTGGCAGATAAGTTCGGTTATGAAGTCGGCTTGTTCAATGGAACCGGAGCTTCCGTGAATACAGCTTCAAAGACGATGAGTGATGACTGGCATATCCCTTCATTGCTGTATGCCGGACGTCTGACTTATATGCCCAAGGGGGTGATGCCTTCCACACAAGGTAATCCTAACCGTTTGAACGAGGATAAGATATTATTCGGTCTTTCGGGTTCTATCAATGTGGAGAGTGAAAATGAGAGTACCAATGATACCCGTGTGGGGTTGGAATTTGCTATGTTGAAGAACAAGCTCTATCTGGCGGCTGAAGCTTATTATATGAATGTAGGTTTCACCAAACGGCAAAAGATAAATGAATCGTATAGCTTTTTAGGCGGTTATGTGCAAGGTGGTTACTTTGTCGCTCCCCGCCTACAGCTTGCCGCACGCTACGATATCTTCAATCGTAACGGTACGGATGACGACGGTTTCCTGAATATGCCTGCTGTAGGTATGAACTACTTTTTCAGAGGATGCAACTTGAAATTGCAGGCAATGTATCAGTATGTAGCCCGTTGGGGACACGACACGCAGCTCGACCGTGATAATGATAATTTAGGTCTGGCCACTCACTCTGCCACGGTGATGCTTCAATATACATTCTAAATGAAGTCAGGAAAGGATTCGTCTATGAAAAAATACATTCTTTTCTTTTTTCTGCCCGTGCTTCTTATAGGTCTGCATGCATGCGATGAGGGGAGAATTTATGAGAATGCCGTTGTGGCCACGGGTGAAGGACGCACAGTGAAGATGACAGGCCGGATTAGTGGTGTGGATAAGTGGTCGGGCGACTATAGTGTGGTAGTGGCAGGATTTGATGATGAAAGCGATTATGCCATTGTTTCAAAGGTTGTTCCGGCATCCGAATCGGATAATGATGAAATCCAGTTGACAATGTCCGGCATAACGGATGAGGTGACAACTGTCGAGCTATGTGTAATCAATAAGTTGAGGAAGCGCATTGTCAGTTTGGTGGCAATGGAATGTACTGAAATCGCTGATACTATACTTATGGATGCAGGAACAGTTGATGCAAGTATGTACAATGCCATTCAACAAAAAATATTCAATGCCACTTGTACGGCTTGCCATGGTCTTAGCACCACTCCGGGTGGTGGCTTGAATCTGCTGGAAGGACATAGCCATGCTGATCTGGTCAACCGGGCTTCAACGACGGTGGACGGTAAAATGAGGGTTATGCCCGGTAATGCGTCAGAAAGTGTCTTGCATCTCATATTGGGTACGGACATCAGCTCGGATTGGCGTATAGACCATTCTCAGATGATAACCTCATCTGATATGCAGTCTTTGATTGGCAACTGGATTGACGATGGTGCACAGCCGTAATAATGATGGGCCTTACTGGTAATACCGGTACTTTTTTGAACAACAACGACTAATTGATATTTAATATGAAAAATAAACAACAACAAACTAATCAATTGGAGAATACCTTAACCGAAATCTTTAAATATGAGGTAGAAGCGGGTGTTTCGGAATATCATGTAATGATTCATGCCACCAGACCGGAAGCGACTTATGAAGAACAGCTGAATGCGGTGGTCGACACTTACTGCCAACTGCGTGAAAGTGAACTACAAGGTGCTGTTGCCATCTTTAAACGCTACTTTCTAAGTGACGCCGCCAATCAAGCAGATATGCTACTGGCGCTTTCGGCAGAATGTTCGGATTGTGCACTCTCCGTGGTAGAGCAGCCGCCGTTGAACGGTACAAAGATTGCACTGTGGGTCTATCTGCAGAAAGGTGTGGAAACACAGGTGCTTCATAACGGATTGTTCGAAGTGAGACATGGCGCCTACCGTCACCTTTGGGGAGGCGGCTCTTTCAATCGTGCTGCCAATTCGGAATACCAGACCCGTCTGCTGTTGAATGACTATGTGATGCAGCTGATGGAACAGGGCTGTAAGCTGGCTGATAATTGCATACGTACCTGGTTCTTTGTACAGAACGTGGATGTGAATTATGCCGGAGTGGTGAAGGCGCGTAATGAGGTGTTTGTTACCCAGGACTTGACGGAGAAGACTCATTATATTTCCAGTACCGGTATCGGTGGCCGTCATGCCGACCCAAAAGTGACGGTTCAGATGGATACTTATGCTGTAGATGGTTTGAAATCTGAACAAATTCACTACCTTTACGCACCGACACATCTGAATCCCACATACGAATACGGTGTGAGTTTCGAGCGAGGTACGTATGTGGATTATGGCGACCGTCGCCAGGTGTTTATTTCGGGTACTGCGAGCATCAATAATAAAGGTGAGGTGGTATGTCCCGGAGACATTCGCAAGCAGACGGAACGTATGTGGGAGAATGTGGAGGCTTTGTTGAAAGAGGCTGGCTGTACGTTTGATGATTTAGGACAGATGATTGTTTATCTGCGGGATGTTGCAGACTATACCGTGGTCAAAGGAATGTATGACGAGCGTTTTCCGGATACTCCGAGAGTGTTTGTATATGCTCCCGTATGTCGTCCGGGTTGGCTGATAGAGATGGAATGTATGGGAGTCAAGTCTTTAGAAAACAAGGAGTTTGCTCCATATTGATTTTTTTACTTTTAATTGATAGCTCTTAATTGAAAAAGTTTCTCATAGCTGTTTATGGTTGTTTGCTGCTCTTACTTGCTGCAACTACGTTTGTAGAGCAGACATACAGTACGGATTTTGTAGAAAAGCATGTTTATCATACGATTTGGTTCTGTTGTTTGTGGGGAGCCCTTGCTGCGATGACTGTTGTTGTGCTTGTAAGACAGCGGTTGTGGCGGCGTCTCCCGACGTTGTTGTTGCATGGCTCCTTCCTCGTGATTTTGGCGGGAGCCATGACTACGTTTCTTTGTGGCCGAAAAGGATATGTGCATCTTACTGTCGGCAGTGAGGTGAACTGCTTTTTGGAACAAGACGGCAGGCAGGTTGTAGAGTTACCGTTCACCTTACGTCTGGACAGTTTCCGGATTGAGTACTATCCGGGTACGGATGCTCCTGCAGATTATATCAGCTATATTCACGGTGAGACGCCCGTCTCCATGAACCGTATTCTTTCACGGCAGGGGTTCCGCTTTTATCAGTCTTCCTTTGATGAGGATATGCAGGGGAGCTGGCTGACAGTGAATTATGACCCGTGGGGGATAGGGGTTACCTATAGTGGATACCTCTTGTTAGGTGTCTCCATGCTCTGGATGCTGGTCAGCCGGGGTGGAGAGTTCCGCAGGCTGCTGAGGCATCCGTTGTTGAAGAAGGGAGGAATGTTTGTTCTATTGTTGCTGTGTCTGGGAAGTGGGGTACATGCGCAGAAGAGAAGCCTTCCGGCACTGGCACGCAAGCAGGCGGATAGTCTCGCCCGTAAGCAGGTGATTTATAATGACCGTGTGGTTCCTTTCAATACCCTTGCGCGCGATTTTGTACTGAAACTGACGGGAAAACCGTCTTATGGAGGCATGACGCCGGAGCAGGTGATTGGTGGATGGCTTCTGCGTCCGGAAGTTTGGCAGAATGAGCCGATGATTTATATCAAAAACGAGGCACTCCGTCGCCTGCTTCATTTGGAGACACCCTATGCATGTCTGGCTGATTTGTTCGACGGTGAGAAGTATCGCTTGCAGAAGTTCTGGAAGGGGAAGCAAGACCATCATCAGAAAATGACTTCTCTGGAAAAGGCCATTGTAGAGGCGGATGAAAAGGTGGGACTGATTTTGATGCTCCAAAATGGTACATTGATTCGTCCTTTGCCGGAAGACGGGAGTGTGGAGCCTGTTTCCGATACTAAAATACAAGCCGAATTGCTGTATAACCGTATTCCTTTCAGCAAATTACTGTTCATGTTCAACCTTACGGTGGGGATGCTGGCTTTCTTCCGTCTGCTGTATCGCGGCCTGCGTCGTTCGTCGGCATTGTCAGACTCTTCCGGTAGGATTGTAGCGCTCTCTTTCTCTTCGCGTTTGGCAGATACTTTTTTCCCGTTTTCTCTTTATGCGGCGTTTCTCTTTCAGCTCTTCGGGTATGGCCTGAGGTGGTACATCGGTGGGCGAATACCGTTGGGCAACGGATACGAAACGATGCAGTTCATGGCATTGTGTGCGCTGTTCCTGGCTTGTCTGTTTCGGCGGCGCTTCCCGTTTATGGTGCCTTTCGGCTTTTTGCTGTCCGGTTTTGCCTTGCTAGTGTCTTATTTGGGACAGATGAATCCCCAAATCACTCCCTTGATGCCCGTGCTTGTTTCTCCATGGCTCAGTACGCATGTGTCGTTGATAATGATGTCTTATGCTTTGTTTGCCTTTATGATGCTGAACGGCATACTGGCATTGTGTCTTCGCCGTTCAGCCCGGATGTTGATGCTGCTCGGCCGATTGCTGCTTTATCCTGCCGTTTTCTTTTTGGGAGCCGGTATTTTTCTGGGTGCGGTTTGGGCCAATGCTTCTTGGGGGCGATATTGGGCTTGGGACCCGAAGGAAGTATGGGCGCTGATTACCTTTATGGTTTATGGAGCGGCGTTCCATGCGCGCAGCCTGCGCATTTTCCGCAGGCCGTTATTCTTCCACATCTATATGATTGTCGCTTTTCTGACAGTCCTGATGACCTATTTTGGGGTGAACTACATCCTTGGAGGAATGCATAGCTATGCCAATGCTTGATTTGCGGGTGGTTCTACCTATTTATAATGACTGGCTTTTTTCATTATACCTAATTTGAGCGATTGCGTACTGTCTGCCGATGCCTTATCTTTGCAACATCAGATTTGAATGAATTAGTTAGTCATAATTACGTAACCACTTTTATGAAGATAAAAGGATCCCCACTTTCCGATGTGATATCGTGAAGTGGGGATTTGTGTATGGCGTGGCGGATACTGTGGGCAAGGTTGGTTAAGGCTACTTGTCAGACTGCTTGAGTCATAGCATGGGGAGGGCTGACATAGGGGATGAGCTTTGTCTTCAGCCTGAAGATGCACATCTCTATGCTGAAGATATACATCTTTACGCTAAAGATGTATATCGCCAGTCACAAGATAAACCTTAATCAATAGCCAGAGGCCTTTTCCCGTATGGGGGAGAATACTTTTGCAAGGGATTCATCCGTTTTTTCCCTATAGGCCGTAGTGGGTAGGGAAACAGTTGCCGGAAGAACCTTATAGAGAGTCCTTGATGTCTCCTAATTCCACTAGCTTGTTCACAATAGCGTAGATGGTAAGCCCTGCCGGAGAATGTATCTGCAGTTTGCGTGCAATGTTACGGCGATGGGTAATGACAGTATGAATGGAGAGGTAGAGTTTGTCGGCGATGGCTTTGTTGGTCATGCCCTTCACAACGCAGGTGATGATTTCTTTTTCGCGCTGGCTCAGGGTTTCTTGTTCGCTGTCTTTTTCCTCTTCCTCCTCGGTGTGCAGCAAGTGGTTGATTTTGGAGGTGATGACATCTATGTCATCGCACATGGCGAAGTTCTCGTCATATTCCTTCAATATGTTGTTGTCGATGACGGAGCATACCATAGCAATGTACTTGATGCCGGATTTTCCGTGTTCTGCCTTGAAGGCGGGCAGGTCGAACCAGCCACCGAAAGTGGGGTTGATGATGATAATGTCTGCCGGATGCATGTGAATGTAGTTTTGCAGCGATTCCGGAGAAGAAACTTCAATAGGGTGTGCATTCAAGTTGGGAATACGCTTCAAAACAGCCGTCAGACCACTTCGGATGATGACCGAAGTTTCTGCAATGACAATCTTCAAAGAAGTATTATTGTTCATTTTTCAGTTTCCTTTCTATTTGCGCTACGGCGGGAACAAACATATAATCTTCTACCTGGCAGTGGGTGGCAAGGTCTTGTTCGCAGTTGAATATATCGAACAAGACCGCATTCAGGAGATTGTTGTTCTCCTTTTCCGGGTAGTATTTGATGATGATGTTCTTCAGTTCTTTCAGTTTGGTGTCTATCTGATTATGTTTGCTGGCAAAAGTGGCGATGTTGTATTCGTCCGATAGTCTGCCCTGGAGCAAGTGCTCTACGTAGGTGAATACGGCCTGGTTTTCATATTCCATGTGGCGGCGTACCTCCTTGGCATATTCATCGAAGAACTTCAGGATGAGGTAGGCTACATCGTTTGTACTGGAACAATCGATGGCTTCGATGAGTTTGCGGCGGATGGCCGGCAGGTTGAAGTCGAGGAAATACGTGTGGGCACGCTTCAGATAATCCATAAGGGCGGGAATGGAAAAGTCACTTTCATTGCCGCTGTAAGAGTATTGTTCTTCGCTGATAAAGTTGGCTACGGCGAGGAATGTGGGGCAATCTACGCCTTGCGCTTCGCAGACGTCCTTCACGTTCTTGTCTCCGAATCCTAATGACAGTCCGAAGCGGCTCATCACCATTAATAAGGAGTAATTGTCACAGATGAGGTCGCTCATTTTGTCCGTGGAGCGGTACTTATGTTGCTCATTCATTGTGTGTTATTGTTTTTAATTCTTTAATTCGTGCGCAAAGTAACGGCTTTTATCCGAGAACTGCAATCACTATTAGTAGGTATTTTGCTTGTCGGGAGATGGTTGGAGAGTGGTGTTTGCTGGATAAACTAAAAGCTTTAGTTTTATTTAACGAGAGAAATTAGTTTTTGAACTAAATAATTTAGTTATTTGCGGAAAACAAAGAATGTTATGAAAGGATTGACTGCAAAAGAAGAAGAAATCATGGGCTTTTTCTGGGGAAAAGGACCCTTGTTTGTGAAGGAAATGCTGGCATTCTATGAAGAGCCGAAACCCCATTTCAATACTTTGTCCACCATTGTGAGGGGATTGGAGGATAAGGGATTCCTAAGCCATCATGCATATGGTAACACCTATCAGTATTATGCGGTGGTCAGCGAGGAGGATTTTCGCAAGCGGACACTGAAGAATGTTATCAGTAAATATTTCAATAATTCCTATCTCAGTGCAGTGTCGTCTTTGGTGAGGGAAGAAGATATATCTTTGGAAGAACTGAAACTGTTGATACAAGAGGTGGAAAAGGGAAAGGATTGAGGTAATTGAAAATCTAATAACTCTTGCTTATGAAAAACATCGGATTGGTTTGTTGGTTGCTGGTGAGTATTTGCTGCGGATTGCAAGCAAAGAAAATTGTAAAGACTCCCTATTTCATGGCTTGTAATACGCGTAGCATCGAAGTGGAGCGAGTGATACTTGGAGAAGACACGACTTGGCTGGATGTGAAGATATACGGTATGCAGGGTGATAAGGTCAGGATAGATTCGGCAGCCGTATTGCAGGCATCCGGAAAGCATTATGAATATTGGGGGGATACCGGTTTTTCCAGAGGGGAATGGACAAGTATTCCTGCTTCCGGTGAAATGACCGCTACTTTGAAGTTTAGGCCGCTTCCGATGGACACCGAGAGTTTTGACTTTCTGGAGATGCCTGGCAGTGATGAGGGATGGATAATCTACGGCATACAGCTCAACGGGCAGAAGCCTCAGGTGGATATTCCCGAAAGGCTACTGGACAAGAAGCCGGATGAAGTTTTACCCTTGCCCGCACCGGAACTGAATGCAGGAAAGGCTGTCATAAAAGGACGGATATTAGGGTATAAGCCGGAATATGGAGTGACGTTACGCTACTATGGCTCGCCTTGGTTCTTTATGTATTTCACCGGCAAGGACTTGGAGATTGCGGAGGATGGCACGTTCCGCTATGAGACGGAGGTGCTGTTGCCAAGCGGTGCTGCGTTGTGGATATCCCGTTCGAAGATAGAATTGTTCCTTGTGCCGGGTGGAGAACTGGATATTACAATCAATCTGCCCGAAATATTCTATTCGCAGAGCCGTCTTTTAAGCAGGAAAAGCGATGGGGAAGTGGAGAACCGCGTCTGGTTTGAAGGAGACTATGCCGGACTGAACACCGAGTTGTTGCGGTTCGGTGAAATGAAAAGCTTATCGGAAGCTGATGATTTTTATTCCGATATTTGTGGGATGACTCCGCAGGCATATAAGAAATATCTGTTCAGGCATTATGAAGATATGCTGGAGGAACTTGTGAAAAACAAGGATATGAGTCAGGCTTGCCGCACCTATATCCGGTCAAATCTGGATATGAATCTATTCAGCCTTATCTATAATTACAAGAGCAACCTTAGTTATGCCCCGATGCTTTCGGGCAGGAAGGGTGTGAAAAGGGCGGACATGACGGTGGACAGCACCTCATACTTCAAGGAAATACTGCAACTAGATATTCTGCATTCTCCCGCGCAGAAGTATTATGACTTTTATACGGATTTTGTGCGGACTGCTACCGGAGAACTTCGTGACAGGTTTGTGCAGGACACCCTTTGGCCGGACATGCTTCTTGCCAGGCGTGCTTCCCGTAATCTGAGCAAGTACATGCCTTTGACTGAGGAAGAGCATCGGACGGTAGACAGCATTGCTTCTCCCGACCTCAGGCAATTGTTCCTGATGAGAAACGAGAGGATTGAGGCTGAATTGAAGGCCGGGATGGAAGCTGCTAAGGGCAAGACCGGATATACGGTTGTTGAAGTAGGAAAGGAGATAGCGGCAGATAGCTTATTGAAAGCTATTACCCGTCCTTATCGTGGTAAGATGGTATTGGTCGATATGTGGAACACCTGGTGCGGTCCTTGTATGCGGGCAATGAAAAGTCTGAAACCTTTGAAGGAAGAGTTGAAAGAGGTGGTCTATTTATACATTGCGGATGAATCATCTCCTGAAGGGAAATGGAAATTGAGGATACCGGATATACACGGCATCCATTGCCGCATCAGCAATGAGCAAAGTACAGCATTGGCAAAGTTGTATGAATATCCGGGCATCCCGACCTATTTCGTAGTGAACCGTGAAGGAGATGTCTCCTACAAAGTAACCGGATTCCCCGGAGTGGAGATGCTACGGAATGAACTGACTAAGTAGCTGTAAATAGTAAATCGTTAAATAGTAAATAACTCCATGGGTCTGTTTTTTGTTTATATACTCAAATCATCCGTTTGTCTGGCGGTATTCTATCTGTTTTATCGCTTGCTGCTGGCACGTGATACATTTCATCGTTTCAACCGGTTTGCGTTGCTGGGCATTTTGTTGTTGTCGTGCCTGCTGCCTTTGGTTGAGGTAAGTGTAAGGCAAGAGACTGAAGTGCATCAGACCATGCTGACATTGGAACAGTTGTTGATGATGGCAGATGCAATGAATGCTACTGAAACCGGAATAACGGCTGAGGCGGCAACGGTCACCTGGATACAGGTGGCGTTGTTGGTTTATCTGGCAGGAATCATTTTCTTTGCTCTCCGCAATGCTTGTTCGTTGGTGCGGTTGCTGATGTTGCTGAAAGCGGGTAAGAAAGAAAGTGTCGGCAATTACTTGCCGGGCAGGAAAGAGCGCGTTACTTTGATTGTACACAACTGTGACATCGCTCCGTTCAGTTGGATGGGATATATTGTCATTCCACGGAAAGACTTGGAGGAGAACGGACGGGAAATCCTTATCCACGAGCTTGCCCATATCCATAACCGCCATTCCTGGGACTTGCTGGTGGCTGATGTCTGCATTTTCTTTCAGTGGTTCAATCCGGCATCATGGCTCCTGAAGCAGGAATTGCAGAATATCCATGAGTTTGAAGCGGATGAAACGGTGATAAAGGAGGGTGTGGATGCAAAACAGTATCAACTATTATTAATAAAAAAAGCTGTCGGCACAAGGCTCTACTCTATGGCCAACAGCTTTAATCACAGTAAACTTAAAAAACGTATCACTATGATGTTAAAAGAAAAATCAAGTCCGTGGGCACGTTTGAAGTATCTTTATGTACTTCCGGTAGCTGCCATTGCAGTGACAACTTTTGCCCGTCCAGAAGTCTCCGATAAGGTTGAGGAGATTTCAAGTGTCAAAGTTAACGATTTGGCTGCAATTGTAGAAACAAAAGTGGTGGAAAGTGTAGGAGACACAACGAAACCTGCCGATGTGAAGTATGTACCTACGGAAGTCCGCAAGCAGTTGAAGGGAACTCCGGTCTTTGAACTGGTAGAGGAGATGCCGGAATTTCCCGGAGGTGGAATGAGTGCTCTTATGGGTTATCTGAAAGACAATATGCGCTATCCGGCATCTGCCAAAGAGAAAGGTACGCAAGGGCGTGTGACTGTCCAATTTGTGGTGGATAAAGATGGAAGTATCAAGGAACCGAAACTTCTCCGTTCTGTAGATAAGGATATGGATGCTGAAGCGTTGCGTTTGATAAGTAATATGCCGAAGTGGAAACCGGGGAGACAGAAGGGGCAGCCGGTGGCGGTGAAATATACGGTTCCGGTGATGTTCAGTTTGGATGATGACAAACTTGAGAAAACTTCTTCTGCCAATGGTATTACAGTTGAAGGATATGCAGGTAATGGGAAAGAACCACTGTATATTGTGGATGGAAAAGAGGTGACACCATCTGTCATGAGTGCATTGGATCCTGATAAGATAGAGCGTGTAACGGTTTTGAAAGATAAATCTGCCACGGAATTATATGGAGAAAAGGGAAAGAATGGTGTTCTTTTGATAACCCTGAAACAAGGAACTCCAGGTATAGTTATCCGTCGGGATAAAGAGGTGACAGAGAACGCTAAAGTACAGCATAACGGTAGTCTTGATTTAACGAAGACTATTTATATTGATGGAGAAAAGGTTGATTTGGGTACTAAAACTATCGATGATTTAATACCTGCGGAGAATATTGAGAGCATTGAGGTGAAGAAAGAGGCAGGTGGAAAAGGTGAGATTTACATTGCTACTAAAAAAACTAAAGCTGTAGAAAAGACTTCCGTTCAAGGTAATATGAAAGTGGAAGGCAAAGTGGTGGATGAGCAGGGCGAGCCTATTATTGGTGCGGCTGTTCTGATAGAAGGTACCACTACGGGAAGCGTTACCGATGTCAATGGTAATTTTGTCCTTTCTGTTCCTTCTAAGGATGCTGTATTGGTTGCTTCGTATATAGGCATGGCTACCAGCAAAGTGAAGGCGCAATCCAAGCTTACGATTACACTAAAAAATGAATAGTCTCTAACAACTATGACAAGTAAAATTCTTTCTTTGTTTCTGATTCTGATAGCTGTGGGGGCAGGGCTTTGCTCTGCCCAGACAGCAGGTAAGAAATATTATTTAGTGGATGGCCTTTTCTTCGAAGGCATGCCACCTTGTGTGGATTCGGATAATGTAGCAGCCTACGTTATACATAAGGACGGCGTGGGACACGAGGTTACAGAACTTCGTTTGTGCAGGGATTTTGTGCTGCCTGAAGATGTGAGAAAATACGCTACTCCTGCTGAAGAGGTGTCTGGTGCGGAAGCCTTTTTGATGAGTTATCGTGGAGGGATAGGGCAGAAGCTCCCGATAGTCTCTGTCGTACGGACTCTGAAGACAGAGGAATGGATAGGTAAACCCTTTCCAGAATTCAAAGTAAAAGATACCGCAGGGAAGGAGTGGACTAATACCGATGTAGTGGGCCGTCCTATGGTCTTGAACTTCTGGTATACTGGCTGTGGCCCTTGTATCCGTGAAATGCCGGAGCTGAACAAATGGATGGAAGTCTATCCTGATGTAACCTATCTTGCTACGACTTTTGACAGTGCTGCACAAATAAAGAAAATTGTAGAGAGCCGTCCTTTTCTCTTTACCCAGATAGCCGATGACTTGTTTTTCTTCGAGACCTTTCATGTGAGCGGTATGCCGGTCACTATACTGGTGGATAAGAAAGGTATTATCCGCCATATAGAACAAGGTACTGGAACTGCGAAACTTCGGTATATACAGGATAAGTTGCAGAAACTTGTCAGCGAATAATTCTTTCTTGATGAATAGGGATAAGGATTTCAGAGGATTTCTTTTGCTCTTTCACAGATTATCATACCTTTGCGAATATAAATCTAAGGAAGGGGAAGGTTATGATAAAACATCTTTTTTTAATATTGGGACTGCTTGCTGCGCTCACTTTTGCCGAGCCGGTTCTGGCTTGTACATCTGCCGTCGTTTCCGGAAAGGTTACTCTTGACGGCCGTCCGTTGCTATGGAAAAACCGTGATACGGACTATCTGCGAAATCATGTAGCTTATGTGAAAGGTGAGAAGTATGACTTCATTGCCGATGTGAATAGTGACAATTTCCCTGATTTGAAGGAGGCATGGGTCGGTACCAATTCCGCCGGCTTTGCCTTGATGAACACCCAATCCTACAATCTGGTGGAAGTGAAAGATGGGGAAGAACGGGGTGCCGCCAACGGGAGGATTATCTACCGTGCTTTGGAGGTTTGTGCCACGGTGGAGGACTTCTGCCATTTTCTTGATACCATCACCAAGCCCAGCCTGATAGAAGCCAATTTTGGCGTGATTGATGCCAAAGGCGGTGCCGCCATGTTTGAGGTGGATTACTATAAATATACGATGTATGATGCCAATGATCCGAAAGATGCTCCTTACGGTTACATTGCCCGTACGAACTTTTCTTTTGCCGGTGAGGTGAACCGGGGAGCGGGTTATGTACGCTATATGGAGGCAGACCGGGTATTGATGAAGGCTTCTGCAACGGGTGGGGTGACACCTCAGGGTATCTTCAATGACCTTTCACGTTCGTTCCGCAATTGCATGCTCGATATTGATTTGAGGAGCGGGAAGTTTAATCGCCCGCAAGGTTCCGGTTGGTTTGTCGACCAGGATTTTATTCCCCGTAACAGCACTTCTTGTTCCATTGTGGTGCAGGGCGTAAAACCGGGTGAGAAGGCGGAACTTACTACGATGTGGACAATGCTGGGATATTCTCCTACGGGCATTGCCGTGCCACTTTGGGTGAAGGATGCGGATAAATTTCTGCCTTCGATGGTATGTTGGGACAAGGCGTGTGCTGCCGCTCCGCTCAGTGATTGGTCACTCCGGCTTTCCAATAATGTCTTCTGTTACAATCAGGGGATGGGAACCAATCGTTATCTGAATTGGGAAAAACTGTACAATATGGAGAATAACGGCTATATGCAACAGCTTGTTCCGGTGGAGGCGGAGGTGTTTCGCCGTACATGCCCATTGTTGGACAGTTGGAGACAGCAAGGAAGCATTGATTCTCAAGAAATGCAGAAGCTTTATCAAGATGTGGAAGCACTTGTCCGAAAGGCTTATACGCCTTTGATGGAGCAATGACAGTATTCCAGTATTTCTCTTTCCTGCTCAGGGTGGAACCAGCGGATTTCCTCGTCCCGTTTGAACCAGGTCATTTGCTTACGGGAATAGATGCGTGAGTTCTGCTTTATCTTCTCAATGGCAAAGGGTAATGTCCATTCGCCGTCCAGGTACTTGAATATTTCTTTGTAGCCTACTGTATTTAGGGAATTTAGACTTTTATGCGGATAGACCATGCGCGCTTCTTCCACCAAACCCTCTTCCACCATTTGGTCCACCCGGCAGTTGATGCGTTCATAAAGCTCTTCCCGGTCACGCGTTAATCCTATTTTGATAATACGGAAGGGGCGTTCTTTCTTTTGTTGGGTGCGGAAGGAAGTGTAGGTCTTGCCCGTCATATAGCAGATTTCCAAAGCATGGACTACGCGTTTTGGGTTTTTCAAATCTACTATTTTGTAATATTCCGGGTCCAACAGCTTAAGTTCCGCACAAAGTCTTTCCAGACCTTCTGTTTCGTATTTGTACAGCATGAGTTGGCGTGTATCGGCATCTACGGTCGGAATGTCGTCAATGCCTTTACAGACTGCATCTACATACATCATTGAGCCTCCGGTCAGCAGTATGGTGTTATGCTTTGTAAACAAGTCTTCCAGCAGCTTCATTACTTCCGCTTCGTATTGGGCGGCACTGTAATAGTCTGTCAGCTTCAGGGTACCGACGAAGTGATGCTGTACCCGTTGCAGCTGCTCCGGTGTAGGGGCAGCCGTGCCTATCTTTAAATCTGCATAGAGTTGTCTCGAATCGGCCGAGACGATACAAGTATGGAAATGTTCTGCCAATCGGAGGCTTAATTCTGTTTTGCCTACTCCGGTGGGGCCGATAAGTACGATTAGGGTGTGCATGCGGGTATAAAATTTAGGCGCGAACCATAACAATCCGCGCCTTTCTGAAGGGGAATAATGTCTGTTTAATATTTCTCTTCTTCGAAGGAGTTCCCGGCTTCGTCCAAACCGCCGAAACCCTCTTTGTCGAAATCTTCCATATCGAAGTCTTGGTCGCCGTAAAAGTTTTCGTCCAAGTCCAGGGAACCGCCGGCAGCTGCCATTTCTTCAAAGTCAACGGTCTGCTTGGGAGCTTCACCCGCTTTCTTGGTGCATTTGGCGCCTTTCATTTCTTTTCCGGTAATGATTTCAGAAAGCTCGATGAAGAAGCAGCGTTCAGTCATATAATCGAATACATAGAGAAGTTTCTGCTTCTCGTCTTCAACCAGTTCGCTCAGCTGGGTCTCTTTCATCACCCAACTGTCCATTTCCGGATTATCGTCCATTTCTTCCAGCGTAATTTCCTTTTCTTTTTCCCAGTCATCATCGCAAATGAAGAAAGAAGTCATCTGGTCGTTAGTGTAGCCTGCCGACTTTAGAATCGCCTCATGGAAGTCATAAAAGGTAGCTTCCGGGTCTATCTGTATTTCTCTGACAAAATCGTCCACCTCATCAGAGATGATTGTAAATCTGTAGATCATGATGATTTATAATTTATGATTTCTGACTTCTGATTTTGTGTAAATCATACGTCTTTTCATTTTCCTGCGGGGATAATGCCGCGGGCTGATTCACGTATAAAGTTTACGATATAGCTTATTTCCGGTGTCATTTCCATTTCATCCTCGATTTTCTTCAAGGCATCCGTATTGTTCAGGCCGCCTTGGTAGATGATGCGATAGGCATCATGGATTTTCTCGATGGTCTCGTTGGAGAAGCCGCGGCGGCGTAACCCTACCACATTGATTCCCGCATAGCAGATAGGCTCGCGTCCGGCAATGATGTACGGTGGGATGTCCTTGCTGAAACGGCAGCCGCCCTGTATCATGCCGTAACCACCTACATGGCAGAATTGGTGCATCAGTACATTGGCGCTGATGATGGAATAATCGTCGATGACAATTTCACCCGCCATTTTTGTAGAGTTGCCAATGATACAGCCGTTGCCTATTAGGGCATCATGCGCCACGTGTACACTTTCCATCAAGAGATTGTTGTTGCCGACGATGGTTCTGCCTTTGGCAGCTGTACCGCGGTTGACAGTTACGTTTTCACGTATGATATTGTTGTCTCCGATTTCAGCAGTGCTTTCCTCCCCTCTGAACTTTAAATCCTGGGGAATGGCACCGATAACGGCTCCCGGGAAAATGGTGTTTCCATTGCCGATGCGTGCACCGTACAGAATGTTGGCGTTTGCCATAATCTTGTTGTTATCACCGATTACCACATTCTTGTCAATGAAAACAAAAGGAGCAATCTCTACGTTTTCCCCGATTTTAGCTTCGGGATGAATATACGCTAAGGGACTTATCATATTATTTACGATTTAGCTATTTACAATTTACGATTGAGATTACTTGCGATTTACTGTATATACGATTTTACCCGAAGGTGATAATTCTTATGGGTAATATGAATCGTAAATCGTAAATCTTCTAATCGTGAATCTATTTATTTGTTCTTAACTATTTGTGCCATAAACTCTGCTTCGCAGACCACCTTTTCGCCTACGAACACATAACCTTTCATGGTGGAGATGCCGCGGCGTATGGGGGCCATCAGCTCTACACGGAAGATGAGCGTGTCTCCCGGTACCACTTTCTGGCGGAATTTCACACCGTCAATCTTCATGAAGTAGGTGGAGTAACGTTCCGGTTCATCCACCGAATTCAGTACAAGCAAACCTCCCGTCTGTGCCATTGCCTCTATCTGCAATACACCGGGCATTACGGGTTCCTGCGGGAAGTGTCCCTGGAAGAAAGGTTCGTTGGAAGTTACGTTCTTGACACCTACAATGTAGTTGGCACCTATTTCTATGACTTTGTCCACCAATTGCATCGGGTAACGGTGAGGCAGAAGTTCGCGGATGCGGTTTACATCCATAATCGGTTCGCGGTTGCAGTCGTAGGTAGGAGCCTGTATTTCGTGCAGGCGGATTTCCTTGCGCATCTGGCGAGCGAACTTATTGTTGATGGTGTGTCCCGGGCGGGTAGCGATGATACGGCCCTTGATGGGCTTGCCTATCAAAGCCAGGTCACCGATGACGTCGAGCAACTTGTGGCGGGCGCATTCATTGGGCCACACCAAAGGTTTGTGGTTGATATATCCCAATTGTTTGGCGTCCATGTGAGGAACACCCATCACATCGGCCAGCTTGTCATAGTTCTCCTGGGACATTTCGCGTTCGTAAATAACAATCGCATTGTCAAGGTCGCCGCCCTTGATAAGACCGGCTTGCAGCAACGGCTCAATTTCGCGTACAAACACGAAAGTACGGCTTGCGGCGATTTCATCCTTGAACTTCGTCATGTCTTCCAGCGTTGCAAACTGGTTGGGGAGGATGTTGGAGTCGTATGATACCAATACATTCAAACTGAAGTTCTCGTCCGGCAATACGATGATGGAAGAGCCGGTTGTTTCGTCACGGAATTCAATTTTGGACTTGATGATATAGAAATCTTTTACGGCATTTTGTTCTACAGTGCCTACGCGCTCTATTTCGTTGACATAATATTGGGCGCTTCCGTCCAGAATGGGAAATTCCGGTCCGTTTACCTGTATCAGGCAGTTATCGATACCCAATGCATAGAGGGCTGCCATACCATGCTCCACTGTGCTCACCTTTACTCCGTTTTTGGAGATTACAGTTCCACGGGTAGTTTCGGATACGTTGTCTGCAACGGCATCGAAGGTTGGCTGTCCTTCCAGGTCGATACGTTGGATTTTGTATCCATGGTTATCCGGAGCAGGATTGAAAGTAACGGTTAGGTCAAGTCCCGTATGAAGACCTTTTCCACTAAGCGAAAAGCTATCTTTCAGAGTCTTTTGTTTTAACATTGGTTACTTATTTAATTGTTGTTTAAGTTCATTCAATTCTTTGCGGAGCTGGCGTAGCTCCACTTGCATTTCCGGCAAACTTCTTTGTACGATGGATGCCTTGAAATATTGTTTCAGCTCCATAGGAGGGGTGCCGATAAGCTGGCTGCCGTTTTTTATGCTACTGGGAACACCAGACTGTGCGCCAAGGTTTACTTTATTGCCAATATGAATATGGCCTGCAATGCCTACCTGACCGCCGAACATGCACCATTCTCCTATCTTGGTAGAACCTGCTATACCTACTTGCGCCGCCATTACGGTGTGGGAGCCTATTTCATCGTTGTGTGCCACCTGAATTAAATTATCCAGTTTCACGCCGCTATGTACGATGGTAGCTCCCATAGTAGCACGGTCCACACACGTGTTGGCACCGATTTCCACATGGTCTTCCAGAATGGTAATGCCTATTTGCGGGATTTTTTCATAACCCTCGGAAGTGGGGGCGAAGCCGAAACCGTCTGCACCGATAACGCAACCGGAGTGCAGGATACAGTGGTTTCCTACCCGGCAATCGTGGTAGATGGTTGAATTGGCGTAAATAATACAGTCATTGCCTACTTTGGCACCGCTGCCAATCGTGACGTGCGGATGAATGACCGTATTGTCTCCCACCTCTGCATGCTCGCCAATGCAGGCAAAAGGCGCAATGTAAACATCCTTGCCAATTTTAGCTGTTTCGGCAACAAATGCCAGAGAGTCAATTCCCACTCGCTTTGGTTTACTTTGCTCATAAAGATTTAGCAATTTAGCAAGACTTTCATACGCATTGTCCACTTTAATCAAGGTAGCTTTCACTTCTTGTTCCGGAACAAAGTCCTTATTTACCAGAACAATGCTTGATTGGGTTTCGTATATGTAGGGGGTATATTTGGGGTTGGATAGGAAGGAGATGGCTCCCGGTATTCCCTCTTCGATTTTCGCAAAGGTATGAACGGTAGCATTCTCGTCTCCAACAATTTCTCCTTGGATAAATATTGCAATTTGTTTAGCAGAGAACTCCATGTCTTATTCTTGTTAGATGGTTTCAAAACGCAAATAACGGACTTTTTTTTTATATTTCCTTGTCCTGAGGTGAATATTTTATACTTATCTATGCAAACGTTGGTAGCATAAGTAGTATTTTTTTACTTTCTTGGACAGAAGAGAGATATTGAGCATATCCGATGCTTCGGCAATATTCTTGATGCTGCCGTCGTTGTAGAGGATGTCAATACTGTCATCTGCCTCGTCGTACATATTCTTCTCGATGCTGGGGGTAGAGATGAAATATCTCGCTTCGGAGAGAGGGATGTTCAGTTGTTCACTGATTTGCAAAGTTAGTGCTTTTTTCCGTTCCTCACTAATAGGTTCGGTAGAAATCTCAACTTTGAAGATGTTTCGGTTAATCATGCCGGCGCTCAAGGTGGACAAAACCTTGTCCGGATGGCGGCTCCATACCTTGAGGGCAGTCCAGATGTCATTATCGTCCAACTGAATGAAATTCTCCAAACATTCGGGATTGTTGTAGAATGCCTCCCGGCTGATGTCGTTGTATAGAAAGAATTTCAAGGCGGGTGAGGCAAAGAGGTCTATGCCGCGGCTTGCCAGTTCCTTGGCGCGGAGCAGGGCGCTAATCAGCATTTTCTCGTAGGCAACGGAGGTCTTATGCAGGTAGACCTGCCAGTACATCAGGCGGCGGGCGGTGAGGAAGTTCTCAATAGAATAGATGCCTTTGGACTCTACTACCAGGTGGTCATCCTTTACATCCAGCATCTTGATGATGCGGGCGGAGCCAATGTTGCCTTCGGTCACTCCGGTATAGAAGCTGTCGCGGCGCAGGTAGTCCAGGCGGTCCATATCCAGTTGCCCGCTTACCAGTTGGTGCAGGAAGCGCTTGGGGTATTCATCCTTGAAAATTTGAATGGCGAGTGTCAACTGTCCGTTCATTTCCTTGTTGATACGTTCCATCAGCATCAAGGAGATGTCTTCGTGGGAGACGCCCTGCACGATAGTATTTTCCAGTACGTGGGAGAAGGGGCCGTGGCCGATGTCGTGCATCAGGATAGCGGCTTCCACAGCTTCGGCTTCGCTGTCGAAGATAAAGTTTCCTTTGGTGGCAAGTTGCTGGATGGCCTCACTCATCAGGTAGAAGGCTCCCAAAGAGTGTTGGAACCGTGTATGCTGCGCACCGGGATATACGACAGAGGACAACCCCAGTTGCTTGATACGGTTTAGACGTTGCAAAAGAGGATGTCGTACAACATCGTACAACAACCCCTTTGGTATGTTGATGAACCCGAAGACAGGGTCGTTGATAATCTTTCTTTCGAACATTAAGCGTTAGCCGTTAATCACTTTTTTCAACTCTTCCGCCATCTGTGCCTGCACTTCTTGGGCTGCTTTTCGGCTGGCGGCGGCGAAGTTCTCTGTCTTGTCCACGTAGATGATGCCACGGCTGGAGTTGACAATCAGGCCGCAAGTCTTGTTCATGCCATACTTGCAGACTTCTTCCAGGGAGCCGCCTTGTGCGCCTACGCCGGGAACCAATAGAAAGTGTTCGGGAGCAATCTTGCGGATATCTTCGAAGGCGCGGCCTTGTGTGGCGCCTACTACGTACATCATCTGTTCGTCACTGGCCCACTCCTGGGATTTGCGGAGCACTTTTTCGAAGAGGCGTTCGCCGTTGGTGTCTTCCGTCAGCTGGAAGTCGTGCGAGCCTTTGTTGCTGGTCAACGCAAGCAGGATTACCCATTTGCCTTCGTACGTAAGGAACGGGGTCACACTGTCTTCGCCCATGTAGGGAGCTACGGTTACGGAATCTATATCCAGCTCTTCGAAGAAGGTGCGGGCATACATGGCAGAGGTGTTCCCGATGTCACCGCGTTTGGCGTCGGCAATGATGAATTGGTCGGGATAGTTCTGCTTGATGTAATTTACGGTTTTCTCGAAAGCTATCCAGCCTTTCACGCCCATACTCTCATAAAATGCCAGATTGGGCTTGTAGGCGATGCAGAGGTCGGCAGTAGCGTCGATGATAGCTTTGTTGAAAGCGAATATAGGGTCTTCCTCTTTCAGAAGATGTTCGGGTATTTTCTTGATGTCGGTGTCAAGACCTACGCAAAGAAATGACTTCTTGCGCTTGATGTTCTCGAATAATTGCTGTTTGTTCATATTATTTTTTAGTTACGGGCTACAAGCTACGAGCTACGAGAGATAGCGTGTGGGCTGGCAGCTGGTTGTTTTTTTAGTTATGAGTTACGAGCTACTTGTCACTTGTTTCTTGTAACTATCTTACAGCTCGCTCTCTTTCAGCCTTTCTGCATTTTCCGCCACAATCAGGTGGTCGATGCAGTCTTGGATGTCTCCGTCCATAAAGGCGGCGAGATTATAAATGGTGTAGTTGATGCGGTGGTCGGTGATGCGTCCTTGCGGATAGTTGTAGGTGCGTATCTTGGCAGAGCGGTCGCCAGTACTGACCATCGTCTTACGCTTGGAGGCGATATCGTCGATGTACTTCTGGTGTTCCTTGTCGTAGATGAAGGTACGTAGGCGCGAGAGGGCGCGTTCCTTGTTCTTGGGCTGGTCGCGCGTCTCGGTACATTCGATGAGGATTTCCTCGACTATGCCTGTGTTGGGGTTCTTCCAGTTGTAGCGCAGGCGCACGCCGGATTCCACCTTGTTCACGTTCTGACCGCCGGCACCACCGCTTCGGAAGGTGTCCCACTTGATTTCACCTTCGTTGATGACTACGTCGAACTCTTCGGCTTCGGGAAGCACGGCTACGCTGGCGGCTGAGGTGTGTACGCGTCCTTGCGTTTCTGTGGCCGGTACGCGCTGCACGCGGTGCACGCCCGATTCATATTTCAGTGTGCCATATACATTGTCTCCCGTCACGGAGCAGACAATTTCCTTGAAACCGCCGGCTGCACCTTCGTTGGCGCTGGATATCTCCATTCTCCATCCCTTGGATTCGCAATACTTGGTGTACATGCGGAAGAGGTCGCCGGCAAAGATTGCCGCTTCGTCACCACCCGTGCCGCCACGAATTTCGAGGATGGCATTACGGCCATCCTGCGGGTCGGCGGGGACGAGCAGCAGCTTTATCTGCTCTTCCAGTTCCGGTTGGCGGGCTTGGCAGGCATCCAGCTCTTCGCGTGCCATTTCCCGCATCTCCTGGTCTGTTTCGTTGGCGATAATTTCTTTGGCTTCTTCTATGCCGCCCAGTACTTGCATGTACTCTTTGCGGGCATTCATCAGGTCGCCCAGTTCTTTATATTCTTTGGTGAGCTTGACGTAACGCTTCTGGTCCGCAATCACTGCCGGGTCTGTAATCAAGGTCGACACTTCTTCGAAGCGGGCGACAAGCCCTTCCAGCTTTTCGAGTATGGTATTGTTGTCTGCCATATATTTAATACTTGAACTCTCCGAATTCACTCTTGATAATCAGTTCTTTCTTGTCGCTTTCTTCCACGCGGCCTACAATCTGTGCATCGATGTTGAAACTCTTCGAAATAGCAATCACCTCTTCTGCATGTTCGGGAGAGAGGTACACTTCCAGGCGATGTCCCATATTGAACACCTTGTACATTTCGCTCCAGTCCGTATCGCTCTGCTCCTTGATGGTCTTGAACAACGGTGGAACGGGGAAGAGATTGTCTTTGATGACACGGCAGTTGTCTCCCACAAAGTGCAGTACCTTGGTTTGTGCGCCGCCCGAGCAGTGTACCATACCGTGGATTTGGGGACGGAGCGCATCGAGCAGTTTCTTTACTACCGGTGCGTAGGTGCGGGTAGGGGAAAGTACCAGCTTTCCTGCATCCAGCGGACTGTCTTCGACACTGTCTGTCAGTTTTAGCTTGCCACTGTATACCAGCTCTTCGGGTACAGCCTTGTCATAGCTTTCAGGGTATTTCTCTGCCAGGTATTTGGAGAATACATCGTGGCGTGCGCTGGTCAGTCCGTTACTGCCCATACCGCCATTGTATTCTTTCTCATAAGTAGCCTTTCCGTAAGATGCCAGACCAACAATCACATCGCCCGGACGGATATTGGCATTGTCTATAACATCTGAGCGCTTCATGCGGCAGGTCACTGTCGAGTCTACGATAATGGTACGTACAAGGTCGCCCACGTCGGCTGTTTCGCCACCGGTGGCATAAACGCCTACGCCCATCTCGCGGAGTTCGGCAAGCAGTTCGTCCGTACCGTTGATGATGGCTGAAATTACTTCGCCGGGGATGAGAAGTTTATTACGTCCGATGGTAGAGGATACCAGAATGTTGTCTACCGCACCCACACAAAGCAGGTCGTCGATGTTCATAATCAGTGCATCTTGTGCAATGCCTTTCCACACACCCAGGTCGCCGGTTTCCTTCCAGTACATATAGGCAAGACTGGATTTGGTGCCTGCTCCATCGGCATGCATAATGTTGCAATACTCCGGGTTACCGCCCAAAATGTCGGGGATAATTTTGCAGAAAGCCTGCGGGAAAATACCTTTGTCGATGTTCTTGATGGCGTTGTGCACATCTTCCTTAGATGCGCTGACGCCTCGCATCATGTATCGTTGATTACTCATGAGATAATAGGTTTGTTCAATTGAATGTGCAAAGATACATCTAATCTTCTACAACACAAAGCGAGACACAAAGTTTCTCGCCTTTGTGCCTCGCTATAGAGTTGTGTATTTATCAGAATTGTACCTGGGGAGCTTGTTCCGCTCCTTCTGCCGCTTCGAAATAAGCTCGTTTCTCAAAACCGAAGAGACCGGCAAGGATATTTTTGGGGAAACGGCGAATGGCTGTATTGAAGTTCTTGGCTGCATTGTTGAAGTTGGTCCGTGCTACGTTGATACGGTTTTCCGTACCTTCCAGCTGTGCCTGCAGTTCCAAGAAATTCTGATTTGCTTTCAAGTCCGGATAGTTTTCTGTGATGGCAAGCAATTTACCGAGGGCAGAAGTCACCGCACCTTGTGCTTTCTGATATTCAGCCAGCTTTTCTGGAGTAAGGTCTGCAGCATCCACTTTGATTTGAGTGGCTTTGCTGCGGGCTTCTACTACACCTTCCAGTGTTTCCTTCTCGTGCGTGGCATATCCTTTCACGGTATTCACCAAGTTCGGAATCAGGTCGGCACGGCGTTGGTATTGGGTTTCTACGTTCGACCATTGTCCGCTGACATTTTCGTCCATGGTTACGAGTCCGTTATAGCCGGTTACACCCCAAATGGCGAGAAGAGCTATAACAACGATAATGATAATGGTTGATTTCTTCATACTTTTCATTTTTAGGCCTCACCTCCAATTTCTCTCCGATAGAGAGAGGGGAGGAGGGGAAGGCAGTTATTAATCATTTAATTATATTCTATGTAAACGTTTTATATTCTTCCAGTATCCTCGAAGGTGTGTCAAAACGGTTGATGGCACACAGATGACACATCCTCGGCGTTAGAACCGGGAACCGGCTCCACCGCCACCTCCCATACCGCCTCCGAAGCTACCACCGCTGAAGCCTCCTCCGCCACCTCCGCCGAAGAGACCTCCACCACCGAAGATGACCGGACCACCTCCGCCTCCTCCCCGGTAGTTTTCATCGTATGACTGCTGGCGGCGCACTACTTTATGTCCGCAATTGCGGCAGGTGTAGGTCACATCTTCCGTTTTCACTCCATTGCGGCGTGAGATGAGTATGCTGCTGCTACGTTGCAATTTATGTTGTCCGCAGTTGGGGCATTTGTTGGCAGCGCGTTGGGCAAGGATGCCTATAATAGATGCCACTGCGAGGAAACCGATAAGCCCCAGTAGGATACCTCCTACGGAGAGGTCATCCTCCTCTTCCGTGTCATTCACCATAGTGCCGTCAAGACGTGAACAGACTGCCTTTACACCCGCTACCATTCCGGCATCCCAATTACCGTCTTTCAGATAGGGAATCATGTATTTGGTCTGTATGCGTTTGCAGATGGCATCAGGAAGGTCCCCTTCCAAACCGTATCCCGTATAAAACTGGATGCAGCGTTGATCGGTTACCAGCAGAATGACCAAACCGTTGTTTTTCTCTTTTTTCCCTACTCCCCATTCATTGAGCAGCTGGTGTGAGAAATCAAAACAGTCTTCTTGTCCGATGGAGGGAACAACGGCAACTACCGTTTCAATACCAGTCTGCTGCTCCAATGCGTAGAGCATGCGGTCTATGTCGGCACATGCCTCTTTGGATAAGATGTCGGCAGGGTTGCAGACATAACGCGTCTTGTCCTGAAGGTGTACTTTAGGAATGTTCTTAGTGGTGTAGACTTCTTGTGCCTGCAAGGATATGAACAAGCACAGGAAGAATGCTATGGAAATAAATCGTTTCATATTACCAATGTTTGTTGCGGCGAAGATAGGAAAAATCACGTCAATGTATGTATTTCCCTACGAATTTCTTTACATGCTCGGTGTATTCCTGCGGATAATCCTTGTAAGACATGGCATGTGTGGCACCGGGTACAATCCATAATTCTTTGGGTTCGGGCTTGGCTTCATAGAGGGGATAAACCATCCACGTCGGTACAAAGGTGTCGGCATCACCGTGGATGAAGAGCATCGGCAAAGTACATTTCTTTACTTGCTCCAGGGCAGAAGCTTCGCGGAAGTCCCATCCGTACTCCTGCCGGCAAAGCCAGCTTGCAGTATGCAGTAGGGGGAAAGCGGGCAGTCCGAACTGTTCTTTCAACTCCCCGCGAAACTCATCCCATACGCTTGTGTAACCGCAGTCTTCCACAAAACACTTGATGAATGGCTGTTGGTATTGTCCGTGTTCCACTTCGCCGGATACCATCATGGTGGTGGCGGCTCCCATGGAGATGCCGTGTACTACCATCTTTGTACTGCGGGACGCTATGCTGTCCGTATGGCTGCGTCCGAAAAGCTCATCGGCGGTTTCGGTCCATTGCAACACGTCGAGCCGGTCTTTCCAGCCCATCTGTACATGGTTTCCTTCGCTCATCCCGTGTCCGTAAAGGTCGGGCAGCAGGATATTGAAGCCCATCTCCTTGCTGTACAAATAACCTATCATCAGCATGCGCACGGCGTTGTCCGTATATCCATGTACGATGACTGCCGTTTTGTCGGTAGGGCGGGCAGCGGCAACATAGAGCGCATGCAGCGTCTCTCCGCGGTCGTTCTCGATGTAGAAGTCCTTCAGTGCTCCTGCGGTCATCAGGCTATCCACCCAGGGGTGCAGTTCGGGGTAGCGCTCGTACATGAAATCGTAGGATGCGGCTATGTTGCGGCTGCGTGAAACGAGGTCGTCCGGTTTCAGGGAATAGCCCAGCATATAGTACCCTCCGCACAACAGTAGGGTGCAGAGGGCGGCCAGACTGAGAATTGAATATTTTATGGCTTTTTTCATTATTTATTCCAAATTTCCCATGCGGCAAAGGCCTGCAACAGCAACATCTCCAGTCCGTTCTTGGTGACGGCTCCTTGTGCCTGGCCTTTCTTCATGAAGAGGGTTTCGTTTGGATTATATAACAAATCGTAGAGCAAATGGTTGGGGGTCAGTAGCTCGTAAGGAATGTTGGGACAGAAGTCCACTTTGGGGTACATGCCTACGGGGGTACAGTTGACAATCACCGTGTACTCCTGCATGATTTCCGGTGTCAGCTCTTCGTAAGTGAGGTATTTGTCCTCTTTCTTGGTGCGCGATACGAAGGTACTTTTTATACCCAGGTTCTCCAGCCCGCGATATACGGCTTTCGATGCGCCGCCGGTGCCCAGAATCAGGGCTTTCTTGTGATGTGGTTGCAAAAGCGGTTCTATGGATTGTGTGAATCCTATGATGTCGGAATTGTAGCCAACCAGCTTTACCTTGCCTTTGGGAAGGCGGATAATCTTGATGACATTGACGGCGCCTATCTTGGCGGTGTCTTTGTCCAGTTCGTCCAGATAGGGGATGACTTGCTCCTTGTAGGGGATGGTCACATTCAGTCCACAGAGGTTAGGGTTTTCCTCTATAACTTCCATGAAATCCTCGATACGTGGAATTTCGAAGTTTACATATTCTGCATCAATGTTTTCTGCCGTGAATTTCTCATTGAAATATCCGATGGAAAAGGAATGTTTCAACGGGTAACCTATTAAACCGTATTTCTGCATAATGAGGGTGTGTTAAAGGGGAATTAATGATTATTTTCTGGCTGTATACAACGTACATATTCCGAAAGTGAGCCGCTTGAAGTGTACTTCACTGAAACCGGCCTTGCGGATAACTTCCTGCATCACTTCTCCTTGAGGGAAGGCACGGATGCTTTCCGGCAGATAAGTGTAGGCGCTGTTGTCTTTCGAAATACATTTACCGAGCAGGGGGATAACGACTTTGGAGTAAATGGTAAACAGTTGTTTCATCGGGAAGCGGTCCGGCGTGGAGAGTTCCAGTATGACAAGATGTCCGCCGGCCGTCAGTACGCGGCACATTTCGGACAGTCCTTTATCCAGCCCTTCGAAGTTGCGGATGCCGAACGCTACGGTTACAGCATCGAAACTCTCATCGGCAAACGAGAGAGAGGTGCAGTCCTCCCGGGCAAATGAAATCTTGTCCGAGAGGTGCGCCCGTTTTACTTTTTCGCGCCCCACATTCATCATGCCTTCCGAGATGTCGGTACCAATCAAAGCATCGGGTTGCAGTTCGCGGCATGCAAGGATGGCGAAATCACCGGTGCCGGTAGCTACGTCCATGATACGTCGGGGGTGGAAAGGAAGGAGGTATTTGATTGCCTTCCTGCGCCAGCTGCGGTCAATACCCATGGATAGGGTGTGATTCAGCTTGTCGTAGGCGGGAGCGATGTTGTCGAACATTTCTTCCACTTGTTCGCTCTTCTTACCGTCAGCGCCGTAGGGCTTGATGTGTTCTTGGGGGTAATCCATGATTTTTTTATGTGCTAATGTGCTGATACGCCAATGTGCTAATTGGCTGCGCTATTATGCCGCAAGGTCATTAGCACATTGGCATATTATCACATTAAGTAATTAGTTACATTCTTTTCAATGCGTTCGGCAATGTTGTCGGTATCTTCCTTTACGAACTTCTCGCCAGTGATGTGTTCGTACAGTTCGATGTAACGTTCGCTGATTGAAGTAACGATTTCGTCTGTCATTTCCGGTACCTGCTGTCCTTCCTTACCCTGAAAACCGTTGTCCATCAGCCATTCGCGTACAAATTCCTTGGAAAGTTGTTTCTGCGGTTCGCCTTTGGCAAAACGTTCTTCGTAGCCTTCGGAGTAGAAATAACGGCTGGAGTCCGGGGTATGGATTTCGTCCATCAGATAAATCTTGCCGTCGTGCTTGCCGAATTCGTATTTGGTGTCTACCAGAATCAATCCGCGTTCCGCTGCAATCTCTGTACCGCGTTTGAAGAGAGCCATTGTGTATTTTTCCAATACGGCATATTCTTCGGGCGTGGCAAGTCCTTGTGCTAGGATTTCTTCTTTGGAGATGTCGGCATCGTGTTCGCCAATTTCGGCTTTGGTAGTCGGGGTGATGATGGGTTCGGGGAACTTCTGGTTCTCCTTCATTCCTTCGGGCAGTTTCACACCGCAGATTTCACGGACACCGCTTTTGTAAGCGCGCCATGCACTGCCGCAGAGGTAACCGCGTACAATCATTTCTACGGGGAATCCTTCACACATCACGCCTACCGTCACCATCGGGTCGGGAGTAGCCATTTTCCAGTTGGGGCAGATGTCGGTGGTGGCATCCAGAAACTTGGCTGCAATCTGGTTCAGCATTTGTCCCTTGAAAGGAATGCCTTTAGGCAATACTACGTCGAAGGCTGAGATACGGTCGGTAGCTACCATGACCAACTTCTCGCCATTGATGTTGTACACATCACGAACCTTCCCATGATAGACACTTTTCTGTCCGGGAAAGTTGAAATCTGTTTTTGTTAATGCTTTCATCTTTGTAATATTTACGATTTGAGAATTTACTGTTTCTGTTCAATCTTGCTATTGGCTTGTTCGGCCTTGCGTCTTTCGCGCTCCGCTTTCGCTTCTTTGTCAAACTTTTCGTAGGCCTCCACAATTTGGGTGACAAGCTTATGCCTTACGATGTCTTTCTTGTTCAGTTCCACGAAGCTGATGCCTTTCACTCCTTTCAGAATACGGAGTGCCTGCACCAGACCGGATGTCTGGGAGGAAGGCAAGTCAATCTGCGTCATGTCTCCCGTGACAATCATCTTGGTGTTCATTCCCATGCGGGTGAGGAACATTTTGATTTGCTGGGTGGTGGTGTTCTGCGCTTCGTCCAGAATGACGACGGCATCGTTCAGTGTGCGTCCGCGCATAAAGGCGAGGGGGGCAATCTGGATGATGTTCAGCTCCATGTACTCTTTCAGCTTGGCAGCAGGTATCATGTCCTGCAGGGCATCATAGAGCGGTTGCAGATACGGGTCTATCTTGTCCTTCATGTCGCCGGGCAGGAAACCGAGCTTTTCTCCGGCTTCTACAGCGGGGCGGCTGAGGATGATTTTCTTGATTTCTTTGTTTTTCAGTGCCCGCACAGCAAGCGCGATGGCAGTATAAGTCTTTCCGGAACCGGCAGGACCGATGGCAAACAGCATGTCGTTCTTGGCAAAAGCCTCCACCAGTTTCAGCTGGTTCTCGCTGCGCGGGATAATCGGCTTTCCGGTTACGCTGAATACAATGACATTGCCCGATTTCTCTGCTTGCGGGGCATTGCCTTTGATGATGTCTATAATGACCTCTTCTTTCAAAGAGTTGTACTCGGCACAGTATTTTTCCAGTTTGGTGATGTTCTCTTCGAATGCACACATTTCCTCCTCATCACCCAATACTTTGATGACATTGCCACGGGCGATGATACGAAGCTTGGGATACAGGGCTTTTATCAGTTGCATGTTGGCGTTGTTTACGCCGTAGAATATTACCGGATCAATATCTTCAAGAACAATCAGTTTTTCTATCATTGATATGCTTTAAAGTTCAATTCGTTCTTTTAGTGAAACGTTTTGCAAATGTAGTGAAACGTTTGGATACTTAAATGGTTCTATCGGGTATTTTTTTTGCAGAGGCTTCGGGTAGATTGCCGGCAATTGTTGCACGACGATGCCGTTTCCTTTTTTTGAGCATCCGATGCGTTGCCGGTTCAGCGTCTGCTCCTTCATGTTGAAGATGATATTGGGGTCGAAGTGCTGGCCGTTGACTCGTGTTTCGAAGTGGAGATGCTCGGTAGAGGCGCGTCCGGTACGTCCGGTCAGTGCGATGGGCTGTCCGGCTTTGACCGTGTCGCCACAATGTACAAGGTTTTTGAAGTTGTGGCTGTATATCGTTTCCAGTCCGAAGTCATGGCGTACGACAACGACATTGCCGTAGGCGCTGTAAGGCTTGGACATCCGTACTACGCCGTTGAAGGCACTCCGTATGGTGTCTTTGGCGCAGGTCTTGATGTCTATGCCGCTGTGGCGTCCCCGCCCCCGTCCGTAAGGGGAGATGACTTTTCCTCCGGGCAGAGGAAAGGAGTATTCCGTGTCCGGAATGTCCTCCAAAGGTAGCTCTATCAGTTCTCTTTGCGAAAACAGTCCTGGAGTGGCAACGCGGATATGGTTGGTTTCCATGGCGGAAAAGACCGCTTTTTTCCCTTGTGCCGTGGCACCAAGGGCTATGAGTAGGAGAGGGACAAGAACGCGTATTCTCATTTATTCAAAATATTGTATGGTCCCACCGGTAGAGGAAGCATATTTCTCCAACAGTCCCAATATCATTTCGGCTGCTTCTTTCAGGCCTTCCTGCCCGTTGTAGCCGTTGACAATGGCAAGGATATGGCGGGTTTCCAGTTTCATCTTGGTGCGTTCGTGGTCACTGGTCGGGGTACCGATACCGCCTATACGGTCGCGGTAGACGGGTAGCCCTTCTATGTTCAGCATGCCGCGGCCTATACCCTCGAACGATTCCTCTCCACGTCCTATGCCCAGTTCAAGGTCGGTTCCTTGTATCTCGTCGGCATCAAATCCGCCGATAGAGTGACCCGTACGTAAGGAAACAAGGTTGATAAGGTCTACCAACGTATCTATCTGATAGAGTTCCAATCCGCGTAGCAGTCGTCGTCTCAGTGCTTCGGCCGAGGGACGGTAGCGGCTGGGGTCTTTGCCGCAACGTTTGTAGGCTTCACGGGTGGCGGCAATGACAGGTTGGTACTTGATGCTGTCCGTGGTTTCACGGGCTCTTAGCTCTTGGGTGAAAGTTGCGATTTCCTGCCACAACCCTTCGCTATATGCGGTATTTGTCACTTCGGCAAATACGGCTGCACCACGGAATTCGGGGCAATTCTGTTTGATTTCTTTAGAAAGTGTGATATGATACATTATAATATGCTTGAATATGTTCTTTATCTCAATTTCATTTTAACATGATTCCTGACAGTAATCTTCCGGATTTGATACCCAGCCTGCGTGCGGAGAAGAATTCTTCGTGTCGGGTGTATGTGCAGATGCCTGCCGTCTCCACTTGTGCGGAAGGTACTCCGAAGTCCAGCAGTTGCAGTCGGTTGGCAGCCCATAGGTCGATATGGTATTTGTGGGTGTCGGGTTTCCATTCGGAGATGCAATCCATCTGGAAACCGTTCTTGCGGAATGCTTCATAGACTTCGTCGCCTACCTCGAAGGCGGAAAGGGAGATACCGGGGCCGATGCAGGCTATCACTTCTTTACCCTCTGTGCCATAGCAGGCACTCATCTTGTCGAGTGTGTGGCCGAGGATGTAATTCACAGTGCTGCGCCATCCGGCATGAACAGCGGCTATCACGGCATTCTTCCGGTCGTAGAGCAGGATGGGAATGCAGTCTGCCGTAGAGATGCAGATGCAGCAGCCCGGTTCACGGGTTATCAGTGCATCAATGCCCTGTAACATGGAGTGGCGTTCTTCTGCTGTTGCTTGCAGATAAGTTCCGTCAATGACAAGTGCCTTTGTCCCGTGGGTCTGAAACGGAATGACCAGTTCTTTGGGACGCTGGGGCAGGGAAGAACACACTATTTCCTGATTGCAGCGCACAGCTCCAGCTTCGTCTCCCGTGTAAGGCGTACAATTGAGGGAGGCATAGTTTCCCTGGCTGCACCCTCCATGACGGGTGGTTACAAAACAAGAAATGCCGGGATATGAGGCAAGCAGCTCATATCCCAACATTTTCCTATCTTCAGTAAGAGGAATCATTTTTTATCTTCCTCCCAATCCTCTTCGTATTCAAAGTCCTCGAGGTCCTCTATGTCCTCGTCGTCGTTGACGTATTCATAGCTGAGGTCTTCGTCCTCACCCTCTTCTTTCAATTCTTCCTGCAGGTGGCTGAGGTCTTTGGCGCGGTGGGCAATGCTGTTCACTTTGCCTTCTATCTTATTGCTTTCCTTGTTCAGCTCTTCCCAAAGGATGTCTTTCAGCGTAGAGATGCCCATGCCGGAGACAGCAGAGATGAATATATGCGGAATCCCTTCGGGCAGTGTCGGTTCTATCTCGTCCATCAGTTCCTGGTCGAGCATGTCGCATTTGGTGACGGCAAGCACTCTCTGTTTGTCCAGCATTTCGGGGTTGAAAGTGCGAAGCTCGTTCAACAGGATTTCGTATTCCTTACGGATGTCGTCACTGTCGGCAGGCACCATGAACAGCAACAATGAGTTGCGCTCGATGTGGCGCAGGAAACGCAATCCCAAGCCTTTGCCGGCACTGGCCCCTTCGATGATACCGGGGATGTCTGCCATGACGAATGACTTGCTGTCACGGTAGGACACGATGCCCAGATTGGGCTCCAAAGTGGTGAACGGGTAATTGGCGATTTTGGGCTTTGCCGCAGAAACGGCTGCCAACAAAGTCGACTTGCCCGCATTGGGGAAGCCTACCAGACCGACGTCTGCCAGCAGCTTCAGTTCCATGATTACCGTCAATTCCTGCATCGGTTCGCCCGGTTGGGCAAAGCGGGGAGCCTGGCGTGTGGCGGTTTTGAAGTGCCAGTTGCCCAGACCTCCTCGTCCGCCTTTCAGCAGGATGACTTCTTGTTCGTGCTCGGTGACGTCGCAGATATATTCACCCGTTTCGGCGTTGTACACCACCGTGCCGCAGGGCACTTCAATAACCTTGTCCGCTCCGTCTTTTCCGAAACTGCGGTTCTTGGAACCGGATTCTCCGTGACCTGCCAGGATGTGGCGATCATATTTCAGGTGGAGCAGCGTCCAGTAGTTGCGGTTACCCCGCAGGATGACATGGCCTCCTCGTCCTCCGTCACCTCCGTCGGGGCCTCCGTTGGGTATGTATTTCTCACGCCGCATATGCGTAGAACCTCGTCCGCCCTTTCCGGAGCGGCAATATATTTTTACGTAGTCAACAAAATTCGATTCAGCCATATTCTGTTTTATTGTTATTTCACTGCGTCAATAGCCTTGCAAACATCAGCAAAGATTTCTTCCAATACGCCGAAGCCTTGGATGTGCTGGTATTTGCCATCTTGTTTGTACCAGTCAATTAGCGGAGCTGTCTGTGAGTGATAAACAACAAGGCGCTTTTTGATTGTCTCTTCGTTGTCGTCTGCACGTCCTGATTCTTGTCCACGCTTGATGAGGCGCTTCATCAGTTCTTCTTCGGGCACGTCGAGGTCAAGCATCACGCTGACTTCTTGTCCGCGTTCGGCGAGCATCTTCTTTAATGCTTCAGCTTGGGCGATTGTTCTGGGGAAGCCGTCGAAAATCACGCCTTTGCTATCCTTGAAGCTGTCGAACACGCTTGCCAGGATATCAATCATCAACTCATCGGGAATCAACTGGCCCTGGTCGATATAACCTTTAGCAGTCTTGCCCAGTTCTGTACCGTTCTTCATTTCAGCACGGAGCACGTCTCCGGTAGAGATGTGGTTGATGCCATACTTTTCTACAATCTTTTCACTTTGCGTTCCCTTACCTGAACCGGGAGCGCCAAAAATTACAATGTTCAACATTTGCTTAGTTATTATTTAATGATTTACTATATTATGTCTGTATCAGTCTACTACAGTATAAATGTCGGGATAGTTGCGCCCGAAGCCGTCATAATCCAACCCGTAGCCCACGATGAAGTCGTTCGGAATATTCATGGCCACATATTCTATGTTCAAATCAACTTTCAGCTTATCGGGTTTCACCAGTAGGGAGGCAATATGAATCTCCCTGGGACCGCGAGTGCCGAGGGTGTCCAGTAAGCGTTGCATGGTGAGTCCCGTATCTACGATATCCTCTACAATGACCACTGTACGGTCCGTGAGGTCTTCATTGATGCCTATTACTTCCTTGATTACCCCGGTAGAGGATACTCCTTGATAAGATGCCAATTTGACAAACGAAATTTCGCAGGGAATCGTGATTCGTTTCAGCAAATCGGAGGTAAACATGAACGAACCGTTCAGTACGCTGAGGAATAGAGGATTCTTTCCTGCCAGGTCGCGGTTGATTTCGTTCGCTACACGGGTTACTTCTTTCAGTATGTCCTGCTCCTTGATGGAGACTGTGAACATCTTGTCTTTTATTTGTATGGTATCCATAGATGGGATGTTTTTAGAAAGTTGCCGCAAAAATACGATTTTTATTCCACTCCATGCATCATCTTCTGTAATTTCTTTGAAAGCAGGAAGAGGATAAGCGATGCCGTGGCAGACATGATGACGAACACCATGAAGAAATCGTACATCGTCTCGATGCGATAACCCAGCAGCGTCTTTACTTTTCCGGCTTCGGGGTAGAGCCCGCTCAGCGTGCCTGCAAACTTATTGGCAGTGGCGGTGGAGAGGTACCATATCCCCATCATTAGTGAGGCGAAGCGGATGGGCGTGAGCTTGTTCACCATGGAGAGCCCGATGGGCGAGAGGCAGATTTCGCCCATGGTATGGATGAAGTAGAGCCCCGTCAGCCAGATGAGACTCACCTTGATGCCCGGCTGAACATCTTTCACCCCAAAGCAGATGACGAGATAGCCCAGTGAAAGCAGTAGCAGGCCGATGGCTTGCTTGGTGGGCGAGGCGGGCTCCATGCCCCGTTTGCCCAGGGCGCCCCATACGCCCGGCATGATGGCGGCAAGTATCACTACAAAGAAGGGGTTGAAGGACTGAATCCAGGAGGCGGGCATTTCCCACCCCAGGATGACGCGGTCAGTCTGCTCGGAGGCGAAAAGCGTGAGCGAGGCGCCTGCCTGCTCGTAGGCCGCCCAGAAGAAAATGACGAAGAAGGCGATGATGTAGATGACGAAGATGCGGTCGCGCTCCGTCTTGGTGAGCGAGCCTTCCAGCAGGATGCTGACGGGAAACACGATGCAGGCGGTGAAGATGCCGATGCTTATCCAATCGCTCCCGAAACACCGGTAGAAGAAACCGGCAAGCGCGATGGCGAGCAGGGCGAGCAGCAGGTAGTTGCGCATGGGCCGTCCGTTGGCGTGGGCACTCTTCCGGGCGGTGTTGTCTGCCTGGGGCCGCTCCTTGCGGGCGTCGGGGATAATGCCGAGGGGCTTGCCGTCGGGGCCGATGAGGTACTTGTTCTTCTGGGTTTCGAAGAGGACGACCGTCAGCACGGTGATGATGGCTGCGATGAGGAAGCCCCATCGGAAGTCGTGAGGATTGCCCGTCTCGCCAAAGTAGCCGCAGACCAGCGGGGCGAGGAAGGAACCCACGTTGACACCCATATAGAAGATGGTGTAGGCGGAATCCAGCCGTTTGTCACCCGGCTTGTAGAGTTGCCCCACCAGGGAGGAGACGGTGGGCTTGAAGCAGCCGTTGCCCAATATAAGGAAAGTCAGTCCGCCGTACATCAGCCAATGCGAAAGCTCACGCGCCTCCAGCATCGAGGCGCTGGCAAACATCAGGAACTGGCCGACTGCCATCATCATGGCCCCCCAGAAGACGGAACGGCGGATGCCCCAGTATTTGTCGGCGATGTAGCCTCCGATTAAGGGCGTCAGGTACACCAGTCCGGTGTAGCTGCCGTAGATGGAGGCGGCGTGCTCCTTGTCGAAAAGGAGCGCCTGGGTGAGGAACAGGATGAAGATGGCACGCATGCCGTAGTAGCTGAAACGCTCTGCCGTGCTGGTGGCGAAGATAAGGTAAAGACCTTTCGGGTGTCGGGATGTACTCATTGAATATGCTTTTATTGTTTTGGCTTTTATTATATGTTGAGGGTACAAAATTAGTCATTATTTTGCGTAAGTTAATGGGTATAATTAGAAACTTGCCGGCAAGCCTGCGGGAACTTGCCGACAAGCCTGTGCAAACTTATCCGTAAGCCTACGCAAACTTAAAACAGAATTTCTGTTTCTGTAAATAAAGCTTTTGTTTATAGAAATAGAGCTTTTGTTTCTAAGAATAAAGGCTTTGTTCTAAGAATCCTTTGCATTGAAGACAACTTTTCCTTACGGAGCAGATATCTTTTCCCGGGGGACAAAGCAACTTGATAAAAAACGTCTTCTCTTTGTACAGTTGAAATCAAAGCCCTATCTTTGCTCTACGATTTTAAGATAATCCTATTATGAAGATATTTCCTACTACAAGCATCAAGCAACTGGATGCAGATACCATAGAGAATGAACCGATTGCCTCCATCGACTTGATGGAACGTGCCTCACGCGCATTGGCCCGTGCCATTGCCGAGCGTTGGGAGCCGGACACGCCGCTCACCGTTTTTGCCGGACCGGGGAACAACGGTGGCGATGCGCTTGCCCTGGCGCGACTGCTGGCTGGGAAGGGCTACCGGCTCGAGGTGTATCTCTTCAATACGAAAGGGACGCTTTCGCCGGACTGCGAGACGAACAAGGAGCGGCTGGCCGACGTGCCGGGCGTGGACTTCCACGAAGTGACCACTCAGTTTGTACCTCCTGTGCTGACGGCGGACCATGTGGTGATAGACGGCCTCTTCGGCAGCGGTCTGAACAAGGCTCTGAGCGGCGGTTTTGCAGCCGTAGTGAAGTACATCAACGCTTCGCCCGCAACGGTGGTGTCCATCGATATCCCATCGGGACTGATGGGTGAGGACAACACCTACAACGTACATACGAATATCGTCCGTGCCCATCTGACGCTGAGCCTGCAATTGCCGAAACTGGCATTTCTCTTTGCCGAGAACGAGCCGTATGTGGGCGAATGGCAGTTACTGGACATCGGGCTCAGCAAGGATGCCATCCATGACATGGAAACGGACTTCTGCCTGCTGGAGCATGAAGATGTATCTGCCCTGCTGAAGCCGCGCGGCCGGTTTGCCCATAAGGGGAATTTTGGCCGTGCACTGCTGATAGCCGGTTCGCAGGGGATGGCGGGAGCTTCGGTACTGGCTGCGCGTGCGTGCCTGCGTTCGGGTGTGGGGCTGCTGACGGTACATGTGCCGTTCTGCAACAACTTCATTGTGCAGACTTCCGTGCCCGAAGCCATGACGGAGCTGGACATCAGCGACACCTGCTTTGCTGCCGCTACCGATACGGACGATTACCAGGCCGTAGCGATAGGCCCGGGACTGGGAAAGGCGGCAGAGACCGAGGCGGCTCTGCTGGAGCAGATAGAGATATGCCAGACTCCGATGGTGGTGGATGCCGATGCCCTGAACTTGCTGGGCGAGAAGCGTAACTATATAGGGCGTCTGCCCAAAGGGAGTATTCTGACTCCGCACCCCAAGGAGCTGGAGCGTCTTGTAGGCAAATGCCAGAATTCGTACGAGCGCTTGATGAAGGCTCGCGAGCTGGCGAAGAGCGCCGGAGTGCACATTATCTTGAAAGGTGCTTATTCTGCCATTGTCACTCCTGCCGGGAAATGCTTTTTCAACCCTACCGGCAATCCGGGTATGGCAACGGGAGGCAGCGGTGATGTGTTGACGGGAGTGGTGCTTGCCTTGCTTGCCCAAGGTTATGAGCCGGAGAAGGCTGCCTGCCTGGCCACGTATGTGCACGGACTGGCGGGAGACATAGCCTGCAAGAAGCAGGGGGCAGTGGGGATGACGGCGGGGGATATGACTGCTTGCTTGCCGTTGGCGTGGAAGATGCTGGAAGAATAATTCTTTTCCGCTTATTTCTCTCTTGTCGTAATGTGGAAGCATCCTTGCTTCAACTCGTACTTGATGTAGCATTTATCGGCTTTCCGCAGGTCACGGAGCACTTCCGAAAGAACCAGCTTTAAGGTATCTGCGCTGACATCCTGCAAAGGGCGTCCATCTTCGTCTTCTATTTTCTGGAAGCGTTTCCAACTGACATCGAATGTCGTTCCGTAAAAATGTGCCGAGTTTGGAGAAGCATTGCCGTTGCGGCGGCGCAGGCGTTTTACATCGTCCTGGGTGCGAAGTACGGAAGTCACAATTATCTTGTTTGGATTCAGTCCTTTGGCGGTCAGTGAATCTAGGAAGTTGTGTCCGATGGTGTCCAGTAGGCTGGCGGCGCCCGGAATGAGATAAGGGATGGAATGCGTCAGTGAATCCACGGCATACAGTTCGTTTGTCGTGATAGGTTGCAGTTGCTCCTTCATCTTTTCTGCTTCCTCGCGGGAGGAAAGCACACGTATGCCGATGGCTTGGGCTACATTGAGATGTTTCTCATTCAAGTCTCCGAATGAGCGTTTGTAGCTGACAACGCCCCGAATGTTGCGCGGTTCGTTCAACTTGAGCGACATGTCTTTCTTCTTGCAGCCGGCAAAGGTGAATGTTGCGGCAGCTGCGACAATTATCAGTATAGGTAGGATTTTGGAAGAATATTTCATGATGTCTGTGAAAAATCTGCGTTAATCTGTGTAATCTGTGGTGAAAAACCTTGCAAAGATAATTCAAACCTTCTTAAATTAGCACTATCTGTGCTGAAAAAGCGAATATAGGCTGCACCTTAACATAACTTTTTCATGCGAGCATGAAAGTTCTGTATTCGGTTTGCACTATCTTTGCACACAAAAAAGACCGTGCAACGATATTTTGTATACCTGGCTTATGATGGCACCGCTTATCACGGCTGGCAAATCCAGCCGAATGGAGCGAGTGTGCAGGAGTGTTTGATGAAGGCGCTGAGTACCTTGCTGCGTCGCGAAGTGGAAGTCGTGGGAGCGGGGCGTACCGATGCCGGGGTTCATGCCTCACTGATGGTAGCTCACTTTGACAGTGATTCTCCTCTGGACACTGTTTTTATGACGGATAAGCTGAATCGTCTGCTTCCTCCCGATATTTCTGTATACCGCTTGCGGGCCGTGAAGTCCGATGCACATGCCCGCTTTGATGCTACGGCGCGTATGTATAAGTATTATGTCACTACCGCCAAGTCTCCTTTCAACCGCCAATATCGCTGCCGTCTGTTCCAAACACCGGACTTTGAACGGATGAATGAGGCTGCCCAAACCTTGTTTGATTATACGGACTTTACCAGCTTCAGCAAACTTCATACAGATGTTAAAACCAATAATTGCAAGATTATGCATGCTGCCTGGACTCGGGTAGACGATGTGACTTGGGTTTTCACCATCCAGGCCGACCGGTTCCTGCGGAACATGGTACGTGCCATTGTCGGCACTCTACTCGAAGTGGGTCGTGGAAAACTTTCTGTTGAAGGTTTCCGACGCGTCATCGAACAGAAGGACCGTTGCCAGGCAGGAACCTCCGTTCCCGGAAATGCATTGTTTCTGGTGGATGTAGCCTATCCGGAAACGACTTTTTTAGAATAAACAGAGGGATGCACTACAAAAACGTACCCCCCCTCCCTTTAATTTTTAATTCTTAATTTTTAATTAACTCTATGTGGTTATTGCTTGCTTTCCTTTCTGCTGCCTTGCTGGGATTTTACGATGTCTTCAAGAAGAAGTCGCTTCGTGATAATGCCGTACTGCCGGTACTTTTCTTGAACACGCTGTTTTCGAGCCTTATATTTCTTCCTTTCATTCTTGTATCTGCCTTTGCGCCGTCAGTGTTGGGAGGTACGATGTTTGATGTTCCCGTGGTGGGGTGGGAGGTGCATAAGTTTATTGTTGTCAAGTCGTTTATCGTGCTTTCTTCCTGGATATTCGGTTATTTCGGGATGAAGCATCTGCCGCTGACCATCGTGGGACCGATTAATGCGACGCGTCCCGTAATGGTGCTTGTAGGTGCTATGCTTGTGTTTGGCGAACGCTTGAACCTTTATCAATGGATTGGCGTGCTGCTTGCCATAGTCTCCTTCTTCATGCTGAGCCGTTCGGGTAAGAAAGAGGGAATCGACTTCAAGCATAACAAATGGATTCTTTTCATCGTGCTGGCTGCCGTTGCTGGAGCTGTCAGTGGGCTGTATGACAAATACCTGATGAAGCAGCTCAACCCGATGTTGGTGCAGTCGTGGTATAATGTCTACCAAGTCTTTATCATGTGTCCCATCATCCTGCTGTTGTGGTATCCCAAGCGAAAAGAAAGTACCCCGTTTCGTTGGGACTGGACCATTATCTGTATCTCCATTTTCCTTTGTGCGGCAGACTTTGTCTATTTTTATGCCCTAAGCTATGAGGACTCCATGATTTCCATTGTTTCGATGGTGCGTCGTGGTAGTGTTGTAGTTTCCTTCCTTTTCGGTGCGCTTTTCTTCCGTGAAAAGAATTTAAAAAGTAAGGCTGTCGACCTCATTTTGGTGTTGATTGGAATGTTCTTCTTATATTTGGGGAGTAAATAAACAAGAGATATATGGCAGAAGACCTATACATAAATGCTGGTAGCAAGACAGAGAAATATCGCGCTTTGCTTCCTCAACTGAAAAATCTGCTGGCAGGTGAAGATGACTTGATAGTCAATCTGGCGAATGCTTCGGCGGCGCTGAAAGAGACTTTCCATTTCTTTTGGGTAGGCTTCTATTTAGTGAAGGGTGAAGAATTGGTGTTAGGACCTTTCCAGGGACCGATAGCTTGTACGCGCATCAGGAAAGGCCGCGGTGTTTGCGGCGCGGCATGGGATAGAGCCGAGACGTTGGTTGTGCCCGATGTGGATGCATTTCCCGGACATATAGCCTGCAGCTCGCTGTCGCGTTCGGAGATCGTGGTTCCGCTGAAGCGTGAGGACGGTGAAGTGTGGGGAGTATTGGATATTGACAGTGACGATTTGGGCAGTTTTGATGAAACAGATGCCCGTTTCCTTGAAGAAATGATTAAAATGTTATGATAAGAAAACTGAGTGCTTTTTTGATTTTGGCTTTCATCGGATGGGGGTATTTGCAGGCTCAGGAAGCCAAGACGTGTTTTAAGAATATGCCGGATTCTATATGTCCGTTGCTTAGCGCCGTGAACCGTGCGGATTTTATAGACTTTCTGGAAAGTAAGATGAAAGCTGAGGTGACCAACAGCTTTGGTGGTAAATCGGAAATGACGGAACTTTCTCCAGACTATATACATGTGAAGATGACGCCCCAGAGTTCATGGCAGATGAAGCTCTTGCCTACTAACGACAGTACGAAGGTGATTTGTGTGGTTGCTACGGTTTGTGCTCCGGCTTGCGACAGCCATGTCAAGTTCTATACGACAGACTGGAAGGAGCTGGTTGCTTCGTCCTACCTGCCGGTATTGCCCGTTCTGGATGATTTTATCGCTGAGGCTGCGGATACGGTGGATATCTATGAGTATGAGGATGCTCGTCGCCAGGCCGACATGCTGCTGATGAAAGCGGACCTTTCTGCGAAGGACGCCACGTTGGCATTCACTTTTACCACGATCGATTACATGGGTAAAGAAGCGGCGGAAAAACTAAAATCGTTTGTCCGCCGTCCTATTGTTTATACTTGGAATCAAGGGAAGTTCGGGAAATCCTCTACTTCACTTTGATTCTGTCGAATCCCTCTCCATAGACTCCGATGACTGCACTTTGTGATACAAAGGCATTGGGGTCTATGTCTTTTATGAGCCGGAAAATGATGGTGGACTCCCGCTTCTTGGCCAGCACGAACAGCATTTTTATCTCTTTTCCCGTATAGAAGCCCGAGGCGTTGATGACCGTTGCACCTCTGTGGGGATATACCTGGATGTGCTTGGCTATCTCCTCATATTTATCGCTGATAATAAAGAATTGTACGGACTGGCGGGCACTGTTCACCACTTGGTCGAGCACGAAGCTGCATATGTATAGAGTAACGTAGCCATACACCACCTTTTCCCAATCTTTTAGAACAAAGTAACTGGACGAGATGATGATAAGGTCACATATCAACATGACTCTGCCCAGCGTGATGTCGCGGTACTTGTTGATTACGGCGGCAATGATGTCCGTGCCGCCAGTACTGCCGTTGTTGGAAAAGGCGATGCCGATGCCGCTACCGCAGAAGGAGGCACCGATGACACAAGCCATGAAAGGCTGGTCGTGCAGGAGGACAACACCCTCAGTCAGTTTTTGGATAATGGAAAGGAAAAAGGTCAGGGTGAATACGGCAAAGATTGTCTTTACGCTGAACTTCCATCCCAACACACGTAGGGCAAGCAATAGAAGCAGGAAGTTGATGGCAAAGTACGTATATTGGACGGGAAATCCTGTGGCAAAATATACGATGGATGCAATGCCCGGTACGCCACCGGTAGTAATATCGTTGGGAAGCAGGAAGACTGTCCAGCCGATACCGTACAAGACCATGCCTAAGGCAATCATCAGATAATCCCGCAGTTCGCGCATAGTGTTCTGTCGGGAGGGAATATTTACTATTGTTTTCATTATAATTTTATGTGGTTGTGAAAATGCGGGGACAAAGATACTGCTTATTTGGGATATAATGTTGAAAAAAAAATGCAGATTTTTGCAACCAAACTTCATCTTTCTGCGTCTAATAAATAAAAAGAGGAGATTATGAATATGAAAATGAATTTTTCCATGGACGAGATTCGTCTTAAAGTAGAAGAGTATATAAAGAAAGGTGGCCGGGCAGCTGGTCGTCCAGTACTGACGGCTTATTATGTGATGACTGCAGACTCTACTCCGGAGAGTGAAAGGACAAATATCATGATTGCTTTGGTGGCCATTGTATTTCCTACCAGTATAGAAGATCTTTTGGGACAAGTCTTTATGGTAGGGAAGGGATTTGCCGCAGTTTATGCTTATAAGAAAGTGAAGAAATACATCACTCCACAGATAAAAGACAAGGTTGAAGCTAAATTGGATGAGTGGTTCCATGAGAATGTGACGGAGGTGGTGGAGCCACTTTATCTGGAATAGCAGTTCGCCACGGAGATTATGCTGATTTGTACGGATTGAATTCATATCGCGTATTTGTATCTGTGCGAATCAGCATAATCTCCGTGACGGACTGTTTATTGTTTTTTGCTCAAGAAGCGTTTAGCCAGATATTTCCGTACCGGTTCATCATAGAATTTCAGGCATAGATAGGCTAACAATATATTCCATGCATAGACGCATAAGGCAACCTGCCAAGTCTGCTCCAACGTGAAGAGCTGGTTCTTGATGAGCCATGCATAGAACAAGTACATAAATGGATAGTGTATCACATAGACAGGATAGGATATATCTCCCAGGAACTTGCATATCTGGGTCGATTTCTTATCCGTTGTGGTACCGGAAGCTCCTAACCAGACAAGAATCGGAAAAGCTATGATGACACAGAACACTTCATAAATGCCATTTGTACAGACCGGCGCCGTACCTTCCAGATAGGGCACTGAGAACAAGGTAATCAATGCAATGGTGCATATCCAGAAAGCGCCTTTCACCTTAATGGGCTTGAAGTTGCGCGATAAAAGCATACCCATGGAGAAAGGGAAAAGCATCCTCAATAATCCTCCGATAAAGTTTATTCCGTCCAGTGTCCAACCTACTCCCATATTGCCATATCCGGAGACATCGAAGATGGCGAATGATGCCAATGCTATTCCCAGCAATATTGTCAGTACGGTCAGTGCTTTGTTTGACAATCGTCGGATGAACAAGGCATAAAGGATGTTGCCTATATACTCAAAGAACAATGACCAGCAAGGACCATTCAAGGGAAACATTTCGCCATTACCACGGACTTCATAGCCTGCTCCCGGCATTGCGGGAATAAAGAATATGGAGCAGAGAAGGGACAGCATAATCATTGATAGGGCAATATGTGTTCCGTCCCATTGTATGCATCCTTGAATGCAGAAGGTGATGGCGCCCAAAACAGCGCCCATAATTACCATCGGATGAAGACGTATCAGACGTCGCTTGAAAAAACTCTTCATGGTGAGGCTCCTGCCCCAACGGTCGTCATAAGCATACCCGATAACGAATCCCGATAGTATAAAGAAGAAATCTACAGCTAAATAGCCGTGGTTGAAGGTTTCGATAATGCCACCACCGGCAAAAGCGTAGCCTTCGAATATATGATACCATATAACCATCAAGGCTGCTACGCCACGGAGCCCGTCGAGAAGGTCATAATGTGCTTTGGTGTCTGAAAAGGCAGAAGATGAAATGTACGACATCTGTTTTTTCTGTTGTTTGGTTAATGTTTTCGGATGTCAAAGATACGCCATGCGAAGCGAAGTTCTTTTGCTTAAAAGCAAAAAAGAACGGTAATCTTCTATTTTTTTGCGCGTACCCGGCTGAGAGTATAGATGGAAATACCCAGGAAAGCTGCCACATATTTTAGCTTCACCCGATTTATCAGTCCGGGGTAACGGCGGTTAAATTGTTCATACCGCTCTTGGGGAGGCAGTTGGAGTCTTTCCACAAACATATGACTGAGCTCCTTGTTTACGTTCTGATGCAGTATTCTGCCCCAGTTGGCTATATCAATATATGTTTCGTAGAGAGCATTTAACTTGTCTATGTGGATAGTATAGATTTTGCAGTCCGAAAGAGTTTCAATGCTTTCTACCGACGGCTGCTGATAGTACAGTGAATCCATTCCGAAGGTTACATCACCTTCCTGGCTGAACCAAGTGGTGGTATCTTGTCCGTCGTGATGAAATACGGAACGGGTGACCCCTTCCTCAATGAAATAAATCAAACGGTCTGTTACTCCCGCTTGTACTATATAAGTTCCTTTAGGATAGTATCTTACCTGCATATTCGTCAAAAGTGCCTGAAGTGCTTCTTCGGAAACCGGATAAATCTGCCTGATTTTATGAATGATGTTGTTCATTGGAGGGGAACTTTTTATTCGTTTACAAACTTACATAATTTTATTAACTAAAACAGAACTTTGATATACAAATGTGTGCGTTGCCTCATAAGCGTTTATGGTATAATGGAATTTTTCTTGTAAAAGAGATGTTTGTTCTTTGAATATTGTATCTTTGTAGAAAACGGTAGCCTATGAATAAAATATTGGTAACATTATTGGCTCTAATCGGAGGCAGCTGCATTTCATTCGCACAGATGGAGACTGGAAGAATTTCCGATACAGCTGAGGATACATTGAGAATAGAAAATGAAATTGTCGCTGTTGATACCGGATTTTACCAGTCAGTAGTCCGCTATGATACGGTGCGCTATAATTTGAAAATGCAGAGTGTTTACAAAAAGGCTTTTCAACTAAAGAATGATGTTTTTGTGGAAAAGATGAAAGAGCCGTGGTTAGATGATATTCTCAGAAATATCTTATTTAAATAACCATGAATTTGTGCTTTGCGGCATTCGGTTGACTTCCAGGTTTAACTCACTCGGTTAAACCACACTAAATTCAGCATTCTCTAAAAACAAAAATCAGATAGAAATCTTGCGATAACTATCTGATTTTCTTAAGAGCGGAAGACGGGGCTCAAACCCGCGACCCTCAGCTTGGAAGGCTCTTTGATAATACTATTCAATTATTTGATTGTTAGTCTGTTAATTACTTCTATAAAAGTCAATAGAACAACTATTGACCAACATTGGTAAGGTTTATACAATACCAATAGTAGCATTTAGTAATGCTAAGTTTCTTGTTTCTTTCTCATAACAATTTCTATTATTTTAAAATATCACATTTGCTCCAGAAGGTAGAGCCTAAAATAGCATAGTTCTCTTCAATACTCTTATCAATAAAGAATAGTTCAGAGTAAGGGTGTCCCTCATATTCAAAATTGAGTTTGACTGCCTTACACTCCCTAAACTTATTATCACTGCACCAAACAACTTTCTTTCCAACATAATGGAATGTATCTTCCAGTGAAATACTATCTACATAAGCAGGAAGAAAAGGAAGGGAGTTATTATATTCAGGTTTTGTACTTACTGCTCCTATACCATTATTTAAAAGAGAATCCCTCTGCTTATTTGTTTTGAAGAAAGCTAAGAAAGTAGGGCTAATCAAATTGTGTTTCATTCTTTTGTCCAGAAGGAATGTAAAGCCTAAACCTTTTACTTGAATAAATACTTCTATTTCATCGTTTCTTATAGTCATATCCATACAGCTTTTTGAACTTATCCTTTGCTTGTTCTTCAACTATATCATCTGGAATAAACTCTGCATATTCATCTGCTGATTTTATCTGCCTAATTATTTTGTCAAAGTGATAATCATCCCTGAGCTGTTGATTTTCCCTCTCATCTTCCTCATTAAGATTACCTGTGAGATGTCTTATCCTATAGTCTTGTTGCTCTATGGTTTTCCTATTAGATTTCATCTCTGCATATAGAAGTATTGCAGCTCCTACGGCAAGTATTGCTATGCCCTCAATCATTACATTTTACATTATAAGTTTCAAAATCAATAATCCATTTATTCTCTATCAAAAATTGTACCCCAAGTACCCCATGAATCTGTATCCCAGTTTCATCCTGCACTTGTTTTATAGCCTCAGAAGCATCCAATACAGAAAAGGTGGAAGTATAATCCCTCCCTTCAAAATTGAATGTAGCTTCAATGATAGGGGTTTCTTTGTAGTGTCCCTCTATCCCCATTGTTCTATATGTCCCTTCAAGTAGCTTAAACTCACTCTTAAAATGTTCATATACAAAGTCAAATAGGGTGTTATGAGTAGCACCAGTATCAATCAAGAAACAAAAGTTATTTGTTTTTCCTGATGTCAGTATCAGTGGTAAACCTGTTTTTTGCAGACCAAATGTTAGTGGAAATTCCATTTTTATTCATTTATAATCAATCATTATTTCATTTTATATCTAAATTACCCCTCATAAGCATCTGCTAATCCACTTTCTACATCTTCCCTACTCCAACCATCATAGAAAGCTTGCTCATCTCCATAAGGGTCATCCCAATTATCTACATCATTCATCCTTTCTTCTTCATAATCCCAGAAAGAAGTTCTATGTGAATATGTTTTGGAAGTCTTTTTCTTGTTAGAAGTTACCTTGGCAATAGGCAATGTTGTTTTCCCTATATCTGACTTTTCCATCAGTAAAGGGAAAATCTTACCACTACTATTGGCAACAATGGATATGACTGGTTCTTTGGGAATCCTTCTTAAAGAAACAAAACCTATATTAGCTCCGTAAGTAAAATACAATTGCCTTGTATTAGGTTGAGCTTTGACATACAGTTTCTTGCAATGTGCTAATTCTTTAAATGCCTCTACTGAATAAGTACAGATGTAGGTTAAACCATCAAAAATGACTTTATTGCCTAATTGGTGAAGGTTTATTCTTTCTTCTTTATCACCGAGAAAAGCCTTGAGAGAAAAAAGAGAATCTTCCTTTATAGCCCATATTTTATCATATTTCAGAGGAACAACAATATTTTCCAATGTGTCAATGATACCCCATTTATTCTTTTCTTCAAGATAATGATATTCCATTACACGAGAAAAACCACAAGTAAATTGCGGGTCACACCAAGAATATTTGCCAAAAGGAACTACTTGTTTATTGTCAATATCAATGTAAGCATACTGATATTGATGATTCCTGACCAAAGATAGACCACAACTGAATGGCTGCATTTCCATATATTGAGGTTGAATGATAACTTCCCCTCTTTGGTTCTTAGCTCCAAATAAGCCATCCTCTTGAAATATAATATAGTCCTTATCCATGCTGCCTTTTTGTAGCCATACTACAAAAAAGAAAGTGTGGTGCTTTCCTGCTGAGTCCAAGGTATCACCACAACACCTACAATCACAAACAAGGAAAGCCCACACCTGATGGTATGAGCATTTACTCTCTTACTGCTGTGATTGTTAGTCTTCAAAGTGGTGATTTTAGGACTTCACAAGTAAGAAGCAAACACTTCTTTTTCTAATATGTCTTGTTAAACTTCTATTTCATTAGCAATCATTTGATTGTTTCTGTTGCAAAGTTAGGACTTTCCACAAATAAACAATCATTTGAAGGCTACTTTTAATAGGTTTCAATCCATATTAGTACCATAGGCATGAGCTTATTCTCTTATCTGTCATTAAGGCTCTTGAAGTGGAAAAGTAATAATATACCTTCATATCCACCAGTGGCAAATGTACCATTAATTCCATTACATATCTCTGATTCTCATATATTTTCAAAATAAAAGCCCCAATTCCTTACAAGAACCGAGGCTTACAACAATAATAAACACAATACAAAGGCTGTTCACCTTTATCTCTCTTTAGCCATTATACACATGAATATCAATCCAATAGTGATATTCAAAATGCCTTTTACCATTATCTCCATGTTATAATCAGTTCAAATACCTTAATACCCAACTACAGCCAGCTACTCCAGAAGGAATAACAAGAAAAAGATGGAGGACATTTCATATCCAATCTTTCTTTCAAACCACCTTCTGGAGCTTGTTTTCCAGTTTTCCATTCAGCCACCATAGAAAATACCCCTTGCTCACTTACTTCCTGTATAAATATAACCAAGTAAGTGTGAAGTGTCGAATTTTTATTTTTATTCCTATAAGGTACATTACAGGTTTTTTCGACACTACAGAATTTCCTAACATAATGGATAAATGGGAGCAGATACTCCAGAAGGGAATAGGAAGTATAAGATTATTGTATAAACCAAGAATATTCATTTTCTCCATACAGAGCCTTATTTAGCCCTTCTGTAAGCTGTGTGGCATTCAGTGACCTATCCAAGAAATTATCTATATAGCTGCTTTTGTTGGCTCCAGTGAGCAAATTATATACATTCCACATGGATATGGCACTCTGATTCTCAGGAAGGGCAAAATTATCATCATTATAATATGCCTTGGCTACAAGCCCTATCTGAGTATCAGTCATCAGCATTTGAGGAAGTCTTTTCTTCTGTTCAATTGGGAGATATTGGTATAATCTGCTCTTTCCCAAGAACTGTGCAAATTGGCTTTCAGTCATATAACTATCCTTATAAGCACTCATGTAGTATAGGTGCTTGGCTATATTGTATTCTTGAAATAGCCTCATCACTGAACTAAATAAATCAGCAGTGCTCATCACCTTTAATTCTGACTTGTAACCATCAGTAGATACACACATATTACAGCAAACCAAATTTTTAAAACCAATGAATACCTTGAACTTTTCTGTACCTTTCTTACTATATAGATTCTCATGGTTATATGCCCTGATACCACCTATTGTAAGGTTTAACCTATTGCCCATTATATCCTCATGGATAGTGGGAATCTCAAAGCAGAACATCATTCTTTCATAGTAAATAGTCTTGTCTGATTCAAGTAAATCCTTCACTGGTTTATGAATAGCTTCGGGTGTTCTGCCTTTAATGACATGGCTTACTCTGATTGCAGGTTCTTCAATCCTCTCATTGGGAAATATCTGATTGGCAGCTTCCCAAACAGTTTCAATAAATGAAGGGTGACTGATAGTTATCTCATTATCCTTGCTGAATACTGGCACTACACATTCTTCCCTTAGATGCTGTATAGTGACTTCTTTGGTATTGGCTTCTATAAAGGGCAATCTTTTGTTTTCCCTTCTGGAGTTGATAATTTCAGTCTCTATAGTTTCAACTGGGGTTTCAATCTCAAACTTTGGCTGACTAAATGTTTGCATCAACATATTAGTTCTGTGTACTGGCATTAACTGCATTGCTTCCATAATGTATAAAATTAGGATTATAATTGATAATAGGTTTATTGCTCTCTTCTTGTAACTGCATCTTCTTCTGCATGAAATCTGATGTAAGTTGTTGATACCATTCTGGGTATTGGTGATAAATGGAGGTAAGTTCTTCAATAGTTTTAGCTTGATTTATCTTCTGCCTTATCATATCCAAGTTTACTCCATTATTGCACCAATCCAGTATTATTTGCCCAGTAGTGGGTGTAATAGTAAAGTCTGGTTTACCCATGAATAGACTTGTCCTATCCTTTGATGCAATGGCTTGATGCTTCATATTAATATCAAGGACTATAGTAAATTCATAGTCTATTCCATCCCTCATGACAGCCTTTAAGCCCACTTTCTCAGGAATCATCTTGCCATTTTTTTCACTAAGAACATAATCCTGCTTACACCTCATGGTACAAATAACATGGCTTGGAGATTGTAGAATCTTCTGCATGAAGGCATTCATTCTTGGTGTAATCTTCTGCCAGTTAGTAAATGAATTACCTTGTAAGTTAGCATGATACTCCAGAAGGCAATCCCAGCATTGGGAAATGCTGTCTATGATTATCACCTCCATTTTAGCCTCTTCACATATCTTTATAGCTTCAATATAAGTCTCAGGTGTGAAGTTGTCTTGAAGGGGTAATACATTGTAATTTCCCAAGTGTGCATATAAATCAGCACTCCCATTTTCACTGTCTATGATGGCTATTTTAGCCCAGTCATTAGTCAGACCATAGGCTAATGACAAGGCTGAATAGGTTTTACCACTACCAGCACAGCCTTGCAGAGCAAGCTTTATCTTAGCCTGCTTCTTTGATGATACTCTTAAATTTAACATGACTATATTCTATTAATGATAATTATTTAGAAAATAAAAAAGGCAGTCAGACTATTAATCCAACTACCCTTCTGGAGCATTTTCATTAGTTCCTATAGAGTTGCCAATGTAGTAGCTCCTCCTTCCCCTTTCTGATGTAACAGAAGGAATATATCCCCTGTTTCAGCAGAGCATACTTCTGAAATGACTGGTATTGTCAGCTCTCCAGTCTCCACCTTCTTTGAACAAGCTCCAGTTTCAAAGCCATAGACAAAGAAACACTTGCCAGTGTGTTCATTTCTTTTCACTTCAATCTTTTCCACATTGTGCTGTGCTTTAAATTCAGCTACACTCATTGTCTTTAAGAACTTCAAGTTTCTTTCCATAATTGTAAATTTATTATTGTTGCAGGGGGGACCATCCCCACCCTGAATGATAGGGTAGGTGATTGGTTGGAGTGCATAACACTCATGGCTCCAGAAGAGAAAAAAATAAAAAAATAATTTTGAATAGTTTTTTCAAGTCAGTAAAAACAGTTATACATTACTACTTATAAACATAGTAATACTGTTGCTTATCTTTGTAAACATACATACTTTTAGGAACATCTTCACTTATGGCTGCCATTTCTAACCAATTTTCATAGTTTATATGTCCTAACCAAGATACACATAACATATAGTCACGAGGATAATCTTCACTTTCTGGATTCTCAGGAACATCTTCAAGTTTTTTCAAATAACCCTTATTTATGAGTGATTTTCTTATTTTATAAAAGGTGCTTTTTTTCACTTTAATTTTTTCCTCCCAAAATTTCCATGACATAGTAAGGTTGAAAGAATTATTCACAGTATTACAATATAGTGCAATGATGAATCCTTTCTCTTCTGAAGTTAAATCTGTATTTTCTAATACTTCCTTCTGAATTATTCTAAAATTAGTTTGTGGGTGTGGCAGAAAATATCTTTTTCTTTTAAGTCTTTCTTGAATAAACAACTCTATTCTATCGCAGAAACCACTTTTTTCTAACCTTGGCATAAAGTTATCTTTTATATAACTAAAGGATTGTTTTGTAATATCTGCTATTTGGAGATAGGTTGAGTCAGTTGAATAGTTTGAGTTGGCTGTAAAGTATAAGCCTATTAAAGTATATAAATCATTTGGAGAAAACAAACTACTAATTCTATTGGGTATTACAGTATAATTTTTCATATCTTATTTTCATGAGTCCATATTTTATGTGATACTATAATACCTACCTTAATCTTTTGTATTATAGTATCGCATAAAATATAGACAATTGTAAATCCAGTTTTGCTAAAGATAAATATGAGAAGAAAACAATCTCTCCTTTAAGGAATATATAAAGATATGAAAAAATATTGACTTATGCAAATTGTTTAACAGTTTATTGTGTTGATAATCAGGATTTAAGGATTAAAAAATCTTAATAAATTATTTTCTTCTGGAGCAATTCTATCCTTATGCTCTTTTAATTGTAGAGGATTTTCCCCTCTAATAACATATTGATTCCTTGGTCTATCAGTCTTATACATGCTTTTAAAGAGGCTTATATACTTTCTAGGCATTAGTACCTTGTGCAGATGATATTTGACTATAGGGACTAATATAGCTTGTATTTCAGGGGAAGATAATGTTTGATTTACAGAAAAAGACTCCCTTATAGCTTTTTTGAAAGGGTGTTCTTCTGCTAAAGCCCAATACATTACAGCATTGCTGAGATTTTTAAAGGATACATCATTGTCAGTTCTAATCTCCCAAAGCTGTTTTAATAGGCTATCCAAATCAACATATTTATATAGCCTACTGAATCTCTCAAGAAATATTCTCTTATTTCTTTTACTCTGCCTAATACATGTCTTTAAAGTATTATCATTTAAACTACCTATTGCAGCCAATGTATTAATTTCAGTAATAGCCTCTTGTATGTAACTATCTGCAAGTTCTCCTTGCATGGCTTTGTTTTCATCTTCAAGAGCCATTTGTTGCTGGCTTATATCATAATTTATAGAGTTGTATTGGGCTATGTTGGCACATTTATCTAAAGCTTCTTTCATCTTCTCAGGTAGGAAATATAGCCCTCTATATAACTCCATTCTCTCAACTAAATAATCTATATTCAGATAGGCAGGCACATACTCACCATATATGTTTCTCCTAATTAGATTTATAGGTTCATCATTGCTTATCCTCTCTTGTGCTTTATCCTTTATAGCCTCTTTTACAATAGAGAATAGGTTTGTAAGTGTATAGTCTCCTTGGCTAATGTCATCAGCAGCAGTAATAAGCCTTAAAACTTTATTAGCTTTCCTTACAAGAGAGTCTGGATAAGTTCTCATATCTTCTACCAATGCATAATCTTTGGTATTATAAACAATAGTGTCACTTAGTATCTTATACTCACCTCTACATCTTCCATATATTTGTGTCATTCTATCTAAGGTTAACATAGAATAGTCTCTTCTGGAGTCTGATACTGTTATTAGATGATAATTGTCTGATATGTCTATTCCAGTAAAGTAGCAACAAGTGGCAAAATTAATTCTATTTGGCAATACATCATCACTATCTAATTTGGCTACATAATATTCTCCTGCTTCTTTAATAGATGCCTCACTACATAGTATTGCACATTCCTTTTTCACTTCTTCTTCAAGAGAAGATATGATATTTTGAATCTGTAGGATGGAGTTATATGCAATGAATATTTTCTCATTTGGGTGAGATTTAATCTCATTTATCACTACTTGGATAATGTTATTGGTATGAAGTAGTTTAATATTTCTTTTCTTTTCCCATTGCCATGAAATAGGAAATAGACATTCCTTCTTTAAAAGGGGATTGGTAAACTCTTTCATAGTAGCTGTAACCATGCACCTATTCTTGGGAGGGAACAATAGATAATAATCAATCACATCTTCCAGTTGAGGTCTGTAGTTACTATCAGATTGAAGGACATCTATTTCATCAATCATTAGAAAGTAGTCTTTATAATTCTCTTCTTTTATTAATTTCAGTAACCTACCTAAACTATCTGCTACTACCAACAGCTTCTTATATCCTTCCTTCTGGAGATACTCTATTATCTCTTGGTCTGTTGTCCTTTCCTTTTCATCCTTTATTTCACTTCCTATATATAAAGTTTTGGGGTGCTTTTTACATTTGGAGAAAGCCAGTGCTTTTGTAGGAAGGACTATAATTGAATTTCTATTTGAGTTTATTTCAAGGGTAGTAGCACCTACTCCAGGAATCTGTTTGTTTACTATGCCATGTGGCATCTTATCAATGTAAAAAGATAGATTAAAGTTACATTGAACCTCTTCATACTTTGAAAAATCTCCATATAATAATCCTTCAAGACTATCAATTCTTGTATCTGGTGATATTTCTTTGATTTCTTCGGAATTTCCATCTATTGAATATACAATCTGTGGAGCATCATATAAATCTCCATAAGTATTATACAATGGGGTAGTATTTTCCATATCTCACTTAGTTTAAGTTTATAATAAAATAACAAAGTGAGCAAAAATAGTAAAGAATCTCCATAATCCAATAAACCATAGAGATTCTTTTAAACCTACTTACTTCTGGAGATCACTGCCAAACACATATTTAAGAACTTTAGAATTAGCTTCATTCTCAATCTTAAAGTCTCTTTCAATGTATATATCTGTGACTTTCATGGCTTCATCTATGTGGTTTAGTGCTGCATGGACTGTATATTTGTCTATGCTTGCCTTATTGACTGCCAAGGTAGCCCAACTATGCCTTGCTGCGTAGTATTCCAAATCATCTATTTTCAAAAGTTTTCCAATCTCTTTGAGTCCTATATTTATAGCCTTATTGAAGTTGCCAGCAGTTGAATAAGTATGATAGAAATTAAATATTCTATTTTTTGTTTGGTCTTGGTATTTTTCCATTAGTGGTTGAAGAATAGGGGGAACTATAACTTTCATTTTGGCTTTATCTAACCTTCTGTCTTTGGTTTTACTTCTGTAGTAGGTGATTGCTTTTCCTTCCAGTGTAGAGCAACTGTATAAGTCTATTGAGTTCATTCCCATTAGGCAGAAAGATATAATGAAGCAATCTTTGGCTAAATTATATGGGCATTTCTTCTCTTTTCCTGTGTTGTTGTATTGATAAGGTAATTCCCATATCTTTTTGATGGCTTCTGCTGGTATGGCTCTCTTTCTTGTAGCCTCTTGCTTAGGTATTTCTAAGTTATCAAAAGGTGAATTGGGCACTAAGATGATATTTCTATCATAGTCATTATATCTTTTTTTGACTTCATTGTATAGATGTCTGAGGCATCCAATATATAAAGAGAGCATTCTGTTGGAAGGTATTCGTTTTCCATGTTTCTTTAATTCCTCAATTCTTTGGGCTCTTTTTAATTGTAGGTAGTTCATGAAATCTTTTAATAGCTTTTTAGTTATTTGGTCTGTATTCAAGTGTTCTTTTCCAAGATAAGTGATGAAAGCATTAATAGAAGTCTGGTAGTTGGCTTTTCCTTTTAATTGAGTAGTCTTCAACCACTCTTTTGAGAACTGAATGAAATCTATGGTAGTCTTTCTTTCATTTTTAACCTTGATGCACTCTATTATATCATTTAAGCTGTAATTAGCTGTTTCCAATGGGAGGGAAGCACATAATTCTTGATATTGCCTAACAATATTATTTGCTTCCTTAATAAACTTGGGATTCTTTATTTTGAATGCCTTGGTGAGGTCTTCCTTCCTTACATAGATAGAAGTAGGCAGTCTTTTGACTTCTCTCTTATAAGTCATTCTGATTTTGACATTATACGTACCATCACTCTTTTGTTTGCCTTTTAATACTTCGGCTTTGATTGTTATCATATCTATTGTTTTTGGGGGAACAACAATAGACCAACAATTACATAATTTATAGTATAATGAAAGGGTGTTTCAAAGAATTCATATAAAAGAAAAGGATTGATAACCTTTTGATTATCAATCCTTTCTAAGAGCGGAAGACGGGGCTCAAACCCGCGACCCTCAGCTTGGAAGGCTAATGCTCTATCAACTGAGCTACTTCCGCAATTTTTTGTGGGCAAAGATGGATTCGAACCACCGAAGGCGTAAGCCAGCAGATTTACAGTCTGCCCCATTTGGCCACTCTGGTATTTGCCCCTTTTGCACTTAAGATTCTATCTCAATTCTCTCATTGAGTAGGTTTGTTTCTCAATTGCGGTGCAAAGATACGACTATTTTTGTAAACTCCAAGCAAAATCTATCATTTTTATTGCAGTAATTGCACATTCGTCTCCTTTATTACCCAGCTTGCCACCGGCGCGGTCTTCTGCTTGCTCCATAGTATTGGTAGTAATTAATCCGTAAATTACTGGTACATCGCCACTTGCGTTTAATTGGGTAATTCCTTGGGTAGCACCCATGCAAACATAGTCAAAATGTGGAGTATCTCCTCTGACTACACAACCAATTGCAATAACTGCATCGACTTCACTGTATTCGATAAGTTGGTTGGCACCGAAAGTCAGTTCAAAACTGCCGGGTACTGTTTTTACCAGGATATTTTCATCTTTGGCTCCATGTTTTTTTAAGGTGTCTATGGCACCTTTTAGGAGAGCACCGGTAATATTATAATTCCACTCAGATACAACGATGCCGAATTTCATTTTTTCCGCGCTGGGTACAGAACTGAAATCGTAGTCTGAAAGATTGTGATAAGCTGTTGCCATAAATAAGGAATTAAGAATTAAAAATTAATAATTGAAAATTAAAGGGAGAGGGGAGATAAAAGAGGCACGGACTGCACGGATTCACGGCTATTGTGTTTTTCCGTGTTTTCCGTGTAATCCGTGCCTGAAATGTCTTTATAATAAAGTATATTACTTCTTCAACAGTTTGGCTTGTTCGATATACTTGTCGATATCCATTGCCTGGTATGAACGGAAGTATTTATCCTTGATAGTGGTATACGCCTGAATTGCATCGTCATATTTACCTTGCTTTACCAGGATTTCTCCGGCTTGCAGCAGGTAGATGGGGCTGAGGGAGTTGTTGTCGGCTTCGTTGGCGGCTTTCAGCAGCATAGAAGCGGCTTTGTCCAGTTGGCCGAGCTGCGCATAGCAGTTACCCATAGCACCTTTCATGGCAGGAGTTACCATTTGGTCGTCTCCGTCAAAGCTGTCCAATGCTTTCACTGCTTCGTCATATTTGCCGAGGTGTGCATAGCAGAGACCCATATAGGCTTTTGCAAGATTGGCTGCTTTTGTGCCGCTGTATTCATCTGCCACTTTTACAAATCCGGCAAAACCGATGCTGTCACCGTTCAGTGCTTGTACATAAGCGTCTGCTTCGAAGTATTCTTGTCCTTTGAATAAGGCAGCTTGTGCTTTTTCTTCACGGGGGTCTGCATAAAGGTTCTTGTACATCACTACACCGGCTATGATGATGATTACTGCTACTACAGCGCCGATGATTGCTTTTTTGTTCTTAATGAAAAAGGCCTCCGATTGTGTCAGTGCATCCTCCACGTTTAAGGCTTCATTCGTCTTTTTTTGTTCTGCCATTTTTATATAATCTTTTTGTTATTATTCTTATTTATCTATTTCGACCCGCAAAAGTAAGTTTTTTATAGCTATCAACGAAATTTAGCAGCATCTTTTTTTGTATTGTATCAGAAAACACTGAAATTATTTCTACTTTTCAATAAGCCGGGCTTCACCTCTGTGTTAAAAATAAGCAGGCTTATTTTGTACTGCTTTTGGTTTTGCATTATCTTTGTAACCGAACTCATCGTTACTATAATGATACTGAAACGTATATCTATACTCAATTATAAGAACTTGGAGCAGGTAGAGCTTACATTCTCGCCCAAGTTGAACTGCTTTTTCGGACAGAACGGCATGGGGAAAACGAACCTGCTGGATGCGGTGTATTTCTTGTCTTTCTGTAAAAGTGCCGGTAATCCCATTGATTCCCAGAATATCCGCCATGATGCCGACTTCTTTGTTATTCAAGGGTTTTATGAGGCTGCCGATGGGACTCCTGAAGAAATCTACTGTGGTATGAAGAGGCGCCAGAAGAAACAGTTCAAGCGAAACAAGAAGGAGTATACGCGTTTGTCAGACCATATCGGCTTCCTGCCTTTGGTCATGGTCTCGCCTGCCGATTCGGAGTTGATAGCAGGAGGCAGTGATGAACGCCGACGTTTTATGGATGTGGTTATCTCGCAGTACGACAAAGAGTATCTGGATGCTTTGATACGATACAATAAAGCTTTGGTGCAGCGGAATACCTTACTGAAGAGTGAACAGCCGGTGGAGGAAGAGCTCTTTCTGGTTTGGGAGGAGATGATGGCGCAAGCCGGCGAAGTGGTGTTCCGCAAACGTGAGGCCTTTATCCGTGAGTTTATTCCTATTTTCCAGTCTTTCTATTCATTCATTTCGCAAGATAGGGAGAAGGTGGGATTAAGCTATGATTCCCATGCCCGCGATGCCTCTTTGCTGGAAGTACTGAAGGAAAGCCGTGTACGCGACCAGATTATGGGCTATTCATTGCGCGGTGTGCACAAGGACGAGCTGAATATGCTTTTGGGAAATTTCCCCATCAAACGTGAAGGATCGCAGGGACAGAACAAGACTTATCTGGTAGCGTTGAAGCTGGCACAGTTTGATTTCCTGAAACGTACCGGGACCACTGTTCCCTTGTTGTTGCTGGACGATATCTTTGACAAACTGGATGCCTCGCGTGTGGAGCAAATCATCAAGTTGGTGGCAGGCGACAGTTTCGGACAGATTTTTATAACCGATACCAACCGCGAACACCTGGACCGTATTCTGCATAAAGTGGGCAGTGATTATAAGATGTTCCGTGTGGAGCAGGGAATAGTTGCTGAGATGAAGGAGGAAGAGGCATGAAGCGAAATAATGCCGAACAGATAGGTGAGCTTATCCGTCATTACCTCAGGCAGGAAAGTCTGGAGTCTCCGCTGAATGAACGGCGGCTTATCAGTGCGTGGCCCGAAGTGCTGGGCCCTACTATTGCCTCCTACACCCGTGAACTTTATATAAAGAACCAGGTACTTTATGTACACCTCACTTCTGCTGCCCTGCGCCAGGAGCTGATGATGGGGCGTGAGTTGCTGGTGCGCAACTTGAACCGTCATGTGGGGGCTCAGGTCATAACGAATATCATATTCAGATGAGCATCCTCAGCTCATCTATTCTTTCAATCTTCAGTTCTTTCAATTCCCGGACTGCCCGGTCATAATACATCGGAGTTTCCAAATCCTTGTTGTCATGCGCATCCAGTCCGATGATAGCTGTACAGCCTTCATTGGCAGCGATTCGCCAGAATTCCGGGCATGGGTAGGTGGATAAGCTGTGCGCTTCATTGTAGGCTACATAGCCTATATTGTATTCCAACGGGACATTCAGGCGTGCAGCAGTGCGGCAGATGTGCCGGCTGATGGTAGTGCAATGGTGGTCGAATCTCGGATAGGAACGCATGAACAAGTCCGGATGGGCAAGGCAAGAGAATAATCCGCTTTCCATACCTTCGATGGCGCTCTCTTCGTAAAGGTCGAGCATATCGCGGCTGTCCGTATGATGGCCGAAGTAGGGGAACTTTTCATCAGTGTGGTAGTGATGGTTTCCGAAGATGATATAGTCCAGTTGGTACTTCTTGATTTGTTCTTTCAGCCAATGGATATATTGGGGGAAGTATTCACATTCAAGTCCTATTCTGATGTCTATCCGGTCGTGGTATTTCTCACGGAGCGTCTTAAGACTCTCCACGTAGCCGGGAAGCTCTTCGGGGAGCATCCGCATGTCGGCTACGTAGTCAGTACGGTATTTCCAGGGAGTGTGGTCCGAAAATCCGAGTATCCGGTAACCGCCTTTGATGGCACTGAGCACATAGTCTTCATCATCTCCGGTGGCATGCATGCAGCGTGTGGTGTGCGTGTGATAATTAGTTTTCATTGCGTTATGATTTCATCCATGCGTATATCAAACGGTTCCGCAGGAACTTCTTCTACGAGTTGAAACGGGAAACAGATGCCGGCTTTGTAGGCTGATGGGATGCGGGGCAGAAGCCGGTCGTAGTAACCTTTACCGCGCCCCAGACGGTTGCCGTTACGGTCGAATGCGACACCGGGAACTACTATGAAGTCAATGTCTGCATAGTCGGTAAATAGCTCGCCGGTTGGTTCTTCAATGCCGTATGCGCCGGGTTTCAGGTCTTCCGGTCCGGTGTACAGCCGCAGTTCCAGGTCGTCGCCTACAACTACCGGAAGCAGTATCCGCTTTTCGCAGCTCCACTTCCGGATAAATTCGTGTGTGTCCACTTCGTCTTTGAGAGAGTGATAAAGCAGTACGGTTGTTGCCGCCCTGAAAGCAGGATGTGCCTCGAGGGCGGCAAGTATTTCAGCAGACTGACGCGTAGTGGAAGAGCTGTGTCGGGTCTTCAACAAAGCTACCTGCCTGCGCAGTTCTTTTTTCCTTTCCATCATCTTTTGTATCCTCTATGATTGGTGTCGCTTCCGGGGCTTTGGGGAATGCCTCGCCACGTTCCAGAATATCCAATGCCTTCTTGACGGTAGCATCGCTCTGGTTGATGTAGCGGATGTATTGCTCCCTTCCCAGTATGTTATAGATAATGTTGCCGTAAAGGCTTCTTTCCAGTAGCTTGTAAGACTTGTGTATAAGCAGGTTGCGCCGCTTTACTCCCTTGGAGTCTGCAAAACGCACAAACTGTTCCACAATACCCTGATGGCGAAGGTACTTCAACAAGTCTTCTTCATTGTCGTATTCACTCAATTTCGTGCGGTTGCGGTCGGTATACTGGAAGCTGAATTGCAGAATCAGTCCCTTGTTGCTTACTTCTATCAGGTAAGAAGATACTCCGGTGGTGTCTTGCGGAACGAATACGTCCGGCATAATGCCACCGCCGCCGTATACGGGTCTGCCCAAGCCGGTAGAGTAACGTAGGTTTTCGTCCAGTTTGATACTGTCTTTGGAGAAGAACTCGCCGTGTTCGTAACGGGTAATCCAGTCCATTTCGTATTTGCTGTCCTTACCGTTCTCATAGGGACGCTGGATGCAACGGCCCGATGGGGTGTAATAGCGGGCAATGGTCAGGCGGATGGCGGAACCGTCGCTGAAGTCGATGGGTTGCTGTACGAGTCCCTTGCCGAAGGAACGGCGTCCTACAATGGTCCCGCGGTCATTGTCCTGAATGGCGCCCGCAAAGATTTCGCTGGCCGAAGCGGAGCCTTCGTTCACCAATACTATCAGCGGCAGCTTCTGGCAACTGCCGGTGCCGTTGGCATATTCCTCCATACGGGGATATTTGCGGCCGTGGGTATACACTATCAGCTTTCCTTCCGGCAGGAATTCGTTCACCATGCGCGTGGCGGCTTCCATGTATCCTCCGGTATTGTCGCGCAGGTCGATAATCAGGCCTTTGCATTTCTCGTGGCTCAGTTGGGCAATCGCATTCAGCAGCTCCACGTGTGTGGTGCGTCCGAATTTGCTGATTTGTATATAGCCATAGTCATCATCGAGCATATAGGCTGCATCAATGGTGTTTTGCGGGATGTCACCGCGTGTGATGGTGAAGTCGAGCAACTCCTTTTCCGTGGCACGCTTGACGCCTAACTTCACTTGGCTTCCTTTCGGACCTTTCAGGTTGCGCATAGCCTTTTCGTTTGTCAGGCCTTTGCCTGCAAAAAGACTGTCGTTGACCATCACAATGCGGTCGCCTGCCATCAGGCCCACTTTCTCGGACGGTCCGCCGGGAATCACGCTGTTTACGTGTATCGTGTCTTCCTGAATGGTGAACTGGATGCCTATACCGCTGAAGCTGCCTTCAAGTTCGGAATTAACCTCCTCCAGTTTCTGTGCGGGGATGTAGGTGGAGTGGGGGTCGAGTTCCGCCAATATCTGCGGCATGGCCTTCTCTACCAAATCGGTCATGTTGACGGTATCCACATACTGGTCGTCAATAACACGCAGCAAGGCATTCAGCTTGTTGGACGAGCTATTGATGATTCCCAGTTTATTACCGGCAAAATGCCTGGCATAAAACGTTCCGATAAGGATTCCCGCGACTACGCTGATTGCGATGATAAGCGGCATAAAGCGGGAAGTATTTTTTGTACTCATGATGTTTATTTACTATTAGACTATTTACAATTTACTATTTGGCTGTGCATGCAATTTTCAACTTTCTATTATCCATTATCCATTGAAATAAATACCACCTCGATGCCTGCCCGTTTCAAAAGTTCGATACCATCTTCCAGGCGGTATTTCTCGGAGTAGACCACCCGTTTGATGCCTGCCTGGATAATCAGTTTGGCACATTCTATGCATGGGGAGGCGGTGACGTACATGGTGGCACCGTTACTGCTGTTGTTTGAACGGGCTATTTTGGTAATGGCATTTGCTTCGGCATGGAGCACGTATGGTTTGGTGACGTTGTTCTCATCTTCGCACACATTCTCAAAACCGGAAGGAGTACCGTTGTAGCCGTCGGAGATAATCATCTTGTCTTTTACAATCAGTGCACCGACCTGGCGGCGTTGGCAATACGAATTTTCGGCCCAAATGCTTGCCATACGTATATAACGCCTGTCCAATGCTTCTTGTTTGTCTTTTGTAGAATCGTCCATCATATTTATGTTTTATCGTTGCGGGGTGAATCCCATGACTCTGGTTGTCGGTCCGTCTTTAAAATAGAGGGTCAGTGAATTGGCATCCCCTTCATACTTGTACACATTTTGCAGTCCGGAGATGAATGCCTTGGCCAGTGCATCGCTCTCTGCGGACCCTGTAACCTTTACGCTGATGCTGAGCGAGCCTGAAGCTCCGTCGGCTTTCCAAGTGCCGTTGACGCTTGAGTTGATGCCTTGCCCGTTGACGGTGGTGCCCATCAGTTCTCCATCCAGTTCGGTACCTTCAAAATTGAGGGTGAAGGTACTTTTCTGATTATATAGCTTGTCCGAACTCTTCCTCATCTCTTCCTCATTGTTGTTCCAAAGGTTTGGATAGAATTGGGCATTGCTGCCTTTATTGGTGAGTCGGCTGAGCTTCCATGTCTTCCCGGTGAATATCCCGACAACATCGTCCTCATTGTCGCAACCGCTTAACAGGGGAAGCAACGACAACATGAGCAGCATGCAACAGATGTTCCTTATAAGTCTCTTCATTTCTTTATTCCATTTCTGATTAATAATGCGTCGATTGTAGGCTCTTGTCCGCGGAAGCGTTTATAGAGCGTCATCGGATGTTCCGTTCCACCTTTGGAAAGGATATTCTCTCGGAAGGAGGCGGCAGTCTCAGGGTTGAAGATGCCCGTCTGCTTGAATAGCGAGAAAGCATCTGCATCCAGCACCTCTGCCCACTTATAACTATAGTATCCGGCAGAATATCCTCCGGCAAAGATATGGGAGAATTGTGTGCTCATGCAGGCTTCTGCCACAGAAGGCAGAATCTGTGCTTTTTCCCAAGCCTTCTTTTCATAGGCTTTCACGTCACCTTCAAACGGGGTGTTACGTGTGTACCAAGCCATATCAAGCAGGCCGAAGCTAACCTGGCGGAGGCAGGCGTATGCCGCGTTGAAGTTGGAGGAATCCACAATGCGCTGTACCAGTTCGTCCGGTATCAGCTCACCGGTTTGGTAATGGCGGGCAAACGTATGCAGGAATTCCTTTTCGATAGCGAAGTTCTCCATGAATTGGGAGGGGAGTTCCACAAAGTCCCAATACACATTGGTCCCACTCAGGCTTCCGTAGGTGGAATTGGCAAACATACCATGCAGGCTGTGTCCGAATTCGTGCAGGAAGGTTTTTACTTCACCGAAGGTCAATAGGGCGGGTTTGTCTTGTGTCGGTTTGGTGAAGTTCATCACGATGGATATGTGGGGACGGCTGTTCTCGCCGGTCTTCTCGTCAATCCACTGCTCCTTGTAGCTGGTCATCCAGGCTCCCGAGCGCTTGCCTGCCCGGGGGTGGAAGTCGGTATAGAACACAGCCAGGAATTTTCCGTCTTTGTCGAATACCTCGTAGGCGTCCACATCCTTGTGATAAACGGGAATATTTGGGTTCTTCTTGAAGGTGATGCCATACAGTCTGGTTGCCAGGCTGAATACACCTTCCTTCACGTTGTTCAGCTCAAAGTAAGGGCGGAGCAGCTCATCGTCGATATTGAACTTCCGGTCTTTCAGTTTATGGGAATAGTACGCCCAGTCCCACGGCATCACGACGAAGTCTTCTCCTTCCGCTTGGCGTGCCAGGGCTTGCACTTCTGCATATTCTTGTTTGGCGGTAGGCGTGTAAGCCTCCAGCAGTTGGTCCAGCAGCTTATACACGGACTCACTGTTTTGTGCCATGCGCTCCTGGAGGTTGTATTCGGCGAAGTTGTCATAGCCTAGGAGTTGGGCAATCTCCATACGGACATTGGCCAGTTTCTTTACAATTTCCAGGTTATTGCTGGCGTTGTCATGCGTACACTTCGTATTGTAGGCCATATATAGCTCACGGCGCAGGTCACGGCTGTCTGCGTAGGTCAGGAAAGGGCCATAGCTGGGAGCCTGCAAGGTGAATACCCAGCCTTCGACGCCTTTTTCCCCGGCTATCTCTGCAGCGGCTTCTACCGCGCTCTCGGGTAGCCCGGCCAGTTGTGACTTGTCGGTGATGACAAGCTTGTAGTCGTTCGTTTCTTTCAGGTTGTTTTCACTGAACTGCAGCGTCAGCAGGCTGAGCTCTTTGCATAAAGCCCGGTATTTCTCCTTGGCTTCTCCCTGGAGGTTGGCTCCATTGCGTACAAAGCCATTGTAAATATCTTCCAGCAGCTTGTGTTGTTCCGGGTTCAGCGTCTCTTTGTCTTGCTGCTCGTAAGCCGCTTTGATGCGTGCAAACAGCTCTTCGTTCAGGCTGATGTTGTTTTCATGCTCGCTCATCATCGGCATGATTTCCTTGGCCAGTTCCTGCAGGTCATCGTTCGTTTCTGCGCTGAGCAGATTGCCGAATACGGTACCGACACGGTGGAGCATTTCGCCGGACTTCTCATAGGCCAGCACTGTGTTGGCAAATGTCGGGACTTCCGGATTGCGGATGATGGCATCTATTTCCGCATTCTGGCGGCGGATGCCTTCGTGGATGGCGGGTACATAGTCTCCGGTCTTAATCTTGTCGAACGGGACAGTGCCGTGTAGCGTGGAGTATGTTTCAAAAAAAGGATTTTGAGACGATATAGTGTTCATAAAGCAAAGCAATATTAGAGTTAGTATAATCTTCATCATCATTAAAGAAGCTGATAAAAAACGTACTAGCTGCAAAATTGCAAAAAAAATAGGCGACTTCCGCAGAAGCCACCTATTTTTTATTATTTTCTAACTGTATATTAGCAGTTAACTGATGCCATGTGAGCAATCAGGTCAAGAACCTTGTTAGAATAACCGATTTCGTTATCATACCAAGATACAACCTTAACGAAAGTATCAGTCAAAGCGATACCAGCCTTAGCGTCGAAGATAGAAGTGCGAGTGTCACCCAAGAAGTCAGAAGAAACAACTGCATCTTCAGTGTAACCTAGAACACCCTTCAATTCGCCTTCAGAAGCTTCCTTCATGGCAGCGCAGATTTCAGCGTAAGTAGCGGGCTTAGCCAAGTTAACTGTCAAGTCAACTACAGATACGTCCAAAGTCGGAACACGCATAGACATACCAGTCAGTTTACCGTTCAATGCCGGGATAACTTTACCTACAGCCTTAGCAGCACCGGTAGAGGACGGGATAATGTTGCCGGAAGCAGCACGACCACCTCTCCAGTCTTTCATAGAAGGACCGTCAACTGTCTTCTGAGTAGCAGTTGTAGAGTGAACAGTAGTCATCAAACCGTCAGTGATACCCCATTTGTCGTTCAATACCTTAGCGATAGGAGCCAAGCAGTTAGTAGTACAAGAAGCGTTAGATACGAATTGAGTACCCTTAACGTAAGTCTTTTCGTTAACACCGCAAACGAACATCGGAGTGTCGTCCTTAGAAGGAGCAGACATTACAACATATTTTGCGCCAGCTTCGATGTGAGCTTGAGCTTTGTCTTTGCTCAGGAACAAGCCAGTAGATTCAACAACGTATTCTGCCTCTACTTCGTTCCATTTCAAGTCAGCCGGATTTTTTTCTGCAGTGATGCGGATAGCCTGACCGTTAACGATCAATTTGCTGTTTTCAACGTCAGCTTCGATAGTACCGTCGAATTGACCGTGCATAGTGTCATACTTCAGCATGTAAGCCAAGTAGTCTACCGGGCAAAGGTCGTTGATACCTACGATCTGAATATCGTTTCTCTTCATTGCAGCGCGGAATACGAAACGTCCGATACGTCCGAATCCATTAATACCTACTTTAATCATTTTGTTTAAACTTTTAAGGGTTTTATAATGTTTAAAAATAAACTTTCGCTTACTAATTGCATTTCTTTCTGATTTGCGGTGCAAAAGTAAGAAAATGTTTTTATATTCGTAACCAAAATCATAATTAAATAATTGAAAAGATGGGAAAAAGTTCATTTTTACAGGAATTTAAGGCTTTTGCCATGAAGGGCAATGTGATAGACATGGCCGTCGGTGTGATTATCGGTGGGGCATTTGGAAAAATCGTCTCTTCCATCGTGGCAGATGTGATTATGCCTCCTATCGGGTTACTGGTGGGCGGTGTCAACTTTACAGACTTGAAGTGGGTGCTGAAACCTGCCGAAATGGTGGATGGGAAAGAGGTTGCTGCCGTGACCTTGAATTACGGTAATTTCTTGCAGGTCACTTTCGACTTTCTGATTATAGCATTCTCTATCTTCATGTTTATAAAGTTGTTGACCAAACTGACTGAAAAGAAGAAAGAAGAGGCGCCTGCCGTTCCTCCGGCTCCCCCCGTACCGAGCAAGGAAGAGGTGCTGCTGACCGAAATCCGTGACTTGCTGAAAGAAAAGTAATATCGAAGCAGAACTTCATAATGTGGTTAATGTGCCGGTTGGCATATTAATTACATTGGTACCTTTAACTCTTCCCGACACTGCCGGAAACTGTTCCTTTTTGTGCTAAGCAATAATCTTACCACAGCTGTGGTAAGAAAATAACATTGCTGTGGTAAGCAAGTTGCATAGCTGTGGTAAGAAAACAACACGGCTGTGGTGAGAATAGCTTTTCGTATATTTGTGGATAGTGTTTGCCTGAATTTAAAGCTGTTTTTAGTAAAAAAGCGTTTTTCTGTCACATTATCCCTAATAATTCCTTTACTTTTTCTACTTTTGCAAATCATTTATTAAAGTCTATACGGATTTATATGCAAGAGAAGATTATTATTCTTGATTTCGGTTCGCAAACCACGCAGCTCATAGGCCGCCGGTTGCGCGAACTGAATGTCTATTGCGAGATTGTACCTTACAACAAATTTCCATACGGAGATGAGAGTGTAAAAGGAGTTATCCTTTCGGGTAGCCCCTTTTCTGTTTATGATAAGAGTGCATTCAAGGTAGATTTGAGCGGGATTCGTGGGAAATATCCCATTCTGGGTATCTGCTACGGTGCACAGTTTATCTCCTACAGCAACGGTGGACGGGTGGAGCCGGCAGGAACCCGCGAGTACGGACGTGCCCATCTCGGTTCTTTCGATTCGGAGAATGTCCTTTTCAAAGGGGTAAGGAAGAATACCCAAGTATGGATGAGCCACGGAGACACGATTACAGCCATTCCCGACAATTTCAAGATTATAGCTTCTACGGACAAGGTAGCGATTGCTGCTTACCAGGTGTCCGGCGAGGAGATATGGGGAGTGCAGTTCCATCCGGAAGTGTTTCATAGCGAGGATGGTACGCAGATGCTACGCAACTTCGTGGTAGACGTCTGCGGTTGCAGTCAAAGCTGGAGCGCCGCATCGTTTGTAGATACCACTGTGGCCGAACTGAAGGAGCAGCTTGGCAACGATCGCGTTATCTTGGGACTGAGTGGCGGTGTAGACTCTTCGGTAGCCGCCGTGTTGCTGCATCGTGCCATCGGTAAGAACCTGACCTGCATCTTTGTAGACCACGGACTGCTTCGCAAGAATGAGTTCAAGAATGTGATGCACGACTACGAGTGTCTGGGGTTGAATGTGATTGGTGTGGATGCCAGTGAGAAGTTCTTCAAGGATTTGAAGGGAGTGACCGAGCCTGAGCAGAAGCGTAAAATCATCGGCCGCGATTTCATCGAAGTCTTCGATGCCGAGGCGCACAAAATTACCGATGCCCGTTGGTTGGCACAAGGCACCATTTATCCCGACCGCATCGAGAGCTTGAACATTACGGGCAAGACCATCAAAAGCCATCACAACGTGGGCGGTCTGCCCGAGGAGATGAACCTCCGTCTGTGCGAGCCGTTGCAGTGGCTGTTCAAGGACGAAGTACGCCGCGTAGGACGCGAATTGGGAATGCCCGAACATCTGATTACTCGTCATCCTTTCCCTGGCCCGGGACTGGCTGTCCGCATTCTGGGGGATATAACACGAGAGAAAGTACAGACCTTGCAGGAAGCCGACGATATTTTCATCCAGGGCTTGCGTGATTGGAAAGTGAAGGATGCCGCCGGCAACGAGACATCGCTCTACCATCAGGTCTGGCAGGCGGGCGTCATTCTTCTGCCCGTACAGAGTGTGGGCGTGATGGGTGACGAACGTACCTATGAACGTGCGGTGGCCTTGCGTGCTGTTACTTCCACCGATGCCATGACGGCCGACTGGGCGCATCTGCCCTACGAATTTCTGGGCAAGGTGTCCAACGACATTATTAATAAAGTGAAAGGTGTGAACCGCGTAACCTATGACATCTCTTCAAAACCGCCCAGCACAATAGAATGGGAATAAGACCGACTGAAATTATTAACTTAAAAACAATATAGAAGAATGAAGCAGGATATGATTGTGATTCTGGATTTGGGAAGCCATGAGAACACAGTGCTTGCCAGAGCGATTCGTGCGTTGGGAGTATATAGCGAAATATACCCGCACGATATTACCGCTGCCGAACTGAAGGCTTTGCCGAATGTGAAAGGTATCATCATCAACGGTGGTCCCAATAATGTGGTTGATGGGGTATCTATCGATGTATTGCCCGAGATTTACGAAGCAGGGTTCCCCGTGATGGCCGCCGGACACGACAAGGCGTTGTGTGAAGTGAAGCTGCCGCAGTTTACGGATGATGTGGAAGCCATCAAGGATGCTGTGAAATCTTTCGTATTCGATACTTGTAAGGCTGAGGCTAATTGGAACATGACGAATTTCGTCAACGACCAGATAGAATTGATACGCCGTCAGGTAGGCGACCGTAAGGTGCTGCTGGCACTGTCCGGTGGTGTGGATAGCTCCGTGGTGGCTGCTTTGCTGCTGAAAGCTATCGGCGACAAGCTGGTTTGCGTACACGTGAACCACGGGTTGATGCGTAAGGGCGAATCGGAAGCCGTGGTGGAAATCTTTGGCAAGGAGCTGAAGGCTAACTTGATATACGTGGATGCCACAGACCGTTTCCTCTCCAAGCTTGAAAACGTGGCCGACCCTGAACAGAAGCGCAAGATTATCGGCGGAGAGTTTATCCGCGTCTTTGAGGAAGAAGCCCGTAAGCTGGACGGCATCGACTTCCTTGGACAGGGTACCATCTATCCCGACATTGTAGAGAGTGGTACAAAAACAGCCAAGATGGTGAAGTCTCATCACAACGTAGGCGGTCTGCCCGAGGATTTGCAATTTGAACTGGTGGAGCCGTTGCGCCAGTTGTTCAAGGACGAAGTACGTGCATGCGGTGTAGAGCTTGGATTGCCGTACGAGATGGTCTACCGTCAACCGTTCCCCGGTCCCGGATTGGGAGTGCGTTGTCTGGGAGCCATTACCCGCGACCGTTTGGAGGCTGTACGCGAGTCGGATGCCATTCTGCGTGAGGAATTCCAATTGGCAGGCCTGGATAAGAAGGTATGGCAGTATTTCACTGTGGTGCCCGATTTCAAATCTGTAGGTGTACGCGACAATGCGCGCTCTTTCGACTGGCCCGTCATTATCCGTGCCGTCAATACGGTGGATGCTATGACCGCTACCGTCGAGCCGGTAGACTGGCCCATCCTGATGAAGATTACAGACCGTATCCTCAAGGAAGTGAAGACCGTCAACCGTGTTTGCTACGATATGTCTCCGAAACCCAATGCGACAATCGAGTGGGAGTGAGACTGGCCAATGATAATGATAGCCTCACCTTAAAAATGGTGGGGCTGTTTTTTTATGACAAAAACAACAAAGAATAGAACAATGAAACTTTTATGTATGATTGCTGTCTTTTTGTGCATACCTTGGGTAGCCTCTGACGCGCAGAAGCAGGATTGGGGAAATTTGAAACGTTATGCAGAGGCAAATAAGGAACTGGTACGGAAGGGAAAGCAAAAGGACCGGGTGGTTTTTATGGGCAACTCAATCACAGAAGGATGGGTGGCAAATGATGCCGCTTTCTTTGAAAAAAATGGCTATGTGGGCCGTGGTATAAGTGGGCAGACTTCTTCCCATTTCCTGCTCCGTTTTCGTGAGGATGTCATCAAGCTTGCTCCGGCGCTGGTCGTGATAAATGCAGGTACCAATGACGTAGCGGAAAATGCAGGCGCTTATAATGAAGAATACACTTTTGGAAATATAGTGTCTATGGTTGAGTTGGCACGGGCTAATAAGATAAAGGTGATTTTGACATCTGTGTTGCCTGCCGCTGCTTTTGGCTGGAATTCTTCGGTGAAGGATGCTCCGCAAAAGATAATGCAGCTGAATGCCAGAATACGGGCATATGCTAAGGAGAACAAGATTCCTTATGTCGACTATTACAGTGAGATGGTAGAGGCGGAAGACGGCAATAACGCCTTGAACCCCTTGTATACTAAGGACGGGGTACACCCCACTCTGGAAGGGTATAAAGTGATGGAATCCTTGATAAAGAAAGTGATAGACAAGGTGTTGTAGGAAATCTCGGTTCAGGTGGTTATAAGAGTTTTTCTGCGTTGGGAATCATCATCTCGCCTCTGTGCAGTTCGAGCAGACCTTTCTCCTGCATGCTGTTCAGCGCTCTCGATACTCCCACGCGGGTATCATTGACCACCTGGGCCAGTTCTTCCATTTTTATTTTCAGCGTTTTCCTGCCTGCCGGACGTTCGATGTGTGTTAGGATAAAGTTGCCGATACGTCTTTCAAGGTTGTCGGTGTTTTCTGCCCAAAGGCGGTTGCTCAGACTTTGCGCGCGGTTGCTGATGATATTCATGTAATTCAGGCGGAATATATCATATTTAAACAATTCGCTCATGACGAAAGCCTTGCTTATGCTAACAGTGTGGGTCTCAGTTTGGGCGGTATAGGTCGAGACATAGGAGGTGCTCATCCCGAATAGGGATTGTGGCTCGATGACATAAGGCGCTTGAAAATATTCCGTGAAGCTGTATGAGGTATTAGCGGATGAAGTACATGAGGAGATTTCACCTTTCAATACGAATATCAGTTGACTGCATGTGTCACCGGCTTTCACGATAACTTCGCCGGCTTTATGCTTTGTAAAGTTCAGCTTGACTTTTCCTAGGATATTGGTAAAGTCTTCTTGTGCGAGTCCTTGAAAGAGTGGCAGTTGCAATAATGTATCAAACATTGTATTCATGATGCTTTTTCTTCTTGTTTTGAAACAAAAGTAGACATTATCAAGGTGTACTGTAAACTCTTTGCCCCTCTTTTTGTTTTTTTTATTGTTTCTTAAACGTGCTGTTGTCCTCTTCTGCCTTGTGGTCCGAATCCTCTTTTTCTGAATCCTCTTCTTCCGTGTCTTCCTCTTCCTCCTCTCCGGCAAACGGATCAGGCCGTTGTGGTCCGTATCCCATAAAGCATATGGCGCATAGCGTGCCTGCTATGGCTCCGCTAAGGTGTCCTTCCCAAGAAGTGGTGGCCTTTGCAAATTGTGGGAACATATTCCATACCAGGCCGCCATATAGGAACGTTATCAACAGTGAAATGGCGATAAGCGGTACATGTTTGCGCAGTATGCCGCTGAAGAACAGAAAGAAAGCCAGTCCGTATATAATGCCACTGGCTCCGATATGCCATCCCGGTTTCCCTATAAGAAAGGTAAGTGTACCGCATCCTATCCAAATGGCAAAGAAAATGTAGGGGGCTATATGGCGGTAGAAATAGAACAGACACCACATCAGGAAAAAGAGTGGAATCGTATTGGCGAGCAGATGCTTGAAGCTGCTGTGCACCAGTGGATGTGCGAAAATTCCGAACATACCCCGCTGTTCCATCGGATATACTCCCAGTTGTGTGAAGTTCCAGTCCATGCCTATCTCCAAAAACTTCAAAATGTATAAAATGAATAGCAGGAATAGGGGTATAACCGCCGCCAATGCCATTCTGCGTATATCATGCTTCATATTTCGTACAGTGATTGCTATTTTTGTACAATACTACGGAATATTTGACGAAAACCGAAAAAAAACTGACTTTTTATTTTGCCTATAAGCTTTAATTCGTATTTTTGGGCATCGCTACATGGCTTGTAGCGCATATACCGAAATAATTAACCTTTAAATAATGCACAACTATGAGTTATTTACGATTTGACAAGACCCTGATGATTAATCTGCAAGAATCTTTGCCAAGGGAGATATTGCGGACGAATAGGTCGGGAGCCTATCATTGTACAACAATTGTAGATTGTAACACACGCAAATATCACGGTCTGTTGGTGATACCGGTCCCCAACCTTGATGATGAAAACCATGTGCTGCTGTCTTCTTTGGATGAAACTGTAATTCAGCACGGTGCGGAGTTCAACCTGGGGTTGCATAAGTATCAAGGGAACCACTTCAGTCCTAACGGACACAAGTACATTCGAGAGTTCGACTGTGAAAATATCCCCACAACTACCTATCGTGTAGGAGGTGTCATCCTTCGTAAAGAAAAGATTTTCGTACATCATGAAAATCGGATTCTGATTCGTTATACCTTGGTCGATGCCCATTCGGCAACTACACTCAGATTCCGCCCTTTCCTGGCATTCCGCAGTGTGCGCGAGTACACGCACGAAAATGCGCAGGCAAGCCGCGACTATCAGTTGGTAGAGAATGGCATTAAAACCTGCATGTATCCTGGTTATCCGGAGTTGTTCATGCAGCTCAACAAAAAGAATGAGTTCCACTTCCAGCCTGACTGGTATCGTGGTATTGAGTATCCTAAAGAACAGGAACGCGGATATGACTTCAATGAAGACCTTTATGTGCCGGGATATTTTGAAGTTGATATAAAGAAAGGGGAAAACGTTGTCTTCTCCGCCGGTATTTCCGAGATTTCCCCCCGCAAGCTGAAGCAGACTTTTGAGTCCGAGGTGGCCGACCGCACTCCGCGTGACAGCTTTTACCACTGTCTGAAAAACTCGGCGCACCAGTTCCACAACAAGCAGGGAGAGGAGCATTATGTGCTTGCAGGTTATCCTTGGTTCAAGTGCCGTGCCCGTGACTTGTTCATCTCCCTGCCGGGTCTTACTTTGGCCTTAGGCGAGCAAGATGAATTTGAAGACGTGATGAAAACAGCCGAAAAGGCTATCCGTGAATTTATCAATGGAGAACCTTCTTCCTATAAGATATACGAGATGGAGCATCCGGATGTGCTGCTGTGGGCTGTCTGGGCTTTACAGCAGTATGCTAAGGAGACTTCGCGTGAAAATTGCCGGCAGATGTACGGTAATCTCCTTGAGGAGATTGTTGACTATATCCGTGAACGCAGGCATGGCAATCTCTTCCTGCACGAAAATGGATTGTTGTATACCAATGGTACCGAGAAAGCGGTTACCTGGATGAACTCTACCGCCAATGGCCGTCCGGTTATTCCGCGTACGGGCTATATTGTGGAAGTGAATGCACTGTGGTACAATGCCCTGCGTTTTGTAGCCGATATGGTGCGGGAGGGAGGCAATGAAATTCTTGCTGATACACTGGACGCTCAGGCAGAAGTTACCGGAAAGTCTTTCGTAGACGTATTCCGCAATGAGTATGGCTATCTGTTTGACTATGTGGATGGTTATATGATGGATTGGAGTGTACGTCCCAACATGATATTTACTGTTGCTTTTGACTATTCTCCGTTGGATAGGGCCCAGAAAAAGCAGGTACTCGATATTGTGACGAAAGAACTGTTGACTCCGAAGGGTTTGCGTACACTGAGCCCCAAGAGTGGCGGATACAATCCGAATTATGTAGGTCCTCAGATTCAAAGAGATTATGCCTATCATCAGGGTACGGCATGGCCGTGGCTGATGGGTTTTTACATGGAAGCATATCTGCGTATCTATAAAGTGAGTGGCGTGTCGTTTGTAGAAAGATACCTCATCGGTATGGAAGATGAAATGACTTCCCATTGTATTGGCGCATTGCCCGAACTCTTCGATGGTAATCCTCCGTTTGTAGGAAGAGGGGCGGTGTCATTTGCCATGAATACGGCAGAAATCCTGCGTATCTTGAAGTTATTGTCTAAGTATAATTTATAAAAGGAGGAACGAAGATGAAAGTTTTAATGTTTGGATGGGAATTTCCTCCCAAAATATATGGTGGTCTTGCGGTTGCTTCTTATGGAATAACTAAAGGATTAAGTTTGCAGGGCGATGTGGAAACTACTTTCTGCATGCCCAAGCCGACGGGTGAAGAAGAGGACTTCTTGAAGATAGTAGGCATGAACCAGGTGCCTATCGTGTGGCGTGATGTCGATTACAATTATTTGAAGTCGAGGCTGACGCGCAACATGACGCCGGAAGATTATTATTCTTTCCGCGACCATATCTATTCGGATTTCTCTTATATGCACGTCAATGACATAGGCTGCATGGACTTTGCCGGCGGTTATCCCGGCAACCTGCACGAAGAGATAAACAACTTCTCGGTGATTGCCGGAGTAGTGGCTCGCCAGCAGGAATTTGATATTATTCATGCCCACGACTGGCTGACGTATCCTGCCGGAGTGCATGCCAAGATGGTGAGCGGAAAGCCGCTCTGCATCCATGTGCATGCTACGGACTTTGACCGTTCACGTGGAAAAGTCAATCCTACCGTCTATTCTATGGAGAAGAACGGTATGGATTATGCCGACTGCATCATGTGCGTGTCCGAACTGACCCGTCGCACGGTTATTGAGCAGTACCATCAGAATCCCAAGAAGGTGTTTGCCATGCACAATGCCGTCTATCCTCTCTCGCAGGAATACCAGGACATTCCACGTCCCGACCATTCCAAAGAGAAGATTGTGACATTCCTTGGCCGCATCACCATGCAAAAGGGACCGGAATACTTTGTGGAAGCTGCTTCACTGGTATTGCAGCGTGCCCGTAACATCCGCTTTGTTATGGCCGGTTCGGGAGATATGATGGATGCCATGATTAATCTGGCAGCCGAGCGGGGCATCGCCGACCGGTTCCATTTCCCGGGCTTCATGAAGGGAAAGCAGGTATATGAGGTTTATAAGAACAGTGATGTATTCGTTATGCCTTCCGTTTCCGAACCTTTCGGTATTGCTCCGCTGGAAGCCATGCAGTGTGGAACTCCTTCCATCATTTCAAAGCAGTCGGGATGCGGTGAAATTCTTGATAAGGTCATCAAGACCGATTATTGGGACATTCATGCAATGGCCGATGCCATTTACTCTCTCTGCACTAATCCCGCTCTCTTCCAATATCTGCAGGAGGAAGGCAAGAAGGAAGTGGATGGAATCACGTGGGAAAAAGTAGGCTTGAGAATCCGCGCCCTCTATGAGGATGTGTTAAGAAACTATGGTAAATAACAAAAACAATAATAGAAATGAGAACTATCTGTCTTTATTTTGAAATACATCAAATCATTCATCTGAAACGTTACCGTTTCTTTGATATAGGTATCGATCATTATTACTACGATGATTATGCCAATGAAACCAGTATCAATGATGTAGCCGAACGCTCTTATATCCCGGCATTGAACACTCTGATTGAAATGGTGAAGAATTCCGGAGGTGCGTTTAAAGTGGCTTTCTCCATTTCAGGGGTTGCGCTGGAGCAGTTGGAAATATATGCACCGGCTGTCATCGACTTGTTGCACCAGCTGAATGATACTGGTTGCTGTGAGTTCCTTGCCGAGCCTTATTCTCATGGCCTTTCTTCTCTGGCCAACGAGGATTGCTTCAAGGAAGAGGTGATGCGTCAGAGCGCTAAGATGAAGCAAATGTTCGGTAAGGCGCCGAAGGTGTTTCGTAATTCCAGCCTGATTTATAATGACGAGATTGGTGCGATGGTGGCAGCTTTGGGATTCAAGGGCATGCTGACGGAAGGAGCCAAGCATGTTTTGGGTTGGAAGAGTCCGCACTATGTATACCATTGCTCCATGAATCCTAACTTGAAGTTGCTGTTGCGTGACTTTAAGCTGTCTGACGACATCAGCCTACGCTTCTCCAACTCCGAGTGGAACGAGTATCCTTTGTTTGCCGACAAGTACATCAACTGGATTGATGCTTTACCGCAGGAAGAGCAGGTCATCAACATCTTTATGGAACTCTCTGCTCTGGGCATGGCACAGCCGTTGTCTTCCAATATTCTGGAATTCCTGAAGGCACTTCCATACTGTGCCAAAGAAAAGGGGATTACTTTCTCCACACCGACGGAAATCGTTACTAAACTGAAATCTGTTTCCCAGTTGGACGTTCCATATCCGATGTCTTGGGTGGACGAAGAAAGAGATACCAGCTGCTGGCTGGGTAACGTGATGCAGCGTGAAGCATTCAACAAGTTGTATAGTGTTGCCGAACGTGTCCATCTCTGTGATGACCGTCGTATCAAGCAAGACTGGGATTATCTGCAGGCAAGTAACAACTTCCGTTTCATGACTACCAAGCAAAGCGGTGTCGGTTTGAACCGTGGCATTTATGAATCTCCTTTTGATGCTTTCACCAATTATATGAATATTCTTGGTGACTTTATCAAACGTGTCGATTCTCTTTATCCGGTAGATATAGATAATGAAGAACTGAATGCATTGCTGACCACTATCCAAAACCAAGGTACCGAGATAGAGGAACTTCATAAGGAATTGGCGAAAGCGCAGACCAAACTGGAGAAGATAAAGGCTGCGGAAAAGAAAGAGGGCAAGGCTACAGCTAAATCTGCCGCAGAAAAAACGGCAAAGGCCAAGGCTTCTGCCAGAAAGCCTGCTGCAAAGAAAACAACTAAAAAGGCTGCTGAATAATATCGGCAGCTTTCCCATCAATCATAAAAAAGCCTTCCGCTCATTGTAGAGCGGAAGGCTTTTTTATGGAATATCTGTCAGTTACTTGTTGAAACTGGTGTATGTAACTTCTATCTTCAGAGGCGATTCCACTTCGCCTTTTGCATTCTCTTTCGGACCGCCTTTCAGTTTGGCATATCCCGGCTTGAGGTCGTTTTGGATACCGGTTATGGTTTTGTTGCCGCTACTGCTTGTACTGTTGTCATAGGTAATGGAAACCGGAATCAGCAATACCTTATCCCAGTCTTCATTTTCTTTGTTCCAAGTTTTTTCCCACTCTGTCTCATTCCAAGAACTGCCGGCCTTTTCTTTGGCGGCTTTCTTGGCAGCTTGTTTTTCGTTGATGCAAGTGGTAACCAACCGGGCGATGTTGCTGAATACATATTGATTAGTGGCAAATGCATTGTGGGTGGTTGTAAATGAGGTAATATTATCCATGACTTTGTTCTCTTCAAAGAAGCTTTTCAAGTCTTGTTTACGTATCAACAGCACGTCATTGGGAGCACTCATGCTATATTCATAGTCACTGTTTATATTATAATTCGTGAAAGTTAACTTCACGGCATTCAAGGTGTCATTGGTCAGTTTATTGTATATTGAATCGTATGGCATGGTAGCTTGAGTGAAGATACCGGCAGGAGATTTGATATAGGTATGTTGAGTTTCGGCAGCCTTTGCTTTTATCAAATCAGAATTCAGAAACTGGTTTGCCTGGATAACCTCTTTGGTAGAGGCGAATACAGTTTGCATGCTATAGAACAAAGAGTCTGTACCATCTTTTTTCTTCAGTGCTACACCGGTAGTATCATTTACGTGGTGGAAACGGAATTGCATTTGCAGAGCCACATAATCCACATAGAGGATGGTTCCATCTCCATAATCGCTCTTCACGTATACTCCTTTGAAAATCTTGTCTATGAAAGTTGCGGCGTCTTTAAAGTATTCGGGATGCTCGCGATAAACCTTCAATATTCTGTCTTCGCCGAAGGTTTTCTTGTCCAATGGGAACGTTACATTGGGATAGAAAGTATAATAACCGTTATTGTCCTTTTCAAATCTCACAGAGTCTGGAACAGACGTGTCGAAAGCTGAATAAGCCTTACGTCCGAGCAGGGACTTGGGGTCATACTTATTGTAGTACTCCTCTGGATTGATGTTGGTATAGCGATTTTTGTCCAGCTTCTTGTCCAGTTCATAGACACTCATTCGGCATGCATTCAGGGAATCGCCGAACCAACTGGAATAATAGACTGCCAGTTGTACTGAAACTACCGAGTCGGCAGTCATTGTACCTGTTGCCTTGATTGGATTTCCTTCACTGTCCCATTCGGTCACTTTATACACTTCCGGAAGTGAGAAGTTCTCCGTACAGTTCAGCTCCGTAAGGAAACTTGTTTCGTAATAACCGAATTCCGGGTCGGAAAACTTGCCTATATAGCCGGTACTCGTTTTGGCAAATACGGAATCAACGGGAAATGAACATGTTGTTACATTAAAAGTAGCAGTATGCGCTGACATGCCGTCAGAATCGGGCAACATACCCAGGCCTAATGTGCCGGTGTTGTCATCGCATCCAAAGAAAGTCAGGACTGCCAAAAGTAATGTTCCCAGATATCTTACTTTCATAGTTTTAACTGTCTAAATCGATTTTATTTTTGTTCTGTTTTCCATACCTTGTCGTAGAAGTCGTTGCAGGCTTCAGCAAAGTTTTCGGGAGATTGATATTCCAATACGGGCTTTCCGGATTCGCGGGCATAGTTCAGTACTTCCTCATTGACGTGTTCGCTTTGCTGTATAATGCCGTCGGAGAAGTCAGCAGCCAGTTTGCAAAGTGCTGTGTAGTCAATGGGTTCCTTCAATCCTGCAATATCTTTTTTGGCAATGCCTTTCAACAATAGCTTGTTAGAAAAGTCTGTGTGGAAAGCTTGTTTGAAGTCATCTTCATAAAGGGAAAATATGACTTTGGCATCTCTGAAAGAAGGTTCGTCTTTATAGGCTTTCTTGATGTACAGAGGCGCTAAAGCGGTCATCCAGCCGTGGCAGTGGATGATGTCGGGACACCAACGCAGTTTCTTCACCGTTTCCAGTACGCCGCGGGCATAGAAGATGGCACGGGCATCATTGTCTTCATACTCTTCACCATTTTCGTCTGTTACCTGCAAGCGGTTCTGGAAGTAGTCATCGTTGTCGATGAAGTATACTTGCATACGTGCAGACTGGATAGAGGCAACCTTGATGATGAGCGGGTGATCGGTATCGTCAATGATGAGGTTCATGCCGGAGAGTCGTATCACCTCATGCAGCTGGTTTCTGCGTTCGTTGATATTTCCCCATTTTGGCATAAACGTTCTGATTTCTCTGCCTTTTTCTTGAATAGCCTGAGGTAGGTTTCTGCCTACGAGGGACATTTCGGATTCTGAAACGTAAGGGGTAATTTCTTGGGTTATAAATAAAACCTTGTTCGCCTTTGTCATAATAACAATGTTCTCAATTATTCTGCAAAGATATAAAAAAAATCGGGCAATAAAGCAAACAGAGCCCGTCTATAATTCCTTATGAATTGTTAACTGATTGTTGTTCAGTGAGAAATCTTCTTTTGGAATTGTCGGAAAGTGTACTGAGTTTTGCATTAATTTGTGATATTTCTTCTTTATATGCTAAATAATGGTTTATTTTGCACCGCTTTTGAGAACAACCAAGTTATTATATAACCAATTAAAATGGAAATAGTACATACTATCAAGGACTTGCAGGCCGGACTTTCGGCTTTGAGAGCCCAGGGAAAGAAGATAGGTCTGGTACCTACGATGGGTGCCTTGCATGCCGGTCATGCCTCATTGGTGAAACGTTGTGTGGCAGAAAATGACGCTGCCGTAGTAAGCGTTTTTGTAAATCCGACCCAGTTTAATGACAAGAATGATTTAGTGAAATATCCCCGTACGCCGGAGGCTGATTGCCGTTTGCTGGAGGAGTGTGGAGCGGCATTTGTCTTTGCTCCTTCGGTGGAGGAGATGTATCCGGAACCGGATACCCGCCGTTTCAGCTATGCACCGCTGGACACAGTGATGGAAGGGGCATTCCGTCCGGGACATTTTAATGGTGTTTGCCAGATTGTGAGCAAACTGTTTGATGCTGTGCAGCCGGATCGTGCCTACTTCGGCGAGAAAGATTTCCAGCAGCTGGCAATTATTCGCGAGATGGTCCGCCAACTGAAGTATCCTTTGGAAATTGTAGGCTGTCCCATTGTTCGTGAGGAAGACGGGTTGGCTCTGAGCAGCCGCAATGCCCGTTTATCTGCCGAAGAACGCAAAAATGCACTGAGAATTTCGCAGACTTTATTTGAAAGTCGTACCTTTGCAACCTCGCATACGGTAACTGAGACACAGAAGTTTGTGGAAGACACCATCGCAGCCACCCCCGGATTGCGTTTGGAATACTTTGAGCTGGTGGATGGCAGTACCTTACAGAAGATTGCCGATTGGGAGGAAACCTCTTATGCTGTGGGTTGTATCACGGTGTTCTGCGGGGAAGTCCGTCTGATTGACAATATCAAGTACAAAGAGCCTGCTGCCTTGTAATTTATAATTAGTAATTCGTAATTTATAAAGATATGATGATTGAAGTGTTGAAGTCGAAAATCCATTGTGCCCGCGTCACGGAAGCAAACCTGAACTATATGGGAAGCATTACGATTGATGAGGATTTGATGGATGCTGCCAACATGATTGCCGGCGAGAAGGTGTATATAGCCGACAATAATAACGGTGAACGTTTTGAAACCTACATTATTAAGGGCGAGCGCGGCTCTGGAAAAATTTGCTTGAACGGTGCGGCAGCCCGCAAGGTGCAACCTGATGACATCGTTATTATCATGTCCTACGCGCTGATGGACTTTGAAGAAGCCAAGTCATTCAAGCCGACGGTGATTTTCCCCGACCCGGCAACGAACAAGGTGGTGAAGTAGTCTCTTTATTGAAATATGGAAATAAAGCCCCGTTTGCAATTTTTCTGTAAACGGGGCTTTGTTTTTACTTCTGATTCTTCCCCGCAGGGTTCGTATGAGAATGAGGAGCCGATTTAATCTTATCGAGTAAATACAGAATCTCAGTTTGGACATCGAAATTATATCTTTGGTAGTCCTGATAGGTGGGCATCAAGTCCGGATAAAGTGTGTGGGCACACCGGTCTTTGCCCGGAAAGCATATTTGTATGGAGTTGGAGATAGAGCCTTGCATGCCGGTATAAGGTAACCGGAATAAGGTTTGTTCCATATAGGTATTGGGGGCTTGTCCACTGGGTATTCCTACAAGGGTAGCACCCATTTTCCACAGATAGAAAGTGTAGTGGAAAGCTGCACTGAAGGTACGTTCGTTGGTAATGACGTAAATGTGTTCCGGAGTATAGAGCGCCTTTCCTTGTTGCTTTCTCAGTTCTTCCGGTACACTGGACATACAGTTCTCGATGAAGTCGGCCCGTCGCTGTTCTATGTTTGTGGTATCTGCTTCGTCCGTACTAAAAGTGTAGTCACCGTAGGTATAGTCTGTTCCGTATGTTTGGTTGAAATCCTGCAAGTTTGTCTGTAGTTTTTGCATGTAGAGGGGAGAGATGATACGATAGAATTTTATATCCATATCCGTTTGCAGGAAGTGGTCACCGAACAGTTGGTAAAGTGTGGGTAGGACAATCGGAGTCCAGCCGCCGCTATTGTTGCGCAAATCTATGATGAGAGTGGAGGAGGCTTCCTTCTTCATCTCTTTCAACATATGGGCGAAAACTTCGGAAAGGGACGGGAGTTGCCGAATGGCTTGCAGGGTATCGGCGGGCATATCTTGTTTCAAGATATCCCGATAATAGAATCCTATTTGCCGGTATAAATCTTTCAGCCCTTGTTTTTGCATATACTCAAAATTATCCCGTGCCATGATACTGTTGATATTGATGAGCATTATTTGCTTGTCGTTGTCTACGAACTGATAGGTCAGTTGTTTGTCTGTATAAGCTTTCCAACTGTTATTGTGTTGCATGGGTGTGTTTTGCACTTCCTGCCTTGACAATAAGGGAAGGGTTAATCCTCTTGATTTGCCGTCGGGAGTAAGAAGTGAGAGGTGAAGGTTGTCTTTCATTTCAGGGAAAAGCTGTCTCAAGAAATGTTCCGTAGGCATGGACTTGCATAGATTGGCATAACGGTCATATAGGTTTTCACTGGCTTGGATAGCGGCAGTGCGGGCCAGTACCTCTTCTAAAGAATCTCCGTTGATGGTTGTGATACGGCTACCTAACAAGTCTTTGTACGTTTCAGGGATTCCTTGAAGTATAATGCCGTCGGGGATGGTGCGTACTTCCAGTGCCAGGTAACGCTGCTTTGCTTGTTGATTGGCTGTGGGAGGTAAAAGGTAGGTGTGTCCGTCTTGCAGATTGGATAGGAAAATGCTTACCTTGTCAAAAAAGGTCTGTTTCGTACTGGGAGTCCGGCGTAACTCGTTCTCCAGATGGAAAGCTTGTTCGTAGAAGAATACTTTTCCTCCGAAGCCGCTGTAAGGGTCAAGATGGGTTGCTGTCAGTTCTTTTACCAGATACCGAAAGTCTGAAGCAAGGGAATCCCCGTTTAGGGGCTCTTGGGCGCTTGCCAATAGGGAAGCCAGACAGAGAAGGAAGGATAGATGAATATGTTTCATATTCTTGAAATATTAAGTTGTATATTAGAAGGGGAAAGTAGAAGGAGAGGTTGTAGTAGAATAAAAAAGGTGGAGTTCGTATGTCTCCACCTTTCATGACAGATTCTTATTTTTTTAGCTGTTCGTTCATCGCTGCTGCTGCCTTTCGTCCGTCTCCCATGGCAAGGATTACGGTAGCACCTCCGCGGACAATGTCTCCTCCGGCAAAGATGGTCGGGATGGACGACTGCATGTTATCGTTGACGGCAATCGTTCCTTTCCGGCCCAATTCCAGTCCCTTGATGGAGCTTGGGACAATCGGGTTGGGAGATACACCTACGCTGACGATGGCAAGGTCAATGTCGATGGTTTCCGTGGCTCCGGGGATGGGTACGGGACTGCGGCGTCCGCTGGCATCCGGTTCACCCAGTTCCATTTTCTGAAGCACCACTTGTTTCACTTTTCCTTGTTCGTCGGCAATGTATTCGATTGGGTTGTGGAGGGTCAGGAATTCTACACCTTCTTCCTTGGCATGTTTCACCTCCTCGATACGTGCCGGCATTTCTTCTTCCGAACGACGGTAGATAATTAGGGCGCGCGCTGCACCGAGGCGGCGTGCAGTACGCACGGAGTCCATGGCAGTATTACCGCCGCCTATCACGGCTACACATTTGCCGAAGGGAACCGGTGTATCGGAATCTTCACTTGCCGCATCCATCAGGTTGACACGGGTCAGGTATTCATTGGACGAGAGGATATTGATGGAGTTCTCGCCGGGGATGTTCATAAAGTTGGGCAGTCCTGCACCGGAAGCTACGAATATGCCTTTGAAGCCTTCCTCTTCCAGTTGTTCCACGCTGAGCGTCTTGCCGATGATACAGTCCTTGACGAATTCTACTCCCATTTTGGCAAGGTTGTCAATTTCCACATCCACCACTTTGTTGGGCAGGCGGAACTCAGGAATGCCGTATTTCAATACACCACCAATCTCGTGCAGTGCTTCGAAAACAGTCACGTCATAGCCATACTTCGCCATATCTCCGGCAAATGACAGACCGGCGGGACCTGAACCGATGACAGCTACTTTGATACCGTTCTTTTCCTTGATTTCAGGTATGGAGATTTGTCCGCTCTCTCGTTCGTAGTCAGCGGCAAAACGTTCCAGATAGCCGATGGCTACCGGCTTTTCGTTCATCTTCAGATGGATACATTTGGATTCGCACTGTTTCTCTTGCGGACAGACGCGACCGCAGACGGCAGGCAGCGCACTGGTTTCTTTCAGTGTCTTGGCCGCTTCGAGGAATTCACCGCGCTCAATGTTCTTGATGAAGCGGGGGATGTCGATACCTACCGGACAACCTTCCGTACATCCGGGGTTGGCGCAGTCCAAGCAACGTTTGGCCTCTGTCAGCGCTTGTTCTTTCGTTAACCCTTGGTTGACTTCCTCCTTGCGGCTGTGCGAGCGGTATTCTGCATCGAGCTCGTTCATCTCCACGCGTGGAATGGCAGTCCGTTCTTTGGCTTTTATGGATTTGCGTAACTCCTGACGCCATGCAGCATTACGGCTTTTCTCATCTTCCATGTTTTCACCGGTAGCTTGGCAGGTCTGAGGTTCTTCCAGCTTGTGCATCTCCTCGCGTTCGATGCTTTTAAAAGCGCCCATACGCTTCAGCATCTCATCGAAGTCCACTTGATGTCCGTCGAACTCAGGGCCGTCCACACATACAAATTTGGTCTTTCCTCCGATGGTGATTCGGCAGGCGCCACACATGCCGGTACCGTCAACCATAATCGTATTCAGGGATACATCCGTGGGGATTTCGTATTTCTTTGTCAGCAAACAAACAAATTTCATCATGATGGCGGGGCCGATGGCGAAACACTTGTTCACCTTCTCGCGCTTGATGACTTCTTCTACGCCTTCCGTCACCAGACCTTTTCGTCCGTAGGAGCCGTCGTCGGTCATGATAATGACTTCGTCGGAGCTTTCGCGCATCTCCTTTTCAAGGATGATCAGTTCTTTGGTACGTCCTGCCAGTACGGTGATGACGCGGTTGCCGGCAGCTTTCAGCGCTTGCACGATAGGGAGCATGGGAGCTACGCCTACACCACCTCCGGCACAGACCACAGTACCGAAGTTGTCAATGTGCGTAGCTTGTCCCAACGGGCCGACAACATCCGTAATGTAATCGCCTTCGTTCAGTTCGCAAAGACGGGTAGAGGAGAGCCCGACTTCCTGAACCACCAGTGTGATGGTTCCCTTTACCGGGTCGGCTTCCGCAATGGTAAGCGGCATACGTTCGCCTTTTTCGCCCACACGTACAATGACAAAGTGCCCTGCCTTACGTGATTTGGCAATCAATGGTGCTTCAATGACTAACTTAAAGACCTTTTCAGAAAAGTGTTCTTTGCTAATGATTTTATTCATTATCTAATAATTTTGTTGGTGTAATTACGCAATTACTGTCAGATTGATAGATTTTGCAAAGATAGGGGTTATTTGGTAATATCAAAAGAAGAATAGGGTAAAACTGCATGTTGTCACTGGATAACATCCCTTTGTCACTATAATTTGTTCACTTTCTACAGCCTGCCTACTTTTGAAATAAAAAATGAGGAAGAGTATGTATCGAAATGTTTTTTTAGGGGCAATTTTATTGAGTATGCCTTTGGTGGTTTGGTCGCAGCAGGATACGATTGCCGACCAGCGTTTGGAAGAAATTATGGTAACTGCTAAACTCCCGTTGGTAGAAATATCTGCCGGTAAAACAAGTTATCGGATGGATGCATCTGTCACTCAAAGTACGGGCAGTCTTTATGATGTTCTTGCTTCCCTGCCGGGAGTCGTGATAGATTCCAATGGCAATATTTTGTTGAACGGACAAAGCGGTGCAACGATTCTGATGGATGGCAAGCCTACTTATCTTTCGGGAGATGAATTGATGAGTCTGTTGAAATCTACTCCTGCAACTAATGCTGATAAGATAGATTTGATAACCCAGCCTTCCGCACGCCACGATGCGGCGGGAAGCTCCGGGTTGATTGATATACGTACAAGAAAAATAAGGCTGCGCGGTGTGAATCTGGCCTTGAACGGCAATGGCAGTCTTGGACGGACGGGTGGCGGTTATGGCGGCGTTTCCATGAATGTCAGGGAGAATAAGTTCAATCTTTATTTGAATTATTCGTATTATCAGGGAAAGGATGTCATAGACTTGTTTATCGACCGTGCGTTCGAACGGGATGGAGGAAGAATGATGCAGGACTCTTACCGGAAGCGTAGGAATTATTCGCACTATTTTCGTACCGGATGTGATTATTATCTCAATGAACGGACAGTTTGGGGAGTCTCGTTGGGTGGAAACTTTTCCCGGCAAAAGGAAAATGCAGGCATGTTTACGGAAATCCAAGAAATCGGAGTTGCGGGAAATACTTATAGCTATGCGGAGCAAAACCGGAACAATCTTTCTGCCGGGACCAGTATGGTGCATAAGCTTAAAAGAGAAGGGGGAGAACTCAGCGCTTCTTTTGATTATTTCCATTATTACCGTGTTGGAAACCAGTTGATGGATAGTTTTAAGCCCGATACATTGAAAGGGGACATGAAGGGAAATACCGACTTATATGTCGGACAGATAGATGCGGTTTATCCATTAAGTGAGGTTTGGAAGTTGCAGGCCGGAGTCAAAACCTCATTTGTTACGATAGACAATACGGCAGGTTATATGCGTCCGTCGGCTTCCGGCTGGCTGCCGGACGGGGCGCTTGGTTCCCGATTTGTATATGATGAAAATATCAATGCCTCCTATCTGCAAGCCGGCTATGAGAAAGACCGCTTGAAAATCTCAGCGGGTCTAAGGTTGGAACATACCCATGTACACGGGGACTTTGGAGGAAATACACAACAGAAAGACTCTTCGTTTACAACGAATTACTTCCATTTGTTTCCTACCATTGCTTTGCAATACGGTTTGACTTCGGAACATTTGTTTCAGTTTTCGTATGGCAGGCGTATTACCCGCCCCAATTATGGTGATTTGAATCCTTTTACCTACATATTCGATGACTATACCCATGAAGGAGGAAATACAAAACTGCATCCTTCCTTTTCTGATAATATAGAGTTGGGGTATGTGTATCGTGACTGGTTTCAGACGGTTCTCTTTTTCTCGTATACAGATGATGCTATCATGAAGAGCTATCGCGAACAAGAGGAACGGCGTATCTATGTAATGCCTCAGAATCTGTCTTCCTATGTACAGACGGGTGTGCGTGTACATGCTGCCAACCTCTCACCTGCTTCTTTTTGGAAAGTGAATCTGACCGCTATCGGTATTTATAATAATTATGGTTGGACGGAACAAGGGCAGAAAATGAAAAACCGTATGTTTACCCCGATACTCGGCTGCATGAACCAGTTTGCTTTCGCTTCAGTATGGTCGGCCGAACTTTCGGCAAATTATAATGGGCGAATGGCCTACGGACAAGCCACTGTACATCCGGTGCTGGAGGTGAACATCGGTATCCAAAAGAAGATGTTCCGTAACAGATGCACCGTTACCTTGTTTGCCAAGGATGTATTCAACACCAATTATCAAAAAGTAGATATTCGGTCTCCCGGTGTGCAGGCGTTTGTTGACGAACGGCACAACAAACGTGTGCTGGGTATTGCTTTCTCTTGGCGTTTTCAAAAAGGCAGCGATACAAAAGAAAGCAGAAGGAAAAAAGAAATAAATGAAACAAAAAGAGTAAATTTGTAACTACTATGGGCAGACTGTGGAACAAATGGCTGATGCCGGCATTATTTGCCGTGATTCTTTTTCTATGTATTCGTGTGGCGAATGATATTCCGAAACATGAATACTATTGGGAAAGTAATGAGTGGAATTTCATGTTGAAGGATATGCTTGTGGTACTCTTCATGTCTTACCCTATCTTTTTTCTATTGAAGTATTGGCTTTGTTTGTGCCGGAAGCGGAAGTTGGTGTGGTGGCAGGAATACGGGGTGGTTGTCCTGACAGCTCCCGTCTGGTGTCTTCTGACGATGTGGGTTATCCGCTTTTTGATGGGGGTAAGTCTTGATTTATACGATGTGCCTATTCCCGCCATAGTCAGTATGTTGCTTGGCGGCTTCTTCTATATATTCTTGCGTAATCAGATGATACAGAAGGAAAACGAAGCTCAACGCCTGCAATTGGAGAAGATAAAAAATGACCAGCTCCAGACAGAGCTGAAATTCCTTAAAGCACAATATCATCCACACTTTCTTTTTAATGTACTCAATACGGTTTATTTTCAGATAGATGAGAATAATGAGGCTCCACGGCATACTCTTGAGCAATTGTCCGATTTGCTTCGTTACCAATTATACAATGACGGGGAGAAAGTGCAAGTTCGTGTGGAAGTGGAATATCTGAAACAATACATCAGCCTATGTAAACTTCGTGCTACGAAGCGGCTGCAGTTGCAGATGCATTTCGATGAAATGGAGGCGCAGGTTGAGATTTATCCATTGTTGTTTGTACCGTTGGTGGAGAATGCTTTCAAATATGTGGGAGGGAACTATTTTATAGCTATGGATATGTGTCTGAAAGAAGGCAAGTTGTGTTTTAGTATTGAAAATTCTATACCGGAACCATTAGTGCACCAGAAAGGAAAACATGGAATCGGCATAGAAAATCTGAGGCGCAGGCTGGAGCTGCTATATCCGGAGCGTCATACGCTGGACATAAATAGAGGAGATACTTTGTTTAGAGTAAAACTTGTGATAGAATTATAGGATGAAACAGGTAAAATGTGTAATAACCGATGACGAGCCTACTGCATGTGAAGGATTGCAACGCTATGTGGAAAAGGTGGATTTCCTTTCTTTAATGGGTGTATGTGAAGATGCTATGCAGTTGAACACTCTTTTGCAGACTGAGCAGCCGGACTTGTTGTTTCTGGATATTGAAATGCCTTATCTTTCGGGGCTTGAACTCTTGGCATCTCTTGCCCATCCGCCTCATGTGATTATCACTTCCGCTTATGAGCAGTATGCATTGAAAGGTTATGAACTTGATGTTACGGACTATCTGTTGAAACCGATTTCGTTTGACCGGTTCCTGAAAGCGGTGAATAAAGTACATGGTCTTTTGCAGCAGGAGAAATGGCCGGATGAAGCTAATAATTTTATATTTGTCCGTTCAGACCGTCAGATGCATAAGGTGTTGTTTAAGGATATTCTGGTGGTGGAGGGGCTGGAAAATTACGTCTGTATTTATACGGAAAGCACAAAGCTGCTTGTACGTTCTACCATGAAGCGTATGATAGAGGCTCTTCCTGGTGGAGTATTTCAGCAAGTCCATAAATCATATCTGATAAATTTGGAAAAGATTGAGATGATAGGTGGCAATCGGATTATAGTTGGGAGGCATACTGTTCCGGTGGCACGTAATTTCCGCGAGGAGGTGTTTGCACGTATTTTGAAGAATACTTTGTAGTTGCGCAGGAGAAGCTTGTCATGATAAAACTCTGGGCACGAATTACATGGATTTCACGTTTTTTGCTAACCGCAACTGTGAAATTCATGTAATTCGTGCCCGAAAGAAAGTGTCAAAGGCGTATTGCTGCACGTGACTATTATGGCCTTAGTCTATTATTTCAAATCCCGTATACGGAACCAATGCCTTTGGTATGCGGATTCCTTCTGGAGTCTGGTTGTTTTCCAGCAAGGCGGCAACGATGCGTGGCAGAGCGAGTGCGGAACCGTTCAGCGTATGGCAAAGCTCTGTTTTCTTTTCTGCCGTACGGTAGCGGCATTTCAGACGGTTGGCTTGATAAGTGTCAAAATTAGAGACGGAACTTACTTCCAGCCAGCGTTTCTGTGCTTCGGAATACACCTCAAAGTCAAAACAGAGGGCAGCCGTGAAGCTCATATCGCCACCGCAAAGGCGCAGGATGCGGTAGGGGAGTTCCAGTTTTTGAAGCAAACCTTCTACATGGTCCAGCATTTCCTGATGAGACTGTTTGGAGTGTTCCGGCTTGTCGATGCGCACCAGTTCTACTTTGGAGAATTCGTGCAGACGGTTCAGACCACGTACATCTTTTCCGTATGAGCCGGCTTCGCGACGGAAACATTGAGTATAGGCGCAATTCTTGATGGGCAACTGTTTTTCGTCCAGAATCACATCGCGGTAGATGTTTGTTACCGGAACTTCGGCTGTAGGAATCAGATATAAGTCGTCCACTTCGCAATGGTACATTTGTCCTTCTTTATCGGGAAGTTGCCCCGTGCCATAGCCGGAAGCGGCGTTCACCACTGTCGGCGGCATTACTTCTGTATAGCCGGATTTGCGTGCCTCGTCCAGGAAGAAGTTGATGAGCGCGCGTTGCAGTTGTGCACCTTTGCCTTTGTATACGGGGAATCCGGCACCGGTAATCTTAACGCCCAGGTCAAAGTCTATCAAGTCATATTTCTTGGCCAGTTCCCAGTGGGGCAGGGCATCTTTGGGCAATTCGGTTTCCATGCCGCCCATCTTCTCTACCACATTGTCGTCGGCACCGACGCCTTCGGGTACACTGTCATAGGGAACGTTGGGGATGGTGTAAAGTAAAGTCTGCAAATCGTTGGCAGCCTGCTCCATATTGGCTTGCAAGTCTTTGTTGACTTCTTTCAGCTCGGCCACGCGGCTTTTGGCGGCTTCTGCTTCTTCTTTCTTACCCTCCTTCATCAGTTGTCCGATGGATTTGGAGAGTGAGTTGGCTTCTGCCAAGTTTTTATCTAAGATGGTTTGATTGGCTTTTCTTTTGTCATTGAAGTCCAGCACTTGTGCAATGGTTTCTTTCGCATTCTTGAAGTGCTTCTTTTCCAGTCCGCGGAGAACCGCGTCGGTATTTTCTGTAATTTGTTTGATGGTAAGCATATCTTATACTTGTTTTTATGTTATTCGGTTTTGTGAGTGCAAAGATATGGAAAAAACAAATAAAGTGTTGCTTTTGACATGAAAGAAAGGGATGCAATCCATTCGGATTGCATCCCTTTTCCTTATTTCTTGTTCGGAAACTTATGCTTCTGCGTTTTCTGCGGGGATAACAGAAACTGAACGTCTGTCTTCCTTGCCTACTTTGAACTTTACAGTTCCGTCTACTAAAGCGAAAAGAGTGTGGTCTTTTCCCATGCCGATGTTCTCACCCGGGTGGAATTCAGTACCTCTTTGACGAACGATGATGTTACCTGCCTTGCAAGCTTCGCCACCAAATATCTTAACGCCTAATCTCTTGCTCTGTGATTCGCGGCCGTTCTTAGAACTACCGACACCTTTTTTATGTGCCATTTTTTCTTACTGTTTTAATTGATTAAGCTACTACTTCTGTAATTGTTAACTCTGTGAATTGTTGACGGTGACCGTTCAACTTACGATAACCTTTTCTTCTTTTCTTATGGAAAACGAGAACTTTATCGCCTTTTACCATGTTTGATACGACCTGGCAAACAACCTTTGCACCCTCTACTGTGGGAGCACCTACGGTGATGTTGCCGTCTTTGTCTACCAAAAGAACCTTGTCAAACTCTACTGTTGCACCGTTTTCTGCATTCTGGATGTGGTGTACAAACAGTTTTTTGCCAGCTTCTGCTTTGAATTGCTGACCGTTAATTTCTACAATTGCGTACATTTCTTATATTAATGTATAAGTTAGCTCCGTCGGGTGGTCTCTAATCACTTAGAAAGCACTTGGTCGAACCCGGTGCGGAATAATCGGGCACAAAAGTACTCTTTTTATTCTAAATGGGCAAATGTTCTTTTGCTTTTTTATTCTTTTAGTGCAGATTGTACTTTTGGCCTATTGGAGAAAAACTGTTTCATCAAGAAGAGACAATTTATGTAGGGATGGTTGTTGTTACAAGATGAATTTCAGTACATAGATACCGGCCAGCATTAGTGCCATGACGAGGCATGCAAATATGACGAGTAGCACAAGACTGTAAGTCAGCATGAGGATAGTGCGCCAAAAGCTTCTCCACCAGGTGCAGCGGTACAATTGTTTGTAATCGCAACAGAATAGGAAGAAAATAAGCCATAAAGGCAGCTCATACAAATCGTCTACCTTTGCATACCCGTTGAAAGGCAGCACGATGATGCTTAGCAGGAGTATCTGGCAAGCTATGTAGGCTTGTATGAATACATGCTCCGTGGTATTGTAGTTTAACTTATATTTCCGGCGTCGGAAGGCAAGTTGGGTAGCAAGTGCAAACAGAGGCAGTGTGGCAATGATGCGGAATGCTTTGTTTCCGTGTCCCCAGCTCTTCATCAGATTCCATACTTTCATTAGGAAAGGAGAGTTCTGGAAGACTTTTTCCAGTCTGTCTCCCACCTCCGAGGTGTCGTTTACAAACTCATCGATGAGGTCGCCATCATCGCTGTTCGATTCGGATACCTGTGTGGCAGAAGTGGAGGCGTTCTTCTCTTCCAGTTTGTTCAGGCTTTTCTCCAGGCTTTTTATAGTGATGGCGAGGGCTCGCTTTTCCTCTTTGCTATAGGTTTTCTCCATCTTTTGGGTAAGCTTCTCTTTAGCGGCAATGATTTCTTCTTTGTCTGTCTGCTCTGTCTTTTCCGTCTTTGCTTTTTTGCTCAGAGCTTCCGGGTCTACCAGTTGCACAGCCATGATATAAAGAGCTGCAAGAATGAAGAGTGTCTGGAACGGGCGAAAATACTCTATACGCTTACCACCGATGAAGTCTCTAATCATGTATCCCGGACGGTAGAGGAGTTCCAGAAGGGTACGTCCAAAACCATTGTCTATATTGAAGAAGCCTCCGGCAATGTTTTTAAGGGCGTTGCTTAGCCGGTAACGTGGAGTGTTTCGGCTTTGTCCGCAACGGTTACAGTAGTTGCCGGTATAGGTGGTGCCACAATTCAGGCAAGTGCAGGTTTCGGTACTCGCAGGAGGAGTTTTCCTTCCTTGTATCAGCTTGATGTGGAATGCACGCAGGCGTACTGCGTAGGGGTGCCACCATGAGTCGATGAAAGTTCTTGCTTTGTTGGGCAGTATCCTTCTTTTTTGGAGGATGCCCCACAATGTTAGTATGAAGACAACCGGGAAGAAGTTGCTGTCGTCGGTCATGTCCAGCTCTTCAATAGCCAACCAAAAGAGTGTCAATAGAAGGAGGATTTGCCAGGCATTTATCCTTTTCTGTTTCCGGGGAGAAGTGGCATACATATTTTCCGGTCGGATGGGGCTTTCAATCTTGAATATGGAGGGATGCTCCTCCTGAACTGCCAGCAGTTCTTCCAAAGTGCTCATTATTTTCCGGTGTGGGTACTTTTCCAATTCTTTGGCAGTGGTTACTCCGTGGGTGACCCCGGCAAAGTCTACTCCGGCCGCTTGGGCTGTTTCCGCATCTATCGTGCTGTCGCCTATATAGAGGGTATCGGTTTTGCTGACATGTAGCCGCTTAATGGCAAGGAGTAGCCCTTCGGGAGATGGCTTGGCGGTTTTCACGTCTTCACCACCCACGATGATGTCTATAAAATCTTCAGGAAAATGCTGGTCGAGGAGTTCCTTGATGCGGAATCGGTATTTGGTCGAGATGATTCCGATGCGGGCGCCAGAGTCCTTTAGTGCAGTCAGTACAGACTTGGTTTCCAGGAAAAGCACCGTATTGACAGTCATATGCGTATCGGCCTCTTTTCGGTATTCTGCCTTGAATCCTGCCAGTTGTCCGGCATCTGTCACGCCGGTGAGGATGGAAAAAGAGTTTTCCAGAGTCTTGCCGATGGTACGTTTGATGTCGTCATCTGTAACCTCTGTATATCCGTGACGGGTCAGTACGTTGCGGAAACAAGTGACGATTCCGCGGGAAGAATCAGCAAGCGTATAGTCAAAGTCGAAAAGATAGGTCGTGTAATTCATTGTGACTTTTTGTGGCAAAGATAGTGTAAAGTATATTTTTACAAAATAAAAAAGAGGATTAATCGGAATTTTGTATTACTTTTGTTTGCATGAATTCTGTTGAAAAAGTGACAAGATGTGTAAGTGTTTTATCCGGTTAGGTTGTTATACTATACACGTTAACCCTATAATGTTATGAATTTGATAAAATCTTGTTGTTTGTTTGTGGTCTTTTCATCCTTTCTGGCATGTACCCCACAAGTGTCGGATGTGAAGAGTATGTCTTATACAGAGTTCGTGAACCCCTTTATCGGTACAGATTTTACTGGAAACACCTATCCGGGTGCCCAGGCACCGTTTGGCATGGTGCAACTCAGTCCTGACAACGGACTGCCGGGCTGGGACCGTATTTCCGGATATTTTTATCCAGACAGTACCATTGCAGGCTTCAGCCATACCCATCTCTCCGGAACCGGCGCTGGTGACTTGTATGATATCTCTTTTATGCCGGTGACATTGCCTTATAAGGAGGCGGAAGCTCCGCTCGGCATTCACTCTTTGTTCTCTCATTCGGAAGAGTCGGCAAGCGCCGGATATTACCAGGTGCGTCTGAAAGATTATAATATCAATGTAGAGTTGACGGCCACCGAGCGTTGTGGCATTCAGCGGTATACTTTCCCCAAAGCCGATGCTGCCGTTTTCCTGAATTTGCGGAAAGCCATGAATTGGGATTTTACCAATGATTCTCACATAGAAGTCGTCGATTCGGTAACGGTGCAAGGTTACCGTTACTCTGACGGTTGGGCACGCGACCAGCGCCTCTACTTCCGTACCCGTTTCTCCAAACCGTTTGTTGTGATGCAGCTCGATACAGCTGCCATAGAGAAAGATGGCAAGCGGATAGGGACATCCGTCATTGCACGATTCGACTTTCAGACTAAGGAAGGAGAACAGATTCTTGTTAGTACTGCCATCTCCGGTGTGAGTATGGAAGGGGCGGCACGTAATTTGGCAGCCGAAGTACCCGATGATGATTTCGACAAATACCTGGCAGCTGTGCAGGATGATTGGAACAAACAATTGTCCCGGATAGAAATAAAATGCGATGACCGTGATGAGAAAGTCAAGTTCTATACGGCTTTGTATCATTCGATGATTGCTCCTACCATTTACAGTGATGTGGACGGTGCTTATTACGGTCCCGACAAGCAAGTGCACCGTGCGGAGAGCTGGACAAATTACAGTACTTTCTCCTTGTGGGACACTTACCGTGCGGCTCATCCTCTCTATACCTTTATTGAGCCGGAACGGGTGAACGATATGGTGAAGTCCTTCCTCGCCTTCTTCGAACAGAACGGTCGCCTTCCCGTATGGAATTTTCAGGGGAGCGAGACAGATATGATGATAGGTTACCACTCTGTACCAGTTATTGTAGATGCCTATCTGAAAGGTATTGGGGACTTCGATGCGAAAAAGGCCTTGGAGGCTTGTGTAGCTACTGCCAATATCGATTCTTATCGTGGCATTGGGTTATATAAGAAATATGCTTATGTTCCTTATAATGTGACGGATCAGTATAATTCGGAAAACTGGTCACTTTCTAAAACACTGGAATATGCATACGATGACTATTGTATAGCCCGTATGGCAGAGAAACTGGGCGATAAGGAGGTAGCGGACGAGTTTTATAAGCGTTCCCGTAATTACCGGAATGTTTACAATCCGGTAAGTTCTTTCATGCAGCCCCGTGATGACAAGGGAGAGTTTATCCGGAACTTCTCGCCGGACGACTATACTCCGCACATCTGCGAGAGCAACGGCTGGCAGTACTTCTGGTCTGTACAGCAGGATATTGACGGCTTGATAGCTTTGACCGGAGGTAAGGAACGGTTTGCCCAGAAGCTGGACAGTATGTTTACCTATAATCCTTCTGCAGATGATGAGCTGCCTATTTTCAGCACCGGAATGATTGGCCAGTATGCGCATGGAAATGAGCCTAGCCATCACGTCATTTATCTGTTCAATGCTGTGGATCAACCTTGGAAAACCCAGAAATATGCAGCCCGGGTGATGCATGAACTCTACCTGAACACTCCTGCCGGTTTGTGTGGCAACGAGGATTGCGGACAGATGTCTGCTTGGTATGTGTTCAGTGCGATGGGCTTTTATCCGGTAGACCCGGTTGGCGGAAAATATGAAATCGGTACCCCCCTATATCCGGAAATGAAGATGCACCTGCCTGGTGGAAAGACCTTTAAGGTACTGGCACCGGCGGTGAGCAAGGAAAATTGCTACATTCAATCTGTCAAACTCAACGGTAAGAGCTATGACAAAAGTTATATTACGCATGAACAGATAATGGATGGAAGTGTTTTCGAATTTGAAATGGGGGATAAGCCAGGTGATGCATGGTACAGCCCCCGATAACCGGCTAAAATATGGATGAACATTTCGACTTGACATATAAATCCCTTTTCCGCAGGTATTATACCAATCTGCTGTTCTACGCCACACGCATTGTGGGGGAAGAAGATGCGGAAGATGTGGTGCAGGATGTTTTCGTGGAGCTGTGGAAGCGGAAAGATACCATGAAGGTGGGAGAGCAGATTCAGGCTTTTTTGTATAGGGCGGTGTATACCCGTGCCTTGAACGTTCTGAAGCATCGGGACATTGTAAGTGGCTATGAGGCTGTCATGCTCGAAATCCATAAAAAGAGGGTTGAGTTCTATCAACCCGACAGCAATGATGTGGTGAAACGGATAGAGGATGCCGAACTCAGAAGGAAGCTGTCCGATGCCATCAATGAATTGCCGGACAAGTGCCGGATGGTATTCAAACTCAGCTATCTGCATGATATGAAGAATAAGGAGATAGCTGATACGATGGGAGTGTCATTGCGTACGGTGGAGGCTCACATGTACAAAGCTTTGAAGTTGCTGCGCGATAAACTGGGGTATCTGAACCTGATGTTGGCTCTGTTTTTCATCGGGAAAGTAAGTGTTTTTGCGAGCAGCGTTGTTTTATTATCATAATGAAGGAAAGAATGAATAAGTTGAATGAGGAGATATTGGCCAAGTTCCTTATGGGTGAATGTACGGAAGATGAACTTCGTGAGGTGAACGCCTGGCTGGAAGGGTCGGGTGAGAATGCACGCGAATTGTTCAGGCTGGAGGAGATTTACCACTTGGGGAGACTGGGGGATACTTCGAATGCACAAGACATAGAAAAGGTCGAAAAGCGATTGTTTAAAAGGTTGGAACAAGAGAAGACGAAACAATACAAGGTACGGAGGATGGTTGGATGGATGCGGTATGCGGCCGTATTTGTGGGCTTCTTCCTTTTGGGTACTTTCGGCTATCTTTTTTATCAGACTTATAGCCAGCCGGAAACATTACTGGCTGTCACCACTCATGATAAGATTAAGGAATTGAAACTGCCGGATGGCACAAAAGTCTGGCTGAATAAAAATACTACCTTGAAATATCCGTATGAGTTTGCAGGGAAGGGAAGAAAGGTTTATCTGGAAGGAGAAGGATATTTTGAGGTAATGAGGAATCCGGAAAAACCGTTTGTCGTACAGAGTGAGGCCATGCAGGTCAGAGTATTGGGAACTGTTTTCAACCTCAAGTCTGACAAGGCTAAGATGTCTGCAGTAGCTACCCTTCTGAAAGGCGAAGTAGAGGTGAAAGGCAATCATGGCGAGGGTATGATTATCCTTGCCCCCGGACAGAAAGCCGAGCTGAACGGAATGACTAGGCGTCTGGTGGTGAAGCAGGTGGATACGGGAATCGAAAACTGGCACAATAATGAGTTTGTCTTTGAGAAGGCTGACCTATACACCATTGCGCGTACATTGGAGAATTCGTATGGGGTGAGGATAATTCTGGCACCGAACATAGATGTAAGCAAGACCTACTCGGGTACACTGAAGAAAAAAGAGAGTGTGGGGGCTGTGCTGAATCTGATAAAGAATGCCATTCCATTGGAGTATAAAATTGTGGGGAACAGTGTTTTCCTCTCCTCAATGAAGTAGGAAGGCCGCACAAATCCGAGATATGACGAGAAGAATTTATTTAATACTAACAACTTTCTAATATTATGCGAAAATTAATCCTATTGTTTCTTTTTGTGAGCAGTTCCTTGTGGCTGCATGCCAAGGACTTTACCCAGTATGTCAGTCCTCTTGTCGGCACGCAGTCTACTTTCGAGCTTTCCACCGGTAATACCTATCCTGCGATCGCACGTCCCTGGGGTATGAACTTCTGGACTCCTCAGACTGGTAAGATGGGTGACGGCTGGCAATACGTCTATACCGCGAACAAGATCCGTGGTTTCAAGCAGACACACCAGCCCAGTCCCTGGATTAACGACTACGGGCAGTTCTCCATCATGCCGGTGGTTGGCAAGCCCGAGTTTGATGAGGAGAAGCGTGCAAGCTGGTTCTCCCACAAGGGCGAAGTGGCACTTCCTCATTATTATAAGGTATATCTTGCCGAACACGATGTGGTTACCGAGTTCACCCCTACCGACCGTGCCGTATTGTTCCGTTTCACTTTCCCTGAAAATGATCATTCATACGTTGTTGTTGATGCCTTTGACAAGGGCTCTTATGTGAAGATACTTCCGGAACAGAATCGTATTATCGGTTATACTACCCGTAACAGCGGCGGTGTTCCCGAGAACTTCAAGAACTATTTCGTGATAGAGTTCGACAAGCCTTTTACTTATAAGGCGTCTGTAGCCGATGGCGTCTTGACCGAGAATAAGGTTGAGCAGGAAGCCGGACACGCCGGTGCTGTTATCGGCTTCAAAACCCGCAAGGGTGAAGTGGTACATGCCCGTGTAGCCTCTTCTTTCATCAGTTTTGAGCAGGCTGACCGTAACTTGAAGGAGCTTGGCAATGACAATTTGGAAACATTGGTTCAGAAAGGTCAGGATGCCTGGAACAAGGTGCTGGGCCGTATTGATGTGGAAGGCGGAACCCTTGACCAGTACCGTACTTTCTACTCATGTTTGTATCGTTCCTTGTTATTCCCCCGTGCATTCTATGAACTGGATGAGGCGGGAAGTCCTATTCATTACAGCCCTTACAATGGTCAGGTGCTGCCCGGTTATATGTATACGGATACCGGTTTCTGGGATACTTTCCGCTGTCTCTTTCCATTCCTTAATCTGATGTATCCGTCAGTGAACAGGCAGATTCAGGAAGGTCTTGTCAACACCTATAAGGAAAGCGGTTTCTTCCCCGAATGGGCAAGTCCGGGTCACCGTGGCTGTATGATTGGCAACAACTCTGCTTCCGTACTGGCAGATGCCTATCTGAAAGGTGTGAAGGTGGAGGATGTGCAGACGCTGTACGAAGGTCTCATCAACGGTACAAAGAATGTCCATCCCGAGGTCTCTTCTACGGGTCGCCTCGGCTATGAGTATTACAATAAGCTTGGTTATGTTCCCTACGATGTGAAAATCAACGAGAACACTGCCCGTACTTTGGAGTATGCTTATAATGACTGGTGCATCTACCGCATGGCAAAAGAGTTGAACCGTCCGAAGAAGGAGCAGAAACTCTTTGCGGAACGTGCCATGAACTATAGGAATGTGTTTGATAAGGAAAGCAAGCTGATGCGTGGTCGTAATCAAGACGGCCAGTTCCAGGCTCCTTTCTCTCCATTGAAGTGGGGTGATGCCTTTACTGAAGGTAACAGTTGGCACTATTCCTGGTCTGTATTCCACGACCCTCAAGGTCTGATAGACTTGATGGGTGGCAAGGAATCTTTCGTGGAGATGCTTGACTCTGTATTTATTGTTCCACCCTTGTTCGATGACAGCTATTACGGCCAGGTAATCCATGAAATCCGTGAGATGACAGTGATGAATATGGGTAACTATGCCCATGGCAACCAGCCCATCCAGCACATGATTTACCTTTATAATTATGCCGGGGAGCCTTGGAAGGCCCAATATTGGCTTCGTCAGGTAATGAACCGCATGTACACTGCCGGTCCCGACGGTTATTGCGGTGACGAGGACAACGGTCAGACTTCCGCGTGGTATGTCTTCTCTGCACTTGGTTTCTATCCGGTTTGCCCTGGTACGGACGAGTATGTACTGGGCGCCCCTCTGTTCCGTAAGGCTACCCTCCATTTCGAGAACGGTAAGTCCCTGACAATTGACGCTCCGGATAACTCACCGGAGAACATGTATATCGAGTCTCTCAAGGTGAACGGCGTGGATTATTCCAGGAATTATCTGACGCATGGCAATTTGCAGAATGGCGGTACCTTGAGGTTTGATATGGGCAGCCAGCCTAATATGAAGAGAGGTACGCAGCCGGAAGATTATCCTTATTCTTTCTCGAATGAACTGAAGAAGTAAAGAATAGTAATAATATAGTAAGAAAAGGGTTGCCTCGAAAATAAGTTGATATATCATTTTGTTATTTACTATCTGTATTATAGGTGTTTTTCTTGAATCAGGTGGAAATAATTATTTACTTCGTTAGTAATATTGAGCAAAATGATATATCAACTTATTTTCGGGGTAACTCTTTTTTTTTAGGATTAATGATAAAAAAGATACTTTTTCAGTAAGTGTATTTTCATTGTCTGTTGTTTTATATAGGAATGCGAGAGAATGAATCTCTCGAAGTAATTTATTGTATAACCTATAAATTGTGTTTATGAAAGACAATTATGCTTTTCGGAGTTCGACGTTCATGCGGGCTTTATTAGTTTTGTTGTTCATGGCAGTTTCTATCCAGTGGGGCTTTGCCCAATTAAACCTGAATGTGTCTCGCGGCACATTGAGGACAGTCATTGAACAAATCAAGTCTCAATCCAAGTATCAATTTTTTTATGACGACAAACTGGCTGCGTTGCCGGTAGAAAACGTCAAAGTGAACAATGCGTCTATAGAAGATGCTTTGAATGTTATTCTCAAAGGGAAAGACATTTCCTATAAAGTGGAGGATAACATCGTTTATCTTTCTGAAAAGTCTGCTGCTCCTCAAGAGGGCAACCAACAAGGGAAAGAACGGACGATTACCGGAGTCGTGTCAGATGACATGGGACCTCTGATTGGTGTGAATGTATTGATAAAAGGTACCAGCAACGGGTGCATTACCGACCTCGACGGTAACTTTACGTTGACCACTACGGAAGCGAATCCGGTGATCGTATTCTCTTATATCGGTTATACTACTCAGGAAATTCCCGTGAAAGGTAATGCACCGATTAATGTGATGATGGCCGGAGATACCCAACAGCTTGAAGAAGTTGTGGTTACTGCCCTAGGTATCAAGCGTTCGGAAAAGGCATTGTCCTACAATGTACAGCAGGTGAATACAGATGCCATTACTTCCAATAAAGACGCCAACTTTGTGAACTCATTGAGTGGTAAAGTAGCAGGTGTGAATATCAATGCTTCTTCATCCGGTGTGGGTGGCGTGTCAAAGGTAGTGATGCGTGGTACGAAATCCATCATGCAGTCTTCCAATGCACTTTATGTAATTGACGGTGTGCCTATTTTCTCTGGCCGTGGTACTGCCGGAGGTAAGGAGTTCGACTCCCAGGGATCTTCAGAACCGATTGCTGACATCAACCCGGAAGACATCGAGTCAATGTCGGTCTTGACTGGCGCCGCCGCTGCTGCCTTGTACGGTTCGGAAGCTGCCAACGGTGCCATTGTCATCACTACAAAGAAAGGTAAAGAAGGTAAGGTGAGTCTTACTGTCAGCAGCAATACTGAATTCACCAATCCGTTTGTGATGCCGAGCTTCCAAAACCGGTATGGTACGGGAACCGGTGGTGTGATGAGCACTTCAGGAGCCATGAGCTGGGGAGCTCCTTTGTCTGCAGCCAATAATTACAATTACAGTCCGAAAGATGATTATTTCCAGACGGGTATTGTAGGGACGGAAAGCATCTCTTTGTCAACTGGTACAGAAAAAAACCAGACGTATGCATCGGCTGCTGCCGTAAACTCTAAGGGTATTGTTCCCAACAACAAATACAACCGTTACAACTTCACGGTACGTAATACCACTACTTTCTTGGACGACAAGATGACTTTGGACTTCGGTGCAAGCTATATTCTGCAGAATGACCAGAACATGACGAACCAGGGTACCTACAATAACCCGTTGGTGGGTGCTTATTTGTTCCCGCGCAGCAACGACTGGTCGGATATCAGCATGTATGAGCGCTATGACGCTGCCCGTAAGATTTATACGCAATATTGGCCGGTAGGGGACGAAGGTATGGTAATGCAGAATCCTTATTGGATTAACTACCGCAATTTGCGCCAGAACAAGAAGGATCGCTATATGCTGAATGCCGGTTTGAGCTATAAGATTCTGGACTGGCTGACTGTTTCAGGACGTGTACGTTTGGATAACTCCAATAATGACTATACAGAAAAGTTTTATGCTTCTACCAATACTCAGCTCACCGAGAGTTCTTCACGAGGTCTTTATGGTATTACTAAGACGCAGGACAAACAGTTGTATGCTGACTTCCTGGTGAGTATCAACAAATATTTCGGTGAAGACTGGTCACTCCAGGCCAACGTCGGTGGTTCATTCTCCGATATACGTTCGGATGCAATGAAAACACGTGGTCCGATTGCTGACGGTGGTGATGCTTTCGGTGGTGAACCGGTAGGTCTAACCAACTACTTTGCTATCCAGAACCTGAGTGCCAGCAAGACACAGCGCTTGCAGGAGGGATGGCGTGAACAGACTCAGTCTCTCTTCGCTTCGGCTGAGCTTGGTTACAAGAATACTTACTTCTTGACGCTGACCGGACGTAACGACTGGCCTTCACAGTTGGCAGGTCCCAACTCCAACAGTAAATCATTCTTTTATCCTTCAGTCGGTGGTTCTGTTGTACTGTCTGAACTGATGCCTAACTTGAACAAAGATTATCTTTCTTTTATAAAGGTTCGTGGTTCATGGGCATCTGTTGGTAGTGCTTTCTCCAGATACTTGGCTAATCCTCACTACGAATGGAATTCAAGTTCCGGTCAATGGAGTATCACGACTCAATATCCGTTGTATAATCTGAAGCCTGAGCGTACCAATTCTTGGGAAATCGGTTTGAACATGCGTTTCCTCAAAAATTTTGAATTGGATGTGACATATTACAATGCCAAGACTATGAATCAGACATTCAATCCGCAGTTGCCTGTCAGCGGTTGGTCGGCTTTGTATATCCAGACCGGTGCCGTACGTAACTCCGGTATTGAGTTGTCACTGAACTATAAGAATACTTGGAAGGACTTTACATGGGATACTGGTATAACTTTTTCCAGCAACAAGAATAAGATTTTGACACTGGCAGACAAAGCCATCAACCCCGTTACCGGTGAGTTGTTCTCTTTGAGCACGTTGAATATGGGTGGTTTAGGTGATGCCCGCTTCTTGCTGAAAGAGGGAGGAAGCATGGGGGACCTTTACTCTCTGAGAGATATGAAGCGTGATGCCAATGGACAGATTTTTGTAGACCAGAACGGAGCAGTTGCTACGGAAACCATTACCGATCCTGACAAATACATCAAATTGGGAAGTGTACTTCCTAAGGGGAATTTGGCTTGGCGTAACAACTTCATCTGGAAGAATTTCACAGCAGGCTTTTTGATTTCAGCCCGTTTGGGTGGTGTGGTCTACTCACGTACACAAGCCATGTTGGATTACTATGGTGTGTCTGAGGCTTCTGCGGATGCACGTGATTTAGGTTACGTATTGGTGAATGGCAAGGACAAGGTAAATCCCGAAACATGGTATGGTGTAGTCGGTAGTGGTACAGCTGTTCCCCAATACTATACTTACTCTGCTACCAACGTTCGCCTGCAGGAAGTTTCCTTGGGTTACACTATTCCCAAAAAGTTGTTGAACGATGTGTGTGATATCAAGGTTTCGTTGGTAGGCCGCAACTTATGGATGATTTACAGCAAGGCTCCTTTCGATCCAGAAAGTGTGGCTTCTACCGATAACTTCTATCAGGGAATCGACTATTTCATGATGCCGGCTTTGCGTAACATCGGCTTTAGCTTGAGCTTTAAATTTTAATACCAAACGATATGAAAAAGAGAAATATAATAAATAAATTGATTATTGCTCCATTGGTTATGGGCTTTATGTCCTGCACCGGCAATTATATGGATATCAATTCCAATCCTTATCAACCGGGCGATTTGACTCCCGATGATTATGCACTGGGTTCTGCCATGAGTAACTTGGCAAGTACGGTTATTTCGTCAGACGTCAATACGGCACAATTTACCGATTGTTTGTTGGGCGGACCGTTGGGAGGTTATTTTGCCGATTCAAATGCCGGCTGGTCCAATACAATATCCAATTTTAATGCTACGAATGACTGGACACGCGTATTCTTGATGAGTGACCGTATCATCTCGACATTATATGCTAACTTGAGCACAGTGAAACAAGTATCGGAGAATACCAACAATCCGGTTCCCTATGCTATTGCACAAATCATAAAGGTTGCTGCCATGAGCCGCGTGACTGATACATACGGTCCCATCCCTTATTCCAAGATTGGTCAGGATGGCAAGATAACTATTCCTTATGATACGCAGGAAGAAGTCTACAATGCATTCTTCAAGGAACTGGACGAGTCCATTGAGGTGCTGACCGAGAACAGAAACGCGGCGTTGGTCGCTTCTGCAGACTTCGTATACAGCGGTAATGTACAGAAATGGGTGAAATTTGCCAACTCGTTGAAGTTGCGTCTGGCTATCCGCATTGCCAATGTAAGTCCTGCCAAGGCCAAAGAGATGGCTGAAAGCGCAGTGAATCATGAACTGGGCTTGATTGAAACAAATGCAGACAATGCTACATGGAAGTATTTCGGAACAATCAGCAACCCGCTGTTTATGGCAGTGCGTTATAATGAAGAAGCATCAGGCGGTGATACCCATCCTGCTGCTGACATCATCTGTTACATGAACGGTTACAATGACAATCGCCGCGCCAGCTATTTTGAAGAATCCAAATGGGAGGGAGAGTCTTATGTAGGATTACGCCGTGGTATCGATCTCAGCAAAGCGAGGGAATCTTTCATAAATTATTCACGGGTGAAGATTTCCTCTTCAGACCCTGTGCTTTGGATGAATGCAGCGGAAGTTGCCTTCTTGCGCGCTGAAGCTACTGCAGTCTATGGTTTCAGCATGAAAGGAACTGCGGCTGATTTTTATGAACAAGGTGTCCGCCTTTCTTTTGAACAATGGGGAGCTACGGGGGTAGATAGTTATCTGGCTGATGAAAGCAGTGTCCCTGCCCTTTATAAGGATCCTGCTGGTCTTAATACGTATGAAAAGAACCTTTCAAACATTACCATCAAATGGAATGAGGGAGCATCCAAAGAGGAAAAGCAGGAGCGTATCATTACTCAGAAATGGATTGCTAACTGGCCGTTAGGCAACGAGGCTTGGGCTGATTACCGTCGTACGGGTTATCCCAAACTGTTGCCTGCAACCAGCGAAGGCAATAAGAGTAATGGAATTGTTGACAGCGAGAAAGGTGCACGTCGCATGCCTTATCCTTCTGAAGAATATACAAATAATACTGAAAACGTGCAGGATGCAGTAAGCAATTATCTGGGTGGACCGGACAACATGGCTACTGATGTATGGTGGGCACGTAAATAATAACAATAAATGCTGAATAATTATGAAATTATATAAGAAATCATTTAAAGGAATTGCGCTGGCAGCTTTTTCCGTATTGGCATTGTCTGCCTGCTCCGACTGGACAGATACAGAAAGCATCAATTTGGCAGAACCCGGAATCGACGAACAGTCTCCCGAATTGTATGCCAAGTATCTGAAGAACTTGCAGGAATATAAGAATTCTGACCATAAGATTGTGTACGGCTGGTTTGATAATAGTGAGAAAGTTCCTTTCAGTCGTGGGCAACACATGTCAGATGTGCCTGACAGTCTGGACGTAATTATTGTGACTACTCCCGATTTAGTGGAATTCGAACTGAAAGACATTGTAAGTGTACACGAGAAAGGAACAAAAGTATTCTACTCTATCAGTTATGACAATATCTTGAAGGAACATACCGACAAGGTGAAGGAAGGAACGGAAACGTCCACATTCTCGGCTTATCTTTCTGCTGAGTTGAACAGATTGATTGCTCTGGAAGCTCCTTTCGACGGCATTGTTGCTGAATATCGCGGCAGCAATCCTATCTACATGTCCGAAGCTGACAAGGCTGAAGCAAAGGCAAATCAAGATACCTTTTTCAGTGTGATAGCCAACTGGAAGAGCGCCAATTCGGGTAAGAAGCTGGTGTTCCAGGGGTATCCTGCCAACCTGATAGGTCAGTCTGTACTGTCTTCTTGTGACCATATCATCTTGATTACAAATGATGTCACGGATGTTGCCCAACTGGGGATAGAAGCGCTTCAGGCCTTGATGGCAGACGGTGTTCCGGCTGACCGCTTCATTGTATCGGCATCTACCATCTCTCTGGATACAACTGATAAGACTACCGGATATTACAATGCTTTGAGAGCTCTGTCGGAAGCCGCTTATTGGGTGACAGAGCCGTCTGCTGAGTTTATAAAAGCTGGTTTGGCTATTGAGAACATGCAGAATGATTACTACAATGCAACCAATACCTACCAATACGTGAGAGAAGCTATCAATATTATGAATCCTGCTCCTAAAAAATAAAAGAATATCATGAAACTGAAAAGTATATATTTAGTATCGATGGCATTATTGGCAGGTGTATTTGCTGCTTGTAATGATAATGACGTTGAGAATTTCGATAATCAGGTGTATATCAACAGCTCGGCGATGACCAGCACTGTGTTGTTGAAAAACACAGTTTCCGATACGGAAGGTTCATTCCGGATTTCAATGGCTCGCCCTGAATCACGGGACATAACTATTTCCTTGAAGGCGGACCCTTCCTTGGTAGCTACTTATAACGCCACCTATTATGACACAGCCGAGGCGCTGCCGGAAAATTATTATACGGTAGAAACTCCGCAGGCTACCATTTTGGCCGGTGCTGTCATTTCAGATGACATCACTGTCAGCTTCAAGAACTTGACGGAACTGGACCGTGAGAAGGTATATGTATTGCCGGTTACGGTAGACCAGGCAAGTATCGGAGTCTTGAAGAGCTCCGGTACTATGTACTACGTGCTGAAGGGTGCTGCATTGATTAATACGGTTCCTGATATTACCAAGAATCTGGTTTACGTAACTTGGACCAATCCGGATGTAGCCAATAATATGAATAAACTGACGGCAGAAGCGTTGATTCGCGTAAGCAAGTTCGACAAGATGCTGACTTCCATTATGGGTATCGAAGGCAAGTTCCTGCTCCGTATCGGTGATGCCGGAATTCCTCAGAACCAATTGCAGGTGGCTACAAGCAGTGGCAATGTGACTGATGAGAGTCTGGCTATTCCGACAAATGAATGGACACATATAGCTGTGACCTACGATGCGGATGCAAAAACTGTTATAGTTTACATCAATGGTAAGAATATGTTGGAGACTACTTTGGACTGCGGTGCTGTGAACTGGGGGCAGACTATGACTGATGAAGGTAACGGATTCTGGATTGGTCATTCATACAATCGTGACCGCTGGTTGGAAGGTAACATCTCAGAGGTACGTATCTGGAACAAGGTGTTGACATCAGCAGAAATCAATGCAAAGGACCACTTCTACCAGGTAGATCCGGATGCTGACGGACTGGTTTCTTACTGGAAGTTCGATGAAGGTGCCGGTACTGCCATTCATGACTATAGCGGAAATGAGAACAATGCTACTGCAGTTGAACCATTGACTTGGACTGCTGTGGAACTGCCCGCCAAATAATTTAGTTATACCTTAATTCAAATAAAAAGATATTGATTATGAAATATATGAATCATGTAAAATCAGGCTTGCTGGCAATGGCTTTTGCATGTGCAGGAATATGCTTTACCGGTTGTGAAGATGATGTTGTCATCAACACCGGCAACAGCGACAAGCTGGATACTGTGGATGGCGTGTATGGTTATGTAAAGTCTGCCGCTGGTGCACGTGAACTTACTCCGATTTCCGTTTTTGGCGACAAGGTTGCTACCGGACATCTCTATTTTGAACTGAGCAAAGCTGCAGAGCAGGATGTTACGGTGACCTTCAAAGTGGACGAAGACGTTTTGGAAGCTTATAATAAGAAGAATGGAACAAGCTATAAAATGTATCCCGCCGATAAGTTGAGTCTGGCGAACGGTGGAACTGTCATTATCAAGGCGGGCGAACAGAAGTCGGCTTCTGTGGAACTGAATATCAATGCAGGAGGCACAATCGGACAAACTTATGCTGTTGCCGTTTCTGCATCTGCCAATAACGGTGTGGAAGTTTCTACAAACAATCAGGAATATATTTACTTGGTAAAGCCTTTGGCTGCTATTCCTGAGAGTATCAGTAAGGGTGATATACTTACACATTGCTTTGTGGAAGTAAATGACGAGAACATCTTGAATATGGGTGAATATACCATGAAGAGCGACGGAAAGCCTTTCTTTGATGTAGTCAGCATTTTTGCTGCCAATATCAATGTGGATAGCAAGACCGGTCGCGTACATGTTTTTTGCAATGACCAGGTTTCTTTCTTGCTGAGAAATGCGGATAAGTTCATCCGTCCTTTGCAGGCTAAGGGCATTAAGGTGGCTATGACTATTCTTGGCAACCATGATGAGGCCGGTATGGGTAACCTTTCTGAAGCTGCCGCCAAAGACTTTGCCAAGGAACTGAAGGCTTATTTGGATATCTATGGTTTGGATGGCATTGACTTTGATGATGAGTACACCAGTTACAACAACTCCAACCCCAGTCCCGGCTTCGAAAAACGTTCACGTGCCAACTTCGCACGTTTGGTTTATGAGTGCCGCCAGGTATTTGGAGATAAACTGATCGGTGTGTATGAATATGGTTCGCTTGATTCTCCCGATGGCGAGGTAGAAGGTGTGAAAGTTGGTGATATTGTGGACTATATGACCTATGGTTATTACCAGAATCAGAATCCTAATGGAGCTTTTGGCCGTGAAGCGTCTCATTTTGAGAACCTGCCCAAATCCAAGTATGCTCCGCTGCCTTGGAAGATTAATGATGAGTTGAACGGAGGTTGGAATGGATTTGACAAGAGCAAATTCCAAAAAGTGAAAGATGAAGGTTATGGCATTCAGATGTTCTACAATCCCAAACCGCTGATGTATCAGTATTATACGCTGCTTTCGGAAATAAGTAAAGTACTTTTTGATGATGAAGTGGAGTGGAGCGGTAAGTACTGGAACCGTACTGGTGAAGCTTATCAAGGAAAGATGATGGGCTATGAAGATTTGGTCGGTGAATGGAAAGTAACTTCCAGTAACTCCCTCTTTACCTATGTGGATGAAGAAGGCAATCCTCGCTGGTGGGATTGGAAAGGCAGTCAGGATTTTGAGAAGAATGTAATTATAGAGAAAGATGAAGAAGGTACCGGATATGTAGTTTACAACTGGGGTACTTTCCCCGAAATTACCGGTAAGTATCCGATGCATTGCGATTACTATAACGGTGCACTGCTCATCTATCCGCAAACCATTCATGAGGGCGATGCTGAAGACCCTGCTACCTACAAGATGCATTTCGGTACTTATAGTAATGCCTTCCAGTGGAAAGCATATCCTAAGTATGATAATTATTCCATGGATGGCGATATTGCTCCTAACGGTGATATGCGTATCTATGGTTTGGGCAACAGATGGGCTATCAACCCTTATAAGTATGTAGGCGGTGAGATTGAGAACGACATCTTCCCCGATGTTCCTTACTTCGTGAGTGAGAACTATACGATGAAGAAGGTACGCTGATGCCATGTTTTCCGTAAACTGAGGTTTCGGAAAAATGGATGCTTGAACCTTTTCATACATGAAACAAAGGAGGGCTTTGCTCAAAGTAATGGGGCGGCCCTCCTCAAGCATTCTCATATAACAAGATTCTATTATGAAGCTATACACTTACTTATACAATAAACAATATGAAGAAAAACATGAAATCTAGTTCCATACTGTTGGGCGGACTTTTTCTGCTGGGGGCGGTTTGCAGCTGTACCCAGACGGCACCGGACTATGCGTCTTACGTCAATCCGTTCATCGGTACGGGCGGACATGGGCATACCTATCCCGGAGCGGTAGTTCCCAACGGAATGATTCAGCCCAGCCCCGACACGCGTATCTACGAGTGGGATGCCTGCTCCGGATATTACTATGCAGATACTACTATCAACGGATTTTCACATACTCACGTCAGCGGTACGGGTTGTGCCGATTACGGGGATGTGTTGCTGATGCCCACTGTAGGGCGGCAGGATTACCACTCTATGGGCTCGAAGAGCCAGCAGATGGCGTACGCCTCTGCCTTTTCCCACGAGAATGAAACAGCCGAACCGGGATATTATTCCGTATTTTTGGACCGCTACGGGGTGAAAGCCGAACTGACCTCTACCAAACGTGCGGCGATTCATCGCTATACCTTCCCGAAAGCGGAAGATGCAGGCTTTATCCTCGACTTGGATTATAGCATTCAGCGCCAGAAGAATGAACAGATGGAGCTGGAAGTAATCAGCGATACTGAAATCCGTGGACGCAAGAAGACTGTATATTGGGCTTTCGACCAGTATATCAACTTCTACGCCAAGTTCTCCAAACCATTTACCTATACGCTGGTCACGGACTCCATGGCATTGGACGAAGGCGGTCCGCTTCTGCCTACAGCTAAAGCTTTACTGCAATTCCAGACGGAGCCCAATGAGGAGGTATTGGTAAAGGTAGGTGTGTCTGCCGTGGATATGGACGGTGCCCGCAAGAATGTGGAAGCCGAAATCTCCGGATGGGATTTTGACGGTGTGCGCCGTGCTGCCCGCCAGCAGTGGAACACTTATCTCTCCAAGATTGACATCGATACGAAGGACAACGACCAGCGTACCATGTTCTACACGGCACTTTACCACACGGGCATGCAGCCCAACTTATTTACCGATGTCGACGGACGTTACTTTGGTATGGACTTGAAGCCCCATCAAGGCAGGGTGGACGAGCCTGTCTACACCATTTTCTCTTTATGGGACACTTTCCGTGCCTATCATCCGCTGATGACGATTATCGATCCAGAACTGAACGAGGCCTTCATCCGTTCGCTCATCCAGAAGTCCCGCGAGGGCGGCGTCCTGCCTATGTGGGAACTGGCCGGAAACTATACGGGTACCATGATTGGTTATCATGCAGCTTCCCTCATAGCGGATTCGTATGTAAAGGGATACCGTAACTTCGACGTGCAGGAGGCCTATAAGGCTTGCCTCCGTACGGCAGAATACGATACGACGGGCATTATCACGCATCCTTTGGTTGTGCCGCATCTGATGCCGCAGGCCAAGTACTGGAAGAACAAGATTGGCTACGTGCCTTGCGACAAAGACAATGAGTCCGTGGCAAAAGCGCTGGAGTATGCTTACGATGACTGGTGCATCTCTGTACTGGCAGGTGCCTTGGACGACGAAGTCAACCGCGACAAGTATGCTGCCTTTGCCGAGGGATATAAAGTTTATTTCGATCCGAGTACCCGTTTCATGCGTGGACTGGACAGTGAGGGCAACTGGCGTACGCCTTTCAACCCCCGCGCATCCAATCACCGTAACGATGACTATTGCGAAGGCACTGCCTGGCAGTGGACTTGGTTCGTTCCCCACGATGTAGACGGATTGGTAGAACTGATGGGAGGACGCGACGCTTTCATCGGCAAGTTGGATTCTCTGTTCACTGCCGATTCCAAGCTGGAAGGTGAATCGACTTCGGTGGATATTTCCGGTCTGATAGGCCAGTATGCTCACGGCAATGAGCCGAGCCATCACATTGCCCATCTCTACAACTACGTAGGCCAGCCCTGGCGTACGCAGGAGATTGTGGATGAGGTGCTGCATACGCTTTACTTCAACAACCCCGACGGACTTTCGGGCAATGAAGACTGCGGACAGATGTCTGCATGGTACATTCTGAATGCGATGGGCTTCTATCAGGTATGCCCCGGCAAGTCGGTATATTCCATCGGACGCCCGCTGTTCAACGAGGCGACCGTTCATCTGAAAGACGGCAAGTCGTTCAAGGTGATAGCCCACAACAATAGCCGCGATAACAAGTATGTGCAGAGCATTGTGCTGAACGGCAATAAGCTGGAGACTCCATTCTTCACGCATCAGGATATAGTGGACGGCGGTACACTGGAACTGACTATGGGCAGCGAACCGCTGAAGCCGGAAGAGTAAATGGATTATTATGCTCACAAGATTCCCTGATGAGCAATACCTTTAATAAGGTGGAGTCCTACCGGGAAATGAATAGCAGCAGCAACGGCATGTATTCTTTTAGCTCGTTGCGCAGAAATTCCAATGTTTTTTGTTTATAGCGGTTGACTGACTTCACACTAAGGTTCAGCTCTTCCGCTATTTCTGTATGCGTTTTTCCCTTGAAGAAGCTCTCGATGAAGACAATGCGGTAGCTCTCGGGAAGCTTGTTCAGGGTACCGTACAGCATCCGGTACATTTCGTCTAAGGTATATACACTGTCCGGTTCCGTTTCGTAGACAGGGGTTTTCTTTTTGACGACTTCCGCATAATTCCATTCATATTCCTGATGCTTCAGGTAGTTCAGGCAATTGTTCCTCACGCACATCTTGAGGTAACCCAATATCGTTTTCGGGTCTATCTCGAAGTTGTCCATGTTGTTCCATAGGGAGGCGAATACTTCGGAAACAATGTCTTCGCGAGTCTCTTTATTGTCAACAAAACGCTTGGCATACAAGCAGAAGGGGGCATAGTACTCCTCGTAGAGCTGCTTGAATACTTGTTTCTTGCTTTGTTCATTAAGAGATAGTTTCATAATATATCTACAGTATTTCGAAGGCAAATATACAATAAGAAAGTCAAATAAAAGGTTCTTTTTGAAATTTAAAAGAACAAAGCTGTGGCAATAGGCAAGTAGTATTTTGTTATTAAGGACCCAATTGAAAAAACTTTGTTTTAGCTGTCCCTTTTTGATTTCCCGATTGTATTATCTATGTAATTGCAATTATAAATAGGTTATAAGGTTTAGAGATTATGGAAAAATTAGATTCGGATTTATTGTTTCGGAAAGCACAAGCATTGGGAGATGGTATCCGGGAAATGGAATCAATTGATGTGGCCAAAGCTTTTGAACGGACACAGCAGTTGATAAGGAAAAAGCGGGGTAGGCAGATGTATGATAGCTTGATGCGCTATGCCGCATTCTTGACGTTACCTTTGCTGATGATTTCGCTGACGTTGGGCTACTTATATTTCAGTGGACCGGAAGCGGTAGACTGCTACGCCGAAGTCACGGCTGCCAAAGGTTCGGTCATCCGTTATGAGCTTCCTGACCATTCGGTGGCGTGGCTCAATGCGGGAAGTACCTTGCGTTATCCCATAGTTTTCAGGAAAGACAATCGGAGCGTGGAACTGAAAGGGGAAGCGTATTTTGAAGTGCAGGCCGACAAGAAACGTCCTTTTTATGTGAACACACTGGATGGATTGAGTGTATATGTATACGGAACGAAGTTCAACGTGGCTGCCTACGAGGATGAAGAACTTATTGGTACGGTGTTGGAGAAAGGTAAGGTAAATGTGGTAACCCCCAATCAGGAGACAATGGAATTGTTACCCGGAGAGCAGTTGCTTTACAATCGGAACAGTCGGAAATGGATTAAAAATAAAGTGGATGTCTACGAGAAGGTGGCTTGGAAAGACGGAAAGCTGATTTTCAGGAATGCGACGTTGGAAGAGATATTCAAAAGGCTTTCAAGGCATTTCAATGTGGATATTGAGTTTGACAATAGGTTGGGAAAGGAATACAAGTACCGGGCGACTTTCCACAAAGAGACCTTGCAGCAGATTTTGGATTATCTGGCAAAGTCGGCAGCCTTGAAGTGGAGGGTGGAAGATGCTGCGCAGCAGGCAGACGATACCCTTACGAAGGCTAGGATTATAGTAAACTTATATTAGTAACCCTTAAAACCATAAAGAGCCTATGATATAGTATAAGAAGAGCAAAAACAAAAAAGGAAGAAAACTGTCCCCACAGCTTTCTTCCCTACTCATTAAAAAACTCACGGATTTTGGTTTAGCAGACAAGAAGCCGTGAATCAAACCTTAGTTCATTTAGTAATAAACTTTAGTTAACCGCAAATGTATGAAAAATAATCATTCATTTAGTGCAGTATGCCTTAAATATACCTTAAAATTAAAACTTCCTTTACCTATGAGGATAAGTCTAATACTACTTTTTGCTGTTGTATTACAGCTTCCTGCCAGTAACGGGTACGCCCAGCGGACGCGAGGCTCCTTTTCTATGTCGAGTGTTTCCATAGAAAATGTATTGAATAAGATAGAGGAGAACTCCGACTATGTGTTCCTCTATAATAACAAGACGATTCAGGCAGACCGCATTGTTTCGGTAAACAGCCGGTCGGGAAAGATAACAGAGATCCTGGATGACATGTTTCGTGGAACAAATGTCACTTATACATTGGTAGACAATCAGATAATCTTGTCCACGAAACAGATAAAGCAACAAGAACCCAAAATCAAGGTGGACGGCGTGGTCAAGGATGCTACCGGCGAACCGCTGATTGGCGTCAACGTGAAGGTGAAGAATACCATTGCCGGTACCATTACTGATTTGGACGGCAAGTTCAACTTGGCGGTAAACAAGGGGGACGTTCTCGAAATCTCTTATGTGGGATATACTACTAAGGAAATCAAGATAATAGACGATCGAATCCTGAATGTGCTGTTGGAAGAAGATTCGCAGAAGCTGAACGAGGTAGTGGTCACTGCCCTGGGTATCAAGCGTGCCGAGAAAGCGTTGAGCTACAACGTGCAGCAGGTGAAACAAGACGAGCTGGTCCGTGTGAAGGATGCTAACTTCGTGAACTCGCTGAGCGGAAAGATTGCCGGTGTAAGCATCAACAAGAGTGCTAGCGGCGTGGGAGGAGCTACCCGCGTGGTGATGCGTGGAGCCAAGTCCATCGAGGGCGACAACAATGCACTCTACGTGGTGGACGGTATCCCTTTGTTCAACACCAATATGGGGAATACGGACAGCGGTATCATGGGTGAGGGCAAGGCCGGAACGGAAGGTATTGCTGACTTCAACCCCGAAGACATCGAAAGCCTCTCCGTGTTGAGCGGCCCTTCGGCAGCCGCCTTGTACGGTAGCAGCGCCGCCAACGGGGTGATTCTGATTACTACCAAAAAGGGCAAGGAAGGAAAACTTTCCGTCCAGTTCTCTTCTTCCACGGAGTTTAGCAAAGCCTACATGACACCGGAGTTCCAGAGCACCTACGGCAATAAAAAGGACATGTACGAAAGCTGGGGAGAAAAGCTGGCTACCCCTTCTGCCTACGATCCGAAGGACGACTTCTTCAATACCGGAACCAACTTCATCAACTCGTTGACATTGACCACGGGCACCAAGCAGAACCAGACGTTCGCGTCCGTATCATCCACCAACTCGGCCGGTATTGTGCCCAATAACTCTTACGACCGTCTGAACTTCACTATCCGCAACACTGCCACCTTCTTCAAGGATAAACTGCAACTCGACCTGGGCGCGTCGTATGTGAAGCAGAAAGACCGCAACATGGTGTCGCAAGGACAGTACTGGAATCCGGTGATGGCTGCCTACCTCTTCCCGCGGGGAGAAAACTTTGAAGACATCAAGACTTTTGAGCGTTATGATGACAGCCGTAAGTTTCCCGTACAATACTGGCCGGTGTCCGAACCTACCTACGCTTCGCAGAACCCTTACTGGACTGCCTACCGCAATGTGGCTACCAACGAGAAGAGCCGCTACATGTTCAACGTGGGGCTGACCTACAAGATTACCGACTGGCTGAACGCCGCCGCACGCTTCCGCATGGACGATACGCATGTGCTCTTCGAACGCAAGATTTACGCCACTTCCGACCAGAAGTTTGCCGAGGGAAAGAAAGGACATTATGGCTACAGCAACTATAACGACCGCCAAGAATACGCCGACTTCATGCTGAATGTCAACAAGCATATCCGGGACTTCAGCATTGCTGCTAACTTGGGCTGGAGCTATTCTAACTATTGGCTATTGGAGAGAGGATATAAAGGAACATTGAGCCTGGTACCCAATAAATTCGTGGCAGTCAACATCGACCCGGCCAATGGACGTGTCTCCGAAAAGGGCGGTGATAGCCGCGTGCGCAACCATGCCGTCTTTGCCAATGTGGAATTAGGCTGGAAGAGTATGCTTTACTTGACGCTGACCGGACGTAACGACTGGAACTCCCGTCTGGTGAACACCGACGAAGAGTCCTTCTTCTATCCTTCCGTAGGTTTGTCGGCCATCATTTCCGAAATGGTAGATTTGCCCCGGTTCATTTCTTACTTGAAGGTACGTGGTTCCTTTACCGAAGTGGGCGCTCCAATTTCCCGTTCCGGTCTGACTCCCGGTACGGTGACAACTCCCATTGACGGCGGTACGGTGAAGCCTACCTATATCTATCCGTTTACCGACTTCAAGGCAGAGCGTACCCGTTCGTATGAATTCGGTTTAAGTTTGCGTTTGTGGAACAAGTTGAGTGCAGAAGTCACTTACTACCATTCCAATACCAAGAACCAGACTTTCTTGGGTAACTTGCCTGAATTTACCGGTTACAAGCAGATTTACTTGCAGGCCGGTAATGTGGAGAACCGCGGATGGGAAGCCTCTTTGGGTTACAATGACAAGCTGAAGAACGGACTGGCATTCTCCTCCACATTGACATTTTCGCGTAACGTCAACAGAATTAAAGAAATGGTGGATGGTTACCATACTGATTTGTTGGACGATCCCATCCAGATTTCTGAAGTTGTGAAAGATGGCGGACGTATCATTTTGAGGAAAGGTGGCAGCATTCACGACATTTACGCCAATACCTTCTTGAAGAAAGATCATCAGGGTTATGTAGAGATAAAGAGTGACGGTACGTTTGAACTGGATAATAGCGGTAAGCCCGTCTATTTGGGCAAGACTTCCCCCGACTTCAATATGGGATGGAACAACTCCTTGTCGTACAAAGGACTCGGACTCAGCTTCCTGCTCAACGGACGTTTCGGAGGTGTGGTTACCTCCTCTACCGAAGCATTGCTCGACCGTTTCGGCGTGTCGAAGCGTTCGGCCGAGGCACGTGACAATGGCGGTGCATTATTGCCGGGACAGGGCAGGGTAGATGCAAAGACCTACTACCAGATGATTGGTACAGGAGGTTACGAGACCTCTGGCTACTATGTCTACAGCGCTACCAACATCCGTTTGCAGGAGTTGACACTCAGCTACACCATGCCCAACCGCTGGTTTGGCAACGTACTGAAGGACGTGACGGTTTCCTTCATTGCCAACAATCCCTGGATGTTGTACTGCGAGGCTCCGTTCGACCCCGAACTGACTCCCTCTACCGCCACCTACGGACAAGGCAACGATTACTTTATGCAGCCAAGTGTGCGTAGCTTTGGCTTTGGTATTAAATTCAAATTATAACAGACCGACTTTTAATATGAAAAAGATAAATCAATATAAGCTTTTAGCGGGAATATATGCCCTAGCATTGTTGGCATCCTGCGATTACGAGGAAATCAATACCAATTGGGCTGAAATGAACGAGAAGGAAGAAGCCATGGACGGTGTTGCCGTCGGAGGATTGGTGACAACGATGGAGCAGACCGTCTTCCCGGTAGGGACACAAGCCGACGATACGGACATCATCAACATGTACCAGACCGACTATCATCTGTCTGCCGACTGCTGGAGTGGATTCTTCTCACAAAACAACTCTTGGAACGGTGGTAACAACAATACCAGTTATTATTTGATTGACGGATGGATTAAGGGTACTTATGCACGTTCTTATACCAATGCACTCGACCCGTGGAAAAAATTGAAAGCCGCTTCTGAAAAGAACGACACTCCCGAAGTCTTTGCCTTGGCACAAGTATTGAAGATTTCGGCTTGGCACAAGGCGTTGGAGAGTTTCGGGCCGATGCCTTATTCACATGCAGCCGATGCTACGATGAACATTCCTTTCGACTTGGAGAAGGACATATATGCTGCCATGTTCAAAGACTTGGCCGATGCTGTGGAGGTTTTGACCAAGAAAGCGGATGCCGGGGTGACCATTATGGAAGATTATGATGCGGTTTATGCGGGTGACTCTAGGAAATGGGTGAAGTATGCCAATTCGCTGATGCTTCGTCTGGCGATGCGCGTACGTTTTGCCGATACCGAACTGGCAAAGCGGTATGCGGCTTTGGCCGTGAAACACTCCATCGGAGTGATGACCTCCAAAGACGAAGAGGCGCAGATGAGTTCGGGTGCGGGCATCACTTTCCGCAACAACATCGAGTGGTTGGCCGAGCAGTACAATGAATCGCGCATGGGGTCGTCCATGTTCTCTTACCTGATGGGTTACGAAGACCCACGTCTGAGCGCTTACTTCAAACCGGTGGATGACAAATGTACTTTGGGACAGTTGGCATTCGATGGCAAGAAATATCAAGCCATTCCTGCCGGGCATCTTTACGGGCAGAACGATGTCTATACGACATTCTCAAAGCCGAATATCAAAGGTGACACTCCGACCTATTGGATGCGTGCTTCCGAAGTCTATTTCTTACGTGCTGAAGCTGCTTTGGTGTGGGGAGGTGAATTCGGTAATGCCGACGAACTCTACAAGCAAGGTATTGGGATGTCGTTCCAGGAAAACGGGGTGACAGCTTCGGTCGATGATTACATGAACTCCGGCAATGTACCAATCAAGCATGAGTTCGGTGGTTCTTACTCTTGCAGTTTTTCCGCCCCTCGTGCCGTTACAGTCAAGTTTGAAGGCAGCCGGGAAGAAAAATTGGAGAAGATTATTATCCAGAAGTGGCTTGCGCTCTTTCCCAACGGTCAAGAGGCTTGGACGGAGTGGAGAAGAACTGGCTATCCCGACTTGAATCCGGTGATGGCAAACAGAGGTTCGTTCCAAGGAGCCACCATTGAAAAAGGAGTGCGCCGAATGATTTATCCGACCAGTTTCCATCAGACAACGGAGGACGAGGCCAACTATCAGGCCATCCTGAAGTTGCTCAATAATGGGAAGGGTGGTGAAGACAAATCTTCTACCCGTCTGTGGTGGGATTGCAAGTGATAAACGATGTCTTACGTTAGAAATAAGAAAAATATGAAAAAATTGAAGAAACTATTATATATTGTTCCGTTGCTTGGTTTGATGGCTACTGCCTGCACGGATATTGAGAGCATTGAGATAGATCATATCGGTGGTAACAATACCAAAGATGACGTGGAGAGCGAAGCGTACTATGCCGACTTGCGCGCGTATAAAGAAACCGCCAAGAATTATGGCCGCCCCGTTGCGTTCGGCTGGTTTTCCAACTGGGCGCCGACGGGAGCCATGCGGAGGGGGTATCTCACTTCTGTGCCCGATAGTATGGATATCATATCTATGTGGAGCGGTGCCCCAGGACGTTATGAAATCACTGAGGCGCAGAAGAAAGACAAGGAGTTTGTGCAAAAAGTGAAAGGCATCAGGTTATTGGAAGTCTGCCTGCTTTCACACTTGGGCAAAGGGCGCACCCCTACTTCGGTATACGATGAAGTGGAAAAAAAAGCCATAGAAGAGGGTTGGAGCGAAGCTAAGCTGACAGAAGAAAGAAAGTTTGCTCGCTGGGACTTCTGGGGGTTTACTTCGCATGACTTGAACAACAAGGAAGAGCTGGAACGGGCTCTTTCCAAATTTGCCAAAGCCATCTGTGACTCGTTGGTGACCGGCGAGTGGGACGGATATGATATCGACTGGGAACCGGGTAACGGTTTCAATGATTCCGACGGTACTATCGGCAGCCGTAACATCGGTTTCGTGGTGAAAGAGTTGGGCAAATACATCGGTCCTAAGAGCGACCCGGAGAACAAAGGGCATAAACTGCTATGCATCGACGGGCATATCAATGATTTCTTGCCTGAGATAGAAGATTATGTGGATTACTGGATAGCTCAGGCGTATGGGCAAGCTTCTCCTTATTTGCATTCGCCTGGCAATATCAATGAGAAACTCATTGTCACGGAGAACTTCGAATCGTTTGCTTCCAATGGAGGGCAATTGTTGAAACAGGCCGCCTGGATGCCGGAAGAAGGGTATAAAGGCGGTGTGGGAGCTTATCGCTTTGATAATGACTATGACAATGCACCCGATTATAAATGGATGCGTCAAGCCATACAGATTAATCAGCGTGTGTTCAACGAATGGAAAGAAAGCAAAGGAAAAAATAAGTAGTGAATCAAATTTTAGAATATGAAAGATATGAATAAATATTTGTTGAAATATATGGTGTTTTGCTTCATAGCCATGCTGTCGGTCAGTTGCAATGATAGCGAAAGTGATTTGCTGGAACCTAAGGTCTATTTTGAAGAAAGGGAGTACCGGATAGAGGTGGAAGAGGGCGAAGCGATGACCCATGAGTTGCGGGCACGTGTGTCATCCTTGTGTGCTTCGCAGGTAGAGGTGTCTTATGAAGTGGCCGATACTTCTGTAATTGAGGCTTATAACAAAAAGTATGGAACGGAATATGAGATGTTCGATGCTACTGCCGTAGATTTGGGAAATGCTGTTGCCACTGTTCCTTCCGGAGAGGTGTATGCCGGATCGGTATCGGTGAAATTTTCTAAGTTGGATAAGGTGGAAGAAGGTAAGTCTTATCTGCTTCCGGTGCGTGTACGGTCTGCTTCTCTACCGGTTTCCCAAGGGGGAGATGTGGTTTATTTTATCCTCCACAAGCCCGTGCGGATTATGAAGGTGGCTCGTGTGTATAACAATTATGTGAGGATACCTTTGCTTCCCGGTACCCAATTCACATCCGTTACTTACGAAGCATTGATTTATATTGATTTCTTTGGAAACAACAATACTGTTATGGGATGCGAGGGAACTCTGATTTTCCGTATCGGTGATGCACCTTTGCTGGAGAAAGACCATTTGCAGATTGCAGGCAAATCGGAATACAGCGTTTCTCAGGCTTTGGGAACCGGGAAATGGTATCACGTGGCGTTCACTTACAATCAGCCTACCGGCAAGACTGCCATCTTCATCAATGGAGAAAAAGCTTCCGAAGCGGTTTGGGATATTCCGAGCTTCGATTTCGGTAAGGGCGACTTCTTTATCGGTAAGGTGGCCGGATTCATGTGGGGCGAACGTCCGTTCTATGGTCGCATGAGCGAAGTCAGACTTTGGAATGTGTCGCGCACGGAGAGTCAAATCAAGGAAAACATGATTACGGTTGACCCGAAATCGGAAGGCCTTGCTGCTTATTATAAGTTGAACGGAACCGACCAGTTCCAAGACGGAGAGACGTGGAAAGTGAAAGATGCTTCCGGTCATGGAATGGACGGATTGGTGAATGGAGGCGATAAAGCCCTCGGCATCGTGGAATTGGATGAACCGATAACTATTAAATAGCAGGATTCCGGTTTGGATATGAATGCAAGTTCTTGCAACTACCAATTACAAGAACTTGCATTCTTTCTTTTACCGACATGTCTTTATTCTTTATCCTTCTATTCTGCTAATTAAAATTAAAAAATAATCTGCAGTATTAGTGTTTTTGCCGAGTGAATTGTTTTATTAACCAATAAAAGGCAAAAGAATGTGTCTCAATAAACTTAAATTTAGGATGAAAAACATGAAATCTATTGCATGGCAAGCCGGATGTCTCTTGTGGTTGGGCATGGCGGTATGCAACTGTACTCCGGCTTCTTCAGGGGAAGACTATGCATCTTACGTAAATCCGTTTATCGGTACGGGGGGGCACGGACATACCTATCCGGGCGCAGTGGTACCCAACGGGATGATTCAGCCGAGCCCCGACACGCGCATCTTTCAGTGGGATGCTTGTTCCGGTTATTACTATGCCGATTCCACCATTAACGGATTCTCGCACACGCACCTCAGTGGAACGGGTTGCGGTGATTATGGCGATGTGCTGCTGATGCCCACCGTGGGCCGTCAGGACTATCATGCGATGGGGAAGAAGAGCCAGCAAATGGCATACGCCTCGCCTTTCTCGCACGGGCGGGAGAAGGCAGAACCGGGATATTATTCCGTATTCCTCAACCGTTATGGCGTACAAGCCGAGTTGACCTCTACCAAGCGCGCCGCCATTCATCGCTACACGTTTCCCAAGTCTGGGAAAGCAGGATTTATCCTTGACCTTGACTACAGCCTCCAGCGTCAGAAGAATGAAGAGATGAAGCTGGAAGTCATCAGTGATACAGAAATCCGCGGACATAAGAAAACCGTTTACTGGGCTTTCGATCAATACATAAACTTCTATGCCAAGTTCTCCAAACCGTTTACTTATACAATGGTGACCGATTCCATGGCATTGGATGAAGGGGAACCGCTGCTGCCCACCGCCAAGGTGCTATTGCAATTCCAGACGGAGAAGGATGAGCAGGTGATGGTGAAGGTGGGTGTTTCAGCTGTGGATATGGACGGTGCCCGCCGGAATGTGGAAGCGGAGATACCCGGATGGGATTTTGACGGAGTGCGTCGGGCAGCCCGCCAATCATGGAATGAATACCTTGCCAAGATAGATATCGAGACGGAGGATGAAGACCAGCGTACCATGTTCTATACGGCGCTTTATCATACGGGTATGCAGCCCAATCTGTTTACCGATGCCGACGGGCGTTATTTTGGCATGGATTTGAAAGTGCATCAGGGTAGCGTGGAAGAGCCCGTCTATACCATTTTCTCTTTGTGGGACACGTTCCGTGCCTACCACCCGTTGATGACGATTATCAATCCGGATTTGAACCAAGCCTTCATCCGCTCGCTCATCCAGAAGGAGCGCGAAGGCGGTGTATTTCCCATGTGGGAATTGGCGGGCAACTATACGGGCACGATGATAGGCTATCATGCTGCCTCCCTTGTGGCAGATGCCTATATGAAGGGCTATCGCGACTTTGATGTACAGAAGGCATACCGCGCTTGCCTGCGTGTGGCGGAGTATGACACTACTGGTATTATCACCCATCCTTTGGTATTGCCTCATTTGATGCCGCAGGCCAAATATTGGAAGAACAAGGTCGGTTACGTGCCTTGCGACAAGGATAATGAAGCAGTAGCTAAGGCCTTGGAGTATGCCTACGATGACTGGTGCATCTCTGTGCTGGCCGGTGAGTTGGGCGACACGCTGAACCAACGGAAGTATGCTGATTTCAGCAAGGGCTATCAGAACTATTTCGATCCAGTTACCCGTTTTATGCGTGGACTGGATAGCAAAGGCAATTGGCGTACGCCGTTCAATCCCCGCTCTTCCAACCATCGCAGTGATGACTATTGTGAGGGGACTGCCTGGCAATGGACCTGGTTTGTTCCTCACGATGTGGAGGGACTGGTGGAACTGATGGGAGGCCGTGAAGCTTTTATCGGTAAGTTGGACTCGCTGTTCGTGGCCGATTCTTCACTGGAAGGTGAACTAGTGTCTGCCGACATTTCCGGCCTGATAGGGCAGTATGCCCATGGTAATGAGCCGAGTCACCATATCATTCACTTCTACAACTATGTGGGCCAACCCTGGCGCACGCAGGAGTTGGTGGACGAGGTACTGCAGACGCTTTATTTCAACAATCCGAACGGGCTTTCGGGTAATGAAGACTGTGGGCAGATGTCGGCATGGTATGTACTGAATGCCATGGGCTTCTACCAAGTTTGCCCAGGCCGTCCGCTCTATTCCATCGGTCGCCCGTTGTTCGACAAGGCGACAGTGAACCTTAAGGATGGAAAGAAATTCACGGTGGTGGCCACGGACAACAGTCGTACGAACAAGTATGTTCAGAAGATGTTGTTGAACGGCGAGGAATTGGTACGCCCGTTCTTTACGCATCAGGACATAACGGACGGTGGCACTTTGGAGTTGATAATGGGCGACAAGCCGGTAAAGACAAACAATTGATAACGTGCGATTAGTTATGAATCACAATAATTACCGTAACCCGGTTTCCTGGGTGCCTTCCGTTTATTTTGCCATGGGGCTGCCTTTCATTGCAGTCAACCTGGTCTCTACGTTCATGTTTAAGGATTTGGGCATATCCGACACGCAGATTGCCTTCTGGACTTCTATCATCATGATGCCCTGGACGTTGAAGTTCCTTTGGAGTCCGTTCCTGGAGATGTACCGCACAAAGAAGTTCTTTGTGGTTATCACCCAGTTGTTGAGCGGATTGCTGTTCGGACTGGTGGCTTTTTCGTTGAAGTTCGATTACTTTTTTGCCATTAGTATTTCGACAATGGCAGTCATCGCTTTCAGCGGAGCCACGCACGATATAGCCTGCGATGGCGTGTATATGGCGGAACTGTCACCTGCCGACCAAGCCAAGTACATCGGTGTGCAGGGGGCTTTCTACAACATCGCCAAATTGGTGGCGAACGGCGGACTGGTGGCGATGGCGGGTATGCTGGCCCAGAGTTTCGGGGCGATGGAAGGCCGTTCTATGCAGGAGAACATGTCTGCTTATAAGGAAGCGTGGATGATTATCTTTATCGTCATTGCCGTGTTGCTGTTGCTGTTGGGGGGGTATCATTCACGGATGTTGCCGTGCACGCAGAAGCGGCAGGACGCCAAGCGTTCGGGCGCGGAGGTGATGCGGGAACTGTGGGCGGTGATAAGGAATTTCTTCACAAAGCGCCACATCTTCTATTACATTTGCTTCATTATCCTCTACCGCTTTGCTGAAGGGCTTGTGATGAAGATTGCACCGCTCTTCTTGCGCTCCTCGCGTGAGGTGGGGGGATTGGGGCTTTCGCTTACTGAAATCGGTACGTTGAACGGTGTCTTCGGTTCAGCGGCTTTTGTGCTGGGATCCTTGTTGGCAGGCATCTACGTGTCGAAGCGCGGGCTGAAGAAGACGCTGTTTTCGCTCTGCATCGTGTTCAACTTTCCGTTCGTGGCCTACACGCTACTCGCCATTTATCAACCGGAGAACCTTTATCTGATAGGTGCGGGCATCGTGGCGGAGTATTTCGGTTACGGCTTCGGCTTCGTGGGGCTGACGTTGTTCATGATGCAGCAGATTGCTCCCGGCAAGCATCAGATGTCACACTACGCCTTTGCTTCCGGCATCATGAATTTGGGAGTGATGCTTCCGGGGATGATGAGTGGTTTCTTTAGTGATTTGTTGGGGTACGAGAAGTTCTTCACTTACGTGCTGTTGGCCGCCGTACCGTCGTTGCTGATAACATACTTCATTCCCTTTACGCATGACGATGAGGTGAAGTAAGCTTTGCAGCATGAATGAGACTTGTTGCATAAAAAACTATTGAATAAAAGAATATAATCTGTGCCCATCTGTGTAATCTGTGGTGCAAAGATAAAAATCCAAAATATTATGAACAATAAATTTACTTCAATCCCTTGGGAAGAGCGTCCGGCAGATTGTGCGGACGTGATGTGGCGTTATTCGCAGAATCCCGTTATCGGACGTTACCATATTCCGACGTCCAACAGTATCTTCAATAGTGCAGTGGTGCCTTTTGGCGACGGATTTGCCGGTGTGTTCCGTTGTGACAACCGGGCGGTGCAGATGAATATTTTTGCCGGTTTCAGCAAGGACGGCATCCACTGGGAAATAGAGCATGAGCCAATCAAGTTCAAGGCCGGGAATACGGACATGATAGAGTCCGAATATAAATACGACCCGCGCGTGACATGGATTGAGGATCGCTACTGGATTACGTGGTGCAACGGCTACTACGGTCCCACCATCGGTATCGGCTATACTTTCGATTTCAAGGAGTTCTTCCAGTGCGAGAATGCTTTCTTGCCTTTCAATCGCAACGGTGTATTGTTGCCTCAGAGGTTCGATGGCAAATATGCACTCTTGAGCCGTCCCAGCGACAGTGGCCATACACCTTTTGGCGACATCTACATCAGCTTCAGCCCCGACATGAAGTTTTGGGGCAAACACCGCCATGTGATGGCTCCCACACCTTTCCCCGAAAGTGCCTGGCAATGCACCAAGATAGGGGCGGGTTCGGTACCGTTCCTCACGGACGAAGGTTGGCTGATGTTCTATCACGGCGTGATAACCACTTGCAACGGTTTCCGTTACTCCATGGGGGCGGCTATTCTGGATAAGGACAATCCTGCCAAGTTGCTCTACCGCACCCGTGAGTATCTGCTTGCGCCTGCTGCTCCATACGAACTGGCAGGCGATGTACCCAATGTGGTGTTCCCTTGCGCAGCATTGCAGGATGGAGAACGTGTAGCTGTATACTACGGTGCAGCCGATACGGTAGTGGGGCTTGCCTTTGGCTATATCCACGAGATTCTGGAGTTCACGAAGCGCACAAGTATTTTGTAAGCACCAAGCAGTTGGCAGGCGCTTGGTATTGCTGAAAAAAACGTCTGCCGTAACTGTCTTATACTTAGTGAAATATCACTGCAAAGATACTGCATGCTTTTTGCAGTGATACTGCAGAGCCGTTGCAGCGCCACTGCAAAGCTGATGCAGCGTTACTGCAAAGCTGTTGCAGCGCTACTGCAAAGTAGTTTGCAGTGTCACTGCAGACCGTTTGCAGTAACGCTGCAGAGTGCATGCAATGACACCGGCATGGGTAGCGTGCTCACTAACTAATAAAGAACAAATCCCTACTATATTATGAAACGACTGATTACTTTCTGTATCATCTCCTTTGGAATGCTCACGGCATCTATGGCTGCGGAGAAGCAACCGACGGACTATGTGAATCCTTTTATTGGTACCACCAACTTCGGCACTACAAATCCGGGAGCCGTCTGTCCCAATGGAATGATGTCCGTAGTGCCCTTCAACGTGATGGGCTCGGAGGACAACAAATACGATAAAGATGCCCGCTGGTGGTCCACTCCCTATGAGTATCACAATTGTTTCTTCACCGGATATTCGCATGTCAATTTGAGCGGTGTGGGCTGTCCGGAATTGGGTTCTTTGCTGCTGATGCCCACTACGGGAGAGTTGTCCGTGGATTATAAGGAGTATGGAAGCCGCTATAAGGACGAGCAGGCATCCCCCGGATATTACAGCAACTTCCTGACCCGCTACAATGTGAAGACGGAAGTGACGGCAACTCCCCGCACGGGTGTGGCGCGTTTCACCTTTCCTGCTGGGCAAAGCCATGTACTGCTGAATCTGGGCGAAGGTCTGACCAATGAATCGGGAGCTTTTCTGCGTCGGACGGGTGAGTGCGAGTTTGAAGGTATGAAGCTGCTGGGTACTTTCTGCTATAATCCGCAGGCCGTTTTCCCCATCTACTTTGTGATGCGTGTCAACAAGCAGCCTGCTGCTTCGGGCTACTGGAAGAAGCAACGCCCCATGACCGGTGTGGAGGCCGAATGGGATCCCGATAACGGACGCTACAAACTTTACACCGGCTACGGGAAAGAGCTGGCAGGAGATGACATCGGCGCTTACCTTACATTCCATACTGAAGAGGGCGAGCAAGTGGAAGTACAGATGGGAGTCTCTTTTGTGAGTATAGAGAATGCCCGGCTCAATTTGGATATCGAGCAGCAGGGAAAGAACTTCAGCCAAGTGCTGGAGGAAGCCCGTCGTTGCTGGAACGATGACCTCTCGCGCATCCTTGTGGAAGGAGGTACGGAAGAGCAGAAAACCGTTTTTTATACGGCACTCTATCATACGCTGATACATCCCAATATCCTGCAAGATGTGAACGGGGAGTATCCCGCTATGGAGAGTGACAAAATTCTGACCACCAAAGGCGACCATTATACCGTCTTTTCCTTGTGGGACACTTACCGCAATGTGCACCAGCTTCTTACGCTAGTATATCCCGAACGGCAATTGCAGATGGTGCGCTCCATGCTCGACATGTACCGCGAACACGGCTGGCTTCCCAAATGGGAACTCTACGGCCGTGAGACGCTGACCATGGAAGGTGACCCTTCCATCCCCGTCATCGTCGACACCTGGCTGAAAGGTCTGCGCGACTTTGACATAGAACTGGCCTACGAGGCCATGCGCAAGGGAGCCACCCTGCCGGGGGCGGAGAACCTGCTCCGTCCGGACAATGACGACTATGTGTCATTGGGATATGTGCCTCTGCGGGAGCAGTATGACAATTCCGTTTCACATGCCCTGGAATACTATATTGCCGACAATGCCTTGTCGCGCATAGCTGCTGCGCTTGGCAAGAAGGAGGATGCCCGTCTGTTCCACGAACGTTCGCTGGGCTACAAGCATTATTACTGTAAGGAGTACGGTACTTTCCGTCCCATCTTGCCGGACGGAGAATTCTATGCTCCTTTCAATCCTATGGAAGGTGAGAATTTTGAGCCCAGCCCCGGCTTCCACGAAGGCAATGCTTGGAACTATACTTTCTATGTTCCCCACGATGTGAAAGGGCTTGCCCGGCTCATGGGTGGAAAGAAGCCGTTTGTAGACAAGCTTCAGCGCGTGTTCGACGAAGGGCTGTACGACCCTGCCAACGAACCGGACATTGCATACGCCCATCTTTTCTCTTATTTCAAGGGTGAGGAGTGGCGCACGCAGAAAGAGCTGCACCGCCTTTTGCAGAAGTATTTCAAGAATGCCCCCGACGGAATTCCCGGCAATGATGATACCGGAACGATGTCCGCTTGGGCTATCTTCAATATGATGGGCTTTTATCCGGATTGTCCCGGAGAACCGGCATATACGCTATCTACTCCGGTATTTGATAAAGTAACCATAAAGCTCGACCCTAAGTATTGGGGACGCGACCAACTGGTAATAGAGACGGAACGTCCGTCGGCAGAATCTCTATATATCCGCGAGATGAAGCTGGGAGGAAAAAAACTGTCCCGATATCGTATCACTCATGAAGAACTGGTGCAGGGAGGTAAACTGCAGTTTAGTCTTCGATAGGTATTGTGAGTCAGGATAACATCGGTGATGGTTTAGGTTGCCCGCTGTTGACAGAGTTCATGTCAGTGGCGGGCTTTTCTATGCAGGTTGGCTTCCGGCAGGTTGATAGGGTATTTCGAACCAGAATTCGGAACCTTTCCCCGGAATAGAGCTGACGCCCACTTTTCCGTTCATTTTCCCGGCAATCATGGTGCAGATGGAGAGTCCGAGGCCCGTGCCTTGTTTAAAGCTGTTTAGCTTGACAAAGCGTTCGAATACATCCTTTTGCTTTTCGGGAGGAATGCCGCACCCGGTATCACGGACAAAGAAGCGAATCCTGTCTTCTTGCGGCAGGTGATAACCAATGTCGATGAAACCTTCTTCCGTATGCTTGAGGGCGTTTGACAGATAGTTGTTCAGTACTTGCCTTACCCGCTTGGGAATGGTATGAATGCTACAGCAATCCGTACCGGGGAGGAGACGTATGCAGACTTTGGGCGGAAGTTTCAGTTTTGCCATCGTCTGCATTTCATCAAGCGTCTTGTTTACATCCATATCTCCTTCTGTGAATTCGAGAATGCCGGCTTCGATGCGTGACAGGTCGAGAATATCATTAATCAGTTGCAGCAGCAGTTGGGTGTTTTCTTCGATGATATGTATGTATTCCTTTGTATCTTCGTCTTGTATATAATCGGAAAGTATGGAGGAGAATCCGACAATGGCGTTTAGTGGAGTACGTATCTCGTGGCTCATATTGGCAAAAAAAGCCGATTTCAGGCGGCTGGCTTCTTCTGCTTTCTCTTTGGCTGCCAGTAGTTCGGTGATATCCAGTGCAGAACTGACAATCCATCTCTCTTTTCCTTTGTTGTAGGACACCAGCGTTTTGTGAAACGACAGAACATACTCTCTGCCTTTGGGATTGACAAAGTGTTTGATGTAGGACTGGGGAGTTTCCGACTCTTCGACTTCTTTGTCTGTCTCCTGAATGAAATTATCTTGCATTAGGGGTTTGAACTCCTCTTCATAGTGTCCCACAATATCCTCAGCGGGGACTTCCATCATCTCTGCCGCTTTTTTGTTCCATATCAGGTAGCGTCCTTCGTCGTTTTTGTCTTTTACTGTAGTGGCGATGGGGAGGTTCTCCAGAATACTTTCAAGGAAGAAACGGTATTTTTCGTTTTCCCGGCGTTGGACTTCATCTTCCGTAATGTCGCGTATGAAGGCCATGGCATAATTTCTGTTGAGGTAGACCATGCGCACTGCGATATATAGTTCTTCACTACTTTCCACTCTTATCTTTAGGATCAGGCTGTCCGAAGTGCGGGTATTCAGTACGCGTAACAGCGACGTCATGTATTTCCGGCATTCATCGGCGTCTGTCACTAAATTATTGATATTTAGAACTCCCGAATTCAGAAATGGAAGTCTGTTCGCCTTTTCGGTAGGTGTATTAAGTAGTTTTACGACAATACCTTGTCTGTTCAGCAGATATACTGGAATGTCTATTGCCCGGATAATCTGTCTGTTCAGACTTTTGTATTTATGATTTATCCAGTATAGAAAGCTTGCAGATGTAACGGCAATTAACAGAAATAACTGTACTTCTCCAAATAATGTAAGATGCATACGCGGTGTCTTTCATTTCGTCTGTCCTCATTGACGAAGGTTATTATATAAAAAGCGCGAGGACTGTTATTGTCTATCTGCATTCGAGGCTCTGGAAAATGCCCACACCGTTAATAGACAACAGCCCCCACGCCTAAGTATATAATAACATAGACGTGAAGAAACTGTTGCTATTATCCTGCGGTGTTTAAGAGAATTTTCCAGATTCCGAATAGCAGGGATAATAACTTTCGCTTCTTGCGTTCTTATCGAATCGAGTCAAAAGTGACGTTATCACTATAACAGCCAAGACTTTGGTGCAAAAGTAGTATATTTTTCGGGATGTACAGTATGATGAGGACAATAAAGTGTATATGCAAACAAAGCGTGATGGTATTTGACCGTCACGCTTTGTATAGTCTGCCATTAAAAGTTGTTGTTAGAGAGAATTGTTAGAGGATTTATTTCATGGCTTCTATGGTATATCCTTGTTGTTTCAGAAGGTTCAGCACTCCATTGTCTCCGGGCAGGTGTCCGGCACCGACTACGAAAAGGGTGGGGGCTTCCGTCATGATGGCAGGCATCTTTTCAACCCATGCCTTGTTGCGGTTGTCCAGCATGGCTTCCATCTCTCCGGGCAGCGGGTCGCATGAATTGCCGTCGCGCTCTTCCATCAGTTGCAGCATGGCATCCAGATCCTGCTTTTCATAAGCGGCAATCAGGCGCTTGCTTTGCTCGATACCTTTCTCGATGTCACTGATAGCGCAGTAGAGGAGGTTTGCCTGGCGTTGCAGCGTCTGGCTGTTGAACAGAATGTCTATTTGTGACTGGGCTGTTTCCAGACCGCCAACTTTCTTGCCTTGCTGTCCGGCCTGCTGCTGGAAGTAAGTGTCGAGCTGTTCTTGCGGGTTGAAGCCCGGAGTATGTTTCATGTAGAGCAGGACGACAAGCTGCTGGTTGATGGCAGCCGGTTTCAGTTGAGCAAGCATGGCGATGTCTACCATCATATTCTCTTTTACAACTTTACCTACTTCTTCGTATTGCTCGGGAGTAAAGAGGCTTTGCAGCGTGGTGTCTTTGGGCATCATCATCTGCTGTTGCATGCTTTGCATGAAGGCGGGAGTCGCCATTTCGCTTATCACGACCTCACCGTAGACTTGGGTGGTTTCGTTCATGGCCTGCGGCATGGCGGCGATGCTGTCCTTGATGCTGAGTGGAGAGAGATGGTAAGTACCGAAAATATAGGATGGTTTCTCTAATCCTTTACCGGATACTTTCCATAAAAGTTGTGCATTGGCACTCAGCGCAATGCTGATGAATACGAGGATGCCTAAAAGTTTCTTCATTGTTTTCTTCTTTTAATTGTTTCTGGACTATCAGTCGGGAAAGAGTAAAGAAAATCACAAGAAGGGAAAAAATTAGTATCATTTTATTCTTCCTCCGCAGAGCCAGTGTTGGGTGTAATATTTTTCCCGGAGGTTGCTGACTATGACTCCCTGGCTGGTACTGGCATGTATAAATTTGCCGTCCTTGAGGTAGATACCTACGTGTGCCACTTTTTTGCGGGAAGCACGGCTGGTGAAGAACACCAAATCTCCCTCACGCAAGTTGCGGCGGGAGATTTTGCTGCTCTCTTTCAGTTGCCCGTCTGTGCTTCTCGACAGACGGGTGTGGTAAACTTTCTTATACAGTTGCGATACCAGTCCGGAGCAGTCTGTCCCCCGCTTGCTGTCGCCACCAGCACGATAGGGGGTGCCTATCCATTCGGAGGCATGGATGTACAGCTTGTGGTTGTCCTGCAGTTCAATATCCACTCCCAAACGGACGGATGCCTGTGCCAGGGCTTTGTAGTCCAGGCGTGGCGCGGAGGTATGGCAGGAACTTAGACCTATCAATATGATGGTAAAGGCTACTATATAAGAAAGATATTTTTTCATGCTTCCGAGTTTTTTTCTTCTACCGTTTTATCTTCTTTTTCCGTTATTTCTTCTACGGCTGCTTCTGCTTCTTCTACCGTTTCTTCTACCACGGCTTCTTCCTCCACGCCGACGTTGAAGTAAGCTTCCAATTCCTGTTCGGCAGAGTTGTTCTCATTTCGTATATCGCGGATAATAACACCGTTTTCTAACAATGCAATACGCGGGCAAACGTCCACTGTGTGGTTCAGGTTATGGCTGGAAATGATGACAGTGGCTCCGTGTTCTTCATTGTATCTTTTCAGCAAGTGTTTGATTACAGACTGTGAACTGGGGTCAAGGAAGTTGAACGGTTCATCCAGAATCAACAGTTGCGGATGGTGGAGCATGGCGGAGATGATGCCGATTTTCTGTTTGTTTCCGGCAGAATAGTTGCGGATGAATTTCTTCTGGCCCATTACCTCGCCGTTCATGAAGCGTTCGAAGGGAAGCAGGCGTTCGTCTACCTCCTCTTTCTTCAGACCGTACATCTTGCCGATGAAATAGAAGTATTCTTCGGGAGTGAGGTAGTCTATCAGGAAACCGTCGTCTATAAAGGCTCCCGTGAAGTTTTTCCAGTCCTCACTTTTGCTGACGTCAATGTCATTGATGGTTACATTGCCCTGGTCTGCCTGTAGTAAGTCAAGAATAAGGCGGAAGAGGGTGGTCTTGCCTGCACCGTTGTTGCCTACCAGTCCCAGCATATCGCCTTGCCCGATGGTGTAGTTCTCTATATCTACGGCTTTTTTTGTGCCGAAATTCTTCTGTAAATTATTGATGCGTATCATGTTAGTGATTGATGTTTAATGATTTCTATTTCTGTCTACTGTCCCTGAAGCCTTCCATATTCTTGTAGCGGCGTTTCATGAGTCGGTGATATACATTCATCAGCCAGAATTTGGAAGTGGCGATAAATGCCACGCCGATGCCGATAAGTATCCAGGGGGTGACCTCTTTGCCAAAGATGGCATTCAGTGCAAAAAGCAGCAGTAAAGGTATGCCGAAAGCACCTCCTGAAATCAGATTCTGCAGACCGGTGCCTATATTCTGCCGGCTGGTCATCTTTGAATTCAGGTCGGTAGTCTTGTTGTTGTATACTGCCAACTGGAACAGACAGCAGTATACGGCTCCCGGAATGAATATCAGCCATGCAATGCAACCGAGTACGGATACCTTCCCGGTAACCATACCGGGAATCATCAGAATTGTAGGAATGAGCAATGCAATGCTGTACAGTATGTATTTGGCACGCAGCAGCGAGTAGATAGATTCCTTGCGGCTCATCAGTCCGTCAATGTAATTGCCTTCGTAACCCATCAGTGTGCTGAGGAACATGATGCCGAAGATAATGTAGTTATAAAGGACGAAGAAATCTCTCAGACCTCCGTCATACACATCGGAAAAGCTAATGATACTACTGAACATTATCACTACACCGGTGATGGAATAGAGCGAACGCTTACAAATCTTGTTGCGTAGCAATAACTTGAGTTCCAGTCTCATGTATTCGCCTATTTCGCCGTAGCGGTCGAGGAATTTGTATTCGGATACATGTTTTATCCGTGTATCTTCCACTTTGTTCAGTTCATTGTAGATGAGTTTCTGCATCAGGGTGCGGTTGATGAACCACATGAGGGCGATGGCAGCCAGTACACTGATGAATGACAGTATACTGCCGGTGATGAACCCTTCTCCCAGATTGACAAAACAGTCGAAAAGCGGACTGTTGTCCGGAATGAATAGTGCGGCGGCAATGCCACCATATACTACTACTGGTAATGCCAGCCACCAGATGCGCTCACCCATCAGTGTGCGGCACAACAAGAACCAGTAGTTATTGAATACCATCAGCAGCCAGATGCCAATGCAATAGGTCAGCACACCACTGATTCCATAGAATTTGGTGACGGTGATGATGGAAAACGGAACAAACAGAAACAGCCAGAACAGATTGAAGCCATCCAGTCCGGAACGAATCAGCAGGAAGTCTATAAGACGATTCCGTTTGATGGGAAGCAGCAGGTAGGGCTTCACTTCCTGGGTGGGTGTTTTTTGGAAAGGCAGGCGTATCAGGAAATCCAGCACAAGGACAAATATCAATCCGGAGTTCATTACGTGATAGGCTTCTGTGGCACCACCGTCAAAGGCGAATGCAAAGGTCGTACCGAAGAATATCAGGTAACCGGCCCAGAAGACGAACATGAAGTACATCCAGAATTTTCCGAATTTACTTTTTTCGTACATCGGATTTCGTTTTTCCGCCAGTTTTCCGTGCTTGCGCAAATCTAAGAAAAGACTCATAGTATTTGTATATATAGAGTTTGTATAAAAAAGGCTGCGCTGCCTTTTAAACAACGCAGCCTTCTGTGTGTATGGCTCTCTTATTCTTTGTCAGGAGTTTCAGGACTGATCATTGATACCTCAATCTCATTCTTCTGCTTGAACAAGTCGTCGGTGAACTTCTGGATGTCCTTCACGGTAATGCTGTTGACTATCTGTTCGTAATCCTTTATCGGATTCATACCGGTGAACAGGTATTCGTCAATACTTCCCAGCCAGTAGCTGTTCTCCTTCAAGTCTTCGGCGTGTTTTTTCAGCATGAACTCCTTCACTTTATTCAGATCTCCTTCCGACGGACCTGCTTTGGCGATGTTGTCGAGTTCTGTAAAGATAATCTGCATCAACTTTTCTCTTTTTGCCGGAGCGGTTTCGAATATAATCTGCAGAAGGGCCTTTTCTTTCGGATATTTGCTTAACTGGCCGCCTACATATACACCGTAAGTGCCACCTTCGTCTTCACGTACCTTGGCTGTATAAACCAAGTCAAGAATCTGGCTGGTCATATCCAGCAGGATGTCATTTTTCAGGTCGTACTTGCAGTCACCGCTCAGCAGGACAAAATTCGACGCTTTAGCAGTTTCCTGCTTCCTTACGAACTCATTCTTGTAAATTCCTTGGCGCATGTCGACTTTATTGTCCTTGAATGTTTCCTTGCGGTTGATGGCAGGCAGTGCACCCAGGTACTCGGCGATGAGCGGTTTCATTTCCTCCACATTCACATTTCCTACAAAGATAAAGGTAAAATCGCTGGCATCTTTGTAGCGGTCTTGATACATAGACAGAATCTTGTCATAATCCATCTTGTCAATCATGTCCGCCTTTATTCTGGCTCTTCTGGGATGGTGCATGTAAATACCGGCCGAGACAGAGTCACTGAACGCCACCTGGGGATTCATTTCCATATTTTGCAAAGCAGCTTTGTTGCGGTTCTTGTAGGATGCAAAGGCATCGTCGTCACGGCGCGGGGCGGTGAACGTCAAGTAAGTGAGCTGCATCATTGTCTCGAAGTCTTTCGGTGAACAGCTGCCATTGACGGTTTCTGTCTTGTCACCGATACCATAGCTGACGGAAGCTTTCTTGCCAGCCAGAACTTTTTCCAGGTCTACGGCACTGAAATTACCCAGACCACCGACACTCACTGCATCCAGTCCGTTGATGTTGATGATTTCCGAGTCGGGGAACAAGGAACTGCCGCCCAGGCTGACTCCCTTCATGCGGATTTCGTCTGCCTTGAAGTCTGTCTTCTTGATAATGACCTTGACTCCGTTGGAGAGTGTCAGCGTTGTAGTGCTGAATATATCGTCTGTCTGCTCGGATACAATCTTTCCGCCTTTCGGGGCTTCGGCCATCAAAGGTTCATCCGATACCTTGTCTACGTAGGCAGTCAGTTTTTCAGCTTTAATATCTTTCAGTATCTTCTTGATTGCATCTTCTGTCGGCATTTTCAATCCTTCCTTATCCGGACCGAGAATTGCGACTACCTGGTTACTGTCTGTTACGAGGGCTTGCATCATCTGGTTCAGTGCGGCAACCGGAATGGCGGGAGCTATCTGATTGATGATGGCGTATTCGTTTTCGATGCCTGGAATCGGTTCGTTATCGAGGAAATGACGGACATATTCATCCACGTACTCTTCATTCTTGCGTTTGTCACGCTCGTTATAAGCAGATTCCAGTTGGCGCAGATATTCGGCACGGGCACGGTTGTATTCCGTTTCCGTAAAGCCGAATTGGCGGGCGCGTTCTGTTTCGCGCAGGAGAGTGGCTATTCCATTTTCTATGGCATCTTCCTTGCAGACAACGACACCGGTGAAGGCATCTTTGGTTTTGGCAACAAAGAAATCATCGTCATAAGTGGCGGCATATATATAAGGAGGATTGGCGGTCTGTACCAATTCGTTCAGACGCGCATTCAGCATATTGTTGATGAGCGTGGTTGCATAATTCTGTACCAGATAGCCCATGTCGCCTTTCTGCTCGTCAGGAGTGGCTTCGTGCTTGTTGAAGATGAGGGCTTGTACATTGGACTGTTCCTTGTCCTGATAAACCAATACGATAGGCTCCTTGTTGTCGTTTACCGGATAGTACTCACGTTTGGCAGCATTGGGCTGGGCGGGAATATCAGAAAATATTTTCTTGATTTGGGCTTCGATGGCATCCACGTCTATATCGCCAACTACCACAATACCCTGAAGGTCCGGACGGTACCACTTTTCATAGTAGTCTCTCAAGGTTTGCGGTTTGAAGTTCATAACGACCTCCATCGTTCCGATAGGGAAACAAGTGGCATACTTCGTTCCTTCGAACATGACCGGAAGCATCTTCTCCTGGAAGCGTTGTATGGCGCTCATACGGGTGCGCCATTCTTCGTTGATGACTCCGCGTTCCTTGTCTATTTCCTTCGGGTCCAGAGTCAAATCGTTACTCCAATCGTGCAGAATCAGCAAGCAGGAGTCGATGGCTCCCGGAGTAGTGACCGGCACATTGGAAATGTTGTATACGGTTTCGTCTACGGAAGTATAGGCGTTCAAGTTCTCACCGAATTTCACCCCGATACGCTCCAGGTATTGTTTCAGTGCATCACCGGGGAAGTGGGTCGTTCCATTGAAACACATGTGTTCCAGGAAATGGGCAAGGCCGCGTTGGTCGGCTTCTTCTTGAATGGAGCCTACCTTTTGGGCAATGTAAAAGTCGGCCCGGTTTGCAGGCTGGCTGTTCTTGCGGATATAATAGGTCAATCCGTTGTCCAACTTTCCGATACGGACATTTTTGTCGACCGGGATAGGCGGCATTTGCTGTGCAAATACCTGCTGAAAATTGCAGCAAAGAATTAACGCTACAATCCATAAACCGCGTAATAGATGTTTCATATTATTATGAATTTAAATTGTTCTTGAACTATCTGTCGGACAGCCCTTAGATAAATCACAACTTCTGTTGTTTTTTTCGGATTCCATTCCGGATAAATGGAATTTATCTGACTGCTTCCCGGATGCGGACCAATTTGGTCAGCAGGTCTTCCAGCAGGTCGAGTTTCAGCATGTTGGCGCCGTCACTCTTGGCTACGGTGGGATTTTCGTGGGTTTCGATGAACAGTCCGTCTACACCTACGGCAACACCGGCTTTGGCTACGGTCTCGATAAGTTGCGGCATACCTCCCGTGACACCACTGGTCTGGTTGGGCTGTTGCAGGGAGTGGGTTACATCCAGGATGACAGGGAAACCGAAGGTCTGCATTTCGGGGATGCCGCGATAGTCGATGACCAAATCCTGATAACCGAAAGTAGTTCCGCGTTCCGTCAGCATGACGTTCCTATTGCCTGCTTCCACTACTTTATCAGCCGCAAAGCGCATGGCAAGCGGAGAGAGGAACTGCCCTTTCTTGATGTTGATGGTTTTTCCGGTTTTGGCGGCGGCTACAAGCAGGTCTGTCTGCCGGCAGAGGAAGGCGGGAATTTGCAGAATATCCACATATTCGGCAGCCATGGTGGCTTCTTCGGCGGCATGAATATCGGTTACGGTAGGTACTCCGAAAGTGGTGTGTACTTTTTGCAGTATCTTCAGCGCCTTTTCGTCACCGATACCCATAAAGGAATCCAGGCGGGAGCGGTTGGCTTTGCGGTACGACCCTTTGAATACATAGGGGATTTGCAGTTTTTCGGTGATAGTCACGATACGTTCGGCAATGCGCATTGCCATTTCTTCTCCTTCGATGACACATGGACCTGCCAGTAGGAAGAAGTTTCCGGCAGGATTATTCTTTAATTCAATCATAGGTTGTTACTGATTAAGTATTTTCAATTGGGTATAATCAATGTTATTGCTTCATGCAGTACGCTGATGTCCAGTGGAAAATGACGGTCGAGAATACGTCCGTCCAAATCGACAGAGGCATTTTGCGCACGCAGCACTTTTACTTTTTGCGTACGGTAGGGCATCACTACCTTATGGTTCAGAATCCGCCCTTGGATAAGCATCCACAATCCCGACCATAGTTGCAGCAATTCGGGACGGTAAATGACGGAAACATCCAGCCAGCCGTTATAGGGCACTGCACTAGGCGCCTGGCCGTATCCCCACGCACTGCCTATGCAGACAGTCATGATGCGTCCGCGTATATGCTCGCCGTTTATCTTGAGATGCATGCGGTACAACTTACGTTCGAAGATAATGGATAGCAGTGCCATGAAGTAAGAGAGGAACTTCACTCCCCAAAAACGCTTGCACTGGTCGGTGATTTTCACGATACGGGCTCCCAGACCTATGTTGATGGCATTGAGAAAGTAGCGTGTCAGATGCTTTTCACCGTCGTAATAATAGCAGGTACCCACGTCTATTTTCCGGCGGCGGTTGTTGATAATGCAATCCACCGCTTTCTTGTAATCCGAACTCATTTCCCAATAGTCGGCAAAGTCATTTCCTATACCATTGGGGATGATGCCGATGGCTATATTCTCCTTGTCCGGTGCATTGGAAAGCATGATGCCGTTAATGACGTCATTCAGTGCGCCGTCACCGCCTACTACAACAATGGTGCGGTAGCCGTTGTTGGCGAGGATGCCTGCCAGACGCTCTACCGAACCGAACCCTTCGGACTGCACATAGTCGTAAGGCACACCTTTGCTGTCCATGTATTCTTTGATTTCTTTCCACCGTTTCTGCACTTTCCGCGTTCCGGCCTTGGGGTTGTATATCACTCCCAACTTTTCGGGTTCTGCACTCATGATTCTATTTACAATTTGACTATTTACAGTTTACGATTTAAATCACCCGGTTACTTCATCATTTCATCATCCTTCCAACTTATTCTTTACAAAAGCTATCTTTTCTTCCATCGGCCATCGGGCATTCATCCAATGGATGGTAAATCCACGCCGTTCCATACCGCGGAACCAGGTCATCTGGCGTTTGGCAAACTGGTGGATGGCTGTTTCCAGTTGCGTGAACATCTCTTCATAGGTCAGCTTGCCGATGACATAAAGTGTCAGATACTTGTATTCCAGTCCGTAATAGATGAGGTCATCCGGTTGGATGCCTTGCTCTATCAGACGGCGCACTTCGTCTATCATTCCTTCTTCCAGGCGCTGGTGCAGGCGGCGGGTGATTTTCTCCCGACGCAATTCCCGGTCGATGTCCACACCTATGATGAGGCTGTTCATCTGGGGGAAGGAACGTTCGTCTACTGGGGTATGGGCATAATACTCTTCGATTTCGATGGCTCGTATGGCACGTTTGGCTGTGTCCACGTCCGTAGTATTGTGCAGGCTTTTGTAACCTTTCAGTATGTCGGTCAGTTCTTCCAGCGATTTGTCCGCCAGACGGGTGCGCAACTCAGGATTCTCGGGTACGGGCAGCAGACGGTAGCCTTTCAGCACTGATTCGAGATACATTCCGGTTCCTCCACATACAACGGGCAGGCAACCTTTTTGTTTAATAGTCTCGTAAGCATTCAAGAAATCACGCTGATACTCGAAAACATTGTACTTATAGCCCGGGTCGGCTATGTCGATGAGGTGATAGGGAATCTGTTTCCCGTCGACGGTATAGTCGGCAAGGTCTTTGCCGGTGCCCAGGTCCATCCCCCGGTAGATTTGCCGTGAATCGGCACTGATGATTTCCGTATGGAGTTCGGCGGCCAAGGCGGCTGCAAATGGAGTCTTTCCTGAGGCGGTAGGCCCTAATATGGCGATTAAATCATAGTCTGGCATATATAAGTTCTTGTTAATCTCATTACAAAGATAGTGCAAACCGAATGCAGAATAAAATGAACTCGTTCATTTTTTATGCTGAGGTGCAGCTTATCTTCGTGTTAGTGCAAAGATAATGCAAACTGGGAGTATAATGGAAAGAACTTGCTTATTTTTTTACGTGATGCTATACCTCCTTTTCTATTTTGAAGCAGAAAAAGTGAAAAAGGACGTGAAAACGAGCATTTATCTTATTAAAATGTGTTATGAAACATGCTTTTTTTCTTGGAAAGTTTGTCAATGTCCCAAAAGTCCGTACATTTGCAATGTGTTTTTCATAGTATTAGATTTAAGGTTAACAAAGGTTGGAGTACAGCGGTACTCCTTTTTTTATGCCCTAAACTGAACTTTGGCACATTTTTTTCTGTACTTTTGCACTATATCTTGAATGAACAAACATATTCACCTTTTATGAAGCTCTGTATATAGCTACGCTCAACGAATAGCCCTGCTTGATAAAGCTATTCAGCTATCTGGCAAGCGATGCCCCGTTTGCCATAGAGATTGTATATCCTTTTATTCATGAATTTGCAGGATAGCATGCTGTACTTGTACAGTGTGTTGTTTTGTGCTATTTTATTGTTGAGCAATGCATTATACATATAAACAGATATGGCTTATCAACTTTCCGGTAATGATGAGCATTTTGATGGAGCAGCTGATAAATATAACCGATGCTGTTTTCTTAGGTCACGTTGGCGAGGTGGAATTGGGAGCATCTGCCATTGCAGGGATTTATTATTTGGCGATCTACATGCTTAGGTTTGGATTTAGTATCGGATTGCAGGTGATGATTGCCCGCAAGGAATGGAGAATGTGATTATGGTAAGGCTGGGAAGATATTCTTTCAAGGTTTCTTCTTTTTATCGGGATTGGCTATTTTGCTTTGTCTGCTGATGCAGGCAAGTTCTCCTTTCATATTGGGAAGGTTGATTTCCTCACCGGAGATTTATCGGGCTGTAATTCAGTATCTGGACTGGCGCAGTTTCGGTTTGCTGTTTTCGTTTCCGTTTTTGGCTATCCGTTCTTTTCTTGTGGGAATAACATGCACTCGGGCATTATCGTGGGCTGCAGCCGTTGCAGTAGTGATTAATATTCCTTTGAATTATATTCTGATATTCGTTGGAGGACTGGGAATATCGGGAGCTGCCATTGCTTCTTCTCTGGCAGAGATGGGTTCTTTGGCGATGCTTCTTTTCTACGTATGGCTGAAAATAGATAAAGGGAAATATGGATTGAAACCGGTATATGACGGAAAGCTGTTGGTAGATGTGCTGAGCTTGTCGGTATGGAGCATGCTTCATGCCTTTATCAGCGTAGCTCCGTGGCTCTTGTTTTTTGTGGCGGTGGAACATTTGGGTAAAACGGAATTAGCCATTTCCAATATTACGCGAAGTGTATCTGCTGTCTTTTTTGTAATAGTCAATTCTTTTGCGGTCACTACGGGTTCGCTGGTCAGTAATGCGATTGGGGCTGGAGAAAGGAGGGCTGTTTTCATTATCTGCCGTAAGATACTGAGGTTGGGCTATTCTGTTGGATTTCCACTGATAGGGGTAGCTGTATGCTGTAATCGCTTGATAATAGGAATCTATACAGATAACGAACTGTTGACGGAGCAGGCTTTCATCCCTTTTGTTGTGACGTTGCTGAATTATACCTTTGCCTTGCCAGGCTATGTATATCTCAACGCAGTTGGAGGGACCGGTAAAACCCGGATTACTTTTCTTTTCCAAGTGACTACCACTGTCGTGTATTTGGGGTATCTTTATTGGTTAAGCGCTTGCACTCATGCATCCTTGGCTATTTACTTAACGGCAGAATACCTTTTTGTGATTTTGCTGGCACTGCAATCGGTTTTCTATTTAAGAAGTAAACAATATTAGAAACATATCGAATTATGATGACTAAAATATATCCGCGTACGGGAGATAAGCAAACCGTATATCTTAATGCTGTTGTAAAGGATCCTCGAATAGAGGTTGGTGACTATACTATTTATAATGATTTTGTAGCTGACCCTTTGTTGTTCGAGAAAAACAATGTGCTGTATCATTACCCCATCCATCAGGAGAGGCTGGTTATTGGTAAATTCTGTTCCATTGCTTGCGGTACGAAATTTCTGTTCAACTGTGCCAATCATACGTTGAAATCTCTGTCTACTTATACATTTCCTTTATTTTACGAAGAGTGGGGATTGAAGAAATCGGACATAACGGATGCATGGGATGACAAAGGAGATATTATAATAGGTAATGATGTTTGGATTGGTTATGAAGCGGTGATAATGGCTGGTGTTCATATAGGAGATGGGGCGATTATTGGTGCACGTGCTGTTGTGACTAAAGATGTTCCCCCTTATACAATTGTAGGGGGAACTCCTGCCAAAGAAATCAGGAAACGTTTTGATGAGGATGTGGTGAAGAAATTATTGCGGCTGCAATGGTGGGATTGGTCGATTGATGAGATACGCTGTTACTTGCCGCATCTTGTACAAGGCTGTTGGGATAGATTTCCTTAATAATCCATCATCAGTGAGTTGCCGGTCTTGCCTCGTGAAATGTCAAGGTTAGGCGGTGCATAGCTCTGGTTACAGCTACATAAAGCATACTCTTGTCAATCTCCGAACGGTAATTTCTCTCATCCGTCTGTGGAATAATGACTTCGTCAAACTCAAGCCCTTTTGCCATGTGGGCAGAGGTGATGACGATGCCTTGCACAAATGCGGAGCTTTGACTTGATAGGAAGCTGATATCATTGGCATATGATTTCAGCATGTCTGCCATCTTCCTGGCTTGCTGCTCCGTCTTGCATATGATGCCAAGAGACTTATATCCGGATTTCCGGTAAGTGGAGATTAGCCCCATAATGCCGGACAGTTCTTCTACGGCACTGCCGAACTGCAGGATTTGTGGCTTTTCTCCATGCCGGGCAACCGGTTCCAGCTCTGCGTTAGGATGAATCTTTTGCGCAAAATCCGTAATCTCGAAGGTGGAACGATAACTCTTACACAATTTCATGATTTCACTTGCAGTAAGTGACTTTTGGATAGTTTCTGCTGTGGATGAGCCATAAGGATTCACGGACTGTCCTGCATCGCCCAACACGGTTTTCCGGCATGGAAAGAGTTTCTGTATTACCTTGTACTGTATGGGCGAATAGTCCTGCATCTCATCTATCAACAGATGTTTGACTCTGAATGGCTGGTTCCCGTTTCCCTCCAATGCCAAGTGTAGGTATGCCAGCGGTGCCAAGTCTGAGTATTCGAGTGTATGTCCCTTTCGCATTTTGAACATTCCGGGATTATTTGTCCATTTAAAGAAATCTTTGTAGACTTGAATGTCGTTATTGCCTGCAAACATTAGTCTGATTCCTTTTTTCAAAAGGTTTCTGCCGGCGGTGGTTACCGTAAAGGCGTATTGTATTTTCAACATATCCAGCATATAATCAGCCATAGCATCAAATCGTCGGCGTATGGGATAACGGTTGAAACGTAGGTACTGTTCTTCAATAAACGGGGCAGGTATGGTGATGTATTTGGTCAGCTTCACGTCTGCTGCCTTGAAGTAGGTGTTCTCTATGTGGAGGATAAACTTGTCAAGCTCTGAAATGAAGCCGAAAGAGGCTTTATAGGCTATTCTGTCGATGAGGCTTGAGGATGGCTTTTCTAACAGTTCATTCACTAGCCCGAAGTATGTTTGGTACTTATATTTGTGTTCCAACACTCCGGAGAGTATTTGTTCCATACTGGTTTCGGGCACGGTTTCTTCCCCAAGTTCGGGGAGGACGTTGGAGATATAATCGGAAAACACTTTGTTGGGGGAGATAATCAGAATATCTTTTGATGAGATGCTGTCTCTGAAGGTATAGAGCAGGTAGGCTATGCGGTGCAGGGCTATGGATGTTTTTCCAGAGCCGGCCACTCCTTGAATAATAAGCGTGCGGATATCTTCGTTGCGGATAATCCGGTTCTGTTCCCGTTGGATGGTGGCAACGATATTTTTCATCTTGTCATCTGCATTGGAACTTAACTCTTTTTGCAGAATGTCGTCATGGACGGTCAGGGCACTTTCAATCATAAATTCCATTTTGCCGCCCCGAATTCTGTATTGGCGTTTTAGGGAAATTACTCCTTTAATCTCTCCCGATGGAGACCGATAGCCTGCTTCTCCTAATTCATGGTCATAGAACATGCTCGAAACGGGTGCTCGCCAGTCATGGATAAGGGTAGCTCGACTTTCCGGGTCATAGAAGGTATGGATACCTATATAGATAGGCATCACTTTGCTGTTTTCTTTCTTTTCCAAAAAATCAATTCGTCCGAAGTAAGGAATGGCAAGTATCTTGGTGAGCCGCTTACGCTTGTTGATTACACTTTCCCCCAAGGCAAAATGGTTTAGGATGCTTTCGCGCATGGAGCGTATCTCGTGCGGGTCGATGTCTTTGTTGGACCAGATATAGTCTTTGTATTCTGCCAAGGTGTCGACGTGGTCTTTCACTGATGCGTCGGTATTACCGATAACCTTTTTCAGAAAACTGATTATTTGCTTTAAATATTCTTTCTCTTGTTTCTCTGTTTGATTGAATGCCATAATTAGTTGTTGCTAAAAATAAGACAGTGTGCAAAATTAGTGTATTGTATCGGGAAGGGAAATGGCTATTTATAGCTATATATTGGGAAGTTTTATATCTTTGCACATTCAAAAAAGTGGAGGTAAATGGATATTCATGAGCTTGCAAGGCAGAATCAGCAATCTGCATGGAAAGTATTGGAAGATACCCGTATTATTGAAGCATGGGAGCGCATTGGAGCAACCGTTCATTTGGTGGGCTCACTCCGTACCGGGCTGTTGGCGAAAAGTAGGGATATAGATATCCATATTTATACCGATAGGTTGGATGTAGGAGAGAGTTTTTCGGTCCTCCGGGAACTTGCGGAACGATTGCCTTTGCAGGAAATACAATATAGGAACCTTATCCATACGGAGGAAGAGTGCATGGAGTGGCATGCTTTATATAAGGATAGAGAACAGAATACTTGGAAGTTTGATATGATTCACATCCGGAAAGGTTCCAGGTATGATGGTGTTGTAGAAAAGGTGACTGCCGCTATTGCGGAGCGCCTTACTCCTGAAATTAGGAAAACGATATTGCAAATCAAATTCGATGTGCCGGATGGTGTAACGATTCCAGGTATAGAGATTTATCATGCTGTCTTTACGGGAGGTGTCCGCACTTATAAGGAGCTTGAAGAGTGGCGCAAAACAAATCAGTTGGCGGACAGTCTCGGTTGGCTTCCGTAATCTTAGAGGTAGATACCAAGATTTTCTACTATATGGATGGCTTCCATTATATTGTTGGCATCTAACTTGCTTAGGATGTTTTTCCGGTGATTGTTCACAGTATAGATGCTCACTCCCAGCTGGTAAGCGATTTCCTTGCTTAGAAAACCTTGTCGGATGAGTCGTAATATTTCTTTCTCCCGGTTGGATAATTGTTTGTCGGGAGAAACAGTGCATGTTGGAAGTATCTCTCCCGTTTTTCTGTTCACCACCGTCCGTTTGATTCTTTCGATAGGGGTCTGGTCGGGAAGTATGTCCATTACTCCCATGATTATCCAGGCTTTACCATTCCGGTCTGTTTCTATGACTTGTTGCCGGCTGCTTACATTGATATACTGTTGCCGTGCATTCAACATACGGAATTGAAATATTTGCCGGTAGTCATTTCTTTCTTCCGGTGGGAGTGAGTAGATGAACTGTCCATGCTCGATTTGGCATTCTGTGAGTTGAATTCTGTCATCAGGGTGTATTCTCTCTTCCAGTAAATCGCCTTGTTGCCTGATTGTCTTTATCCAAGTGGGATTGTATCCGAAAAGATGGGCAAAACTGTCGGATGCAAAATCGTATCTCTCTTTAAATACGTCAACTGTAAAAATACAGCTCTGACTCATTTGTGAGAACGCTTGCACGGATATTCTTTTCTTGTTCCACAAATCATAGTCCACATCGGGACCGCTAATCTGCTGTCTTGCCCATAATTCTTTGGGAGTTGTCTTGTTGGTAGTCATGGAACAAAGATAACTGATAATTTTCTTTTGAGCTTTATCTTTTACGGGATAATATTATTTTTAAGAATATGTTGTAGGGTTGGATTAAGTGGCTACTTTTGTAGGCCATGTCATTGGGGACGTCGTGAATGAAAAGCAAACGAGTAATAAATTCAGGTAACTATATACCACTTTGCACTAAATATTAAATTCAATAAAAATAGAAAGTTATGGAAATGAACGAGGAAAGTATCAAAAATTTATGGGTAATAGTAGAAAAGACCCATAAGCAAGTTTTAGCGATGAAGTTTTTAGGCGAATTTAAAGCTTATGTAGTAAGTGGGTTTTCAACAAAGACAAGGGACAACCCTTTTAATGAAGCTTACAATGCGATTGATATTACAGATATATCGGTTAACCTGCCTATTTTACCGTCGGAATTAAACCCACAATCTTTTGAAGAAAAGCTACGAGGACGTTCTGTAAAAAATTTTAAATTTGGTGGTGATGATTATTTTTGGTTGATTAAATCTGGTAAAACAGAATATTTATAAGAAAAATATACTATTTTAGTTGGATTTGTGAAAAAATATTCGTATATTTAGATGTAAAAGGAGGAATATATTATGATAGGATTCAATTCGTTTAATTCATTGTTTGAACTGTTAGAAGCATTTCCTACTGAACAGTCTTGTATCGAATATTTAAAGAAAGTGCGATGGGGTGAAAAGGTGGAATCTCCTTTTAGCCCTGGCTCTAAAGTGTATGTATGTGGAAATAATACATATTTATGTAAGGACACCGGGAGAAGGTTTAATGTAAAAACGGGAACCATTTTTGAGAATACGAAAATGTCATTGCAAAAATGGTTTATGGCTGTATGGATGGTTCTTTCAAACAAGAAAGGAATATCATCTTTACAGTTGGCGAGAGACATTAAAGTTACTCAGAAAACAGCCTGGTATGTGTTACAACGGATAAGAATATGTTTGGCATGTGAAAATCAAGGGAAATTGCATAATGAAGTAGAAGCCGATGAAACCTTTGTCGGAGGAAAGAACAAGAATAGACACAACGACAAGAAAGTTAAGGCTTGCCAGGGACGTTCATTCAAGGATAAGACCCCGGTTCTTGGAATGGTAGAAAGAAAAGGAAAGGTTATCGGGATAGTTATCAAAAACACGTCCAAAGAGGAACTTACTCCTAAAATATTGGAGTTTGTTGATAGAAACGCTATATTGTACACTGATGAATGGTACGGATATAATGAGATAGACAAAATGTATTATCACTATTCCATAGACCACAGCAAGAAACAATATGGGTACGGAAGAATCAACACTAATACCATTGAGGGTTTTTGGACTTTATTAAAAAGAGGATATGTAGGAATATACCACTATATGAGTTCTAAGCATCTTCAAAGATATGTTAATGAATTTGTGTTCCGCTATAATACACGAAAAATCAGCGAGAATTCAAGATTTAATTTGTTACTTTGTAATATGAATTACCGTATTACATATAAGAAATTGACAGCATGAGTAAAAAGGAAATGACGATAGGAGAAGAATTTGAAAACTTTATGAGTTTTGCAATGCGATATAATTACAAGAAGAAGGATATAAGAAAGAAGAAGAAAGAAAAGAATTTACTTACACCTTCTGAGGTAAGAGATATTTTTAGGCAAAATTCTTGGTCTGATGAAATGCTTTATAAAAGACTTGTAGGAATTGGAGAAAAGCCGGACAATGCACAAATATTAGTACAAAGGATTCTTCACCCTACAGAAAAAGACTTGGAATTAGAGCAGTCTGTTAAGGAAAAAGACCTTTATTTGGATTGATTCTCTTCTTTGTCTGTTTCTTCTTGAAGTTCTTCTGAACTATCTAATATTACTCCTAATACGGGTATAACATCTTTAGTTAAGATAATGGCTGAACATTTTTGGCATGTATAGCCGGAGGATGTTTTTACCCATTCATGTTTGCATTTATTTTTCATAAACTATTTAAAATCAATTATTTATGAGAGTGGATTTAAAAAAGAAAATGATAAACGGTTATGAGGTCGGTAAATTGCTTGCAAACCTTCATAAAATTTCAAAGGAACTTGACAAACCTTTTGACGCACCCGAAGTCTTACTTGCATATAGCGAGCAGAATAACGGAGTGAACGAAGAATTATCGATTTATGTGATTCATCCAATTTATTTTCCGCCGGAGGACTGTTCTTATGATAAGAACGAACTTATAATTTATCCTAACAACCCAGTTTCTCCACTATAATTCTTTTCTAATTCACTGATTAGATTATAGTCTGTAATAGGTTTAACTTTTGAATAATGTATAAATTGTCTATGGGGATTGTCTTTAAGGTAATATTCTAACATGCCATTAGGATTTGAGATTGAGATTTTAACCATAACAGATTTGTCAGATTCCAAGTATACCCATTCTCCACCTGAATAAGGATTTTTAGTGTTTTCTGAAATTTCCATAATATTTTCTTATTTGTTTGACATTGCAAATGTAGCAAATATCACTATATTTGCAAATGTTCTATAGAACAAATGTTTTAGAGAAAATATTCGGGAGTGCCTTACTTCGTTAAAATCGCCAGTTTTAACACGCACACAAGGCACAAGCCCTCACTGTACCAAGTGGGTTGCTTGTCTGCGTGTGCATAGGTTTCTGGCGATACCTTACGAAGTTGTGGACTGTGACCCACTTCCTTTTAGGTACAGCCTTTATAGGTCACGTGAAGGCAGAAATACGAATAGTTATGAAAAAGTTTGTATTATTGATTTTGTTTGTCGTTTTACCAATAATTGAGATAGCATCTCAAACTGGGAAAACTCTAAAATTAGATTCATTGTCTTCTATTTTAGAGAAAAATTATGATGGTATAAAACTTAAGGGAAAATTGGAAGGAATGCGTATAGATAATTTATTTGATATTTATAATTTAGATATTTGTGAATATTATGATTTGAGAGATTATGATACTGAATTAAAACGTAAAATGTTTAAGACAACTCCAGAGGGAAAAGACCTTTTAAATAAATTGAATGCGAAAAAGAAAGATATAATGAATTCAAGTATGTATTATGTATTTCCTTTTAGATACGCAGGTTACGGAAAAGAATATAATTTAGAAACAAAAACCTTTGACCTTTCCTATCAAATGGATTGGGATGATTTTTATCCCATTCAAGGGTATATGAATATTGAACAACTTGTTTTCAAATGTCCTTCTTCTGTTAAACAATATTGGAAAGAGCGTAAGCATTCAGATAGATATTATTATTACAATACTTTAAAATTACCTATGACAGAAAGCCAAGCCTTTCCTATTGAAACAAATAGGGATAATATGGCTTTAGTAATAGAATTCAAATATTATAATGGTAAGTGGAATTCTCGTCAAGCTGCTATATTCAATATTAGAACATTGGTTATCCAAGGTATTTGTTCAAATATTTATATTATAGATAAGAATAGTAAAGAGATTTATTATTCATTATTACCAATAAAATCAACTATTAGTAATTAATTCTATTTTAAAAACACATTGTGCATCAGTTTAAATGTCTGATGCACATATTGTTAATATTTTTAATTAATGTTTAGTGCAAAGTGGTATATAGTTACCTAAATTCAATATGTGATAAGATGAAAGATATACCGGCAGACAGCTTAATAAAGAATTATTTTCCTGTAGATTATATAGATTCTTTTTCTAAAGTGATGGTCACTGGGCAGGCATTGACACCGGAAGATTTTCGCAATCTTGCCTTCAGCCGATTTCCTAAATGGATTGGTTGGCTCATGAATTTCAGGAATGCGATTGTAAAGCCATTAGGACTGGATACAGCAACCAGATTTACAGATATGGTCTTGGATAAAAATCTGCATGAAGAAATTCTCGGAATGCTGGATAAGCATCTTGATTTCCATGTGTCCATGTGGTGTGGGGAATATCACGAAGGAAAACAAGAACTTCGGATTACTACTGTTGTGAAGTACAATAATTGGCTGGGAAGGGCATATTTCTTTATTATCAGACCTTTTCATGGGATAATAGTAAAGTCTATCTTAAAGCATGTTGCTGGGGATAGGGGGAGTGGGTGTAAATAAATACTCCCATTGAAATATTATCATTTCAATGGGAGTATTTATTTGAGTGGTGCCACCAGGAATCGTAATCTAACGATAAGTGGCTGAATATCTTTGATGTAACTTTTAGCTAAAGAAGTAATCTCCCGCTATTGCTCCACTGGATTTCTGCAATATTTTGCACAAGGTTGCGTGGAGGTTTCCTAAGACAAAGATAGAAATTTTAATTTGTATTTCTGTTAAGTTTACCATTATATTCATCAACAAATTTTGAGTATGCTTCTTTTATTTCTTCTCGTGTGATAGATGGATTATCATTATGTTCTTTAACCCAGTCTATTAGGAATTCTGTAATTTTTACTTCATAAATGTATTTTAAACTTCCTTCATCTTTCCTGAACGTAAATGGAGAAATCATTTTAGGATATGAATTTGAAATTAAACTTGGGAAATATGCAGTGTCTACAAATTTTAAGTCTTCGGCATCTTTTAATTTAAGAGCTTTATATTTATCTTCACAAGGTATAATATACCTCAAATTAGCAGGAATAAAAGAAAAGATGTCATCATCATCGTCTTCTTCGGTTGTACTTTTACCAGTAATATATTCCAATAAATTATTTTCATAAATAATGTGTTCTGGTTTTGTTTTAGATAAATGTAGGATACGACATTTTTTGTCTGAAGATTCTTCCTCAGAAATATATTGGAAATATTTCTTAAAAATACGATATAAAAATCTGGAAATAGCTAATTCGTCATATCCTTTATCATGAATATAAAGTGCATTATCTTTTATCTCATATGAGTTAATGGGAGTATCTGGCCCATATGCATAATCGTATATATAAATATCGTTACAATTATCTACAAAGTATCCAAGTTTATACTGATTACCATTATTAATCGTTATCTGATATTCTTTCCATTGTTGATAAGTATCTAAATTTAGGTATTCATTATAATCATCTTCCCAATAGTAATTAACAAACATACTAATCATGTGCTGAATATCTGTATTTGAAGATTGCTCTTTTGCATACTTAGGTATTTCTTTTATAATGCACTTTTTCAGAACTTCAAAAAAATCAAATTCAAATTCGTATTTTAGATAGTTTCGATCTAGGGATACGATATCCTTTGCATTACATTTCAATATATTTACTTCGAAACAGAGGAAGTTGAAATCTATTCTGCTTTCAATTCTTTGTCCTTTATAATAAAAAATCGTTTCATTGTCCTTTACTTTAGGAATTATATTAAATTGAATTTGTTCTTCTTGATTAAAAAACTGAAATGTATTATTTATACCTTTACTTTTATCATTTAATATATGTTTATCCCCCCTAATAGATAAATAAATATCTAGGCACGAGGCTTTGGCGAATTTATTTAATTCTTGTATAATAAATTCTAACTCAGCTGATACTTTTTTATGCTCAAATGGGTCAATATATAATTCTCTATAGAACTTATATTTATTTATTTTAATATCAGTATAATCTTGCTTTTCTTTTTGGGGAAATATAGGACTTGTCTTAATTCTAAAACTTAAAATTGTCCCTGGTTTTCGTTTATATGTTGAAGCTACCTGTTTAACAAGAATGTCACCACGTCTTTCAGAATCAGGATTAGAAAGTTCTATTTCTAATTCTTGCTGAGTGAAGAAGCTTTTAGTATTAATATGGACTAAATCTGTTATCATAAAAATACTTTGAAAACCAATACCAAATTCTCCAGAAGGTTGTAACCATTCTGGCATCTCAGATATGATTTGATTTCGTATTTTATTTTTTCTGCTACTTCCTGTTATTGATAAATATTCTAAATCATTAATTGATAATCCTATACCATTATCTTCAACTGTAATTTTCCACTCCATATCTTCATTGTCACTCTTGGAAACTTCTTCAATTGTAACGTTAATTGGATAGTTTTCCAACATGCCTAATAATTTAGAATCATTGGGAGAATTGAAGTCATCATTCTCATTTTTCTCCAACCAAAGTCTTAATAGAGAGGCATCAACAGAGTTTTGTAAAATTTCTCTTAAACATTGCCATGGAGTTTGATATAATCCAGCACCTTTTAGTAACTGTAATGCTTGTTCATTATCAACTTTAAATCTAGGTTTCTCTTTATCATGTATATATCTCCACGTGTTCAAATTTACTTTAAGGTTCTTTATTGTAGGGAGATATCCCATAGATTTATTAGGAACTATGTTGTTCCAATTTAGCATCTGATTTACGATTTCTTGTCTAATATATTCAAACCAAGATTGAGTTATATTAGCAACATTATAATCATCGCAACTTGCTGTAATATCTATAGTTGTTGTGTCAACGCTAAAATGTGTAATTGAAAAATGCTTTTCTTTGTGTAACAAAGAATCTTTTGGTATAGATTTTACTGATCTTAAGAATACATCAGAAAAGCGATTATTATCTAAATCTAATAGATCACCAAGCCTTAATAAGCAAGCAATATATCTGGGGTGAGCATCATTAATATCTATTCCTACTTCATTTTTAGGCAATTCTAATACTTTATTAAAATCTTCGGTGTGTGAGGCGCAAATTGCTCCTAATATTTTTATAAGCCTTTGGGGTATAACACCTCTTGGCGAGTTAAGAGATATTTCTTTTTCCGGATTTATTATTATTTGTTCGGAACGATTTGCATGAAATCTTCTAAAGTAATCTGCTAATAAAAACTTTACGCTATCATATATATTAATATTAAATGAGCTATCTTTCAATACTAGTCGTCTATGTTCTTCCTTGAAATGCGAAGCATAAAGATATAATGGATGTGATAAATCACTTTGAATGTCAGATATGTAAGATAAAAAATCTTTACTTTTTAGGGTCTCTTCAATACGATCGGCAGGAATAGCCATTCCTATATCGTGATAATAAGCGGAAGTTAATAATAACCAAATATCTATTGCTGTAAATTTCTCAATAACATCTTCTCCTACTATTCTAACAATATTATTGATGACCGTTTCTGAATGAGATTGATCATGCATGCTATAGTGTGGAAATATTCCAGCGATTAATGATAATGCTCTTGGTACCAGCTTTTTATCATAAATCCATTGAGTATATAATATGTCACTTTGAGAGTCTTTTGTCTTTTCAAATAAAATTTTTTCTAGTTTGTGAATCATAACTTATAGTATATTAAAACATTATTTATCATATGAATGTGGAAATATACAGTAAAGTATTGATATATACAAATTTAATTAATGATTATTGTACTGGTTTTACCATTTTCTCAATAAAGTATATCTCTTCATCGGAGAGTTTGTATTTTCTATAGAACTGCTGGTCTATTTCAAAAATGGTTCTATTCCAGTCAATATCAGATTTTTCAGTGAAATCTTGCAATGGGATGAACTGGAACTTATCAGGAGAAAGATTTATAGAAGATACTGCCAGCATTAATAAGAATCTGGTAAAGCGAGTTTGAATATATTTATATTCATTTTCAACAACAGACTTATCTTCTGATGCACCAATAATCAAATAGGAATCCGTACAAACATCATTTGGCCCTATAATTTCTGTCCTTGAAACGATTCTGAATTGGCCGTTTTTATCAGGCTCACCGGCATGTTCAGCTGTTACTTTGCTCATAAGAATTTTGTATTTAGAAAGTAGTTGATTTGAAGCTGAAACAGCAGTTTTAGGAAGCCATGATACCCCTTCACTTGATATTAAACGAAGATCTCCAGATTTATCACCTCTAATATTTGATGATAAACCAAATGGATTACGTGTACTTACTATTGAGGCAAAGGTTTTATCTGATTGACATTTCTGAATTATATGGATAGCAGGATTATAGCGGATAAATACTGCAAACTGATCTAATGGGCGTGATACAGTGTCACGTAATAATCCTTGGACAGTTGTAATCGAACAATCCCCATGGTGGTTAGCATCCCATAATATGTAATTTACACCTCCACCAATACTTGATGTTGGAAAACAATCCTTTGCATTTATATAATCGAAAATATAATGAATTCGTTTATCAGACAACATATTCGCTCTAAATGAGTCCAATCCTTTGCCTCCCGCAAACCATCTAGAAGGCATAATCATGGAAATATATGTTGGATTTATGAGTTTAGCTATTTCAACAAATAAGTTATAAACAGGTTTTGCACTGACCCCAGCACCTCCATCCATAATTTGATATGGTGGATTTCCCACTATCGCATTAAATTTCATATTGTCATTATCTATGGCTTTCCAGTAAGAACGACCTTTGGCAACTTTGGCTATAAAGTTTTCCGGCTTATTCTTAATCTGGTTGATTAAATCTTCAAAATATCTTGTATTTACTTTAGCTTTACGGAATCCGACAAGCGTGCGTTTGGTAATACTCTTTGCCATCGGAGTCTTACAGATGACAAAGATGTTCTCGGCTATTACCTTATCCCATACAGCCTGCTGCTCTTCTACTGTTTCTACTGCGAAAAGAGAAGCCTTTACCCCTGCCCGGTAAATGCCGTATGCCATATAAAGCGGATAAAGTCCAGATTTGGAATTGATTTCCAAAATACGGGATTCAGGGGAGAAAACTTCTGCGGTAACCTCTCCTTTATCTATAAACCGTGGTTCAGGAATCACATTCTGATACTCTGTGTCATAGAAGTTATATCCTCCTAGACAATCACCTAGGTGCATGTTTACCACACGCCACGGAGTAAGCACCGTTTCCTTATCCGGATTACGGAAAGTACTGAAGATGTCCGTAATCCTCTCGATACGTTCCTCTATACTCAGTTTGTCCGCAGCACGGGCCATTGCACGGATTCGTTTTCCGGCAGCACAGAATATTTCCGGGTCATAATATTTTTTGAAGCTGTTGAATTTCTGCTTGGTCACTCCCTTTGGCATGAACTCTTCCCATGACTGCGGATCAATGAGTGAGGCAAAATTATCAATCGTGATTTCCTGACTCTCATCACTCAGTTCCGCACCATAAATCAACAGGGGCATACGGATGGAGATACCACGGAGTATGGATATGGCCGCTTCCCTGTTCTTGGTCTTCTTTTTCAGTTCTTCCAGCCGTTTCCGTTCTTCCTCCGTAAGTTCCTTCTTGGGTTTCTTCTCCAGCTTCTCCTTTTCATCGTATTCCTCATTATTCAGGCCTTGACTGTTGATGTCCACCTGGTTGGTCTTGGGCATGGCTTTGGTCTGGCCGATGATCTTTTTCAGGTCATCGAATTCCTGTAGTTCCAGATCATCCAGTTTCATCAGCTCATCGTTATACAGACTGTTGTCTTCAAACCCGTTACGAACAACACGTTCCACATATACCCGTTTCAACTGTTCCAGCATACGGGGTACATCAAAGCGGTTCATCTGTGAGCCTTCAATGGATATGATAGGACAGAAATTGATAAACTCTCCCATTGCCTTACGGTCACTTTGTGAAGTCTTTCCAGCCTTGGCCGATATTTTGGCGGTTTCGGCTATCACTTTCAGGGTACGGTCCGGAGCAAAATCAAAAACGTAGCACTGCTCCTTCATCCGTCCGTTGATGGTGGCAGGTGTCTGCACGCGGAAAATGGTCTGCATATAACTGGATGCAGCTGTATTATAAGAACCGGATAACATGAATACGGCAGTCCATGCCTTTACACTTACTCCGGTCGTCAGTCGTCCGCAAGAAAGGGTTATGGTCCGTGTAGCATCCGGATCTTTTCCGATAGCCTGTTCCACGGCTTCCAGGGCATCACGGCTCTCCTCGTCCTGATCACCGTCACCAGCTACATTGACCACCTTGAAATGCTGGAACACCGGATGTGCTTGAAGCATGGCACTCAGTGCCCGTGCTTCCTTCACGCCAGGCACCATCCAGAGGGTATGGCGGAAAATATTCCGATATTCCTCGTTGGCATATGGATAAAGGCTGTCCTTGTCCTCCTTGGTAAGAAGATTCAGAAAAGCCCACACATCTTTTTCATGACAGAAACTGCCGGATTCATTGACCCGGAAAAATTCCCTGAAGTTAAAGGCGACATCTTCATCTACAAATTCATGAAGCAGCCGTCCCAAATCGTAGGTATAGATATTGAGTGTAGGCAGTGAGGCATACGGATTGGGATCGCCAAAATGGAGTTCGTCCCAGCTCACCTTGGCCCGCTGTTCCATCACATAGTCCCATGTATAGATTTCATCCTCCTTGAAATCATCCAGCAGGTTGAATGGAGTACCTGACAGGCGCAATACTTTGGCCTGTTCCTTGACCAGCTCTCCCATAACCGCTTTACCCAGTTCGGTCTGGGTGCCTTCGTGCGCTTCATCAACGATAATCAGGTCCCAATCGGTAGCAAACACTTCGTTGTTTTTGTCGAAGTTGCCACCAACAAGTTCAGAACCACGCAAATCCTGCATGGATGCGAAATAAACATAATGAAGCCCGTTGTTTTCCGCCCGTCGTTCAAGGCTGCCAAAACTTTCCCCGTTGTTTTCCGCCCGTCGTTCAAGGCTGCCAAAACTTTCCCCGTTGTTCTTGGAACCGTATGCAAAATCCTTGCGGTCGTAAAATATCTTACCGAAATCCTCAAACCATCCGGCATCCACCACAGGGCGATGAGTCAGAATCAGGGTACGCTGAAACTCCATATCCTTGACAACCTGCATGGCAGAAAGGGTCTTTCCGAAACGCATCTTTGCGTTCCAGAGCATCTGGTTGCCTTTCTTAAACTGTTTCTTGGTCTTGCTGATGGCTTCCTGCTGTTCCGGCCGGAATACAATCGGGGAATATTCACGGGTAACTTCCGCTGATGAAAGGGAGCTCCGGCCTTCCTTTACAGCCGCAATGGCACGCTTGACGGTTTCCAGATCGGTGATGAACCATTCATTGGCTTTGTTGACTGTATCGAAGACTTTCTTTTTGACGCCGGAGCGTTCCAGAACATTGTGTACCTCTTTGTCGTTGAATGAACGGAGTCCGCCACGGTTGTAAACGGTCAGTTCAGTATATAGCAGATCGTATGCGATGCCTGCCGTCTGTGTGTACTGGTTGATACGCTTTCTTGCCGCTTCATTGAGCGCCTTGCTGTTAGGAGACAGACCAAACACGTTTTCATCCTCACAAGTTGCCTCGCCAATCTTCAGGCATCCATGGTGCGCCGCATCATTGATACGGAACACATAGATAAGTTTTAGTTTCAGGGACGATGTGAATCTCATGCTTCTTCATTTATGAGGTCGATAAATCGGATTCGTTTCCCCTTTTTGCCTGTTGCCTTGTCTGTAGCCCGCCAGTCCTTGATAATGCAGTAAATTCCGTTGTGCTTGGTCAGGTCATTTTTCAGACAGCCCTCGCACGGTTCCCGTCTTTCAATCGTACCGAACAGACTTGGTTCCATTCGCACACGTTCTCCGCAACTGTCCGGAACAACACCTTTCAGTCCGTCCATCTGCCATACATTCCAGGAGATGATATAGGCTATATGGTTGATGGATTTAATTTGCGGATCTTTACCGAACTTGTTCCGGTAATATTCAATGAAGGATAAGAGAAGGGCTTCACGGGCAAGAAGAAGACTGTCGCCCAGCCATTCATAGGCATAGATGCTTCTGTAAGCATCCTTGGCTGCCTCCAGCCATTCACGCGTTGTCGTAGTATTCTCACTGACAATACGGAGTTTACGGTCAAGCAGACCGATACGTTTCTCCACGGGAATGAATGTTCCGGTAGTCGTATCATACCGGCTTACTAGATAAGGAGCTTCTCCACAGGTGATTTCCAACCGGTTTTCCCGTACATAGTCTTTCCATGTCCTGCCTTCAGGAAAAGCAATCTTATCCGGATTGATTTCCCATGAATGTGTACCGTCTTTGGGTGTCACTTCATGGTTGAATACATTCTTTCTGCCAAACCAGGCTTCATCGATAAGGTTGTTCTGGGCATTACATATCCAGGACGGAGTAAATACCTCCGCCATTTCCCTGGAACGTGTGCTTTGGGTATCCCTGTGTTTCAGAACACGGGGCATGACTACATGGCCGTTCTCTCCGGTTATCAGCTCCGGAAGAATCTGTGATCCGTATTCATAGCCTTTGCCGAGCGGTTTATAATCGGAAGTAGCCCAGAATATATTACACTGTTTTCCTTCCTTACTCGTTGTATGATCTTTGAGCAAGGTATTCAGTAAGTCGGGTGAAAGTTCTTTCAGCTTGTTCTCCTGTATGTCGGCTTCTCCGGTCGTTTTCTCCATCTTCTTTCTGTGCGTAAAGGGGATGAGAAAGTCCCGGTGTCTGCGTCTTTCTTAGACAGAGGGAGATTTTGGGCTATAAGGCTGATTTGCTGATGAATTATATGTAGGATTGCTAAACAACAGTTGAAATTCAATGACTTCCGTATGAAAATCCAACGGCTGGAATTGCAGGATTTTCAATAAAATGTATAACTTTGCGCAAGAGTGAGTCCCTCTGTCTAAGAAATGAATGCTTTTGCTAAACGTTCTCCAATCCTACAAACTTTTCAGAATTTGTGCGTTGGCTTTGTCCACTACGGAATTGTCCAATGAAGCCAGATAAATTTGTGTGGTCGCCTCGGAGTCATGTCCCATTCCTTCACTGATAACCGAAATCGGAATGTTCTTGCCTTTGGCTGCGCTTGCCCATGAATGACGGGCACAGTACATGCTCAGAGGAACGGATATATCGGCCAATTTGGCTATTTCTTTCAGGTTCCGGTTTATTCCGGACATGACATTTCTGTAATGCTTGTGCGTATCCTTAAAAGGATATCTCAATACCGGTAAAAGATAAGGACTGAGGCTGTCTTCCGGGTATTTGCCGACTATCTCCTGCATACATTTTTCCCACCTGATAACCAGCTGCTGCCCGGTCTTTCGTCTACGATACGATAAAAATCCGTTCTGAAGATCTTTCTTTTTTAGGTGAGCCATATCTATGAACGACATGCCACGGGTATAGAAGCTGAACAGGAACATGTCCCTTGCAAATTCCAGATTAGGCTGTAAAGACAGATCCAGATTCTTCATACGCTTGATGGCGGATAAGGGAACGGCACGCTTGACGGTCTTGTCCACTCCCGTATAGACATGCCTGAAAGGATTGCGCTGTTCCATCAGTTCCTTTTCCAAGGCACGGTTATATACCGCCCGAAGGATACGCATGTAGAATGAACTGGTATTCCGTACGGCCCCTTTCCCATGAAGATAGGCTTCATAAAGCTGCATCAGATCCGAATCAATTTCGGACAGCAGAACATCCCTATCTCCTCTGAACTGCATGAAACTTTTCAGAGTACAGGAATAATTTTCAGCCGTGCGTATCTTGCCCATCTGTTTTAGACGGGCTATGATGCCCTGCATGAAGTTGAAAAACGACTGTCCCTCTGTATTGTTCTGAAAAGAAGCTACAATATCATCTGCCGTATATCCGGCTTTCCGGTTATCCAGTTGGCGGATAATCACGTCCAGCCGTTTCAGGTCCCATTCCATGCGTTCTTGCAAGGAAAGGAGCAGATCGCTTCGTTCCGAACTACCGACAATGATACAGCTTTCAGCTTCGTTCCATTCATCCGTAAATATCCGGTAATCCGTCTTTAACTGACGGATTACACGGTTCTGGATAATCTGATAATAGACGGTACCTTCCTTTCCTTCTATGGCGGAAGGTCTGAATTTCACTTTTACACTGGCCATATCAATCGGATTCAGATTCTACCTGTAATTTAAGTGTCTCCTGCATCAGGCTGTCGGAAACAGCTTTCAGCTCGTTCTCGTACCCGTCGGCCTGTTTCCTGACCCATTCGATGGCCTTCTCGTCACGATGAATGTCGAAAACCTTGTTCAGCCAGAGAATATCTTCAGGAGTACACCCGCTCCAGGAACGGATAGCTCGGAACTTCAGGGCATCATCCGCATATTGCCGGTTAGACTGCCAAAGTCTGATATTTCCCCATAAGGACAGGCTGCATACCACCCCCATTCCGACCAAAAGAGAAAATACTTTGCTTGACCTGATGTCAAAACGATGCCGGTGAATATGCCTTACGCATGTCGGGATCACTTCTTCTGCCTGTCCGTCAGTAGGTGTTCCGGCCTTCTGATCCAGCTTCCCGTTTATCATATCAATCTTGTTCTTGATTTCTTCAAACAAAACATATACATTGTCTTTTTCCATGCTTTACCATCTTATTTTTCGTTGTTTTTTCTTTTTCTTCTTTCTCAAATAATCGTCCGGATAACCTTCCGGTTGTTCCGGTTGCGGGTTCGGTGTGAACAGACCTAAAGAACCGCTGTACAATTCATTGCCATGCGATTCCTGCTGATATGCCGGTTCACTCTGAACAGCTACCTGCCTTTTTGTTTCCAAGTGTGACGGTGTCTTTAATGCGGCATCTATCTTGGAATAGCTGAACTGTCTGTCAATCTTGGAACCGCTGAAGGAATAACCGTTCATGATGAACACTACACCCTGTACTTCATCGGATTTTCCCTTGTATTTGAGCCGTACATCCACTCCCTTTTCGTTTAATCCGGCAATCAGTTCCTTCCAGTTCCCGGCCTTTCTGACTTCTGTTTTAAGCAGAATGTAAAGTTCATATTTTGTCTTGTCCGGTTCCCTTAAGCGTTCAGTCTTGACATGATCCTTGCCTTTGGCCATGTGCAGCCCATATTTCAAGGTCAGTTCCTTGCAGATGCGTGCACTCCGTAACCGCTCGTTTTTGTCGGATATGGTCCTGCCGTCATTGTCTATCCGGTTGTAGGCAATATGTATATGGGGATGCTCCTTGTCGAAATGTTTGGCTATAAAAAACTGTGTGTCCCTTATGCCCATCCGTTCCATGTATTCCAGAGCTATTTCTGCCATAATCCGGCTGGTCAGCCTGCTTTCATCCTCTTTGGAAAATCCCAGTGCAATGTGTCCGACCGGTCTGGATACTTTCGGATTCATTCCGGCTTGTGCTTCGAAAGCCTTTGTTATTGTGGCAACATCCTCAATAAACAAGCCGGCATGTGCGATAATCCTGGCATTCTTTTTACTGTCAATGATATAACCGGTAACTTCACGGAATCCGCTTCCCTTTACAATCTTCGCAATCATAGCAGGATATGGTTCAGAAGTTCTTCGATTCTTGCCACCTGTACACGGCATTCCAGCTTTGCCGTATCGAATCCTCCGGCATTTGCCTTATGAGCCAGCTGGTTCAGATTGTTCGCCATACCGCATAGCTTATGGATATAGTCGGAATGTTCGGCTGTTAGTCTTTGCCGTACATATCCCTTACGGAAACATTCCCTCAGGTATTCGCTTGCCGATATGCCTGCGCTTCTTGCCCTGCTTTTCAGCATGTAATAATCCGGTGTCGCCAGTTTCACGGTAACACGGTATTTCAGTTTGTCGGTCGTACTTTTGGGAGGACGGCCGCCCTTGTTGTTTCTTTCTGTATTCTGTTTCTTTTCCATCTGTTGACTATTGCATAAAATGAATGTACTGATTAGACCAGCGGGATGAACCTCTCACTGCGTCCAGTAGTGGGAGCAAGCGGTTTCGGTCTGCCCGAAACACAAACTTGCCCCACTAAAAACCAGAATCCCGCTATTTTGAGCGTCTCTGAATATGCTCCTTATAAATCTGGGAGAAATAATACCGTTGTCGGTATCATCTTATGGAGGGGACAGGCCTGTTTTTCCGTTTCTGTTCATCATGTATTTTCTCATTTTGTTTGCCATGTTCCGATATATCTCGGAATGAATTGTCTGGCAAAAAAAGAATATAAGTTTCCAATAGTCAAACAGTTGGCCGGGATGTGGCAACAATGTAGCCTGTTGCAGTTTGCATGAAGGGCAATCGGTGTGGAATGCGGTATTTTTCCTGTTTGATGAAACAATGAACCGGGGATTCAAACAGTTACTGATCTATTGACTTGAATATTTACTGACTTAATGTCGTACTGTAGTAAATATTCATGTCTGTGAATCATTGAAGGAACAATTCTTTGCTTCCTTAGCTAATCAATGGCTTGGAAAAGTGATGAAGTAAGGTTACATGGAAATAAACCATTCCTTATCCATTGCTATGGACCTTTATTGAATCAGGTTCATAGATCTTTTATTCTATAATTCATTATTGGATGGAGTCCCTGAATATAGGGATATTTGCAGAAAAGGATATGAAAGTGGCCTCATAACTAGGATAATCAGCGCCACATGCTGCCAGTTAAGCGGAAACCATTGCCTTTCAGAATATATGGCTTTTCTTTGTCGCAAACAACGAAAAAAGAATAAACATCAATCAACAAAAAAAGGAAACGATATGGAATTTGTAGGAATAGAAAAACAACTGTTTGAGGAATTGGTGCGTAAGTTTGAATACTTTGAGCATCGGGTCATGGAAATTTGTAACCGGGAGAACGACAGGACGCTGCACAAGTGGATGGATAATCAGGACGTATGCCGGTATCTGAACATCTCGCCCCGTACCTTACAGACACTCCGTGATAACGGTACCCTGCCTTTTTCCCAAATCAATCACAAGATATTCTACAAGCCGGAAGATGTGCAGGGTATCGTCAAGAAAGTTGAGGACAGAAGAAAAGAGGCTCTTTACAGAGGACGTAACATATAACAGTTAAACAATAACCACTAAATCCATAATAACATGAGTGAACTGAGAACAGACAGCAGAGAATGGGTACACCGTATCATGGGAAGTCTTGACCGTATGCTGGTCGGGATTGAGAATCTGGCGGTCGGAACCCGTCCCGTACTGGGTGGTGAACGCTATCTGACCGACAAGGAAGTGTCGGCACAATTGAAACTGAGCAGACGCACGCTTCAGGATTATCGTAATGAAGGGAGAATATCCTATTACCAGTTGGGAGGTAAAATCCTATACCGGGAGAGTGATATTGAGAAAATGCTTCAGGAGAGTTATCGGGAAGCATATATGAGTAGTAAATAAAAGATAAGCATAAAGGCTGAGTGCCGGTCTGGATGAACCGATGTCACACAGCCTTTATGCTTGTATGATGAACAATTATAAATCTTCGGGCATGGGGATGACAAGTACTTACTATACAGGATTTCGTAAATAGAGGAATTTTATACAAAAAAATGTAGATGATTGATTTGCTACTAATTTTGATAAGTTAATTCCGAAATACCTTCAATAAAATTGTGCATTTTTTCCATAACAGATTTTAGGTTGTCTAAATCGATATCAATTTCATTTTTGAATATTGGATTAATATTTTCTTCATTATTATTAGTCCCAACATAGGCATATCTGAAACTGAATGATTTATTATCAATTCGATTTATTTCATTTATAAGTTTCTCAAAGGCTTGACATTCTACTGTTTGAGTCTGTTGTATATACTTTTTTAATTGATTCCAAATTGTTAATAAGCTATGTTCCTTGTCATAGCCAATTTGTTCAGGTGTAATTTCGTTATTTGCTATTTTGAATTTTCTAATAGTATCCTTCATTATTATTTCTAAATAATGCCTAAAACAGAATAGGATTGGGAAAATTAAAGAATCTTTCGTTATATTATTATTGCTATTTTGCGCTTTTATTAAAGTATCGATGGCAATTGTGTAATATCCTTCTGGTATTAAAATTTCCTTCAAATTATTGCTCTGTCTTACCATTGACAAAGAACTGTAGTCTGATGGTTTCTTGATTAAAACATCATTTTTTTGTGGATATGTATATTCTACTGTTTCACTTGAATTAAAAATAGAACATTCATTCATTGATGAATGTTGTTTTTTGTGAAGCATAAGAATGGGACAATGTTTATGTTTACATTGTTTATATAATTTCAATAATTGATTGAGTTTAATTCCTTTTCCTTTGTTTCTTAAAATATTTCTATTCTTTTTTACCATAATGACATTTGATTGATATTTTGTAAAATTACTCTATTATTTTGAGTGTTACAATTAATTGGAATATTAAAGATCTAGAACATTTTTATGAGAGTATATTTTTATATTATTATATGTGGATAATTAACCGCAAAATTTGCGGCTTATTATCCGCATGAAACACTGAAATCAATATTTATCAGCATTTTAGATATGACTTATGATTTCCATTCACCATGCAGATAACCATTGACTTTTCAGATTGGAACAGTCTGCTTATTATATACTCACGTAATTGTTGTGCCGGATAAGTATTAATCTGAAAGGCAAGCGCAAATATCATTTCCAGGTTATAGACTACCTGATACCCCTCTTTTAACGGAATACGTTGTTCTGCGGTGAATGGTTGCAAAATCTCAAGTTTATATATTCTTCTTTTCGCTGCTCGTAAGGTCGGTGCAACCACATTGAACAAACCGACAAGTTCGGCTTCGTCCATACGAATCTTATCAGGATGGACAGCAGGAATAACAATTCTGCCGTCCTCCATTATATGGATAATTTCTCTTTTCATAAGCTACAGACAATTTGAAAGTACATCCCTTACATTATTCATATCTTTCAGAATGGAACTGTCGAGTACCCTTGCATAGTGCTGCGTCATCTTGATATTGGAGTGACCGAGCATTTTGGCTACATTCTCAATGCTTACCCCATTGGCCAAACAGACAGATGTGGCGTACGAGTGGCGGGCGGTGTGTGTAGTCAGGTTCTTCTTTATCAGGCATAGGTCGGCAATCTCTTTCAGGTAGCTGTTCATCTTCTGATTGCAGGGGACAGGCAGCAATACTCCTTTCTTTTTGCAGGCAGGATAATCTGCATATTTTCTCAGGATTTCCAAAGGAATATCCAGCAGCGGAATATTGCACATGTTCTTTGTTTTCTGACGTGGCTTCCTGATCCACAGGTTTCCGTTGTTGTCTTTTACGATATGCTCAGGGGAAAGTTGTTGCACATCGATGAAAGCCAGACCGGTAAAGGCGGCGAAAATAAAAACATCACGGACTACGGTGATTCGCTCCAGAGAAAATTCCTTGTGGTAGATGGTCAGCAGTTCATCCATAGTAAGAAACTCACGGATTACTTCTTTTTCGTGGAACTTGATACCGATAAACGGGTCTTTGGCTATCCATTCATTGGCCAGTGCCAGATTGGTAATTTTCTTCAGACATTTCATATAACGGATAACGGTATTCTGCTGACATTCCTTTTCCGTCTTCAGATAAAATTCAAAGGCACGTACCAGCTCACCGTTGACTCCCGCCAGCGGCAGATCACCCTTTCCGTATTTCTGTCTGATAAGTTCGGCAAGATAGCGCTTGCAGCTTTCATAACGGCGAACGGTAATCAGGGCGTAGTCTTTCCCGACTAGGGCACGGCATTGGTCATTGTGCTCCTGCATGGTACCGATGAGGGTGCGTACCGCTTCCGGTTCTTTGTCCTGTCCGAAAAATATTTCCTGTAACAGACGTGCCGTTATAGGCTGGTTCTGTTCTTCCAACTCACAAAAAATCTGATGTAATTTGATTCTCGCATTTTCGATATAGGCATTCAGATCACATGATTTGCGGCTTTTGCCTCTGGCGGATTCCTTAGCCTGACTCCAGAGAGACGGGTCAATGCTTTTGCGGATGTTGTTTTCAACTCGCGTACCATCTACAGTGATACGCATACAAACGGATGCTTCTCCGTTTTTCAGCAGCTTGGTCTTCTTCAAGAAGAAAAGCACATTGAATGAACTTCTTTTCATTTTTCCTACAGTTTTTAGTTTGGACAAAAGTAGGAAACCGACCACGTTTTCTTGATACGCAAAACATTGCAAATCAGTGAGAAAGACTCTAATTCGGTGGAGATTTTTGCTCCACCTTTTATCTCCACCTTTTGCTCCACCTCAAACGGTAATATTTTGCCGTTTTTTGCGTGTCGGGGGAAAACAAAAAATCCCGATTTCGCTTGGAAATCAGGATTTTACTGTCTTTTGCTTTTCTTCAAAGTGGTGCCACCAGGAATTGAACCGGGGACACAAGGATTTTCAGTCCTTTGCTCTACCAACTGAGCTATGGCACCATGTTTATCTCTTTTGCGGTTGCAAAGGTAGTGAAACTTTTGGACTATGCAATAGCTTTCATAATAAAAAACGCTGATGATTGGCTATGTAGCTAATTATCAGCGTTTATGATTTGAGAAAAAATACTGAAAAAGTTTTATAGTTATGCTTTTTCCGCTTCTTCTTCCTTCAAAGGATTCCATCCTTGTGCTTTGAGTTCAAACTCTTGGCCGTCACGGGTAATTAGTGCGCAGCCTAATTCTGGTTTGGTGATATGGCCAATCAGCTTGACGCCTTCCATTTCGGCAACTTTTTCATGGTCGGCAATGGGGACGGTGAACAATAACTCATAATCCTCGCCTCCGTTCAGTGCACAAGTGCTCAGGTTCATATTGAATTCTTCTGCCATTACAGCCGTCTGATAGTCGATAGGAATATGTTCTTCGTAGACGCGGCAACCCACTTTGCTTTGGGTACAGATATGCAGTAATTCCGAAGAAAGGCCGTCCGATATATCCATCATGGAGGTGGGTTGTATACCTTCTTCTGCCAGTTTCTGAATGATGTCACGGCGTGCTTCGGGCTTCAATTGACGTTCCAGAAGATACTCCTTCCCCGAGAAGTCCGGTTGCAAGTCTTTGTCACCTCCTTTGAGCACCGCCTTTTCGCGTTCCAAAAGCTGTAGTCCCATGTAGGCGGCACCCAAGTCGCCGCTGACGCAAATCAGGTCGGTTTCGCGGGCACCATTGCGGTAGACCACTTTTCCTTTCTCACCCTCGCCTATGCAGGTGATGCTGATGGTAAGCCCGGTATAGGAAGCGGAGGTGTCTCCTCCCACGATGTCAACATCATATTCTTCGCAAGCCAAACGGATGCCGGCATAGAGTTCCTCCATGTCTTCTATACTGAAACGCTTGGATATGCCCAAGGAAACGGTAATCTGCTTCGGTGTGCCGTTCATGGCATAGATATCGGAGAAATTGACTACGGCCGATTTATACCCCAAATGCTTGAGCGGTACATACACAAGGTCGAAATGGACGCCTTCCATCAGCAAGTCGGTAGTAACGAGCACTTCCTTTTCGGCCGGGTAGGAGAGGACGGCAGCATCATCTCCGACACCATATCGGCTCGACTCATTCTTTAGTTCAATGCCTTCGGTGAGGTGACGGATGAGGCCGAATTCACCGAGGGTAGCTATTTCTGTTCTCATGCTTTCTTATGCTCTATTAATCAATTCACGCATAATCTCTGTCATTCTCGGTTGTGCCTCGTCTGCAGCTTTCTGCACTTCTTCGTGAGAAACTTCTACGATTTTACCTTCTACCCCCAAGTCTGTAATGACAGATACGCCGAACACTTTGATTCCGCAATGATTTGCCACGATGACTTCCGGCACGGTGGACATGCCCACTGCATCGGCACCCAGAATATGGAACATCTTGTATTCCGCAGGTGTTTCGAATGTGGGACCTTGCGTACCGATATAGACACCGTGCTGAACCTTGATGCCCTTTTCTGCTGCAATGGCGTCGGCCTTACGAATCAGCTCTTTGTCATAGGCCTCGCTCATATCCGGGAAACGAGGGCCGTAAGGTATGTTTTTGCCACGCAATGGATGTTCGGGGAAGTAGTTTATATGGTCGGTGATAATCATCAGGTCGCCGATCGCAAAATCCGGATTTGTGCCTCCACTGGCATTGGAAACGAACAAGGTCTTGATACCCAGTTCGCGCATTACACGTACCGGGAAGGTTACTTCCTTCATGGAATAGCCCTCGTAAAAATGGAAACGTCCCTGCATCGCCATGATGTCTTTATGGCCCAGTTTGCCGAAGATAAGTTTTCCGCTGTGTCCCTCTACGGTAGAGACGGGGAAGTTGGGGATTTCTTCGTACCTTATCTCATACTTTTCAGTGATTTCACCGGCAAGACTGCCGAGTCCGGTACCGAGGATGATTGCTGTCTCAGGCTGGGTGTGCATCTTTCCCTTCAGAAAGGCTGCTGTTTCTTGAATGCGCTCTAACATAGCCAATAATGTTTTGGTTAAATATATATTGTTGATTTTGTAAAATTTCTATTTCTATCGGCAGCACGTAGATGTACGGCTTTAGTGTTTCGTCCAGTGCGGGATGGAGTTTCAGCCTTGCCGCATCTTTCTCCGTGGTGATTATCAGTCTTTTCCACTCTTCCAGGTGCAGGAATTGTTCCTTTATTTGCAATAAATCCTTGGGAGTAAAGTCATGATGGTCATCAAATGACAGCAATTTGACGTGCGGCGTGTAAGATTCCACTTCTTTCTGCAAGGGGGCGGGGGAGGCGATGCCTGTCACCAGCAGTACTTGCTCGTCTCCGGTGAGGGAGGAGAGCACTTCCCAGCTGTTCGTTTTCTCGGGAAATAGCGGGGTCAACATTCCATAGCGGAATCTGGAGAAATACAGTTGTTGGTATGGATAGAGGTGGAGCCGTTTGGCTATGATGTTGAAGTCTATCGGCTTGATGTCATCCGGACATTTGGTGACGATGACCATCTGTGCCCGGTTTTTACCGCTTGAAGGTTCGCGGAGTCTTCCGGCAGGGAGCAAGGCATCATCGCATAGTAACCGGTGAAAATCGGTTAGTAGAATGTTCAGTCCGGCTTTTACATGGCGATGTTGGAAGGCGTCGTCCAGGATGATGGCTTCTACAGTGGGATTTTCCAGTTTCAGCAGTTGCTCAATGCCGTGACAACGGTTTTCGTCTACCGCTACCCGTGCATTGGGGAATTTATTTTTAATTTGATACGGCTCGTCACCTATTTGCCGTACATTGCTCTTGTCATCGGCCAGTACATAGCCTCGGCTTTTACGCTTGTAACCCCGACTGAGGGTGGCTACATTCACTCCGTTTTTTTGTAATAGCTTTATCAGATATTCGGTATGTGGCGTCTTGCCAGTTCCGCCCACAGCAAGGTTGCCCACGCATATTACTGGAACGTCAAAACTCTTTGACCGGAGCCAGCCCCAGTCAAAGAGTTTATTTCGCAAGCATACCCCTATTCCATAAAGCCATGATAGGGGATATAGCCAATGATATATCTTGATAAAGTTTTCTTCCATTTATTGAATATTCAGTTCAAAGGGTACACGTGCTTGTATACGGTCACATTTGTCAAAATTCTCCAGGACGCTGAACTGCTGGTATATCTCGCCCATTGTGCCTTTCAGCATGCGTGCTTTGACGTAGTTACCCGGATTGGTGTTCATCAGGCTTTCAAAGAAACTTTCCTTTTTCGGATAGCTCATCACGGTATAGGCATCTACTCCGGCCTTTGCAATGGCAATGTCCAAAGCTTTGTCCAAACCACCCAATTCGTCGACCAGTCCTAGTTCCTTGGCCTTGCTTCCGGTCCATACACGACCTTGGGCAATTTTATCCAGGTCTTCCTTGCTGATGCCTCGGCCATCGGAGCAGCGGGTGAGGAAGAGGTCATATCCGTTGTTCACATACATTTGCATCAGCCCTTTTTCACCGTCATTCATCGGGCGTGTCAGCATGCCGAAGTCTGCGTATTTATTGGTTTTCACTACATCAAAATTTACCCCGATTTTATCAGTCAGCCCCTTTGCGTTGGGGAACATGCCGAAGATGCCGATAGAACCCGTCAGTGTGGTAGGCTCGGCCACGATGGTGTCTGCATTACAAGAAATGTAGTAACCTCCTGAAGCTGCATAGTCACCCATGGAAACAATGACCGGTTTCTCTTTCTTCAATTCGCTGACGGCATACCATATCTGTTCTGAACCATAGGCACTTCCGCCCGGTGAGTTTACGCGTAATACTACCGCTTTTACATCTTCGTCATCTTTCAGCTTGCGCAGGTCTTTAATCACCTTTTTAGAGTCGATGCCTTCTTCGCTGGAGGCAGAAGATGAACCACCGTCAATTTCTCCATAGGCATAGTATACGGCAATCACATTTCCACTTTTGTCTTTGGGAACGTTCTTCTTTACGTTAATCATGTCCTGCAAACCAAGTACGGGCATGCGGTCGTCTTTGTCGATGCCTACCATCGCTTTCAGGTAGTTGCGCACATCATTCTTATATATTAATGTATCGACCAGTCCGCATTGCACACTTTCTTCTGCGGGATAGAACATCAACATGCGGTCGGCAATGGCGTTCAGTGAGTCTACAGATATTTTGCGTGATTCTGCAACATCATTGGTCACTTGTCCCCAGATGGAGGTCAGGTAAGCGTCGATTTGTTCACGGTTGGCAGGGCTCATTTCGGTAGAGATGAAAGGCTCTACAGCCGATTTGTAGGTACCTACTTTGAATATCTGCATTTCCACTCCGATTTTGGCCAGCAAATCCTTGAAGAACATGGGGGTAGCGGCCAAGCCCCTCCACTCGACCATACCTTGCGGGTTCAGCAACACCTTGTCGGCTACACTTGACAGATAATAAAGACCTTGGGAATAGCTGTCACCATAAGCTACGATGAATTTTCCCGATTCCTTGAAATCCTTCAATGCATTGCGTATTTCTTCGCGTGAAGCAAATCCTGCACCCAGCGAAGTTGCTTCTATATAGATACCTTTAATGTTGTCATTCTCTTTTGCTTTTTTGATAGAGGAGAGGACATCATCCAGGCCATAGGTCTTATAATTGTCTCCCATAAGGGCATCGAACGGATTGTCTTGGCTGCGTTCAGCCAGTGCGCCATTCAAATCCAGCATCATAATGGAGTTCTTGCGTACTTGCGTTTCCGACTCCGAAGATGATACCATGCTGAAAACCACCAGAATACTGATGAAAACTAAAACAACGACTGATACGATGATGCCGGTAATGGTGGCAAACGTAAACTTCAGAAAATCTTTCATTGTACTTTATTGTTTTTAGTATGCTAACTTTTAAAAGCTAACAAAGATAAATAATTAGGTTGATATTTACCCTATCTGTCGCTGAGTTTTTCGGTTTGTCACAGTATTATGGGAGATTTCATTCTCTTTTCTTTTATCTTTGAAGTATGTCATTTCGTTCTTTATGGATAGTTAGTTTGTAAAATGCCAGAGTATAATTGCTGTCTTCTTACTTTCTGAATCTATTTCTCCTAAGAACTAATCTTTCCACACCCGTGTTTCTTTCTTACCACAGCTGTGGTAAGAAAGAAACACGGGTGTG